>Ga0172382_10000002_pt1 | contig 539547 bp, 469 predicted proteins | sample Leawel138RmetaG_FD_122245 | JGI IMG/M metagenome (GOLD analysis project Ga0172382, IMG submission 122245) | Leachate microbial communities from a municipal landfill in Southern Ontario, Canada - Leachate well 138R metaG | ecosystem: Engineered > Solid waste > Landfill > Unclassified | place... | reverse complement strand
CCTCTGACCTCTGACCTCTGACCTCTGACCTCTGACCTCTGACCTCTGACCTCTGACCTCTGACCTCTGACCTCTGACCTCTGACCTCTGACCTCTGACCTCTCCATCTTCTTCCCTCTCCCCTCCGGCCAACCTGTTAGAATCACGCGCCAAATCCGAATTTTCGTGGAGCCACCATGACACAGGCCTCCAACCCGAGTTCTGCGGGACGTCGCAAGGCGCCTGAGCTCTTGTCCCCGGCCGGGACGCTGAAATCCATGCGCTACGCCTTCGCCTACGGTGCGGACGCGGTCTATGCCGGCTTGCCGCGCTACAGCTTGCGTACGCGCAACAATGATTTCCTCGAGGACAATCTGCGTATCGGCATCGAGGAGGCGCATGCCGCTGGCAAGCAGTTCTTCGTCACAGTCAATCTCTCGCCGCATAACAGCAAGCTCAAGACCTTCATCCGCGACATGGAGCCGATCGTCGCAATGCGGCCTGATGCCTTCATCATGGCCGACCCCGGCCTGATCATGATGGTGCGCGAGGCCTTCCCCGAGATGCCCATCCACCTGTCGGTACAGGCCAATACGGTCAACTGGGCGACGGTGAAGTTCTGGGAGTCGGTAGGCGTGACCCGGGTGATCCTCTCGCGTGAGCTGTCGCTCGACGAGATCCGCGAGATCCGCGAGAAATGTCCAACCATGGAGCTGGAGGTGTTTGTCCACGGCGCCCTTTGCATCGCCTATTCGGGTCGCTGCCTGTTGTCGGGCTACTTCAATCACCGCGACCCGAACCAGGGCACTTGTACCAATGCCTGCCGCTGGGAGTACAGCCCGCAGGCGGCCAGCGAGGACATCTCGGGCGTGGTGCGCCCGGAGCCGGCCACCGAGAAGCCCCAGGAGCAGTCTATTTCGCTGGATGCCCTGCATGCCGCCAACCCGATGAAAGATGGGGCGATGGGCGAGCAGACGCGCCATCCGCTGGCTGACCAGGTCTATCTGCTCGAGGAGAAGAGCCGCCCCGGCGAGCAGATGCCGATCGAGGAGGATGAGCACGGCACCTATATCCTCAACTCGCGTGACCTGCGCGCGGTCGAGCATGTCCAGGCGTTGGTCGATATCGGAGTGGATTGCCTCAAGATCGAGGGGCGCACCAAGTCGCACTACTATGTGGCGCGCACGGCGCAGGTCTATCGCCAGGCGATAGACGATGCGGTCGCCGGTCGACCGTTCGACGAGTCGCTGATCGCTGAGCTCGGCAACCTAGCCAACCGTGGTTATACCGACGGTTTTTACCAGCGGCACCACACCCAGGAATACCAGAATTACATTGATGGGATCTCCAAGAGCCGTCAGCAGCAGTTCGTCGGTGAGATCAGTGAGGTCGACGGTGACTGGGCGCAGGTCGAGATCAAGAACAAGCTCAAGGTCGGCGATCAGGTCACGTTTTTGCTGCCGGACGGCAATCGAGCCGACCAGCTGGCCGAGATGCAGACCTTGGACGGGAAACCACTGGACGAAGCACCGGGTGGCGGCTGGCGCATACGCCTGCGCTTGCCGGCCGGGGCAGAAGCCTTCGGTGAGCGGCTACGCTACGGGCTGATCGCTCGCCACCTGAACGACTAAGACGCATGCGCCTTGCCCGTTACCTGCGCCGTGAGGCGCTGATTGCCATCGCTGCGGTAGCGATCGTGCTGATGCTGATCATGGCCACTAACCTGCTGGCCCGCGCACTGTCGCTGGCGGCCGACGGGACCCTGCCTGCCACGCTGGTGCCGCAGCTGATCGGCTTCAACCTGGTCAAGATGTTGATGTACGTCATTCCGGTGGCGTTGTTCATCGGTCTGATGTTTGCGCTCGGGCGACTCAGTCGGGACAGCGAGCAGACGATCATGCGCTCCAGTGGCTTTGGCCTGTGGCGCATTACCGCCGCGCTGCTGCCGCTGGGTGTCGTCCTGTCGCTGCTGACTGCCTGGATTTCATTGTTTGGTTGGCCGATGGCCCAGGAGGCACGCGATCGCATGATCGAGGGTGTCCGGGCCGATGTCATCGGTCAGCAGGTGCCGGTCGGGCGCTTTATCGAGGCCAGTGATGGCCGTCTGGTAGCCTATGTGGGGGCTGCGCAGGGCGGTGGTTATCAGCGTATCTTTCTGTTCGAGCGAAGCGAGGATGGCTCGCTGGCGGTGGAGAGCGCGCCGCGCGGCACGCTGGTTGAGGAGAATGGCCGGCGTTACGTCGCGCTTGAGGACGGACGACGCATCAGCGGGCGGGTCGGCGCTTCGGACTGGAACCGGCTTGACTACCAGCGACACCTGGTGCGCCTGCCCGGACAAGCCGACCCGGGAGATGCCGAGACCACTGTCCGTTCGTCGTCTTCATTGTGGGCCTCGACCGAGCCTGGTGATCACGCCAAACTGTTCGAGCGGATCTCCAGCGGACTGATCACGCTGGTGCTGATGCTGATCGCCATCCCGCTGGCCCAGGCACCACCGCGTAGCGGGCGGTACGGACGCCTGTTCTGGGCGTTCTTGATCTACGCCTTGTATTTCAACACCGTGCCACTGGCCGCCGGCGGCATCGAGGCCGGTCGGTACGGTTTTGGCGAGGCGCTGCTGGTCGCCCATGGCGGCTTTGTCTTGCTCTGGGCCACGCTGTTCTGGTCGACCCGTGGCGGGTGGGGGCGGTTCCGCCAGCTGTGGCAGGGACGCCATGAATACGCTTGACCGGTATCTGGTCCGCAGCGTGATGATCGGCGGGCTGGCCGCCTCGGCGGCCTTTGCCGTGCTGATTTTCGTCTTCGGCATGATCGACGAGGTCGGCAAGATCGGGCCGAGCTACGGTATGCTGAATGCAATCTGGTTCGTCATACTGACCACGCCGGGCTATCTCTATGAGCTGTTTCCGGTCACGGTGCTCGTCGGCGGGCTGTTGAGCCTCGGAGCGCTGGCAGCGCACTCGGAACTCACCGTGATGCGGGCGACCGGTATGTCACTGTTGCGCCTGGCCCGACCAGTGCTGGTCGCCGGAGTGATGCTGGCCGCACTAGGGACGTTGATGGGTGAAACCATCGGCGCCTGGGGGCAGGTCAAGGCCAACAGCATGCGTGCAGCGGCGACCGAGAGCCAGGTGAGCACGAACCTCGCCAGCGGCCTCTGGCTGCGCGAGGGTGATCGCATGATCAACGTCGAGCGGGCGCTGGTTGATGGCAATCTGATTGGTGTGCGGGTCTTCGAGCTTTCCGCCGATGGGCGGCCGCAACACATCATCGAGGCCAAGCGCGCTGAAAGCCTGGGCAAGGACCGCTGGCGGCTGGAAGGAGTGATCGACACCCGCCTGCCGATTGCCGAGCCGGAGGGCCGCGTGACCGTCACGCACCAACAGGCGCGCGAGATCACCTTGTTCGATCGCGAGGTGCTCAAGATCGCGGCACTCAACCCGCGCTACATGAATATCGCCCAGCTGTCCGATTACGTCGCCTATCTTGAGCGCAATCAGCTGGATGCCTCGGTCTATGCGACGGCGATGTGGTCGCGCGTGGTTCAGCCGATTTCGGTGCTGGCGATGCTGCTGGTGACCTTGCCATTCGTGTTCGTCGCCCAACGCGGTGGGTCGGCCGGTCGCTGGCTGTTCATCGCCATCTTGCTGGGCGTGGCTTATATGACGCTTACACAGATTGTGTCGGCACTGGCGCCGGCCTACGCCATTTCACCGCTCCTCAGTACCATCCTGCCGCCAATCCTGTTCTCGGCGGCCGGGCTGGTGGGCTTGTACCGGGCCACACCGCGCAGCCGCCGCCAGACGGCCTGATGTTCACGGGGCACTCCACGGAGTAACGCAAGAGACTCGCATGTACGAAGAACCAAGCCACAGCGAATATGAGCGCCAGTCGATTGGCGATTTCACGGAAAAGGCGTATCTGAATTACGCCATGTACGTCATCCTCGACCGGGCCCTGCCGCATGTGGCCGATGGGCTGAAGCCCGTGCAGCGGCGCATCGTCTACGCCATGAGCGAGCTGGGATTGTCCGCCCTGTCCAAGCACAAGAAATCCGCGCGGACGGTGGGTGACGTGCTGGGCAAATATCACCCCCACGGTGATTCGGCCTGCTACGAGGCCATGGTGCTGATGGCCCAGCCGTTTTCCTATCGTTACCCGTTGATCGACGGGCAGGGCAACTTCGGCTCATCGGACGATCCCAAATCCTTCGCCGCGATGCGTTATACCGAGTCGCGCTTGACGCGCTACGCCCAGACGTTGTTAGCGGAGGCCGACCAGGGCACCGTCGACTGGGTCGATAACTTCGATGGCTCGCTCAAGGAGCCGTCTCTGTTGCCGGCGCGCCTGCCCAACGTGTTGCTCAATGGCTCGACCGGCATTGCCGTGGGCTTGTCGACCGACATCCCGCCGCACAACCTCAGAGAAGTAGTGGATGCCTGTGTGGCACTGATCGAGAACCCCGAGATGGATGTCGCGGCGCTGTGCAAGCACGTGCTGGGGCCGGACTTTCCCACCGAGGGCGAGATCATTACGCCGCCGGCGGATATCCGCAAGATGTACGAGACGGGAACCGGCAACGTGCGCCAGCGGGCGCGCTACGAGGTCGAGTCGGGCCAGATCGTGGTGACCGCGCTGCCATTCCAGGTCTCCGGCTCCAAGGTGCTTGAGCAGATTGCCGGCCAGATGCAGGCCAAGAAGCTGCCGTTGGTTGCCGACCTGCGTGACGAATCCGACCATGAATCACCGACGCGGTTGTTGATCGTGCCTCGCAGCCGGCAGGTGGACATCGATGTCCTGATGGACCACCTGTTCGCCACCACGGACCTCGAGAAGAGCTACCGGGTCAACATGAACGTGATCACCGCCGCCGGTCGGCCGCAGGTGCTCAATCTCCGGGAATTGCTGACCGAGTGGCTGGCCTTCCGCCAGACGACGCTACGTCGCCGGCTCGAGTGGCGTCTGGCCAGGATCGAGCGGCGCCTGGAAGTGCTCGCTGGCCTGCTGATCGCATTTCTCCATGTCGACGAGGTGATCGCGATCATCCGCGAGGCCGACGATCCCAAGGCCGAGCTGATCACTCGATTCGAGCTGACCGAGATGCAGGCCGACTCGATTCTCGAGATCCGCCTGCGCCAGCTGGCCAGGATTGAAGAGGTCGCGGTTAAAAAGGAGCAGGCGGAGCTTTCCGAAGAGGCCGAGGGCATCCGCGCGCTGCTCGCCGATGAACAGGCCCTGCGCAACGAAATGCGCGATGAGCTGCTCGCCGATGCCAAGGAGTACGGCGATGCCCGTCGCTCCCGGCTGGTCACCCGCGAGGCGGCCCAGCCGCTCGACGAAACCCGCTTGATGACGGCCGAACCGGTGACCGTGGTCTTGAGTGATACCGGCTGGATTCGAGCCGCCAAGGGCCACGATGTCGACCCGGAGTCGCTCTCGTACAGGGCCGGTGATGCCTATCTGGTGCATGTGACCGGGCGATCGACCCAGCCGGTGATCGTCTTCGACGATACCGGTCGAGCCTACACGCTGGCCACCCACACCCTGCCGTCAGCACGCGGGCAGGGCGAACCGGTCACCGGTCGGGTAACGCCCCCTTCCGGAGCGCGGTTTGTCGCATTGACGATGGGTGAGTCGGCGCAGCGGGTATTCCTGTGGTCACCCGCTGGCTTTGGTTTCATCACTTCAATGAGCGAACTCGTCGGCCGCCAGCGGGCGGGCAAGCAGGTGTTGAACCTGTCCAAGGGTGTCGCGCCAGGTCAGCCGTTGCGGCTGGGCAAGGAGACCACCATCCTTGCCGTGGCTACCAGCGATGGCTATGTGCTGGTGCTGGATATTGACGAGCTGCCGGCACTTGCCAGGGGCAGGGGCAACAAACTCATTGCCACGCCGGGCGGAGCCGAGGTAGTGGCGGTGGCCGCACTGGGGGAGACGGACAGCCTGCGGGTTACTGCCGGGGCGCGAACCATGACTATCAAGCCGGATGATCTCGCCTTGTATCGCGGCAAGCGTGGCACGCGCGGCCGTCGCCTGCCGCGGGGACTGACCCGCGTGGCCGCCTTGGAAACCGTGTAGGCCATATACAAGTCAGAACCTGATCGGTCGCCCAATTCTGCTGCCCGACTGCGACTGGATGCCGTGGATGTCAAATGACCGGACCCGCTGACGACCCGACTGATTGGTGCGGCGGCTTGAAAAACCATCGCAGTGCCCCAAATTGGGGTATTGTTCCCACGCCCCGGGTCGGGTATTGTTCCCACGCCCCGGGTCGGGTATTCCCCACCCCAGCAAATTTTGCCAACTCGATTCTGAGGTAGAGATGAAACGTATCGGCTTGTTTCTGTTGACAAACCTGGCCGTGATCGTCGTGATGATGATCGTCTGGTTCGTGATTTCCAGTGTATTCGGCCTCGGCCGGACCATGGATTACCAGGCAGGCACCATCAACCTGACTTCCCTGCTGGTGTTCGCCGCCATCTTCGGTTTTGGCGGGTCGTTCATCTCGTTGTTAATATCCAAATGGATGGCCAAGAGGAGTGTCGGCGCGCAGGTAATCGAGACGCCGCGCAACGAAGGCGAGCGCTGGCTGCTGGAAACCGTGCAGCACCAGGCCCGTGCCGCCGGTATCGGCATGCCTGAGGTGGCGATCTACAATTCGCCCGAGATCAATGCCTTTGCCACCGGGGCGAGCCGAAACAAGGCGTTGGTGGCCGTCTCTACCGGACTGCTGGCGAACATGACGCGTGATGAAGCCGAGGCGGTGTTGGGCCATGAGATTGGCCACATTGCCAATGGCGACATGGTGACACTGACCTTGATCCAGGGCGTGGTGAACACCTTCGTCATCTTCTTTGCGCGTATTGTGGGTTTCTTTGTCGACCGGGTGCTCTTCAAGAACGAGGAAGGTCCCGGCATCGGCTTTTTCGTCACCACCATTGTCGCCGAGATCTTCTTTGGCATCCTGGCGAGCACCATCGTCATGTGGTTCTCTCGGCAGCGTGAGTTCCGGGCCGACGACGCCGGTGCCCGTCTCGCAGGTCGCGAGAAGATGATTGCCGCGCTCGAGCGCCTGAAGCTCAACTACGATCGGCCGTCCGACATGCCCGCACAGATGACCGCCTTCGGCATCTTCGGTCGCGGCAGCAATTTCGGCCGCCTGTTCATGTCTCACCCGCCACTGGATGAGCGGATTGCGGCCCTGCGGGCGGCCGCCGGCCATGCCCAGACGGTCTGACGCGATACGTCAGTCCGCCGTTGGCTTGGGGGCAAAGCAAGTCCAGTGAGCCGACCAGGAAGTCCGCCATCATGCGCGGGCTTTTTTGTTGTCTGCTACCATGGCCAGCTGATGGAGAATCGTGATGGAAGTCCTTTATCTGTTCATCCCGCTGAGCATGCTATTGGTAGGTGGGCTGGTGTGGCTCGCCTTCTGGGCCATCCGCAACAATCAGTTCGATGATCTCGAAGGCCCGGCGCACCGTATCCTGATGGATGACGATGATCCGAGGATTCCCACCAATGCGCGTGTCGTCAACCGTGAGACAGAGTCGGTCAAAAAGAGTCCGCCTGCCGATGACGAGCGCAGTCGGGAATAAACCCTGAGCCGACTAGTGACATTGTTGCAAAGCTGGTTTAGGATGGCTTGAGCTATGGGAGGAGCCTGATATGAAAGCCATGTTTACGTTCAACAATTTCGCCTTTACGTTCATCGTCGGCCTGATCATTTTAGGCTGGATAAGTTTCTTGAGTGTCATGGGCGCTATCGTCTTCGGTTGACCGGCCGCGCGCCAGTCGCACTGAGTCGGATACAGAAAAGCCACCGCAATGCGGTGGCTTTTTTGGTTTTGGCTCCCGGACTCTGCCGCGGCCAGCTGGATCAAGCCAACTGGGGCAGGGCGGTACGCAGCTTTTTGAGCGCCGCCGCCTCGACCTGACGAATGCGCTCGGCAGAAACACCGTATTCGTCGGCCAGCGTCTGCAATGTCGCCTTGGGCTCATTCAGCCAGCGGCGATTAAGGATGTCGCGACTGCGGTCATCCAGAGTGGACAGGGCCTCGGTCATCGCGTCGACCTGCTCGTCCTCGTCTCGTTGGGCGGCAATATCCTCGACCGACAATTGATCCTGGTCGACCAGGACCTGCTCATAGGATGGGCCTTCGTTCTCGTCATCGCCGTTGTAGGCGGGCGAGTCGATTCCCATGTCGCGCCCGTAGAGGCGGGCTTCCATCGTCATGACTTCGCGCTCGGGGACATCCAGCTCCTCGGCGATCGCTTCGGCTTCTGCCTTGTTCAGCCAACCGAGCGCCCCCCTCATCTGACGCATCCTGAAGAACAGTTTTCGCTGGGCCTTCGTGGTGGCGACCTTGACGATGCGCCAGTTCTTGAGGATGTACTCGTGGATTTCGGCACGAATCCAGTACACGGCAAACGTCACCAGTCGGACCTCACGATCCGGGTCAAAGCGCTTGACCGCCTTCATCAGGCCGATGTTGCCTTCCTGGATCAAGTCGGCCAGCGGCAGACCATAGCCTCGGTAACTGCGTGCGACATGAACCACGAAGCGCAGGTGGCCAAGCACCAGATGCTGGGCTGCTTCAAGGTCGCCGGATTCCTGCAGCCGACGCGCCAGGGTCTGTTCTTCTTCGGCGTTGAGCATGGGAATGCGCCGTACCTCGCTGAGATACTGCGACAATGAGTCGCCCATCACCGGCATGGTCATGCTGGCTGTTCGCGGCTTGGTCTTGCTCATCTGCTTGCTTGCTGTCTGCATCAACTTGCCTCGCTGCAAGTGTTTCAATGTTTTATCACCTCGCATTTTAGCACTCGGGTCATGAGAGTGCTAAAGGGGGGCGAAGTTCCTTTTGGTGTTGGCCGAAACACTGGAGCCTAGGAGCCTAGTGCAGTGATCAGCAGAGTTCAGGGCGTACTCAGGCGGCCGATATAGAAGCGACCGATCCCTTGGGCCGACAACCAGCCGAGAAAGGCGCCGCCGGCGAGCAGGAGCACGATCACGGTTGGGTCGATCTGTGGCGAGATGGCCGCGCCGTAGGAAGAGGCGAAGCGCTCGATTGGTCCGGCGGTGACTGCAACGGCGGTGGTGACCAGTGCAGCGGCCACCAGTCCGCCCAGCAAGCCGGTGAGCGTGCCGTCATAGAGCAGTGGGCGCAGCATGTAGCGTTCCGTGCCGCCGATCAGGGCGATCAGGGCGATCTCGCGGCGACGTTCGTGCAACTCCAACCGCAAGGTGTTGCTGACCACGAACACGACCGTCAGGCCCAGCAACAGAAATAGCCACCAGCCGAGTTCATCGAAGAACATCCGGATCTGTTCTAGCCGCTCGATCCAGTCGCCGCCGGTTGAAAATTCCGCCACGGCTGAGTGTGCCCGCAGGGCTTCGGCGAGCGTCAGGCGCGTATCGAGACGAGTGTCGACCAGGGTCAACTCGATCACCCAGGGCAGGGGGTTGTCTTCGAGCGAGTCAAATCCCTCGATCCGCAGTCGTTCGGTCAGTGCCTTGAGCCCGGCATCGGGCGGGACGAGCCGCTGTTTGGCCACGGTCGACTGACGGTCGAGCCAGTCGCGCAGGGCGGCCCGCTCATCATCACTGGTGCCGGGGGCCAGATAGAGGTCCATGCGCGCGGCATCGGCCATCCAGATCGATCCGACCCGCTCGATCTGGTGGCCGAGCGTCATGACCAGTGCCGGCAGGCTCAGCACGATGCCGAGCACGAGAATGGTCGCCCAGGCGCTGACCGGGCGCCGGAACAGCCGGGCGAATGCCCCCAGGAGACATTGACGATGGTGCCGCCGCCAGGCCGCTGCCGCCGGGCGGCGGCTTTTCTCGCGGCGAGCGCTGGCTGCTGCGCTGATAGAAGGCCGCGAGCTCATGTGTCGGCCTCCTCAAAGGCACTGATACGGCCCTGATCAAGCGCGATGCGCGGCACGGGATATTGTCGGAGCAGGTCGATATCGTGGCTGGCGATCAGGACAGTGACCCCAACGGCGTGGAACTCGAAAAAACGATCGAAGATGTCGCGGGACAAGTCCGGGTCTAGGTTGCCGGTAGGTTCATCAGCCAGCAGGATACGTGGCCGGTTGACCAACGCTCGGGCGATATTGACTCGTTGTTGTTCACCACCGGAGAGCTCGTCAATCTGGGCCCGCTGACGGTCGAGCAGGCCGACCTTGTCGAGTGCGGCATCCACTCGTCGCCGGATGTCGCCAGCCAGGAAGCCAGATACCCGCAGTGGCAGAGCGACGTTGTCGAATACGCATCGGTCGGTCAGCAGGTGATGGTCCTGGAAGACCACGCCGATCTGGCGTCGCAGCTTCGGGTATTGATGACGCCCCATTTTTCCCAGATCGTAGCCGCCGATCAGCACCTTGCCGGAGGTGGGGCGATCAAGCGCGGGAATCAGTCGCAGCAAGGTCGATTTTCCTGCGCCGGAGTGGCCGGTGAGGAATGCCATTCGCCCGGTCGGGAGCCGGAAGCTGATGTCCTGCAGGCCGAACTGGCCATTGGCGTAGCGGCGGGAGACGTTGGCGAACTCGATCATCTGGGCCGGCACCTCAAAAAAACCACGACGCAATTCGACTGCGGAGCCAAAACGTCCACCAAGACGTCCATCAGGGCATCTACGCCTCTTGCGAGCATAGACGCTGGCAACGTCTGGAGGAGCCCGCCTGGCTTTCCGGCGTTTGCTTCTGGTCTATCTGCTTGATGTGTCTGGTCGCTTATTGCGCCGCTCCTTGCGCTCGAAGTTGCACGAACGGTTTTTCGATCTGTCGAGGCTTTTGGAGAACTCAGCCCGGTTGACGGTCCAAAAGCGCGTCGACGAAGGCAGGTGGTTCGAACGGGCGCAGATCCTCGGGCTTTTCGCCCACACCAATGTAATGGATCGGCAGGCCCAGCTCCTCGGCGATGGCGAACACGATGCCGCCCTTGGCGGTACCGTCGAGCTTGGTGATGATCAGACCGGTCAGCGTGACCGCCTGATTGAACTGGCGTGCCTGGACCAGACCGTTCTGGCCGATGCTGGCGTCAATGACCAGCAACACCTCGTCAGGCGCTCCGGGTTCGGCCTTGTTGATTACCCGGATCAGTTTGCCGAGCTCGTCCATCAGGCCGGCCTGCGTGTGCAGTCGGCCGGCGGTGTCCACGATCAGGATGTCGCTGCCGCGTGCCTTGGCCGAGCTGACCGCGTCGAAGGCCACCGAGGCCGGATCGCCCCGGCCCGGTTCACCGATCACCCGGACATCATTGCGCTCGCCCCAGACGATCAGTTGTTCGACTGCGGCGGCACGGAAGGTATCGGCCGCAGCCAGCGTTACCTCGCGACCTTCGCCCTTGAAGCGGTGGGCCAGTTTGCCGATGCTGGTCGTCTTGCCGCTGCCGTTGATCCCGCAGACCACCATGACGTGCGGCCGACCGGCCTGGCGTCGCGTCGGCGGCGAAGGCGGCTGGATTGCTTCGAGGCGCTCGACCATCAGGCGATGCAGGGTTTCGAACAGGCGTTCGGGGTCGTCAACGTGTTTGCGACTGATCTCGCTGGTGAGCTCATCGATCAGGGCCATCGTGGTTTCCTGCCCCACGTCCGCCATGATCAGCCGGGTCTCGAGCTCCTCGAGCATGTCGTCATCGATCTGCTTCTTGCCGAGGAACAGATCACCCAGTCCCTCGGTCAGCCCGGCCCGGGTCCTGGCCAGGCGACTGAACAGCGACCCGGATCCCTGCTGCGGTTCCGGGTCCGGCTGTGCCGGTTCGACTGACGGAGTTGCTCCGATATCAGGTTCTTGCTGCGCCGGGGTGGCCTCCTCGGGGGTGGCCTCCTCGATCGGCTCTACGGCCGCGTCGGTTGCGCTGGTCTCTGCCAGCGGTTCGGCCGGGCTATCCGGGCTATCGCTATCTGGGGCATCAAGGGAAGTCTGGCTGCCGCTCGGTTCGTCGGCAGGCGCGGGTTCGCTGAGGGTTGTCTCCTCGGCGGAGACGGCTGGCGAGGTTTCCTCGCGGAGTTCGTCGACCTCGGGCTTGCGCTTCTTGCGTCTGAGAAATCCGAACATGAAACTGGCTGGATCCTAAATTGGCGGCGATTGAAGTAGGCAGTAGTGTGCAGCTCAGGGACGGGCGTATGCCCGCAAATTGCTGACGAAGTTTATCATGTCCCCATCTTAACCATGTCCCCGTGGCCGACGGCAGGGCGGTCAACTCAGCAGCGAGAGAAATAGCCAATGGCCAGTACCGCCAAAGGGCGCCTCCCGGCGCGTGGTGAGCAGGTTCGTATCATCGGCGGCGAGTGGCGCTCGCGGCGGTTGCGCTTCCCGGCGGCGCCTGACCTGCGCCCGACCCCTGACCGGGTGCGGGAGACCCTGTTCAACTGGTTGGGACAGAACGTCTCCGGTTGGCGGGTGCTCGATCTCTTTGCTGGTAGTGGAGTGCTGGGGTTTGAGGCCTTGTCTCGTGGAGCGGCCTGGGCGGGTTTCGTCGAGAAATCCCCCCGGGTTGCTCGTGCCCTGATGGCTAACCTGGAGCTACTCGGCGCCGAGTCCGAACGCTTCACGGTCTGGACCCGGGATGCCAGGCAATGGCTGACGGCCCCGCCGCTGGAGGCAGGGGCGAGCGTCGATCTGGTCTTCCTTGATCCACCCTTTCGTCAGCCGCAGCTCCTGCAGGAAGCGCTGGACCGCCTGGCCGAGACGAACTGGCTGGCCGCGGACGCGCGCCTGTTCATTGAAGGAGTGGATCTGGCGGAGCTGCAGTTGCCGCCCGGTTTCACCATCCACCGCGAGACCCGGGCGGGCGAGAGCGGCTCGGCCCTCTTGCTCCGTGAGGAAGGTTAAATGTGAATCGTCCAAGGATCGCCGCAGCGCGTATGTCGGTCACGCAAGAGCCGTGCTAAGTGACTTTTTTTTAGCTTAAGTAGTGAGTGCTGGTGACGGAAAGTGGCGGAGCTGGTCGGATCAAAACCCGTCCATCTGTCCATATATGCCAGCGGTGCCCTAAGGAAGTCGTGTGGGGATATTCAAACTTTTTTACGTGGAACAGCAGCACTACCGAGCCTTGACCGGCATTCGCGGCTGGGCGGCATTGTGGGTGCTGCTCTATCACGCCTGGGTTGCTGTAGTGCCACGTCGCATCAATCTCCCTCTGGGAGACTGGACGCTGGATCTGACCCCGTTCTTCTCTGTCGGCTGGGCTGGCGTACCCATCTTCTTCGTGCTGTCGGGCTTTCTGCTTGCCATGCCTTTTGCCGCCTGGCAAGCAGGGGATCGAGAACGGCCTGCCTTGGGCCGTTACTTCTTTCGTCGTGTTGCTCGTGTCTTTCCTGCCTACTATGTCCAGCTTTTGCTGCTGCTGTTGTTGGCCTTGGTGGTCGACGGGAAAATCCCGCTGAATGATCTTGGTGCTGCGTGGCGACATTTGTTGATGCTGTTTATGCCGCCGCCACTAGGGACTAAACCGATCAACCTCGTTTGGTGGACGTTGCCGATTGAATTCAGCTTTTATCTGGTCCTGCCCTTGTTGGCCTTTTTGTTGCGGCCTGGTCGTTGGTGGTTGCTGCTGGCGACGGTAGTCGGGGCGATGCTGCTTTGGCGCAGCATTTCTGTCAGCCTGTTGCCAGCAGACGTGGTGTTGGTAAGTCAGATGGCCTACCAGCTACCCGGATCGCTGGATTCCTTTGGTCTGGGGATGCTGGGTGCAGCGCTGTATGTCAATCGGACTCGTTTGGGACTGGGCCAGCTGTCTGTTTTTCATCTCGGCGCAATTACTATCAGCGCCTTGCTTGTCGTCGTCGCTGCGATGTACTGGGTGCATGTTCAATATCTGGATTACTGGACCCACAGCCTGATTTTCTACACCTGGACGCCAGTGTTTGGCACCGCGATTGCCGCTTTGCTGTTCGCCAGCGTCAGTGGTTGTCGGCTGGCCAGTTGGCTGTTTGGTAATCGGGTAATGGTGTTTTTGGGGCTGATCAGCTACAGCGTCTACCTGTGGCACTACCCGGCGATTGGATGGTTGATGAAAAGCGATTTCATCCTTGGCCATGAGGGCTATCAATTGCCGCGTCTGCTCGGTCCGCTCGTATTGATCACTGTCTTTTTGGCATCGCTGTCTTATGCCTTCATTGAGCGACCCATGATGCAACTGCGACGTGGTGAGCGGCGATGAGGATTGCGGTGGGACGTGGAGGCTGGCAGCGCGTGGTTGCTACCACAGACGCAGTGATCATGGCGTGGGTTGTGGCTGATCAGCTGGTTGCCCGGGATGGTGGTGCCGGAGGTGGCACGAATGTCGTCGGCGGGGCGGTCCTTGTGGTCGAGTATGCCGTCGCGGAGGTGCAACGGTACTCGAATCGATGTTGAGGCAATAGGCCGACTGTTTCCAGCGGCTCCTATGCGATGCCGGTGATTGCTGACTGCTTCGGATGCACATTGGCGCGACGGTTAGTCATGCAGTGCACTGGCAGCAGGAAGGGGGCAGGGCAGGTAGGCAGGCGAGGCGTGATTGCAAGTTCACGTCCCGGCCATACCTAACCTTTTGGTTCGTTAAGTGGAAAATGAACGTCAGATGTCGCGGCGGCCCCGCATGAAGAAGAGGCCAGCGCCGGCAAGCATCAATGCCATTCCAGCGAGGCCAAGGCTCGACATCGTCGGGATGGACGTAGCCGCAGCGTCCGCTTGGGTCTGGGCGAGGACTTGCACATTGATGTCAGATGGTTTGTTGTCCCATCCAGGAGCGTTGGTATTAAAAGACGTTACTGTGTCGTCGTCCTCAAGAAGCAGGATCCGATCATTTGATCCATCTTGGGGGGATCCGCTCAGGCTTGCATTCGATGCGTGTAGAAAGAAATCTGACTGTCCCTCGACAAAGAACTGGAATTCATCGCCGCCATTCAGTGGAATATTGACATCGAAATCGATTTGATAGAAATCGTAGTAGTCACCGCTGCTGCCTCCCTGGTATCCGTTACCATTGGTATACGTCGCCGCAGTTGCGGTGAACGAGGTCGATAGCTCCTCGATTGTTCCACCAGTCGGGCTGCCGGATAGGGTGAGACCGGTATCGCTCATTGCCCAGACCCGGATTGTCGTGACGGTGTAGGCCTCTGTGCCTGGGAGCGTGAAGTCATCGCCCACTGGTCGACCGTCATCGTCGACCCACATCACGTTGCTCCTGTCCGGACTGGCGGCGTTGTTCAAGTTTGCGGTGGGTAGGCCCCGATCGACAACCATCGACTGTGCCGCGGCCAGCTGTGGAGCGATCAGGAGGGCTGTGGCAAGCGCGAAGCCCGATAGGCGAACCGCGGCCCAGTGTCTAAGCCCGCCCTTGGGCATCGCTTGCGTGCTTGAATTGTTACGCATCGCATGTTCCTTTTTTCATTGGTTGACAAAATTTATCGATGATCAATGTCCGACGGACCGACCATTCGACCTCGCTGCCGGGCCAGCGTGGCACGGACAGCTCGCTATTCTACGCAGTGCTAATGGTACAGAACCTAAGGGGGGGGGGCTAGGGCTGGGCAAGCTGTTGAATTGCAAATGTTTCAAGCGTGAAGGCTGCGATGAGCACGGCTGAGGCACATCAGTCATTAATTGTCAATTGGCGCAAACAATGTCCGCTGAAGGTCTGTGGAGACGAATAAAAAAACTGGGTTGGGTCGTGATGGATTACGCTTGGTGTTGGCCAAAAGGACAGTATGAATCCGACGGGTGGCACCAGTTTTTGCAACATTGCCGGGTTGAGAGCGAGGCAGGTCCCGACATGGTGAATGCTTGGCTGGTGGTGTTGGCATGTTGCGGCGATTCTGCCGCCGGCCCCGGGGTTTGCGCTGGTGTGTTCGTGTCGCCGCCGAACGCTCCGGGCCGCCTGTGTTACCATCGCCGCCGATTTTCAATCGGTGAGATGTGAACATGATTGCAGGGGTGTTTCCGGGGCAGGGTTCCCAGTCGATCGGCATGACCAGCGGCTGGGGTGAGCACGAGGAGGTTGCTCAGGCGGTCTTCGGTCGTGCCAGCGATGTGCTCGGTTACGACCTCTGGGCCTTGGTCGCCGCGGGCGATCCGGTTCAGCTCAATCAGACCGAGCGCACTCAGCCGGCCATGCTGGCCGCCGATATCGCCGCCTGGCAGATCTGGTGTCATAAGGACGGCGCCACGCCGGCCGCGTTCGCCGGCCATAGTCTGGGTGAATATGCCGCGTTGGTTGCCGCCGAGTCGATCGACTTCGAGGCCGCCGTGGCGCTGGTCGCCCGCCGAGGTCAGCTGATGCAGTCAGCGGTCGCCGAAGGGCAGGGCGCGATGGCCGCTGTGCTCGGGCTTGACGATGACGCCGTCCGAACGGTTTGCTCGCAGGCAGCCGATGGCGAGGTCTGCGAGGCGGTCAATTTCAACTCCCCGGGTCAGGTGGTGATCGCGGGCGATCGGGCGGCGGTCGAGCGGGCCGAGGCGATTGCCGCTGAGCAAGGGGCCAAGCGCTTCCTGCTGCTGCCGGTGAGTGTGCCGTCACACTCCTCGCTGATGCGCGAGGCCGCCGAACAGCTGCGCGAGGAGATTGCGCAGTTGTCGATTCGTCCGCCGCGTGTGCCGGTGATCCATAATGTCGATGCGCTGGCCCACGAGAAGCCCGAGGCCATTGCCACCGCGCTGGTCGAGCAGTTATATCGTCCGGTTCAGTGGGTGGCCTGTGTTGAGGCGATCCAGGCGATGGGCGTCGCGGATCAGATCGAGTTTGGTCCGGGCAGGGTGCTGACCGGGCTGGCGCGGCGTATCGATCGCGGCCTGGGCGCCAAGGCCGTCTTCGACCAGACGAGCCTGGAAAAGGCGCTCGACACCGAATAGGAACAAGTCATTTCGAGGAGCACCCCATGTCCGAACAAGTGAGTCCATCTAGCCAATTTGCCAATTTGGAAGGACACGTCGTGCTGGTGACCGGCGCGTCGCGCGGCATTGGTGCCGCAATTGCCGACACGCTGGTTGCCGCCGGTGCGACAGTGGTCGGTACGGCCACTTCGGAGAAGGGTGCGGCCGCTATCGACAAGCGTCTGGGTGACAATGGCGCTGGCATGGCGCTGGATGTGACCGACGCCGAGCAGGTCGATGCGGTCATCAAGGAGATCGAGTCGCGCTTTGGCCCGATCGCGGTGCTGGTCAACAATGCCGGCATTACCCGTGACACGCTGTTGATGCGGATGAAAGAAGACGACTGGGATGCGGTCATCGAGACCAATCTCACCTCGGTGTTCCGTCTGTCGCAGAAGGTGCTGCGTTCGATGGCCAGGGCCCGCTGGGGTCGGATTATCTCGATCGCCTCGGTGGTCGGTGCGATGGGCAATGCCGGGCAGGTCAACTATGCTGCCTCCAAGGCAGGCATCATGGGCTTTTCCAAGTCGCTGGCCCGCGAACTGGGCGCGCGGGGCGTCACGGTCAACGTGGTCGCCCCCGGGTTCATCGAGACCGACATGACCCGCGACTTGCCGGAGAAACAGAAGGAGGCGCTGCTGGGGAATATCCCCAGCGGCCGACTGGGACAGCCCGAGGAAATTGCTGCCGCGGTGCGCTTTCTGGCCGCCCCCGAGGCCGGTTACATCAATGGCCAGACGATCCACGTCAATGGCGGCATGTACATGGGCTGACGCCTGCTTCCGGAGCCGCCTTGCGGCGCGCCGAGCCCGACAAGACATTTTTATTTGGCCTGCTGAGCGGTTTTCAATAGAATGCCGGGCAGCATTGGCCCGGACAAGCCGGGCCAAAATGTTTAATTGAGCAGTGTTTGTACCACTAAAGAGGTTCTATACGAATGAGCACCGTTGATGAACGCGTCAAGAAGATTGTGATCGAGCAGTTGGGCGTCAAGGAAGAAGAAGTCACCAATGAAGCATCATTCGTTGACGACCTCGGCGCGGATTCCCTCGACACCGTCGAGCTGGTAATGGCCCTGGAAGAAGAGTTCGAGTGCGAGATCCCGGACGAGGAAGCCGAGAAGATCACCACTGTTCAGCAGGCCATCGACTACGTCAACAAACACCAGGACGCCTGAATTCGATCCTTGTGCACTTCACGGGCCGCGAGCCTGTGAACTGAAAACCGTGTTTCGGCCTTCTTGATCAGGTGGCCGACCGCGGTTTTTTACTTGGTGGCTGTCAGCAACCGAACTGGAAAAGAACATCATGAGCAAACGTCGCGTCGTGATCACCGGCCTCGGGCTGGTGACTCCGCTTGGGAACAACGTCAGGGATTCGTGGAACGGCATTCTTGCCGGCCGCTCGGGCGCTGCGCCCATCGACCGTTTCGATACCGACAAGATAGCGGTGAAGTTCGCCGCCACGGTCAAGGATTTCGATCCCAAGGCATTCCTTCCGGCGAAGGACGTCAAGAAAATGGAGCCGTTCATCCACTACGCCCTGAGCGCCTCCATCGAGGCAATCGAGGATGCCGATCTGATCAGCGACTCGCTCGATCTCGACCGGGTCGGCACGCTCATCGGCTCGGGTATCGGTGGGCTGGGTGGTATCGAGCGCAACACGCTTGCCCTGGAAAAGCAGGGGCCGCGGCGCGTCTCTCCATTTTTTGTCCCCGGCGCGATCATCAATATGGCCTCTGGCCAGCTGTCGATCCGCTACGGCTTTCGTGGCCCGAATCTCGCCACGGTAACGGCCTGTGCCTCGGGGACCCACAGCATCGGCCAGGCGGCACGCCTGATCGCCTATGGTGATGCCGATGTGATGGTGGCTGGTGGTGCCGAGGGGGCGATCTCGCCGCTCGGTGTTGCCGGTTTTGCCGCCGCCCGGGCGCTGTCGACCCGCAACGATGACCCCGAACGCGCTTCGCGTCCCTGGGACCGGGATCGTGACGGCTTTGTGCTGGGCGAGGGCGCCGGCGTGGTAGTGCTCGAATCACTCGAGCATGCGCAGGCCCGCGGCGCCCACATCTATGGTGAGCTGCTGGGCTTCGGCATGAGCTCGGATGCTTTTCACATGACCTTGCCGGCCCCCGATGGCGATGGTGCGCGCCGCTGCATGGAGGCCGCGCTCAAGGATGCCGACCTCAAGCCGACCGACATCGGCTATATCAATGCCCACGGCACCTCCACTCCCGCGGGTGATGGCACCGAGGTCCAGGCGATCAAGGCGCTGTTTGGTGGGCAATCGGTCGAGTGTCCGGTCAGCTCGACCAAGTCGATGACCGGGCACCTGCTCGGCGCGGCCGGCGGCATCGAAGCGATTTTCTCGGTGCTGGCCCTGCGCGACCAGATCCTGCCGCCGACCATCAACCTCGATAACCCCTCCGAGGACTGCGACCTCGATTTTGTGCCTCACGAGGCGCGCCGTGTCGAGGGCCTTGAGGTGGCGATGTCCAATTCCTTCGGCTTCGGCGGCACCAACGGCACCCTGATCTTCGGCCGCGCGATCGACTGATGGCCGTGGCGAGCCGGCGATCGGTTGTCGCAGCCTGACTGCTCGTGAGTGACCTACCTCAGATCATCCGACTGCCAGGTGCCGGGCCGGTACTGGCTGATCTGCTGCAGGCCGCCGGCCCGGCCGGCAGTCATCTGTTCGAGAGCGTCACTGCCGGCGGTCCGTTGAGCCGCTGGTCGATCCTGTTTTCCGCAGCCAGCGAGCGGCTGGTCAAGAAGGCCGATGACCAGGCAGCCTTTCTGCCGCGTTGGCAGGCGGCCATCTCGCAACGAAATAACGGTGACGACTGGCCGCGCCGGTTGGCCGAGCATGGTCTGCCGGCCACGTTCCCGTTTGTTGGTGGCTGGAGTTTTTTCCTCGCCTACGAGATGGCCAGCGAGAACGAGCCCACGCTTGATCTGCCGACCTTCGTGCTTGGACACGAGAGCGGCTTTCCGCTGGCAGTGGCTGAATATCATCCGGCGGCCCTGGTGCGCGATCACAAGCGTGGCGAGGACGTGGTGGTCCACGACGGCAGTGCTGCGGGGGCACGACTGGCCGAGCGGCTGCTTGTCGCTCGTGCTGCGGCCGCCGCATCTGGTGAGGCTGAATCTGGAGAGATTGGATCCGTCGAGCTGGCCACGTTACAAGCCCCGCTCGGGGGGTTGCACCGCGAGCGGGTCCAGCGGGTGCGCGATTATCTGTTTGCCGGCGACCTCTTTCAGGCGAATCTCTCGCATGCTTGGCAATTCACCCTGGCCGATGGCCTGCCATCAAGCGCGGTCTATCGCTCGTTGTGCCGCCGCAACCCGGCCCCTTTCGCCGCCTGGTATCGCCAGCCGGAAGGCGAGATCCTGAGTTCGTCGCCGGAGCGCTTGCTGCGCGTGGCCGACGGTCGGGCCGAGGTGCGGCCGATTGCCGGCACACGGCGGCGCGATGCTGACCCAGCCCGTGATCAGGCGCTGGTCGAGCAGTTGTGTGGCCACCCCAAGGAGCGCGCCGAGCACGTGATGCTGATCGATCTGGTACGCAACGACCTGGGTCGGGTCTGCCAGCCGGGCACGGTGTCGGTCGACGAGCTGATGGTGGTCGAGTCCTATGCCCACGTGCATCATCTGGTCTCGAACATCGTCGGGCAGCTGCTAGCGGGTACTTCGCCATTGGCGGCACTGGCTGCCTGCTTTCCTGGCGGTAGCATCACCGGTTGCCCGAAGGTCCGCTGCATGGAGATCCTGGCCGAGCTCGAACAGACTGGGCGCGGGCCATACACCGGCAGCCTCGGCTACCTCAGCAATCACGGCCGACTGGACAGCAACATCCTGATTCGCAGTATTTTCCTTGGGCCCGATGGTCGCGGCGAATTCCGCACCGGCGGCGGCATCGTGGCCGATTCCGATCCGTCACGGGAGCTCGAGGAGAGCTACCACAAGGCCCGTGGTGTGCTGGATGCCCTCGGCGGTATCGAGGCGTTAAAGGCGGGAGTGCCGCTGGAATGAGCCGGGCGGCAGTGACGACGGTGGCGATGGACGACCGCGGGCTCGCCTTCGGTGATGGTCTGTTCGAGACACTGTTCGTCAATCAGGGCGCGCCGGTGGCCCTGCCCGAGCATCTGACTCGATTGCGCTTGGGGCTGAGGCGGCTTGGATTGCCCGAGCCTTCGCCCCAGATCGTGTTCGATGCCCTGGCCGCAGCGATTGGCGAGGGCGCGTCGACTGGTGTCTGCAAGCTGATCATCACTGCTGGTTCCGGCCCGCGTGGCTACCGTCGCCCGCCAGTGCCGGAACTGGAGGTATTTGCCTCGTTCGGCCCGTTACCGCCGCTGCCGCCGAGGGAGGTGGCGGTGGAGCTGTCGCCTGTTCCTCTGGTTGGTCTGCCGCGATTATGTGGGTTGAAACATCTCAATCGGCTTGTTCAAGTCATGGCCCAACAGGCGCTGCCGGCCGGGCCGGTCGATGCCCTGATGACAGATGCGGGCGGCCGAGTCGTTTCCGGTACCATGGGCAACCTGTTCTGGCGCGAACGCGGCGGTTGGCACACGCCGCCGTTGGCGCCCGGGGTGATCGCCGGCACCCGGCGAGCCTGGCTGATCGAGGCGTTGGCTGCTCGAATCACGCCCTGCGCCACCGGCCGGTTGGCCTTGGCCGAGGCGGCCTTCCTCAGCAATGCCCTGTCGGCCTGGCGGCCCATCGGTCAGCTGCTGGGGCGCAAGCTGCATGAGGTCGAACAACAGCCGGCCGCGGAGCTGCGCTCGATCGGCGGCTTCTGGCAGCCGCCACCGGCGGCGGCGAACCCCTGGCCGGCGTCTTTGTCGGAGGCCATGGCGGCTACCTGTTGGGGACGGGTGGCGGCCCGTGACGGAATCTAGGAACCCCTGATTCAGGTGCCTTTAGATTTAGACAGGGGCTCAGTCAGAGGTTTTCAGTTTCTTGGAGTTGTCGATGCGGCGAGCGATTGCAGCGTTCCTGGTGTGGGCAGTGAGCATGGCGCTGATCGTGGCGCTATTCACTGCGGTCGCGGCGGCTTACCGCTACTGGCAGATGCCGCTGGCCGAAGAGGCGACTACTGTCCAGGTCGAACCGGGCCAGTCGATGCGAACGGTGGCCGCGAGTCTGCACGAGCTGCGTCCGGCCATTCCGGCGCGCGTCATCTACTGGACGGCCCGATTTCGTGGCCAGGCCCGGCAGATCCAGGCTGGCGAGTACGAGATCCAGGTCGGCGAGCGCCTGCCGGCTTTGCTCGACCGCATGGTCGCCGGTGATGTGATTGAATATCGCCTGACCATTCCCGAGGGCGTGACCGCTGCGGCATTCCTCGCGCAACTGGCTGACGCCCCCCGGATCCGGCACACACTTGATCCGCTGACCCCCGAGGTGGTGACCGAGGCGTTGGACTTGCCGGTCGAATCGCTCGAGGGCTGGCTGTTCCCCACCACCTATCATTACCCGGCCGGGACGACCGACCTGGCGTTGCTGCAGCGAGCCGTCCAATTGATGCGTGCCGAGCTGGAGGCCGCCTGGGCCGAGCGTGCGGACGACCTGCCGATCGAGACCGCTTACGAGGCGCTGATCCTCGCCTCGTTGATCGAGAGGGAAACCGCGGTCGCCGCCGAGCGCGGCCAGATCGCCGGTGTGTTCGTCAATCGGCTCAAGCGTGGCATGCGACTGCAGACCGATCCGACCGTCATTTACGGCATGGGCGATGATTATCAGGGCCGCCTGTTCACCAAACACCTGCGCCAGGATACGCCGTACAACACCTATACCCGCGATGGCCTGCCGCCGACACCGATCGCTCTGCCGTCGGCGGCCTCATTGCGTGCAGCGACTCGCCCGGAGGAGACCGATGCCCTGTATTTTGTCGCCGACGGCAGTGGTGGGCATGCGTTTTCTAGAACGCTCGAAGAACACAATCGGGCGGTAGCGCGCTGGCGTGCGCATCAGCGGGAGGCGGAGGCGAATTGATGGCCGGCTCCCCAGCACAGCGATTCATCACCATCGAGGGCCTGGAAGGGGCCGGCAAATCAACCGCAATGGCCTTCGCCCGCGACTGGTTCGAGGCCCGCGGTCAGGCGGTCGTCTGTACGCGTGAGCCGGGCGGCACCCCGTTGGCCGAGGAGTTGCGTGGCGTACTCAAGGCGGTGCGTGACGAGCCAGTCGCCGCCTCGACCGAGCTCTTGCTGATGTTCGCCGCCCGTGCCCAGCATGTCGAGCGACTGATCCGCCCGGCATTGGCCGCGGGCAAGGTGGTGATCTGCGATCGGTTTACCGACTCGACCCGGGCCTATCAGGGGGCCGGACGGGGGCTTTCCATGGAGGTGATCGAACAGCTGGCAGACATTGCACACCGTGACTGCAATCCGGGCTTGACGCTCTGGCTGGACGTGCCGGTCGTGCTGGGGCTCGAACGCGCCGCGGCTCGCGAGGCGGCCGATCGCTTCGAGCAGGAGACGCTGGCATTTTTCGAGCGGGTGCACGGCGGTTTCGAGGCGCTCTGGCAGCGTGAGCCGGAGCGCGTGCGTCGTATCGATGCCACCCGATCATTGACCGAGGTACAGGCCGCGATCGAAACTGAATTGGAGACCCATTATGGCGACTGACTTGCAGGACCAGCCCATCGCCGGCCTGCCGGAGCTGCGGCTGGTGAGCGACCCGGCCACCATCCAGGGGGCCGGTTGGCTCAACGAGGGCTGGGCACAACTCGACCGGATGATCGAAGGTGGTCGCCTGCCACATGGATTGCTGCTGCACGGTCAGCTTGGGGCGCCGATGACCGCCCTGGTCGAGACGCTGGCACGGCGGCTCATCTGCCATGCCCCTGAGCAGGGCTGGCCCTGCGGCAGCTGCCCGGCCTGTCGGCAGGCCGACCAGGGAACCTTTCCGGACCTGCATCGGCTCGCCGATGACGCCGAGCATCGCGATATTCCGGTGGATGCGATCCGCGCGTTGATCGATGGTGCTTTCCTGACCCGCTACGGGCGTATGCGGCTGGTGCTGATCGAGCGCATCGAGCGCCTCAATCGCTCCTCGGGCAACGCGCTGCTCAAACTGCTCGAAGAGCCACCGGAGTCGATGCAGTTTCTCTGCACCGTCGAGCAGGTCGATCGCCTGTTGCCAACCATCCGCTCCCGACTGCAGCGCCTGCGGCTACGTGAGCCACGGCCCGACGAACAGGCGAGCTGGTGGCGGCAGGTCACCGGCTGTACTGCCGAGCAGGCTGAATTGCTGGCATTCCTGGATGACCCCATCCTGGTCGAGGGCAGTGAGCCGACCTTCGATTGGCTAGCGGTTACCGAGGCTTGGGTACAGCTGGCCGAAGGAGCGGGTTCGCCGCTTGCGGCATTGGCGCCCTGGCTGGCCACGCCGCGGCCCGTGCTCGCCCGCTGGCTGCTGCGACTGTGGCCGGCGGTGGCCCGGCAGCGGGTGGCTCTGCCCGATCCGGCCCTGCCGGGCGCCCTGGAGACGCCGGTGACCCGGCTGGCGGCAGCGCATGGCAGCGAGCACTGGCTGGCCGTGCAGACGCGCTTGATCCAGTTTGCCCGCGAGGCCGGCCATCCATTGCATCCGGAACTGTCGGTCGAGCACTTGGCGCTGGACCTGGTCGACCCACGCTTGGCACGCCGACTCGAGCCAGTCGGTTGATCGCCGACTGATCAGCAGCTGATCGCATGTCCGGCTTCGACCATGACGCCATTGCCGGTAGACTAGGGCGTCTTGACCCGCCGCTACCGGATGCCCGGCGAGGCTGGGTTTTCCAAGAAATCATCGCGAGGTGTAGTGCCATGGCAGCAGGAAGCGGCCTGGGAGGAGGCCTGGGTGGAGGCATGATCCACCACAACATCCCGGACAAGGACACGCTCTACAAGTCCTATATGCCGTTCGTGAAGAATGGCGGGCTATTCATTCCGGGGCACACGCACCTGCCGCTGGGCAGGGAGATTTTCCTGACACTGACCCTGATGGGAAGCCCCGAGCGCCTGGCAGTGGCCGGCAAGGTGGTCTGGGTTACCCCGAAAGGTGCGCAGAGCGGCAAGGTTGCGGGCATCGGGGTGCAGTTCGGTCATATGGATCAAGGGCGCGTCCGGCAGCAGATCGAGAGTTATCTTGCCGGCACGCTGGAGAAGGAGACGCCCACCTACACCATGTGATTTGGTGGAGCTACCTTAAACACCCGCTTTTTCATCGCTTCGGAGTGATATGCAACTGTTTGATTCGCATTGCCACCTGGATCGGGTGGAGCTGGACGCCTTCGATAACGACTTCGACCGCTTCATGCACACGGCCTGGCTCGAGTCGGTGACACGGATGCTGTGCGTCTCGATCAAGCCATCGACCTGGCCGGCGATGACCGCACTGGTCTCGCCTTACCTGACGGGTAATCCCGATCGCCGCAGCGAGCGTCCCGAGGTGTTCCTCTCCTACGGCCTGCACCCGACCCAGGAGGCCGGGGCGGTGATCCCGGCCGAGGAGCTGGTGCGCGCGATTGACGAGGATCGACACAGCCGATCGATCGTGGCAGTTGGCGAGACCGGGCTGGATCACTTTCATTGCGAGCCGGGCGAGCGCTGGCAGCACGAGCGGTTCGTGGCCCACATTGAAGCGGCCAAGGCCGTGGGCAAGCCGGTGATCATTCACACGCGTGGGGCGGCTGCTGACACGGTCGATGTGCTTGAGCGCGAGCATGCCGAGGAGTGCGGCGGGGTGATGCATTGTTTCGCTGAAGACTGGGACATCGCTCGCCGGGCGCTGGATCTGGGCTTCTATATCTCCTTTTCCGGGATAGTCACCTTCAAGTCGGCCGCCGCATTGCGCGAGGTGGCCAAGAAGGTGCCCGGCGACCGGTTGCTGATCGAGACCGATTCACCGTATCTCTCACCCGTGCCTTATCGCGGCAAGCCCAACAACCCCATTCGCGTACGTCATGTCGCTGAAATGCTCGCTGATATCCGTGGCGAGAGCCTGCCGGAAATGGCGGCACGCACGCAGGAAAACACCCTGCGGTGGCTGGGTTTGACAGCTTAAGGCCGCCAATCCCAAAGCAGTAGTCCGGAACGGCAGCTAAAAACAGAAACAAGACGGGGCCCAATGAATGGGCCCCGTTGCTCGTGGCGCGATTGCCGTTGCGCGTCGGGCCGGATTAGTTGCTGGCCACCACCAGCTCTTGACCTGGTCGGAGTGGGCTGTCCCGACCGATCTGGTTACGCGCAGTCAGCTCGTCCACGGTCATGGAGAAGCGCCGCGCCAGTTGCCAGAGCGTATCGCCGGGTTGGACGATGTATTTCGAGCTGCCGGCAAGCCTGTCATCGCTCTTCACACCGATGACTACCTGGTCGCCTGGCCGCAGGACCGGATTGTCGGCGAACTGGTTCATGCGGCGCAGCTCGGCCAGCTTGATATTGTGCTTGCGGGAGATGGCCCACAGCGAATCACCTGGCTGGACGGTATAGCTGTGGACATTGCCCGCGGCCACCGCCTGCGCCACGCGACCAGCGGGTACCAGGATCACCTCGCCGGGGCGGGCAACGGCCGATTGGCGACGATTGATCGCGAGCAGCTCGTCGACGGAGCCACCGTAACGTTGGGCCACGCGGTAGAAGCTGTCACCACGCACGAAGGTGTAGCGCTGCCAGTCTTCTGCCGCGCTGGCGGCTGACGTCAGTGTGTCCACGTCGAATCGGCCGCGGGCCTCGTGCGGCACGAGCAGCTGGCGGGGCTTGTTACCGGTGATCGAGCGGCCGAAACCGGGGTTGAGTCGGTAGAGCGCCTCGTGATCCAGACCGGTGAGGTCGGCCAGCTTGATCAGGTTGGTCGACCGGTCGATCTCGACCTGAGCCAGGACAGGACGATTCTCGATCGAGTGGGGGGTGAAGCCATATTTTTCTGGATTGGAGAAGATCTTTACCAGCGCGAACAGTCGGGCCGGGTAGTCGCGGGTTTCTTTGCCGATCTGTTCGAGACTCCAGAAATCGGTAGGCAGTCCTCGCTGCTCGTTATGACGAATCGCATTGAGCAGGGTACCTTGCCCGCCGTTATAGGAGGCGATGACGGTAGGCCAGTCGTCGTCGAATATGCCGCGCAGCTGGCTGAAATAAGTGACGGCGGCATCAGTGGATGCCTTGATGTCGCGGCGGCCATCGTAGAAGGCGTCGCGCTCGAGGCCGAAATAGGTGCCGGTCGAGGGGATGAACTGCCAGATGCCGGCCGCCGAACTGGTCGAGAGGGCCTCCGGCAGGTAGGCGCTTTCAACGATCGGCAGCAGGGTGAGCTCGAGCGGCAGATTCGCCGCTTCAAGCTTTTCGACGATCATGTACAGGTAGGGTTCGGCCCGCTTACTGACTTCGCGCAGGTAGTCTGGCTCGCGACTGTAGCGTTTTACTTCAGCGTCGATACGTGCGTTGTCAGGAACCGGCAGGGTGAAGCGACTGGCTACCGCCCGCCAGAGATCATGTTTATGGTCCGGCGGTTGTTTGCCGCTGGCATCGGGGCGGCTGATGGCCGGCAAGGGCGAGATGCCCGATTTACTGATTTGACTCCGGTCATCGGATGCCTGCCGATCATGCCCGGTCGGGGGCATGGTGGCGCAGCCATGCAGCAGCAGGATTACCAGCGGCAGCAGCCCCCAAGTCAGACGTCGGGCCAGCCGCTGGGTCAGACGTTGGATCAGACGTTGGATCAGACGTTGGATCAGACGTCGGGTCAGAGCCCGCAGGCTGTCCGGTAGTCGGGCGGCGGCCGAAGACGGCAGGGGGAGTGGGTTCATGGCTTGTTTTGGCATATTTGCTGTTGATGAGTAGCTGATCGTTGGCTGTAGTCCAGGCTACAGTCGGGCCAGACCATCGAAGTCATCCTTCCAGTGACGTAATTGAGCGAATGCCTCGATATCATCATCCAGGCGTTTGCCGATATAGTTCTCGATCGCGCGGCGCAATACGGGCTCGCGGATGCGCAGGAACGGATTGGTCTTTTTCTCCAGCGTCATCAAGGCGCTGGCTGTAGGCTCCCCCGCTTTCCGCTGCGCCTCGACCGTCTTGATGCGCGCGGCGATGTCGACGTTATCCGGCTCGGCATGGGCTGCAAAGCGCAGGCTGTCGAGGGTGTACTCGTGCCCGCAATAGATGGTCACCTCGCCGTCCAAGGTATCGGTCAGGGCAGCCAGGCGGTCGAGTGAGTGGAGCATCTGGGCGGCAGTTCCTTCGAATAGCCGGCCGCAGCCGGCGGTAAACAAGGTGTCGCCACAAAAGAGGTGTTTGCCGAGCAGGTAGGACAGATGGTCCTGGGTGTGCCCGGGCGTCGCCAGGACGGTAAATTCGCCTACCGCAGGGATCTCGACGGTGTCGTCGTCACTGAGTACGTGATCCACGCCCAGCTGACGGCAGCTGTCCGGGCCGTAGACCGGCATCGAGAATCGCTCGGTGAGCCCACCGAGACCCTGAACGTGATCCGCGTGGTGATGTGTGATCAGGGTGGCGACTGGCTTGAGGCCGCGCGCTTCGATCGCTTCGATCACCGGCTCGGACTCGCCAGCGTCGATGATTACCGTGGCACCGTCTGTGCCCTCGATCAGCCAGACGTAGTTGTCCGAGAGGACAGGAATGCAATGGATGGTCGAGGCGACTACAGTGTTCATGGCGGTATGGTAGCGCAGTCGGTCGATGGCAAGGGATGTCTTCGGTCGATCGATTATAGGCGCCATCGATGGGTGCAGGGATTCCTTGACTAAATCCACTCTCGCTGCAGGGATGCGGCTGCATGGGAAATCTTTCTTCTGAGATGCCGGCACGGTCGGTGAGCGGCTGTGATGCTAGCCGTCCTGCCATGGCACGGATTGCCGCTCGCCGGCTCCTGCTGGCTTGGGCGGTGGCGGCGTTGCTGGCTTGGCTCCTGCCTTGGCCGTCGACGTCGGGGGGATGGGGGGTCGCTCCATCGACCGGCGCCTGGCTGGCGATGGCGGCACCGGCATGCACGGGCTTTTTGCTGTTGCTGGGCGGTCTGGCCTGGTGGCGCGGTTGGGGCGCGTCGGCGGTCGCTGCGGTGGTGGTTGCGGGGCTGCTGCACACCTTGGGTTCGGCTGCAGTCCTGCTCCAGCAGGCGCCGGTCTTTGATCAGCGGGTTGATTGTCGGATCGAAGGCCGCGTGGTGGGTCTGATCGACGAGCAGCCGAATCGGCGCCGCTTTCGGCTGCTCGTCGCCAAGGCCGCGCCGTTGGTGGCCGATGATGCCGTGGCGCGCCGGGTATGTGGTGGGTTGCCGGTCGGGGCGCGCCTCAGACTCAGTGATTACAACTGGGGCGGGCCGGTCGCCCAGCTCAGTGGTGGGCGGCACTACGAGGTGGTGGCGCGCCTCAAGCCCTTGCACGGCCACGCCAACCCGGGCGGGTTCGACTACCGCCGCTGGCTGTTTCGCCACCAGATCGTCGCGACGGGTTACCTGCGCGAATCACCAGTCGACCGGGGTGTGGCGGCCGGTTGGCAGGCATCGGTCGACCGCCTGCGCGAGCTGGCCCGGGAGCGCCTCCAGGCGAGTGTGCGCCACGCGGGGCAGGGCGGCGAAATTTCATCAGGCTCCTCGCATCTGGCGGCTGCGGCAGCCTTGTGGCATGGCCTGGCGCTGGGTGACAAAGGCGAGCTCTCGGATAGCCAGTGGGAGACCTTGCTGGCATCCGGCACCAACCATCTGCTCGCCATTTCCGGATTGCACGTCGGCATGATCGCGGCCTTGGCGGCCCTGCTCACACGCGCTCTTTGGGGCAGATTGCCACTGAGCCGTGGTCTGCCGGCTCAGCGGATTGCCGCAATCGTGGCCGTCGTCGCTGGTTGGAGTTATGCGCTGATCGCGGGGCTCTCCATCCCCACGCTGCGAGCCGCGTTGATGCTGACGGTATTGTTGCTCGGCGTGTTGATGCAACGGCGTTGGCGTTTGACTGATCTGTGGCTGCTCGCTTTCGTGCTGGTGCTATGGCTTGATCCCTTCGCACCATTGGATATGGGGTTCTGGCTGTCGTTCGCCGCTGTGCTGCTGATCATCCTGTTTATCCGCGGCCGTGACCCGCTGTGGCGTCCATTCGAGCTGCTTCGCCTGCAATGGCTGCTGACGTTGGGACTGCTGCCCCTGACCTGGGGTTTGTTTGACCGGATTGCATTCGCCTCGTTGCCGGCCAATCTGCTGGCCGTCCCGCTCGTTTCCATGCTGATCACGCCTCTCGCCCTGATCGGGCTGTTTGTTTCCTGGTTCAGCACGGCCGCTGGCGCGGGGATTGCCTGGCTGATCGGATGGCTGGGCACTGGTCTGTTCGTGACGCTCGAGTGGTTGGTGGCGGTGATGCCCGATTCCACCCGCGCCCCGCCGAGTGCCCCGGCCTTGGGGTTGTTTGCGCTGGGAGTGGCTTGGCTGATGCTGCCAAGCCGATTCCCCGGTCGATACCTGGCGCTCATGTTGATGCTCCCGGCGATCATGATCGCCCCGGCCCGGCCGGTGGCGGGAACGTTCGAGGCAGAGGTGCTGGATGTCGGTCAGGGCTCGGCTGTGTGGCTGCAGACCGCGCATCATGATCTGCTCTACGATGCCGGCCCGCGAGTCGGACAGTTCGATACGGGCGAGGCGATTGTTCTGCCGGCGTTGCGTGCTGTCGGCGTCAAGGATCTCGATCGGATTGTCATCAGTCACCAGGACTTGGACCATATAGGCGGCCTGGCTGCGATTCGTTCGACCTTTCCCGAGGCTTCAGTGCTGGGGGTGACCGGTCCAGGTCACGGCTTGACGGCGGATGAGGGCGAAGCCTGCCAGCACGGTGTGTCATGGATCTGGGATGGAGTGCGGTTCGAGCTATTGCAGGCGCCGTTGGGGTCAGCCAACAATCGCTCTTGTGTGTTGCGGGTGGTGGGGCGGAGGTGGTCGTTACTGCTGACCGGCGATCTCGAAGCCGCCGGTGAGCACTGGCTGCTGCGAAATGCCGATATGCAGGCAGATGTCGTCGTGGTCGGCCATCATGGTTCGTCGACCTCCTCGACCCAGGCATTTGTCGAGGCATCGGGGGCGCGACAGGCGCTGGTGAGCGTCGGGTTCCTCAATCGCTGGGGTCATCCCCGTCCTGAGGTGGTCTCCCGATGGCAAGCCGCCGGGGCCCGTGTCTGGCGGACCGATCGGGACGGATCTCTGCGCGTCATCGACGGTGTGGTGCGAGCGACGCGCGATACACGTTGGTCATTCGTCTGGCGGCGGCCCATGGTTGAATGAACGTTCGACAGCGCGCCGGAGTGCCAGAAACAAAAAAACCGGCCTCCGCAAGGATGGCCGGTTTTTTCGTGGCTGTCTGCGCAGTCAGTCGTCGAGGCTCAGTGCCGGATAGACGCCGTGCTCGTCGTGAACTTCGCGACCGGTCAGTGGGGGGTTGAACACGCAGATCATGCGCATGTCCTCAGTGCCACCACGCAGGTAATGCTTGTCGGCGGCCGGGTCGTTGAGGAGGTACATCATCCCGTCGCGGATCGGGTAGGTGACATCGTTGTTGATGTCGTGGATTTCTCCATTACCCGCCACGCAGTAAACCGCCTCGATGTGGTTCTGGTAGTGGATGAAGGTTTCCGTGCCGGCACGGATGATGGTGTCGTTAAGCGAGAAGCCGACCTTGTCATCGGCCAGGATCAGGCGGCGGCTGACCCAGTTGCCATTCTCGGCCTCGACTTCGCGCTCGGTGCCGAGGATGTCCTTCTCTAGATAACGTACGAGCATGTCTGTCTCCGTTTTTATTGGAAGAGGCGGCCTCGCTTTCTGGTGGCGAGGCCGGTTTGGGCCGGTTTGGGTGCTGCCGGATCAGCTCTTGCGAGCCGCTGCGGCAGCGTCGACTGCCTCGGCGAGGATCTTCAGGCCTTGGTCGAGCTCGTCTTCGCTGATGGTCAGCGGGGCGAGGAACTTGATCAGCTGGTCATCGGCGCCGGCGGTCTCGGCCACCAGGCCACGCTTGAACGCCTCGACAGAGATCTCGTTGCAGAAGCCCTCTATCTCGGATTCCAAGCCCCAGATCATGCCCAGGCCACGGGCGTCGGAGATCACGTCCTTGTGGCGCTCGGCGATTGCCTTGAAGTGCTCTTCGACTTTCTTGCCCTTGGCAATGATTTCCTTGGAAAACTCGTCGGTCTCCCAGCGCTCCAGTGCGGTCGCGCCGGCGACGAAGGCCAGCGAGTTGCCGCGGAAGGTGCCGGTGTGCTCGCCGGGCGACCACTGGTCGATATCCGGGCGCATCAGCACGATGGACATCGGCAGGCCGGTGCCGATCGACTTGGAGACAGTGACGATGTCGGGCTTGATGCCGGCACGCTCGAAGCTGAAGAAGGTACCGGTACGGCCGTTGCCGACCTGGATGTCGTCGACGATCAGCAGGATGTCGAGGTCCTTGCACATCTTGTCGAGCTTCTGGAGCCACTCGACCGAGGCGACATTGATACCACCTTCGCCCTGGATGGTCTCGACGATGATGCCGGCCGGCAGATCGTAGCCCGAGCTGGCGTCCTCATAGTACTGGCGCATCATGTCGATACTGTCTATCTGGGCGTCGCCAGTGTCGTTGAAGTAATCGTCGTACGGCATCTTGGTGACGTTCTGCGGTACGCCGTAGAACTCGTCGTGATAGAACTCGTTGCCGGTGACCGCCAGCGCCCCCAGCGTGTGACCGTGGAAGGCGTTGGTGAAGGAGACGATGTTGGACCGCTCCTTGATCTTGCGTGCAAGCTTCAGGGCGGTCTCGACGGCGTTGGTGCCGGTCGGGCCGACGAACTGGACCTTGTAGTCCAGCCCACGCGGCTTGAGGATGGTTTCCTGCAGCTTCTCAATGAACGCATATTTGGCGTCGGTCGCCTTGTCGAGCGCGTTGGTGACACCGTCACGCTCGATGAAATCGACGATTGCCCGCATGATGGCCGGGTCGTTGTGGCCGTAGTTCAGGGAGCCGGCGCCACCGAAGAAATCAATGTAGGCCTTGCCGTGGTGGTCCCACATGGTGGCGTTTTTGGATTTGACGAAAATGGTCGGGAACGAGCGGATGTAACCGCGAACGTTGGACTCGTATTTCTCGAATAGATCAATGTTCATCACAGGTCCTCATTAGGTACGTGTGTTGCGTGAAAAGAAAATGGGGATAAGGAAAACGGGCAGGAAAATGGACGCCAAGCAGCCGGCCCGAAGCAGGGCCGATCGACGATATCGACGTTCAGAGATCGATGACGTAGAGGTCTTCCGGCTGATGGTCATCGCCGAGAAGCTCGCTGGAGAGATAGGGTTCGTGACGGATCGACCGTCCCAGCTTTTCCGCCCAGCGGGTAAACAGGGCCTTGGAGGCGGGGTTGTCGGGGGAGATGGTCAGTTCGATGCGCTTGATGTCACCGAACCAGTCGCGTCCTTGCAGCGCCTCGAGCAGGCCGGATGCTACACCTTGGCCGCGCGCCGAGGCATCGACGCCGATCTGCCATACAAACAGGGTGTCAGGGTTGTCCGGCAGGCGGTAGGCGGTGACGAAGCCCACGAGATCTTGGCCGTTTTCCGCGAGGGCGCAGGTCGAACGGAAGTGGTCGGCCAGCAGAAAGTAGAGATAGGCTGAGTTCAGATCGAGCGTACCTGCCCGTTTAACCAGCTGGTGAACCCGAGCCCCATCTTCGAGGCGCGGTTCACGAAAACGAATCGCCATGCTTGTTGCCCGTTCGCGTTCAGTTTCCAGCCGCGATCAGGTCCATGTAAGTGTGTCGGCATTATAGGGCATGAGATGGAAAGCTCAACCTTGCTTCCACAGGGTTTCAGCTGCTGGGGTCTGCCGAAACGCTGCTGTCATGCTGGATTCATCCGCCCGGTGCGCCTAGTGCGAAAGGAGGTTCCCAGAAGGTTTCTCAGAGGGTTGTGCGGGGGGCGGCCCCGGAAGATTCCCCGGGAGATTGGTGGAAGGTCACAGGCGCATCCGCGGACGGCAGATGTGCGATGTCCGCCAGGGTATATCGGTCGAGCACGTCCCAAAATGTCGCCAACGCCTCGGCTAGAATGGGCGCCAGTTGGCAGGTGGGGGCAATGCGGCAGGCGGTCGTTTCACCGAAGCAATCAACCAGCTCCCAGTGGCCTTCAATATCCCGAGCTACCGCACCCAGTGAAATGGCATTTGGTGCTCGGGCGAGTGCCAGCCCGCCCCCCTTGCCGCGTCGCGACTCGACATAACCGTGCGTGACCAGGGTGTTGGCCACTTTCATCAGATGGTTGTACGAGACGTTGAAATAGGCCGCGATCTCGCGGATCTTGGGCCGAGCTGAGGAGTTCTTGGACGCCTCGGCGTGGTCGGCGAGATAGATCAGGATGCGAAAGGCGTAATCGGTCTGTCGATTGAGCTGCACGGCGCTATGGGTCTCATTTTGTAATATGCATCCAGTATGCATATATTGTGGGCGGATTGCCACGACCCAGGGGAACCTCTCCCTGAATTCTCTCCGTCCATCTCCATCAAAAGGAAGCCCACGATGCGCCGACACGAGACCCTGCAGCCGCTCTCTCGCGACCACCATCAGACACTCAAGTTGGCACGTCAGCTTCAGCGGGCCGGCTGCGATGCCGGAACCCGCGCGGCGCTGGAGGCTCATCGGCCGGAGCTGCTCACGCATTTCGCTGCCGAGGAGGCGCTTTGCGAGCAGGCCCTCGCCCGCTGTCCGGATGATGCGACGCTGGCCGAGCAGGTCAAACGCATGCATCGCGAGCATCGAGAGATCATGGAGCTGGTAGGGCGCCTGTTGAAGGATCCGTACCCAGAGGCCTCGGTCTGTCATGCACTGGGTGAATGGCTGATTGCCCATGTCCGCTTCGAGGAACGCGGGTTGTTCAACCGGCTGCAGGACGGCTGTCTGAAGGACGAGGAGATATCCCAATGACTGCATCGGTGAGGGATCGGCGGGATCGATGGGCCGGCTGGCGGCAATGGCCGCTGTTCTCGGTCGGTTTCCGACCGTGGTTCCTCGTGATGCTGTCGTTTGCCACCGTGGCGATGGGGCTCTGGGGGCTCACCTGGCTGACCGGCGGGTGGGCGGATGCCGTGACCGGGCGCTGGGGCTGGCGCTGGCATGCGCATGAGGTCGTCTATGGTATCGGGGTGGCGTTGGTAGCGGGATTCTTGACCACCGCTGCACAGAACTGGAGCGGGCGCCGGGCCTGGACGCCTGGCTGGTTGCTGGTGGCGCTGGGGTTGTGGTTGGGCGCACGCCTGGGATTCCTCGTCTTTGGTGTGGATCCGCTCTGGCCTTATCTCTTCTCGATTGCCACCGAACTGATCGTGTTTTTCGTGGTGGCGCGTCTGATCTGGCTCACACGCCAGTGGCACAATCTGCTGTTTCCGATCGCGCTTTTCATTGTTGCCGGCATGGATCTGCTGTTCGCCGTCTTGCGCAATGATGCTGCCTTGTCCATGTTCGCCGGTTGGGCCGGGCTGCTGCCCATCGCCGCGATGCTGCTGTTTATCGCCCAGCGCGTGATTCCACCATTCTCCGCCAATCGTCTGGGCATGGCACCGCAGCGAACAGGTCGGGCGGTCGCCGTGATCCTCGGCGGTGGGCCGCTCCTGCTGCTTGGTCTGCTGGCCCTGAACCCCTGGACCCCAGGGTTGTCGGCACCGTTGTCGGCCGCCGTGGCTGCATTGATCGCCCTGACGGGGGGCTATGCGCTGTGGCGCTGGTGGCATCCGGCCGTGCTGGGCGAACCGATGTTGTGGCTGTTGTTTCTTGGCGTGCTGGTGGTGCTGTTCGGCCTGGCCTGGCAGGCCTGGCTGCTGGCCGGCCTGCCGGCTGGCGGCGCAGATGGCCCCATCCATGCGTTAGGTCTGGGTGTGTTGCTGGTCATGCCGTTCGGGATGATGTTGCGGGTCAGTGCCGGACACACCGGGCGCCCGATCCGCTTTCCTCGGGTGCTGTGGCCCGCGTTGCTGGGCATGCTGGCGCTGGTGCTCATCCGCCTGATGTTGCCGATCTGGCCCGGCCTGCTGCCGACCTGGCTGGCCGTGACCGCCTTTGCTGCCATGCTGATCTACCTGGCCCTGTTGCTGGTAATTGGCCCTTGGTTGTGGCGGCCGCGCGCCGATGGTCGCTGAGGTTCGTAGTCCAGCCGATCAGGGGCTGTCTGACTGGGTGGTTAGCTGATCGGCTGAGTAGGAATGTTTGAGCGAGATCGGCCGGATGCCATGTCACTGCGTTGTGGTTTACAACGTACGCTTGGCCCAGGCTTCGTAGTTCTCGTAGCCAGCCTTCTTCAACCACTTGTTCAGGGCCTTAAGACCCGCCATGACCTGCTTGGGCCTTGGGTGTCTTAGCTCTTCCTCACGTACCTGTCTGTAGACCTGGTCGAACTCGGCCTTCAGCCTTGGCTCGCGCAGCCCTTGGCGGGTCGAGCGGAAGCCCTTGATCTCGCCGTCCGGATCCAGCTCTGGCTGGAAATAGCCGATGGTCCAGTAGTGATCGCCGTTTTTGCAGACGTTCTTGGTCACGGCAAAAAACTGCGCCCGCTGCTCTTTTATTTGGCTCCAGAGTAGGGAGTACACCGCCCGGGGCACGTCGGGGTGCCGGATCAGGCTGTGTGGCTGACCGAGCGATTCATCCTTCGTGAGCCCGGTGACTTGTGTGAAGGTGGGGTTGATAAACTTGATCACCCCCCGTTCGTCGGTGCGGGTGGATATGATCTCCGATCCCAGCAGTTCGCGCTCGCGTCCGGTCAGTCCTTGCTGGCTCATAGCTCCTCCATTAGCTTGGCTTTCTTCGTTATGAATCCTGTCTTGCCGCCCCGAACGGGCATTTCCGTGCAAAATTCGCCTGTTTGCTGCCTCGCAGGGGCAGGAGTCGGTCAGATCACCCGAGAGAAACGCTGACCGTCCAACGTGCCGCGGTATTCGTCGAAGGCCATGCAGACATTGCGGATCAGCAGCCGGCCACGCGGTTGTACGGCGATCGCCTCGGGCGTGATGGTGACCAGCTCGTCGCGGACCATCTCGTCCAACTGCTCCAGTGCAGTGGCAAAATGCTGTCTGAAGTCGATCTCGAAGCGCGCCTCCACATCTGGGATCGATAGCCGGAAGTTGCAGATCAGCTCGGTGATGATGTGCCGCCGCAACTGGTCCTCTGCGGTGGTCACCAGCCCCTTCTCTATCGGCAGCCGCCCGGCGGCGAGTGCCTCGTGGTAGCTGGCCAGGTCTTTGACGTTCTGACTGAACGCACCGCCCACTTGGCTGATTGACGAGACACCCATCGCTACCATGTCGCACTCGGCGTGGGTGGAATAGCCCTGGAAGTTGCGCTGCAGTGTGCCTTTACGTTGGGCGATCGCCAGCGGGTCGTCCGGCTTGGCGAAATGGTCCATGCCGATCAGGACGTAACCGGCCTGCTGCAGGTGGTGGATGGTCGAGCCGAGGATATCCAGCTTCTCCGCCGGACTGGGCAGATCCGTGTCCACGATGCGTCGCTGTGGCTTGAAGCGTTGCGGCAGGTGGGCATAGTTGAAGATGGACAAGCGGTCGGGGTCGAACTCGATCACCCGGTCGAGTGTCCGCATGAAGCGGTCGCGCGATTGGTGCGGCAGGCCGTAGATGAGATCGATGCTCACCCCGTGAAAGGACTGCTCACGAGCGGTCTCGACCACCTCGCGGGTCTCTGCGAAGCTCTGCACGCGGTTGACCGCCTGCTGCACCTCCGGGTCGAAGTCCTGCACGCCGATGCTGATGCGGTTGAAGCCGATCTCGCGCAGCAGACGGATGGTGGCGGCATCGGCCTCGCGCGGGTCGATTTCGATCGAGTACTCGCCCGTATCGTCATCCTTGAGCGAGAAATGCTCACCGGTCTTCGTCATCAGCTCGCGTATTTCCTCGTGTGAAAGGAAGGTGGGCGTGCCGCCGCCCCAATGGAGCTGGTCGACCGGGCGGCCGTCTTCGAAGAGGGCGGCCTGTAGCGCCATCTCGCGGTAGACGTCCTCAAGGTAGGGGCGGGCCTTGGCGCGGTCCTTGGTCACTACCTTGTTGCAGGCGCAGTAGTAGCAGATGGTGTCGCAGAAGGGGATGTGCAGGTACAGCGACAGCGGCCCGCCGCCGGCATTCGAGCGCGCGGCCGCCGCCCGATAGTCGTCGATCGTGAAATCGTCGTGGAATTGCACCGCGGTCGGATAAGAAGTGTAACGTGGTCCGCTGGTGTCATAGCGGCGGATCAGGTCGGTGTCGAACGGAGTTTCGGTCTGGCTCATGAGCGGCTGTCGGTCATCGGTAGCTGTGGATGAGGAAGTCTAGCCCCTCCCAGTGGCTTCGTCGTCCGAGTAGAATGCTGGGGAATCGGGGCATGTCAAGGCATGTCAACAAGGGAAGACCTTCCCCCGGTGCAACTGGCTGGCTATCCTTCCTTGCGTTTTGCGGGCCGGGTCATGTGGGCTGAGCCTGCGGGCCGACTCGCGGGGCCAATTTTCGGGATCAGTTTTTGAGACCAACTCCTGGGGCCGATCCCGCCGGCGCTCGGCTGGGCGGGTGTCGACGATGCGTATTGAGAGGCAGGTGCATGATCGGTGAGATACTGCAGGGGGTAGACTACTTCGGGACGGCGGTGTTTGCCGTCAGTGGTGCCCTGGTGGCCGATCGCAAGCGCATGGACCTGATGGGATTCCTGATCCTGGCGACCGTGACCGGTATCGGTGGCGGTACCTTGCGCGATCTGCTGCTCGATCGGCCGGTCTTCTGGCTAACCCACTGGGAGTACCTGGCGATCACCGCAGTGATGGGACTTGCCACCTTCTATGTCAGCAAGCCGCTCCATCAGCGCGCCAATTGGCTCTTGTGGGCGGATGCGGTTGGCCTGGCGGCCTTCTGCGTGATCGGCGCGCAGATCGCCTTGTCACTGGAGGCAAGCCCCATGATTGCCGTGATGATGGGCATCATGACCGCAACCTTCGGCGGACTGATCCGCGACGTGTTGGCCGGCGAGTTGCCGTTGCTGTTGCACCGCGAGATCTATGCCTCGGCCGCCCTGGCTGGCGGGATCGTTTATGTTTTGTTGGCCCACTGGCTGGCATGGCCGATCGCCGCCGTGGTCCTGGGATTCATCGTTACCCTGGTCGTGCGCGGCCTGGGTATCCGCTATCACTGGCACCTGCCGTCGGCGGGGCGCTGATGGCCATTTGTTTTACGGAGTCGCTAGCTTCTTCATGAGTAATGCTGTTGAGATTCGAGAACTCGAGAAGATCTACGAGGGAGGCACGCACGCCCTCAAGGGGATCGATCTGTCTATTGCCGAGGGCGATTTTTTCGCCCTGTTGGGCCCGAACGGGGCAGGCAAGTCGACCGTCATCGGCATCCTCTGCTCGCTGGTCAACAAGACCAGCGGCACGGTGCAGGTCTTCGGCCATGATCTGGGTCGGGATCGGGCCTGGGTGAAGTCCCAGATCGGGGTGGTGCCGCAGGAATTCAACTTCAACCAGTTCGAGCCGGTCGAGGAGGTGGTCATCAACCAGGGCGGCTTCTACGGCATGACCCGCAAGGCAGCGAAAAAGCGTGCCCACGAGCTGTTGAAACAGCTGGGGCTGTACGACAAGCGTGAAGGGGCCGCCCGGGCGCTGTCGGGTGGCATGAAACGGCGGCTGATGATCGCTCGCGCGCTGGTGCACAGCCCGCGCATGCTGATCCTCGACGAGCCCACTGCCGGCGTGGACATTGAGCTGCGCCGCGACATGTGGAACTTCCTGGCCCAGATCAACCGTCAGGGCACCACCATCATCCTGACCACGCACTACCTCGAAGAAGCCGAGGCGCTGTGCCGCCACATCGCCATCATCAATGAGGGCCGTATCGTCGAGCACAGTTCAATGCGCAATCTCCTGGCCACGCTGTCGCAGGAGACTTTCGTCCTCTATGCCTGCGAGCCGGTCGAATCCTTGCCGGAACTGCCTGCCTTTGAGGCGCGCCTGATCGACGAGGAGACCATCGAGATCGATCTCAGCGGCGATCAGGAGTTGACCAGTGTGTTTGCAGTGTTGCGGGATCACGGCATCGTGATCGAACGCATGAAGAACAAGGCCAACCGTCTCGAGGAGCTGTTCCTGCGTCTGGTGCAGGATGACGACGAGGCGGCCAGGAACAAACAGACGGAGGAGCATATATGAGCATCCGTTCGGGAAGCGACGCCTTCGAACAGCGAGGGCCGGGCGAGCGGGCCGTGGGCCTGACCACAAGGGGGGCGTGGAACGCCTTCGTCATGCTGTTGACTCGAGAGATCCTGCGTTTTGGCCGTATCTGGGTGCAGACAGTGCTGCCACCGATGATCATGACCGCACTGTATTTTGTGGTCTTTGGTCATCTGATCGGCCCGCGCATCGGCGAGATCGACGGCGTTCCCTACATCCAGTACCTGGTGCCAGGCCTGATCCTGATGTCGGTGATCACCCAGAGTTACGCCAACTCGGTCTCCTCGTTTTTCGGCGCGAAGTTCGCCCGGCACGTCGAGGAGCTGTTGGTGTCGCCGATGCCCAACTGGCTGATCATCGTCGGCTATGTCGGTGGCGGTGTGGCCCGCGGGCTGACGGTCGGCGCGGCGGTGACAATGGTGGCGCTACTGTTTGCGGAGCTGTCGGTCCATAGTCTGCTGGGTCTGTTCGGCGTGGCGCTGATGACGTCGATCCTGTTTGCCATGGCCGGGTTGATCAATGCGATCTACGCCTCTCATTTCGATCATATCTCGATCGTGCCGACCTTCGTATTGACGCCACTGACCTATCTGGGTGGGGTGTTCTATTCGATCAACATGCTGTCGGACTTCTGGCAGCAGGCATCGCTTTACAACCCGATTCTCTACATCATCAACGGTTTTCGTTACGCGATGCTGGGCATCAGCGACGTGCCGGTCTGGAGCAGTTACGCGGTCCTGGCCACGGGTATCCTGATCGCCTATCTCTACGTCTTGCGGTTGTTTCGCAAGGGGATCGGCCTGCGAAGCTGAGGAAAAGGCTCTGCAAGACAGGCAGGTCGGTCCCACAAAAAGCGGGAACCCGGCGGCCGGGCCCCAAAGGCATCGTGCAGAGCTTCCCTAGCTCAGCTGTTGCTGAATGTATTTGGCCAGCACCTGTGCCTGATTGTGCTCACGATCTTTTGCGGAAAAGAGCAAGGTGACGGGCTGACCCTTGGCAATCTCGACCAGACGATCAAGATCCGCATTTTGCTCGAGCTCACGGAGATAGCGGGCAGTGAACTCCTCGAAGCGCTCGGGATCGTGCCCAAACCACTGGCGCAGTTCAGTGGAGGGAGCGACCGTCTTGAGCCATTCGTCGTGAGGGAGGTCTTCCTTTTTCACACCGCGCGGCCACAGCCGGTCCACCAGTATTCGACAGCCATCGCCCTTTTCTACCGGGTCGTAGACACGTTTCGTGTTGATTGCATGCATGGACGAGCTTCCTCCGGTTTCTCGGGCCGAGTCTTATGTCTCAGCCCTTGGGGCCGAGGAGCGCCCACAGAATCAGGCCGAGCACCGGCAGCAGCAGGATGATGACGATCCACAATACTTTCATGCCGGTCGAGGCGCCGCTCTGAGCGACCTTGACGATGGCATAGATGTCCAGGACGAGGATGATCAGGCCGATCAGGCCACCGTAGGGGAATTCAAGCATCGTGGTTCCTCTCGTTTTGTCGGATCAAGGGCTCACTCACAGCACGCCGGTGCGGCGCTTTTCCAAGTAGCGCTGATGGTAATCCTCCGCCGGCCAGAAGGCTGAGGCGGCCGTGATCTCGGTGACGATGGACCGCGACAGCTGTTGTTGCTGCTCGGCCTTGACCCGTTCGGCGGTCTCACGTTGTGCCTCGTCATGGACGAAGATGGCCGACCGATACTGGCTGCCTACATCGGGCCCCTGACGGTTGAGCGTGGTCGGGTCGTGCATGGCGAAAAAGGCGCGTACCAGCTCCTCATAGTCGATCTGCTGTGGGTCAAACTCTACCTCGACGGCTTCGGCGTGGCCGGTCGAGCCGGTGCAGACCTGACGGTAATTAGGGGAGTCGATCTGCCCACCGGTATAGCCTGAGGTCACTTTGGCCACGCCAGGCAGCTGGCGGAAGCGGTCCTCCACACCCCAGAAACAACCCGCGGCGAAGGTGGCGATATTGGACTGGCTCATGTCTGCTGCATCTCCTGATGGCTACGGTGTCGCTGTTGCTCGCTCACGGCCCAACATCTGACGCCTGACGAGAACATAGCGCAAGTTTCCCAATTAGTTGGACCAGATAGTCGGTCCGAATGGTTGAAGCAGGTAATTGGATGTTTTCTGTCATGACGAATTCCCTTGAAGGCCGATCCCGGTCAGGCTTCGCATCGCTGGCCGATTGCCTGCATTGGATCGAGCCTCGGCTGATCGAGGCCCATGCCCACCGGATGGGCGATGGGCAGCCCGAGGACATGCCCTGGTGGCCGGCCGGTTATACCCAGGGGCAGGCCGCGCGGGCCTTCGAGATTGCCGTGGGTGCCGTACTGACTCAGAACACCAACTGGAACAACGTCGAACGGGCATTGGCGAATCTCGATGCAGCCGATGTCCTCGACGCAACGCGCCTGGCCGCACTGACCGATGAAGAACTGGCTGAACTCATCCGACCTTCCGGATTCTTCCGCGTCAAATCGCGGCGGCTGAAGGCCCTGGTCAATGCCTGGCTTGACGTGGGTGGGTATGCTCGGTTGGTCGGGTGGGAAACCGCTACGCTGCGCGAGTGGCTGCTGGCGATTCACGGCGTCGGTCCGGAGACGGCCGACGACATTCTGCTCTACGGCTTTGCGCGCCCGGTGTGGGTTGTCGACAGTTATACCCGCCGCTTGTTCGCCCGCCTCGGTTTCCCGACCCTGGCCGCAGCACCCTATGACGAACTGGCCGCTGTCCTGTTTGACAGCACCTTGGAGCCGGATGTGGTTCGGCTGGCACAATGGCACGGTCTGATCGTCGAGCACGCCAAGGCCCATTGCCGAGTGCGCCCGAGCTGTGGCGATTGTCCGCTGCGGGAACGGTGTGCGCATGGCCTCAGCAGCAAATGACCTGAGGCGCGCGGTAGATCGCAACTATTGTTGACGGTCGAACGTGACCGCCAACCTTGCGAATCAATTCTGCTTGGCCGCGATCTTCTTGATGGCGGGCATCTCGACCCCGAGCTCCTCTGCCTGGGCCAATGCCCGCGCCATTCGCTGCGGGGCGGAGCGACCCATGCACTGGTGCTCTGGGTCACCATCGAAGCCTTTCACCATGCCGTCGATCAGGCGTTGATGGTCGAGTGACCGGCCGACCCGGGCTTCTTGCAGGGCGATGACGTCGGCCGCCACATCGCGGGCGAGTGCCTGATGTTCGTTCCAGAGATGCTCGACGTCGCCACCGGTCTGCAGGCCGGCGATGTTGGTGGTCAGGATGTAGACGTTCTTGATCACCAGTTCCTCGAGCATCTCGTCGGCCTCAATGACCGGGTGGGCGGGTATGTCGAGCGCGCGCATTGCCGCAACCAGGGTATCGGCCTGCGGGCCGTGCACCGGCGAGGAGACCACCGGCTTGACCGGTGTGCCCGGTTTTTTCTCGAACCAGATCGAGGCGACTGTTGGCGTCTCGATACCGTGCTTGCGCCAATCATCGGGAAGTAACTCGTTCTGGATCAGCACCAGGCGATTGAACCAGGCACTCGGGATCTGTTCGAGCACTGGGCCAAGATCGTTCTCGCCCACGGCGATCAGCAGCCCGTCGAGATCGGGCTGGACGGCCAGGGCGGTGGCAATGTCCATGTCGCGGGTAATGGGAAAGACGGGGTGGCCGGTCTTCAGCAGGCCATGGGCCAGTACACCACCGATTTCGCCGGTGCCGATCAGGCCCCAGTTGCTGGCAAATGGCTGGGTCATGAGTAACTCCTCAATCTTGTTCGTTTTCGGGGATCAGTAACTGTCCCGCGGTCAGGATCTGTTTCAGCAGGGTGCGTGCACTGGCGTTGCCGGCCTGCTCAGCCAGCGCCTCTCCGGTGACGTGGATCTGCCGGGTCAGCAAGCGTGCCAGTGGCAGACTCTCGGCATCCAGCGGGTGGCTATGGCCATCAATGCAAAGATGGCCGGGATCGTCGTCCTGCGGCTCGAGCAGTAGCCAGCGTGAGGCCGGGGTGCGTTGTAGCTCGGGCAGCGCCGGCAGTTGGTCGAGGATGCCGGGGATCTCCTCTTCGTGGTAGTGCGGATAGAACGAGGCATGATCGATCGGGCGCTCGGTCAGGGTTTCGGCAATCAGGCGGTCGAGCTGGGCGTCATTGGTTGCCATGGCCTCGCGCACCCAGTCGCGCAGGCGTTTGCGGGTTGCCGGTACCAGCTCGCCCGGATTGTCGGCGGCTGCAAGATCGGGGTCGCGGTAACGGCTCTCGGCAGCGAGGCTGGCGAGTCGATCGCAGACGCCGCTGGCGAGATCGGCCTGCGTGGGTGCGCGAAAGCCGAATGACCAGGTCATGCAGCCGTCCAGCGCCACGCCATGGTGAGGAATGCCGGCCGGCAGATACAGCATGTCGCCCGGTTCGAGCACCCACTCGTCCGACGGGGTGAAGTCGGTCAGGATGCGCACGTCCAGCCCTTCGCGGTAGGCGCTGTGCACTGGCGGATTCTCGATTTGCCAGCGGCGTCGGCCGTGTGTCTGTAGGAGAAACACGTCGTATTCGTCGATATGGGCGCCGACCGACCCGCCTGGCGGGGCATAGGAGATCATCAGGTCATCGATGCGCCAGTCCGGTATGAAGCGGAATCGCTCGACGAACACCAGCAGCTCGGGGATCAGTTTCTCGCAGTCGGTGACCAGCAGGGAGTAACCGTCTTTCGGCAGGGCGCGGAAGTCGTCTTCCGTGAACGGCCCCATCTTCAGTTGCCAGTCCCGCTCCTCGCCGTGCTCGAGGACCAGGCGTGACGGGGCGTCCTCCTCGCAGGCCAGGCCGGCCAGTTCCTCGGGGGCAATCGGGTTCTCGAAGTCAGGAAATGCGCCACGGATCAGGACCGGCTGCTTCTGCCAGTACTCACGCAGGAAGGTCTCGACCGACAGGTCGCCGAGCACGTGGTTCGGGGGAGGCGCGTAATGTGTCATCAGATTGTGTTGTCCAGCGGGAATTCTTAGGACTGCAAGTCTACCTGATGCGTCACGCTACTCGGCAGCCGCTGCCCGGGATGCATATAAAAACGGCGCGTCCTGCCAGGCGCGCCGTCTCTTTCCTGTGCCGACAGATCGGCTAGATCAACCGCTCATTTCTCGAGTCGGTGCAGGCCGATCGCCCGCATGATGTACTTTTCATACAGTGGTTCAGAGGTGCCTTTCTTCATTTTTCGAATGAAGTATTTCTCGAAGGCGATCTTGGCCAAATGCACCCAGCGACCGGTAGCGAACCAGTTGACGTTGCGTGGCGGATTCTGTGGCAGGGCAATGAAGGCCGCGCCGCGATCACCGAAATCGGCCAGACAGATCGCCTGCCAGGTGCCTTTGGCGTCCGGTTCGCCCTCGCCGGTGAGCTCGGCCTGGATATTGTGCACGATCGCCGTGACCATTGATTCGATCATGTAGCCGGTCTTGGGTGCGCCGGTCGGCACCGGGGTCTTTTCGATCGGCGGAATGGCGACGGCCACGCCAGCGGCGAAGATGTTGTTGTAGGTCGGGCTGCGCTGATAGTCGTCGATCATGACGAAGCCGCGTGGATTGCACAGACCCTCGACCTCAGCGACACAGTCGACACCCCTGAACGCCGGCAGCATCATGGCGTGCTGGAACGGCAATTCGTGCTGCTGCTTGATCTCACCCTTGTCGTCCAGCTCGTCGACAAACATGGTGCCAGCCTCGACTTTGGTGGTGTTGGCGTTGGTGATCCACTTGATGTCGTGGTTACGCAGCTCGGACTCGAGCATGCCCTTGGAGTCGCCCACGCCGCCAAGGCCGAGGTGACCGATGTACGGCTCGGCGGTGACGAAGGTGATCGGCACCCTGTGACGGATCTTCTTCTTGCGCAGGGCCGAGTCGAGGATCAAGGCGTGCTCGTAGGCGGGGCCGTAGCAGCTCGCTCCCGGCATGGCACCGATGATTACCGGCCCCGGGTTCTCGACCAGTTTCTGGTAGTCGTCGTAGGCCAGCTCGGCATGATCGATGGTGCACACCGACTGGGTGTGGCCGTTGTGCGGTCCGGCGCCTTCCACCTCGTCGAACATCAGCTTCGCGCCGGTGGTGATGATCAGATAGTCGTAATCGACCGTCTCGCCGTTGGCGAGTTCGAGTCGATTGCCCTGGGCATCAATGCGGTCAACCGTCTGCGCGATGAAATCGATCTTCTTGCGCTTGAGGTAGGACTCCATGGGGAAGGTGATGTCGTCGCGGTTGCGCCAGCCGACGGCAACCCAGGGGTTTGAGGGGATGAACTGGAAGTACGGCTCCGCGTTGATCACGGTGATTTGATGGTCGCTGCCGAGTGCCTCGCGGGCCTCGTAGGCGGCGGGTAGTCCACCGATGCCAGCACCCAGAATGACGATATGTGCCATGACCTGCTTTCTCCCTAATTGAAAAGTGATCTGCGGACGCCGAACGCCCCTGCCGAATCCGCTAGGGTCGATTGTTCACCCGCGTATCGGGAAAAACAACTCTGGCGCCCAGGAAAATAAATTTATCGATGGGCTGGCTTTGTAACTGATTGAAAAGATGGCGTTGAAGGCTATTCCTAAGAATATTAGTAAACAATAGTTCGGGGGCGGGTCGGGCGGATATGGGTTGATTTCCGGGGAGTCAGGCGGTCGCTCCGCGCCAGTCGGCGAGTTGTGCATGGTGGAAGCCGACGATCGAGGAGGGCGCCGGGGAGAGGTCCGGCCACAGTCCGCGATGATCGGGCCAACGCTGCTCGAACCAGTGACGGCCGTTGCCCATCTCGATGAAGATCCAGCCAGCCGGCGCGAGGTGCGTGGCCGCCTGGTCAAGCAGGCGCTCGACCAGCGCCAGCCCTTGGTCGGGCGCGAACAGGGCACTGGCCGGCTCGTGACCGTACTCGGCCGGTAGATCCTCGGCCTCGTCCGGGTCGACGTAGGGCGGGTTGCTGACGATCAGGTCGAACCGCAGCGGTTGGCCGGAGTCGTCGAGCAACTGGTCGAAGCCGTCGGACTGCAACAGTTCCAGTCGGTCGTTCAGCTGGTAGTCGGCCACGTTGTGTGCGGCCACGGCCAGCGCGCCAAAGTCGATGTCGCTGCCGACCACGGACGCCTCGGGGAAATGTTCGGCCAGGGCAATGGCGATGCAGCCGGAGCCGGTGCCGATGTCGAGTATGCGCTCGATATGCTGCTCGTCGAGCAGACCCTTGAAGTGGTCGCGGATCAGATCGCCGAAGGGCGAGCGTGGGATCAGCACGCGCTCGTCGACGTAATAGGGCCGGCCAAGGAACCAGGCGCGGTTGAGCAGGTAGGCGGTCGGAATGTGCTCGACACAGCGGCGGCGGATCAGATCGGCCAGGTGGGTCCTTTCCTCGCTGGTCAAGCGGGCATTCCACCAGTCCCGCCCGAGATCTGGCGGCAATCGCAGGCCCTCAAGGACCAGCCATGCCGCCTCGTCGAGGTAGTTGGCCGTGCCGTGTCCGAGGAACACCTCGTGCTCGTCCATGCGACTGGCCGCCCAGCGGACAAAGTCGAGAATGGTGCCGAGATGGTCGTGATCGGCGAATGCCTCGGGTATCGAGTCCTGTGGTTTTTCGGCGGCTGGATGCATGGCGTGGGTTGGGCATGGCGCGGATTGCAGGTGGAAAGGCGTAGGTCTGGCACAATACTACCTTCCTGGCCACCTTCCTATCGGCGGCATTCTTCCCCATCGGCATTTATCAGGCCGCAGCGAGGCAATATGGCAACCGGCTCCTCCTCCGTGAAATGGCAGTCTCGACTCTGGGCGCGCGTTCAGTATCTGTTGCCGCATCATCTGATCTCCGGGCTGGTGCTTCGGGTCACCCGCTGGCGGGCCCCCTGGACCACTTGGTTGATCCGACGTTTCGTTCGGGCCTACGGCGTCAATCTCGACGAGGCAGCGGAGAGCCAGGTTTCTGCCTACCCGACCTTCAATGCCTTCTTCACCCGGGCACTGGCCGACGGGGCGCGTCCGATCGAGGGCGAGGCTAATGACTGGATCAGCCCGGTGGATGGCCGGATCAGCCAGATCGGTCATATCCAGTCGGGCAATATTTTCCAGGCCAAGGGACGGGCGTATACCGCCGCGGAGCTGCTCGGGGGCGACGAGGTGCTGGCCGAGCAGTTCAAGGACGGTTCATTTGCCACGCTCTACCTGTCGCCGTCGGACTACCATCGTGTCCACATGCCCATCGAGGGCAGGCTGCGCGAGATGATCCATGTGCCGGGGCGGCTGTTCTCGGTCTCCACCGGCACGGTTAGCGTGGTGCCGCGCCTGTTCGCGCGCAATGAGCGGCTGGTGTGCCTGTTCGACACCGCCGACGGGCCGATGGCGATGGTACTGGTTGGAGCGATCAACGTCGCGGCGATCGAGACCGTCTGGGCGGGACTGGTCACGCCCTCGCCGCAGCGCCAGATCGGTCGCTGGCGTTATGACGAGGCGGCAGGACTTTCCATCCGTTTGGCGCGCGGTGCCGAGATGGGGCGGTTCAACATGGGGTCGACCGTGATCCTGCTGACCGCCCCGGGTGTGGACTTTGATCGCCGCTGGCAACCGGAGATGCCGGTCAAGCTGGGCCAACGGTTGCAGGCAGAATCCGATCAGCCGTCGTGACGATTGTCACGGGGTGTTGTGCAGGCCAGAGGGTCGTGATGGGCGCTGGTGTGTCAACAAAGGGGCGTCAATATCTGATATCTCGCCTCGTTCTCGCGGGAAATGGTCGATGCGGGAGCCCAATCCGGTTCGTTTGACGTGTGTCGGATTCTGCCGATTGCTTGTTGAGACGCCCGGTGGATGTGCGATTTCTATCGGCGCAGGGCCGAAAATGGCAAGACTTCGTCGATGTTGTCGCAGTTGGTCAGCCACATCAGCAGCCGGTCCACGCCCAGCGCCACGCCAGTACACTCCGGCAGGCCATGCTCGAGTGCCGCCAGGAAGCGCAGCTGGGTGGGGCCGGGCGTGGCGTTGCCGCCGTCTGTCTCAAGCCGGCGGGCCTGCTCGGCCGGGTCGGTCAGCTCGTGGTAGCCGTTGGCGAGCTCCAGTGTGCCGCCGTAGACCTCGAATCGGCTGGCAATGTGGACCTCTCGCCCCTCAAAGCAAGAGGTCGCCAGCCGGGCCATGGCTGCCTGGCTGGCCGGGTAGCCGGTCACTACCGTCAGTGTGCCGGGGTCAAAGCGCGGCTCGATCACCATGCTCATCAGCAGGTCCAGCCAGTCGTCCCGGCTCATGGCGGTCGGGTCGTTCAATTGGATGCCGGCGCTCTCGGCGGCCGTGCGCAGGGTTCCAGTGTTGGCCGCGTAGGGGTCAAGGTCACAATGCTCGCGGAACAGTGAGCCGTACTGGCGGTGCTCGACCGGCGGGGTGGGGTGATCGAAAAGCTCGCCAGCTGCGCGGATCAGGTCGAGCGTGGTCTCGATGCCGGCGGCGAGATTGGCACCAGTCTGGTACCACTCAAGCATGGTGAATTCGGGATTGTGACGCGATCCGATCTCGCCGGCACGAAATACCGGGCCGAGGTAGTAGAGGCCGGGGAGTTGCGGATAGGCGCTCAGCACGCGCTTCATCGATAGCTCGGGTGAGGCGTGCAGGCTGCCGGCCGGGGTGCCGTCGGGGAGGGTGACCCGGAACAGGGCGACGTTGGGTTCGAAATCGGCGGTGTTGATCAGGCTGGGAGCGTCGATCTCCAGCCAGTCACGCGCATCAAGGAGTTCGCGCAGGCAGCGCTTGAGCTGCGCCCGCCAGGCGAGCATCTGGCGGCTGGCGCCGGGGCGCCAGGCCGTGATGGAGAGGGGTGAGTCGATGGATGCGGCGCGTCAGCTCTGGACGCGCGAGAGGTATTCGCCAGTGCGAGTGTCGCAGCGCAGTATTTCGCCTTCCTCGATGAACAGAGGCACCCTGACCACGGCACCGGTCTCCAGCTTGGCCGGCTTGGTGCCGCCGGTGGCGGTGTCACCGCGGAGGCCCGGGTCGGTTTCGATCACCTTGAGCTCGACATGGTTTGGCGGCGTCACCAGAATCGGGCTGCCGTTGAACAGAGTGATCTGGCTCAGATCCTGTTCCTTTAGCCATTGTGCCGCGTCGCCGACGGCCTCTCGGGTCGCGACAATTTGCTCGAAGGACTCGGGATCCATAAAGTGCCACTCCTCACCATCGGAGTAGAGATACTGCATTTCGAGCTCGTGCACGTCGGCCGCCTCGAGCGATTCGCCCGACTTGAAGGTACGCTCGATGGTCCTGCCCGTCTTGAGGTTTCTCAGCTTGACCCGGGCAAATGCCTGGCCCTTGCCGGGCTTGACGAATTCGGTCTCGACAATATTGGCCGGATCGCCGTCGAGCATGACCTTGAGGCCGGATCGGAATTCATTGGTGCTGTAACTAGCCATGGGAACCTGTAAGTCAAACTAAAAGTCAGTGGAAATGGCCGAGATCATACCCGATAACCCGCAATCCTCCCAAGGTCGTACTCATGTCGACGAGGCCGAGGGGGCGTTTGTTGAGTTGACCACTCCCCTGGTCGACTCACAGATCGACCCCTTTGATGCCGTTGACCCGATCGGCCTGCAATTCCGAGTCGATCCGCGTGAGGCGCTTGATGTACCAGGTTTTGATGCCGATCCGGTCGGTGATCTGGCCGCCAATGCCATCCCGGGCGTGTTGCATAAATATCATGGTCGGGCCTTGCTGGTGCTGACCGGCGCTTGCGCTGTGCATTGTCGTTATTGTTTCCGGCGCCATTTTCCCTATGGCGATCAGCGGCTCGATGAGCCGGCGCTGGATCGGGCGATGCGCTACCTGGCGGAAGATCCGGACCTGACCGAGGTGATCCTCTCCGGTGGGGATCCGCTGGTACTCAGCTCCCGCCGGCTGGCCGATGTGCTTGAACGCCTGGCCGAGTTGCCGCGGCTGCGCCGATTGCGCATTCATAGCCGTATCCCCACGGTCTCGCCGGAGCGGATTGATGCACGGTTGTGCGAAGCGCTGGCGGCCTGCCCTGTTCCGGTGGTCCTGGTCGCACACGTCAACCATGCGCGCGAACTGGGTGAGGAGAGCCGAGCGGCCTTTGAGCGGCTACGTCGGGCCGGGGTCACCCTACTCAATCAGTCGGTGTTGCTCCGTGGGGTGAATGACGATGTCGACACGCTGGCGGAGCTGTCCGAGCAGCTGTTTGCCCAAGGGGTGCTGCCTTACTATTTGCATCACCTCGATCCGGTTGCTGGCGCGGCGCATTTCGCCGTGGAGATTGAAACCGGTCAGCAGTTGGTCGAGGCATTGCGCAGACGTCTGCCGGGGTACCTCGTGCCGCGGTTCGTGGTCGAGCAGGCAGGTGAGCCGAGCAAGACACCGTTGTGAGCGTGGCCCTGATCAGACGGGTGTTGCTGATCTTGATGGGACGTCTGGAAGTCGGCTCTGGAAGTCAGCCCTGGGCGTCGAACGCCGGCGTTGAATGCAGTATGATCGATGCCCGGCTCCCGGAGAGGGGCGGGGTGGCCTGCGGCGGACGCGCAAAAAGCGATGCACGGTGCTGCGGCAGGGATGGGGAAAGGAGTTTAACCAATGCCGGGATCACTTCAATTGGTAGCCGTTGACGATCTGCGCGCCCTGTTCGATCGTCTGGCGGTCGCTGAACCGATCCAGGCGGCCGGCCTGCTGGCGGATTTTCTGGATCGGGCCGACCTTGAGGAAATGGGCACCGCCGATCTCGCAGAGGTGATCGTCTCCCTGGAGCCGCGGCTCGAACAGACGGCCAGAACCCTGCGCCATAGCCTGCGGCAGAGTTTCCTGCCAATAACGGAGACGGCACGTGCCCAGCTGGACGCGCTGTTTGCGCTCTATCGAGCTGCCCAGTCGCTGGCTAGCCTGAGGCTCGAGCTGGCTGAGGCGAGCAGCGATCCCGAGGCGCGAATGGCGGAGATGATGGCCGCACATCGGCTGCGGCTGGAATGGGCCGCTCGCCTGATTCTCGACTGCTACCAGCTCTATGTCAGCGTGCCCCAGTCGCTGTTCGCCGACCTGCACCGGTTCGCCCAGCCCGCTCGCCGGGAGGCTAGCCAGCCGGCGGCATGGGACGGGGTGCGCGACATCTACGTCGGAATCCTGTTGCTGGCGATGGTCAACCCCTATGCATTGACGGTCGATGAAATGGCCGTGCTCTATCCCTGCCTGCGCGAGATCGCCGGATGGGTCGAGATCACTGCCGAGCGCCCGACCGGATCGGCCCGTTTCGTCGATATGACTGGGCGGTTGGCGCCCCACATCGCCGTCCGTGGTGGGGCTGCCGCCGGCAAGGCGGCCTATGTGGGTGTCGATGCCCTGTATGACGGTGACATGGCGCAACAGCTGGATTCGGAGTGTCGCACGGCGCTGCGTGGTTTCTTGCGCCGGCTGAGCTTTTATCTGACCCCCCGCGAGACGCGCCGACCGAAGCACCACGACTCGACGGCGGGTGGTCGGTCGTTGGTCACCATCGGCTTTCACAGCGTGCACCATCGCCTGCGCGACAAGCTGCCCTACAGCATGGGCTCCTCGCGCCATTTCAGCTTGTTGGGGCTGGATGAGGAGGAGCCTCGGCGGCCCGTGCATAACGAACTCAGGCGGGCACCCAGCATCCACGACTTCAAGCTTGAACTCGATTCCAGCACGGAAAATGAGATCAACTGGGAGGCAAGGCCTGGCGCCGATAGCCGGCATCGTGGCCCACGGCTCCATGAGCCGGCTGTCTGGGACGTGGTTGATCTGTCCGAGGGCGGTCTGCGCCTGCACTGGCGGCTGGACGGCAACAGCCGGGCCGCCGTCGATGAGTTGATTTTGATTGAGCGGGATTCCGGCGCAGAGGTTGGGGGGCTGCCTGCGGTGATCGGACTCGGCATTATCCGCTGGGTGCGCCATCTGGACGTGGCCAATCGAACCATCGATATGGGTGTGGAGCGCCTTGCCGGCGACTGGGAGGCCGGCTTGGCCCATCCGGTCAGCGAGGCGTACGCGGGGACGTGGCCAGTGCTGGCCCGAGTGGATGGCGACAGCATCGATCGATTGATTCTGCCCCCCGATCTGGCTGACCGCGGCGGCCGGCTGAATGTGATTCAAGAACAGGGCAATGATATTCACCTCAACCTGGAGCGCATCGTGATGGTTGGTTCCCATCTGGTGGTCATGGAGGCGGCTTCTGATGCCCATTGAGTCCATCCAACGTACCCCTTTTTCCATCCTGCATATCAATGGCTCGGTCAATGAGTCGATTGCACTGAGAGGCGAGCTGCGCAATGCGGGTCTGCAGGCCAGTGTCCAGAACGCTGGCAGCTTTGACGTTGCCCGCGAGGAGGTCGCCAAGGGTGCCTTCGATGTGATCTATGTGGAATACGGGACGAATGCCCAAGAGATAGTAGCAGCGCTGAGCGAGCAGGCGGCCAAGGAGCCTGGCCTGAACGGCGTCCCGATAGTGGTCTATGACGACACGGCCGGGCCTGAAGAGATCACGGCCTTTCTTGAGGCCGGGGCGTTCCTCGTCATCGGACACGAGACATTGGTCGAGCCGCTGCTGATGCGGGCGGTGGCGATGGGCTTTCTTCACCAGGATCGCGAGCGCCAGTCTGCACAGCTGGCCAAGTCCGAGCAGCGTTGCCAGAAACTGATCGACGGCTCATCCGAGGCGGTGGCTTATCTCCAGGATGGTCTGCACATCTATGCCAACCAGGCTTACCTGGATCTGCTTGGCTTTGAGCACATCGACGATCTTCGTGCCGAGCCGATCCTGGATCTTGGCGTGAATGATTCCGTCCAGCGGCTCAAGACGTTTCTCAAGGCCGAGGAAGGCGAAGATACGTTCATGCTGCGCGCCGATGGCGGACATGAAATCGAGGTAAAATTCCACAGTACCGTGGCGTCATTTGATGGTGAGCCTTGTCTGCAGGTTTTCGCCAGCGAGGTGAAGGATGACGTCACGGACGCCGCCAAGCAGCTGGAATACCTTGCCCGGCGGGATCTGCTCACTGGCCTGTATAACCGCAACTACCTGTTTGAACAGATCGAGGCACGCCGCGAGGAGATCGACAGGAGCGAGAGCGGTGACAGCGGCGCGCTGTTGATGCTCGAAATTCTCAATCATGACGAGATCAAGCGTCATGTCGGCACGACCGGGATGGACAATTTGCTGACCGAGTTCGGCAAAAAGGTCGAGGAGCGTGTCGGTGGTCAGGGGCTGGTGGCTCGCCACGGCGCTTTTTCTTTCCTGATCCTGCTTGGTCGCCTGGATCCCCGGCGCACCGCCGAGCTGGCCGAGTCGCTCAATGCGCTGGCACGCGAATACGTCTTCACGCAGGGCACGATCTCGGTGACCGTCTCGACCTCCGCCGGTTATCTGGTGCTCGACGAGAACTCGCCGTCCAGCGTTGCGGAACTGGTCGACCGGGTGGAGCGAGCCGCCAGTCGCGCCGCACAGGAGGGCGAATATCAGGCCCGTCCGTATGAGCCCGATCTCAAGACCGCTTCTGAGGATGAGCAGGATGAAGCCTGGGCGCGCAAGATCAAGGCGGCACTCCGCGAGAGTCGTTTCTCGCTGCTGTTCCAGCCGATCGTGTCGTTGACCGGGGAGCGTGAGATCAGTCGTTACGAAGCGTTCGTGCGTATGGTCGACGAGGGCGGCAGTCTGGTCCTCCCGGCAGAGTTTATGCCGCAGGCGGAGCGCAGCGGTCTGATCCAGTCGGTTGACCGCTGGGTGCTGCTCACGGCCATCGAGCAGATCCAGAACGGCATCCAGGCTGGCGAGAAGCTCAAGCTCCATATTCGGATCAGCGATACGTCGCTGCACGAGGCCGAGTTCTCGACCTGGCTTGCCCAGCAGCTGCAACGGGCAGACCTGCCCGACAGACTATTGGCTATTCAGGTGCCGGTCGACAAGGCGGGGTATGCACTACAACATCTTTCCGATCTGCAGGACGTACTGCATCCGCTCGGTGCTGAGCTGATTCTGGACGGGTTTGGCTCCAGCGACAGCGGCTTTCGTATTATCGATCACTTGCCGGTTTCGACCGTCAAGGTCGCTCGGGAGTTGCTGGACGGCTTCACCCAGGAGGCCGATAATCAGGAGCGGGTCAGCCAGGTGGTGCAGCACGCCAAGCAGAAGGACATGGCGGTGATCGTCCCCAATGTGGAGAACGCAGCCAGCTTGCAGATCCTGTGGCCGATGGGCGTCGACTTCGTTCAGGGGGATTTCATTCAGGCACCGCAAGGTAGCCTTGGATTCGATTTTTCTCAATTCTGACTGCGATCAATACAGTGAGTGTGGTCTACATCCGGGTCCAAAACCTTCTATCATGGGCGCCGCTGCCCGGCGCCAGCCGGGGTCTCGCCCATTCCCAAGAGCTGATGCCGTGACCGACGCTGACCAAGCGCTTTTCCCGCCGCTGCCGACCGCCCGATCCATTGACCGCATCCTGGTGCAGGGTCTCGAATTCAAGACCATTATCGGGATCTTGCCGGTCGAGCGAGAAGTTCTGCAGCCGTTGCGTATCGATCTGGTGCTTGAGGTCGCATCCATTCGGGAGGCGGCCGACAGTGAACGCATCGACCAGACCGTCGATTACGCCGCGGTATCGCAGCGCGTCATGGAAATTACCCGTCAGGGGCGATTCCAGCTGGTCGAAACCCTCGCCGAGCGCTGCTGCCAGGCCCTGCTGGCCGAGTTTCCCATCCGTCGTGTCACATTGCGGGCCATGAAGCCGCAGGCCCTGGCCGACGCTGCTGGCGTCGGTGTGGAGATCACGCGGGAGGCTGTCGCCGGAGAGAACGCATGAGCACTGAGCGTCACCAAGAGGGCCGGCAGGAAGGTTTCGAACTGCCGGTACCCAGCCCGGCCGACCAAGGGAAAAGCCTCAAGCTGATCGAGCGGCTGGTTGAGCAGATGCGCGACGGTCCCATACCGTTCGCTGACTACATGGCCAGTGTCCTCTATCACCCGACGCTGGGCTATTACGGCAGCGGGCAGGTGGCCTTTGGCGCCGGTGGTGACTTCATCACCGCCCCGGAACGCTCACGGTTTTTCACTGCCGGCCTGGCCTACGAGTGGCACCAGGCACGGAACAGCGGTCTTGGCGGCGAGATCCTCGAAATCGGGGCTGGTTCGGGGCGGTTGGCGATTGACCTACTTGAGTTGCTTGCCGCGGCCGATGCGCTCCCGGAGCGTTACACCATCCTTGAGATCTCGCCCGCGCTGGCCGCCCGCCAGGAAGAGAATCTCCGTACCTCATTGCCGCCCGAGATAGTCGAGCGCCTGCGCTGGATTGACGACTGGTCAAGCCTGGATTGGTCGGGTGGTATCGTGATCGCCAATGAAGTGCTCGATGCCATGCCGGTCGAGCGCTTTCGCTGGCGGCCGGGCAAGCCCGAGACCGCCGAGCGGATGCTGGTTGGCTTTGATGGGCAACGGTTTGTCTGGGAGACCGGCCCGGCGGACGCGTCACTGCAGATGGCGGTCAAGGCGATCAATGCCCGTATTGATCGCCCGATCGTGGCGGCGCGCGAAACGGTGCTGGCAGAATTCAACCCCGAGCTTGCTGGCTGGTTGCGCCAGATGGCCACGGCGCTCGGGCGGGACGGTGAAACCTGGGCTTACCTGTTCGATTATGGGGGCCACACTGCAGACATCTACCGTGCCGATCGCGACCAGGGCACGCTCAAGTGTCATTACCGGCACTTGGCTCACGAGGATCCGTTCGTCTATCCGGGGCTGCAGGACATCACGGCCTGGGTGGATTTCCAGGCGGTCGAGCAGGCTGCCATCGAGGCGGGTTTCGTGGTCGACGGTGAGCGCAGTCAGGCGCAATGGCTGCTCGGCACCGACGTGCCGAAGTTGGTGGAACGCGAACTGCAGGCAGGTGAGTCGTTGGCCGATCAGGCCCGGCTGGCGCAGGAGTTTCGCGATCTGGTGATGCCCACCGAAATGGGTGAACGCTTCCGCGTGATGCGTCTGCGCTGCGGTAGTTGAACTGCGATCAGAGGGTTTCTGACCAGCTTGGCTTCTTGACTCTCCGGGCTTGACCCTACAGGCGGCGGATCGTGCCCGATCTACCTTCCTCCAGCCAGTCGAGTAGCGCGGGCATTACCGCGCAGGGCGGCTGGCGATCCTCGGTCAGCTCGCCCGGGAAGCGCGCATGGCGCATGCGACTATTGACCGCGCCGGGGTCGAAGCCGGCGAGCCAGACGTTCGGTGCCTCGGCTGCCCACTGGCTGATCATCCGTTCAATGCCTGCGTGGGCAATGTCATGGGCGCTGCCGAAGGCCTCGGTGCCACGGTCGGTGAAGAACAGCACCCGTGGTCGGTCGGATCGCTCCAGCAGCGGCCAGCAGCGATTGGTGAGCGCGAACGGAGCAGTGAGATTCACGTGCAGGCTTTCCTGGAACTTCATCAGCTCGGTATGCGCGAGCGGGGCGAGTTCTCCGGCCGTCCCCATGGCATGTACCAGCAGGTCCAGGCGACCGAAGGCCTGTTCGATGCCCTCGGCGAGGGTTGAATAGTCCTCCGGCGCGGCCCCGGAAAAATCCACCGGCTGGATCAGCGGTGCCTCGCCGCGGACCTCGGTCGGCAGTTCGGGAAGCACTCGTTCATTGATGTCATCGGCCAGCCGCTCGAGCTGGTCGAGCTTGCGTCCCAGCAGGATCAGGGTGGCACCACGAGCGGCGAGCGTCTGTGCAGTAGCCGTTCCGAGGGCACCAGTGGCGCCATTGATCAGTGCCACCTGGCCGGCGAACGGGGTATCGGGAGCGGTGTTGAGGTTGGGCGCGTTGGTCATTGGGATTCCTCGAACGGGAAAGGCATGGGCTACCAGGAGGCGCGCCAGGCGAGCCACCAGCGTCGCCACGGGCTGATTTCCGGGCGTGCGGCGGTCAGTTCATCGGGCGCGAGTTGCATCAGGCGCAGATGCTCGTGGTCGATGGCACGCAGAATGCGGAACAGCCGTGGTGGCCGACCCGGCGCGGCCCAGTCGGCCAGTCCGGTGGCAATGTACTCGAGCTCCTCACGAAACAGGGCCTCGCGTGTCGCCGGAGCGGCATCCCGGTAGAGATCCGTTTCATCAAGGCCGTGGTGGGTGAGGGTCTCCTGGGGCAGGTAGACGCGCCCGATCCGGGCGTGCCGACCCAGCAGGCGGGCGCGATCCAGCCGTCCATGCCAGCGGCCTGTCAGCCGGGCCGCGTCGATCTGGTCGTCGTCGCAATCGAGCAGTCGGGCATACAGGCCAAACAGGCTGGCGTAACGGGCATCGAGATAGGCCTGCAAATCCGTTTCGGTTGCAAACCCCTCGTACTCGAGCTCGATCTGTGCGGCCCCAAGTCGCTCCTCGAGCCGGCTGATCAGCGGTGAGTCGGCATTCCGGGCCTCTTCAGCCAGCCCGACCGAGTCCAATCCTCCAAGCAGCGCCTGGGTCACCGGATGGTTGGTGCGGCCGCGGGTCATCTCCAGCAGCGTCTCGCGCCACCAGTCGAGCTTGGCGATGGCGACCTGTGGCTCGCTGACCGTTTCCGGGATCTGGGCGAGCGAGACGTCCAGTGCCCGCAGGGCCGTGATCGCTCGCTGTCGGCTCGGTGACAGCTTGAGACTCGCCAGCCGGAAGCTGCTGCCGGTCGGGCGAGCAAGACGCTCGCATTCAGCGTCTGCCAACCGCAGGTCGACGGCGGGAGAGGGGGCTTTGGTAGTCATGGGCGCGGATCATATCAGTTTGGGCCTGGCCAGCTTGGATCGGGCGCCTTGCTTGCTGCCCGGGTTTACGGGTTTATTGGGCTCGATGCGGCGTGGTGTTTTAAATGTGTTTTCTCGATAGGTACGGTTGCCAGTTTTTCTGACGGGCGACCGGCGCAGGAGTTCAAGCTTGTGGTGGAGGAGGCGGCTCAGGCGCGGCCAGTCACGACTCGCTTGGCGGTCCGCAGTCCCGCCGTCAGACGGGCGATTGGTGAGCGCGTGGTCTTGTCTTCAAACCACAGCCCGGGGTCGACCTGCCGTTCACGCAAGATCTGTTCGACTCGGGCGATGGTCAGTCGGTAGCGCCAGCCGCCAAACCAGGGTTGCCCTAGCGCGGCGGCGCCCTGAAGTACGCCGCGGATACGTGTGGCAAAGCGTTCATTGAAGCGCCTGAAGGCGAAGTCCACCCGCTTTTCCTGCCAGTGCGCCTCGGTTACCCGCAGGTCTGCCAGCTCGTCGGCGGGCAGGCGCATGGCACGGCCGGCGGCCCGGTCGGCATGCGCATCCAGCCAGCCATCCACCAACAACACTGCCGTGATCAGCCCGTCGACCCGCGCCTGGTCGGTGGTCGAGAGACGATCGAACCATTTGGGGCGAAAGGCCGGCAGCAGCTCGCGGTAGTGCGTGATCAGATCACCGAGGTCGGCGAGTTCGGTTGCCGGGATCAGCGAGACCTCGGGCAGCCGGGCGTCGACGCGCCAGGCGAGCAGTCGGGAGACACGGGGGATCATTTCAGGCGTTCGCCTCCTGTCGCTCGGCTTGATTGAGCAGATCGGCAATCTCCTCGGGATGTTCGATCACCATGCTTGCGCCCCATTGCTCGATCGGCCGCTCGCCATCGAGATACCCCCAGCGCCCCGCGATGGTTGGCATGTGGGCGGCATTGCCAGCGATGATGTCGCGCTCGTGATCGCCGATGTACCAGATGCTTGCTGGTGTCAGACGCAGTTTGCCGGCGGCGAACAGGAGCGGGTCCGGATGAGGCTTGGCTCGGCTGAGATCGTCGCCACAGACCACGACCGCTGGTGCCAGATCGAGGGCGTCAAGCAGCCGGTGGGTCAGCCTGTTGGGCTTGTTGGTCACCACGCCCCAAGGCAGAGCGCGCTCCTCGAGCGACTCGATCAGGGCATCGAGTCCCGGGAACAGACTGGTATGCACGGCCAGATCCTGCGCGTACAGCTTGAGGTAGCGCTTGTGCAGGCGTTCGTACTCTTCGGCCTCGGGGCCAATATCCAGCCCCAGGGCCAGCAGTCCGCGCGCGCCGTTGGAGACATGCGGGCGGATCTCGTTAAATGGCATCGCTCCGAGCCCCTGTTCGGCCCGCAGCCGGTTGAGCGCGGCGGCCATGTCAGGGGCAGTGTCGGCCAGTGTGCCGTCGAGATCGAACAAGATCGCTTGCGGGGCGGTCAGGGGCATGGGGGAGTCTCTGGATGAATCTGGGCGATTCTCTGATCGATCACGCGGCCCGCCATTGGAAGGCGCGCAGGGCATTCCGATTCATTCAAGAAGTACCTTTGACGAAGGCCATCAGGTAGTTGACGTCCAGGTCACGGTCGTTCAGCGAGAAATCGCGGGTCAGCGGATTGTAGACGATGCCGGCCGAAGCGATCGGTTTCAGGCCTGCGGCGCGCCCCATCCTGGCCAGTTCGCCCGGGCGGATGAAACGGCGATGGTCGTGCGTGCCGCGTGGCACCATATTGAGCAGGTACTCGGCGGCGACGATCCCCAGCAGCCACGATTTGGCATTGCGGTTCAGCGTCGAGAGGAACACATGGCCGCCAGGACGCACCGCTTCGGCCAGGGCGTGGATGATGCTCGCGGGGTCCTCGACGTGTTCGAGCATTTCCATGCAGGTGACCACGTCAAATTGTCCGGAGTGTTCGGGCGCAAACTGCATGATGTCAGCGACGCGGTAGTCGATGTCCAGATGGTCGGGGGCGTGCTCGCGGGCGACGGCAATGACGTCTTCAGCCAGATCCAGTGCGGTCACCTCGGCCCCGCTGCGCGCGAGCGCCTCGGCGAGGATGCCGCCGCCGCAGCCGACATCGAGCACGCGCCTGTCGCCGGCATCGCTATGTGCCCTGATGAAAGACATGCGCAGCGGGTTGATCGCGTGTAGCGAGGCGAACGGCCCGTCGCTATCCCACCACTGGCGGGCCAGTCGGTTGAAGTGTGCCAGCTCGTCGGGAGAGGCGCTGGATGAGGCATTGGCGATATCAGTGTTCGAGGAAGTCATCGCGGCGGGTCTGTCGGTTGTTGATGGTCGATTGTTGAAGACATTGGACAGGCGTGTGTTGGGTGGACAGGAACCGATAACAGGTATGGGTCGATGAATCCGGCTTGTCGGCTGAGCTTCCTTTAAAGTGGCAGTGCAAGTCGACTGGCCAAGGCCTGGCCCGGTCGATGATCGCCCGAGTATCGAGCTGGCGCAACCGTCGCCACGCAGCAAGGCGTGTCCGCCGGCCAGAGACGCCATCGGTTCGTGCAGGGCGTCCCCAAGCTCAAAGCGAGCTGTGGCGGGCGACGAGAGTGTTGGCGCGGCGAGGGCGGCATGCCCAGCCAATTTGGCCATTGTCGAAATTACGTCGACCCGTGGTATTCTCGGGGGCTTGTCCTTGGCCGGAATCTGCAGCGACCCTGTCGATATTGATCGGGCCGGGATCAAAAAACATGATGGATCGTATGCGCTCGTCGTCTCTGAGGAGCGCATTTTTGGTTTTACGTCGCCCCAAACATACGTACGAGGGCGGGACAAGAGCTATTGAGGAGCACCGTGAGCGATTTTCTGCTGCCCACCTATAACCGTCAGCCCGTCAGCTTTGTTCGGGGCGAGGGGCCTTACCTTTGGGATGAGCAGGGCCGGCAGTATCTGGATGCCGTCAGCGGGATCGCCGTGACTAGTCTGGGGCATGCCCATCCAGATTTGGCCGAGGCCTTGTGTGATCAGGCGAAGACCCTGATCCACACCTCCAACCTCTACGGGATCCCGTGGCAGGAGCGGCTGGGCGAGCGATTGGCGACGTTGTCGGGCATGGAAAAGGCGTTTTTCGCCAACTCCGGCACGGAGGCCAACGAGGCGGCGATCAAGCTCGCCCGCTTGCATGGCCGGCGGCGCGGCATCGGCGCACCGAAAATCGTGGTGACGGAGCAGAGTTTTCATGGCCGCACGCTGGCCGCATTGGCAGCCACGGGCAATGCGGTGATTCAGCAGGGCTTCGAGCCGCTGTTCGACGGCTTCCTGCGCGTGCCCTATGGCGATATCGAGGCCCTCAGGCAGCTGACGGCGGACGAGGAGGTGGTCGCCGTGATGCTCGAGCCGGTACAGGGTGAGGGCGGGGTACGGCCGGCCCCGGCGGGTTATCTCGCCGGGGTGCGTGAGCTATGCGATGAGCAGGATTGGCTGATGATCCTCGACGAGGTCCAGACGGGCATCGCGCGCACTGGTCGCTGGTTTGGCTTCCAGCATGTGCCGGGTGTCCTGCCTGATGTGATGAGTCTCGCCAAGGGGTTGGGCAATGGCGTGCCAATCGGTGCTTGTCTGGCCGCCGGGCGCGCTACCGATTTGTTTGTCCCGGGCAGCCATGGCTCGACCTTTGGCGGCAACCCGCTGGCTTGCCGGGCCGCGGTCACCGTGCTCGATGTGATCGAGCGTGATGGCCTGGTCGCACGTGCCGAGATGCTGGGCCAGCAGATCACTCATCGACTGCGTGAAAAACTGACTGATCTGCCCGGTTGCCATGAGGTGCGCGGCCATGGCCTGCTGATCGGCATTCAACTCGATCGGCCGGCCGGTGAACTGGTCGGGCTTGCGCTCGAGCAGGGGTTGCTGATCAACGTCACCGCCGGTTCGGTGGTGCGTTTGCTGCCGCCCTTGATCCTGACCGACTCGCAGGCGGATCTGATCGTCGATCGCCTCGTCGCCATCATCCGCGACTGGTATGCCGCCGACTGAGATTTCGGGGCGGCCCTGTCAGCTCGCCCCTCAACTGACCAAATCGATATCGTTATGTCCATACGTCATTTTCTGAGCCTGTTCGATCTTACTGCGGACGAGTACCGCGCCTTGTTCGAGCGCGCAGGGCAGTTGCAAGCCGCCCGCGAACGTGGCGAGTCCCCGGAGACGTTGCCGCGTCGTGTGCTGGCCATGATCTTCGAGAAGGCCTCGACTCGCACCCGGCTGTCATTCGAGTCCGGCATGGCCCAGCTGGGTGGTTCGGCCATCTTCCTCTCGCCGCGTGATACCCAGCTGGGTCGTGGCGAGCCGGTGGAGGATTCGGCGCGCGTCATGTCGCGCATGGTCGACGCGATCATGATCCGCGCCAACGATCACGGCATGGTCGAGACCTTTGCTGCCAATAGTCGTGTACCGGTGATCAACGCGCTCACCGACCACAGCCACCCTTGCCAGCTGCTGGCCGACGTCTATACCTATCAGCGCCACCGTGGCCCGATCGCGGGCAAGCGGGTGGCTTGGGTGGGAGATGGCTTCAACATGTGCCACTCCTACATCAATGCCGCCCGCACCTTTGATTTCGAGCTGGCGGTCGCTGTGCCCCCCGGCTACGAACCGGATCCGGACGTGGTTGCGCCGGCGGGTGATCGGGTGCGGCTGGTCGATAGCGCAGCCGAGGCGGTGGAAGACGCGGATCTCGTGGTCACCGACGTCTGGGCCTCGATGGGGCAGGAAGAAGAGCGGCAGCGGCGTCTGCGTGATTTCTGCGACTATCAGATCAATGCCGAGCTGATGGCTCGGGCCAAAAATGATGCCTTGTTCATGCACTGCCTGCCGGCCCACCGCGGCGAGGAAGTGACCGCCGAGGTCATCGATGGGACGCAGAGCGTGGTCTGGGACGAGGCCGAGGCGCGGTTGTACACACAGCAGGCGTTGGTCGAGTTCCTGATCCTGGGCGAATTCCCCGCTGCCCCCTGAAGAAGGCGGCGGCGTCGCCATGGCCACAGGCCCAGTGCTCGCCTGGCCGACACTGGGCCTGTTTGTTAGCGCTGCCCTGGTTGCCAGTCCGCCGCTCTTCGACGTGTTTCCTCTCGATCGCCGGGCCGGTTATCCTGCTGGCAGCCCCTGGCATAGTGAGTCCGAAGATCTAACCTTGAAGACCTGACCCGACTTGCCAGCCAGCGCCCGCTTGGAGGCCATGCGTTGACCGACAACAACAAGGACCTATCCACCGATGTTCCCAGCGGTGATCCCACTGGTGTTTCCTGGCAGCCGAGCGGCGAGGCGAGGGTGCTTGTGCAGGGACTGCGTGACGCTGTGCCCTATATCCGGGAACAGGAGGGACAGCTTTTTGTGGTGGCGTTCGGTGGTGAAGCGCTGGATGAGCCAGCCAGTTTCGAACGACTGATTCGCGATATCGTACTGATCGCCGATCTGGGGGTGCGGCTGGTGCTGGTGCCTGGGGCGCGCCCGCAGATCACTCGTCGGCTGCGCGAGGCAGGCTTCGAAGAGCGGTTCCATGGCGGGTTGCGTGTCACCGATCCGGCCATGATCAACCCGCTGACCGAGGCGGTCGGGGCACTGCAGTTCGATGTGATCTCCTGGCTGTCGGCGCGTCTGAGCCTCGCCTCGGGTTCGGGGCTGGCGCAGCGCGTCCTGACCGGCAACTTCGTCACTGCCCGGCCAATGGGCGTGATCGACGGGGTGGACCTCGGCCACACCGGCGCGGTGCGCCGCGTGGATGTCGAGGGTGTGCGCGCCGCGTTGGGCGACGGCTCGGTCGTGGTGCAGTCGAATATCGGCTATTCGCCCACCGGCGAGCTGTTCAACCTGCGCGCCGAAGACGTGGCCGAGAGCATGGCCGTCGCCTTGGGGGCCGACAAGCTGATCTTCCTCACCGATCCGCTCGATGACCTGCCCAGTGCAATGAGCCTGGGCGAGGTCGAGAGATTGCTCGAACGCGATTGCGAGCGGTTGTCGACCGAATTCCAGTTGCACTTGCACAGTGCCGCACGAGCCTGTTCGAAGGGCGTCGACCGCATTCACCTGGTCGACCGGGAGGTCGACGGCGCGCTGCTGGTCGAGCTCTATACGCGTGATGGCTGCGGCACGCTGATCACCGCCGAGCCCTATGAGCGCATCCGTCAGGCGACCCTCGACGATATCGGTGGGATTCTCGCCTTGATCGAGCCGATGGAGCAGGCCGGCGTGCTGGTGCGCCGTTCGCGCGAACAGCTCGAGCTGGAGACCGACCGCTTTGTCGTGATCGACCGGGACGGTGACATCATCGCCTGCGCTGCGCTCTACCCGTTCCCTGACGACGGAACGGCCGAACTGGCGGCACTGGTGGTGCACCCGGCCTACCAGGGCGGCGGTCGTGCGGCCCGACTGCTGGCCTTCATGGAAAGCCGTGCCCGTTCGCAGGGGCTGAAGTCGATCTTCCTGCTCTCGACCCAGGCCATGGCTTTTTTCCGCGAGAAAGGCTTCGTTGACGAGAGCCTGGAGAAGCTGCCTGCCGGGCGACAGGCCCTCTACAATCTCAAGCGCAACTCGCGCATCTTCCGCAAATGGCTCTGAGTCACGCATGAATGATCTGCCGGTCAGCGTGATCCGGGCTGAGAGCAGCGGGGCGGAAGGCAGCAGCCCGGCTGTCGACCGTCTGGAGCGATTCGCCGCCCAACAAGATCTGGCCATCCTGCCATCCCGCGACGAGGTGTCGGCCCATCATTTCTCGCTCGGAGTCGATCAAGGGCGTATTGCCCTGTATCCACCGCCACAGTTGTCGGCACTCGGTCATCATCCGCTGGTGATCGATTTTGTCGCCGATCCACGCTTTTCCCGGCCGCTGACCCGCAAGGATCCGCTCGCCCGTGCAACCGGCTGGAAGGCGGGGTATCGCCCATGGGTGATCGATCTGACCGCCGGCCTGGGCCGGGACGCCTGGGCGCTCGCCAGTGGTGGTTGCCAGGTGGTGGCGGTCGAACGCCATCCGGTGGTGTGGCTTTTGCTCGAAGACGCGCTGCAGCGGGCCGCGGTGGCTGAGGTGACCCGGCAGGTGGCTGCGCGGATCACGCTGGTCGCGACGGATGCGCTGGGTGAAGCGCTGTGCCCGCTGCCGGGCGCGGAGCCGCCGGTCTGGTATCTCGACCCGATGTTCCCGGAGCGGCGCAAGTCCGCCCTGGTGAAAAAGCCGATGCGGATCTTCCACCATCTGGTCGGTGAGGATCCTGACGCCGATGAGCTGTTTCGCTGGGCGCGCCGACAGGCAGGGCGGCGCTGGGTCGTGAAGCGACCGAGCGGGGCCCCGGCTCTCGCTAGAGAGGAGCCGGATGTCCACTATGGCATGAAGCGGCTGCGCTTCGATTGCTATCTCACCCAGGCGCCCTCGCCTGGCGATGCGAATCCATAAGGTAGGTCCGGTTGGTCTTGCCTCGTCCATCGTCGTTCATACTTCCCAGCGGTCCCTGCATCACAAAATTCGATTGCACCGACATTGATTAGTACGTCGCGACGAGCAAGGATGGATAGGCGGCCCATCGATCGGCCATCATGCCGGTCAACCTACCCAAACCGACAGGAGGTCCATCAATCATGACAACCTTTTCACGTCGTCTCGTCCCGGCCCTGCTGCTGACGCTCTCCAGCCTGTTCCTTGCTCCGATCGCCAGTGCCGAGGCGCTGAACAATAAAGCGGCGATCGGCGGTCTCGAGAACATCAAGGCAGTCTATGACGTTCGCAAATCCAGCCCCCAGGCGTTGGACCTGTATCTCAAGGCGATCATCACCAACGTCGAGAATCTGAAGAAGGAGGGGGTTCAGGCCGACTTGACGATGGTGTTCATCGCGCAGGCGGTGAAATATATCCACACCGCGCCGACTCTTGAGGAAGAGGCAGCGTACGGCGATACACTGGAGAGTATTGCCCGCAGTATCGAGACGTTGCAGGAGGCAGGAGTGCGCATGGAGGCCTGCAATGGCGCGACTCGAGCGTACAACGTCGACAATGACACGCTCCTGCCCGGGATCGAACCGGTGCGTTCCGGTTTCATCTCGTTGATGGGCTACCAGAACAACGGCTATGCGCTGGTGGCGGTGTACGATTGAAACCTTGGGGAAGCTCTGCACGAATTTCCGACCCGCCTGCGTGGCGGGTTTTTTTAATGGCAAACAGTCGGAGCTGCGATGAGCAACGATAGCGATAACCCGCTTGAAATCGGCTTGGCATTGGGTAGCGGTGCGGCTCGAGGCTGGGCGCATATTGGTGTGATTCATGCGCTCGAAGAGGTCGGAATCCGGCCGGCGGTAGTTGCCGGCTGCTCAATCGGATCCCTGGTGGGAGCCGGCTACGTCAGTGGCTCGCTCGACGCTCTGGAGCATTGGGCCCGCGGCATCCGCTCCTGGGACGTTATGCGTCTGCTCGACATTCGACTGGGTGGCGGGCTGATTGAGGGAGACAGCCTGATGAGAGCACTCGAGCAGCAGATCCGCCTGGTGGAGATCGAATCGCTTGAGCTGCCGTTCGCCGCGGTGGCGACCGATCTGGTGTCTGGGCGCGAGGTCTGGCTGCGTGAAGGCAGCCTGATGGATGCGGTGCGGGCGTCGATCGCAGTGCCCGGATTGATGTCGCCGGTGCAACGCGGGAGGCAGTGGCTTGTGGATGGCGGGTTGACCGATCCGGTGCCAGTGTCATTGTGCCGGGCGCTGGGAGCGGAGGTCGTGATCGCAGTCAATCTCAACAGTGATCTGGTCGGACGTCATGTCAGTGACCTGCGCGGCGCAGCACACCGCTACAGCGGAAACGGGAGCGGCCTGCGACGGTGGTTCGATGACGTCGACGAGCGATTTCTTGACGGCCGTGTCGGCAAGTGGCTGGAGAAGCACAATGGCGCCCCCAAACCAGGGGTGCTCGACGTCATGGCCGGCTCGATCAACATCATGCAAGACCGCATCACCCGGAGTCGCATGGCGGGTGACCCGCCGGAATTGCTGATCTCACCGCGGCTCTCGCACATTGGCCTGCTGGAGTTCGAACGAGCCGGTGAGGCAATTGACAAGGGATACAACGCATGCCTCAAGGCGTTCGAGGACTCAGATCTCGTGTCGAGATAACGTGTCGAGACAAGGGGGCTGAGTCTTCGGGCTTCCTTGATGGGGCAGTCATGAACAGCTCGCGGCTGCTCGGAGTCGTTTACCAGATCAGGTCGTCGGGGACCTCGAAGGCGGCGTAGGCCGAATCGCGGATCTCGCCGCCGGAGGGCAGGGCGGCCAGGAAGGCCGGGTCGCGCTGGGCGATTTTTTCGGCCGTCTGTGCTGAAACGATGTGATAACGCCCCTCCCAGACGGCCAGGCGCAGCGTGCCGCTGGAGAGCCCGCGCCGCAGGGATGGATTCACGGGGAGGCTCAGCACCCGGCCCCGCTCGGCGAAGTGGAATGGGGTGCCGTGAGCGGGAAGTTTCTCGGCATGATCGAGGATGAGCTGGCGAATCTCGGCACGCTGCGCGCGGCGCTGTTCGTTTTCGTGCTGACGGCGACCGGCTTCGCGCTGCTGCTGGCGCTCACGCTCGAGTTTTTCTGCCGCTGCTCGCTTGGCCGCCTCGATCTCCGCGGGCGGCTTGGTGTTGGCCTGCTTGTCGTGGCGGTTGATGCGGCCCCAGGCCGATTTCTTTGGTTTCTTGCCACCTTTTTTCGCCAGCCCGGCACGAAGTAACTGATCCTGAAGAGATCCTTTGCTCATGTCGTGTCGTGTTCGTCATTTGGTTGGGGCGTAGGAGTCTACCAGTTTCATCCATCATTCCGACCAGTCCTCGTCACAGTGACTGTGTATCGATGTTTTTCGGTGACGTCCGGCGAAAGGTGTTATGCTACGCGCCGTCGGTTTGACCAGTCCTGCCGATTTATCACGTGTTGACGGCCTGCCGAATGGCATGCTGCTCACTCTCCAGCGTTTTCCTTGCCGACTGGCCAGCGGTCCCGATCTTGACGGACCCATGTGACGGGAAACGCCACGCCATACGAGACAGCTCGCACTCAAGCGTCGACCGTCTCTCAAGGAAAATCATCTATATGTTGTTTTCAGAACTGGGGTTATCCCCGGAAATCCAGCGCGCGATTGAAGAACGCGGCTACACCAAACCTACGCCCATCCAGGCCCAGGCCATCCCGGCAGTACTCTCCGGTGGCGACTTGCTCGCCGCCGCCCAGACCGGCACCGGCAAGACCGCTGGCTTCACCCTGCCGCTGCTTCAGCTGCTGATGGCAAACCCGCCGCAGAAAGGCGAGCGCCGTGCCGTTCGGGCGCTGATTCTTACACCAACGCGTGAGCTGGCCGCTCAGGTTGAGCAGAGTGTGCTCGACTATGGTGAGCATCTGCCGCTGAAGTCGATGGTCATGTTCGGTGGTGTAGGCATCAACCCGCAGATCGACAAGCTCAAACGTGGTGTCGATATTCTGGTTGCCACACCAGGCCGCCTGCTCGACCATCTGGGTCAGCGCACCGTGGATCTGTCCAAGGTTGAGGTGTTGGTGCTTGATGAAGCTGACCGCATGCTCGACATGGGTTTCATTCACGACATCCGTAAAGTGCTGAAGGCACTTCCGGAGCAGCGCCAGAACCTGCTGTTCTCAGCCACCTTCTCCAATGAGATCCGGGCGCTTGCCAGCAAGCTGCTCGACAACCCGGCCGAAATCTCGGTTACGCCACGCAACACCACCGTCGAGTCGGTCAGCCAGTCGGTCTACGATGTCGATCGTGACAAGAAGCGTGAACTGCTGGCCGAGCTCATGACCGAGCAGGATTGGCAGCAGGTGCTGGTCTTCACCCGCACCAAGCATGGCGCCAATCGGCTGGTCGAGTATCTGTCCAAGCGTGACCTTCCGGCGATGGCCATCCATGGCAACAAGAGTCAGACCGCGCGGACCCGGGCATTGGAATCCTTCAAGGATGGCTCGATCCGTGTGCTGGTGGCCACCGACATCGCCGCCCGTGGCATTGATATCGCCCAGTTGCCCCATGTGGTCAACTTTGAGCTGCCTAACGTTGCCGAGGACTACGTCCACCGTATCGGTCGTACCGGCCGTGCTGGTGAGTCTGGCGAAGCGGTTTCGCTGGTTTGTGTCGACGAACACAAGTTGCTGGTCGACATCGAGCGCCTGATCAAGCAGAAATTGCCGCGTCACGTGCTGCCGGGTTTCGAGCCGGATCCGAACGCCAAGCCTGAGCCGATCCCGAATGGCCGCAATAACGCCGGTGGCAACCGTCGCCGTGGTGGAGGTGGTCGTCCCGGCAGACAGGCTGGTCCTCGTGGTCACGCTGGCGGTGGTCAGGGCCGCAGCCCTGCTGCTGCAGCACGTGGCCGCGGTGGTCGCTCCAATGATCGTGGTGGTCGCAGCGTAGCGCGCAGCGGCAATCGCTGATTCGTTCCGGTTGCCCGGCCATCAAGTGACCTGACCCCGACAGTTGGACGGGGTGGGTGGTCAGTTGGCCGGACAGAAAAAGGCCTGAGTCCTGTATTTCACGGGACTCAGGCCTTTTTGTTTCTGTTTGATGCGTTCTGGCTACCGTGCTTGAGCTTGGTGATAAACGGCTCGCCCCGCCCAGCGGGACTCAGTCAGCCTTGATGGCGGCGCCGGATGTCCTCGAGCAGGTTGTCGGCAGCAGCCTCGATCATGTCGAGCACTTGTTCGAAGCCTTGGGCTCCGCCGTAGTAAGGGTCCGGGACTTCTTCGAGACCGTAATCCGGCGCATAGCTCATGAACAGGTGCGGCTTGTCACGCAACGCGTCATCGACCAGTGATTGCAGGATTTCCAAGTTGGCACGATCCATGGCCAGAACATAGTCGTATTCCGCTATGTCCTCGGCGCTGACCTGGCGTGCCCTGAGATGGTCCATGCGGTACTGGCGAGCGGCAGCAGCCTGCATGGAACGCTCGTCGGGCAGTTTGCCGATGTGGTAGTCGTGGGTGCCCGCTGAGTCGATCCGGACCTGTTTGGCCAGGCCGGACTCTTCGACCAGTTTCTCGAAGATGGCGTGGGCTGTTGGTGAGCGGCAGATATTGCCCATGCAGACAAACAAGACGCTGGTCTGGTTGGTCGACGTCATGAAGTACCTCGTCAGTTAGAAGTGGCGGCGTAGTGGGATTGGTCGTCGGGTGCCTGGGGTGACCTTGTCCCCAAGCCTGTTTCCAGGCTGCCCCTGGGTCATCTCCTGGATCATCCCTGGATTGTTTTTGGGCCGCCCGATGGACTGGCCTGATAATGTACCCAAAATTGGAGGAAGCTGCTCACTCCCCCAACAAGGATCCATATAGAGTCCGGGCAAGGTCCAGTGACAACGATCCCTTGGGGCGGGGCGATTGTGCAGGGAGTTGACAGGCTCCGTCGTGCCGGTACAATGCGCGCATTCCTCAGGAACGAGGGGCCATAGCTCAGCTGGGAGAGCGCCTGCATGGCATGCAGGAGGTCGGCGGTTCGATCCCGCCTGGCTCCACCAGATACTGCGAAAAAGCCCGGGTTTGCATAGGCAGCCCGGGCTTTTTCGTGCGTGACCAATACGGGTCTGCTCCGGATAGGTTGGTCCGGGCCTTATGGGAAATTGATCGAGCGCTGCAGTTGCCCGTCGTTCGGGATCGAGAGGCTGAGCTCGCGCTGCTGTCCGCGGTAATCGGTGGTCAACTGATAGCGCCCAGCGGGCAGATCGATATAGATCAACGGGCCGTCGGTGGTTGCTTCGAACACCGTTTCGCCCCCAGCGCGACGAAGCGTGACCTGGACCGACGAGATAAAAGCCCCGCGCGTACCTTTCGAAAATTGCAGGAATAGCGAGTAGGTAGCGCCGTGCTCCTTCAGCCAAGCCCGCTCGGCCGTACCCAGGCCGCCGGTCAGGTAGCGAATGCCGTCGTGCTCTTGGACTGGCACGGCACTGGCGGCGATCTCATCAGGAGCTGGCGGCTGACGTTCGCTTGCGGTGATCGGTTCCCAGCCCGGTTGTGTCCAGGGCTCGTCGGCCGCCGCTTGGCCAGCACCAGTGGCCAATAGAGTGGTCAGAAAAAGAGTAGCGGTAATAGGGATACGCATGATTCGAACCTCCTGGTCGATGCTGAGTACAGTCAAGAATAGATGGCTCGCCTGGTCACAACGATGGCCGTGAGCACAGTCGGAATAGCGTAGACCATCGCTGTGTCAAGGGAATCGATTTGCTGTGATGTTTCGCGCCAAATCAAAGGCATCACGGTTTATGTTGATGTCTCTTGCAGGACTTCCCCAGGTCGCTTTCTGCGGGGCGTTTCATTCAAGGATAGTGGCGGCGAAGCGTTACGTGGTGGAGATGAGGTGATTCGCTTCCGAGAGGAGGTGCGCGGAGGCGCCATGACTATGGAGCCCGCCAGGGAGGGGGTGGCTGGGGCGGTCGATTGCTATCTGTGCTGGCTGTGGACGCCGGCCTTCGTCATCACGGCGTGCTTTCAAGCTCTGCGGTCTCCTTCGCTTGGTTGATCACGAAGTCGGAGAAAGCACGGGCGGCCGGACTGAGCCGCTTGCCGTCGCGCTGGACCAGGTACCACTGGCGCATTAATGGAAAGCCCTGCACGTCGAGCACGCACAGCTCCCCGGAGGCGAGTTCCGACTGGACGATGTGCAGGGAGACCACGCCTAGGCCGAGTCCGGCTTCCACCGCCTGTTTGATGGCCTCGTTCTTGTTCATCTCCATGGCGACCTGTAGTTCCAGCCCGGCTTCGGCGAATGCTTTTTCTACTGCGCCTCGGGTGCCGGAGCCGGGTTCGCGGCCGACCAGTGGCTCGTCGGCGAGACGCGCCAGCGGGATGTCGCGGATGCAGGCCAGCGGATGGCTGGGCGAGGCGATCACCACCAGCGGGTTTTCCATGAACGGCTGGGCGATCAGGTCCTGACCCTCGGGAGGCTGTCCCATCAACGCCAGGTCGATGCTGTTGCTGGTCAGGTGACCGAGCAGGGTGGCACGGTTGACCACGTTCAGGCTGATGCGCACTTCGGGATGGACCTGCCGGAACAGCGCCATCAGGCGGGCGGCGAAGTAGCTGGCGGTACTGGCGACTGAGACGGTGAGCGTGCCGCCTTTCAGACCCTTCAGGTCGGCGAGGGTGTGCTCGAGGTTATCGAGCTCCCGAGCGATAGCCTGGCCGGTCGCCAGGGTTTCCTGTCCGGCCTCGCTGAGATGGATCTTCTTGCCGACGTGCTCGAATAACGGCAGGCCGAGTGATTCCTCCAACTGCTTGATCTGCATGGAAACGGCCGGCTGGGTGAGGTGTACGTCCTTGCTGGCGCGCGAAAAACTGCCATGACGGGCAACGGCTTCGAGGATCTCGAGCTGGCGCAAAGTTAGCTTGAGCATAAGAAAACCTGATTATCAGAAAATATTTGAGACCTCATCATAATGACTGAATTTACCTTATAAGCCACACCATCTATGCTGTCTTTCGTGCTGCGTATTCTCGATGGCCGCCAGCCGGCTGCTGTCTCGTTCATATTTTAGTCCGGAGGACACAACACACATGGCTCACGATCAATCCAGCCGTTATGCCGATCTCACATTGAAGGAAGAGGACCTGATTGCCGAGGGCAATCATATTCTCGTCGCTTACCAGATGAAGCCGATGGTCGGCCACGGCTATCTGGCGACCGCTGCCCACTTCGCAGCCGAGTCGTCCACCGGCACCAACGTTGAAGTGTCGACCACCGATGACTTCACCAAGGGTGTTGATGCACTCGTCTATTATATCGACGAGGCGAACGAGGATATGCGGATTGCCTACCCGCTGGAGCTGTTCGACCGCAACATGACTGACGGTCGGATGATGCTGGTCTCTTTTCTGACGCTTGCCATCGGCAACAACCAGGGCATGGGCGACGTCGAGCACGCGAAGATGATCGATTTCCATCTGCCCAAGCGTGCTATCCAGCTATTCGATGGCCCATCCAAGGACATCACTGACATGTGGCGCATCCTGGGCCGGCCGATGGTCGACGGCGGCTTTATCGCCGGCACCATCATCAAGCCCAAGCTTGGCCTGCGCCCGGAGCCGTTTGCTCAGGCGGCCTACGAGTTCTGGCTGGGTGGTGACTTCATCAAGAACGACGAGCCCCAGGGCAACCAGGTCTTCGCGCCGATGAAGAAGGTGATTCCGTTGGTGGCGGACGCCATGAAGCGTGCTCAGGATGAGACCGGCCAGGCAAAGCTGTTCTCCGCCAACATCACCGCCGATGATCATTTCGAGATGTGCGCACGAGCTGATTTCATCCTGGAGACCTTTGGCGAAGATGCCGACAAGGTGGCCTTCCTGGTGGATGGTTACGTTGGCGGTCCAGGCATGATCACCACCGCGCGTCGCCAGTACCCCAGCCAGTACCTGCACTATCACCGTGCCGGCCACGGTGCGGTGACCTCGCCGTCGGCCAAACGCGGTTACACGGCGTTCGTGCTGGCCAAGATGTCCCGTCTACAGGGCGCGTCGGGCATCCACGTCGGCACCATGGGTTACGGCAAGATGGAAGGCGGCAAGGATGATCGCAACATTGCCTACATGATCGAACGTGATAGTGCTGATGGTCCGGTCTACCACCAGGAGTGGTACGGCATGAGGCCGACCACCCCGATCATCTCTGGTGGCATGAATGCGCTGCGTCTGCCGGGTTTCTTCGAGAACCTCGGCCACGGCAACGTGATCAACACCTCGGGCGGTGGCGCCTACGGCCATGTCGACTCCCCGGCTGCCGGCGCGATCTCGCTGCGCCAGGCCTACGAGTGCTGGCAGGCTGGTGCCGATCCGATCGAGTTCGCCAAGGAGCACAAGGAGTTCGCGCGCGCGTTTGAATCCTTCCCGAGCGATGCCGACTCCCTGTACCCGGGCTGGCGCGAAAAGATGGGCGTGCACAAGTAAGCACGATATCGATGGATGAGAACCCTCGTCCGTCCGTTTGTTGGCCGCTCCTGGAGGGCGGCCTTTTTTCCTACCCATTCCCGAGCGCCACGCTGCGGCATGTGTCCGTTGGGGAATGGATAGAGCGCATTTTCCGCACGGGATCAGATAATGAGCGAGCAATTGGATATCGAGCAGTACCGCATCAGCGAGGAGCCCTATTATCAGGCGCAGGGGGGTGAGGTCGCTGCCTTCGAGACGGCCTACCGGGTGCGCATGCCGGTGATGGTCAAGGGGCCGACCGGCTGCGGCAAGTCACGCTTCATCGAACACATGGCCTGGAAGCTGCAGCGGCCGCTGATCACCGTCGCCTGCAACGAGGATATGACCGCGGCGGATCTGGTGGGGCGCTTTTTGCTCGACAGCGAAGGCACCCGCTGGGTCGATGGCCCACTCACCCAGGCCGTGCGGCATGGGGCGATCTGCTACCTCGACGAAGTGGTCGAGGCACGCCAGGACACCACCGTGGTGATCCATCCGCTGACTGATTATCGTCGGGTCCTGCCGCTGGACAAGACGGGCGAATTGCTCCATGCCCATCCCGATTTCCAGTTGGTGATCTCCTACAACCCGGGCTATCAGAGCCTGATCAAAGACCTCAAGCAGTCGACCAAACAGCGTTTTTCCGGCCTTGAGTTCGATTACCCTGACGCGGCCACGGAGGCAGAGATTCTCGTCGGCGAGACCGGGCTGGCTCGCGAGCTGGCAGACAAGCTGGTGCAGATTGCCGGCACGGCACGGCAGCTCAAGGGGCATGGTTTATCCGAGGGCATCTCCACCCGGCTGCTGGCCTATGCCGCGACCCTGATCGGTGAAGGTATGCCGCCAGTGGAGGCCGCCCACATGGCGATGGTGGTGCCGCTGACCGACGATGCCGATATCCGGGACACCCTGGATCACGCCATCGACACGATCCTTGGCTGAACCCAGCAAGCGCATGCCCACCACGTCCGACCGTGCTGCCTTGCGCGAGCGCTTCAAGTGCAGCTTCGAGCAGGCGCGCGAGGTCTTCGCCCCCTGCCTGGAAAACGCGCTTGAGCAACTCAAGACCCCGGCGGCGCTTGACGACTACCTGCAGGGGGCCAGCCTGCTGTGCATGATGGGTCAGGGGGTCGAGCCGGTGCTGGTCTATCTCAGGGAGGTCCCCACGGTTGGCGCCCTGGTGGGTGAAGAGATGGTCGGTGAGTTGGCCAAATACGGCTATCGGCTCGCCACCAGCACCAACGCGGGGGCCGTGGTGCCGTTCCTGCAGTCCATGTTGGGGGTTGCGCGGCGACTGGAAAACGCGGCGAGCATGCGCAGTTTCCTCGAGCTGGGGCTGGAGGTAATGCGCGAGACCACCCCATCGATCCACGGCCATCACGCCATCCACCCCAGTCCCGTGCTTGATGCCTTCTTCGAGTCCGCTCCGCGGGTGCTCGCACAGCTGAGCCTGTCCGGTCTGAGGAGCTGGGCTCGTTTCGGTGTGCGCAGCCATAGCGGCGATCCGGATGCCCAGCGCGACTATTTCCTGTTGGCGTCGGCCGACAGCCTCAATATCCTGCGGAGCGAGCGTCATGGCACGCTGCTGGTGGATAGTGAGCGCCGGTTGACCTACTACCTGCAGGGGCTGTGGGGGGAAGAATGGCCACTGGTGCCGTACCCCACCTTCGAAGACGAGACGCGGCAACTGCCGTATTTCGATCAGCACGGCCTGCGCCTGCCGGACGTACTTGACGACCACGATGGTGTGCCTGGTATCGACCGTTACCGAGCGTTGTTGGCGCACATGATGGCTCACCGGCAGTGGAGCGAGGCGATCGTTGCCGACAACTACAGCCCCGTGCAGCGCCTGGCGATGGAGGTGTTCGAAGACGTTCGGGTCGAACACCTGGCCATGCGGCGTTATCCGGGGTTGGGGCGGCTGTTTCGTGCCCTGCATCCGCGGGTCGGCGAGAGCGACTGCGACCGGGAGCGGCAGTCCTGCGTGAACCATCGCTTGCGGATGCTGTCGTTCGCGCTGCTGAATCCGGCGGATCACGGCTATCGCGATCCCGTGATCGAGGAGTTCGTGGCTCGCTTTCACGAATGCCTCGAGGCTGGAGCGTGCAGCACGCAAGAGATGGTGGCCCTGGGCGTGGCGTACACGGCCCGCAGTCGACAGATTTCGGATGCCTTTCCCGACGTCTGGTTCCCCGCGGAGCCGCTGGGGTTTCGCGATGACAACCGCCATTTGTGGCGGTTCATCGAGGAGGGCGACGAGGAGGAGCTGTTCGATTTCGAGTCGAGCTCTTCTGACGCCGAGGATGGGCGACCGGAACAGTTCCTGCCGCCAAAGCTTTACCCGGAGTGGGACACGGCGGCCAAACGTCATCGCCCGGACTGGGTGAGCGTATTCGATATGCTTCAGCCGGCTGGACAGGCGGCGCAGGTTGATCGTTTGCTGGATCAAAACCGCGGGCTGCTACGACAGCTTGATCAGGTGCTTGAGTTGCTCCGCCCGCAGAATCGTGAGCGGCTTCGCTACCAGGAGTCGGGCGCCGAACTGGATCTTGACCTGGTCATCCGCTCGATGATCGATCTGCGCAGCGGGGCTGAGGCCGACCCGCGCATCTACTTTGGCCACCGTTACGCCGAGCGCGACATCAGCGTCTCATTGCTGCTCGACTTGTCCGCTTCAGTCGCCGAGCGACCGGCAGGATCCTCCCAGACCATCCTCGAATTGAGCCGTGAGGCGGTAGCCCTGCTCGCCCAGGCGGTCGAAACTGCCGGTGACCCGTTGGCCATTGCCGGCTTCGACTCCAATACCCGCCATGAGGTGCGTTACCGTCACATCAAGGGCTTCGATGAGACCTGGGGACGTGAGGTGAAGGCTCGGCTGGCGGGCATGGAAGCGGGGCTGTCTACTCGCATGGGCGCGGCGTTGCGGCACGCCGGGCACTTCCTCTCGCACCGGCGCAGCGAACGGAAGCTCTTGCTCGTGCTGACCGACGGTGAGCCGCATGATGTCGATGTGCGCGATCCGACTTACCTGCGGGCTGATGCACGCCAGGCGGTCATGGAGCTCGACGCGCAAGGTGTTTTCACCTGGTGCATCAATCTCGACCCGAAGGCTGACGAGTATGTGGCGGATATCTTCGGCCACCGCTATACCATTATCGACCACATCCAACGCCTGCCCGAGGAACTGCCGCGTCTGTTCGTGCAGTTGACCAGCTGAGTTTCCCTAGGCTGGGTGTGCGCGGACCGTCCGGCCTCGTGTCTCAGAGACAGTATCGAGGCGGGCCTGCCGAGCCACCGGTGGCATTCGGTAGCCTGGCTATCGGAATTCGCGATTTTCACGGCCGCCAGCCACGAAAGCTCGCGTAGACTATAGTATTGATGGTCAATCACATCCATGCGCCGGAGCGGTCCATCGCTCGTCAGGCGCGCTGTCAGGAGAGTACCCGATGAGTGCAGAGATTACCTTTCCCCTCGAGATCGAATTCCGGAACCTGGACCGTTCCGAGCATCTGGAAAACAGGGTTCGTGAAAACGTGGCGAAGCTCAATCGCTATTACGACCGCATCATGTCCTGTCGGGTCGTGATCGAGCCCGGCCATAGCCGGCACGTAAAAGGGAATCTCTACAATGTCTTGATTGATGTCACGGTGCCGACCGGTGAGTTGGTGGCCAGCCGAGGCCCGCAGGACAACCACGCTCACGAAGACCCCTACGTGGCCGTGCGGGATGCCTTCAAGGCCATGCAGAAGCAGCTGCGGGCCTTCGCAGCCAAGCAGCGTGGCGTGGTCAAGCATCACGAGGCACCGCCGCAAGGTCGGATCATCAAGCTCGTCCCGGAGACGGGGTTCGGCGTGATCCTTACCGCTGACGGGCGCGAGGTGGATTTCAGCCGCAACAGCGTGGTGGGATACGACTTTGACAAGCTCGAGGGCGGTGAAAGTGTACGGTTCTCCGAGGTGAAAGGAGAGTATGGCCCTGCGGCCGGCACCGTGCATATAGAGGGCTGACATCATAACAACGGAATAACAACGGAATAACAACGGAATAACAACGGAATAACAACGGATGAGTCCCGTGCGGTACGATTCTTCGTACGGGCGATGTCGTTACCGCGCTGGCAGGTCATTTCGAGAGAGGTGGCCTGCCTGTTTTTTATGTAGATGGAAATGTTGCAGTCATGAGGCGATGGCGAGACGCTTGGCGCGCGTGAGCATGATGATGCCCTGCTGTCATGTCCTTGTCCGGTCGTGGGTATTGCGCCTGACATGCTGCGGAGTGATTCGAGTGGGCAGTCTGGCTGGCCGCGCAAAGCGGGCAGGATCAGCCTCCCTCATGGATACATCGCACACTCCAGCCAATCGTCGGAATGAGCGTGAGTTTCATGGCCTGAGCCGGCGCTTTCCCCTTGCCCTGTCATGAGTTTTCCAAGGAGCCCCATGCGAGAACAGCGGATCCACCTGCGCATCACCCAGATCATCCAGGCGATCATGCTTATCGAGCTGGCGTTCGCCGTCTGGGAGCAGCAATGGCTCACGGCAGCGATGACCGTGCTGATCCTGCTGCTGACCATGGCGCCCGTGCTGATGAGACGGCGCTTCGATGTCTTCATTCCCGCCGAGTTCAAGTTGCTGGCGGTTGGGTTCATCTTCGCCTCGCTCTTTCTCGGTGAGATGCGGGGCTATTACACGCGGTTCTGGTGGTGGGACCTCGTGCTGCACGCGGCCTCCGGTTTCCTGCTGGGTATCGTCGGTTTCTTGCTGGTTTACGTGCTCAATGAGAAGCGTAGTCTTCGCCTGCACATGACGCCGGGATTCGTGGCGCTGTTCGCCGGCAGTTTCGCACTGGCCATTGGCGCACTCTGGGAGATCTTCGAGTTCGGCATGGACCAGTTGTTCGGCACCACCATGCAAAAACCCATGCTGGGGGACCCCTCGGGGCTGACTGATACGATGTGGGATCTTATCGTCGACGCGATCGGCGCGGCGGTGATTTCGATACTCGGTTACGGGTATCTGAAGGTATCGGCCGGCAAGTCGTTTCTGGAACAGTGGATTGCTGCCTTTATCGAGGCCAATCCGCGGTTGTTCCGCCGAAATCGCTGACGGCTGGAGTCGGCGTCAGTGGGCGGGGCGGCTTGCTGTTGGTGCAGCCGCTCCGGGTGGGCGGCCACAGGAGTTGGTCAGGCGCGGCGGAACGAGCGGCCGCCACACTCAGGGCAGGGTGGCACGGGTCCGAAGATGTCATGGTGCAGAGTCGCGCCGCAGTTGGTGCATTTGAGGCGCTTGGGGCTGGTGGCATGACCGGCAGTCCACTCGCGCGGCCGGGTACGCTCGGCCTCGTTGCGGATCTGCTCCAGAGTCACGTCAGTGCGATCGGCAATGGACAGCAACCTGGCGCCGAGATCACCAACCCAGTCACGCAGCGTCTCGCGGATGCTCTCGCCCTCGCGGGCCAAAGTCTCGCGGGTGTACTCCAGATCGTCCTTGACCGCCTCGACAATCTCGTGGCGAAAGTCCGGTGTGTCGAGTGCTGCAACCTCTTCTTCGGCCAGCTGGGCCAGCCGGGCGCGATTGGCCGGCTGGTGCTCGGGCTCGTCGAGCAGGCGGGCATAGATCCGTTCGAGCAGCTGGTAGTAGCCGTGTCGCAGGGTGTCATAGGTTTCACTGTGCTCGGGTCGAGTGCTGGTCATAGCTTCTGGCCTCCGTCTTGCGGGCATGGCGGATTGATGGGCGGTCTGCTTCGAGCCTCCGTGGTCGCTGTCATGCCGACCGGCTCGTGCAGGAGGAGCCCCCTTTCGGTATTCTAGTGCACTTGTTCTGCCCCCGGTGGTGCGATGGTCACGAGATCGGTGCTGCGCCGGGGGACGCTGATCAGAGCAGGCATATTCCATCGTGGCCGAAGGTCGGCTACGAACGCAACGTATTCTGGACGATTGTTCCGGGCGATTTGTGGCGATCAATCTGGATGATCGCCATTTCCCCATCCGGGCAGGCGCTCAAAAACCAAGGTAGATACGGTTCCACATGCACGAGCAATACAATCCGGCGAAAGTCGAGGACGAAGCGCAACGCTACTGGGAAGAAAAGCAGGTGTTTCACGTGCGCGAGGATCCCACTCGCGAGAAGTTCTATTGCCTGGCGATGTTCCCGTACCCCTCCGGCCGTCTGCACATGGGGCACGTGCGCAACTACACCATCGGTGATGTGATCAGTCGCTACCAGCGCATGCTGGGCAAGAACGTGCTCCAGCCGATGGGCTGGGACGCCTTTGGTCTGCCGGCAGAGAATGCGGCGCTGGAGCACCAGGCCGCCCCGGCGCGCTGGACCATCGAGAACATCGATTACATGCGCGCTCAGCTGCAGCGCTTGGGGTTCGCCTACGACTGGAGCCGGGAGTTGACCACCTGCGATCCGGAGTACTACCGCTGGGAGCAGTGGCTGTTCACGCGCCTGGTGAAGAAGGGGCTGGCCTACAAGAAGACCGCAATGGTCAACTGGGATCCGGTTGACCAGACCGTACTGGCCAACGAACAGGTCATCGATGGCTGTGGCTGGCGCTCGGGCGCGCCGGTCGAGCGTCGCGAGATTCCGCAGTGGTTTATCCGTATCACCGACTACGCCGACCAGTTGCTTGATGACCTCGACGAGCTGGAGCACTGGCCCGAGCAGGTGCGCACCATGCAGGCCAACTGGATCGGCCGCTCGCGTGGGGTTCAGCTCGACTTTGCGGTCGAAGGCGGCGAGCCGCTGACCGTGTTCACCACCCGCCCGGATACCCTGTTCGGCGTGACCTATCTCGCCGTGGCCGCCGATCATCCACTGGCAGCGGCGGCCGCCGAGCAGGATCCGCAGATCGCCGCCTTCCGGGAGGAGTGTCGTCACACCACGGTCGCCGAGGCCGATATGGCGACTCTGGAGAAGAAGGGCCTGCCGCTGGGCATCGCGGCCACGCATCCGCTCAGCGGTGAGACGATACCGGTCTGGGTGGCCAACTTCGTGCTGATGGAATATGGCACTGGTGCGGTGATGTCGGTGCCTGCCCATGACCAGCGCGACTGGGAATTCGCCCAAGCGCACGGCCTGGCCATCAAGCCGGTGATCGAGGGCAGTGAGCCTGACCACGACTACAGCCTGGGGGCGATGCCCGAGGAGGGCACCCTGATCGACTCGGGCGAGTTTTCCGGGCTGTCGAGTGAGGCCGCTTTCGATCGCATCGTGGCGAAACTGACCGAGATCGGGCAGGGCAAGGAGACCATCAATTACCGGTTGCGCGACTGGGGGGTCTCACGCCAGCGCTACTGGGGCTGCCCGATCCCGATCATCAATTGCGAGCACTGTGGCCCGGTGCCGGTGCCCGACGAGGATTTGCCGGTGGTGCTGCCCACTGACGTGGTGCTGGAGGGGCCGGGCTCACCACTCAAGACCGACCGTGACTTCATCGATGCCACCTGCCCCGAATGCGGCGGCCCGGCGGAGCGCGAGACCGATACCTTCGACACCTTTTTCGAGTCGAGCTGGTACTACGCCCGTTTCGCCAGTATCGATTCGAGCGAGGCGATGCTCGATGAGCGTGCGGCCTACTGGCTGCCAGTCGACCAGTACATCGGCGGCATCGAGCATGCTGTATTGCACCTCTTGTACGCGCGCTTTTTCCACAAACTGATGCGTGACGAGGGCCTGATTCCAGCCGACAGTGCCGAGCCGTTCACTCGCCTGCTCACCCAGGGCATGGTGAACAAGGACGGCGCCAAGATGAGCAAGTCCAAGGGCAATACGGTCGATCCGCAGGAGTTGATCGAGCTCTACGGCGCGGACACCGTCCGCCTGTTCATGATGTTCGCCGCGCCACCCGACCAGGGCCTGGAATGGTCGGATTCGGGCGTCGAGGGGGGGTATCGCTTCCTCAGGCGCCTGTGGCGGCAAGTGGCTGAGCGCAAGGACGCCGGCATCGACCTGACGCGGCGCATCGAGTCGGCCGCCGAGCTGGCCGATGCCGATACTGCGAGCAAGAATTTGTATCGCAAGCTCCACGAGACCATCGGTCGGGTCACCGACGACATCGACAAGCGACAGACCTTCAATACCGTGATTGCCGCGAACATGGCATTGTTCAACGAGCTGGCACGTTTCGAGGTGAGCGACGAGCTGGGCGAGGCGGTCGTGGCGGCGACCATCCAGGACATGTTGCGCATGCTCTCGCCGATCGTGCCGCACATCACTCATGTCCTCTGGCAGCAGATCGGTGGCGGTGACTCGATCGCCGACGCGTCCTGGCCAACAGTCGATCAGCAGGCGCTGGTCCGCGACGAGGTCGAGATGGTGGTTCAGGTCAATGGCAGGCTGCGTGCCAGGATCCAGGTGCCGGCCAGTGCCGACAAGGACGCCATCGAGGCGCTGGCGCTGGCGCACGAAGACATCCAGCGCTTTACCAAAGAGGGCGAGATCAAGCGCGTGATCGTGGTGCCGAACAGGCTGGTCAATATTGTTTTGGCGACCTGATGAAGCCGCTGGGAATGGTTTGCAGACAGGGTGAGTCGCGTGCATGGCCCTCATGGCTGGCGGCTGTCGTGGCCTTCGGCCTGGTCGTGGGACTGATCGGCTCACTGACCGGCTGCGGTTACCAGCTGCGCGGCATGACCAAGATGGCGCCCGCTTTCGAACGGGTGCATGTTTCGGGGCTGTCGAAATCTGGCCAGGTCTACCGGTCATTGGCAGCGGAGTTTGCCAATGCCGAGGCTGAATTGGTCGATGATCCCCGCCGGGCAACCGCGCGGTTGGTGGTCGAGGACGAGACGGTCGAGCAGCGCGCCTCGGTGGTTGATCCCAGCGCCGATGTGCGTCAGTACGAATTGCGCCACGAGTTGCGCTATCACATCAAGTTGCCTGATGGCTCACGCACGCCCAGTCAGCGCATCAGTCAGGCACGCAACTACAATTACGACCCGACCGGGGTGCTGGCCTCGTCGAGCAATGAGGCACAGATCCGCCGCGAACTGGGAGAGCTGGTCGGTCAGTTGCTGTTTTACCGCCTGCTTGCGCCGGTTGACCCCGACAGCCTGATCGCCCCTGGCGAGGGGCGTTGAGTCCGACGTGATAGTCAAGCCATCGGAATTCGAACAGCGCCTTGCGCGCGGACTCGAGCCGCTCTACCTGCTCGGTGGCGATCAGCCGCTGCTGGTACAGGAGGCCCGTGATGCGATCGTGGCGAAGGCCCGCGAGGCCGGCTGTGATGAACGGCTGCGCTTTGAGGTCGATACCCGCTTCGATTGGGATACGCTGGCAAGTCAGGGGGCGAGCCTGTCGCTGTTCTCCAGCCGGCGGATCATCGATCTGCGTCTGCCGACGGGCAAGCCGGGACGGGTCGGCTCCAAAGCGCTGGTCGCGCTGGCCGAACAGGTCAAGGCCGGCGGCGAGTCGGACGTCTGGATCGTCAGCTTGCCGCGACTGGACAACCAGCTGCAGAGAAGCGCCTGGTTCAAGGCGCTGGCCAATGCGGGCGTGGCGGTGCGCTTGAATGATATCCCACTTGCCGCGTTGCCGACCTGGATCGCTCGGCGGGCCGGTGCGCAGGGCATCGACCTGAGCCCGGACGCCGCCGAGTTGATCGCCGGGCGGGTCGAGGGCAATCTGTTGGCGGCGGCCCAGGAGATCGAGAAGCTGGCCCTGATGGACCTCGAAGGGCAGGTGGACGCCGCGCAGGTGGCACAAGGTTTGGCCAATCAGTCGCGGGTGGATACCTTCGCCCTGAGCGATGCAATCCTGGCAGCAGATCGCGAGCGCGGCTTGTACCTGCTCTCGCGTTTGCGGGCCGAGGGGACCGAGCCGTTGCTGATTCTGTGGGTGATCGCCCGTGATCTGCGCGCATTGGTGGCGCTGGCGGGCAATGACCAGGCCGGATTCAGGAAGACGCGGATTCCGTCCTTCCTCGCCCGACGCTACCAGGCACGCTCGCGTATGCTGCCGGCGGGTATCTGGCAGCGGTTGCTGGCCGGCTGCGCCGAGGTCGATCGCTGCATCAAGGGGCTGGGCGAGGGCTGCAATACTGCTGATGGCGGCGCTCGAGTCTGGGCGCTGCTGGATCAGGTGTTGCTGCACGCGACCCGGCCAGGTCGCTGAGGCCGGGCCTCGGGTGCCGGAAGCAGGGCGGAGTTGACCGCCGGGTAAGATAGCGTGGCGTAACCGCCCGAAAATGATCAGGAGACTGCCGAACATGTCCAACGACAAGACCGTCACCGAAACGATTCAGGCGATGGGCCTGGCGGCCCGTCGCGCGGCGCGGACACTGGCCCGTGTCGATACACAGACGAAGAACGAGGCGCTGCTCGCCATTGCCGACCAGCTGGTCGAGCGCAGTGATAGCCTGCTCGAGGCCAACCAGAAGGACATTGAAGCCGGTCGAGCCAGCGGGCTGGACGAAGCGATGCTTGACCGGCTGACCTTTGATGCCGCCGGTATTCAGAACATGGCTGAAGGCGTGCGCCAGATTGCCGCCCTGGCTGATCCGGTCGGGGAGATCACCGACACGGTGTTCCGCCCTTCGGGCATTCAGGTCGGGCGCATGCGCGTGCCGCTGGGCGTGATCGGCATCATCTACGAATCGCGTCCCAACGTCACCATTGACGCGGCCGCGCTGTGTTTGAAGTCCGGCAATGCCACGATTCTGCGCGGTGGCTCCGAGGCGATTCATAGCAACCAGGCGTTGGCTGCCTGCATCCGCGCTGGACTTGAGGCGGCGGGCCTGCCGGCGGAGACCGTACAGATCGTGGCGACCACCGACCGTGAAGCGGTTGCCGCCATGCTGCACAGCCCCGAGTCGATCGACGTGATTATCCCGCGCGGCGGCAAGAGTTTGGTGGCCTTGGTCACGCGCGAGGCGCGCATGCCGGTGATCAAGCATCTCGATGGCGTCTGTCACGTCTACATCGACGCGGACGCCGATCTCGACAAGGCGAAAGCGATCGCGATCAACGCCAAGACGCATCGTTACGGTGTCTGCAACGCAATGGAAACGCTGCTGGTCGATCTGTCGGTCGCCAAGAGCGTGCTGCCGGATCTGGCGGATCGCTTCGGCGAGCTCGAGGTCGAGCTGCGCGGCTGTGAACGAGCGCGTGCCATTGTGCCGTCAATGTCGGTTGCGAGCGGAGATGACTGGGGCGAGGAGTACCTCGGCCCGATCCTCGCTGTGGCGGTGGTGGACGGTCTGGATGCCGCCATCGAGCACATCGAGGCCTTCGGCTCACATCACACCGACTCGATCGTCACCGAGAACTACAGTACCGCCCGGCGCTTTCTGCGTGAGGTCGACTCCGCCTCGGTGATGATCAACGCCTCGACCCGTTTTGCTGATGGTATGGAATACGGTTTGGGCGCCGAGATCGGCATTTCCACCGACAAGATCCATGCCCGTGGCCCGGTCGGCCTGGAGGGGCTGACCTCGCAGAAATTTATTGTGCTGGGCAATGGTGAGACTCGTGATTGAGCCAGTTGAAACTTGATTTGCCTTCCTCTGGGCAGTTCTGCTGGCGAGGGGACGGAAAAAAGATGTCCTTATGGCAGCAGGCAATGGCTGATGTGACATGGCTGCCGGCTCGCGCAGCAGGCTCGAGGAGCAAGGCATGATCGGCGTTTTCGGCGGCACTTTTGATCCGGTTCATATCGGCCACCTGCGTCTGGCTACTGAAGTGGCCGAGGCATTGTCGCTGTCACGAGTCCACCTGGTGCCGGCGGCCATACCGCCGCATCGCGGTGAGCCACTGCTGGACCCCGCCACGCGCCTCGATCTGGTGGCCCGGTCGATCGCCGACGAGCCGGAATTTGTCCTTGACGACCGCGAGTATCGGCGCGCGGGGCCATCGTACACGGCGGACACTTTGGACGAATTTGCCGCCGAGTTTCCGGGCGTGCCGCTGGTGCTGATGATGGGCATGGACGCCTTCAATGGATTGCCCGGCTGGCACGAGGTCGAGCGCATCCTCCAGCTGGCACATGTTGCCGTGGCAAGCCGGCCGGGGGCGCGGGCCGAGGGGATCGCCGCCGAGTGGCTGGCCGCTCGCCGAGCCGAGCCAGCGGAGCTCGTGGAGTCCGCGGCCGGGCGCATCGTGCCGATAACCATTACGCGACTCGATATCTCGGCCACCACGCTGCGAGCGCTGCTCGATCAGGGGCGCTCGCTGCGCTATCTCGTCCCGGAGCCGGTTGCCACGCATTTCACTCGCAGTTGACCGCGTCCCCGGATCAGTCGACCATTGCCGTATTTGCGGCCGTGATGCCCTGATTTTGAACCAAGAGTGGCCGACGCCGCCTTCAGCCGACAGGTTTTGACAATTATGAGTGCCAACCAACCGCCAACTCCCCGCAGCCAGCCGGTCAAGCAGACCCCACCGATGCCGGCCGAGGAAATCCTCGAGCACGTCGTTGAGGCACTTGAGGGCCTCAAGGCCGTCGATCTGGTCACACTGGACGTGCGCGAGCGCTGCAACTTTACCGATTACATGGTGTTTGCCTCCGGCACCTCCGATCGTCACCTGCGGGCCATGGCCGAGGAGGCGACCCAGGCACTAAAGGCGCATGGTATGCGTGCGATGAACATCGAGGGTGACGACGTGCCGCAGACCGAGTGGATACTGGTCGACTTCATTGATGTCATCGTCCATCTGATGCTGCCGGAGACGCGTGCGTTATATCAGTTGGAGAAGCTCTGGTCGGCGCCGGCGGCTGCGCCGTCCGCTCCGACCTCCTGACCCTGATCTTTGGCAGAGCTGCCCTGGGTAACCTAGGATGCGCATTGAGCTGATCAGCGTCGGACAAAAGCTGCCTGGCTGGGCCGAGGAGGGTACGCAGACCTACCTCAAGCGCTTGCCGGCAGGCTGCCCCGTGCGTCTGACCGAGATCCCGGCCGCCTCGCGTGGCAAGCATGCCGATATCGATCGCCTCAAGACGATGGAGGCCGAGCGCATCGAGCGGGCGATCCCCAAGGGCGCGCACGTGATCCTGTTTGACGAGCGCGGTCGTGACCGTGACACGCATCAATGGGCCGCTTCCCTGGGCGCCTGGCTGGTCGGTGGACGTGATATCGCGTTGGTGATCGGTGGGCCCGATGGGGCGGCAAAATCCTTGCGTCAGCGGGCCGATGAGACTTGGCGACTCTCCGCACTGACGCTGCCGCATCCGCTGGTGCGTGTCCTGGTGGCCGAGCAGCTGTATCGCGCTTGGTCGCTGCAACAGAATCATCCCTATCATCGCGATTGATGCGCGAGACAACCGGCTCTGGGTGTGACAGTCGACACCTCTGGCCGGTCGGAGTGAGCAGCTGCGGCTGTTGTCGAAGGCGCGTCAACGTGGTGCAATAGCGGGCTCGTGTGGCTTTTCTGCCCCCACTTCCCCCTGAAGACCACAAGGTACCTTAGATTGATGACGTTACGACTTGACGAAAAGCTGCAACCCATCCTCCAGGACGTTCTGCGTCGCAACCCGGGTGAAGTCGAGTTTCACCAGGTTGTACACGAGGTATTGGAGTGCCTCGGTCCGGTGCTGGTGAAGTATCCCGAGTTTGCCGACAAGAAAATCATTCAACGCATTTGTGAGCCGGAACGTCAGATCATCTTCCGGGTTCCCTGGCAGGATGACCAAGGCGAGATCCACATCAACCGCGCCTTCCGGGTCGAATTCAATAGTGCGCTCGGACCATATAAGGGTGGGATGCGTTTCCATCCATCGGTTTATCTCGGCATCGTCAAGTTCCTTGGCTTCGAGCAGATCTTCAAGAATGCGCTGACTGGTCTGCCTATCGGCGGCGGCAAGGGAGGTTCCGATTTTGACCCCAAGGGCAAATCGGATGATGAAATCATGCGTTTCTGCCAGAGCCTGATGACTGAACTGTACCGTCACCTGGGCCAATACACGGATGTCCCGGCGGGCGATATTGGCGTCGGCGGGCGCGAGATCGGTTATATGTTCGGCCAGTACAAGCGCATCACCAATCGCTATGAGTCGGGCGTTTTCACCGGCAAGGGGCTCGACTGGGGCGGTAGCCGCGCTCGCCTTGAGGCCACTGGTTACGGCACCATATTTTTCGCCGAGGAAATGCTCAAGGCACGCGGCGACACCCTTGATGGCAAGACGGTGGTGGTTTCCGGTTCGGGCAATGTCGCCATCTATGCGATTGAAAAGGCGCAGGAGATGGGGGCCAAGGTAATCGCCTGCTCCGACTCCAGCGGCATCGTGGTGGACGAGCGCGGCATTGACCTGCCGAGTCTCAAGCGGATCAAGGAGGTGGAGCGCCGCCGCATCAGCGCCTACGCTGAAGAGCACTCACAGGCCCGATACGTGGAAGACGGCAATATCTGGGCCATACCCTGCGATGTGGCCTTGCCCTGTGCCACCCAGAATGAGCTGAACGGCAAGGATGCCAAGACCCTGATCGAGAACGGCTGCCTATTGGTGGCGGAGGGGGCAAATATGCCGACCACACCGGAGGCCGTTCAGATCCTGCAGAAATCCGAGACCCTGTATGGGCCCGGCAAGGCCGTAAATGCCGGGGGCGTGGCGACCTCCGCGCTGGAAATGCAGCAGAATGCCAGCCGTGACTCGTGGACTGCCGAGTACACGCAGGGCCGATTGCAGGAAATCATGATCGAGATCCATCGGAGCTGCCATGAGACCGCAGCGGAGTTCGGCGCCGAAGGCAACTATGTCCTTGGTGCGAACATCGCCGGTTTCCTCCGAGTTGCGAAAGCCATGGATGCGATGGGCGTGATCTGACCGATCAGCCTCTTCGGGCGGGCCGTCCCAGTGATGGCCTGGGCCCATCTGCGCCAAAGTTATAGCTTGGGCAGCCCTTGTAAAGGGCCACCGCCCTTCACGGCGGACTGCGCCTGGCAGCTGGGTCCTTGGTGGTCCCGCAGAGACACTATCGATTCGTGCAGAGCTTCCCTAAAGGCAAGCCCGGCCTCATTCCACCCACCGCTTTCTGGGCGGCGGCATACCTGTGATGACATTGACGCCTCTTCTTTCCTGCCCCTCGTTGTGGCTGGCCAGCGGCTCGCCGCGCCGGTCTGCGTTGCTGGAGCAGGCCGGCTACGTGATTGCAGGCCGTGCGCGGCCGATTGAGATAGTCGATGAACGTCTCCTGCCAGGCGAATCGGCCGCAGCGGCTGCCTTGCGCCTGGCGCGCGCCAAGCTGACCAATGCCCTGGCCGATCCTGCTCTGCCGGCAGGCGCGGTGCTGTTGGCCGCCGATACTCTGGTGGTGGCGCCCGATGGCCGACCGATGGGCAAGCCCAGTGATATGGTCGAGGCCGAGCGCATGCTCGCCGCCCTGAGCGGGCAGTGGCACGGTGTCACGACGGCCGTGACTGTGGGGAATGTCGAGACTCATCGCGAAGAAGTCGTGAATAGCCGGCTGCGCCTGTCCCGCCTGTCCCCGGCGGAGATCCGGGCTTATGTTGCCACCGGTGAGCCGCTCGACAAGGCCGGTGGCTATGGCCTGCAAGGGTTGGCGGGCAGTTTCGTCGAGGAGATCGAAGGCGATTGTACGGCGGTGATCGGTTTGCCACTGGCCACGGCCCGGCGCCTGCTGGCCGCATTCGGCATCCGGCCGGCCTGGATGGATCTAACAAGGTTTCGACAGAACGATAACGGGAATCAGCATGAGTGAAGAGGTCCTGATCAATGTCACCCCACAGGAGACCCGCATTGCGATGGTCGAGAACGGGGTGCTCCAGGAGATCAACATCGAGCGCTCACGTTCGCGCGGCATGGTGGGCAACATCTATCGAGGCCGCGTGACCCGTGTCCTGCCGGGCATGGAAGCCGCCTTCGTCGATATCGGCGAGGGACGGGCCGCTTTTCTGCATGTCTCCGATGTCGAGCTGAAAACTGATGATCCGGACACTGAAGTCGAGTCGACTCCCCCTGCGATCGGCACCTTGCTGCGCACCGGACAAAATCTCCTGGTGCAGGTGATCAAGGACCCCATCGGCAGCAAGGGGGCGCGATTGACTACCGAGATCACCATCCCGTCGCGCTATCTCGTCTACGTGCCCAACGGGCGCAATATCGGCATCTCTACCCGGATCGAGGACAAGACCGAGCGCGACCGTCTCAAGGCCGGATTGATGGAGCTGATCCTCGACGAGGAAGGCACGCTCGATGGGATCGGTGGGTTTATTCTGCGCACCGCAGCCGATGGCGTCGACGTGGCGCAACTGCGGCACGACTATGGGTTTTTGCGCCGGCTGTGGAGCAACCTGGGCGAACGGCGCAAGTCGATGACCGATACCGGGCTGGTCTACGAGGATTTGCCGCTGGCGCTGCGGACCCTGCGCGACATCCTCGGCGAGTTCGTCGAGAGGATCCGCATTGATTCGCGTGAGACCTATCACCGTGCGATCTCGTTCGCCGAGGAGATGGTCCCCGACATCCTGCCGCTCATCGAGCACTATCCGGGCGAACGCCCGATCTTCGAGTTGCACAATATCGAGGAGGAGATCCAGCGGGCGCTGGAGAGACGGGTGGCGCTCAAGTCCGGAGGCTACATCGTCATCGATCAGACCGAGGCGATGATGACCATTGATGTCAACACCGGCGCTTTCGTTGGCCACAAGACCCTCGAGGAGACGATCTTCAAGACCAACCTTGAGGCGGCCGCGGCGATCGCGCGCCAGCTGCGCCTGCGCAATCTTGGTGGGATCATCATCATCGATTTCATCGACATGGCCGAGCCGGAGCACCGTGTGCAGGTGCATCAGGCGCTCAATCGGGCGCTGGAGCGCGATCACGCCCGCACCAAGGTCTGTGATGTCTCCACGCTCGGGCTGGTGGAGATGACGCGCAAGCGCACTCGAGAGTCGCTCGAACATGTGCTCTGTGAGACCTGCCCCGTCTGCGATGGTCGTGGCTCGGTCAAGACGGCCGAGACGGTCTGCTACGAGATCTTCCGCGAGGTCACCCGTGATGCCCGCCAGTACCAGCCCAAATCGATGCTGGTGATTGCTGGTGCCTCGGTGATAGACCGGTTACGCGAAGAGGATTCCACTTCGCTGGCCGAGTTGCAGGAATTCACCGGCGTTCCGCTTAAACTCCAGATTGACCCGCACTATCAGCCTGAGCAGTACGATATCGTTCTGATGTGATCGGGCACCATCGGCCCGGACCGGTGGTGAGGCGTGGCGGGTAAAATCGCATGCGGAGTGGCCAGGTGACAGGGAACAGCAGCGCAAAAAGAGAACGTCGCCTTCGCAGAGGCTTGCGCCGTCTGCTGATGGCGGTTGCCGTATTGATCGTGTTTGTCGCGACGCTCAGCGGTCTGTCACGCGCACTGCTTCCCTGGATCGAGCGCTATCAGCCGAACTTTGAGGCGATGGTCAGCGAACAGCTCGACGTGCCGGTGCGTTTCGGCAGCCTCGATCTGCGCTGGCAGGGCTATCAGCCACAGTTGATTCTCCGTGACGTGCATCTTGACGCCGGGCCGCGGGCCGACTCACTCAGTGTCGGCCTGTCCTGGTGGCGCAGCCTGGCCGAACGCCGCCTGGTGGCCGACAAGATCACCGTCGATGCCCTGCGCTTCACTCTGATCCGCGGCGATGACGGCTGGTCGGTGGCCGATCTCTCTCTCAGCCTCCGCCCTGGTGACGTCGGCCAGCAGGTGTCCTGGTCGCAAGTGGAGGATCAGATCGCGCGACTGGGACATTTGTCCTTGCGCGATGCGGTGGTGGAGTTTCGCGACCCGACCGGGCACCGTGATCGTCTCACCTTCAGCCTGGCCGCCGAGCTTGATCGCAGCCACTGGCGGGGATCTGGCACAGCCCGGCTGGACAGTGTTAGCGACGAGCCAATGCATTTTGCCGGTGAAGGCGAGTTCGGTGAGCGCAGCGAAGTATCGCTTTTCATGCAGGTCGATGGCTGGCGACTGCCGGCGGTCCAACGCAGCCTCGACCGCTATGGCGGTCCTGCCGTGCAAGGCGCGCTCGGCGGATGTCCGGGCGATGGTGACCCGTTGCGTTGTGAGGTGGGCCTGCCGTGGGTGGATTCCGGACGGCTCGATGGCCGTCTCTGGCTCAACTGGCATGACAGGCAGCTGGTGGGCCTGACGCTGCAGGCCGACGTGCAGGAGCTGGCCGTTACCCGAGAATCCTTGTTTGACGAAAAGTCTCAACAGGCGGCGTTGAGCAGGGTGTCGACCACCCTTGCCTGGGGCCGCGATCCGGATGGCTGGCACTTGGCCGCCGAGGACGTGCATATCCGCCCGACCCATGGGCCTGCGTTACCGACAAAATTCGTTCGTTTGCGCAGTCGGGGCGGGGAGATGCGGTTTGCCACGGATCATGCCGATCTGGGTCAGCTGTCCGTCTGGTTGGCGGCCGCTCCCTTGCCGAAAGATTTTCTCGACCTGCTCGATCAGAACGTGCCGCGTGGCCAGGCACAAGATGTGCGCCTGCGGTTCGATCATGCCCAGCTGGTCGAAGGGTTTCTCGAGCTGCGCGACTTCGGCAACACCTCGGGCGTGCCCTTGCGGCCGGTGGTCGGCACACGTTCGGGGCGAGGTGGGATGGATCTTACTCTGTACAAGCAGCCTGGCGGCTGGCTGGCACAGATCGACCAGCAAGACCTGATCCTTGCCATCCCGGGCATGTTCCGCGAACCGGTGCCGATCGACCGTATTCAAGGACAGCTGTACTGGTTCGATCGTCAGGGACTGGCGCTCTACAGCCCCGATCTGAAGCTGGTCTCCGGCGGCCTCGATCTGGCCGGGCGGTTCTATTACCGGCAGGCGGACGAAGACCGCCCCGGATATCTCGGCGTTGATACCGAGTTTGCGCTCAATGATACCCGTGCGGCACCGGCTTATCTGCCACGCCACCTGATCGGCAGTTCGATTCTTGCCTGGCTGGATCAGGCGCTTGAAGGCGAAGATGCGGCCGGGCATATTTATGGCGGGAATTTCGTCTTCCACGGCGATCCCGCGCGTGCCCCGTTCACCGACGGTGGCGGTTACTTCTCGGTGGTGTTCGATTTCCGCGGCGTGACCCTCCCTTATAAGGAAGATTGGCCACCTCTGACGAATGCCGATGGGCACATGGCGTTCATCAACAAGCAGTATCACGTCGATGTGGCACGTGGGCGGCTTGGCCACCTTGATGTGACCAATGCCCGCGTGAGCATTTTCGAGCTTGACCGTCCCAGGCTTGAGATCGCGGTCGATCAGCGGGCCGGCATCAATGACCTGCTCGCCACGCTGGGACAGACGCCGCTGGTCGGATCCTCGGCAGTCGGCGGTTTGTCGGGGAGCGGCGACGGGCCGTTCGCGCTCGACATACGGATTGGGTTGACGCCGGGCACTCCGCCACCAACCGCCTCCGGCAGCTATCAGTTCGACGGCAACCAGGTCTCGATTGCTGGTGGTCGGTTCCTGCTGGATGGTCTTGTCGGCACGTTGCGCTTCACCGACGCGCGTTTTTCCGCCGATGACCTGAGTGGGCGCTTCCTGGATCGGCCTTTCCGAGCCCAGGTGACACCGCGAGACAGTGATCGTGCCACAAGGATTCAGGCCCAGACCAGCCTGACGCCCGAAGGCCTGCAGGCGGTTCTCGGCGAGGCTGGTCGGTCACCGGTCGCCACGGGCCTGCTCGATTCGGTCGACGGGGTCACCGACGTGGATGTTCGAATGGATGTGTCTCACAGTGAGGGCAATGTGGAGGTTCGCGCCGAGAGCGCCCTGACCGGGTGGCGGAGCCGCCTGCCACCGCCGTTCGACAAGCCCGCCTCGATGGCCTGGCCGCTACAAGTGGACCTTTCCGTGAGCCACGGTCGGCTTGGCGCCCTGTCTGCCCGTTTGCAGGGTACTGAGACCTGGCGGGCGGAGCTCGCCTTTGACGAAAGCGGGCAGCTGGCTCGAAGCTGGCTGGGCAACCGTGACGAGGCGACGGCTAGCCCCGCGGAACCGCCGGATAACGCCCATCGGGTGAGTCTTTCGTTGCCGCAGCTACCCGCCGGATCCTGGCTCGACTGGTGGGATTCCATCGGCGCGACCACGACGTCGTCTGATGATGTCGATCAAGGTCTGCTGTCGGCCCTCTGGATTGATGCGGAGCTCGGCCGGCTGAGCCTGGGTGGCTGGTGGCTGGATGAAGTCAAGCTTGACCTGTCCCCGCGTGCCGACGGCTGGTGGTTGGATGTTTCCGGTGAAGAGAATCAGGGGGCGCTGCATCTTGTCACGGCAGGGGGCTCGAACCCCGGTCAACTGCAGGGCACGTTCCAGCAGCTCAAGTTGCACCATGCGTCTGACGAGAACACCTCCGAAGTGTCGCCGCCGACCGCGTGGTCATTGTCCGCGTTGCCGGAGGCCAAGTTTTCGATCGAGACGCTGAGCGTCAATGACATGGTGCTGGGCCGGCTGGCGGCTTCGGCCCATCCCGAAGCGCGAATCTACCATCTTGATCAGATCGAGTGGCAGCCGGTGCCGGAGCTGTCTGTTTCGGGTAGTGGTCGCGTCCAGGATGGAGTTGGCGATGGACCACAAGGACAACAGACGCGATTGTCGCTGATGGTGTCCGGAACCGATCTGGGCAAGGCATTGACGGTGCTCAATGCCCAGTCGCCCATTTATGGAGGACAGATCGAGCAGGGTGATTTCTCGATCAGCTGGCCTGGCAGTCCCACCAGCTTTGCCGTCGGGCGAGCAGCGGGCAACGGCCAATTCGTGTTGAATGACGGCCAGATCAAGGGTATTGATCCGGGGGCCGGGCGGCTGGTCGGGCTGATGAGCTTGGGTGCACTGGCCGACCGGCTGCGGCTCGACTTCCGTGATGTCACAGGCGAGGGTCTGTATTACGAATCTCTGGCTGGCCAGTGGCATCTTGATCGGGGACGGTTGGATATCGATACCCTCGAGCTGATCAATCCGTCGCTCAGCATATTGATCGACGGCGAGGTGCAGCTGATGGAACGGCTCCTCGACCTGAGGGCCCGGGTTTACGCCGATTTCGGCATGCTGCTGCCGCTGATCGGGACGGTCGCCGGAGGACCGCTGATCGGGGGGGCTGTACTGGCCTTGCAGGAAGCCTTCAAAAAGCTCGATCAGACACCCGAGCCGTCAATGACATACCACATTGGCGGGAGCTTTGATCAGCCCGAGGTGGTGCGGGAAAAAGCCCCGACTCCGGTTCCAGGCTGGGAGGATGATGCGCCATAGGGCGGCATGTATCGCTTGGCAGGCCATGGCGTGAACCAGAGTTCACGGTAGCACAAACGGGCGACAAGCCCGTGTGATTCGGGCTCGGGCGACGAAACTGTTGGCAACGCAGTCGCTCCGTTGTCTCTGCCGCCAAAGGCGCCGATATGGGCGCCGGATGTTGTCCGCTTGGCCACCTCAGCTGCTGCTGGATCGAGATTCCATGCGAGTGCTTGTCAGTCCGGGGATTGTTGTGGGCATTGAGCGTGGCTGCGGTGCCCATGGCGCAAAACAGGTTAGGCCATTACCATGGGGATCAATTCCCCCGCCTGGTTCGCTGTGCCAGCTGACCAGGCATTTCATATCCGACAGTTGAGAGAAGATGATCGTACAGACCGACGACCTGCGTATTAAGGAAATTCACCAGTTGACTCCGCCCGAGGCTTTTCGGGCCAAATATGTGCTTTCGGAGACCGGGGCACAGACGGTGGATCATGCTCGCCGGACCATCCAGAACATCCTTGACCGACGTGATGACCGGTTGATGGTGGTGATGGGGCCATGCTCCATCCATGATGTCGACGCAGCGCGTGAGTATGCCGCCCGTCTGCGCGAGCTGGCCGACGAGGTCAAGGACGACGTCTTCCTGGTGATGCGGGTCTATTTCGAGAAGCCGCGGACCACAGTCGGCTGGAAGGGATTGATCAACGACCCGGACCTCGATGGTAGCTTCAACATCAACAAGGGTCTGGGCGTGGCCCGTCACCTGCTGGTGGATCTGGCCGAGATGGGCGTGCCGGCGGCGACCGAGTACCTTGATCTGATCAGCCCGCAATATCTCTCGGATTCAATCAGTTGGGGCGCAATCGGTGCACGTACGACCGAGTCTCAGGTCCACCGCGAGCTGGCCTCGGGGCTATCCTGCCCGGTGGGATTCAAGAACGGCACGGATGGGGGCTTGCGTGTGGCGATCGATGCCATCCGCGCCTCAGCCCGGCCACACCACTTCCTGTCGGTCACCAAGGCGGGCCGTTCGGCCATCTTCGTCACCAGTGGCAACCCGGATTGCCACATCATCCTGCGCGGGGGGCGGACCACGAACTACGATGCCGCCAGCGTCAACGAGGCGCTTGAACAGCTGCGACATGCCGAGATGCCCGAACGCCTGATGATCGACTTTTCGCATGCCAACAGCCAGAAGCAGCATGCCCGTCAGATCCTGGTGGGTGAGGACGTCGCCGGGCAGATCGCCGGTGGTAACGCCGGCATCACCGGCGCGATGATCGAGAGCCACTTGGTCGCCGGCCGCCAGGACGTGCTCCCCGGCAAGCCGCTCACTTACGGCCAGAGCATCACCGATGCCTGCATCGGTTGGGACGACAGCCGCGCCGTGATCCACCGGTTGGCCGAGGCCGTGCGCATTCGCCGTGCCGGTGGCGGCGTGCTTGATGAGTTGTCGGAACATGGCTGAACGCCGCCATGTATCGTCTCGCAACCGCTTGGCGGTGCTGCTGCTGGCAAGCTGGTGCCTGCCAGCGTTGTCCGGTCCGGTGCAGGCCGGGTCGGCTGCCGGCCCGGGCGTTCGGACGCTGATCGAGGACGTCGAGCCTCGGCTGATGTCGATCGATCACCTGACCGTGGCACCGGCTGGCGCTTGGGTGACGCGCATTCTTTCGGTGGCTGAACTCGCCGCTGTATCTGCCGCGGAGCCGGGCCGGGCCGCAGGGGTTCAGCTCGACCAGGACGAGACCGGTGAGCGCTTGTGGGTGCTGGGGTTGCCTGCGGATCTCGACACCGATTCGCTGCGCGTCGGCGGTGCCCGGGTGGATACCGAGGCCGGGATCCGTATCGAACGCGAGGTGGTCCGTGAGACGGCGCGCTACCGGCGCCTGGAAGCGCGGCTTGGCTTGGTGCAGGCCGATGCCCGGGGCGTGGACGTTCAGCTTGAGGAGAACAGCCTGCGTCGCGAGATCGCTCGCGATCAACTTGCCGCACTGGTGCCGAGCGAGGCGGACCTGGACAAACTATGGCGCATCGATGGCCCGGTGACTGATCTGATGACCCGCCTGAGTCGCGAACGCGAGGAGCTGCTCGAGCGTCGGGCCGCAATCCGCGAGGATGCCCGGGCACTGCGAGCGGCACTCGACGAATTGGAATCCCGTGCGCCGGGCTGGCGGGTGGGCATCGCACTGAATGCGGATCCCGATGGTATCGACCCCGACCAGGAAGCGCTGCTGCTTGCGTACCGAATCGAGAATGCCGGCTGGGAACCAGTCTACCGGGCGCAGCTGGACACCACGGCGGGGCGGGTCGATTGGGACATGAACGCTCGGGTGTACCAGCAGACCGGTGAGGATTGGCCGGCGGTGCCGACGACGCTCATCACCAGTGATCGGCGGCGTTTCTACCCGGTGCCGGCACTCGAGCCGTTGACCATCGGTTTTGTCGATCCCGAGCAGGATTATCCACTGCGGCCGCTGGCGAGGAGCCAGGTGATGCTCGCTGAGAGTGCGCCCCGGGCCGGCGCGGCGCGAGTCGAGGACGAGACCGGCTTTGCCACCGAGATAGCCATCAACAAGCCGAGTGCGATCCCCAGCGGCGAGGGTGGTGCCAATGTTGCTGTGCTGAGTCAGCGCCTGGATGCTGCGGTCGAGTTGCGTCTGGCGCCGCAATCCAGTCAGGATGCGGTGCTGGTGGGTAAATTCGAGCCGAATATCGTCCATCCGTTGCCGGCTGGCCGCTGGCAGGTCTATCGCGACGGCCAGCAGCAAGCGGGTGGGTCCTGGCCGGCACTCAAGCCTGACGAGCCGGTAGAGATCAGTTTCGGCGTCGATCCACGTCTGGTAGTCGAATACCAGCAGCCGCCCGACCAGCGCGCGGCACACGGTGTGATCGGCAAGTTCCGCCAGATCGAACGCCGCCGCCAGCTCACCGTCACCAGTCGGCACAAGCAGCCGGTGGCGATCACCGTGCTGATGCGCCTGCCGACCGCGCTCGATGCCGATATCGTGGTCGAGCCGTTGGCGGACAGCACGAGGCCGGCCGAGAGCGGCTACGACGGGCAGAAGGGCGTCTGGGCCTATCGACACCAGCTCGAGCCCGATCAGCCCTGGCAGATCAATTTCGCCTACCGGGTGCGTTGGCCCGAGGACAAGCGGATTTCGCCGTTCTGACGGGGCGGCGCGGTGTACGTCTCTCGCAGTCCACTCGCATCGTGACACCCAACCGTACAACCATTTTCCCAGGGAAGAGGACCCAACGAACTCATGCTTGAACTGGTTCTGGCTGGCGGCGGCATGATGCTGCCCATCATCATCGCCTCGGTGATCGCCATGGCGATCATTTTCGAGCGCCTTTATACCCTGCGTCGTGGCCGCGTGATGGGCGGCGACCCGGTCGGCCTGGTCGAGTCCTGGCAGGGGCAGGGTGGGGTGACGCCCGACCGGCTTGATGAACTGGCCGGGGTCTCGCCACTCGGCCGCATCCTGGTAGCCGGGCTGGCCGGCAGCCAGTCTGCCGACAGCATGCGAGTGCGCATAGAGGATGCCGGCCGGCATGTCGTCCACGAGATGGAGCGCTACCTCAACACGCTGGGTACCATCGCCCTGATCTCCCCCTTGCTGGGTCTTTTGGGCACGGTGATCGGCATCATCGATGTGTTCCAGGCCATCACGACCCACAGTGGGGCCGGTGCGGTGGCACCCGAATTGCTCGCTGGTGGTATCGCCAAGGCGCTGATCACCACCGCGGCCGGCATCATGGTCGCGGTGCCGGCGTTCATCTTCCATCGTTACTTTCGCGGCCTGATCGACGAGCTGGTGATCGACATGGAAGCTGAAGCGATCCGCCTGGTTGATCTGATCCATCCGGCCGGTCTGGGACGGAGGCGTGCGGCATGAATTTTCGTCCGCGACCACGCGAGCCGCTTGAGCTCAACCTGATCCCGCTGATCGACGTGGTGTTCATGCTGCTGATCTTCTTCATGCTGACCACCACATTCATCCACGATCGTGCCCTCGACGTGGATCTGCCGGTGTCGGAATCGGGCAGTGCTGAGTTGGCCGAGCTCAGGAATCACGTGATCGAACTCGACCAACGCGGCCAGATTGCGATCGACGGCCAGCGCGTGACCGAACAGGAACTTGCTGCTGTGCTGGCTGAAATTGCCGAGGATGGCCGGCCGGTGGTCTTGTGGGCCGATGCCCTGGTCGTCAATCAGCGGGTGGTGACTGTGCTCGATCTGGCTCGTCGTGCCGGCATCAACAAGCTCGGCATGGGGACGACACCACCGTAATGAACCCGGATTCGCTTACGCAGCGCGCCCAGGCCGCGGCCGGCACGGAAACCTACCGGCGGCTGCTTGGTTATACCTGGCGCTACCTGCGTGTGCTGGTGATCGCGATCGTCGGCATGGTCATTGCGGGCCTGTCCGAGGTCGGTTTCGCCGCCCTGATGAAACCACTGCTCGACGGCAGCTTCGTCGAGCGCGATCCGACCCTGATTACTTGGATGCCGGTGGCGCTGCTGGGCGTGTTCCTGTTCCGTGTAGCGGGCGAGTTCGCCTCGAATTACGGCATGGCCTGGGTTGGTCGGTCGGTGATTCGCGACCTGCGTGCGGATACCTTCGACCAGGTGCTTCATCTGCCACCACGCTACTTTGACCGGGTGCCTTCGACCGAGGTGCTTACCCGCCTGAACTACCAGAGCGAGCAGGTCTCGCAGGCAGCCTCCAACGCCTTGACCGTGCTGGTCCGCGATACCGTCACGGTGGTCGGCCTGTTGATCTGGATGCTGTATCTCTCCTGGCAGCTGACGTTGTTCATCCTGGTGCTGCTGCCGTTGCTGGTGGGGATGGTCGCCGGCATTTCGCGCGCCTTTCGTCGCTATGCTCGGCGCATCCAGGAGTCGATAGGACAGGTATCGCACGTTGCCGAGGAGACCATCAGTGGGCATCGGGTGGTCAAGCTGTACGGTGGCGAAGATTATGAACGCGCGCGATTCGCCCGACAGAATCAGAGCAACTTCCGCGCCTTCATGAAGATGCAGGCAGTACAGGCGGCCTCGTCGCCGCTGACGCAGTTCGTGTTGGCCATCGGGGTGGCCGGCGTGGTCTGGTTCGCTACCAGTGGCGAGCGCATGCAGCTGATCTCTGTCGGCACGTTCGTCTCGTTCATCACTGCGCTGGCGCTGACCCTGGCGCCAGCCAAACGACTGATCAACCTCAACGCCGTCATCCAGAAAGGTATCGCGGCCGGTGAGAGCCTGTTCGCACTGCTCGACGAGTCGCGTGAGAAAGAGACTGGCACCGTTTCGGTCGACCGAGTCAGCGGTCGCATTGCCTTCGAGGGCGTCTGGTTGAGTTACCGCGAGCCGGCCCCGGCAAGTCGTGACGACGCCGACTGGGTGCTGCGTGACGTGACGCTCGAGATCCCGGCAGGGGAGACGGTTGCCTTTGTCGGCCAGTCCGGAGCAGGCAAGACAAGCCTGATTGGCACGCTACCCCGTTTCGTCGAGATTCAGGCCGGCAGCATCCGCCTGGATGACATGCCCCACGATGCGCTGTCGCTGGCCTCCCTGCGTCGGCAGTTTGCCTACGTCTCGCAGGAGACGGTGCTGTTCAACGCCAGCGTCGCGGCGAATATCGGCTATGCGGACGGGGCCGACTTCGAGATGGAGCGGGTGCGTGAGGCGGCGCGGGCGGCATTTGCCGAGGAGTTTATCGAGCAGCTGTCTGAAGGATTCGAAACCAGCGTTGGCGAGAATGGGGTACTGCTGTCCGGTGGACAGCGCCAGCGTGTCGCCATCGCCCGAGCCCTGTATCGTGACGCCCCCATCCTGCTGCTGGACGAGGCCACTTCAGCGCTGGATAGCCGCTCGGAGGGGTTCATTCAGAAAGCCCTGGAAAATCTCACCCGGGGGCGAACCACGCTGGTGATCGCCCACCGCCTGTCGACCATCGAGCACGCCGATCGGATCATCGTGATGGATGGTGGGCGAATCGTCGAGCAAGGGCGACACGAGGAACTGCTGGCCGCCGACGGCGTGTATGCCGGGCTTTATCGCCTGCAGTTCGCCAGACAGGCGGACAGCTGATGCGCTACCCCGGATTCTGGCAACGCCGTGGCCTGACAGCGCGTCTGCTCTGGCCGCTGGGTCGACTGGTTTGCGCGCAGGCCGCTCGTCGTCGAGTTCGAGCCGACCGGGCCGCACCTGCCTGTCCGGTGATCGTGGTGGGCAACATCACCGTCGGCGGCACCGGCAAGACACCAGTGGTGATTGCGCTGGTCGAGGCCCTGCGGCTGGCAGGCTACAGCCCCGGGGTGATCAGCCGAGGTTTCGGGGTCAAGGTGGGCATCGAGCCGGTGGACCTGGCCGAGGTGGTCGATCCGTCGAGCTGTGGCGACGAACCCTGGCTGATCTATCAACACACCGCGGTCCCAGTGGTGGTCCACCCGCGGCGGAGTCAGGCGGCCGACCAGCTACGGGCGCGCTATCCCGAAGTCGACGTGATCGTCAGCGACGATGGCCTGCAGCACCACCGCCTGCGACGGACGATCGAATGGGCCGTGGTCGACGGCCAACGCGGGCTGGGCAATGGCTGGTGCCTGCCGGCCGGGCCGCTGCGCGAGCCCTCCAGCGTGCTGACCGAAGTAGACGCCGTGCTGGTCAATGGCGGCTCGCCCGCTGAGGTGTTGCCCGCCTACGTACCCGGCGGCTGGCAGGTCGACTTCATTTTGACCATGCTGGTGGACGCCTTCGACCATCGCGAGCAACCAATCGCGGCTCTGGCGGGGCGAGCCGTGCTGGCAGTGGCGGGCATTGGTAATCCCGAACGGTTCTTTGCCATGCTCGAGTCCCATGGAATGCGAGTGTCGGGCCGGGCGCTCGACGATCACGCCGCCCCAACCCGCACTCAGGCGCGCGCCTGGATGGCTGACGGCCGGCCGGTTGTCATTACACAAAAAGATGCGGTCAAATGGCCCGAACAGCCGACCCGCCCCGGCCAGTTGCTGATCATCCAGGGTGGCATCGAGCTTCCCCGCGGGCTGGTGGAGGAAACCCTCGAGACCCTGGCTACCCGGATTTCGGGGGCCAGCTCGACCGAGAGTGAGCCGTCTTCCGATAATTTGACAAGGTGATGTGAATCGATGGACAAGAAGCTGCTCGATATTCTGGTATGCCCCGTGACCAAGGGGCCGCTGATCTATGATAAGGCCAATGCTGAGCTGATCTCGTTGTCGGCGCATCTGGCCTATCCCATCCGCGACAATATTCCCGTGATGCTCGAGGACGAGGCGCGCCGCCTGTCCGATGAGGAGTACCAGGCCTGGCGCAAGAAGCACCCGGGCGAAGGAGGTGCTGCAACACCATGATGGCCGAGACCGACTGGATCATCATCCCGGCGCGCCACAATTCCAGTCGGCTGTCGGGCAAGCCGCTGGCGGACATCGGGGGACGGCCGATGATCCACTGGGTCTACGAGCGGGCGGTGGCGGCCGGGACCGCCCAGGTGGTCATCGCCACCGATGACCTGCGCATCCAGGAGTCTGCTGCCAAGATTGGCGCCCCTGTAGTCCTGACCAGCGAAGGTCACGAATCCGGTACCGACCGCCTGGCCGAGGTGATCGATCACCTGGCGCTGCCCGATGAGACGGTGGTGGTCAATCTGCAGGGCGACGAGCCGCTGATGCCTCCGGTGCTGCTCGCGCAAGTGGCAAACCTGCTGCGAGCAAAGCCCGGGGCCGCGATGGCTACCTTGATGGTGCCGATCGCCAGTCGCGAGGAGTTCCTCTCGCCGGATGTGGTCAAGGTAGTCGCGAACCAGCGGGCCGAGGCGATGTATTTCTCGCGCTCGCCAATCCCGTTCCATCGTGGCGGGTTGCCCGGGCAGGGCGAGGTGGGCCATTTCGGCTTTCGCCACCTTGGTCTGTACGCCTACCGGGCGGGTTTCCTGCGCCGTTTCGTCCAGACGGCCAGCCCGGAGATCGAGCGGCTGGAGAGGCTTGAGCAGCTGCGAGCGCTGTCGATGGGTGAGATCATCGCGATCGAGGTCGCCGAGGTCACACCGCCGCCGGGTGTGGATACCCAGGCAGATCTTGAGCGGGTCCGAGCGCTGCTGGCTGAAGAGACAGCAGACTGAAGCCGAAGGGGCTGACACAGAAGCTTGAGACGGTGGTCGGGGCGTGAGCGGTCGTCCTAGTCCCGAGGCTGATCGCGCTTTGCCTTGCGCTTGAGGTAGATGGCCACCGCGATGCCCCAGGTGACCAGCAACAGCATGCCGGCTCCGTGACCGAACCACAGGCTGGTGGCCAGAACGCTGGCGAGGATGATGGCGATCAGCAGGAATTCGAAGGTACTGCGCTGGATGATCATCGGGTTCCGTCTCGTTTTTGGCTGGGCTCGTTGGTATCGAGGTATTCGGTATCCTCGTCGTCGCAGGCCGGCTGACAAATGCACAGGAACTGCAGCGGCATGTCGCTCCTGGTCTCGACACGGTGCGGCTGGCCGGGGGCGATACGAATGATATCACCCGGCACCACCGCCAGGAGCTCCTCGCCCAGCTGCATCAGGCCGGCCCCGCCAAGGATGTGATAGACCTTTTCAGCAGCGGGGTGTCGTTGTAGCCGCGTCGCCTGTTCCGGTCGAATCTCGACCTCGGTGATGCTCATCCGTTCGATGGCGTGCTGCGAGGGGTGCAGCAGTTTGCGCACGGCCGAGCCGTCAGCGGCGGCGATTGGCTCAACCCGGCTGCGATGATTGAGGTAGGGGCGGCGATCGACAGTGGGCGTCCGGCGGCGGGCCATCGGTGCTCCTTTCTCCAAGAATTCCGACAATATTCAGGCAATCGACAGATCATGACAGAAAACACCCCCAATCTCCCCGAGACCGGGCCAGATGCCCTTGATGACCAGACCCTTTACGCTGAATTGGTCGGCCAGACGGCCAAGGTTGACTGGAGCGAGCTGGAACGTTTTTTCGCCAAGGGGCAGGTCATCCATATTGCGTCTTCGCTGGATCTGGTGGATGTGGCCATGGCCATGATTCGTGACCGCAGCGATCTGGTGGTTGCCTGGCAGGCTGCGCGCGATCTGGCGCCGTTGGAAATCAGCACCGCTCGACGCTGGGCTGGTGGCGAACCGACCTTGTGGGCAGTAGTCACGCCGCCGTGGATCCTGGTTCAGGAAGCCGACAGTACCCCGGCAGCTGAGTATTGATTGCTGTTTTCACAACGTCACCCCCACCCTACGAGATCGTCAATATTGGCATTTCATTGCAGCCGGGGCTATAGGTCGTAGTCGGCCAAGCAAATTCTCGTGCCGGTCGACGAGGTCAGCAGACCGATCCAGGTAGTCCGAGGCCGGCATCTAATCGTTCCCGAGGTTTCATGAGTCAGGATTCCATATTGTTTACCCCAGTCACCCTAGGTGATCTGGCCCTGCCCAATCGCATAGTCATGGCGCCGTTGACCCGTTGTCGGGCCAGCGTGCCGGGCAACGTTCCCAACGAGATGATGCGGCGCTATTACCAGCAACGGGCCAGTGCTGGACTGATCATCAGTGAAGCCACACAGATTGTCCCCGAAGGACAGGGCTATCCGGCCACACCCGGCATCCACAGCGACGAACAGCAGGCTGGCTGGGAGATGATTACCCGGGCCGTGCACGAGGCCGGAGGCCGCATCGTCCTGCAGCTGTGGCACGTCGGGCGTGTCTCGCATTCCGATTATCAACCCGATGGCAAGCTACCGGTCGCCCCGTCGGCAATCGCCATCGACGGCGAAGGCTACGTGCCGTCGGGAGAGAAAAAACGTTACGAGACGCCGCGGGCGCTGGAGACCGAGGAGATCCCGCCACTGGTCGAGGCCTATGCCAAAGCCACCGAGCGGGCGCTGGCAGCCGGCTTCGATGGTGTGGAGGTGCACGCGGCCAACGGCTATCTCATCGATGAGTTTCTGCGCGACGGCACCAACAAGCGCCGTGACCGCTATGGCGGGCCTTTGGGGAATCGTATGCGTTTTTTGCACGAGGTGCTTACTGCCGTCATTCGCGTTGCGGGTGCCGCGCGCACCGGCGTACGGATCTCGCCGCTGCAGCCGAGCAGCGACATGTTCGACAGCGATCCTTGGGGGACGTTTTCCTACGTGGTGCGTGAGCTCAACGCCTTCAATTTGGCCTACCTGCACATCGCCGGCATGGGCGAGGATGCCCCCGGCGCGGCCGGACCGGCCTTCGATCTTGCCGACCTGGTGCCGCTGTTCAATGGGCCGGTGATCCGCAACTATCGATACGACCAGGCACGGGCCGAAGCGGATGTGGCGGCCGGGCGCGCGGCGGCAGTGGCCTTTGGCGTGCCCTATATCGCCAACCCCGACCTGGTCGAGCGCATTCGCCATGGCGCCCCCTGGAATGAACCGGATGTCTTGACTTTCTATGGTGGTGGAGAGAAGGGCTACATCGATTATCCGACGCTGGCGGAGCTGGCCTGATATCACTTTCCAGCAAGACGCAATCATATAGACCAAGAGGAGACAAGCATGGAAACGATCAAGCAAGTGGTCCGTTATACGGCTTTCGGTACCGCGCTCGCCCTGATGAGCGGCGCGGCCCTGGCGGCGACTGACCAGCCAGCGACCGTCAGCGTCGAGCGTCTGTCGATGGAGATGGCTCTCAAGGCCGCACAGGGGGCAGTGGAGGCCTGCCGAGCCGAGGGCATCCAGATCGGTGTGACCGTGGTGGATCGAGGCGGCAACTCGCAGGTGGTGTTGCGTGATGTGCTTGCGCCGGATCTCACGCTGCGTATTTCGAAGATGAAGGCGTATACCGCGCTGTCGTTCAACTCCGCCACCTCGACACTTGAGGAGCGCGGGCAGGGTGCGCTCGGCAGTGTGCCTGGCCTGATGATGGGTGCCGGTGGCGTGACCATCGAGGCTGGCGGCAAGATCTATGGGGCAATCGGCGTGTCCGGCGCCGCCTCGGGCGAGACCGATGAGATGTGCGCCAGCAAGGGGGCCGAGGCCGTGGCCATGGAACTCGAGTTTCTTTGATCTCGCCAAGTGGCCAAGGGATTTCGCTATATGGCTGACGAAAGGCCCGGTGCCCGCCGGGTTCGTCTCGTCGGCAGGGCCGTTTTCAATGACTTAGCCCGACAAAATGCATTTGAGCATGCTTTTTGTCGGTGGGAGTTGACGCAGACGCGGTAGGTCATTAATATGCCGCCCCACGTCGAGAGACGTATTCCCCGATAGCTCAGTTGGTAGAGCAAGTGACTGTTAATCACTGGGTCGCTGGTTCGAGTCCAGCTCGGGGAGCCACGCGCCCGTAGCTCAGTTGGATAGAGTGTCTGGCTACGAACCAGAAGGTCGGGAGTTCGAATCTTCCCGGGCGCGCCAATCAAGTCCCCATCGTCTAGAGGCCTAGGACACCGCCCTTTCACGGCGGTAACAGGGGTTCGAATCCCCTTGGGGACGCCAGTTGGTCGGGCAGTGCATGTCATGTGTGCTGCCTTGCTTTTTGGTCACGCTGAAACGTGATCAACTGACCGGATTTTATCCGGTCTTTTTTAGCTAGGTCCCCATCGTCTAGAGGCCTAGGACACCGCCCTTTCACGGCGGTAACAGGGGTTCGAATCCCCTTGGGGACGCCATACCAACGAAAAATCCCGCGCCGGGATCCCGGCGCGGGATTTTTCGTTTATGGATCCTCCCGTGTTGTTGTATCGCTCCGTCCGGTGATCGGGCGGGTGATAATGTTCGGTCTGTGAGAGATCGAATCGTTTTGCTGCACATGTCATGAGCTGTTCGAGACGGTGGTTTTGGCAGTGGCGTGAGGAGACTGCTTTACTTGGTAGGGGAGTCCGGAATCGTGACACCGGGAGGGCGCCATGCGCGACAAGAGCGACCAGTCGGGACGTTTTGTGATTCAGCTGCATGATGCGAGTCAGCGCCATTATGACTTCCGGCTGGAAGTCGGCGGCGTGCTCAAGTCCTGGGCCGTGCCCAAGGGGCCGTCGACCGATCCTTCGGAAAGGCGTCTGGCGCTGGAGGTCGAGGATCACCAGCTCGACTATGCTGATTTCGAGGGCGTGATCCCGGAGGGCGCGTACGGTGCGGGTACCGTCATGGTTTGGGATCGTGGCCAGTACCGGAATCACGCCGAGAACCGATCAATGGCCGAAAGCCTGGCGGATGGCCTGGTCGAGGTATGGCTTGACGGTGAGAAGATCCAGGGTGGCTATGCATTGAAGCGCATCCAGGGCGGCGACAAACCGCAGTGGCTGCTGATCAAGATGCGCGACGAGACAGCTGACGCCCGTCGCAATCCCGTTTCTACCGAGACACATTCAGTCAAGTCCGGCCGGACGCTCGATCAGATCCGCCGCGAGGAAACGTCCGGGTGAACGCGGATGGCGTGACGAACCCCGACAAGATCCTGTTCCCGGATGGAGGCTGGACCAAGGCCGATGTGGTCGGCTATTACCACCGGGTTGCCGAATACATGCTGCCGCACTTGGCGGGGCGGCCATTGACGCTGCATCGCTTCCCCGACGGCATTGAGGCGGACGGGTTCTTCCAGCAGTCGCATGCCAAACATTTCGGGGATCGGGTGGGGACACTGCTGGTCCGTCACGAGGAGCCGACCGGGTCGCTGCGGCATATCCTTTGCGAGGATGCTGACTGCCTGGCCTTTCTCGCTGACCAGGCAACCATCACCTTCCATCGCTGGGTGGCGCGCCGCAGCAACATCGACTGCCCGGACCTGCTGATCTTCGACCTGGACCCGCCTGGCGATGACATGGGGCTGCTCAAGCGCACGGCGCGCCGGGTCGGGTCGTTGCTGAGCGATTGCCGACTCTCTCCGTTCGTGATGACGACCGGGTCGTCCGGCCTGCACGTGGTCGCGCCCTTGCTACCGCGGGTCGATTTCGGCGGTGTGCGGCAACTGGCCTCAGCGCTGGCCGAGCGGTTAGTGGCCTCCTGCCCCGAGGAGCTCACCACCGAGCAGCGGCGCGCATCGCGCGGCGGCCGACTTTATCTGGACGTGATGCGCAACGCCTTCGGCCAGACCGCTGTGGCGCCGTACTCCCTGCGCGCCCGCCCGGGTGCGCCGGTGGCGATGCCATTGGACTGGGCCGAGCTCGACAAGAGCCGGCTGCGGCCGGACAGCTACACGCTGGAGAATGTCTTCCGTCGGCTGGGACAGAAGGGCGATCCCTGGGCGGGCCTGTTCGAGCAGGCAGGCGACCCGACGGCGGCGCGCGAGGCGCTTGATCGGCTGGGCTGAGCGGGCGTGGGGCTTAATCCTGAACTGGTGGCGGAACCTGTTGGCACTCGCGCGTCTTGCCATCCCGGGTGAACCAGCCCTGCGGGCCCTTGCCCCAGAAGACGACGTCGCCGCTCTCGTCTACATAGCGTGTGTCGGAGGCAGTTTGAGTCCGCTCCATCATCACGGTCTGGCCCTGGTGCGTCAGCCGGATCTGGCCTCGGCGGATCACATCGAAGACCACCGGTTCGCCCTGGCAGTCGAAGTGATAGGTGGGAATGATCGGCTCAAGCATGACCGCCAGCGTCTGGCCGCCCGCACCCTGTAACAGCAGGCGATCGTTGTCGACCCGCCAGCTCGTAGTCAGTTCCAGTGCCGCAAGGAATGCCTGCTCCTGTGTCATTATCTCGTCCGGGCAGGCCTTGCGCGTCACGGCAATCGGGCTATAGCCGTCGTCGCCGAGTGAGCGATGGTACTGATTGCAGCCCGCCATGCCGCTGATATTGCCTTCGGCATCCACCATCAGGTCGGTCAGGCTCGGGTCGATGCTGGTCAGGCTGGCGATGTTCGCCAGACGCCAGTGGCTGTCGGTCGGCGGCGTCGAGACGGCGAGCACCAGCGGGGCGAACGTCATGGCGAGGGCTGCAGTGAGCAAGCGGATCGCCGCCGTGGTGGCGGGCCGTATGGACGGTGTAACAGTGGTTTTCATGGAACGCGTCCCTTGTCGATGAGAGAAATGGTCGATGAGGAAAATGGTACGGACGGTGCAGGTCAGTCCCGCCGCGTCCGGATGAAATCATCCAGCGCGCGGGCCGTCTCGAGCGGCAGTTGTCGCTGCAGGTCTGGATGCAGACAGCGGCCCGACTCGGCAGTAATCGGCTGGGTCCAGGTCGGCTGGGCCATTGAGCGCGGCCGGCCGAGGTAGTCGATCTGAAAGGCATCCGGGCAGTTTTCTGCGCGCAGAATCAGTGCCGGTGGGTCGTCTTGAATTTCGATCACCGTGCCGCGGTACCCATCGATATGGATCTCGCGACCGATGAGGGGCTCGAGCAGCTGGAGGATGGTATTCATGGGCTGTCCGTGGTTCGTGCAGAGCTTCCCTAGGCTATGCTGAGTCCGGTTTGGGTACGATTGCCGGGCACTTGTGGTCAGTCAGACCAGATCTGTCCGAGGATGGTAGCAGGAGCAGCATCGATGCGTTTTGATCTCTTGGCCAATGAGACCCTCTACCGCGGGTTCTTCTCCCTGCAGCGTTACCGGCTGCGTTTCGAACATTTCGATGGCAGCTGGTCGGAGCCGATCGAGCGTGAAATATTCGAGCGGGGTCACGCCGCGGCGGTGTTGCCCTATGATCCGGAGCGGGGCGAGGTGGTGCTGATCGAGCAGTTTCGTCCGGGCGCACTGGAGGCGCCGACCGGGCCGTGGCTGGCCGAGATCGTCGCCGGGATGATCGAGCCGGGTGAATCAGCCCGGGACGTGGCCCGCCGCGAGTCCGAGGAAGAGGCTGGTCTGGTCATCGACGAGCTCTTCCCTTTGACTCGCTATTGGGTCAGCCCCGGCGGCACCACGGAGAGCACCTATCTGTTTCTTGCCCGCGTCGACACGTCAGGGATCGAGTGCGACGAGGAAGGGCAGGTGGAGAGACAGTTCGGGCTGGACCATGAGCATGAGGATATCCGGGTGCGAGTGGTGCCGATTGACCAAGCGGTCGCCGACGTCGAGGGCGGTCACATTATCGCTGCCGCCCCGGTGATCGCCTTGCTCTGGCTCGATCGGTTACGGCTGCAAGGCAAGCTTTGAGCTGACTCGGCGGATTGGTCGACCGGATTTGGTAGAATCCCATTACTTCGATCCATTTCGATCCGTTAGCGACTCGCCTGGGCGATCCGTGGGCGGGTTGACCGAGAGCGACGAAATTCATGATTACAAGCCGTTGAGGGTCACCCATGCTTGAAGCCTATCGCAAACACAAGGCCGAACGTGCCGAGCAGGATATTCCGCCACTGGTGTTGACCGCCGAGCAGACTGCCGAGCTGATCGAGCTGTTCAAGAACCCGCCGGCTGACGCTGACCACGATGAGCTCAGGTATCTGCTCTCCCAGCGCGTGCCGCCGGGCGTGGACAAGGCCGCCTACGTCAAGGCCGCTTTCCTGGCCGATCTGGCCCACGGCCGCACCGAATCCCCGCTGCTCGATCGTATTGGAGCGATCGAGCTGCTGGGCACCATGATGGGGGGCTACAACGTCGATCCGTTGATCGAGCTGCTCGATGACGAAACCGTCGGCTCCGAGGCCGTCAAGGCGCTGTCAAAGCTGGTGATGGTTTACGACGCCTTCCGTGACGTTGAGGACAGGTACCGCGAGGGCAGCGAGAATGCCGGGCGCGTACTCAAGTCCTGGGCCGAAGCCGACTGGTTCAAGGCCAAGCCGAAGCTCGAGGAGGAGATCGAGGTGATCGTCCTCAAGGTGCCGGGCGAGACCAACACCGACGACCTGTCTCCGGCCCAGGAGGCCTGGAGCCGCCCGGACATCCCGCTGCACGCGCGCTCCATGCTCCAGTCGAAGATGCCTGAGGCACTCGATACCATCAAGACGCTCAAGGAGTCCGGCTACCGGATCGCCTATGTCGGTGATGTGGTCGGTACCGGCTCCTCGCGCAAATCAGCGATCAACTCGGTGCAGTGGCACATTGGGCGAGACATCCCGCACGTTCCCAACAAGCGCACCGGCGGCGTGATCCTGGGCAACAAGATCGCCCCGATCTTCTTCAATACCGCCGAGGACTCCGGTGCGCTTCCGATCGAATGTGATGTCGAGCAGATGGAGACCGGCGATGTGCTGACCATCCGTCCGTACGCCGGCGAGATCCTCAAGAACGGTGAGGTGATTTCCACCTTCACCCTGCGCCCGAGCACCTTGCCCGACGAGGTACGCGCCGGCGGCCGGATTCCGCTGATTATCGGCCGCGGCCTGACCGGCAAGGCGCGCGAGTCCCTCAAATTGCCGCCATCCGACCTCTTCCTGCGTGCCGAGCAGCCGGAGGATACCGGCAAGGGGTTCACGCTGGCGCAGAAGATCGTTGGCCGGGCCTGTGGTGTTGAGGGCGTGCGTCCGGGCACCTACTGTGAGCCGAAGATGACCACGGTCGGTAGCCAGGACACCACTGGCGCGATGACCCGTGATGAACTCAAGGAACTGGCCAACCTGGGGTTTTCCGCCGATCTGGTTATGCAGTCGTTCTGCCACACCGCCGCCTATCCACGGCCGGTCGATATCGCGCTGCAGCACGAACTGCCGGAATTCATCTCTACCCGTGGCGGCGTCTCGCTGCGGGCCGGCGATGGTGTGATCCATTCCTGGCTCAACCGCATGATCCTGCCGGATACGGTCGGCACCGGCGGCGACTCGCACACCCGTTTCCCGCTGGGTATCTCCTTCCCGGCCGGCTCGGGTCTGGTGGCCTTCGCCGCCGCGCTGGGCGTGATGCCACTGGACATGCCCGAATCTGTGCTGGTGCGTTTCAAGGGCGAGATGCAGCCAGGCATCACCCTGCGCGACCTGGTCAATGCCGTTCCCTACAAGGCGATCCAGGAAGGGCTGCTCACCGTCGAGAAGAAGGGCAAGAAGAACGTCTTCAATGGCCGCGTGCTCGAGATCGAGGGGCTGCCGGATCTGAAAGTGGAGCAGGCGTTCGAATTTGCCGATGCCTCGGCCGAGCGGTCGGCCAACGGCTGCACCGTGCGCCTCAACCCCGAGCCGGTCAAGGAGTTCCTCCGGAGCAATATCACGCTGCTCGAGTGGATGATCAGTCAGGGCTATGAAGACAAGCGCACCCTGGGGCGCCGCATCGAGGCGATGCAAGACTGGCTGGACAACCCCGAGCTGCTCGAGCCGGATGCGGATGCCGAGTACGCCGAGGTGATCGAGATCGATCTCAATGAGATCACCGAGCCACTGCTTGCCTGCCCGAATGACCCCGACGACATCAAGCCGCTGTCCGAGGTCGCCGGTGATGAAGTGCAGGAGGTCTTCATCGGCTCATGCATGACCAACATCGGTCACTACCGGGCGGCCGGCAAGGTACTCGAATCCTACGGCGGCGCAGTGCCGACCCGACTATGGATCGCGCCGCCGACGCGGATGGACCAGCACCAGCTGACCGAGGAGGGCTACTACAGTATCTTCGGTCGGGCCGGTGCCCGGGTCGAGATGCCGGGCTGTTCGCTGTGCATGGGCAACCAGGCGCGCGTGGCCGACGGCGCGACCGTCATGTCGACCTCGACCCGCAACTTCCCCAACCGCATGGGCAAGGACGCGCGCGTCTACCTGGGGTCGGCCGAGCTGGCCGCGGTCACGGCCATCCTCGGCAAGCTGCCGACGGTCGAGGAATACCAGCAGCATGTGGCGCATCTGGCCACCATGTCCGCGGAGATCTACCGTTACCTGAACTTCAACGAGATCGAGGAATATCAGAAAGAAGCCACCAAAGGCTTGCAGATGCTCAAGGATATTCCGGTGATCACTGCCTGAATCCACATGGCGCCGCGAGGCTCGTTCGGCCTTGCCTCCGAGCGAGACGGGGCTTGACTGCACGTCGGGCAGGAACGTGATTGTTCGAGGCCGGGCCATGCTTTGCCCGGCCTCTTTGTTTTCCGCACTGCCGCCAGGTTTTTCTCTTGAATGCCAGTCGCTTATACATCGATCCCTGCATAGCCGATATTCTGCCCCCAGGGCGGGAAGTGGTCAGTTGTGGGCTGGATACTCCTGTATTCAAGGCTGCCAAGCGCATGCGGGCTGCGGCTGTCAGTTCGATCGTGGTAATCGAAGACGGTCGACCGGTGGGTATCTGGACCGAGCACGATGCACTCGCATTGGATCTGTCCTCGCCGGAGATCTTCGAGCTGCCGGTGAAGGCAGTGATGAGTGCGCCGCTGCACATGATCGCCTCTGAGGCGCGCCTGGCCGAGGCGACCCACCGCTTTCGTGAGCTGAGCGTTCGTCATCTATTGGCTTACGATGGGCAGGGTGAAGACAGGCAGCTGCGCGGAATCATTTCGCTCACCGACATCGTCCTCAACCAGGGGGTCGAGCATTATCTGCACTTTCGTACCGTGAGCACTCTGGTTGGGTACGGACATGTGGAAGTGCATGAGTCCGTTGCACTTTCCACGGCCTCCCGTCGGATGCGTGAGGCCCGCGTCGATGCCGTGTTAGTACAGCTTGAGGAAGGCGGCTACGGGATTCTTACCGAACGGGACCTGATCGGGCTGATCGCCCGCCGCCACAAAGCAGCCTCGGTTGGCGAGGTATGTAGCCGAAACCTTTTCACGGTGCCCGACTCGACCAGTCTGTTTCATGTGCGCAACGAGATGAGCGAGCGGCGCATACGGCACATCGGCGTGGAGCGGGGCGGGGTGATCTGTGGGCTGGTCAGTTTCGCCAGTCTGCTCTCTGGTATCGAGTTGGCCTATGTCGATGAATTGCGTTCGGCGCTCAAGGCCCGAGATTCGGCGCTGGCCAGCTCGAAGCGCAACCTGCAGCTTGCGGAGAAGGTGATCCAGACCTCGCTCGAGGGCATCATGATCACCGATGCCAGGGCGCGGATCATGCAAGTGAACCCGGCCTTCACTGACATGACCGGATACCGGCCGGAGGAGGTGCTCGGGCGAACACCGGCGTTGCTGCAGTCTGGGCGACACGACAAGGCATTCTATGATCGCCTGTGGGGCACCCTGTCAAAAGAGGGGCAGTGGCGTGGTGAGATCTGGAATCGGCGCAAGAACGGGGAGATCTATCCCGAGTTGCTGACCATCACGGCGATTACCAACGAGGACGGGGAGGTTACCCACTATGCGTCGCTGTTCTCGGATATCTCGGAGCTCAAGGAGAACGAACGCCAGATTCGGCATCTGGCCTACTACGATCCGCTCACCGGACTGCCCAATCGGCGTCTGTTTTATGATCGCCTCTCCCTGGCCATCGCTCACGCGCACCGCAGCAAAGGAAGCTTGGCGGTACTGTTCATCGATCTGGACCATTTCAAGACCATCAACGACACCCTCGGACATGACGTGGGCGATCAGTTGCTTGAGGCAGTAGCAGAAAAGCTGACCGGCTGTCTGCGTGAGGATGATTCAGTGGCGCGTATCGGTGGTGACGAGTTCCTCGCGCTCCTGCCAGACATCAACGGCTTCGAGTCGGTGGTTGACGTGACCCAGCGCATCATCAACGAGCTGAGCCAGCCGGTCGAGCTGCATGGGCGGGAGCTGACTATTGGTTGCTCCATTGGAGTGGCGTTCTACCCAGAAGATGGGCTGAGCGGTGACGAACTGCTCAAACATGCCGATATAGCGATGTACCGGGCCAAGCAGAGTGGACGCAACAGGTACAGCTTGTTCAAGCCGGAGATGAACGAAGCCGCTCGCCGACGGTTCGGGCTGGAAGCAGGTCTGCGTCAGACAATCGACCGGCAACAATTCCACCTCCATTATCAGCCAGTAGTCGATGTCGAAGGCCGGCTGGTCGCGGCCGAGGCTCTGTTGCGCTGGGATCATCCGGAATGGGGGGCGGTGAGCCCGGCCGAATTTATTCCACTCGCGGAGGAGACCGGCTTGATTCTGCCGATCGGTCGGCAGGTGATCCACCAAGCTTTCGCTCAGGCGGCCGACTGGCAGGGGCAGATCAGGGTTTCCATCAATCTGTCCGCCAAGCAGCTCACCGATCCCGGCCTGGTGAGGTTGCTCGAGCAGGGGCTGAAGGAAACCGGCGTCTCAAGTGATAACTTGATGCTGGAGCTCACCGAAACCGCTCTGATGCGCGATACGGATGCGCATGTGGCCGTGATGCACCGTTTGCGGAAGATAGGCTTTCGATTCTTGATCGACGATTTCGGCACGGGCTACTCCTCGCTCGCCTATCTGCGCCGTTTTCCACTTGACTGTCTGAAGATTGATCGCAGTTTCACCGCCGAGCTGCTGGAGAGTGCCGATGCCCGCTCGATCGTCTCGGCGACCATCGCACTGGCGCACAATCTACGCTTGAGGGTAGTCGCCGAGGGCGTCGAGACCACCGAGCAGGCCCAGTTGCTGACGGAACTGGGGGCGGATCTGCAGCAAGGCCACTATCATGGCCGCCCCCTGCCGGCAGATGTCTTCACGCGCTTCTGGGGGCTGGGCTGAATCTCGCCTTGTTCAATTTAGTTTGAAAACGGCTGATTCTCTGACTAGATTCGTCATCAGGGTGGACGGATAAGGTATTCGCCGTCTGCCGATAACGTCTCTCAACGTGGTCGGAGGGGTGGTGGCATGAGCAGGCGAATGACTATGGAGGTCGAGTCGTCGGGCGGCAGCCAGGCGGTTGCGGCAGATTCTCCTTTCGCGCAGTTGTTGGCCCGGGCCGATATACAAGTCGACGGGGATCGGCCCTGGGACATCCACATCCGTGATCGGCGTGCCGTCGACCGGATCCTCGGTGACGGCAATCTTGGTTTGGGCGAGGCGTATATGGCCGGCTGGGTCGAGATCGAACGGGTTGACGGATTCGTCGATCGTGTGTTGCGCGCCGGTCTGGCCAGCGAGGTCGGCAGCTCGCCACGACTTTGGTGGCATGCACTCAAGGCCCGCTTGTACAACCATCAGACCCGGAGCCGTAGCTGGGAGGTGGGGGAGCGCCACTACGATCTCGGCAACGACTTCTATCGCGACATGCTCGATCCACGCATGACCTACACCTGCGGGCTCTGGAATGATGGGGCCGGGACCATGGCCCAAAACCTGGCCGAGGCACAGGAGCACAAGCTCGACCTCATTTGCCGCAAGCTCGACCTCCGGCCCGGCCAGCGAGTACTTGATATCGGCTGCGGCTGGGGCAGTTTCATGATCTACGCTGCCGAGAAATACGGCGTGGAATGTGTCGGCTTGACCATCTCAAAGGAGCAGGTGGCGCTCGGCCGCAAGCTTGCCGGCGACCTGCCGGTGGAATTCCGGTTGATGGATTATCGGGATATCGACGAACCCTTTGATCATGTGGTCTCAGTCGGCATGTTCGAGCATGTCGGTCGCCAGAATTACGACCTGTACATGCAGGTCGCCCGTCGTTGCCTCAAGCCCGGCGGGCTTTTTTTACTGCATACGATCGGCACGAACCGGGAGAATGCGCCGCCCGATCCGTGGATCGGCAAGTACATCTTTCCCAATGGCGAGTTGCCCGCGATGCAGCAGGTGATCGACGCGTGTGAGGGACGGTTCGTAGTTGAAGATGTGCATAATTTTGGCGCCAACTACGACCGCACGCTGATGGCCTGGTATGAGAATTTCGAGCAGGCCTGGCCGCGTTGGCAGGCAAAGTACGGCGACAGCTTCGGGCGGATGTGGAAGTATTACCTGCAATCCTGTGCGGGTGGTTTTCGTGCGCGCGAGATCCAGCTGTGGCAGTTCGTCCTGTCGCCCACCGGCAGGCGCGGAGGCTATCGACGCCCCGCCTGACTGCCATCCATCCATTGACGAGCGAGGGCGTTTATCAGGCGATACGGGAATCCTGATGCTCGATGGTGCTATCGGAATGCTGCGTGTCGAGACTTGACGCCAGTCGATGTGGGCCGCCCGGCCGGCGTTCGATCCAGCGGAATCAGTGTCAATCCACATCGCGTTGACTATCCCCGGTGGCGTCGAGTTCTTGACCCGCTGACCGGGTGACCGCTTGGCGGGGCGCTGTGTCGCATGGCCCCAGGATGGGCTCAGAACCTGTCGATGCCGGCGAGTATTACCATCACGACCAGCAACGTGAGCGCGAGGCCGATCAGGACGGCCAGGTCGCGCCAGTAGCGCCAGTCTTCCCTGGGGTGGCGCGAGAATGACCAGCCGCGAGCGCCCGGACGCATGCGGCTGGCTGGTGGGCCACGCCGGCGCCGCCGGACGGTCAGAATGACCATGGCGAAGGTCACGAGGATGACGAGTAGCAGGTCCATGTGGGGGCTTAGTGTGACTCCGCGCCAGGGCCGTCCAGGTCCTCAAGACGAACGCGATAGGCCTCTTCCAGTGAAGTGGTGCCTGCCTGTGCCATTTCTAGAGCGTGTCGGGTCAGGGTGCGCATGCCGTTGTTCACGGCCAGCTGCCGCAGCTCTTCTGTAGTGACACCGTGGGCAATGTGATTGGCAATGCCCCGGTCGACCACAATCAACTCGTAGGCCATGGTGCGACCCACATAGCCGCTCTGCTCGCAATGGTCGCAGCCGGGCGAATGCCAGAAGGTGTCGTTGGGCTCGCAGCCCATCGTTTCGCAGATGGATGTTTCCGGATTGTGTTCCTGCTTGCAGTGCGAGCAGAGGACGCGTACCAGCCGTTGGGCCAGTACGGCCATCACCGTTGAGCTGATGAGATAGGAAGGCACGCCCAAGTCAACCAGCCGGGTGACTGCGCTGGGTGCGTCGTTGGTGTGCAGCGTCGAGAATACCAAGTGGCCGGTCAATGCGGTCTTCACGGCGCTCTCGGCGGTCTCCAGATCACGTATCTCGCCGATCATGATCACGTCCGGATCGTGGCGCAGGATGTTGCGCAGCGCCCGGCCGAAGGTATAACCGATGCCGGCGTGGACCTGTATCTGGTCGATGCCGTCCATATCGTATTCGACCGGATCCTCGACCGTGATGATGTGCGGATCGGCCACCTTCACCTCCTGAAGCAGTGAGTAGAGGGTGGTGGTCTTGCCCGAGCCGGTCGGGCCGGTGACCAGGATCATGCCTTGGGCGCGAGCGATCAGGTTGCGGATAATACGTTCGTCGGTGTTGGATAAACCCAATGCCCCGATCGGCTTGAGATCCAGGTTCTTGTTCAGGATGCGGATAACCACGCTCTCGCCGTTGAAGGCCGGCATTACCGAGATGCGCAGGTCGACTTCCTGCTTGCCCAAGTGTACCCGGGCATGTCCGTCCTGGGGCAGGCGACGCTCGGCGATGTTCATACGGCCGAGGATCTTGATCCGGGCAACCACGGTCGGCAGCTGGGCCTTCTCGATTGAGCGGATGGTCTGCAGAATCCCGTTGAGGCGGAAACGCACCAGCACGCTGTCTCGGCGCGGCAGGAAGTGGATATCTGAGGCACCACGGCTGATCGCCTGCATCAAGATGGTGTTGACCATCCTGACCACTGGCGGACTGCTGGCCTTGTTCTCGATTTCCGCTTCGAGTTTCTTGGGTTTTTCCTCGGTATCGGAACGCAGGTAGGGTTCGGTCTCCTCGCTGCTTGACTCCACCTGATAGGCTCGATTGATCGCGCTGGTGATCTGGTGATGCGATGCCAGCACTGGCTCGATGCTCAGCCCGGTATAGAAACGCAGGGTTGACAGCTGTTCCGGATTGGTGGGCTTTGCACTGGCGACGACTAACACCGCATTACGGCGAGCTAGCGGCAGCACGTTCAGCCGCAGGGCCATCTCGTAGGGAATCAGGGCGGCCACTTCGGGTGGAGGCGTGAAGCGACCGAGATTGATGCGCGGGATACCCAACTGCGCGCACAGGGCTTCCTCCAGTTGATCGGCAGAGATGAGCTTGCGCTCGACCAACCATTCCCCCAGTGGCATGGCCGGGTGGTGCCTGAGCTCATCTAGCGCTTTCTCGAGGGTTTCCTGATGGATCGTGCCATGCTGGATGAGCAGCTCGCCCAAGCGCTGGACACGAGCGGTGCGTGCCGAGTGCAAGGCCGCGTTGAGGTCCGCTTCGCTACCGATTCTCATGGCTGGCATCGTCCGTGCCGTGTTGATCATGTCGGCTGTTTCTCTCTGGGCAGTTTTCATGGGTTGTTTTCTTGAGCAATTCCCCGTTTGGGCGTCTCCCCGGTCAATATCGTACCTTGACCTTGCTGCAGACAGCTCCCGGCATGTCAGCGTGCTAATCTGTCATCCCTGATGGCCTAACCAGATTGATCATATCCATGGACCAAGACTCCCTCCCTTTCTGGCGCCGCAAGCGCCTGAGTGAAATGACGACCGACGAGTGGGAATCGCTCTGCGACGGCTGTGCCAAGTGCTGTCTGGAGAAGATCGAGGATCAGGATGGCGATGTCTACTACACCGATGTGGCTTGTCACCTGCTGGACGCGGACAGCTGTCGGTGCAGTGATTACCTCAACCGGCAGACCCGGGTGCCGGGCTGCGTGTGGTTGAAGCCTGAGGATCTCAAGGAGTTCGACTGGTTACCGCCGACCTGTGCCTACCGACGGCTGTCGGAGGGGCGTGACCTGCCGGCTTGGCATCCCTTGATTACGGGCAATCCCTTGAGCACCGTGGAAAGTGGTTACTCGGTGGCCGGCCGCGCCGTGGTTGCTGCAAGTGCCGACCGTACGACGATCGACTGGGAGGCCCATCTGGTCGACTGGCCGCTTGAGGAGAGTGACTGACTCGGCCATTTTCCCCCTACGACTTCTTCCCGAAAGCTGTCACGGGTGACCTCTGGGAGCGCGTGCGGCTACGTTGGGTTTTGGCGACCATCTTCGCGATGTGCACCAAAATATGTCGCCTGCTTCGAGGGAAGAGCTTGAAGCCAGCTTTGGCTCAGCCGAGGTGTGGTCGAGACCGGGCAGATCTCAGCGCTGGAGCTTGTCCTTCAAGCAGCGCATCAAGCCGGCCTCATCGGGCGGGCCGCCATGTTGCTGCGCCTGCCAGAGCGCCTCGCCAAGGCAGTCGATCATTTCGTGTTCGGCCTCGAGCGGGTCGCCCTTCTTCAGGCTCAGCTCCGTATGCACCGAGCGAATGCCGGCCGGTCGGTCGGCCTGCACCATCTCGCGCAATGACAGATGCATGCCCATATGCAGGAAGGGATTGGTGACGCCCATCTCCGGCGGCCAGTCGGCCTCAAGGGCGAACTCGGGCTGGTCAAGCAGGGAGTGATATTCGGGGTGGTCACGCACCACGTCGAAGATCATCTGTTCGATCGGTGTCAGCGGTTTTTTCTGCTTGCCCTTGCTCCAGGCATCGATGAAGGGCTGACGCATCTTGCGGCGGTCGCTGGAATACATGCTCAAATTTCCTCGGTGGCGTAGCGGGCGATCAGCTCGGGGCTGCACTCCTCGGTCTTGTCGCGGAAATCGCATAGGTCGCAGACGATACAGGCGCCGCAATCGGGTTTGCGGGCCTTGCAGACATAACGGCCATGCAGGATCAGCCAATGGTGGGCATCAAGAAGATATTCCTTGGGGATCACCTTGAGCAGCCGATTCTCGACGGCGCGCACGGTCTTGCCCTTGGCGAGCCCGGTGCGGTTGGCTACCCGGAAGATATGGGTGTCGACGGCTATGGTCGGTTTCCGGAAGAGGGTGTTCAACACGACGTTGGCAGTCTTGCGCCCCACACCAGGCAGGGCTTCGAGCGCTGCGCGGCTGTCGGGAACCTCCCCCCCATGCTTGTCGATCAACAGCTGCGAGAGTGCGTAGACGTTCTTCGCCTTGGTCCGGTAGAGACCGATGGTGCGGATTGCCTCGGTCAGCTCGTCCAGCCCGAGATCGAGAATCGCCTGTGGCGTGTTGGCACGTTTGAACAATGGACGGGTGGCCCGGTTGACCCCGACATCAGTGGCTTGAGCGGATAGCACCACGGCGACCAGCAGCTCGAAGGGCGAAGCGTACTCGAGCTCGGTGGTGGGCTCGGGTCGCTGGCGCTTGAAGCGTGCGAACATCTCGCGGCGGGTACGGGGATTCATGCGGTTGCTCACTCGGAAGTCGGATGGAAGTGTGTGCATGATAGACTCCGCGCCCTCGCCAAAGAACCGTTAGAGACACATGCAGCCGGGAATGTCATCGTGAACAAGCCGCTGGGGATTATCGGAGCAGTCTGGGGCGTGCTGGGCCTGTGTGCGCTCTTGTTGTGGGCCATCTATCGCCTGTCGATCTATGCCATGGAAGGCTGGGTGCAGCCTTGGGCCTGGTGGCACTGGGTGTTCTTCGCCGGCTGGATGGTATTCATGCTCTACGGTGAGGGTTACAAGGGGTTCCAGAAGGGGTTCTCACCCCGGGTGGTTGCCCGAGCAGTTCATCTCTCCCGCCATCCGGTCGGCTGGCATGTGTTGCTGGCGCCGCTCTATTGCATGGGCTACATCCACGCAACCCGGAAACGACGCATCGTCTCTCTGTCAGTGACCATCGGTGTGGTGGCATTGGTACTGTCAGTCCGCCTGCTGCCACAGCCCTGGCACGGCATTGTCGACCTGGGCGTGGTGGCTGGGTTGTCCTGGGGGGTGGTCTCGATCCTGGTGTTTGCCCTCAAAGTGGTTGCCGGCGGTTCGGTCGACTGGCCTACCGACGTACCGGACACCGAGCGGCAGGTTGGCTGAGGTGACTGACTCAGGCTCTGATCGCCCCAACGGTCGTCCCACCGAACGTCCCAGGCTTTCGCGAGTGGTTACCCGCAGCGGTGACCGCGGCGAGACCGGACTGGCCGATGGTCAACGCTTGGCCAAGCCGCATATCAGCATCGAACTGCTGGGCGAGCTTGATGAGTTGAACGCGCGCCTGGGTTCATTGGCCGTCGCCGTCGCGGATGAGACCGAATGGCTTGCGTTCGTGCGCGAACAGCAGCAGGCAGTGTTCGATCTGGGCGGCTTTGTGGCGATGGGCGCAATGGCGGAGACGGGCCAGCTGCCTGAGCTTGATCGGCTGGATGCGTGGATCGAGGCGGCCAATCATGACCTGCCGCCGCTGCGGGAATTCATTCTGCCCGGTGGTACCGAGGCCATGGCGCGGGCCCACCTGGCGCGCACCGGCACACGGCGGGCCGAGCGACTGGCCTGGGCCTGGTGCAAGGAAGGCGAAGGCGGATGTGCCCAGCTGGCGACCTATCTCAACCGCCTTTCGGATGCCTGGTTCGTGTTCGCCCGGCTGCTGGATCGGGATGGTGAGCACACGGTCTACTGGCGTGGTGCATCGCCTGACGGTGATGCGGTCGACTGATCTGGTGGGGATTGATCCGGCGCCGACAGTGGTGTCGTGCCCAGTTTTTCCTCCCATTCACGGCGCTGTGCGGCGAATCGTGCCAATGCCGGGATCGCTTCGATCAGCTCGGCCGACAGGTCCGGGGCTGACCCCTCGATGGCATTTTCCACCTCGGCGAGCGTGATCGCCGTCGCCGGCCGGGCCGGCAGAAAGCCGGTGCTGTCGTCTGGCTCGGTCACGCGCAACAGCTCGGCGTCGACCAATTTCTCCAGCAGCGGATCGATCCAGACGCGGGCAAGCGACCGATGCTGACCCACGCGATCCGCCAGCCGATCCCGGTCGGGTGGTGTTTGGCCGGCCTCGAAGTGTCGCTCGATCTCGTCGAGCAAAACGATCGCCGTGGCGAGCCGAAGGCTCGGGTGAGTGCCCGACTTTGGGCCAATCTGCAGTCGGTCACTGTGCTGCCAGCCGTAGCTGATGCCGGCACCGATCAGCACGATCATCCAGGCGATCTGCAGCCAGACCAGGAACAGCACCAGCGAGGCGAACGCCGAGTAGACTGCGGTGTAGTTAGTCGACTCGGCGACCAGCCCACCGAACACCAGACCCAGCAGACTCCACAACACGGCGGCGACCAATCCGCCGACCAGCGCCGCACTGACCTTGACTCGCGTATTGGGAATAAAGAGATAGAGGAAGGCGAACGCCCCGGTCCAGATGGCCAGCGGGACAAGATATCCCAGCCACTGGAGCGTGCTGGCCAGGATGGACAGTTCGGCGAACTCCCGGACGGCCGGTGCGGCCAGCAAAGTGGCTGTCAGGCTGCCGGCGGCAATCACCAGCACCGGGCCGACCATCAGCACGGACAGATAGTTGGCGAAACGCGCCGACATCGAGCGCATCTGGTGAACATGCCAGATGTGGTTGAAGACCCGCTCGATCTTCTGCATCAGCGCGATAACGGTATAAAACAGCAGGGCCACCCCGATGGCACCCAGCACGCCGACGCGGATGTTGTCGACGAAACTCAGGATCTGCAGGATCAGTTCATCGGCCGCCTCGCCCAGCGGCGCAAGCAGCGATGACAGGAAGGGCTCGAGCACCGTTGAAGAGCCGAACGCCTTGAGCACCGAGAAGGTGACGGCCAGCAGCGGCACCATCGACAGTAGCGTGGTGTAGGAGAGGCTCATTGCGTTGAGCTGCAGGTCGCCACGGGAGGCGGCGGACATGACGCTGAGAAAGGCGCGGGCCAGGCGTTGTGAGAAGCGGGCCATGCGGCCCACGGGGCGCGCATACCAGATCCAGCGCTTGACCGGGCGGATCCATGTGGCTGGTTTCAAGGCTGTCATCGCTCGGCGGGATCCTTGTGACGAGATATTGGCTGCGACGGGGGACAACGCCAGCGGCGCCGCCTACGCTATGATGTCAGATTCGGCGCGGGTGGTTGCACTACGATCGCTACAGCCTCATGATTTTCAAGACCGCGCAGCAGTCAGCGATATCGCGCCGGGCCGGCCGGGAGTCGACTATGTCGCCGATATCGTTCAGAAACTCCCTGAAGGAGCATAGCAGCAGATGGAAACGACACAGACGCCCGATGACTCCCCCGATATTCCGGTGGTCCTGGTGATCGCTGGTCACGACCCGAGCGGCGGGGCGGGTATTCAGGCCGATATCGAGGCAATCATCAGCCAGGGCGCGCACCCGACCACCGTGGTGACCGCACTGACCGTGCAGGACACCGTCAAGGTAAGCAGGTTTGTGCCCAGTGACCCGCAGCTGGTGATCGACCAGTCGCTGGCAGTGCTCGAGGACATGCCGGTCGCGGCGATCAAGATCGGCATGCTTGGCACGGTCGAACTGGTGGCGGCGGTGGCCTCTTTGCTCGCTCGTTATCCGGACATTCCAGTCGTGCTCGATCCGGTGCTGGTCGCCGCCGGAGGCGGGTCACTGGCGGGCGATGCCGTGGCCGCGGCGATCGCCGACCAGTTGTTCCCGCGTGCGACTGTCGCCACGCCCAATGCCCATGAGTCCCGGGCACTGGCGCCCGACGCGCGCGACCGACAGGAGCGCGGCACCGTCCTGTTGGCACTGGGTGCTGATTATGTGTTGCTCAAGGGTGGTGACGAGCCGGATGAGAAGGTCGAGAACTGGCTGTTCGGCGTCGAGCCGCCGCGACGGTTTGTCTACGAACGCCTGGTCGGGCAGTTCCATGGTTCGGGCTGCACGCTCGCCGCGGCCATCGCCGGATTGCTCGCCCAGGGCAGCGATCCGGTTAATGCGGTTCACGAGGCCATGGAGTACACCCAGCAAACCCTGATACATGCAGCGGCGATTGGTCGTGGCCAGCGGGTTCCGCACCGACTGTTCTGGGCCGACAACGACGATGACATCACTATGAACGACGAGCCAGTCGGCTCCTCGCGATTGCATTAGAGAAGCTCTACACGCACATCTCTACACGCACATGATGGAACAAGTTCGCCCCAGCACCGACATGATGCTGCGTCAACTGGATCATATCGCCCACGAGATGCAGCGGGCCGGGCTCTGGTCGGATGAGCGCCCGAGCGCCGAGGCACTGGCCAGTCCCCACCCGTTCTGCTTCGACACCCTGGCATTCGAGGAATGGCTGCAGTGGAAATTTCTGCCACAGATGCGGGCATTGCTCGAACAGTTCGGTTCTCCGCCGGAGAACTGCTCGATGGCGCCACTGGCCGAACACCAATTCGCCGAACTCGATGAAGAGACGGATTGTCTGCTGGCGGCCATTGCCGAATTCGATGCCCTGGCCTGGCATTTCTTTAACGCCCGCTGAGCCGGGTTTGACTTTGACCGACAAGACCGGATATTGCATGACTGATTCGAACCGCCGCCCCGACCCCGACTGGTCGCTCGCGACCCAGGCCATTCGTGTGGGGCACCACCGGACGTCCGAGCGCGAGCACGGTGAGCCGATCTTCACCACCTCGAGCTTCACCTTCGAGTCGGCCGAGCAGGCCGCCGCTCGATTCGCCGGTGACGAGCCGGGCAATATCTACGCGCGCTTCACCAACCCGACCACGCGCATCTTCGAGGAACGCCTGGCGGTGATGGAGGGCGGCGAAGATTGTGTCGCCACCGCTTCAGGCATGGCCGCGATCCTGTCGACCTTCATGGCGCTGTGCCAGGCCGGCGACGAGGTGGTGGTTGCCCGCCAGGTCTTCGGTACCACCACGGTGCTGTTCGACAAATACCTGGCCAAGTTTGGCCTGGTGGTGCGCTGGGTGGACCTGACCGATTTCTCGCAGTGGGAGGCGGTGGTCGGCGAGCGGACCCGGGCCTTGTTCATCGAAACGCCGTCGAATCCGCTCACCGAAGTGGCCGATATCCGCCGACTGGCCGAGCTGGCCCATGCCCATGAGGCCGTGTTGGTAGTGGACAACTGCTTCTGTACGCCAGCACTGCAGCGGCCGCTCATCCTGGGTGCGGATATCGTGATCCACTCGGCCACCAAGTTCCTCGACGGGCAGGGGCGTGCCGTTGGTGGGGCCGTGGTCGGGGACGCCGAGCTCGTCGGCAAAGAAGTGCGTGGCTTCCTGCGTACCTGCGGGCCGACCATGGCGCCGTTCAACGCCTGGATTTTTGCCAAGGGGCTGGAGACATTGAACTTGCGCATGGCTGCGCACAGCCGGCACGCCCGCGAAGTGGCCGATTGGCTGGTGGCACATCCGCGTGTCGCACGAGTGCACTTTCCGGGGCTGGCCGACCATCCCCAGGCCGACATCATCGTCGCGCAACAGACCGGTCCCGGGGCAATCGTCTCGTTTGTGGTCGAGGGTGGGCGCGAGGCGGCCTGGCAGGTGATCAACACCACACGCATGCTCTCGATCACGGCCAATCTGGGCGACAGCAAGACCACCATCACGCACCCGGCCAGTACTACCCACGGGCGGCTATCACCCGAGGCGCGTGCCAAGGCCGGCATTGACGAGGGGTTGATCCGGCTGTCGGTGGGCCTTGAAGATCCGCAGGACATCATCGCCGATCTGGCACGTGGTCTGAATGGATCGCGCGGCTGAGTTGCGGCGTTGATGTGGCCCGGTATTCGATGGCCCGTAGCGAGGATAGGTAGGGCAACGAGTACCGGAACGAGCAGAGGCCGCCCATAAAAAAGGGGGTACCTGTGGGCCGGCATGGTGCTGTGAGGATCGGTAGGGAGACCGCATGAATGATGGCACGCCGATGAGAGCGACATGGAATCGAATCCTCGAGTGGGGCTGGCTGCCCCTGTATCTCCTGATCGTGGTGATCGCGCTGCTGACACGCCCCCTGATGCCGGTCGACGAGACGCGGTATGTCGGGGTGGCGTGGGACATGTGGCAGTCGGGTTCATGGGTCGTGCCACTGCTCAATGCTGAGCCTTACAGCCACAAGCCGCCGCTGCTATTCTGGCTGATCCACGTCGGCTGGGCGCTGTTCGGCGTCAACGAGATCACGCCCAGACTGGTCGGTCCGGCCTTCGCCCTGGGTAGCCTGTTCCTGATCCGCGCCGTCGCCGCTCGTCTATTCCCTGCCCAATCGACCGTCGCCACGCTGGCGCCCTGGGTGCTGCTGGGCACGGTCTACTGGCTGGGGTTCGCCACCATGACCATGTTCGACCAGCTGGTGGTGTTCTTCGTGCTGCTGGGTGTGCTCGGTCTGCTGGAACTGGGACTGAATCGCCGCCGGGGCTGGTTGTGGCTGTTTCTGGGTACGGCGCTGGGTGCGCTCGCCAAGGGACCATTCGCCCTGATCTATCTGGTGCCGTTGACGGTCGCTGCCCCATGGTGGGCTGGGGTGGGGCTGTCCTGGCGCTGGTTCCTGCAGGCCGGCATCGTCGGCTTGGTCGCATCCAGCGTGGCACTTGGCTGGGCGCTCTGGGCGGCGAGTCTCGGCGGCCCGGTCTATGCCGACGCAATCCTGTGGGGACAGCTGGCTGGCCGGGCCGTGGATGCCTTCGACCATGCCGAGCCGATTTACTACTACCTGTGGGTGTTGCCGCTGTTGTTCCTGCCGTGGTCGCTGCTCCTGCCCGGGCTGATCTGGCGGGCCTGGGCGGCCAACAGGGGCTCGGGCAGGGGGCCGGGGCGCTCGCTGTGGATCGAGCCGCGCTTCGGTCGGCTGATGCTGGCCTGGGTGGCGTTGCCGTTCGTTCTGTTGTCGCTGATCTCCGGCAAGTTGCCGCACTACCTGTTGCCGATGATCCCGGCACTGTCGCTCGCGACGGCGGTTCTGGTGGTCGGTGCCATCGAGATGGGGAAGCAAGTCCGCACCCGGACGGTGGCCGTGCTCTGGTTTGTGCTTGGACTCACGCTGGCGGTGTTGCCCTGGGTGGACGGCAGCCGGGTGGTCGGTCTGCTGCCGGGCTGGGTGAGCGGATTGGGCCTTGCGATGCTGCTCGGCAGCGCCTGGCTGTGGCGCACAGATGAGGGACGGCGGCAGGTGATGGCGGTGACGCTGGCCACCGGCGTGGGTCTGATCCTGCTCCATTTGGCATTGCTGCCGATGCGCCCGGCCTTTGATTTCAAATCGTTTGCTGCAGATCTTGGCCAGCTGCAACGCGATGGTCATCCGATCGGCTTTGTGGGCAAGTACCGCGCTGAGTACCATTTCTATGGCCGGCTGGCCCACCCGGTCGCCGTGCTGGGTGGAGAGGCGACCGTGGTGCCTTTTTGTACCGGCGCTCCCGATGGAGTCGTGGTGCAGCGACTATCCGGGGCAGTACCACCTGAGGCGATCGCCTCGACGCGGTTTCGAAGCAAGCACGACGTCGCCTTGCCCTGTTCGGCCTTCCTGCCCACGACAGGGGCGGCTTGAGGCCGCATCATTCATTCTGAGGATCCCGATCCTCTATTGAAACTCCCGACCCTCTATAATGTCTCCTTTGTCCTGCCCGGGACGAGCAGAGTCCCGGCGCTCGAACCACCTTCCCGTTGTCCCTGAGGTATCGATGACCGTTCGCACCCGTTTTGCCCCATCGCCCACCGGCTACCTCCACATCGGCGGTGCCCGCACGGCCCTGTTCAGCTACCTGTTCGCCCGTCGCCACGGTGGCGTGTTTGTATTGCGGGTGGAGGATACCGACCGCGAACGGTCTACCGTTGAGTCCGTCAATGCCATCCTCGAAGGCATGACCTGGCTGGGACTGGACTATGACGAGGGCCCGTTTTTCCAGACTGATCGGATGGCCCGCTATCGTGAGGTGATCGATCAGCTGCTGGCCGAGGACAAGGCTTATTACTGCTACGCCAGCCTTGAGGAGCTCGACGCACTGCGCGAGCAACAGATGGCCCGCGGCGAAAAACCCCGTTATGACCGCCGCTATCGCGACTTCACCGGCACACCACCGGAAGGCGTCAAGCCGGTGGTGCGTTTCAAGACCCCGCTCGATGGAGTAGTGGTGGTCAGGGATGCGATCCGCGGCAGTGTGTCCTTCAGCAACGAAGAGCTCGACGATCTCATTATCGCGCGCGGCGACGGCAGCCCGACCTACAACCTTACGGTGGTGGTCGACGACATGGACATGCGGATCACGCATGTCGTGCGCGGCGACGACCATCTCAACAATACACCGCGACAGATCAACCTCTATCGGGCATTAGGCGTTGAACCACCGGTTTTCGCCCACTTGCCGATGATCCATGGGCCGGACGGAACAAAACTCTCCAAGCGTCACGGAGCAGTCAGCGTGGTGCAGTACCGCGAGGAGGGCTTCCTGCCGGAGGCGCTGCTCAATTACCTGGTTCGTCTGGGCTGGTCGCACGGTGACAAAGAAATCTTCAGCCGTGCCGAGATGGTTTCGCTGTTCGACATTACCGACGTGAACCATTCCGCCTCGAGCATCAACCCCGAGAAACTGCGCTGGCTCAACCAGCACTACATGCGTGAGCTGCCGGTAGCCGAAGTCGCCTCTGAGCTGCGCTGGCATCTTGGCCAGATGGGCATCGACCCAAGTCAGTCGGGCCCGAAGCCAATGGCGATCGTGCCGGCCTATGTCGATCGGGTGCACACACTGGTCGAGATGGCCCATGAGGCGAAACCGTTTTACCTGGATGCCGTCGAACCCGATCCCAAGGCGATGGAGAGGCTGGACGACTCGGCGGCCATGGTGGTCGACGCCCTGATCGTCGCCCTGGAGGAGAATGCCGTGTGGGAGAGTGGCGAGACGCTTGAGGCGGCGGTCAAGGGCGTCGCCAAGAATCTCGATCTCAAGCTGGGCAAGGTCGGGCCAGTGCTGCGATTGGCTCTGCTGGGCCACACGACATCGCCGGGGTTCGGCGTGATCCTTGAGCTGATGGGGCGTGAGCGCAGCATCCAGCGCTTGAATGCCTTCCGGGACCGGATCGGCCTCTGACATGAAGAGCGGGGCCATGCGGCCGGCGTTACCGATCACGGTCGCCTATGTATTGCTGGCCTCGCTGTGGATCTGGGTCACCCAGTGGTTGCTGGCTCGGCTGGGTGGCGCTTACTGGGAAATCTCCGCCGCAGGTCTCATTTTCGGTGAGATTTTTGTCCTGGTCACCGGCGCGCTGCTGTATCTGCTGGTCGACCGCCTCCATGGCGTTCGCTCCGAGCGCCGTGACTTTGATCGCGGGCAGTTGCGCGGCCCGCAGGCCTGGCTGGCGGCGATGGCCGTGGTGCTGGTGTTGATTGCCGGTGTCCAGATTCTGATAGCCGTCGTCGCCGCCCGCCAGTACGCCCCGTTACTGTTTGACAAGGCGCAACCCGAGGCCAGCAGCCTGGCTGCCATCCGCGCGATTGGGCTCGACCGGCAGGTCGGGGCGATCGCCCAGCGTCGTGAAGAGCTACAGGACTGGGTGGCAGAGCTCGACGACGGGGTGGTTGAGGATTTCCCCGCTGAGCTGAGTCAGGGTGGGCTGCTTTCGCATTTCCAGGCGATTACCCTGTTGGACCCCGACCGCAATCCGCGACTGCAGTCCGGGGCGCCTAGCGTGCTCTCGCCCGACAGCTGGCATTTTGATCAGGCGGCCGCCACCGCAGAGGTGCAGACCGTCACCCGGTTCGCGCGTGAGCACGGTGGTGTCGATCTGTTCTGGATCCTGCCGATCTTTGACGAGCGTACCGCCGTCAGCCGTGGACCGTGGTACCTGCTGTTCTGGAGCCGCCTGAATACCCTGGATCTGGTCGAAGAGGGTGCTGAAGGGTGGAGCTTGCAGGGCCAAGCGGATGAGGAGCCGCAGACCCCGCTGATCCGTGGATCGGTCAAGTCTGGGACTACTCCCAGCTTTTGGCCTGTACTCACGCCGGATTCCTCGGAGGAATCCGGGCGGCCTGGTGAGATATTAGGCGAGATCCCAAGCAAAACCCCAGGCGAGATGCCGGCGCCGGTCGAGCAGATGGAAAAACGGCTCAGTGTCACGCTGATCCTGTCGACGCTGGGAACGCTGGCCGCACTGATCTTCCTGTGGCGCTTTCTGCGGGGCGGTTATCAGAACCAGATCCACAACTTCGTTCGCGAGCGCGATTTCTGGCACTACGCCTGGCTGGACATGCCCTCTCTGGGACTGATTGAGCTGGACCCAGGCCGGCTGAACGTGATGGCCGCCAACCGTCAGGCAGCCAACTGGCTGGGGCGGTCGCGCGAATCGCTGGTGGGCAGCGCGCTGTTCGAACTGTTTGAGCCCACTGACCCGGGCTCGCCACTGGGCGACGCTCCGGAGTCCGCTCTGTCGGCTTATTTCGCCCGGGGGGCGGTTGACTGCCTGGTGCTTGAGGGCCGGTTGCCGGAGCGGCCGTCGACCGGTCCGATGTGGCTTGAGCTGCGCGTGTTACGGAGCCTTGATGGTCAGCCGGGACGGATGATTGGCATCCTTCGACCAGCGCAGGTGGCCGACGATAGTGCGCTGCGCGGCCAAATCGACCACCTGGCCGCGGTCTGCGCGACGCTACCCGCCGACAAGCGTCAGGCGATGCTTGGCCGGCTGGTCGAGCAGGCCGACAGCCCGTTCCTTGCCGTGCTTCCGGTCATCGTCGACACGGCGGAGCTCTTCGATCGGGCGGCCCTCAAGGCCCGACTGGAGCAGGTCTTGCCCGCAAGCCTGCGGCACCATGAAGCGTTGTTATGGCCACTGGCCGATGAGCTCGGTCGGGTGCTGGTCAGCGGCGAGGGGCGCTGGGTGCATGATGACTCCAGCCCGGGCGGGATCGCCGTCGACCCCCACGGCAACCCGGTGGTGATCAGCACGGTGGGGCACAGCGTCGTGATGCTGCCGGTGGCGACAGGTACGGATGGGCAGGTGATCGCGCAGCTCTACATCAGCCGGGATCGCTGGGAGATCACCCCCAGCCTGCTGGCGGCGATCGAGCGCCTGCACCAGATCTGTCAGTTGACGGTAGCAAGTAGTGCTGGTGGCAGGTCGCGCCGGCGCTGACCGCTTCAGTCCTGGTGCTTGTCTTCGTGAGCGGGGTTCTCGTCACTCAGCTCGTGATGCAGGCCCGCCCGGGCCATCAGCAGGGCGCTGATCGGTGCAGTGAGAAACAGGAAGGTCAGGATCAGAACCTCGTGTACCGATAGCCCGCCTCGACTGGAGAAATACACCGCCGAGCCCAACAGGATGCTGCCCACGCCGAGTGTCGAGGCCTTGGTCGGCCCATGCAGTCGCATGAAAAAGCTCGGCAGCTTGGCCAGCCCCAGCGAGCCGAGCAGGACGAACACGGCACCGAACAGGATCAGCGCGCTGACGATCAGGTCGAAAATCATTGCAGCTCTCCGGTCTATTCCACGATATCGCCGCGGATCAGGTACTTGCTCAGGGCCACGGTGGTGATGAAGCCCAGTACCGCGATCAACAGGGCGGCCTCGAAGTTGATCGAGGTCTCCAGCCAGATGCCCAGTGCCACCAGCAGCGAGATGGCGTTGACCGACAGGGTGTCGAGTGCCAGCACCCGGTCGATCGTCGTCGGGCCCTTGAGCAGACGGTAGCCGGCCAACCCGATCGCGATGACGATCAGGACCAGGGCGATGCCGAGACTGGTGTGGATCATGACTTGGCTCCGGAAGTGGTGGGTTTACGGGAATCCGCCGTCACCGGCTGGCCGAAGATGTGCTGCAGGCGGGCCTCGTAGCGTTGCTTGATGTCCGTGATCTCAGCGACGGGGTCCTCGGTGTGCAGGGCATGTATCCACAGCTTGCGCTGGTCCTGGCTCATGCGACAGGAGACCGTGCCCGGGGTGAGGGTGATGGTCGCCGCGAGGAGACTGATCGGCAGGGCACCGGTCAGCTCGAGTTCCAGTTCAAACATTTGGGAGCGCAGGGCGCGGTTCGATCCCAGTATCTGGCGCGCGACCACGAAGTTGGCGTGGATGATGTCGATCAGCACGATGCCCAGATAGCCGATCAGGGCCGGGTAGTGGCGTGCCTTCGCACCGACCTCCCAGAAGCGGTGCGTGACCCACGGCACCATCAGTCCGAGAATCGCCCCCATTACGATCGAGCCGGGCGCAATGCTGTTGGTGAGTATCAGCCAGCTGACCAGCAAGACGAGGCTCAGGATGGGTTGTGGCAGAAAGCGTCGCATGTCAGTGATCTCCCTCCATGCCGGATTTGCCTGGGGCGGTCGCCGGATCAAGCACGCCGTTTGGCATCACCGCTTCAAGGTAGCCCTTTGAGGCCGTGATCTGGCTGGCTGTGGTCTCCAGCCAGGTGGTGAGTGGCTGGGCGACCACTACCATAGCCGCGGCCAGCACCAGCGGCACGATGGCCGTATTCAGTCCAGGCAGGGCCTGTTTTTGGTCAGCCGGCATTGAGTGGGTAGGCTGTTGTGCCGGGGCCGCCTGAGTCTGGAAGAACAGCCGGCTGCCGGCACGAGCCAGTGCGATGATCATGATCAATCCGCTGATCAGGATCACCGCGAAGATCGGCGCTATCATCGGGCTGTCGAGCGCCGCGGCGAGGATCATCACCTTGCCGAAGAAGCCGGTCAACGGCGGCAGGCCCGCCATGGCGATCGCGTAGGCGAAGAACAGCGAGCCGACCAGCACCGCCTGCGGCATCGGCGGGGCGCTCTCGATGCCGTCACCAGCGTCAGGCCGATGGCGCAGCAGCAGGCCGGCCAGCAGGAAGAAGCCGGCACTGAGGATGGTGGTGTGGATCCAGTAGAACAGCGCCCCGCTAATGGCCGCCTCGCGTGAACTGCCGGTGATCAGCCCCAGCGCGATCAGGATCGTGCCCACCGAAGCGATGATCAGGTAGGCCACCTGACGACGCAGGAAGCCTGCGGAGACCACGCCGAATGCCGCCAGCAGCAGCGTGATCAGTCCCAGCCACAACAGCCACGGCGCGATCAGACTGGTGGTCTCGACCAGTCCGCCGAGCGTGTTGCCGGAAAGCATGACGCTATCGACGCGCAGCACCGAGTACAGCCCCACCTTGGTCATGATCGCAAACAGTGCCGCGACCGGGATTGAGGCATGCGCATAGGCACCCGGCAGCCACAGATACAACGGAAAGGCGGCCCCCTTGATCAGGAACACGGTGAACAGCAGGAAGATGGCGGTGGTCACCAGCGGCACGGCATCGGGTGCGACTGCCGGCAACTTCAAGCTGATATCGGCCAGATTGAGGCTGCCCACCGTGCCGTAGAGCGCACCGACGGCGAACAGGAACAGTGTCGAGCCGATCAGGTTGATCACCACGTAGTGGAAGCCCGCCCGGGTGCGTCTGCGGCCACTGCCGTGCAGCAGCAGACCATAGGAGGCCAGCAGCAGCACCTCGAAGAACACGAACAGATTGAACAGATCACCGGTGAGAAACGCACCATTAAGACCAAACAGCTGTGCCTGGAACAGGGCGTGAAAATGCGGCCCAGCCGTGTCTTCGTCGCGGCGGACCGCATAGATCAGCGCCAGCAGGGCGACCGTGGCGGTCAACAGCAGCATCAACCCCGACAGGCGGTCGAACACCCAGACGATGCCGAAGGGAGCGGCCCAGTTGCCCAGCTCGATCACCTGCGGGGTATTGCCCGCCCCGGCGATCAGCAGCCCGGCACTGACGACCAGCAGCAGGGTCACACCGGCCACGTCCAGCCCACGGGAAAGTCCCGGCAGGCGCTGTCCAGTGATCGCCAGCACGGCGGTCAGACCGATTGGCAGCAGGACCAGCAAGGAAATCAGATTGGCCGTCATGCGCGCGGCTCCTCGTGATGATCGGGGGCCTGCTCGGGCGGCGGGATATGGGTGCCGTCGACATGGTCATTGCCGAGTGCGGCGCGGGCCTTGAGCGCCAGCACGATCACGAAGGCGGTCATGGCGAAGGCGATCACGATCGCCGTCAGCACCAGTGCCTGTGGCAGCGGATCGGTCGAGTGCTCGGTGGCGCCGATCACCGCCGGGGCGGCGGTCTGTAGTCGCCCCATGGTGAACAGGAACAGATTGACCCCGTAGGACATCAGGGTCAGTCCGAGCACCACCGGGAAGGTCTGCGCCCGTAGCGCCAGGTACACGCCGGCACCGGTGAGCACGCCGATCAGCAGGGAAATGGCAATGTTGGTCATGCGTTGGTCTCCCCCTGCGTCGGTTGTTGGCCAGGGCTGGTCTCGATCGAGGCATAGTCCGGATGCTCGACGGCCTGGTCGGTCAGTCGGCCGAGGGTGAGCAGGATCAGCACGGTCGAGCCGACCACCACCAGGAATACGCCCAGGTCGAAGGCGATCGCCGAGGCTATCTCGATCTCGCCGATCAGCGGCAGGTCGAGGTGCGTGAACGCCGAGGTCAGGAACGGCACACCGAACACCATCGACACCAGGCCCGTGCCCAGGGCAACCAGCAGGCCCGCGCCCACGATGCCGTGGGCCGGCAGGGGCAATTTTTTCTCGGCAGCCTCGATACCGTTGGCCATGTACTGGGCCACCAGGGCGCTGGCGACGATCAGGCCGGCGATGAAGCCGCCGCCCGGCTCATTGTGTCCGCGCAGGAACACATAGACACCAAACAGCAAGGATAGCGGCAGGATGAGTTGCGTGAAGGTGCGCAGCATCAATGGATGTGGGTCGCCCGACCAGACCCGGCCGAACGGGTCGCGACGCGAGGCGGGCAGCGACAGTCCTTTGAGCATGGCAAAGATGCCCAGACCGGCCAATGCCAGCACCGTGATCTCGCCGAAGGTGTCGTAACCCCGGAAATCGACCAGGATCACGTTGACCACGTTGGTGCCGCCACCACCCGGCACGGAATGATCGAGAAAGTAGCCCGAGATGGAGGCGAACGGTCGGCTGATGATCGCGTAGGTGAATGCGGTGATGCCGGCCCCGATCGCCGTGGCGATGCCGGCATCGCGCCAGCGGCGTAGCGGCGGGGTCAGCCGGCGGCTCTGCTGCGGCAGGTAGAACAGCGCCAGCAGCAGGAGAATCATGGTGACCACCTCGACCGACAACTGGGTCATGGCGAGATCCGGGGCCGAGAAACGGGCAAAGAGCATCGCCACGCCCAGGCCGACCACGCTCATCGTGATCACGGCAAATAGCCGCTGGCGGTGCCAGACCGTGGTCACCAGCGTGGCGAGGATGATCGCTGCAATACCGAGCCAGGTCACCCAGTCGCCGCTGTCGGGTGCCGTGCCGCGATCCGCGGCGTGCCGTACCTCATCGAGTCCGAGCGGCAACAGATAACCGAGCAGCCCTGCAGCAAGGGAGAAGAGCAGCGTGAACGTGACAATGTGACCCAGCCGACCGTTGTCCACCAAAGCGGTGATGCCGGTACCAGCGCGCGTCAACAATTCCATCAGCCGGTTGTAGACCACCCGCGCGTCCAGATGGGCAAGCGACCGGGCATGCCAGCGGAAGATCGGGCCACGCAGCAGGTAGAGGATCACGCCACCGGTCAGGGCCACGGTGCTCATCAACAGCGGCAGGTTGAAGCCGTGCCACAGCGACAGGCTGTATGCGGGCGGCTCGGTCTGCAGCACGCCGGTGACCGCGACATGCAGCAGTGGGCCGACTACCAGCGCCGGCAGGATGCCCACCGCCAGGCACAGCACCACCAGCAGATCCACCGGGCGCTTCATCATGCGGGGTGGTTCCTGTGGCTTTTTCGGCAGATCATCATCCAGCTTGCCGAAGAACGTGTCGTGGACAAAGCGCAGCGAGTAGGCCACCGAAAGCAGGCCGCCCAGCGAGACCAGCACCGGCAGCAGCCATATCGAGCCGTGCCGGTCTGCCGCCCGCAACGATTCGGTGAAGAACATTTCCTTGGACAGAAAGCCATTGAGCAACGGCACGCCCGCCATCGCCATCGCCGCGATGATGCCCAGCGCGGCGGTGTGTGGCATATAGCGGATCAGTCCGCCCAGACGGCGCATGTCGCGGGTGCCGGTCTCGTGGTCGATGATGCCGGCCACCATGAACAGGCTCGCCTTGAAGGTGGCGTGATTGATGATGTGGAATATGCCCGCTACGGCAGCCAGCGGCGTACTGAAGCCGAACAAGAGCGTGATCAGACCGAGATGGCTGACGGTCGAGTAGGCCAGCAGCCCCTTGAGGTCATGGCGGAACAGGGCGGTATAGGCGCCCAGCAGAAAAGTCACCAGGCCGACGGAGGACACCAGGATCACCCACAGGTCCGTGCCCGCCAGTGCTGGGAAAAAGCGCGCCAGCAGGAAGATGCCGGCCTTCACCATGGTCGCCGAATGCAGATAGGCCGAGACCGGCGTCGGTGCCTCCATCGCGTGGGGCAACCAGAAATGGAACGGGAACTGCGCCGATTTGGTGAACACCCCCAGCAGGATCAGAATCAGGGCCGGGGCGTATAGGTCGTGGGCCTTGATCAGATCGCCAGCAGCCAACACGTCCGACAGTTCGTAGGAACCGACGATGTGGCCGAGGATCAACACGCCCCCGAGCAGCGCCAGCCCGCCGGCACCAGTGGTCACCAACGCCAGGCGCGCGCCGTAACGGGCCTGCTTGCGATGCTGCCAGTAGCTGATCAGCAGAAAGGAGGTCAGCGAGGTCAGTTCCCAGAAGATCACCAGGTTGATCAGGTTCTCGGAGAGCACCACCCCGAGCATTGCGCCCATGAACATCAGCAGATAGGCGAAGAACTGCCCCATCGAATCCCTGGGCGACAGGTAATAACGCGCGTAGATGATGATCAACAGGCCGATCACGAGTATCAGGCCGGCAAACAGCAGTGACAGTCCGTCAAGGCGGAAGCCGAAGCTCAATCCTGCCGCCTCGATCCAGGTGTGTGAGGTGGCGACCGGCATGAGGCCGGCGTGGATATTGACCAACCAGGCAAACAGCGCCAGCGCGGTGAGCGCTGTGCCGCCAGCGACCCAGGCGGGCGCGACCCGAGTGAAACGGGCGCTCCATGCCGCCAATGGGGCGGCGAGGAAAGGCAGCAGGACAACGACGGGCAGGAATTCGATCGCTTTCACGGACACCGTCCTTCGAGCGGCAAGAGGTCGGGGCGACGTCGTTTCCGGGGCCGGCAACGACGCAATCGGGCGGGAATCCTACCACAGAATGTGGCAATGCCACCAGAATGTGGCAATGCCACCCGACCAGGGCGCTGCAGCATCGCGTTTGCACAGGCGGTGCGAGCGGGCCTGCAGGTAGGCATGCGTACGAGAACGCGAGCTGTCTCGGAGGTGGATTTCGGTGTTCTGATCCGTTAAGGCTTCAGCCAGAGCTGCATAGTGGTAGACTGACTGCTTTATTTCGGGATCCCGGTCGGACATCAGTCAACCATGTCGGCCGTCGAAGTCGATTGCCAAGGTTGCTGATTGGCCAGGACCTTGGCTAGGGCCGACCGTCGGGGCTGAATGCCTGGGCCGATCGTTATCAGATTCGGTTCGCAGGCGCGCCCCGCTCCGGGCAGGCGGTCGTCCAGTCCGGGATCCTTCAACAATCATCCGTGGCCCGGCGGGCCCCGGTCCGGCCGGTTTCGTATCCGCCGTCCGGGCGGCCGACGTCGACCACGATGAGCAACGGCAGAGTGTTTTGTCAGACAACGTAACACCAACCCAGATTCGTATCCCCGCCGAGACCCATGGCATCTCGCTCGATGACCTGAGCGACAACGCCCGCTTCGTCCTCGAACGTCTGCATGAGGGCGGTTTCGAGGCCTATGCCGTAGGCGGATGCGTGCGTGACCTGTTGCGCGGACGTAGTCCCAAGGATTTTGACGTGGTCACCGACGCGCGTCCCGAGCAGGTCAGACGCTTGTTCAGACGAGCGCGCATCATCGGTCGGCGTTTCAAGATCGTGCATGTGGTGTTCCGCGACGAACTGATTGAAGTGACCACCTTCCGCGGCGGTGACACCGGTGAGATCAAACGCGCCGATGGCGGCATGATTACCCGCGACAATGTCTTTGGCAGTATTGATGAGGACGTCTGGCGGCGCGATTTCGCCTGCAACGCGCTCTACCTCGACTTCGCCTCCGGCGAACTGGTCGATTATGTCGAGGGCTTGACTGATGTCCGGGCCGGTCGCCTGCGCGTGATCGGCGAACCGGAGGCCCGCTATCGTGAAGACCCGGTACGCATGCTGCGCGCGGCTCGTTTTGCCGCCAAGCTTGGCTTCCACCTCACCGAGGACAGCGAGCGGGCGATTGCCGCTTGCCGCGAGACGCTGGCCAACATTTCCCCGGCCCGGCTGTTCGACGAGACCGTCAAGCTCCTGCAAGGCGGCGCCGGCCGACAGACAGTGCTTGAGCTGCGCCGCCTTGGCCTGCTTGAGTATCTATTTGATGGCCTGGCCACCTGGATCGACCCCACTGATCCGGCCAGTGACTGGGGGCTGATCGAGCAGGTACTCGAGGCCACCGACCAGCGCGTTGCCACGGATCTGCCGGTCAACCCCGCGTTCCTGTTCGCCGGGCTGTTCTGGCGCATGCTGAGTCGCCATCGGGTGCAGTGGATGCACCAACGCGTGTCGGCCGAGGATGCGATGCTGCTGGCCGCCGATGAAGTCCTGGCCATCGCGACCCGTCGCCTGATGATCCCGCGGCGTCTGACCGATATCATCCGCGCGATCTGGTCGCTGCAGGCCGACCTCGAACGAGCGGCCCCATCGCGTGGGGCTGGGGAGCCTGCCGACAAACTGACCGATGAGCAACGCGCCTTGATGGACGCACCCTGGTTCCGTGCTGCGGTTGATTTTCTTTGCCTGCGTTCGCAGACTCCGGAAGTCGACGAGGCGGTCTGCGCTTTCTGGCGCCAACATGCCCCTGAGCGCAGCGGTGGCGAGGAGGAGTCGGTAGAGGCCCTGGAGCGTTCGGACTTCAGCAAGAAGCGCCGCCGTCCACGTCGTCGCCGCCCCGCTGGCGGTGATCGCAAGCCGACCGGTGCCTCAAGAAAGTGACAGCTTGGCAAATTGCCACGATCGGTCTGGGTGCCAACCTGGGAGACCCGGTCGATCAGATCGAACGCGCCCTCGAGGCAATTGACAGCCTGCCACTGTGCCAGGTGCTGGCCGTCTCGGGTCTGTATGCCAATCCGCCGATCGGCCCCCAGGATCAGCCCGATTACGTCAATGCGGTCGCCGAGATCGGGACGACATTGACGCCCGAGGCGTTGTTGCGGGCCCTGAAGGGCATCGAACGTGCCGCTGGTCGTTCTTATATCCGCCACTGGGGCGAACGGGTGCTCGATCTCGATATCCTCGCCTTCGGTGACCGTGAAATCACAACGCCGGAGTTGACCATTCCGCATCCGGAGATCGCCAAACGGCACTTTGTGCTGGCACCATGGCTGGAGATTCGCCCCGAGGCTCGCCTACCCGACGGCTCGCGACTGGCTGACTGCCTGGAAGAGGTCAGCGACCATCCGTTGCGCTTTCTGCGTCTGCCGCGCTGGCAGCGCCAGGGGGTGGGTCCTCCGATCGAGCCGGGTGTCGAAGCCTTGTCTCAACGAGCGGATATGCCTGATTCTTCCGGCCCTCCCGACTCGAGGAGTCCTTCATGACCCTTGCCCGACTGCGACAGGCCAAGATCGATCAGCAGCCAATCGTCATGCTCACCGCCTACGAGGCCGGGCTGGCTCGGGTCGCCGCCGAGGCCGGTGTGGATGCCTTCCTGGTGGGAGACTCTCTCGGCATGGTCGTGCAGGGGCAGCGCGACACGCTTGGCGTAACGGTCGAGGAAATCGCCTATCACACGGCGATGGTCCGCCGCGGCGTCGGCAACAGGTTGGTGATCGCCGATATGCCGTTCTTGAGCGACGCGACCGTCGCGCGTGCCCTGGATGCCGCCGGTCTGCTGATGGGCGAGGGCGGGGCCGATATGGTCAAGCTTGAAGGTGGGGCCGAGAAGGCCGAGATCGTCCATGCACTGACCGGCAACGGTGTGCCGGTCTGCGGTCATGTCGGTCTGCTGCCACAGCGCGTGCGTAAGCTCGGTGGCTACCGGGTGCAGGGCCGTGGCGCAGAGGAGGCCGGACGCATCCTCAAGGACGCGCAAGCGCTTGTGTCCGCCGGGATTGATCTGCTGGTGGTCGAATGCGTGCCCTGCGAGCTCGGCCAGGCGCTTGCCAAGGCGATCGAGGTGCCCGTGATCGGCATCGGCGCCGGAGTGGATACCGATGGCCAGGTGCTGGTGATGCACGACCTGCTCGGGCTGACCGACCGACCGCCACGCTTCGTGCGCGATTTCATGAACGGCGCCGGCTCGATTCAAACCGCCTTTGCAGCCTATGTCGGCGCCGTGCGAACGCGGCGCTTTCCCACGGAGCAGGAAAGCTTCTGTTGAAGGTGCTGTGCGACATCGACGAATTGCGCGAATGGCGTGAGGGCATCGGCTTCGATGTGCATCGCGTGGGCTTCGTGCCGACCATGGGCAACTTGCACGCCGGCCACCTGGCCCTGGTCGAGCATGCCCGCCTGCGCGCCGAGGTGGTGATCGTCAGCATCTTCGTCAATCCGCTGCAGTTCGAGGATGGCGATGACCTGGCGCGTTACCCGCGTACCGAAGAGCGTGATCTTGAAAAGCTCCAGCGTGCTGGAGTGACGGCCGTGTTTCTGCCGACTGAGACGGTGCTCTATCCCAGGGGCCAGGGCGATATCGTCCGCGTCGATGCCGGGCGTCTGGGCGAACGTCTTGAGGGCGCTGCGCGGCCGGGGCATTTCACGGGCGTGGCGACCGTGGTCACCAAGCTGTTCAACCTGGTACGCCCGGATATAGCCGTGTTCGGTGAGAAGGACGCCCAGCAGGTTGCGGTAATCCGCCGGTTGATCTCCGATCTTGACTTTCCGGTGGAACTGGCGATCGAACCCACCCATCGTGAAGCCGATGGACTCGCGTCCAGCTCACGCAACCGCTTTCTCGATCCCGCGCAGCGCCAGCAGGCGCCAGCAGTCCACCAGGCATTGAAATGCGCGGCTGAATCACTGCTAGCAGGCCAGCCGGTCGGGTCGACCCTGGTCAGCGGCCGCCACTGGCTTGAGCGGCAAGGTTTCGAGGTCGACTATCTTGCCTACGTCGACGACTTGGACTTCGAGGAACAGACACAATTGGTGACGCATGGCCGATTGCTGGTCGCTGCACGTCTGGCCAAGGTGCGCTTGATCGACAACCTTGTCGTACACTCCCCCTCACCGCCCGCCTCGGAGAGCCGCGAACGCTGAGCCCTGTTCCGGTTCCGCATGTGCCGTGGGGCCGGCGTGGTTACAGAGCGGAATTTACGATAAGCCGATAACTTCGGCACAATACGCATTTGTCTCGTTGCCGCTTGCCCGTGCCCGGCGGCGAGGCCGTCTATCCAACACCTTCGTCTATAAAGCGTAGCCTGTCATGAATCCGAACTATCTCGACTTTGAACAGCCGATCGCCGAGCTCGAGGCAAAAATCCGCGAGTTGCAACTGATGGACGATGATCGCGGGCTGGACATCGATGAGGAGATCGAGCGGCTGCGCAAAAAATCCCAGGAACTGACGCGTTCTCTGTTCGCCAACCTGGGCGCCTGGCAGGTCAACCAGTTGGCACGCCATCCACAGCGCCCGTATCTGGCCGACTATATCGAACTGGTGTTTACCGACTTCCGTGAGCTCCATGGTGATCGCGCCTTCGCCGATGATCCGGCCATGATCGGTGGCATGGCCCGCCTCGACGGACTGCCGGTGATGGTGATCGGCCATCAGAAGGGCCGCGACACCAAGGAGAAAATCCGGCGCAACTTCGGCATGCCGCGCCCGGAGGGCTACCGCAAGGCCAAGCGCCTGATGGAGCTGGCCGAGAAGTTCGGCCTGCCAGTACTCACTTTTATCGACACGCCGGGTGCCTATCCGGGCATCGATGCCGAGGCGCGCGGCCAGAGCGAGGCGATCGCCCGCAACCTTTATGTCATGGCTGATCTCGAGACCCCCGTCATCGTCACCGTGATCGGCGAGGGTGGCTCCGGTGGCGCGCTCGCCGTAGGCGTGGGCGACCACGTGATGATGCTCGAATACAGTACCTATTCGGTCATCTCCCCGGAGGGTTGCGCATCGATTCTCTACAAGAGCGCCGAGAAGGCACCTGAGGCAGCCGAGGCACTCGGCATCACCGCCGGCCGGCTCAAGGAGCTCGGGTTGATCGACGAGGTCATTCCTGAGCCCAGTGGCGGTGCGCACCGTGACGTGGCCGCCATGGCTAGCTCACTCAAGGCCAGCCTGAAAAAGGCCGTGCTCGCGCAGATCGATCGTCCCACCGAGGCGCTGCTCAAGCGTCGTTATGAGCGGCTGATGTCCTACGGTAAATTTACCGAACGCTAAGCAATCCGTGGAAAAACTCGATTGGGCGGCCCTGCCCGCCGTTCCTCCGCTCGACTCTCATCTGCTGCTCGCCAGCTCCGGCGGGCCGGACTCGCTCGGAGCCCTGTCCCTGCTGGCACATTGGCACCAGCAGGAACATTTTGCTCGACTGTCCGTGGTCCATGTCCATCACGGCCTGCATCCTGACGCCTCGGCCTGGACCGAGCTTGCCCGGCAACAGGCCGAGGCTCACGGCTGTTCATTCGATGCCCGCCGGGTAACGGTGCGTCGGGCAAGCGGCGGGGCGGGACGTGGTTCAACTGAGGCCGCCGCCCGTGTGGCCCGCTACGCTGCGCTCGACGCCGCACTTGCCGAGGCCGCCGCGGCCGACCCCGATCATCCACCAGTGCTGATCACGGCCCACCATGCCGAAGATCAGGCAGAGACCATGCTGCTCGCCCTGATGCGCGGCTCCGGTGGTCGCGGTTTGGCTGGCATGCGGGTATGGCGGCCGCGAGGGGCTGCGTGGCACTGGCGACCATTTATCGAGATGCCGCGTGAGTCGCTGAGATCCGCGGCGCGTGCGACCGGGCTCGGTTGGGTCGATGACCCGGCGAATGACGACCCCGGCTTTGCCCGCAACCACCTGCGGCATCACGTCCTGCCCAAGCTGCAGGACTTCTGGCCCGATACGGTCAGCCGTATCCGTGCCAGCACCCAGCGTCTTGCCATGGAGCAAGGCCTGCTCGGCGAGTTGGCCGAGATCGATGCCGATCAGCCGCTCGACGGGCCGACGCTTGACTGGCGCGCGGCATCAAGCCTGTCGCCGCATCGACAGAGCAACCTGCTGCGTCAGTGGCTCGGGCGTCTCGGCTGTCTGCCCCCGCCGCCGGAGCGCCTCGACGAGTGGTTGGCCCAGCTGCACACGGCGGCGGCCGATCGCCAGCCATTGCTTGAATGGCCCGGTGGGCAATTGCGTCGCTACCGTGAGCGGATCTATTGGCTCAGGCAGCTGCCCGAGCCGACCCGGCAGCTCGACTGGCCCGAGGAGCAAGACTGCCTGCGCCTTGATGACGGGCGTAAGCTTTGCCGTCACTTGCTGTTGGGGGGTGAGCACGAGGCAGGACTGCTGCGGCAGTCGGCCGAGGAGTGGCGGCTGCGGCCGGTCGGCGGTCGCGAACGGCTGACTCCGGACGAACGGCGACCGAGCCTGTCGCTCAGGCAATGGTTCCAGGAGCGAGGCATTCCACCCTGGGAGCGGCCGGCGGTGGTCGGGCTCGAGATCGGCGGTGAGCTGGCCGCCGTGCTGGCCGGCGAGGAACGGTTGGTGGATATCGCCTTCCAGCCGGCCGGCACTGAGCCTGCCTGGTCACTGACCTGGCACAAGCCTGGACCGAAGGTCGAGGCCCGGGAGCCGGGCGGTCATTGAGTGTGGGCCTGGATTATGGCCCCTGCACCTCGATACGTCGGCGACGCGCGCCACCAACCTTCTCCAGCGTCACGCTGAGCACGCCGTTGCGGTAAGAGGCCTTGGCCGAGTCGGCTTTGACCCGGGCGGGCAGGGGGATCAGCCGGGCGAAGCGGCCGTAGGCGCACTCGGCGACGTGGTACTGTCCTTCGCGACGGCGGTGCTCGACGCGCTTCTCGCCGGCGATCCGCAGCTGATCGTCATGCACGTCGACCTCGAAGTCCTCGCGCTCCAGCCCCGGTGCCTCCAGCCGCACCTCGATCTGTCCGTTCTGATCAAACACCTCCACTGGCAGCAGTCCCCAACCAACGTTGCGGCGGGCCAGATCCTGCGCTTCGTCGCGGTCGTGACTCCGGCCCGGACTGAAGCGGGTGATTGCCTGGCCGGCGGCGTCAGTCAGACGTTGCCAGCCCTCACTGATGGAAGAGCCGATCTGTTCGAAACGGTCACGAATACGATCAATGGCGGTCATGTATCACCTGCTGGTAATGAACTGTCTATCCGGAATCATTGGTCGGAGATCGGCAAAATTCAAGCTGGTGGGGCGATTTGCCGGGCGCTCATTGGCTGGCCCGCAGCTAGTGCCCGTCGGCGCGATTCGCTTGCAGGGCAAGCTTGTATGTCTCCCCACAAGGGGCTTGGTGGCACCGCATCATTTGTGGGAGCGGGTCCTGCCCGCGAAAGCCGCGTTTTAGCGGCTGTCCAGTCTTGAATTGCCACTGGATTCAACCGCGCAGCGCCCCCAAGCCTCAACTCGCACCTCCCGGCGCGATTCGCTTGCAGGCAAGCTCCTCACAATGGCTCGCTGGCTCTGTGAAAATGGACCGTGCCCGGACCATCGGGACGGTCATCAACCGTTCTCGTACAGCCAGGTCAGTAGTGCGTCTTGCACCCGGGTGCCGCCGCCATACTGCACGCCCGGCTCGTTGTGCAACATCACCACGACGTAACGCCGCCCGGAACGGGCCAGCAGGAAACCCGCACCAGAGCGTACATCGCGCAGCGTGCCGGTCTTGATGTGCGCGTGGCCACGGATGGAGCCGTTAGTCAGCCGCTTGCGCATGGTGCCGTCGATCCCGCCGATCGGTAGGGTGGCCATCAGCTCGGGCATGAAATGACTCTTCCAGACCGACTGCAGCATGTCGCCCAGCTGTCGCGGCGAGAGGCGGGCGGTCCGTGAGAGTCCTGAGCCGTTGTCGAACACCACCCCGGTCCAGTCCAGCCCGCGGTTGTTGGCCCAGCGCTCGATTGCCTTGCTTGCTTTGAGCTCGGTGGCCGGTGCTCCTTCAAGCTCCGCGGCGATGGTCAGCGCGATCTGGCGGGCCATGACATTGTTGGACCATTTGTTCATCAGCCACAGGTAGTAAGACAGTGGCTGTGACTCGTGGCTGAGCAGCTTGACTGCGCCGGTCTGCACCAATCCCTTGCGCCAGTGACCGGTGATCTGGCCACCGGCGAACTCGAACAGTCTCTCGAAGGCATGGAAAAACGCATCGTGCGGATCGCCGGCGACACGGTAGTAGAGGTGCGGTGCGCACTGGCGTGAGACGGTGCCGTGCACTCGGATCTCCGCGCCCGCCTCGGTGGGATTGCGGATGTCGATCACAGGCTGATTGGTGCTGCTTTGACAGGGCTGGTCGACCAGTTGCAACTGGTCTTGCAGCGTCATGCGCGGGTTGGGGGGCCAGGTGCTGACAGCCGCGCTGCCGTCGTTGTGTGGGGAGATACTGATGCGTACCGCGCGATTGTCCAACAGCAGAGCGTTGGGTATGGCGTTGTAGACTCGATCGGGGCGATTGTCGAAATCACCGGGATCTGCGTCGATTGGCGCGAAGTAGGAATCGTCGAGAATCACATCACCGCGGATCTCGTTGACGCCCAGCTCCTGCAGCCGCCGAGCGACGCCCCACAGATCCTCACTGCGGAACCACGGATCGCCGAACCCTTTGATGTAAAGATCGCCGTTGATCACGCCCTTGACCGGCATGGTATCGGCATAGATTTCCGTCTTCCACTGGAAAGAAGGTCCAAGCACATCAAGTGCGGCAACCGCAGTCACGAGCTTCATCACCGAAGCGGGATTGAATGGGCGGTCGCCTTGGAAGGCAATCAATGGGGTGTCGCTGTCGACTGCCTGCACCCAGATGCCGAGGTTGGCGGCATCGAGCTTCTGCTGGGCCAGTTCCGCCTTGACGGCCGAGGGGAGTTCATTGCTCGCGGCCGCCGCGACCAGAGGGGTGGCCAGCAGGCAGAGCAGCCCGATACGGATCAGTCGGCAGACAATATTGTTGCAGGCGTTGGGCATCTGTTTCATGGTTGCTGTCAGTCTCCCCCTGTTCCGACAATCTTTCCCGGCCTCGGTTGGTCAGGGAAATCAGACGCAAGCCATGATGCCATAGCGAAATGGATCTGGGCGAAATCGATCTGGGCGAAATGGACCTGGGCATTGGCCTTTCGCCACATCCAGCTGTCATGGTCGAGGTCGCTTTGAGGTAAGCGCGCGCATTCAGTAAACTACGCCGCTTCCAATTATTTTGATTACTTGACGCAAAACTACATCCCATGGCTGAAATCAACCCGATTGCCCACCGTATCGACAACCTCGTCGAGCGTACCGAGTCGCTCCGGGGGTATCTTTGACTACGATCAGAAAAAGGATCGTCTAGAGGAGGTCGAGCGCGAACTGGGGGTCCCTGATCTTTGGGACGACCCGGATCGTGCCCAGGCGCTCAACAAGGAGCGTGCCTCGCTGGCACGCATCGTCGATACGCTCTCCGAGATGCGAGACGGATTGACCGATGCCCGTGAGCTCCTCGACATGGCCGGCGAGGAAGACGACGAGGACACGATCGCCGCGGTCGAGTCCGATGTTGCGGCTTTCGAGAAGCGAGTCGAGGATCTCGAGTTCCGCCGCATGTTCTCCGGCGAGATGGATGAGTCCAATGCCTACATGGACATACAGGCAGGTGCTGGCGGCACCGAGGCACAGGACTGGGCTTCCATCCTGCTGCGCATGTACCTGCGCTGGGGCGAGAAACACGGCTTCAAGACGGAGATCACCGAGATCTCTGATGGCGAGGTCGCCGGCATCAAGTCGGCCACCATCCGCTTCGAGGGCGAATTCGCCTTCGGCTGGCTGCGCACCGAGACCGGCGTGCACCGCCTGGTCAGGAAATCGCCGTTCGATTCGGACCAGCGCCGGCACACCTCGTTCACCTCGGTGTTCGTCTCCCCCGAGATCGACAACGACATCGAGATCGAGATCAACCCGGCCGATATCCGCACCGACGTCTATCGTGCCTCCGGCGCCGGTGGTCAGCACGTCAACCGGACCGAGTCCGCGGTGCGCTTTACCCACCTGCCTACCGGGATAGTGGTCGCTTGTCAGGCGGAACGGTCGCAGATCCAGAACCGCGAGCGGGCGATGAAGCAACTTCGAGCAAAACTCTATGAGCTGGAGATGCAAAAACGCCAGGCCGAGGCCCAGGCAGTCGAGGACACCAAGTCCGATGTTGGCTGGGGTAGTCAGATCCGCTCCTACGTACTTGATCAGAGTCGCATCAAGGATCTGCGGACCAATTACGAGACTGGCAACACCCAGGCAGTGCTCGACGGCGATCTCGACCCGTTTATCGAGGCCAGCCTCAAAAGCGGCCTTTAACCCGCGAAGGCCGCGTGAGTGCCGCCCCGGTCAGGGCGGCTTTGCCAGATTGAAACGGGGCTCGCGCCTATGGCGCGATTCGCTTGCAAGGCAAGCTCCCACAGCGACCGGTTCAATCCTTATCAGGAACCTTTGGCCGCGGGATCATAACGCCGCTGCTGGGTTGAGTCGCGCCAGTGAATCGCGGCAGAAGGCGCCCCTACGGCACACATTCACCACTTCCGGCCCGGGCACAGTCCGGGCCCATTGATATAGAAGACCCGACACCATGGCCGAGCAAAAGTCCGAACTCGACGAGAACCAACTGATTGCCGAGCGCCGCGAGAAGCTCAAGAAGCTGCGCCAGGTCGGCAACCCGTTTCCCAACGACTTCCATCGCGAGGACATGGCGGCCGATCTGCAGGCCGAGTACGGCGAGCACGACAAGCCCTGGTTTGAAGAACATAGCGTGCGCGTGGCTGTTGCCGGGCGCATCATGGCCAAACGGGTGATGGGCAAGGCCAGCTTTCTTTCCATTCTCGACCAGTCCGGGCGCATCCAGTTCTACGTTACCCGCGACGACATCGGCGTGGATAACTACGAGGACTTCAAGACCTGGGATATCGGCGACATCGTCGGTGGCGAAGGTCTGCTGTTCAAGACCAACAAGGGCGAGCTGTCCGTAAGGGTCGACGGCTTGCGCATGCTCACCAAGAGCCTGCGGCCGCTGCCGGACAAGTTTCATGGCCTGACCGACACCGAGGCGCGCTATCGCCAGCGTTACGTCGATCTGGTGATGAACGAGTCGGTGCGAGAGACTTTCCGTCTGCGCTCCCGCGTGATCCAGTTCATCCGCGACTATCTCAACAGCAAGGGCTTTCTGGAGGTCGAGACGCCGATGATGCATGTAATCCCCGGCGGGGCAGAGGCCAGGCCATTTATCACCCACCACAATGCGCTCGACATGCCGCTGTACCTGCGCGTCGCCCCGGAGCTGTTCCTGAAGCGTCTGGTGGTCGGCGGGTTCGAGCGGGTCTACGAGATCAACCGCAGTTTCCGCAACGAAGGACTGTCCACCCGGCACAATCCCGAGTTCACCATGGTCGAGTTCTATCAGGCCTATGCGGACTACAATGACATGATGAACCTCACCGAGGACCTGCTGCGCCGCTGCACCGAGGAAGTCCACGGCAGTACCGCCATCGAGTACCAGGGCAGCACCTTCGATTTTGGCAAAGTCTTCGATCGTCTGACTGTTCGCGAAGCGATCCTGCGACACAACCCCGATCTTGTGCCTGAGGACATCGACGACCTGGAGCGTGCCCGAGCCGTTGCCGAGCGGCTCGGCATCTCGATCAAGGACAGCGATGGACTGGGCAAGGTACAGATCGAGATCTTCGAGGAGACCGCCGAGGACAAGTTGCACGACCCGACCTTCATTACCGAATACCCGGCCGAGGTCTCGCCGCTGGCCCGCCGGAAGGACGACGACCCGTTCGTCACCGAGCGCTTTGAATTCTTCGTCGGTGGTCGCGAGATCGCCAACGGCTTCTCCGAGCTCAATGACGCCGAAGACCAAGCCGAGCGCTTCGCCCAGCAGGCCAGCGCCAAGGATGCCGGTGACGAGGAGGCCATGCACTACGACGCCGACTATATCCGCGCACTGGAATACGGCATGCCGCCAACGGCAGGTGAGGGCATTGGCATTGACCGGTTGATCATGCTGCTGACCGACTCGGCATCGATTCGAGACGTGATCCTGTTTCCGCATATGCGGCCGGAGTGACAGATATTGATCGGCGGTGCTACCGTCGAATCAACGAATCAACGAATCAACGAATCAATGATGAGGGCATATGTCAGGCGCGACCAGCTGACGCAACAGGAAAAGACCAGACAGAATCTCCGCAGCCGACAGGCACGTATCGTCACCAGCTTCCTTGGCTGTCCTATCCCGGACGATGGTCTGTCACCTTCCTTGGTCGGCTGACGGTCAAATTGTGGGCCGGCAGGCTCACGCCTGCTCTACAAATCAAAAATCAGGAACCGTCAGCCGCCCTGTCGAAGGCCTCCCGATAGGGCGGTTTGAGCAGGTCGGCAAATACGTCCACGGGAACATCCACGGTCTGCGTGCCGTAGACATAGGGCGCTACTTGATATGGCGGGAAGATCAGCTGCAGGCCGGCTGCCTGGCCGCCGATATCGGCAAGCAGCATGAATTCGGAAAAATTCTGTTTTTCAGGCTCGGTGCCGTCGTGGATCATGCTGCGCATGCTGTCGAGCCATTGTTGACGCACCTCCGGTGGCGCTTCTTCTGCGCTGGGTGTTTCGGCCAGCAGTTTCTTCCCCAGTGTTTCACGCGAGAGTTTCGACAGCCGCTCCAGGGCCTGCTCCGGGTGCGTGAAAAGATCATCCAGGGCGATTATCTTCCCGGCTTTAGTGTCGTATACGACGCTACCGTCGATGGGTATCGGATGTGCGCCGCCAGTGTCGGCCATGCCTTGTTCACGCACGCTGACGAATCGCGGCAGACGTGTCGCCACGGAAAAATCGATCATGAAGGCGAGCTGGCGGTTGGCGAACTCGGGCAACCGCCCCGGGTCGGGCAGCCCTTGCATGAACTCACGCTTGGCATTGTCGCCTGTTGCGCGCAGCACTTTTGCCAGCACAGCCTCGCTGGCCGGCAAGTCCGGATAATTGATGTCGATCCGATAGCGAGGTGTTTGCGCATGGTCTCCCGGCAATGCATCTCGCGCGGCGGGTGCCGTCGTGGCCGCCCGGGCCGAAGAGGGGTTGGCCGGCGTTGCCGTGGCTGCGTCATTTTCGGAGAATAGCGGTGTGGAGTTTTCGCAACCGGAAAGCAGCAGTGCCCCAGCCAGACTCGTCAGCGTGACTGCGCGCAAAATACGCCTCATCAATGCTTGCCCTCATCAAAACTCGTCTGAAGTGTAGTGCCTTTTCGCCCGCAAACTCGCCTCCGCTAGGTTGTCGCCTTCATGCGACGAAAACACATGATTGTGTTGGTTGGACGTTAGCAACATCTTGACGACGGTTGGCTGATATATTGAATCATCATAGCGAGCCATATCCGCTTGCTGCGGGTGATCATAGGAGTCTTGACCATGCTGTTAAAAAATGTTCGGGTGGATGAATTCACCACCCCTGATCCAATCACCGCAGACGAAGACATGGCGATCGACGATCTGCGGGATCTGATGGAAGAATACGGTATCCGTCACCTGCCCATCGTTCGTGACGATGTCGTGGTGGGGATCGTCAGCGACCGGGATGCGCGCCTGGTCTCAGGCTTGACCATCGCCGAGAGGACCCTGGTACGGGCCGCTGACATCATGTCGCCTGACCCCTTGACCGTATTTGCCTCCGAGCCCTTGGACGAAGTGGCGTATGCCATGTCCGAAAGAAAGGTTGGCAGCGTGATCGTCAACGAGGAGGATGGCCAGTTTCTGGGCATTTTCACTGCCACCGATGCCTTGAATGCGTTGATCGAAATTATCCGTGAAGGCGGTGCGCCTGCTTCGTGATCTCCGTATGCTCGATCTCCGTGTGCCCGCCAGGGTAGTGGGCCGGGTACGGCTCGTGGTGCAGATGATGGAGGTGAGGTGGAGATTCTGCTGATCGGCATGCTGCTGATTGCCGGGCTGACACTCGGCACCTTGGCCAGCCATTTTTTGCGCGTGCCACGCGTGGTCGGCTATATCCTCGCCGGAATCCTGTTTGCTCCTGATTTTCTCGGTGGACCGCTGGGCATCGAGAGCGCCGAGTGGACCCGGCCGATGGTGGCCGTCGCTCTGGGGGTCGTGGCCTACCTGATCGGCGGTGCGGCCACGGTCACACAGTTGCGCCAGCTGGGCTGGGTCATTGTCACCGCCACGCTGGGCAAGGTCAGCGGCAGCTTTCTGGCCGTATTGGTGGGTTTTTTGCTGCTTGGCCTGGTCGTGTCCGACCTGCCCGGCGGATCGCTGGCGCTGCTGCTCGCGGCGATTGCCACCACTACCGCTCCGGCCGCCATTGTCGCGATTACCCATCAGTACCGCGCCCGCGGTCCGCTGACGACCGCGTTGTTGGGGATGGTCGCGCTGGATGACGCGCTGGCGCTGATAATTTTTTCTCTGGTGCTGGCCGCGCTCGATAGCACCGGCTTCAACGCCGTGCTGCCGGCGCTGGTCTGGGAGATTTCTGCGGCCATCGGTTTCGGGATACTCGGTGGCCTGGTGATCGAGCGCACGGCTCGCCGCTTGCCGGAGCAGGAGTTGCAGTTGGTCGCACTGCTCGGCGGCATCATCCTGCTCACCGGGCTGGCCGAAGTCTGGCATTTCTCGCCGCTGCTGGCCGCGATGGCACTGGGTTTCTCGGCCCGCCTGTTTGGCGGGGCGCATTCCGAACCACTATTCCGACCACTCGAGCAGCTTCAGGAAGTGGTATTCGTGCTGTTTTTCACCTTTGCCGGGCTGCATTTCGACCTGGCCGTCACCTTGGGTCATGCCGGACTGATCGCGTTGTATTTCCTGCTGCGAGCCGGTGGACAGATTGTTGGCGCACTGCTCGGCGCACGCCTGGCCGGTGCCCCGCGGGTCATCAGCCACAATGTGGGTCTGGTCATGCTGCCGCAGGGTGGGGTGGCAATCGGCATGGCGCTATTGCTCACCGGGGTGGAGGGCATGGAGGATCTGGCGGTCTTGATCATCAATATCATTACAGCCAGCACACTGCTGACCGAAACGCTCGGCGCACTGGGCACCCGTTACGGGCTGGCCCGTGCCGGCGAGATTGGCGGCGCCACTGAAACCTCGAGAGGAGAGGAGGGACGCGATGAAGGCTAGTGAGTGGCTTGATAGTCATCCGGCGGTGGCGTTGACCGTCGCCGGTGAAAGCAGTCTTCAGGATGCCGCCCGGTTGCTACTGGATGATCCTGACAGTCGCGATCTCTTTGTGCTCGATGCGGATGGACGCGTCTGCGGGCATCTGGGTTTTTGGCACCTGGCCAGCCTGCTGCTGGCCGAATTGCACCCTAGCCACAGCCTGCGCGAGATGATCGAGCGGATCACGCTCGGCAGCGTGGCCGAGCATATGGATGATCGGGTGCTGTGCGCTGGAGCCGATGAGGAGATCGGCGACATTTTATATCAGCATGACGTCTTCCAGCAGCAGGTGGAGCGCCGCGTCGAGGATATCCCGGTAGTGGATGATGAACGCCGCCTGCTGGGTGTGATTCGTCTATCCGACCTGTTGCGCGATGCGATTGATACAGGCGATACAGGCGATACAGGCGATACAGGCGATACAGGCGATACAGGCGATACAGGCGATTGAATCGTCCGGATGGATCGAATGGAAGAGACTGGCGGTTTGTCGCCTGTCGTGACGGTGAAGCGGCGCGATACAGATGGCGTGAAACAGATCATTTTCAGACGTAATAGATAGTATATGTAGGAGTATTGGGCCAGAGGCGAGGGCCAGGCGCGAGTGGAGCAGGTTCAGTCAGCAAACTCGGAGTGACGTATCCTGTCGCCCACCAAGGGCGGCGCTCGTCAGTGTTCCCGGGATCATGAGCCGTCTTCTTTTTCAGACCACGGGCGCAGCAGCGCCCGGAGCCGTGTTAGATGAGCCAGTCCAGTAATTCCAATCTCGAAGAGATGGCCGATGAGGTGCGCGCGGTGATTCGTTCGCAGCGCCGCCGGGGTCGATTCGGCCTGATTGGCTGGATCGCGGCCGGCGTCGTGCTGCTGATCCTGCTGCTGTGGTGGCTGTGGCCGCGTGAGACGAGCATCGAATGGGAAACCCATGTCGTTGACCGCGGCGACATGGTCCTCATGGCCACCGCCACCGGCAATCTCGAGCCCCGTAGTGAAGTCACCGTTGGCGCCGAGATCTCGGGGCTGATCCGCGAAGTACTCGTCATCGAGAATGATCCGGTCGCTGTCGGCGACGTCTTGGCCCGCTTCGATACCGAGGAGCTGGAGGTCAATCTGGCTCAGACCGAAGCCCAGCTGTCGCTGGCCCAGGCCTCAGTGGCCGAAGCGCAGGCGACGCTGGAGGAAACCGCCATCGACGAGCGGCGCCTGGCACAGTTGGTGGAACGGAATCTGGCTTCACGCGCCGATCTGGATACCGCCCATGCGGGCTTCAAGCGGGCGGTCGCTCGGCTCAGCTATACACAGGCCGCAGTGCGTGAAGCGGAGGCGACTGTCTCGGCCAGCCGCACACGCCTGGCCAAGGCGGTGATCACCTCACCCATCAATGGCGTTGTCCTCAAGCGCAACGTCGAGCCCGGCAACACCGTGGCGGCAAGCTTCCAAACCCCGGAGCTGTTCATTCTGGCCGAGGACCTGCGTGAGATGGAGCTGCACGTGTCTCTCGACGAGGCCGATGTGGGTCTGGTCAAACCGGGACAACCAGCAACTTTTAGCGTCGACGCCTGGCCTGGCCGGGAGTTTCCAGCCGAGGTGCTGCGCGTCTTTCTCTATCCGACCATCGAGAGCAACGTGGTCACCTACACCACGGTGCTGGGCGTCGATAACGCCGACGAAGATCTGCTGCCCGGCATGACGGCGACGGCAACCATTACCACCGGCACGCGCGAGCAGGTCATCCGCGTGCCCAATATGGCCCTTCGCTTCCAGCCGCCTGGCGATGCCGAGGTCAGTGGGGGCGGCTTCATGATGGTCCCGGGCGGCACACGGCGTCCTGCTGCCAGCAGGCAAGGCAACAGCTTGTGGCTGCTGCGTGACGGCCAGCCGGAGCGTATTCCGGTTCGCACCGGCTATACCGATGGCCTGTATACCGAGATCCTCGGCGATACGCTGTCGGTTGGCGATGAGGTGTTGGTCGGCATGAGCCAGAAATGAGCCTGAGCGTCAGACGGGCATGAGCGACACCGCTGCACCTACGGGTAACGACGCACCGGTCATCCTGCAGATGCGCCAGATCTACAAGATCTACGGCCAGGGGCCGACCGAAGTGCGTGCACTCGATGGGGTGGATCTGAGCATCCGGGCCGGTGAGTTTGTCGCCGTCATGGGCCCCAGCGGCTCGGGCAAATCGACCTGCCTGAACATACTTGGTTGCCTGGACGTACCCACGGCCGGTGAATATTGGTTTCGCGGTGTCGATGTCAGCACGCTCAATCGCGATGAGCTGGCCTTGCTGCGACGAAAATACATGGGCTTCGTATTCCAGAGCTACAACTTATTGCCGCGAGCCAGCGCCGTCGCCAACGTCGAGCTGCCGTTGATCTACGAGGGCATTCCGCGGGCCCGTCGTCGCCAGCTCGCCCTGGATGCCTTGCAGACGGTCGGGCTGGGTGGCCGCGGAGCGGCCGCCCCCAGTCAGCTGTCGGGCGGCCAGCAGCAGCGGGTGGCCATCGCCCGCGCATTGGTGACTCGGCCGCCGGTGCTGATGGCTGATGAGCCGACCGGGAACCTCGATACCCGTACTGCCAGTGAGATCATGGACCAGCTGGTCGCCCTGCGCGCCGAGCGCAACATCACCATCATCATGGTCACCCACGAACCGGCGATCGCCGCCTACGCCGAGCGCGTGCTGTATTTTGTCGATGGTCAGCTCCGGCGTGACGGCCCGCCCGAGGAGGTGCTGGCATGAACCCGCTCGATACCCTGTTGATGGCCTTCCAGGCGATTGCCCGCAACCTGATGCGCTCGTTTCTGACCATGCTGGGCGTCATCATCGGTGTGGCCAGCGTGATCGCCATGGTCCACCTGGCCCAGTCGGCCACACGCTCGGTGACCGAGCAGATTTCCAGCATCGGCTCCAACCTGTTGTTTGTCGTACCCGGCACAATCCAGCGCGGTCCCGGTGGCGTGCGCACCGCGGCCGAACCGTTTGAAATGGCCGACGTCGAGGCCATGCGGCGCGAGATTCCCGGCATCAGCGTGGCGCCCGGCGTTGCGCTCAATGCCACCGTGGTTTTCGGCAATGCCAACGAAAACATCAAGGTGGAAGGCACTACCAATGAATACTTCAGCGTGCGCAATCACCCCGTGGCCAGCGGGCGGGAATTCGAACCCGAGGAGTTGGCCTCGGGCGCGGCCGTCTGCATCCTCGGGCAAACCGTCGTCGATGAAATGTATCTGCATCGCGAACCGCTTGGCTCAACGCTGAGAGTCGGTCGGACGGCCTGCCGCGTCATCGGCATTCTCGAAACCAAGGGCCTGTCGATGGGGCAGGACCCCGACCGCATCATCCTGATGCCGATCAAGGCCGTGCAACGACGCCTGGCCGGCAGCCTGGACGTCACGGCCATCTACCTCTCCGCGCTGCAGGATGGCACCAGCGCCCGGGTTCGCAGTGATACCGAGTCGCTCCTGCGCCAGCGTCGGCGTATTGGCGCAGACATGGATGACGACTTTCGGGTCCGCGATACGCAAGACATCATCGATACGCTGGAGCAGACCACCAACACCATGACCTTGCTGCTCGGCGGTATTGCAGCCGTCAGCCTGCTGGTCGGCGGCATTGGCATCATGAACATCATGCTCGTATCCGTGACCGAGCGCACCCGTGAAATCGGTATTCGTCTGGCCATCGGCGCACGCAGTCGTGACGTATTGACCCAGTTTCTGGTCGAATCGATGGTCCTGGCCACCCTGGGTGGGGTGATCGGCGTATTGGCGGGGGTAGCGATTACCTGGGTGATGACCTACCAGTTCAACATGCCGTTCGTGATCTCGCCGGGCGTGATGATCCTGGGCTTTGCCTTCTCGATGACCATCGGGGTCGTGTTCGGATATGTCCCGGCCCGCAAGGCCGCGCACCTCAACCCGATCGACGCCTTGCGCCACGAATAAGTCGGGCTTTTTTGCCCTTGCAGCGCAGCTCGCGCCCCCCGTCATCCTATTGACGCAGCAAGCCCCGCGGCTGCTCGGGTTTTGTGCTACATGAGAAGGGCGATAGTCTCATTATAAAGTGGTAGGCCAAGGGCCCACCTGCAGTAAAAAATGGAGATGTCATGAAAGCGATTATTGAAACCGAAAGAATTCCGATCAAATTGTGGCTGGAAGAAGAGCAGATGGAAGAAGGGGCATTGGAGCAAGCGCGAAATCTCGCGAACCTTCCGTTTGCCTTCAAGCACATCGCCATCATGCCCGATACCCATCTGGGTTATGGCATGCCGATCGGGGCGATCCTGGCGACCAAGGGCGCCATCGTGCCCAACGCGGTCGGAGTGGATATCGGCTGCGGCATGTGTTCGTTGCGGACCAATCTGAAGGATGTGGCAACAGAAGACCTGAAGGTCATCATGGGCTTTGTCCGCGATACCGTGCCTGTGGGCTTCAATCACCATAAAGCGCGCCAGGACGAAGCCTGGATGCCAGAGAGGAGAGGCGAGCTGCCTATCGTCAGCCAGGAGTACGAAAGCGGCCTGTATCAGATTGGCACATTGGGTGGCGGCAACCATTTCATCGAAATACAGAAAGGATCGGATGGTTATATCTGGATCATGATCCATTCCGGCTCTCGCAATATTGGTTACACGGTGGCCAATCATTACGATGACATTGCAAAAGAGTTGAACAGGGAGGCCGGTGAAGATGTGTCCAAGGATTTGGCATATATTCCAGAATCCTCGGAATATTTCGAACTGTATTGGAATGAAATGAACTACTGTATCGAGTTCGCCCTGGCCAATAGAAAGCTGATGATGGAACGGGTTAAAATGGCATTCAGAGACGTTGTCCCCGAAGTCGAATTCGCGGACTTCATCAACAAGCCACATAATTTTGCCGCCCTGGAAGAGCATTTCGGCGAGACGGTCATCGTGCATCGGAAAGGCGCGACGCGAGCCCGCAAGGGGGAGCGGGGCATGATCCCGGGCTCCCAGGGGACGCGGTCTTTTCTCGTGACTGGCAAAGGGGAGGCGCAGTCCTTCGAATCCTGTGCCCACGGTGCCGGCAGAATCATGAGTCGCACCCAGGCCCGCAAAAAACTGGACTTCAAAGAGGAAGTAAAAGCCCTCAAGGATCGCGGCATCCTGCACGGCATCCGTCACCGTGAAGACCTGGATGAGGCGCCGGGATCTTATAAAGACATCGATGAGGTGATGCGAAACCAGCGTGATCTGGTCGAGGTACAAATTGAGCTGCAACCCCTGGCCGTCATCAAGGCCTGATTTCGGGCGCTTGGTGGAGCACAGCAGCTGGGTCAACCGCCCGCGCAAGCGAGTTTTTACGCTCAGCTGCCGTGTGACAGCAACACCCGACCGCATCAGGCGACCAGCGCCGGGGCGCTGGTCGCCGGGTCGTCAGTCAGGATTCGGGCACCACCAGCAGGTTGGCCAGATCCATCGGCAGCTGGTGTCTGAGGTCTTCCGCCTGACCGGCACTGATGGCCTGCGCGATCGTGCTGGTCAGGGGAGCGATCACGCGCTCGGCCTCAGCAGCATCCAGCCCGAGCTGTCGAGCCAGTTCGGAAACGGCGCTCTCTCGATCGATGTCCGTGTCCGGACCGGGTGGCAGCGCACGCAAGGCCGGCTGCAGCAGTGACGGCAGCTGCGCGATGAAATTCTGCGCCTCTCCCGGCATGACACGCCGCACCAGCAGCGCGAGCATGGTCTCAAGGGCCTTCTGTGCCTGCTGCCGCTCTTCGAGGCCGGTCGCTGTTTGTACCGCATTGACCAGGCGCGCCAACGTGGCTTCGGCCCGGGCGAGACTCCGTCGGCGTGCCGGTGAGCGGGGGCTTTCCATCGGGCCACCCTCTCCGAGTTGCGCGGCGACGATGGCGGCCAGCTCCTCCAGCGGTGCGGCCTCGTCGAGGAGCAGGTCGTCGAGCGTCACCATCCCCACGACTCGGTCGTTGTCTCTGAGCGGGATGCGTCGGACGTTGCGCTGTTGCATCAGTGCGATGGCGTCCTCGCGACTGTCCTCGGGGGTCAGCGTCGAGGGCGCGGGCGTCATCACCTCGGTGATGGGCGTGGTTTCGGGGTCGAGATTATGGCCCAGCGCACGCACCGCGAGATCGCGATCGGTGACGATGCCGGCGATGCGCCCTTGATCCTGTATCACGATGGCACCGATATGGTTGTTCTCCATCGCGCGGGCCGCTTCCAGCACGGAACTGGTCGAACTTAAGACCACGAGGCGTGGTCGGCGATACCAATGAAGGGACATGAGCTCACTCCTTGATGAAATCTGGATTGTGCAACGGGCGCTCACCGGGCCCGAGGGCGATCTTCCAGCTCGATTGGTCGAGAGCCGGAAAACAACCCGTACCCAGGAAGGTAGCCGATGATCTCGAGGCTTGCTGGTGTCAACCGGGGGCGCAGGGCAGAGCCGGTCGCGATAGAAACAGACCGGCAGTCCGTCTTGCGGGCGGCCAACAAAAATGCCGCCGGCGGCCGGCGGCATGACAAGGTTGTTGTGGCTGAGTCACCGCTGTAGCGGTTCAGGCGTTGCCGCGATTGCGCGTTACACCGAAGGCCAGCAGGGTGAGCAGGATGCCCAGCAGGGCCAGCATCCAGCCGCTGTTGACTGGAATCGAGATCGCCCCGGAAGGTTCTGGTTGGCCTGGGTCGATTGCGCCGCCACGGGATTGCATGATGTAGCGGCCGTTGATGTCGTTGTTGAGCCGGTTGGAGACCAATGCATTGGGGCCGCCGTCAAGAAAGGCGCCATTGACTGCCGAGCCGGGCAGCTCGAATGCCGTTCCCGGATCGCCGGTGCCGTTGGAGTAGCCAGCCCGGGCGGAAGAGCCGCCCAGTCCGTCGCTGCTCCCGCCGCTGGCCGTACCCGCCTCCCACTGGATCTGGTCATAGTTGAACACGATATCGAAAGCGCCGGCACCGACGTCGGAACGGTCCACCAGGATCAGCTGGAAGCTGTTGCGATTGGTATGCGACGGGTTGCTGTTGAAATAATCGACATTGACCCAGTTGACGCCGAAGGCCGGCCGGCCGTCGAAGGTGCCGGTGCCGTAGGTGACCGGATCGCCTGCGCTGCTAGTATCGACGTCGGCAAAAAATGGCGCGATGATTTCCTGGCTGGTCGAGGTCAGATCAAATGGTGTGAACGAAGACAGCGCCGCATCAAAGGTGACGTTTCCGTTGTTATTGACCCAAAGTTGGTTTCGAGAAACACCAAAGAAATCGATCGTGAAGCCAAGGGAGACCGGCCCGGCGGAACCATCATCATTTCCGGCCAGTGTGTTGCTGTCGAAACCCGGCTCGATCGCCTGGCCGAACGCGACAGAAACGAAAAAAAGCTGGCCAGCGCAAGGCTTGCTGGTATCAGGCGCGACATTCCGAACCGGTTCATGAGATGACCTCCCAGTCATGCTTGGGGCTACCATCACATTTGGATGTGATGTGTAGATTTAGACGAACTATCTCGACAAAGTAGCCATACAAGTCCATCTATTAGTGCGTGCAATGAGAAATGTCAAGATGGGCAGCATCCTCGTGTTTTTCTTCCAGTTATTGACAGCAGACGATCGATGAACATGAGTTCAGGAGGGCCTGACAGTTGTTGCCGATCAAGCGTGAATAGTCACCCGGGTGTCGGCGAAGAAAATCAACGGCATCGAGGCGGGTGCGAGTCATTTGTTCATGTACTTGATCATAATGATAATCCCGCAAGATAGGTGGCTGGAGCATGCCATTTTGTGAAGAGAGACGTCCACTATGGAGGTGGACCAGGCGCGGGCGGTACATCTTCAGTCGCCGAGCCCAAATATGACATCTCGTCGTTTGTCAGCGACGGTGATTGCCGCTGAATTTCCCACGGGGTCGAGAGCATTCATGCCAGCCAATCTGTTCACAGGCAATCTGTTCAAGGACATACCCCAGCAGCTCGAGGATGAGCAGGTCGAGCCACTGGTCAACGGGAGGGGCGTGCTGGTGGAGCGCATTGTCTCCCGTGGACACAGCTCCCCGGCCTCGGGTTGGTACGACCAGCCGCGACACGAGTGGGTGGTAGTGCTGCGCGGCCGGGGGGTGGTGTCGTTCGAGAATGGCGATGAGGTGTCCCTCGGACCGGGCGATTATCTAGGGAAGCTATGCACGAATCGATGGCGCCTCTGGTTGACGGGTTTGTTCGCAATCAAGGCGCTGGCCCGAAGGCGGGCTCATTGCCCGTCGAGGGGCGGCAACGCCGAGTGCGGGCAAACCCGTCAGCCCCTTCGGGCGGGCCGCCAAGGGCCATCTGCGGTGTTGCAGTCCTTGTAAAGGACCACCGCCCTTCACGGCGGACTGCGCCTGGCATATGGGCCCTTGGCGGTCCCGCAGAGACACCATCGATTCGTGCATAGCTTCCCTAGCGATCCCCGCCCATTGCCGTCACCGCGTCGCCTGGACCGAACCGGCCGAAGACACGGTCTGGCTGGCGGTGCATTACGACTGAGAAACATGGCTCGATGCAATGCGCCTGATCCTGATGAGGCTAGATTTTCTAGCGTTGGGGCGTTCTGCAGTTTTCCTTGAACATCTTGTCCGCAGCCGCCCTCGCATCTGGTACCAGACCACTTGGCGCCTCTTGTGCTCGGTCAAGATGCCGACCTGCAAAGCAGCTAATGGCGTCTTCGATGTAGTGCTCCTGGCGTTTCTGGTTCGCCTGAATGAACTTGCTTGAGTCTGCCTGCACGCCCCGTTCCTGCCTGCCGTCCGCTGTGTCTTTTGACACAGCATTGAGCTAAATCCCTACGTAATACGTCCTTTGACCCATCACATCTCTCGCTAAGGGTCTGTTTTTTTAACGACTGACGAGTGGCGCGTTCTTTGCTTGGAATCTGTCTCGCGGTCAGGGTGTTTTTTGCTTTAGGATACCGGCATGGCCTCCAGTATATTTCGATTTTTTTGGCCAGGAATGAGGTTCTGTCGATACGACCTCATTGATTGTTGATCAAACATTAATTTCCGGATTTTTCGATGGAACTGTTCAAGACATGGATCGACCCACTGGCCTTCGGGACACTGGGGATCATGAGCATCCTGACGCTGGCGGCCGCGCTCGAGCGTTGGCGTTATTTCAAGCGGGTGGATCTGACTGAATTCGACGACGTGCACAGTCTGACCGTGTCGCTGACCAATCACCTGACCACCATCTATACAGTAGGCGCCACGGCACCCTATGTGGGCTTGCTGGGCACGGTCTTCGGCATCCTGATCGTGTTCTACGACCTCGGGCAGTCCGGAGACATCGCCGTGAGCACCATCATGGTGGGGCTGGCCCTGGCGCTCAAGGTCACGGCAGTCGGCCTGTTGGTGGCGATTCCCGCCACCATGATCTACAACGCCCTGGGGCGGCGAGTGGAGGTGCTGATCGAACGATGGCGGTCCGAGCAGTTGCGTCGTCAACAAACGCCGGCGGAATAAGTCATGCGTCGCTTCGATCAGATGAACGTGATTCCCCTGGTGGACGTGATGCTGGTGTTGTTGGCGATTGTCTTGACCACTGCCAGCTTTGTGGCGCAAGGCAAGATTCCACTGACCCTTCCGGAGGCGTCCCATGCGGACAACACATCAGACGGGGTGGTTCGCGTCATCACGATCACAGCGGACGGACGCGTTTATCTTGATGATGAAGAGATTGTGCTTGCCGCTCTGGATGCGGAATTGATCGATCTTGAGACAGACACGGCGATTCGCTTCAAGGTCGATCAGGACACGGCTTTTCAGCACTTCGTCAGTGTGCTGGATCTGTTGCGGAAGCATCAGATCGACAATCTGTCGATCGGAACCGTGACCGCCTCTCGATGAGGCAGAGCTTCCTTAGATGAATTCCCGATACTACCGACTGGCCCTGGCTGTTTCGGTCGCCTCGCATGCACTCGTGGCGAGCGGTGGCTGGTACTTGCTGACCAAATCCGAACAGCTGGTGGCAAAAGAGGTTGCCGGGGGAGCTGGTATTCCGCTGGCCTTGGCGGCTTTCGAACCTTCCCAAGCTGCGGTTGAGAGGGCTGCGGTTCAAGAGGCTGCTACCCCCGAAAGTTTGTCGTCGAGCCCTTCTGCCGCCTCTGCCAGTCACACACAAAGCGAGCCAGAACCGGATCCGGAACCAGAGCCGGAACCGGAGCCAGAACCGGAGCCAGAACCGGAGCCAGAACCGGAGCCGGAACCGGAGCCGGAACCGGAACCAGAGCCGGAACCAGAGCCGAAGCCAGAGCCGAAGCCAGAGCCGAAGCCAGAGCCGAAGCCAGAGCCGAAGCCAGAGCCGAAGCCAGAGCCGAAGCCCGAACCGAAACCGCAGCCTGAACCCGCTGACAGCATGGCAGTTGAGGATGGTCCTGAACGTGAGGCGGCCAAGGTTGTCGAGCAAGGAGATGCCGCGACCACGGAGCCTTCAAGGCCGGCTGGGAAGAGCGCTGCAGGCGAGCAGCGCGATCCATCGGTCGAGGCGCGTTATGGGGAGGCCGTTCGGACTGCAATCATGCGTTGCCAGGACTACCCGAAGCGGGCGCGCCGCATGCGTCACGAAGGGGAGGTGCGGGTGTCGTTCGTGCTCGATCGGCATGGGAAGCTGGTCGAGCCGCCCCGTTTGCTGAAGGGTTCCGGCAAGAACATCCTGGACCAGGCGGCGCTGGATGCCCTGGCATGCATGGAGGCCCCGCCCTTTGAGCCGGGAATGCCCGGGCAGACCCGGCACTATGAATTGCCGCTTGGTTATTTCCTGCGCTGATGGGGCGGCACTCAAACCCTTCCGCTTGAGGCAGGTCTGCCGAATCGGGTTTGATCCCGGCAGCAGTCGATTCAGCCGGCGGGGCAGTCAGGGGTCTTTCAGCTGCCAGCCAATCACATGTTGACTCCCGTGCTGACTGCTGGGGCCATCATGGTGTTTCCGGCACGTAGATCATGGAACCATCCTTGAGCTGGTAGGCGGTGCCGGCAACGCTGCCTTCTCCTGCGCCGATCTCGCCACTGGCGTCATAGCGGGTCAGCTCCTCTCCCTGCTTCACGATCATCTCCATATCCGATTCGCCGGGGTTCTTGACCACGACCACATGGTCTGCGGTGAATGGATTGAGCGGGTTCTCGACGATGGTGATCAGCAGGATGGCGATAATGACGAGGAACACGTCGATGATATTGACCACGCTCAGGATCGGGTCATCGCTGTCCTCGTCATTCAGAATGTTCAGGGGTCTGCTGCGGTCAGCCATGCTTTGCTCCCCGCGTACTCCGCGGCCGGTCGAGGAGCGCGCTCAATTCCTGTAACAGCCAGCGGCGGCGCACCAGCAAGGTGACATAGGTCATTGAGGCGGCGAGCAGGGCGATGATCACCGCGGCAAAGGCGACCACCAGGTTTTCTGCCATGCCCATGCTGTCGCCGCGGCCCAGTGCCAGCAATGCCGGTCCCATCGGGATCATGGTTGCCACCAGCCCCAGCATGGGGGCGACCCGGCTGGTGATCCGCAAGGATTCAGTCTGCTTCAGCAATTGCAGTTCCAGCTGTTCCTGGCTGGCGTCCGGGTGACGCGTCAGGTAATTCTCCAGCGGGCGGGGTGTTGATTGGTTGCGAAGTCGTGCCTGCAGGTCGAACAGCAGGCCGCCAAGTACCCACAGGGCGTAGGCGAACATGGCGGCCAGCACGAGCAATACTGGCGTCATAAAGAGTTTGGCGACTTCGTAAAACAACTGTTCCAGTGAGTTCATTCTTTTTCCTTGATTTCAGTAAGTAGCGCCGGGGTCTGATCACCGAGCACGCACCAGCCAGGCTCGCTGCAGGAAGCCGCCGGTGATCAGCAGCGCCAACAGCCAGAGCCAGGGTGACAACGTGGGGGGATCCACCTTCGTGTGCTCCTGTGGTTCGAGGACCTGGCCCTGAACCGTCTCGACCGCCTCCTCTGTGGCCTGTTCCGTGCCCTGTTCAGGAGACTGTTCCGCGGGTTCGGGGTTGGCTTGCGTCCCGGCTGCGGCGTCGGGTTGCAGGTCAAGGCCATAGCCGCGACCCAGCTCTTCTGCATAGGCGGCGAATGTCGCGTTGGGCGTATGGATGTCATGGCGTTCGGCGAGATCGAGATAGACCTCCACCAACTCCCGCTTGCTGTCCTCGGAGGCTTCCCAGTAGCCCTTGCGAACCGCCTCCAGCATGCGCTCGGCAATCTGGGCCAGGGCGGTGGGATTGGCCTGCTCGAACCACTCTTTCAGGCCGAGGTTGTAGCGGTCCATCACATAGCTCTGGTGGAATTCCTCCCACTGATCGTCCCGCACGACATTGCGGTCCATGACCTGCCAGCCCCAGAAGTTGTTGATGGTGTCGAGCAGCTCTAGTGTTCCGGCATAGCCTTCGTTCTGCATCTCGGCGATCCAGTTGGGGTGCTGGTAGACCGAGCGCAGTTCGGTGGCCATGAATCGCTCGGCGGTTTGCAGTCGAGCGCGCAATGGGTCGCGCATATTGGAGATGTACAGTTGCGGCGAGCGGCCTTCCAGGTGCTGAATGGCCTTGGAGATGCCTCCCAGGTACTCGAATGGATGATCGGTATCCAGCAGTCCGCGCAGGTTGGATGAGCGCGAGAAGACGGCGGCATCCACGCCACGCAGCTGCTCGGCATAGATGTTTACCCGCTGCCCGTCACTGTTTTCGGCACGGCTGCTCCAGTTCGCGGGGTCTGGGCCGTAACCCCAGGACATGCGATCGAGATAGATCGCTGCCAGCTGGCCGTCTTCGGCCTCCCATTGGTCGGAGGCCAACGTGGCGTCGGGCAGTCCGGTGCCGTAGTCACCGCTTTCGGTGCCAAACAGGCGGGTCAGTGCCAGTTCGCGCGCCTGTTCGGCACTAAAACCTTGCTCCTGAAGGCTTTGTGCGAGTGTCCGGCTGTGGGCCCGCAGGGGGTTCATGGCCGCCGGCTCGTCGGCGGCGGCCACCAGCTCGATCGCCTGATTGAAGCGCTCCATCACGTTCGGGAACTGGTCCCGATACAGGCCAGTGAGAGACAGGACCACATCAATGCGAGGACGTCCCAGCTCTTCCAGCGGGATCAGCTCCAGGTCGATGACTCGACCACCACGGTCCCAGACCGGACGAACGCCCAGCGCATAGAACACCTCGGCCTCCAGCATGCCGAGATGGCGCATGGTCTCGGTGCTCCACATGGAAAAAGCCAGCTTGGTCGGAAAGCTGTCGTGCATGGCCTGGTGCTCCAGGATCAGTGTTTCCAGGGCAGCCTGTCCCCCTTCCCAGGCCGACTGGGTCGGGATGCGGGACGGGTCGAAGCCATACATGTTGCGCCCTGTCGGCAGGGCATCCGGGTTTCGTACCGGGTCGCCTCCGTAGGAGGGGTCCAGCCAAAGGCCGTCGAGCGCCTTGAGCACCGATTCCACCTCATGCTCGGCATTCAGTTTCTCCAGCCAGTAACGGCCTTGTTCGTAGAGCGGGACCAGTTCGGCATCATCGGGAGTTGCGCCGGCCAGCACCTGGTCACGCACAAAGTGGTAAGGGCGGGTGTCCTGCATATCCTGGTAGTCGATTCTGAACAGCTCGCCCGGATCGTCATGGCCCATGGCGCGGTAGAGCGGCTCGCCGAGCATCTGCATGATGGTACTGGCGAGATGATCCGGCTCGGGGCTTTGTCCCAGGGTATGCAGCCCGAGAGGCTGCATCGACATGCCGAGATCTTCCAGATAATCCTCGATATCACGCAGGACTTCCTCGAAGTGGGCCTGCAGATCGGCAACCTGCCACCCCAGGTCCTGGTGGATGTTCATTTGGATGGCCTGCTCGATGATCATTTCCCGGTTACTGGCTTTCACCAGTCCCTCATCCAGCAGCTGGTATTCGCGGATCAGGTCGTTGATGGCGACGAAATCATCGGACAGTCCGGCCGGGGAGAACGGTGGTGTCTGGTGACTGACGATCACCCCGCGTCCGCGCCGCTTTACATGGATCGCCTCACCGATGTTGTCGACGATATACGGGTAGATCACCGGCACATTGCCGACCAGAAGGTTCGGGTAGTCGTGGACCCAGAGGCCGCGTTCCTGGCCCGGGGTCCATTCCTGGCTGCCGTGCGTACCGAAGTGAATGATGGCATCCACGCCCAGTTGTTCCCGGGCCCACAGGTAGGTAGCCAGGTAGGCATGGTTTACAGGCACTTTGGTGTCGTGATGAAGCTCCTTTTCATCTTCACGACCGGGTTCACCTCGCATTGGCTGCGGCAGGATCACCAGCTGGTCACGTTGCATGCGGGGGATGATGAATCCCTCCTGCCCGTTCCGTTCGATAACCCAATAGCTGGTTTCGGGCGGTCCGAAGAAATCGTTGATTTCTGCCTGGATTGATTCGGGCAAGGTGGCGAACCAGCGCTGGTAATGTGCCAGAGGCAGGAAATCCCAGAGTTCGCTGGCCAGCAGCTGCTCGAAGCCGTCGCCACGCCAGCCGGGGCGCAGCATGGTGCCAATGGCGTCGATCAGTTGCTGCTCCTCGACCGGATCGACGCAATAGCCTTCCGCCGCCAGACGGTGTGTCAACGCATCCAGCGAGCGCGGCACGTTGAGGTTGGAGGCGCCCATATTGTGTTCGCCGGGTGGGTGGTTCCAGAAAAACAGTGCCAGCCGCTTGTCCGCTGGTGGTTTCTGCTGCAGTCGGGCCAATCGCAACGCCTTTTCCACCAGCATCCGGGAATGGCCCGGTACTGGCAGCATCTCGCCATCCTCATTGGTCGTGAGTACAACCGGGTCGATCAGTCCCATGTACTCACCGTTGGTGAGCGTGAAGGGAATGCTGAAGCTGGAGACCCCGGCGGTGTCGGCCAGATACTCTTCGAGAGGGCCGCCCCGGTAGTTGATGATGTTGATGACGGGGCGACCCATGGCCTGATACCAGGCCTTGCGCCCGTCCGGGTTGCTGCCGAGGAAGTTGTTGACCAGCACCACATCGGGCAGCAGGTGGCCGTCCAGGGTGATCATGGGGTCGTCACCGGCCTGCCAGGCGGATGGCCAGGCGGATGGCTTGGGGTTCGGGAACAGGTCGGCCGTGGTTGGAATCTGGCCCCGCGTATCGCCGGGAGGTGAGTTTGAATCCACCGCGCGTCGGATATTGCCGGGTGTCCGGTAATACACCAGCGGCAGGGCGTCTGAGGCCTCGATCCGGGCGATGACGTCATCCATCCAGCGAGTCTGCCCGTCTGACAGGTAACTCGATGTCGTCTCCACCGCGATGACCGGCCGGCCCCGCCACTCGCTATCGTGGCGCGTTTCCCACCAGTGCAGATACGCCTGCAGGTCGGCGAAGACCTGGTCTGGATAGTCACCGTGATAGATGCCGCCATCCGGTAGCGGCCGCACTGGAGGCACCGCCTCCGGATTGCCGCCGCTCAGCAGGGCATGGAGGTATGCGAACAACCGCTGGCGGTTGGTTGTCGTGCCGGCCAGATAGTACTCCGCGATGCGCTGTGCCGTCGTCATTTCCAGGCGTTCCGCCCACAGAGGGCGCTCGCGGGTAAAGTGGTTGAGATGCACCACAGGGGCGTCTTGTCCGGTCAGCTGCTCACCGGCGATACGCCTGACCATGCTCTGGTCGTCGCTGCGTGGTGCATCAATGATGATCAGGTCAGCACCCGCCAAGGTTGCGGCGATCCCATTCTCGTCATCGCGGTCCACCTGGGTCCAGCGCAGCTCGATCCCCTGTTCTTTGGCCGCCTGTTCGAACAGTCGGAATTTGTGTTCCAGCACAAACTCGGTGGCGAGGATGGCCACATGGTGGTCAAGCGCTGTGGCTGCATCGGATGCGGGGTCGGCACTGGCCTTTGACGGGCCGGTGCAGGCGATGAAGGCCGCCAGCATGACCAGCATGAAAAGGGCGGCCCTGGCCAAGGCGGACCAGGAAACGATATTCGACAAGTTGGGCTTGCGCATCGTGCGAGTTCTCCGGGGCGGCATGGATGGTTACCAGCGATACGTCAGGCCGGCACGGAGCGTGCGCGGGCCGTAGCCGGCATTGAAGATCCGCTCGCCACCGGACTGGCTCACGCGCGGGGAGTATTTGGAGTCCAGCAGATTCAGCAGCTGGACCGTGAATTGCCAGTTCTTGTGCCGATACCCTGTCCGCAGGTGGTAGAGCGTCGGGCGGTTGTAGCGGTCCTGATTGTCGAGGCTGGTGTAGTAGCTGCTCATGTAGTCGGCCTCCAGTTCGATATAACTGCCGGTGATTGGCATGACCGTGGCGCGGGCGTTGAGGTGATGAAGGGGCATGGCATTGAGGCTGTTGCCGCTGTAGTCCTCGCCACGATCCACGTAATCGAGCAGTTTGCTGGTCGCCCGGGTGTAGGCGGCGTCGAAGCGCAGCCATTCGGTCGGCTGCCAGCCGGCCGCGGCCTCGAAGCCGCGGAAGCGGATCTTGCCGACGGCGTCGGTATAAGTGGCCCGGTTGGCACCGGGGACGAAAGCATTGAAGCCACTGCAGCGATCCGGCTGATCGATGCAGTAGACGCTCAGGTGGTAGTCCTCGATGGTGGTCTCATAGAGCGTGAAGTCGTAGTCGATATCCGGCCCTTGCAGCTGGCCACGCAGGCCCACTTCGGTGGTCAGCATGGTTTCCGGTGGCAGATCCGGATTGGGATAAGTCGCCGTGACCGTCGCGGCGGTCGATGGAACCCGAAACCCCTCGGCGAGGCTGGCCCAGAGGCGGTTGTCCTCGTTGAGCATGAAGACCAGTCCACCCTTCTTGACCAGCTTGGAATAGTTCCGCTTGCCTGACTGATACAGCTCTTGTCCCTGGCGGTCGAAACTGAGCTGTTCCACGTCGTATTCGAAGTCCTCGTGACGGACGCCAGCCGTCAGATGCAAGCGCTCAAACGGCGAAAATTCATACTGTGCGAACGGTGAGCGGCCCGTTTCACGAATCGTGCTGGCGGTATTGAGGTCTTGCCGCTGCCGATCCTGCCGGTTGTACCGGTCATCGCTGTTGGTGCCCCGGATCAGGTCGGCACCGAGATTGAGCTTTCCGTCCAGGGGCTCGAATTCGTGGCGGTAGATCAGTTGCAGGTTGTTTTCGCGGTAGTTTTTTTCAGTCTCGCGCAGGGCCGCGGCGGCGGTCTGCCCATAGCCTTGCGTCACCTCGGTGCCCTTGCTCTGCCGGTGGATGAAACCAAGGCGGAATTCACCGGCGTCACCAATCATCTGTGTCAGGCGCAGGGATGGCGTGACGTGCCGCATCTGCTCACTGAGCACGTCATGCTTGACTGCGGCCTGCTGCCAGTCCGCCCGGAAATCCTCCTCCGAGAGGTTGCCCGGATCTTCCTGGTAGAGATCGAGATACTCCATCCGCATCTGTACGCGAGTGGTCTCGGTGGGATCGAACTGGAGCTTGCCGCTGACAGCATCCCGTTCGCGACGCGCATGCTCACGCCAACCGTCATCCCGCATCAGGTTGGCGTCCAGCAGATAGCCCAGCCCGTTTTCGAGCGTATCGCCGGTAGAAACACCGCCGCGGTACAGATCCGATTCCCCTGTCTGTGCCCAGATGCGATGCTCCGGCCCAGCGGGTGGATCACGAGTGATGACATTGATGGTGCCGCCCACCGTATTGCTGGAATTGAGCACCGAGGCCGGGCCGCGGGTGACTTCGACCCGCTCGATGTCCCAGGTGTTGGTCTCCTCGATGAAACCCCAAGTGCCGTGCTGCTGTGGGGAGCTGACGGCCTGGCCGTCGATCAGGTTGCCGGTATAGGAACGCCCACCAATCGGAATGCGCATGTTGCGGGTAAGGCTGGTGCCGGGAATGCGGTTGAGAAGCTCATTGACCGAATCGACGAAATGCACCTTTTCCAGCTCCTCCTGGTCGATCACCGAGCCGGCGCTCGGTGTATCTGGCGTGAGTTGCCCCAGCTCCGTGCGTGCTTGTGGCGACACCAGCGGGTCCACGGAAAATCGGACGTCTTCCAGCTGGCGGATTTCGGTCTCGGCCAGCGCCTGGCCTGGCATCGGGCTCAGTGCCAGAATCAGCGCGGTCAATCCGACCCGGGTCGGTAACCGCTGGTGACGGAATGGGCGATTGGGGTCCGGGAAGGGGTGGATGTTCGTCATCAAGGCGGTCCATGCGGAAGGTTTTGGTGGTCCTGGTTGGATGACTTCCCTTAAGCAAGAGCTGTGCCAGTGCGTTTTTACCGAAAAACAATCACTTGGACCTGATCGGGCTGGGCTATATGCCGCAGTGCATGTGTGGTTTGGCGCGCCCGTTGGGAGATGCCCGCCGCCCTGGTCGGGTATATTGACCACTGATGTTTACGATGCCTGGGGCTTGTCTGAATGACTGATGTGGATTGGAATAAGGTGACGGCGGCCATCTGGCGCCCGCGTACGCAGCGACTCCGCCCGGTGCATCGGGTCGATCCAGTCGTCCCGGAGCAATTGCTGGGGGTCGGACGGCAGAAGCGCGCACTGATGGAAAATACCGAGCGTTTTCTCGCTGGGCGGGGGGCGAACAACGCCCTGCTGTGGGGCTCGCGCGGCACGGGCAAGTCGTCGCTGATCAAGTCGATGCTGAATGCCTATGCCGACCGTGGGTTGCGGATGATCGAGGTGGACGCCGATGACCTGGGCGACCTGCCGGAGATCATCGATCCACTGCTGGATCTGCCGCAACGCTTCGTCATTTTCTGTGACGATCTTTCCTTCGAGCAGGGCGATAGTCGCTACAAGGGCCTCAAGCGTGTGCTGGAAGGGTCGCTGGAGCTGCCGCCGGAGAACGTGGTGGTCTACGCCAGCTCCAACCGACGGCATCTGCTGCCCGAGCTGGCGAGTGACAACCAGGGCACGCAGGTGGTAGGCACAGAACTGCACTACAGCGATGCGGTCGAGGAGAAGATCTCACTGTCTGACCGCTTCGGCCTGTGGCTATCGTTCTACCCGATCAGCCAGCCGGAGTATCTCGAGATCGTCGACTTTTTCTTCCGGGACTGGCCAGGTGATGAGCGTGGTGGCCGTGACCGGTTGCACGCCGATGCCATCCGTTTCGCCCAGGCACGCGGCGTGCGCAGCGGCCGGGTGGCGCGACAATTCTTCAACAGCCGCGCTTGAGGCCGCCTACTGGACGATAACCGCCTCTGCCTTGTCGGTGATCCTTTTGTGAATGGACTCGCAAGTGGAGCGGGAGGGCGAGCGCGCTGGGCTGCACTGGACGAGTCTGCCGCCATGCCCATGTGCAGACGCTGCGGGCTGCTGTGAGAGCCTTTCTATATAATGATTATTGGATTATGTATTCAAATCATATTGGTTTTATTGTCGAACAATAATCAGAGCAATTCCTACAAGAAATCAATCATTCCATTGGTTTGATTGTCTTAATTGTTCTTGATAAAAAACCATTTCATACTGAGTGTCATTGATTTCAAATGGCATATTGTTTCCCCTTGTTTGACAAGGGGGTATGTTATCTCTATCATGTCGCAATCAATTTGCATCTTGGCGTGCTGGCCGGCTGTTTGTATTGCCAGCAGCTAAAGAGATCAATCCAATAGCCATGTGACTATCTTCGATAGATAGAATGCAGATAAGTACTTGGCGGTAACGGTTACCCCAGTCTGTTTAATTCAGGCAGTCTGTTTTCATCATCATATTGGATCGGGGTGCGAGGGTTTTCGCGCCGCACAGGTCAGGCATATCGCCTTCTGTGCTGTTTATCGAGGGCAGTGCCCATGGCATCCAGTCAATAATGCGGATGTGCCCGCTTGGTGGGTTTGCACCAGGCTGCGTGCCATCGGCTTGATAAGAGGATGAATATGACTAAGCGTATTGCCATCATTGGCTCAGGCCCCAGCGGCCTGGCGCAGCTCCGTGCCTTTGAATCGGCCTTTAGACAAGGTGCTGAACCAGTTGAACTGGTCTGTTATGAAAAGCAAAGCGATTGGGGCGGCCAGTGGAATTACACCTGGCATACGGGGCTGGATGAAAATGGCGAGCCGGTCCACAGCAGCATGTATCGCTACCTCTGGTCCAACGCGCCCAAGGAGTGTCTGGAGTTTGCCGACTATACCTTTGAAGAGCACTTCGGCAAGCCGATCGCGTCTTACCCGCCCCGTGCCGTATTGTGGGACTACATCAAAGGCCGCGTCGAGAAGTCTGACGTACGTCGCTACATTCGCTTCAATACCCCAGTTCGTCAGGTCGAGTTTGACGACGCCAGCCAAACCTTCACGGTGACGGCCCACGACCACACGACAGACACAGTCGAATCCGAAGTATTTGACCATGTCGTAGTCGCCTCCGGGCATTTCTCCACACCGAACAAGCCCGAGTTTGAAGGCTTTGATACCTTCAATGGACGCGTGCTGCATGCACACGATTTTCGGGATGCTCTGGAATTTCACGGCAAAGACTTGCTGCTTATCGGCAGCAGCTACTCGGCCGAAGATATCGGCTCGCAATGCTACAAATACGGTGCACGCAGCATTACCACCAGCTACCGCTCGGCTCCCATGGGATTCGACTGGCCGGAAAACTGGGAAGAAAAGCCACTGCTGGAGCGAGTGTCCGGCAACACGGCCTACTTTATCGACGGTACCAGCAAGCAGGTGGATGCGATCATTCTCTGCACCGGCTACCTGCACCACTTCCCCTTCCTGCCGGATAGCCTGCGGCTGAAAACCGACAACCGCCTCTGGCCGCTCAACCTTTATCAAGGGGTGGTTTGGGAAGATAACCCCAAGATATTCTATCTGGGCATGCAGGATCAGTGGTACACCTTCAACATGTTTGATGCCCAGGCATGGTTTGTGCGGGATGTGATTTATGGCCGCATCGAGCTGCCCAGTGTGGAGGAAATGAAACGCGATAGCGCCGCATGGCGTGCCAAGGAAGAGGCGTTGGCCGACGATGAAGCCTGTGTTCGTTTTCAGGGCGAATATGTGCAGCATTTGATCGAGCAGACCGACTACCCGAGCTTTGATATCGAGGGGGTAAACCAGACGTTTCTGCAATGGATGCAGCACAAGCGCGACAGCATCATGAGCTTCCGCGATAATTCCTACCGCTCATTGATGACCGGGACCCAGGCGCCACGACACCATACCCAGTGGATGGAAGCGATGGACGACTCGCTTGAATCCTATCTTGATGTCTCCGAGCAGGGTGAAGCCACCGAGCAGAAAGCACCGCAAAAAACCAAGCAGAAAGTGCTTGACCGAAAGACGCCCAAAAGGGCTAGGCAGTCCGCGTTTAGGAAGACTGGAGATGCCAGGTCACAGAGGGATACCAGGCCGCAAAGAGCGTAAGCTGTTTGTAAATTAACGTCACGAAGAAGAGCGCCTTTTTGAGGCGCTCTTCTTGTTTCTGCCATAACGGCAGCTGGCTGGTCCGCAACGCCCGCGCACATCTGACCTCCGGTTCAGGTTGCTTCTCGAGTATCTATATCAGCCGGCCTCGAGAGTCGGTAGGGCATGTCTCGCATGGCCTTCTAGACCATTATTCGCGGCTGAGTCGTGGCGTGTCTGGTAGATGGGGCGCCCGTCCGCCGTGCCGGATGCACAATAACGATCCATGCACCCTGCCTGTTGACGTGGCCCCACCGGGAATCCCTACGCCAGCAGGCCATGGCGTCATGACCATGACGACGGTTACGCTTGGGAGATGATGGGCCCAAGGGTGTCAACGGGACTGGTTTTGCCGTTGATCCGAGAGCACTACGGTTTTCCAGTCGGCCGAGGCGCGTCGGGCTGCCCCGACTCCGCTTCCGGCCCTGATGCGGCGCCATGACAAGCTGTTACCCAGAAAAGGGCTGCCCCCGAACGACAAGCCGCGGTGTAAATAGTTATTGACGAAGAGCAGGAAAAGGGGGAAAGTCAACCCCATTCGGCTCAAATGTCTGCGCTTGGTGGTAAAACACTAACAAGGAGTGTTTCATGAAAGGTTCGTCCCCTCTATCCGCTGTGGCTCGCATCCTCGCTCTGATGGCTTTCAGCCTGGTAGCCGTCCCGACCCAGGCGGCGGTGGTAGCGCTGTTTGCCGATACGAATTACGTCGACTACATCCCAGGTGATTCTGATGCTGAGGCAAGCAATCTCGAAGCCTCGCTCACCGCTGATGGGCATACGGTCAACACCTTTACCGGCGTTACTGCAGCGGATTGGAGCGCGGCACTAAGCGGAGTTGATGTGCTTGCGGTTCCGGAACAGGAGAATGATGCGATCTACCCGGCGCTGGAGGCCGGCGCGGCCACGGCAGTCGAGGACTTCGTCAACAATGGCGGCACGCTGCTCATAACCCAGGACTATGAGGGTTTCCTCAACGGCATGTTTGGCTGGGCGCTGACCCAGACGGGCAATGACCCTTATGATCTGGTGGCGGCCAATGCGGCCGGTACGTCGTTCGCAGGTGGGCCCGCTACTCTGCCGTACAATAACGACACATCCAGCTACAGCAACCTGCCTGCCGGCTCTACCTGCATGTACGAGAATACGACAGGTGACTGCACCGTGTTCACCGTTGCCATCGGCAGCGGGGCGGTCATCTCCCTGGGTTGGGATTGGTACAATGCTGCTCCGACTGGTACGGGGGACGATGGCTGGCTTGATGTGCTGAGTCGCTCCATGGCTTATCAGGCTGCGGCGCCCACCGCCCACTCGATCCCGACGCTCGGCTGGCCTGCCTTGTTCCTCCTTTCGCTGACACTGCTCGGTTTCGGTGCCCGCCTGCGCGGCGGCAGCATCCGCAGCTGAGCAGCAGCCTCTCCCCGGGTTCATCCGGGGCTGACTCGGGACTTACCCCGGGTTCAATCCAGCCACCCTCAGGTAGCGCGCGCCCAGCCTTCGGACTCTGTGAGTCTTCCGCGAAGGGCTGGGCGTTTCTCGGTCATCACCTCGCTCCAGGGGTGGTGCCGGACGGAGCGATTGGACGGCTGAACGAGATCCGCGACGCCGATCGCAATCAGCCCGGACGGGTTGCCTGCCCTGCTGCTCATCTTCGACAAGTCATGGCGGCAGCTACCACCAGGTCGCGCCGCTATTACCTCTCCTTCCTATTACCCGCCCACTGTCCGCTAGGCGCGCAAGCCATGACCGAACGAGTGCCGGGATGGCTTTGTTTTCAATCTGATGGGGACTGTGAATGGGCCAGCGGGTGCGGCTTGCCGCCTCCGATGATGCCTAGTGTGTCTTGAGGGGCAGGGCGCGGCGATAATCCGCTATCGGCTGGACGGTAATCGGGTCACCCGGTAGCCGCTGCTTTCTCGGTCGGCCGGATGATCCGCCACACCGGCGCGGACCATGTTCCGGTCGATGCAGGTGCGGCGCTGGGCCAGATATTGGCCAGATATTCCCTGCTCTCCACGACCGCTGCCTGATATTGACCTTTCCGGAAGGCGCCGTTGCCACCCTTGTCTTGCGGCTCTGGTGCTGGCTGGTCGGTTGGTGCTGCCCGCCTGGGCAGCTGTTGCGTCGATCGGGCTTTCCTTCAGCCTCGAATCGAGTGGATGGAGGTTGATTGGCGGTGGCGATGGGGGTCGAACCGGCAAGGCCCTGACGCTGACATGCCCAGTGGTTGTTGGCGCGCCAGGGCAGCTACCTGAACTGCCAGGGACGGCCACATGGCACGGGGCCAGGGGTGGGCGCCGCAGCCGTCTATCGCGGCGGTACGTCGGCCGCCGTTGCTGGGCCGCGATGAATCGGGATGCATGAAAAAGGGCCCCGAATCGGGGGCCCTGACAGGGGCGACCAGGGGTTCTCGATCAGGCCGAGAAGTGGTCATCCCTGCGGCGGACGGCGAGCCAGCCGAAGCCGCCGATCAGCAGCGACATGAGGATGAGCGCCCACTGGGATAGGGTCGGGATTTGGTACACCTCCGGTGGTGGCACCGGTGTGCCCAGGATTTGGGTGTCCTCGGTGGTGGTGTTGGGCAGGTCGTCCGGGTTCTCGGTCGTGTCGGTGGTCACGCTCACCGTGTTGGTGACGGTCCGGTCGACCGCGGTCGCATCGGCCTGGACGGTGATGGTCACGCTGGTGGAGGCCCCGACGGCCAGAGCGCCCAGGTTGCAGGTGACTATGCCAGCGGCATGGCTGCAACCGGAGTCGTCACTGGAGTAGGTCACGCCGGCGGGCAGTGTGTCGGTCAGGACCACGTTCGCGGCATCGGCCGTGCCGCCATTGGTGACGGTGATCTGGTAGTCGAACGAATCACCGGCATTGACCGGGTCATTGCTGTCGCTCTTGGTGACGCCGAGATCGGCGGCGATCACGTTGCTGTCGGCGGTGGCCGTGTCGTTGCCGGGGGTGTTGTCGTCGGCGTCCGAAGACACGGTCGCGGTATTGGTGTGGGGACCAGTACCACCCGGCACTGCGGCCGTGGCGATCACGTTGAGCGTGGCGGACTCACCGGCAGCCAGGGTGGAGAGCAGACAGCTGACGGTACCGCCCGTTTCGCTGCAGATGAAGCCGCCGCCAGCAGCCGAGACGAAGTTGAAGCCGGTGGGCAGGGTGTCTTCGACCACCACATTGGCCGCCGTGTCCGTATCATCATTGTTGGTCACCGTGATGGCGTAGGTGACGTTCTCGCCCGAGACGACCGGTTCGGGAGTCACGCTCTTCGTGATGCCCAGATCAATCTCAGGGGTGACGTCCAGGATCTGGAAGCTGACCGTGCCACTCGTAGCCGCCTCTTCACCCGCCCAGAAGGTATTGCTCCCACCGTTACCGTTATGATGGAAGCCGGTCAGTATCGCTGAGTAGGTCCGCTCCCCGCCGCCATCGTCATAAGTGAAGGTGGTATCAACGAATGCCTGGCGCACGAAGGCATGCGCGTCGGAACAATCATCGCCAGGGCTGTCCGTGCCATTGGCGATAAAGATCTGCTCCGGCCCGGGGTTGTTGACCGGTGACACCAGGGTGCCGTCGGACCGGCTATTGGGGCAGGAGCCAGCCGCGGTGTTGCCAGTCCAGGTGGCGCCACCGTCAGTGGAATAGTAGTAGCCGTTGATCCCGTAGCCGGCGTTGGCGGTTTCCCAGTTGTAGATGGTATAACTGTTCTGGATTTCGACGATCGCGTTGGCGTTGTTCGAAGTCTCGGCATTGTTGGCATCGGTCTGGTTGGCGAACAGCGCCAGGTTCCACTCCATCTCAATGTGTTCAAGGCCGGTGCCTGAGCTGATCGGCCGGTTGAAGTGGGTCAAGACGCCAAAGTCTCCCAGAGTGCCATCGCTGACGATGCTGTCCCCCAGGACCCGCGAGAGTGCCAGCCCACTGCGACCGTCATACGGCCCCACCGTCCCTTGCGCCGTGCCCCAAGCCCCCTGTGGGCCATGTCATAGCCTTGGGCCTTGCAAGCGAATCGTGCCCGCGGGCAGGGTCCGCTCCCGAATAATGCGGTGCCACCAGAACCCCATGTGGGAGCTTGCCCTGCAAGCGAATCGCGCCGGCAGGCGCGAGTTGAGGGTTGGGGGCGCTGCGTGGTTGAGGCTGGTGGCGGGTTGAGCGGAGGCGGTTGGGGGCGCTGCGCGGTTGGATCTAGTGGCAATTTAGGACTGGACAGTCGCTGAACGCGACTTTCGCTTGCAAGGCAAGCTCCCACAATATAATACGGTGCCACCAGAATCCTATGTGGGAGCTTGCCTGCAAGCGAATCGCGCCGGCAGGCGCGAGACTGAGCCTTCGGCTGGCATGAATGATTACTGTGGCCGCTGAAAGCTGGACAGCCGCTGATGCGGCTTTCGCCGATTTGTGGCGGCATTCGTATCGATTTGCGGCATTCGTATTATGATGGGGTTCCGAGAACACAGGAAAAGGATATTTGGACATGTTCAAGTTGAAAAATCGCTTACGCGTCTTGCCGTGGGCACTGCTTGTACTGGCGGTGGCTGCACTGGATATCGCGACGGTCTACGCCCAGGCCGGCACCACCACCCTGAGCTATTTGCGCAGCTTCGACGTCTCCGATACGTCCGGCGCGCCCATCAGGGCAGAGGGCGTTGCAATTGACACCTCGGCGGATGAAGTGCTGATCGTGAACGATAGTGCCGTGGTCTACCGCTTTGATCGCAGCGGCACGGTGCTCGGCAGTTTTACAGTGGGGGAGGGACAGCAGAACTACGGGGTATCACGCGCTTCGGCAGCAACTACCTCGGCGCCAATGATGATACCGGCAACAGGGGCATCATCGAGTTCGACAGCGCAGGCGCCTTGACAGGCATCAATATCGACCTGGAGGCCAGCGGGGTCGTGAATGTCAACGACAGCAACGGTGTTGTCTTTGATCCGGCCACCAGCACGATACTCCACGCCGACGAAAATGATGATGTCGTGCGCGAGTTCACGCTGCCCCCCCGTGACCTTGCTGGCAACGATAGATATCGATGCGACCGTGTCGGATGCCGAGGGGATCGAGATCAACCCCGCCAATGGCAATATCTTGATTGCCGATGACCTGGTCGGGTCAATAGGCACCCTGTTCGAGTTCACCCGCACGGGGGTGTTGGTAAGACAGTGGGACATGGCGGATTTGCTGGCCGGTACCTCGTACAGTAACGCTGACCCGCTGGGGCTGGCCCTCGATCGCGGGCGCGGAGAGCTGTATGTGGCACAGGGAACCAACAATCGCGTCGATGTTTTCAGGTTTGGTACGGGCGAGCCCGTCGCGGTATCCATTGCGCCGCCGGGCACGCTGCTGCTGTTGTCTACCGTTCTGGTTGGCATGGGCTTGATGGCCATGAGGCGTCGTCGGCGCACTTCGTGATTGCGAGGCTGCGCTAACGTCCCCCTTGTGATGGGAGAGATGGGCCGATGCAGCGGGGCTGGGGTGGGCGATTGCCGGCTTGTGTCTGCTGCAACGAGCCACGAGGCAGCCTCGCAAGGGATTGAACAATGTCCGCATGATGATGAAGCCCGGATCCGCTGGATGCGGGCTTTTTCGTGGGCGTGCAATTGAGGTAGGCAGGCCCGCGGCCACGGTCAATCGCAGCCTTTGTGGGCCATGTCATCGCCTTGGGCCTCGCAAGCGAATCGCGCCGGCAGGCGCGAGTTGAAGGTTGGGGGCGCTGCGCGGTTGGATCTAGTGGCAATTTAGGACTGGACAGTCGCTGAACGCGACTTTCGCTTGCAAGGCAAGCTCCCACAATGTAATGCGGTGCCACCAGAACCCCATGTGGGAGCTTGCCCTGCAAGCGAATCGCGCCGGCAGGCGCGAGTTGAAGGTTGGGGGCGCTGGGCGGCTGAATCCAGTGGCAATTCAAGACCGGACAGCCGCTGGCGCGGCTTTCGCGGGCAGGGCCTGCTCCCACAATGGCATGGTGCCACCAGGCCTGTGAGAACTTGCCGCGCCAAGTTGGCTGGACAGCGCCAGCGGGCTGGCGCAGGATCAACGCGGCGTCGGCACGAGGGTGTGCCGGCGATCTGATAATCGACTCGGAGAAACCAGGTCATGACCTTTCATATTGAATTTGTCCCGTTGATCTCGCTGGTGGCCGGCATCGTCATTCTGCTGGTGCCCAGGTTGCTCAACTATATCGTGGCGATCTACCTGATCACGATCGGTGTACTGGGGCTGCTTGGCTACGGCTTCTGATCACGTCATGTGAGGAAGGGGTCGCGTAGATCGCGCCGGGGAGGGAGTGTGTCGAGCGCCCAGTGCCTGAGCGCCACTTTCGTGGCACTCTGCGGTTCTTGTGCGAACGGCCCGGTTGGCCGGTATGGCCGTCCCGGCCAGGGAGGCGTCGACGGGGGAGACCTGAATCATAAATCCGCCCCGGATGACGGCGGTGCACTGGCCCGCCGGCCGATCCAGTGACCGGTTACCTCATGGGGTCTAGACTGGTTATTGGAGTTGTCGCCGTCGAGCGGCCCGATGTGTTGAATCAATCTCGAACGAGAGGTGTCTATGTACGACTGGGGTTATGGCGCGATGCCGCATATGGGGTTCGGCTTTGGTGGCTGGATCCTGATGATTCTTTTCTGGGTTTTTCTGGTCGTGGCGGTCGTGGTGGTGATCAAATGGCTGGTCGCCTCGCCGCGATCACACTCGGATTCCTCGAGCGAGTCGCGACGCAATCGGGCGCTGGAGATCCTCCGCGAACGGTACGCCCGCGGCGAGATAGACAATGAGGAATTCGAGGAGCGCCGCCGGCGTCTGGATGACTGAGCTTCCCTAGTCTCGATGAGGAGGCAAGGCCGGCCCTTATTGATGTGTTATTGAGGTTGAGGTGTCGGTGGGTCGATGCGCCGGTGGGGTTCGTGAACCGAAAAAAGACCGCCCGATGGTGGGCGGTCTGCTTGCGATGGAGTGTCGAGCCGGAGTAGGTGTCAGTCCTGCTCCAGTACCTCCTGCATTCGCTTGTGCAGGTCGATGCGCTCCTCGGTCATTTCCTGCTGCAATGCGCCGATCTCGCGTGATTTCTTCTTGATGGCGTCGTAATCCGGCTTGTCGGCTCGTTGCAGGCGCTCAAGCTCGCGCTGGCGGTCCTGCCTTTTCTCCATCAGCTCCCACTGTTTTTTCCGTGATTCCTTCTGGATGGTTTGCATGCGCTCGCGCTGCTCTTCGGTCAGGGCCTGGCCGTTCCAGCCCGCGCCGGGTCCGTAGCCATCCATCATCGGCCCGTAGCCGCCGTCATAACCTGGTCCCATCATGCCGGGGCCGTAACCATCGCCATGGCGCGGGCCCATCATGCCGGGGCCATGGCGGCCACCGTAGCCGTTGTCATAGCCGCCACCATGACGCGGTCCCATCATGCCGGAGCCGTAGCCACCACCATGGCGCGAGCCCATCCCATGGCGGCCACCGTAGCCGTTGTCATAACCGCCGCCATAACCTGGACCACCCATGCCGGGGCCGTAGCCGCCTCTCTGGCCTGGTCCCATCATGCGTGGGTCCTGGCCTCGCATCATGCCGTAGCTGCCGTCGTAACCGGGGGCCATCATGCCCGGCCCGTAACCCTGGCCATGTCCGTAGCCAGGGTCATAACCCGGGCCATAGCCGGCCCCATAACCGGGTCCGTAAGGCCCCGAGCCACCCATCATGCCGCGTTCGGGCATGCCACGCTCGGACCTGTCGTTGTCGGCCAAGGCGATGGATGGTGCGGCAGTCAGCGCCATGGCCATTGCGATAGCGGGGGTGTAGGTGGTCAATTGGCGAATGAATCTGATCTTTTTCATGGTAATTCTCCTCCTTCCGGAATGAGGGTTTTGGAGTGGGCAGGCTGCGATCTGAGCCGGGCACCCGTCATGGCGTGTGTTCCGGTCGGCGGAACGCCGGGCGCGTGACGATGAATATCGCGCCAATCAAGAACATAGCAGGTCGCCTCGGTTTTTTTCCGCTGCCCCCAGCCTTGCCGATTGGTGGGCAAGAACAGCTGTTTGTGCAGCGGGCAGGCCGTGCTGAAGTGGCTATAGTCACCTCAGCAAGGACAACGTTTGTTTCATGGGGAAAAGCAAAAAGCATGCGGTTCATGAGTCGAAGCAAGGCAGGTCCCAGCTGATCGGGGCTTGGGATGCAGGGCTATCGATTCGTATAGAGCTTCCTCGCGGAGGCGCATGACTGTCTCCTGATGGGATGAGAGGGACGCTGCTGATGCAAGGCCGGGTGTCTCGCTATTGAGGGGCAAGAGTCTTCATGAAGACAGGTCCAGCCGCTCCACTCAATTAGCCGAGAAATTGGCCGAGGACAGGCCCATCCACCGACGACATGGATTGAGGTGGTTCATGACAACGAAGACCCTGGATACCCCGATCGCTCGTCACGTCTGGGCCAGCCGGTACCGTTACGCCGACGAGCCGGATATCGAGGCCAGTTGGCAACGGGTGGCTGCGGCGCTGGCGGGGATCGAGGCCGAGCCGGCGATCTGGGAGCCGCGCTTCCATGATCTGCTGGCCGATTTCCGTTTCCTGCCCGGTGGCCGGATCCTGGCCGGTGCCGGCAGCGATCGGCGGGTGACGCTGTTCAACTGCTTTGTCATGGGGACCATCGAGGATTCCATGGACGGCATCTTCGAGGCGCTCAAGGAGGGGGCGCTGACCATGCAGCAGGGCGGTGGGGTGGGCTACGACTTCTCCACCCTGCGCCCGGCCGGTACGGCGGCTCGGCAGGCCGGCACGATTGCTTCGGGGCCGGTGTCATTCATGCACATCTGGGACCGCATGTGCGCGACGATCCTTTCCACTGGCGCCCGCCGCGGGGCGATGATGGCGACCTTGCGCGTCGATCACCCCGACATCGAGACCTTCATCGACGCCAAGCGCCAGCCCGGCCTGCTGACGCATTTCAATTGCTCGGTGTTGGTCACTGATGCCTTCATGGCGGCGGTGCGCGCCGATGCCGACTGGCCGTTGCTGTTCCCGTCGGTCGGACTGGGTTCGAGTGGCGGCGAGGAGGTCCGTTGTGACTGGCCCGGCTTCGAGGAGCCGGTGCCCTGTCGGGTGTTTCGGCGACTGCGGGCGCGCGAGCTGTGGGAGCGCATCATGCGTGCGACCTACAACCATGCCGAGCCGGGGGTGTTGTTCATTGATCGGATCAACCAGTGGAACAACCTTGGTGACCGCGAGCGAATCAGCGCCACCAACCCCTGCGGTGAAATTCCACTGCCGCCGTATGGTGCCTGTGATCTGGGTTCGATCAATCTGACCCGTTTCGTGGTGGCACCGTTCAGTGACACGGCTCGGCTGGATCTCGACGCGCTGGTCGAAACGACCAGGTTGGCAACTCGTCTGCTCGACAATGTGATCGATGTGTCGCAGTTCCCGCTGCCGGCGCAGGCCGAACAGGCCCGTGGCAGCCGTCGTCTCGGGCTGGGCATCACCGGGCTGGCCGATGCGCTGATCATGCTCGGCCTGCACTACGACAGCGAGGCCGCCCGCGAGCAGGCCCGGGAGGCGATGGCCACGATCACGCATACGGCCTATCGCACCTCGATCGAGCTGGCCCAAGAAAAGCGGCCGTTCCCGTTCTTCGACCGGGCGCGATTCCTCGACCGACCGTTCATCCGTGCGCTGCCAAGCGATATCCGCGCCGGGATTGCGCGCGACGGCATCCGCAACAGTCATCTGACCGCAATCGCCCCCACTGGCAGCATCAGCCTGCTGGCCGGCAATGTTTCTTCAGGGATCGAGCCGGTCTTTCGGCGCGAGCTGCGTCGGCCGGTACTGAGTGGTGATGGTGGGCAGGAGAGCTTTCTGGTCCAGGACGACGCCTGGCGACGCTGGCAGAGCGAGCACCCCGATGGTTCGTTGCCGCCGGCCTTTGTCGAGGCCGAGCAGCTGGCCCCCGAGGCGCATCTGGCGATGCAGGCGGTCTTGCAGCCGTATGTCGACAGCGCGATTTCCAAGACCATCAATGTGCCCGAGTCGATGCCATTTGCGGATTTCGAGGCGATCTATCAGCGCGCCTTTGAGCTGGGGCTCAAGGGCTGCACCACCTATCGGCCCAACCCCGTCACCGGCGCGTTGTTGCAGAGCGCGGAAACGGCCACGCCCTGTTGCGGGATCGAGCGCGAATTGGATTGATGGGGCGTTCAGTCGCTCCAGTCGCTGGCGAGGGCGGTGCCGGTGTCGGTGACCCGAACACCGAAGCGCTGCGCCTGCTGGTCGAGCAGATCGACGAGCCATGCGCGGTCCGGTCGCGAACAGGACTGCAGCTGCAACTGGCGGATAACGAACGGATCGAGTTCGAGCGTGGACAGGCGACCGTCGAGCAGCGTCGGCCGGTAGAGCAGGGCAAGGTCCGATCGGTAGGGGGCGGTGTCGCCAATGCCCTCGTAGTCGTTGAGGAGATCACCACAGCCGTAGAGGATCAGCCGGTCGCGGTAGATCTCGAAGGCGCGCGGGTGGTGCGAGGAATGGCCATGGATCACGTCGACGCCGGCCTGGTCGATCAGGGCATGGGCGAATCGCCGCTGCGCGTCGGGGATCTGATAGCCCCAGTTGCTGCCCCAGTGGATCGAGAACACCACGGTGTCGCCCGGTCGACGATGGGCCGCGATCCGTTCGGCCAGCCGGGCGACGGTTGCCTCGTCGAGGACAGACAAGTGATGAACGCCGGGGCTCGACTCGTCGGCCGCCCAGTCGGCCGGGATGCCGCTGCTGCGGTGACCGGCGGCGAATACCAGCAGCCGCTGATCGCCCGCACCGGGCAGCACGGCCGGGCGTTCGGCCTCATCCCGATTGCGGCCGGCCCCGGCGACCGGGATGCCGGCCGCCTCGAGTGTTTCCAGTGTCTGGATCAATCCCTCCCGACCCCAGTCGAGCAGGTGATTGTTGGCCAGCACCAGGCAGTCGGGCGCGATTGTCGTCAGGCAGTCGATGTTGGCCGGGTGCATGCGGTAATGGATGCCCTTGCCCGGCCACGGCGTGTCGCTGGTGGTGATCGCCGTCTCGAGATTGAGGATGCGCCGCCGCGTCGGATCGGCGAGCACCGCTCGTGCCGCACCCCAGACGTAGTCGGCATCGACGGCGCGTGGCACCGGGCCGTTGCTGCGTTCGGCCAAGCGCAGGTAGTCGCGGGCATCCTTGATGTAGCCCTCGTAAAGGACGGGGTCGGAAGGAACGGGCAGTATCTGGTCGATGCCGCGACCGAGCATCACATCTCCGCCGAACAGCAAGGGAAGCTCATGGACTTTGTGGGTTGGGCGGGGAGTGGGCATGTGTGCTCGCGCTCTCGAACGATCTGATAGCCGTGCCTTATGTTGGCCCGTTAAGGAAAGTCACCGCGTGAGCTTCGTCGTGATTTCCGCGACATGGCGGCCCTGGTAGCGGGCGATGCGGTGTTCGACCGCGCTGGGCTGTCGACTGCCGTCGCCGCCGGCCAGGGTGCCGGCGCCGTAGGGGCTGCCACCCCGTGGTTCGGAGATGTCGAACATTTCCGGGATGCCGTAGGGCGTGCCGACGATCACCATGCCCAGATGGGCCAGGGTGGTCCAGGTGGAGGTGATAGTGGTCTCGTTGCCGCCGCCGGTGCCGGTGGAGGTGAACACGCTGCCGACCTTGCCGATCAGTTTGCCTTCGGCCCACAGACCGCCGGTCTGATCGAGGAAATTGCGCATCTGCGCAGCCATGTTGCCAAAGCGCGTCGGGGTGCCGATGATCACGGCGTCGTAATCACCCAGCTCCCCTGGCTTGGCGATGGGCGCGGCCTGATCGAGCTTGGCGCCGGCCCTCTTTGCTGTTTCTTCGTCCATCAGCTCCGGCACGCGCTTGATGGTGACCTCGACGCCATCAACGCTGCCCGCCCCCTCGGCGACGCTCTGCGCCATTGTCTCTATATGTCCATACATGGAGTAGTACAGCACCAGAATACGGGTCACGGGATTCGCTCCTTGGGTTGTGCATTTGGCGTCGGAATGCGGGCAATCGTAACCGATTCCAAATGCCTGTGTATGCAGGGTGAGCGGGATGAGATGCCAGGCAGGGGCATTCGTCATGAGGGTGGGATGAACAGGGTGTGCTAATGTCCGATTGGTAGGCAGAACTTGTCGAACAAGTCAAGGGTCGAGGGGGCTGAGGGAATCAAGGATGAAGCGGTACGGGTCGAAACACGTCTTCCGCACACTGGCCTGGCGCATGATCTCCATGGGGATCCTCATGGGGGCGATCTTTCCCATCGTGGCGATACAGATGGGCGTCTCTCCCGAGCTGGCGATCTCGCCGGCGTTTATCGGCACCACGCTCACCGCCGGTCTGATCGTCGGCGGGCTGAATTTCGCCCTCGCCAGTCGCACCATTCGGCCGCGCTTGCGTCGCCTCAATAGGCGCATGCGCGAGGTGCGCGCGACGGTGGGCCAAGCAACCGGCTCGGGCGACTGGCTGGAGTCTGACCCGGCAATCTTCCAGCTGCAGGAGCAGGCCAAAGATGAGTTTGGCGAAGTCGTCAGCAGCTTCAACGCCTTGTTGCTGGCACTGCATTCGGCCCAGCGCGCCGAGAAACGTATCCAGAGCTTCAGTCACACGTTGACCAGCCAGCTTGATCTTGATGAGTTAAGTGACCAGGCATTGGCACTACTGATAAAGCATTCGGCAGCCGACGGCGGTGCGATCATCCTGGAAAAACAGGGCGACTGGCTCATTCCGACCTCCAAAGGCCTGGTGAAGCCAGAATTTATCCTCAACAGCCCCGCGTTGCAGGTCGGCTATGAGCAGGCGTCGATACGTCGCTTTGATTTGTCGGCGGCAGGCGAGGACGAGGGCAGTATCGGTGTTGCTCTTTCGCGGCTGGCAACCCGTGAGGTGCTGTTGCTGCCGATCACGCATCACAAGGTCTTGCTCGGTTGGGTCGTCCTTGCGACAGCCGAATCATTCGGTGAACGCACCTTGCGCCTGCTGCCAATGAAAATCCAGGGGCTGGGTCTGGCCCTGAACAACGCGTTGTTGCACGATGATCTGCAGCGTGTCGCCGCCCTCGACCCGCTTACCGGCTTGTACAACCGCCGCTTTGGCATGGCGCGTCTTGACGATGAGCTGACGCGCATCCAGCGCAGTCAGGCGCCGTTGTCATTGCTCATTATCGATCTCGATGATTTTAAACGCCTGAACGACAGCTACGGTCATCTCGCCGGCGACAAGATGCTGGTGCACGTGGCCGGTACGATCCGCGAGCTGTTGCGCGCGGGCGATGTGGTGATGCGCTACGGTGGTGAGGAATTCATCGTCATCCTGCCGGGCTCGGGCCTCGAGGAGGCCCGCAAGGTGGCCGAGCGTATCCGCGTTGCCATCAGCCAGAGCCAGGTCCAGGTCGTCGGCCACAGCCTGTCGGTGACCGCAAGCCTCGGGGTCGCCTGCTCGTCGGACGACGGGATCAGCACCGCCGAGCCCTTGCTGCGCCTGGCCGATTCGCGTCTGTATGCGGCCAAGTCCGGCGGGCGGGACCGCGTGATTGCCGATGGGGCAGGCAAAGTGCTGTCGAGCTAGCCAGAAGGACCATGGCCCAGTGGACCTGATTCGTCTCGTGTCGGTGGGGCAGCGCGGGCAATTTTCGTCTCCGCTTCCTGATCCCGCCGGGCGACATCGCGTTGCTCAATCAGCCAGTAGACTCCACCGAGGGCCAGCACGGCGAACGCCAGGGCCACGATCATCTGTGGTGATGTTGCGTTGGTATCGATGATGATGAACTTCCGTGCCAGCGCGAGCAGGGCGATCAGCATCACGATCTTCGTCTGGATGATGTGCTCGCGCCGTTCGATCACCTTGATGATCGAGTGCTGAAACTCCATTGCGATCAGCAGCGTCAGGATCGCCCCGAACAGCTTCTGGAATACGCTGTGGACCAGGATGTTTTCTTGCTGGAGCAGGATCGTGCTGACCACCAGCCGGATCAGCTCCCAGAGCGCGAGCAGGATAACCACCGCGATGATCATGCCCAGGATCGCGGCGATGGTCTGCTCGAAGCGCTCCGACAGGCTCATTACCTTCCAGTAGCGGCGCAGATCCGACTGGCTCCTCGATCGACGTTGGTGAATGTGTTGCATGCGGCCCCTCCTGCTGACGATACGTTCGTCGAACCCGTAATTCGTTGACAGTCAATGGCTTGAGGTCATCTCCCCCAGGTTTCAAGACAACTTGTAACGGCCAGGGGGCATCTGCACGAATCGATGGCGCCTCCGGCTGATGCCCGAGTTTTAATAATGTGGATGCGCAATCAGGGCGTCGTCCCGAAGGCGGGCTCATTGCCCGGCTGGGACTGATCCTGTTCCAGTTGCCAGCTGTCCCGATGGCAGGCGCACATCGACAGTCGCATCACGGCAGCATGACCGTTGATACCGGCCGGCCTCGGTCGCGCTGACAGGGGATAGCTGTGGCGTGCGTTGGGCTAAACAGAACGACCGAGCAGATCATTAATGGTCGATCAGGAAATAAAATCGCGTTCTAGGCAGCGGCCTACTATATCTAATAGTGAACGGTATCGATTTTCGGGGAGTGAGTTCATGAGTCTGATAACTGATCTGATGGAACTGACGGGGGTTGTGGCGGCTGGCGATTTCGTCTATCGGGGCGATCAGTACTCCGCCCACCGGGGCCCCATGTCTGAGGAAGAGACGAGGACGATGTCCAGCCTGTGTCGTGCCAATACCACCTCGATGCGAATGGAAGGGGATCTGATGGCGCTGTTCAGCCGAGTGTGTCAACCGGAGGCCGGGGGTTGCGGTTTCGATCCCGCCAAGGGCTGGGTCATGCACGGTGCAGAACGCAGCATCTGCGTGATCTCGAACGTCTACTGTCTGATCGACAACGATCGTGCCTCCCTGACCGAGGTGCTCGGCCTGATGCGCGAACGGCTGTCCGAGGCACCCGATCACCTGATGTGACACCTCTTGCCGATCTGTTTTTTATATAAGGAGAAACGACCATGTCCGACCTCAAGACCCTCAGTTCCGCACCTGGTGCACTGGCCGCCTTCCAGTTCGACGACGATGGCCGTCTCGTTGACGCGGAGATCGTCGACGACGCCGTCATCGACCGGGATACGCTTGATCTGCTTGGCCACCTTCTCGTGGCGAACATGGCGATCGGCGCCATGCAGGCCCGCGGCTGGGAAGGCATGAGCGACGTCAAGGGCTTCTACCCTGTCCAGGGGTTCACGTTCGTCGGCCTTGACTGGTCAGCGGTATCGCGCGGTCGCCGGGCCGTGGTGCTGAAGAACGACCTCGCCGATTACGGCGCCACCTACAAAGCTCTCGCCGAGTGAGGAGGCTGTCATGCTAAAGCAATTGCTCGAACTGAATGGTGTAGAGGCGGTGGGTCATTTTCGCGAGGAGACCGGCGAGCCCTGGGAGGTTCATGGCAATCTCTCGGAAGTCGACGCCCGTCGCATGACCCAGATGGCGCTGGATTTCAAACGACTGACCCAGGGACATGCCGACCAGCTGGCCCTGTTCGTCAATCAGCCGGGCTGGACCCCGGCCAATGGCTGGATCGTGCATGGCGATCAACGCTCGGCTTGTGGGGTGTCCAGCATGGTAGCTATCGTCAACAATGCCGAGGCCGATCTCACCGAGGTGCTCAAGGCCCTTGCGCGCAAGTCGTTTTTCACCTGACGGCCCATGGTGCTGCTGGCCCACAGCTTGTTGACACCCACTTTTCGGATGGATTGCCAGGGCACAATGCTCGTTGTTGCCTGCCGGCGCGATGCGCTTGCGAGGCCCAAGGCGATGACATGGCCCACAGGGTCTGGTGGTACCGTGCCGTTGTGGAAGATTCTATGTCTCTCCACAAGACTCGTGGCATCGCATTATTGTAGGAGCGGACCCCGCCCGCGAAGTCACAGCAACCACCACGCCATTGTGGGATCGGGCCCTGCCCGCGAAAGCCGCGCCAGCGGCTGTCCAGCTATCCGTTGCCGCAGCCAGGATTCATGCCAGCCCAGGGCCATGGCTCGCGCCTCCGGCGCGATGCGCTTGCAAGGCAAGGCTCCCACAGCTGCTCTACATTCCGAGTGTTCGGCATGAATGGCGTGTCATCAGGGCCGAGTCTGGCCCCATGAACAGATGCAGGTTTTCGCATTGCTTAGTCGACAATTGAACCGAGGAGAGCATCATGCTGATTTCAAGAAATCTTTTTGCCGCATTGTTCACCGTGCTGGCCTTGATCGTGTCGGGCAGTGCCCTGGCCGGCTCAGGCGAGGGCAAGACCTTCTTTTACAACATCACCACAGACGAGGTCTGGCCGGCAGGCATGGCCACCGCCCAGGCCTACAATGCGGCCAAGATTGGCCACGACGTGGTGGTCTACCTCAACGTGCGCGGGGTCTATCTGGCCAGCAAGGATCGCAAGCAGGATACGTTGGGAGCAACCGGTCGAACGGCCCAGGAGACGTTGAAGATGGCGATGGACCACGGGGCCCGGGTGCTTGTTTGCCCAATGTGCCTTGATCAGGCCGGTTTGACGCCGGAGGATCTGATCAAGGGAGTTGAGTTCGGCGGGGCAGAGGCGCTCTTCACACTGCTTTCCCGCGACGGTCTGGTTCCCTTGAGTTACTGAGCCGTTGCAGCGGCCCGAGTGTATCCTGAGGGCTTCCCTGGCAATCAAAAAGCTCCCACTCCGGACTGACCCCTGAAAGTTGGACGCCATCCCAGCTGACAGGGGGTTTCGTTTTTCGCTGTACTGACCGGCTCAGTCGTTCTGTCGGATGCCGGCGATCAGCCAGTTGCTGTTCTCATCGTCAAGGGCGCGCCGCACTAGCCACGTTTCGTCCAGTGGCACCGGGTCGGCGCCAGCGGCCTCGCGGATGCGGCCGGTAAAACGGACAGCCGCGACAATGTCGCCATCTTCCTCGTTGAGGTTGTCCAGTGCCACATTGAGGCTGATCACCTCGGTGACGTTCTCCGCATCACCGAGGGCAGCACGCTCGCGCACCAGTTCGCGGAACAGGGTCGGAGTGACGAATTCCCTCACCTCGTCCATGCGGTTGGCATCCCAGGCCAGTTGCAGGTTGGTGAAGTGGGTGCGGGCGGCACCAAGAAAACGGGTTTCGTCAAACCAGCTCGGCGGCTGGTAAGCGGCGACACCACTGAAATTGAACTCGTCCATGAGCGAGCCGGAACGGACTCCAGGCCGGTGGTGAGTCGATTCATCAGGCGATTCGCGTCCGACCCGAGCCTGTGGGTTTGGTTTCGCGGTGGCTGGTTGCGGGGTTGCCGGTTGGGGGCTGGCATAAGCAGGACGGTTGGTCGAGCTTGCGCCGCGCAGATGGCGGATAAACAGGAACACGCCGATGCCGAGCAGGACCATCACCAGCAGATCCATCGGCTGCAGGCCCTCGAAGGCCCCACCCATGAATAACCAGGCGAGCAGGCCACCTGCGGCCAGTCCGGTGAGCATGCCGCCCATGCCGGCACCGGGGCTGCGTGTGGCTTTCTGTTGGGTGGTCGATTGGCGCTGGTTGTAGGTCTGCGAGCTCTTCTGCCCCTGATAGCCGAAGCTCTTGCCGCCACCGAAACGCTTGGCTTCGGCGGTGCCTACGGACATGACAGCCACTAGCGCGCTGATCAGCAGGGCGATCAAGCTGCGGGTGAGAGACGGGCGAATCGCCATTGGGTTCTCCATTTTGATGTATGAGGTTTTGGGGTCCGGGTTTGGGTGGCCAGGGCCATGGACGTGAGGGTCCAGGGAAGCTCTGCACGAGCAGCGGATCGGGCGCTGCGTCGAGTCAACCATCGGACGGGCTGGCGGGGGCTGGTACCGGGGCATGGGTCGCAGCCTCCGTCTCGGCCGACTCGTCCTTGAGGTAGAGCGTGCGGGTGGGGAAGGCCAGCTCGGCGCCATGCGAAGTGATGATGTCGACTACTTTCAACAGCACATCCTGCTTGACGCGGTGGAACTCGATCCAGTTGACCGTGCGCGTGAAGGTATAAAGCATGAAATCGACTGACGAGGCCGAGAAGGCATTGAATTTCACGATCATGGTCTGATCGTCTGCGATGTCGCTGTGCTCGCGGAGCATGGTTTCGACCTCCCGGGTGATTGTGTCCATGACCTTGATGTCGTTGTAGCGAATGCCGATGTGCTCGTAGATGCGTCGATGTGTCATCCGCGAGGGATTTTCAAGCGCGATGGTAGTGAAGATCGAGTTCGGTACATAGATCGGGCGTTTGTCGAAGGTACGGATGCGCGTCTGTCGCCAGCCGATCTCCTCGACGGTGCCTTCGATTTCCCGGTCGGGTGACCGCACCCAGTCACCCACATGGAAGGGGCGGTCGAGGTAGATGGTCAGGCCACCGAAGAAGTTCGAGACGAAATCCCGGGCCGCCCAGCCAATGACGATACCGCCCAGCCCACCGAAGGCCAGCACCCCGGAGATGGAGAAGCCCAGTGTCTGCAGGGTCACCAGCGCGGCGGTGATGAACACGGACACCCGCAGCAGTTTGCCGATAGCCTCGGCGGTGTGCTGGTCCACCCGCTGCTGCTCCGCTGGGCGGGAGCCCGCGGCCCGCACTATCACTTGCTCGATGTTTTGAATCAGACGCGTGAGGAACCAGGCAATCGACAGGATTACGCCCACGCTGCGGACCTCGCCGGCGAAGGCGAAAATAGCGGTCTGCGTAGCGACATAGATCACGTCGGCGGCAAGCGTGATGCCCAGCACCCAGATCAGCAGCGTTAACGGCTGGCTGAGGGCATCGGCGATCGAGTTTGCCCAGCGACTTCCTTTCTGCTGCATCCAGTGGCGCAGCCAGAGCAGGATGTGCCCTTGGAAGAAATTGAGTAGCAGGGAGATCGTGATGATCACGAAGGCTTGGGTGATCCAGATCCAGTGACCGCTCAGGAAGCTGGAGGAAATCTTGGTGATGGTATCCATGGCGTGATCGTCGAGAACCGGTGGAATCAGCGGGGTTGTTGGGCGCTCATCATACGTTATTCGGTGGGCACGATGATCACAGGGCCTTCGCTTAACGTAAGAAGATCCTCCAGCCGGCAGTCCAGTGCTTCTGCCGCCGTGCGGCCGATCACCAGCTCCGCGCCGGGGTGAGCGTGCAGGATGTGAACTAGCGCCGACAGTGGGTTGGAACCCAGCTGCTCGACCGTGGTCGCTGTCGACGCACCGCTGCGAGCATCGAGAATCAATTGCTCAACTGCCGGATCAAGACCGGGCGGAAATACCAGCTGTAGTGCCCGGTCGGTCGCGGTCGCGAGCGTATCGGCCACGGCAAGGATGGCTGCTGCGGAGTCCGCATCCGTGATCAGGGCGACAACTGTGCTGCTGCCTGGAAGCGGTCTTCCTTCCCATAGCATCACGGTAGTCGGTGAATCGCCGATCAGTCCCATTGCGGTCGATCCGAGCCGTTTGCCGCGGGAGGTGGACCAGCCGGATTTACCCAAAACCACCCATTCAGCCCCGAGTGCAGCCTGTCGGATGCTCTCGACCACCGGGCCGGTCACGACGTCCAATCGCCAACGAAGACGTTCCTGCTGGTCGAGCGCGTTCAGGCAGGTCTCGATCTGCCGGCGCTGGATGGCCAGTCGGGTGAGCAGTGTTTCATGGTCGAAGGGATGCGATTGTCCGGAGAGAGCGCTGATCTCGCGGCTGAAGGCGTGGCTGGCCAGGGCGATCAGGTCCTGGTCCTCGACGAATAGCGCAATCAGCTCCAGCTGGCGGTGTCGAGCCAGTCGAGCAGCGCTGTCGAGGGCGGCCTCGCTGGCTGGTGTCGTGTCCAGGAGGACCAGAATGTGCGGCTCAGTCATGGTTGCTCGTGCGGCCCGGCTCGGTCGCGGTCGTGGTCGCGCCGTGTGGCGCGCTCGAAACGGGCCAGCTGGTCGACCACCTCGCGATTGAGGCTGTCGGCCGGGAAGAGACCATCGGCATCGCTTTGTCCGGGCTCCCTGCCTGTCAACAGGGCCAAGGCCTCATCGACATGCGAGATGGCGTGTACCTGGAATCGTCCGGCGGCTACCTCGCTACGTACCTCGTGGTCGAGCATCAGATGGGGCAGGTTGGCCCGCGGGATGATCACGCCGTGCTGTTCGTCGAGTCCACGTTCACGACAGATGCGGAAGAAGCCCTCGATCTTCTCGTTGACCCCACCGACTGCCTGGACTTCACCCAGCTGGTTCATCGAGCCGGTTACGGCAAACGACTGTCGGATGGGGACCCGCGCGATGGCCGAGACCAGGGCGCAGAGCTCGGCCACCGAGGCCGAATCGCCCTCGACCGAGCCATAGAGCTGCTCGAAGGCGATGCTTGCCGACAGGGACAGCTCGCTGTCCGGGGCATAGCGGCTGGCGAGGTAGCGCGACAGGATCATCACCGCTTTGGCGTGGATGTCACCGCCCAGTTTGGCCTGACGTTCGATATCGACTACCTGATCACGGCCGGGACGCGCGGTGGCGGTGATGCGTGTGGGTAGTCCGAAGGTGAATTCACCCAGCTGCGAGACGGCCAGGCCGTTAACGGCCCCGACGCGCTCGCCACTGGTCGGCAGGTTGATGGTATTGCGCAGGATGGCCTCGACGGTGCGTTCGCGCAGGCGCTCGGCTCGCCTTTCCTGCCGACGGATGGCGTGCTCGATGTGATGTGCGCTGATGTGCTCAGCGTGGCTCGATCCGACCAGATGGTTGGCCTCGGCAAGCAGGTCGGATAGCGGTCGGGTCCCGGCGATGAGTTTCTCGCGGTCGCCGGCCAGGCGGCTGGCATGCTCGATGGTACGAGCCACCGCAGTACGGTCCAGTGACCGCAGTCCGTCGCGCTGTGCGATGGCAGCCAGCGTCCGGGCGTAGTCCAGCTCGTTTTCCGGCTCACGATCGAAGTTGTCCTCGAAATCCGCCTGTACCTTGAACAGCCTGGCGAAATCCGGATCGTATTCGGAGAGCAGGTAATACAGCAGCCGGTCACCGATCAGCACTACCTTGAGGTCCAAGGGCAATGGGTCGGGTTCGAGCGTGATAGTGGTGAATACCGAATACAGCTGATCGAGCGATTCGATGCGCACCTGTTTGCCGTAGAGTGCGCGCTTGAGCGTCTCCCAGGCGAATGGCTGCATCAGGATCTGGCGGGCGTGCAGGATCAGGTAGCCGCCGTTGGCCCGATGCAGCACACCGGGGCGGATCAGGCGAAAGTCGGTCAGCAGCGCGCCTTCGCGGAAATAATGCTCGATCCGCCCAATCAGCCGGGCGTGGGTGGGCAGGTCCTCGTAGATGACCGGGGCACCGTCGAGATCGGCGTTGTCGACGATCAGGTTGAGCTGGTATTGGTGGAGGATCTCTTCCGGAACAGTGCTGCCGTCGTCGTCAAGGTCATTGACATGTGAAATAATGTTCTTTTGGATCTCGCCGAGAAACCTGGTGACGTCCGGGAATTTCGCCCAGTGTTTTTCCAGCGCCTCGAGCTGCTGGCCCACCGCCACACGCATCATTTCCTCGTTGAGTTGCTGGAGTTCTTCGCGCGCCTCCTTCTGCCATTTGGGAATCTGCTGCAGGGCCTGCTTGAGCTGTTCCTCAAGCTCGTTGATGGCCGCCTGCCGCTCCTCTTGCTCCTCTTCAGGCAGAGCCTGGAATGTCTCCGGATCCAGGATCTTGCCGTCTTTGGCGGGCCCCAGGGTGAAACCTGTCTGGGTGCTCACCAAGGCCACGTCGCGCTTTTCCGCCTCCTCGCTGACCGCCTCGATCGCTTTATGCTGCCGATGCTTGAAGGCCTCTCGCATCTCCCGGATACGGCTGTGGTACTGGTCGCTCTCGAACACGGCGGGGATGGCGGTCTGGAATTCCTCAACCAGTGCCTCGAGATCTTTCTTGAGTTCACGACCCGCTTTGGCGGGCAGTTCGAGGAGGGTCGGCTGGCCAGGATTCTGGAAATTGAATATGTAGGCCCAGCTGGGCGGTGGCGCATCATTGCGGGCTCGTTGTTCAAGAAAATCGCGAATCACCGCGTACTTGCCGGCGCCCACTGAGCCCAAGGCATAGATATTGAAGCCGCCGTCCGCGATATCGGTACCGAAGGAAAGTGCCTCAAGAACGCGGTCCTGACCGGCGGCAGCCGCCGGCGGCTCAAGTTCTGCCGTGGTCTCGAACGGCAACGAGCCAGGGAGGCAGGGGCGATACAATTGGTTGATTTCCAGTCGGGTGGGCGTATCCGCCATGCGTGTTCTCTCAGATCGGTATATCGGATTGGTGTATCGAGAATGAAATCACACTAGCATGGCAAGCGGGTGCAGGTGGGGGGTGAGGCGGCCGACGCGGTCTCGGCCGCCTGACAATGCTGGCCATGTCCTGGGAAATCAGGGTAGGGTTCGACTCTGCGCTGGTGGTGCCGTAGCGGCCGCCCGGCCGTTAAATCAAAGAATGCCAATCACAGGAAGCATGCAGACGCGATGGGCACATTGACGGAATATCTCGCCCACATCAGTGGATTCGTCTGGGGTCCGGTGATGCTGGTACTACTGTTCGGCACCGGGCTGTATCTGACCATCGGGTTGCGTGGTATGCCGATCCGTCGGATTGGTTACGGCTTTCGTCAGCTGTTCCTCGGACGCCACCCCGCTGCGGATGAGCGCGGTGACATCACGTCGTTCCAGGCCCTGGCGACCGCGCTGTCGGCCACCATCGGCACCGGCAACATCGCCGGGGTGGCCACGGCCATCGCCCTGGGTGGTCCGGGCGCGATCTTCTGGATGTGGCTGACTGCGTTGGTGGGCATGGCTACCAAGTACGCCGAGGCCGTGCTGGCGGTGCGCTATCGCGAGGTCGATGAACGTGGCCGCTACGTCGGCGGGCCGATGTACTACATCAAGAACGGCATGGGTGCGAAGTGGCAGTGGCTTGGTGCGGCCTTCGCGCTGTTCGCCATGATTGCTGCCTTCGGCATTGGCAATACCGTGCAGGCGAACTCCGTGGCCGACGTGCTCGAGACCAACCTCGCCATCCCCGACTGGGCCACCGGGTTGGTGCTCGCCGTGGTGGTGTTCGTGGTGATCATTGGCGGCATTCGGCGGATTGCCCATCTGGCCGAGTACCTGGTGCCGTCGATGGCGATCCTCTACGTGGCTGTCGCGCTGGTGATCATTCTGATGAACATCACTGCGGTGCCAGGGGCGCTCGCCCAGATCGTGAGCGATGCCTTCACGGGGACGGCGGCCACGGGTGGCTTCGCCGGTGCAGCGGTCTGGGCGGCGATCCGCTTTGGTGTGGCGCGCGGCATTTTCTCCAATGAGGCAGGTCTGGGTTCGGCGCCGATCGCTCACGCGGCAGCGCGCACCAACGACCCGGTACGCCAAGGCACCATCGCGATGCTCGGGACGTTCATCGACACCATCGTCGTCTGCACCATGACCGCGTTGGTGATCGTGCTCAGTGGTGTCTGGACCACCGGCCAGAGTGGGGCGGCGCTGACCTCGGCGGCCTTTGCCGCGACCCTGGGTGGTGGTAATTGGGTGGTGACTGCCGGCTTGGTGCTGTTCGCCTTCACCACCACCATTGCCTGGAGCTACTACGGTGAACGGGCGGCCGAGTATCTGTTCGGCGTGAGGGTGATCAGGCCATACCGTTACCTTTGGGTGGGCGCATTGTTCGTTGGCGCGATCGCCAACCTGGAGCTGATCTGGCTGGTGGCCGATATTCTCAACGCCTTGATGGCCATCCCGAACCTGATCGCCTTGATTGCCTTGTCAGGCACCGTGTTCGCTGTCACCCGCGACTATTTTGCTCGAACCGAGCAGCAGGAGAAAACATGATGAGCACCCATGCACGTAGTATTGGCAGGTCGCTGTGGGCGACGACGCTTGTCGCCGTGACTGTCGTCGTGACTGGCGCAATGGGCGGCTGTGCGCTGTTGGACCCCACCGCGGATGGAGACCCACGCACCGTGATCGTCTATCCGGACGGTGATACCTCGCTCGACCCTGTGATTGTGCCGGCCAGCCACCTGCCGCCGGCCGGGCAGTGTCGCGTCTGGTTCCCCGACCGGGATCTCGAGAAGCAGCCGGAGCCGGGGGACTGCCGGGAACTCCGACAGCAGCTGTCACCCGGCGCGGTGTTGGTGCGCGGCTGATCTTTCCATAATGTTGCATGCGCGGGCCGCCGACGTCGGTTTTTGGCAAACTGGTCGGCTAGTTCATTGATGGGAACAGGCATGACCTGGATTGGAAAACTGCTGGGGGCCGGTATTGGCTTCCTGGTCTTTGGCTGGATCGGGGCCGGTATCGGTCTGTTGTTCGGTCATTTTGTTGACCGTTTCGTCGGTCGGGTCAAACAGGTTGGCGGACGGTTGCTCGAGGTGCAGCAGACGTTCTTTGAGACGACCTTTGCCGTTCTCGGGCATGTCTGCAAGGCAGACGGCCAAGTGACCCAGGCGGAAATACGCGCCACTGAGCAGATTATGACCCAGATGCGCCTGCCCCCGGCGCGGCGGCGCGAGGCGATCGCGGCATTCAATCGCGGCAAGGACCCCGATTTTGATCGGGATGCGGCCATCCGGCGATTCGTGGCGGTCTGCGGCAGCCAGCCGACCTTGTTGCGCGTATTCCTGGAGATCCAGATCCAGGCGGCCTTCGCGGATGGACATATCGCGCCGGCCGAGCGCGAGGTCCTGCTGGGCATTGCCCATGTCCTGGGCTTGTCGGATGCCGAATTTGCCCGTGTCGAGGCCTTGCTGGCAGGGCACTATCAGCAAGGCCCCGGCGCACCGAGCACGGCCGCCGCGCTTGACACCGCCTATCGTGCGCTCGGGGTGGAAAAGACGGCCAGCGATGCGCAGGTCAAGCGCGCCTATCGCAAGCTGATGAGCGAGCACCACCCGGACAAGCTCATTGCCAAGGGACTGCCGGACTCCATGATCGAACTGGCCAAGGAGCGTAGTCAGGAGATTCAGTCTGCCTACCAGACGGTACGTCGTTCTCGACAGACGCGTAGTTAAGGAATCTCTGGATAAACCCGGTCGCCTCCAAGGCCCGGCGAGTGCGAGATTCTGTATTGCGACATACATATCGGGGGCATGCAGGCCGAGCACTGGGAGGCGTGCTGATGTTTTTTGCTCAACCGAGGAGGATCGTGACGTGATGATTGGTTTGCTCAAGGTGATCCATCTGCTGGCGGCGGTACTGTGGATTGGCGGGGTGTTCTACGCCTACGCGATCCTGCGTCCGTCGCTGGGGCATCTGTCCGGCCCGGACCGGGTCACGCTGTGGGATCGTGTGTTCACGCGGTTCTTCCGTTGGGTGTGGGTACTGATCGCCGCCTTGCTCATCAGTGGCTACGGCATGCTCTTCATGAGCTTTGGTGGATTCGCCTCACCGGGCTATCTGCATGGCATGCAATTGTTCGGTTGGCTGACGATAGCGGTGTTCGTGGTGTTGGCCTTCGGCCCCTACCGGCGGCTGCATGTCACTGTCGCCGCCGAGGACTGGCCGCGTGCCGGCGAGACCATCCCGCGAATCCGTCGGCTGGTGCATGTCATCCTCTGGCTGGGCCTGATCAGCATTGCCATCGGTGGGGGCGGGGCATACCTGTAATGGTTTGAAAACGTGCAGCTCAAGGGACTATGGTCGGATGGTGATCTGCTTGCCAGTTCCACCGACAGGGTTTCAATCAAAACCCAAGGAGTTTGTGCATGACTACCTATCGTCCCGAAAAGGCCGATGAGTTGATTCAGACTGCCAAGGCGATGGTCGCCCCGGGCAAGGGTATTCTGGCCGCCGATGAGAGTAATGGCACCTGTAACAAACGTCTGGAGGCGGTTGGTGTTGAGCCGACCGAATCCAAGCGACGTGAATATCGCGAGTTGCTGCTGACAACCCCTGATCTGGAAAAGTACATCAGCGGCGTGATCCTCTATGACGAGACCATTCGCCAGGCCACCGCGGACGGCAAGCCATTTATCGATGTGATGCGCGAACGTGACCAGGTGATTGGCATCAAGGTCGACACCGGTGCCAAGCCGCTGGCGGGTCTGGAAGGCGAAAAAGTCACCGAGGGACTTGATGGACTGCGTGAACGGGTGGCCGAGTATTACCAGATGGGCGCGCGCTTTGCCAAGTGGCGGGCGGTGGTCACGATCGATACCGACAAGGGGTTGCCGACCTGGGGTTGTACCGAAGCAAATACCCACGCACAGGCCCGGTATGCCGCGCTGTGTCAGGAGGGCGGCCTGGTGCCGATCGTCGAGCCGGAAGTGCTGATCGACGGTGATCACGATATCGCCACCTGTGAGGGGGTCACTGAACGGGAGCTCAACGAGCTCTTTCGTCAGCTTTATCACCAGAACGTCATGCTCGAGGGCGTGATCCTCAAGACCAGCATGGTGATTTCGGGCACGAAGGCAGCCAACCGCGCCGGGGTTGAGGAAGTGGCTGAGCGCACGATTGAAACGATGCTGCGCACCGTCCCGGCGGCCCTCGGTGGGGTGGTATTCCTCTCCGGCGGGCAAGGTGCCGAGGAGTCCACGGCGCACCTCAACGCCATGCATCAGCGCTACGGTGATCGCCTGCCATGGCCACTGACTTTCTCCTATGCTCGCGCCATCCAGGGGCCGGCGCTCAACTACTGGAAAGGTGAGCCGGCCAACGTGGCCGAGGCCCAGCAGCGAGTGCTCAAGCGGGCGCATCTCAACGGACTGGCAAGCCTGGGCAAGTACAGCCCGGAGATGGAAACGGCCTGAAGACGCTAAGCCAGAATGTGACTGCCAATCCCGCCGTCATGGCGGGTTTTTTGTGTAGAGCGTCCCTAAATGATGCACCGCCGAGTGGAGTCACGCCCGCTCCCCGGCAACTGATTTGAAAGTCTCTCAAGCCAGTCCGGTTGAACATGCAAGGTTGGTTTGAGCTCAGGCTGGTGACCTGTCGGTCTTAGGGGTGTGCTGGCACCGGGCGTTCGTGGATCACCATCAGACCAGCCGCCACGATGATCACCCCACCCAGGACGGTGAAAATATCCGGCCATTCCGAAAACACCAACCAGCCGAGCAGAGCCGCACCGAAAATTTCCAGATACTGCAGCGGGGCCAGCAAACTCGCATCACTGCGGGCAAACGCCATGGTGATCAGGACATGGGCGAAGGCGGCGAGCCCGCCGGCGACGGCCAGCCAGAACCATTGCCAATCAGTAGGTGGCTGCCAATGGGTGATAGCCCAGTCCGTGGTCTGCCCGATGAGCAGAAAGCCGCCGAGCAGCAGGATGGCAAACCAGCCCACCCAGTGTTGAAGCACCAGGGCATCGCGATAGTGCGTAGTTTGTATGCGGGCACGTGTCAGCGTGAGGTAGCCGGCAAAGCAGACTGCCGATGCGATCGGCAGCAGCGAGGCCAGGCCGTAGGCACTCCAGTTGGGCCGCAAGATAATCAGCGCACCAATCAGCCCACCGATTACGCCGAGCCAGCGGCGGAGTGTGATGCGTTCGCCGAGGAAGATAATCGAGAACACCACCAGGATCAGCGGCTCGACAAAAAACAGGGTGATGTTGTTGGCCAGAGGCAGCTGCGCCAGACCACCAAAGAGAAACAGAATCGAGCTGGCGATCAGGCCGCTTAGCCACAGGTGTTCCGTTCGTGGTCGACCGAGATGTCGACTTGCGATCAGCAGTGGCAGCAGGCACAGAGTCTGGAAGATAAAGCGAAACCAGGCAATTTCACCAACCGATAGGTCGGTTGCCAGCCACTTGGCGATCGTGTCGGCCATCGGGATGGTGAGCACCGCCATCGCCATGAAGGCGAGGCCTTGTCGATGATGTCGTCGTGCGTCTGCCATGAACCCTTCTTCTCGCGCCCCAAGAGATTGCCCCCGAATGAATGTCTCGGAGGATTAGCTGGTCAGGCAACGTATCACGGTCAGGTGATCTGTCGGTACCGTGGTTCGGGACTTGGGGGTTGTGGTCGGGATTAATCCGGCCGGATGAACCATCATCCTTGCATCACTCACGAAAAGGAGTCTGGCATGACGGAGCTGAGCGCCGCCCACTGCGAGGTATGTCGAGTGGGCGCACCGACACTTGATGATGATGAAATTGCCAAGCTGCAACAGCAGATCGACGAGCGCTGGCAGGTGGTCAGTCGCGACGGCGTCCGGCAACTGGAGCGTGTCTTTCGTTTCGATGATTTCGCCCAAGCCCTGGTGTTCACCAATGCCGTGGGCAAAATCGCCGAACAGGAAGGGCATCATCCCGCCTTGTTGACCGAGTGGGGGCGGGTAACGGTTACCTGGTGGACCCACAAGATAGGCGGACTGCATCGCAATGACTTTGTGATGGCCGCGCGTACCGACAAGGTGGCTGCCTAGGGAAGCTCTGCACGAATCGATAGTGTCTCTGCGGGACCGCCAAGGGCCCAGATGCCAGGCGCAGTCCGCCGTGAAGGGCGGTGGTCCTTCGCAAGGACTGGCAACACCGCAGATGGGCCCTTGGCGGCCCGCCCGAAGGGGCTGGCGGGTTTGCCCGCACTCGGCGTTGCCGCCCCTCGACGGGCAATGAGCCCGCCTTCGGGCCAGCGCCTTGATTGCGAACAAACCCGTCAACCAGAGGCGCCATCGATTCGTGCAGAGCTTCCCTAGGGCAACGCTCTGGACGAATCACTTTCATGTTCGTGGACAGAGCAAGATGCATGATGGAGAAACCGGCCTGGAAGTGACTTTGACATCACTGTAAAGCCACTTTCCTGGGGGCGGCGGGATTTTGAGCTAATCACTCGAGCGTAAAGGAGATCTTGGCGTTGATGCGGTAGCGGACAATGCGATTGTCTTCCACTTTGGCCTCGAAGTTCTTGATGTAGATCGATTTTATACCGCGGACACTGCGGCTGGCATTGGCAATGGCCTGATTGGCTGCATCTTCCCAAGAGGTCTCCGACTCGGCGAGAACCTCGATCACTTTCAGCATTTTTTTGCTCATGGTGTAGCTCCTGTCAGTGGTGTGGATGGAGATAGCCATCAAGAGCGTAGTCGACTTCCAGCGAGGTTGCGGTAGCGGCAATCTATCTGGTGGCCGATCGGGCAGCTATTCTCAAAATGTCGATGCTGGCATGGGCGGGATCCCCCGGAGGTGGGCGCTGATGAACGAGTGGCTTCTGATGCCATGGCAGGCCTTTCTCGAGGCCTCACCGGTGACACAAGCGCTGGTCGCCACGCTGTTCACCTGGGGCATGACTGCCGCGGGCGCCTTGCCGGTGTTCTTCACCGCTCGCGAAAACCGCTGGTTGCTCGACGTGCTGCTGGGTTTCACGGGTGGTGTGATGATCGCGGCGAGTTTCTGGTCACTGCTCGCGCCATCGATCGAGATGGCCGGTGATCTGGCGGTACCCGACTGGTTCCCGGCCGCCATCGGCTTTCTGCTTGGTGCGGTGTTCCTGCGCGGGGCCGACCTGGTTCTGCCGCATCTGCACCTCAATGCCCCGATGCACGAGGCGGAAGGGATGAGCACTACCTGGCGGCGGACCACGCTGCTGGTGCTGGCGATCACCTTGCACAATATCCCCGAGGGGTTGGCGGTGGGTGTGGCCTTTGGTGCACTGGCCTACGGGTTCGATCACGCGAGCCTGGGCGGTGCCATTGCCCTGGCCGTCGGTATCGGTCTGCAGAACTTTCCCGAAGGGATGGCCGTGGCCATGCCGCTGCGTCGCGAAGGAATAGGGCGGTTCAAGAGCTTCTGGTATGGGCAATTGTCCGGTGCGGTCGAGCCGGTCGCCGGGGTGATCGGCGCGGCGGCGGTGCTGTTCTGGCAACCGATCCTTCCCTATGCGCTCGCCTTTGCGGCGGGAGCGATGGTATTCGTCGTGGTCGAGGAGGTGATCCCCGAGGCACAGCGCAGCGGTCACGCCGATGCGGCGACCCTGGGGGTGATCGGTGGTTTTACGGTGATGATGGTGCTGGATGTCGCACTCGGCTGACCGTTTGCTGGACTAGAACCAGTGTCGACGCTTGAGCCAGAGGCCCAGGCCGCTGGCGAGGATTCCGATCAGGAAGATCACCCACCAGAAGCCCATATTACTGCTCACCCACGGCATGCCGCCGACGTTGATACCGAACAGACCAGTGATGAAGCCCAGCGGCAGAAAGATCGCCGTGACGATCGAGAGCAGGTACATCCTGGTGTTGAGCTGCTCGGACTGTTGGCTCAATAGCTGCTCGTGGATCATCGCACCGCGTTCGCGGGCCATATCGAGATCCTCGACCAGACGGATGAGCGCATCGGCCTGCTCGCGGACGTGGCCACGCATCAGGGCATCCAGCAGTGGGTGGGTCAGGGTCGACAGACGAGCCAGCGCGTCACGCTGCGGGGCAAGATAGCGGCGGATGACGATGATGGTCCGCCGAGTCTGGGCGACCCGCGTGCGCAGCTCGCGATTGGCGCCGTCGAGCAAAGCGGCTTCCAGGTCGTCGATGGCTTCCTCGATTGACTCGATTAGCTCCTCGGTGCGTTCGCCCAGGCCGTCGATCAGTGCGATCAGCAGGTCCGGCAAACTGGTCGGTCCAGTGCCTGCCTCGAGGGTGTGCATCAGCTCCTCGACGGTGCGCAACGGATCACGTGAGCAGCCGAGCAGCCGGTCGCCGTCGTACCACAGTCGCAGCGAGATGGTGTCCTCAGGACGGCGGTCGGTATTGAGGTTCACGCCACGCAGGATCAGAAGCAGTCCGTTGTCGTGCTCGACTACCCGCGGGCGCGTGTCCTCGGCCAGCAAGCTGTCGGCGACCAGCTCATCGACGCCCGCCTGGTCCTCAAGCCAGGCGCGGTCGGTCGGATTGGTCCAGTTGAACTGAACCCAGGTGCCGACTGACGTTTGCTGTGAGGCGGCGAGGCCGCCACGGCCGTCCAGCCCAATGCTATGGCGATTGCTTTGGTCTGTGCTCATCCGCACATCTGCTCCCTTTGCCACGATCCTGCTGGAGTATGGCGCATGGGGCCGGCTTGGTCAGGTTAGGGGGCGTATCGGGCCCGCCACCCGAAGCGTCGGTTCGTGTATCTGTTCAGCCGTAACCGAAGTTTTCCGTGACGTAATCAATGTCCTTGTCGCCACGCCCGGAGAGGTTGGCGAGGATGGTGGTGCCGGGATGTTCGCGACCGAACTTCATCGCCCAGGCGATCGCATGGGCGGATTCGAGCGCCGGGATGATGCCCTCCATGCGTGAGAGCTTGTAGAAGGCATCCAGTGTTTCGTCATCGGTGATGCCGTGGTACGTCACACGGCCAGTGGTCTTCAGATACGAGTGCTCGGGGCCGACGCCGGGGTAGTCGAGGCCGGAGGCGATCGAGTGCACCGGAGCGGGGTTGCCTTCCTCATCACTCAGCAACAGGCACTTGTAACCGTGGATCATGCCCGGTTTGCCAAAGGCCATGGTGGCCGAGTGCTGGCCGACCTCGGTGCCGCGGCCCAGCGGCTCGACGCCATGGAGTTGCACGTCGTCATCGTCGATGAAGCCGGCGAACAGGCCCAGCGCGTTCGAGCCGCCGCCGACGCAAGCAGTGACGTGATCCGGCAATTCGCCGGTCATCTCGAGATACTGCTCGCGCGCCTCCCTGCCCATCACCGCCTGGAAGTTGCGCACCATCTGCGGGAAGGGATGGGGGCCGACCACCGAGCCGATGGCGTAGATTGCCTCGTCGGCCTGCGAGAGATAGCTTTGGAAGGCCGAGTCGACTGCTTCTTTGAGGCTGCGGCCGCCGAAGCCCACCGGCACCACCTCTGCTCCCAGGAGTTTCATGCGGGTGACGTTGGGTGCTTCCTTGAGGATGTCGATCTCGCCCATATGGATCTCGCACTCCATGCCGAAGTAGGCGGCGGCGGTCGCCAGCGCTACGCCATGTTGACCGGCTCCGGTTTCGGCGATCAGCTTCTTCTTGCCCATGTGCTTGGCAAGCAGCGCCTCGCCCATGCAGTGGTTGAGCTTGTGCGCGCCGGAGTGGTTCAAGTCCTCGCGCTTGAGATAGATATGCGCGTCGACCGACTCGCTCAGGTTGTGTGCGTAATACACCGGGGTGGGGCGGCCTTGGTAGTGCTTGCGGATGTAGCGCAGCTCATTGAGAAAATCCGCCGAGCGCATCAGTCGCCGATAGGCACGTTCGATCTCGACGAAGTGCGGCTCCAGTTCGGGTGGCAGAAAAGCGCCCCCAAATTCACCAAAGTAGCCTTCGTTATTCGGAAAATCCTTGAGGTAAGACATTCAGTTTCCCTGCCCGTCGGTTGCGTATGTCGGCTGCCTGTCAGGGCGGCCTGCGACACCGAACGGGCCGATCCGCCGCTGCCCCGCATGATCCAACGCCACCCGCCATTTGCCAAGCCCGGCGGGCTTCTTGGCATCGCGTCGCGTGGATAACCCGCTCCGAACCGGGTCCGTCAGTTGTCTGACAGGCATCGTAGTAGCATACGTACGATTCTGCGTATAGCGAGCCCGTTTACGCAGGATATGCCCAATGTTCAGCGGGTGGTGGAAACCAGCCCGATTAGATGTCCCAGGGGCAGTGTCCCAAGAGCAATGCCCTAAGAGCAATGCCCCAGGAATAGTGTTCCAGGAACAAGGCCTTCACATGACGTCAGTCGATAGCCACAAGCGCCGAATTGTGTTGCGGAGTACCGTGGTGGCGGTTTTCGGTGGCTTGGTGTTCCTGCTGCTGCTCTGGTCGTACTTGGATACCTACCAGAGCCTTCTCCAGACCAGTGGCGACCAGGCCCTTGAGCGGTTGGCGGTCGAGTATCAGTTATTGGACTCGCATCAGGAGCAACTCGCTCGGCAGGTTTTCGAGGACCAGATTGATCAGCCTGAGGTGCTTCGTCTGGTGGCGCAGGCTGCGCGTACGGATGATGTCGAGCGGTTGGCGGAGTTGCGTGCTCAGCTGTACCAACAGCTTTTGCCGCTGTACGAACGGATGGGAGAGAAAGGCTTCCGTCAGCTGCATTTTCATCTCCCCGGTGCGGTGAGTTTCCTGCGTTTTCATCGGCCCGAGAGGTTTGGCGACAATCTCTGGGCGGTACGGCCCGGCATTGCGCGTGTGCATACCATCCACGAGGCCGTCAGTGGCTTTGAGGAGGGGCGCGTATTCAATGGGTTCCGCAATATTTTCCCGTTGTTCCATGAAGGTCAGTTTATCGGCTCGGTGGAGGCTTCGTACTCATTCCATTCCTTTCTTCTCAGCCATGCACAAGGGGATCATGGTGGCTATCGCCTCTTGATCTCGAGAGACCTGGTGGTCGACAAGGTCTGGGATGAGGAACGCCAGTCCAATTACATGGACTCGCTCATGCACCCGGACTTTGTTATTGATCATGAGGCTGAGCTGGGGCGGCTGGCAGATACCTTACCGATGACGCGCAAGTGGAATCAGGATCGACTGGCCGCGATCGGGCGGGCGATCGCGCCCCGGGTGAAAGGACGTATGGATGCTGGGGAAGCCTTCTCGCTGGTGACCCGTCATCCGGAAGCCGTCAAGATTTCTTTTTTGCCGATCAAGACTACAGACAGACTCGAAGGAGGCTATCTGCTGCGGTACGCGGCCGCCCCCCGCGTCGCCGAGGCCTGGTCGTGGCTGTGGATCAAGATTGCACTGACCGGGGTGCTGGTACTTTTGACCATCGGCTCGATGATTTACCTGAGCTGGCGCGAGTCAGAACGGGCCAAGGAGCGGGAACTGTGGCTCAACACCCTTAATGAGGCGCAACGGATTGCCGGCGTGGGTAACTGGACCTTTGATGTTGAAAGCGGTGTGCTGACCTGGTCGGATGAAATCTACCGGATACTTGGTCATCCGCCTGGCAGTTTTGTCCCGACCTACGAGCGCTTCATGGAGATGACCTACCCTGAGGACCGGGAGCGGGTCGAAAAAATGGTGCAAGATGCGTTGAAGAGCGGTGGGGCATACGAGATTGAGCATCGGATCCTGCGCTCGGACGACGAGGTTCGCTATGTGCATGAACGCGGCACGGTCGAGCGGGATGCCAAGGGGCGTCAACGTTTGTTGGGCACGATGCAGGAGATTACCGACCATATTCTGGCGACCGAAGAGTCCCGGCAAGCGGCGGCTATCCTGGAGTCGGCCCATGAGGGCGTCCTCATTGCCGACAAGGACGGCTGTATTCTGTCGGCCAACCCCGCGGTTGAACAGTTGCTGGGGATTGATAGGACGCAGTTGCTGGGTCGGTTGTTTGAAGAGCTGATCTTGGATCACGAAGAAACCACTTCCTTTGACGTGGTGCAAGCAGAGTTGCGGTCTCGGGGCAGGTGGGATGGCGAGCTCTGGTTGCGTCGGTTCGGCGACGATACGAATAGCTTCCCCGCGCTAGCTTCGTTCATTTCGGTCACCAGCGACCTGGATGAGCCGCGATTCGCTGTGATGTTCTCGGATACCTCTGATGCCAAGGCCCGCGAATGGGCCATGTGGTATCAGGCACACCACGATGCCTTGACTGGGCTGGCCAATCGGACCCTGTTTCGTGAACAATTTGAGCGCGCCTTGTCCTCGGCAGAGCGCCATGGCGAGCTGGTCGGCTTGCTGTATCTGGACTTCGATGACTTCAAGCCGATTAACGATAACCATGGCCATGAGGTGGGCGATGCGTTGCTGATCGAGGTCGCCCGGCGCATGGAGGACGTCACGCGCGACGAGGACACGGTCAGCCGTCTGGGTGGAGACGAGTTCGCTGTGTTGGTGTCGCGACCGGCCACGGAGCAGGCGCTTGAACAAGTGGCCCAGAAGATCCGTGATGTGATCAAGGCTCCGGTCACGATTGGCGCGATTACCGTCCATCCTCAGGTCAGTATCGGCAAGGCCCTCTATCCGACGTCGGGCGACAGCGCCGCAGCACTCATCAATGTGGCGGACGAAGACATGTATCGGCAAAAACAGGCCCGTAAGGCCTGTGAGGCTCGTATAGATCGTCAGGCCGGCGCGGCCGATCCGACGGGCTGAGATAACGGTCTGCGCTCCAGGCCTGTGCCGCTGTCGGCGGTTGATCGATTCGTGCAGGGCCTCCCTTTGGGAGTCGATCTCTCGACCGTATCGTTCGTATCAACCAGCTATGCTCTGAGAGGGAGCCGTGGCTGCGCATGGCCGCGTCGGGACGGCCCCTGCAAAGGTGGCTACCCAGGTGTGTAAGTGGCGCTATGGCAGGTTACATGACAGGCGATGAGGTGTAGGGATGACCGAATATGATCTGGCCGCCCGCCGCGAAGCGATGGTCGACCATCAGATACGAGCTCGCGGTGTACGTGCACCGGCCGTGCTGGATGCGATGCGACGGGTGCGCCGCGAGGCATTCGTGCCCGATGACCTGCGCGAGTTTGCCTACGATGACTCGCCCCTGCCGATCGCCGCCGGTCAGACGATTTCGCAGCCCCTGATGGTCGCCATGATGACCGAGGCACTTGACCTGAAGGGCGGCGAGCGGGTGCTGGACGTGGGTACCGGATCGGGCTACGCCGCTGCGGTGCTTGCCTGCATCGCCAAGAAGGTGTATTCGATCGAACGCATCGGCGAACTGGCGGCGCTGGCGCAAGAGGCGCTGCTGGCCGAAGGGTTCACCAATGTCGAGGTGCGTGTCGGCGATGGCTCGCTCGGCTGGCCGGAGGCGGCGCCATTCGATGCGATCGTGGTGGCGGCGGGTGCGCCGGTGGTGCCGGAGGCGCTGAAGCGACAACTGGCCATCGGCGGGCGCCTGGTGCTGCCGGTCGGTCCCGATGAGGGGGCGCAGGAACTGCTGCGGGTCACGCGTGTCGGTGAGGATGAATTCGAGACCGAGAATCTTGCTGACGTCCGTTTCGTCCCGCTGATCGGTGAAGGCGGCTGGGAAGAAGCCGGCCCGCGCCCCAGACGCGGCTTTGGTCGTCGCTCCATCTCTCCGAACGATCAACGTCTGGTCGACCGGATAGCCGAAGTGGCCGAGCCGTTCGATTCGGTCGATGACCTGCCACTGGAGGCGCTCCTCGAGCGGATCGGTGACAGCCGGCTGGTGCTGATGGGCGAGGCCTCGCATGGCACCTCCGAGTTTTACCGGGCCCGGCAGCGCATTACCCGCGCCTTGGTCGAGGAGCAGGGGTTTGATTTCGTGGCGATCGAGGGCGACTGGCCGGATGTGGCCCGCATTGACCACTACCTGCGACATGCCGAGCACCCGCCGTCGGAGTGGACTGCCTTCGCACGCTTCCCGACCTGGATGTGGCGCAATGAAGAAGTGCGTGGATTTGTCGACTGGTTGCGCGAGCACAATGCCACTCGTGAGCCGAGCGCGCGTGTCGCCTTCCACGGGCTCGATCTCTACAGCCTGTACGAGTCCATGGCCGCCGTTCTCGAGTATCTCGATGAGGTTGATCCCGAGATGGCGGCCTTTGCTCGCGAGCGCTATGGCTGCCTGACCCCCTTCAAGCCGGATCCGGCCGACTATGGCCGCCGGACGCGGAGCCCCGGTTTCGCCGGCTGCAAGACCCAAGTGGCCGACGTGCTCCATGCGCTGCAGGCAGGTCAGCAGAAATACACAGAACATGATGCCGATCGCTTTCTGGACCTGTTGCAGAACGCGCGTCTGGTGGTCGGTGCCGAGGCATATTACCGCTCGATGTACGACGACTCGCACAGCTCGTGGAACCTGCGCGATACATACATGTTCGAGACCCTCGAGGCGCTGCTGGCCCACCACGGCGAGGGCAGCCGGGGCGTGGTCTGGGCCCACAACTCGCACATCGGTGATGCGCGGGCGACCGAGATGTCACGGCGTGACGAGCTCAATATCGGCCAGCTCTGTCGCGAGCGGTTTGGCGATGCCGCCTACCTGATCGGCTTTGGCACCGACAGCGGTACGGTCGCGGCTGCCTCGAACTGGGGCGCGCCGATGGAGATCAAAACCCTACGGCCCGCATTGCCCGAGAGTTATGAGCGCCTTTGCCACGAGACGGGGCATACGGGCTTCCTGCTGCCGTTGAGTCAGGCCGGAGATCCGGAGGTACGTCACGGCTTGTCGAAACCACGTCTCGAGCGGGCCATCGGGGTGATCTACCGGCCGGACACCGAACGGGCCAGTCACTATTTCGAGGCGGAGCTCCCGCGTCAGTTCGACGAATACATCTGGATCGATCGCAGCCGCGCGGTCACCACGCTCAACAGCCGCGAGCTTGAAGGCATGCCCGATACCTATCCTTTCGGCCTGTAGACCTTCGCAAGCGAACGGTAGCAATCAGGAGCTCAGCCAAGCCCGTGCCTGCATTAAGGGGCACCTCGGGCGTTATTGCTGCTGATCTTCCAGTAAGTGGACGCTAATGAAAAATGGATAGTGGTAGGGCAGTCAATCTGCCGAGATCTGACAATTAGGGCCACCTCGACTGTTTGACGGGCAGACGAAGGCTTATGATTAAATCAATAGAGTAATTCGGATCAACTTGAAGAGAAACGCGCAATCAATTTCAATTGACAAACATGAGCGCTGTTAATAATGAAAACATATCTGAAGTCGGAGTCACTTGCGCAAATTGCCGGGCTTGCTGTTGCCGCCTGGAGGTAATGCTGATCAGTGACACCGGCGTCCCCGAGGAGCATATTGCGGTAGATAAATGGGGCGGAGAAACGATGCTGCGCTTGGAGGATGGCTGGTGCTCCGCCCTAGACCGTGACACTTTCTTATGCACGATCTATGAAAATCGCCCGTGGATTTGCCGGGAGTTTGAAGTGGGTTCGTATGAATGCCGCACTGAGCGAGCGGCACTGGCAATAATTTCACCCGCGGACATTGTGGGCAGTGGCCGTGGGTCGCAGTAGAGCGCCTAGAAAACTTATTGTGTTGTCTGAACCGAACGTGCCGGCCATTATTTCCGGGCAACGCTCCCGTGCCAGATTGACAAATACAGCCTGGGCCGATCGCAGCCGCGTGGCCGCCACGCCCGACGGGCGTGAACTTGGGAGCCTGTCGGACAGGCGCTCCTCCAGCCTGTAATATCCCCCGAAATCGCATCAATAATCAGGAGAATGACATGAAGCGCATTGGCATGGAGCGCATAGAAGTGGGTCTGGAATGGTTCCTCAATCCGGATCATCTGCCCTTCGTCAGCGCTTTGGAAAAGGGCTGGTTCCGCGAGGCCGGGCTGGATGTGCAGCTGATCGAGCCGACCGATCACTACGATGGGCTGGCGGCGGTAGCCACCGGTGAACTGGCCTTCGCCTGCAACGAGCCATTGCACATGATCGACGAGGCCCGACCGGGTCTGCGAGCACTGGGCTGCTTCTTCGAAACCGATGGCGGCGTGATGCTGACCTCGGCCGGCGTGCAGGCCCTGTCGGCAGGCAAGACCATCCGTGTGGCCTCACCGGTTGCCGGCGAGGTGACGGATGACCTGGCGAAACTGATCGTCGGGCGCTGGTGTGAGCGCAAAGGCATTGCCTTCGATCCTGCACAGATGCGCATCGAGGCGGCTGGATTCGAGCACCTGAAGAATATTCAGGCGGGCTTTGATGGCGCCTGGCTGTGTTTTGCCAATTTTGAAGGGGTCGAGGCGCAGCAACTCGGCGTGGAGGCCACCTTCATCAGCAGTACCGACGTGGGGCTGCCCAACTTCTCGGCCCTGGAGCTGTTTACCGGGGAGTCGACTCTGCGTGAATCCCCACAGATGGTTGAGGCGTTCACGCGCGTGGTCTCGCAAGGCGCGGCCTGGTGCCGGCAGCACCCCGAGGAAGCGGCTCAGATCTGGTACAAACATACCGGCGAGCAGCCAAGCAAACTGATGGATGCAATCATTGCGGACACCTGCCAACGACTGGTGGCACCCTTGGTGCGAGACTCGGGGCGCTGGTTCGAAATGTGGCGCGAGTTTGACCGCATGGGGTTGTCGCAGGTCGATCAGGCGGGGTATCAGGCGCTCTACGAGTAAGCCTTGGTTAAGCTTGGGCGCCGACCTCAGAAGGTCGACAGGCCAGTAGCCTCCATCAGCCGATAGCGCCAGTAGCGCCACCAGGAATCGTCGGCGTAGTCGGCAAACGGCAGGCTGTGGCGCTCGCCATCGTCGTTGTTCCAGCGTCGCTCGAAATGGTTGGCCGCGGCTTCGGAGGCGGGATGACCGGCCGGCGCCTGCCACTCGACGTTGGTTTCCATATTGAAGTTGTCGAGGTTGCGACGGGTGAAATTGGCCGAACCCAGCAGAAGCGTGCCGCTGCCGTCGGCCTGTCGCCGCATCAGCAGTTTCGTGTGGCATTGCTCGCCGCTGGTCAGGCACCAGCGCACCTTGATGTCTGCCTGCTGCAGCTCCATGCCGACCGGTCGGTTGGGCAGGCCGCTTTTTTCCCGGCCGAAGGCATCGTGATTGGCATCCAGCAACGCGCGGACTGCTACACCTCGGGCCGCGGCGCGCTTGAGGGCCTTGATCACGCCACGATGCGAGAGGTAGAACATGGCGAGATCCAGCTGTTCCCCCGGCTGGCTGGCGTCGATCAGCTCGATACTGGCCACGCGTATCTGTGCCTCGGTCAATATCCGCATGTGGCCTTCGTGGCCTGCATGGCTTTCCCGGGCATCAGAGGATGACGCGGGCATCTCGAAGGCGACCTTGGCGTTGCGGTTGCTGCGGGTGATGGCCCTGATGGCCGAGGCCGACTGCTCGGTGGCGAGCAGATCGAGCGCAGCCGGTCCGACAAAGCGCAGGGCGACGTTGTCGTGCCGACTGCTGGCGTCGTGTGGATTGGCCGACGTCACCAGTCCGATCCACTCTTCGCCGTGATTGGCGATGATGGTCTTGCGGTGGTTGGCCTTGAAGTTCAGCAGCCGCATCCAGGAGACCAGGGACACCGGCGGGCCGGTCATCGGATTGGGTAGCCAGCCCTTGCCGGGCTCGGTGTCCAGCCAGCGGCAGCACAGCCGCCACAGCCCCGACCAGAGCGGATTGGAGTCGCGCAGACGGCTGAGGTCGGTCTGGATGACTGGAACGCCAGCGGCCTGCAGTTGCTGCAAATGGTCGGGTGCGAGGCTGCCGTAGACGGTGTTGACCGGATCGGTGATCAGGAGCATCTCCATGTCCGGATGACGATGGCGCTGCTGGACCAACGCTTGGCCGAGTTCCTGCGACAGCGGGCGGTAGTCGACCGTCTCGGCAGTGCCGGCGAAATTGTTGAACAGGAACATGTCGAGCACCAGCAGCCGATCGGCGGCGGTGATCATGTCGAACACCGCATCGAAGATCGCCTGCTCGCCGCCCCGCTCGCCGCCCTCGGTCAGGTAACTGGTATCAGCGAGGAAGGTTACCTCGGCCGCCGGCACCCAGGGCGTGGCGACGTCCAGCCCATCGGGTATGGGCTTGTAGACATGCCAGATGGCCGTCAGTATCCACGCCAGCAGGAGACCGACGGCCAACAGACTGAGGATCAGATGGATCATGGTCGTTCCCGATGATGGGGGAGCGGAGCACTGACCGCCGCGGCAGTCAGGACCGCGCAAGTTTATCCGCCGCATGCGAATCGGACTCAGCTTCCGTCACCGGGTTGCTGCCAGCCGCTGACGATGTGTCCGTCATTGCCAGGACGGCATCATCGCGGTAGGTCTCCTCACTTTCGACAGGTTTGGATGGTTCTCGGTGGTGGAGCTGCTTGCGCAGCTGCCGTGTGTACTTGGTTGCCTTGTAGGCCTGGTCGACGATACGGCGGATGTGGCTCAGCTCGTCGAGACGCGTGACCATCTGTCGTACCGGCAGACGACCGTCGGCGCCGGCACGCAACAGTAGCGCCTTGAGCGTCTGATAATCATCGGCGAAATCCTTGATCGCGCTTTTCATCGTTTTCATGTCGAAGCCTTCTGCGTCAGGGTTCGACAGAGCGAGGAACCTTGCGGTTTCGCGTCGGAGCTCGGTCAGTGCTTCGATCAGGCTCGGGTCTGCCGGTGCGGCCAGCGTTGCCTCCAGGCGGGCAGCCTCCTCGACATGCAGGGCGATATCGCCGTAATAGCGGCTGATACGCATGGCCAGCGGGAAACCCTCGGCAATCGAGCTCGGCATCTCCCCATAATGGGCCCGGTTGCTGAATTCGGCAGTCGCCAGTATCAGCCGATCGACGATCTCCCGGTCCCGTCGCAGACGCTCAAGAGGCGCGGAGCCTTCGGCACTCACCAGGTCGAGCGCCCCGCGGCGGGTGATCTCGCCGATGCGCTTTAGCTCCATGTCGAGCGCATCGAGCGCGAGATCCGGGGTGGAGGAAAGGTTCCGGTCGAGGTGGCGGGGCTTGCCCTCATCCTCCTCGGCCGTGCGGAACCGCTTTTCCAGAAAGTCGACCAGCCGACCTGTCAGAGGCCAGAAGATGGCCATGCCGATCAGCTTGGTGGTGGTGTGAAAAATGGCCAGCGAAGTGGCCGGGCCGGGGTCGAGGCGCATCAGGATGGCGGCCTGGGCAACCAGCCACAGCAACAGCGGCAGGGTGGCGAAAGCGACCACGCCGACCACCACATTGAATAGCACATGAGCCACCGCGGCACGCTTGGCCGAGGAGGTGGCCCCGATTGCCGCAAACACCGCGGTTGCAGTGGTGCCGACGTTTGCGCCGATCACCATGGCCGCCGCCGCGGTCAGCGGGATCAGCCCGGTGCCGGCGGCGGTCAGGGTGATGGCCAGAGCAGCACCCGAGGAGCCCATCAGCACCGTCATGACCATGCCGATGGCGACGAACATCAGCAGGCTCCAGACACCGCCGGTCGTGTACCCGGAGAGATCCAGGCCTGCGCCGAACTCGTCGAAGCTGCTCTTGAGCGTGTCCAGCCCGAGCAGAAAGATGCCGAAGCCGGTGAGTGCATCGCCCAGATAGGCGCGTCGCTTGCCCTGGCCGGTAAGCCGCAGCAGCATGCCGACGGCGATCACCGGCAACGCCAGGGCTTGCAGATCGATCTTGAAGCCGACCATTGCCACCAGCCACGAGGTGGAGGTCGAGCCGATATTGGCGCCGATGATCACGCCGACCGCCTGGAACAGCGACAGCAGGCCGGCATTGACGAAGCCGACCGTGGTGAAAATCACGGCGGTGGATGATTGCACAGTCGCCGTGATGGCGATGCCGGAGAGGATCCCGCGCGGCGTCGTGGCGGTACCGCGGGCGAGTATCTCGCGCAGGGCATCCCCGGCGGCCACCTTGAGCCCGTCGGTCATCAAACGCATGCCCAGCAGGAACAGGCCCAGGCCGCCGAGGAAGGTCAGGGTCAGGCTGATATTCATGACCCGATTCTAGCTCAGATCCTGGTCTGACAATTGGTCCGGAATGCGTTTCCATCAGGCAAGCACCGCTTCGGTCTCGCCCCAAGTATCACTCCAGGCCGGCGGCTGCGCGGATGCTAGAATGCGCCCCGATCCTATCGGGCGACTGTCCGACTGTCCGACTGTCCGACTGGACGATGCCGCCATGTCGGATAGCCCATTTTGCCCATCCCCTTGCCGGGCCGCTTGATCGAACCACTTTTCGCTGCGAGAGGCCGCATTCATGCGACGAACCCTGTTCCTGCCATTTCTGTTTACTGCCGGCATGGCCCTCATTGCGGGACTTGCCGGCTGCAAGGCCCAGGTCGAGGCCGAACTCGATGTGGTCGAAATTCGCGACCGTGAAACGCGTGGCCTGTTCGCCACCTCGCAGATAACGACCGGCGATTGTGACCGCGGCACAGCGTCCTCCGAGCGTGAAAACACGCTTGGTTGGACGAGCTGGGTGCTGTCTGGCGTTTTCCCCGATACGCGCTTCCAGGGTTGTCAGCCGGATGGCGAACAGGCCATCGCCACCTTCCGCAACATGATCGTGTTCGATGCCGAACCCGGGGACACCCTCAACGCCCAATCCCACCTCAACCTGAAGCTGCACGATGAGGTGCTCTATATCGGATTGCCGTCTTACGTGCGGGGTCATATCCAGCGGGTACGCCAGCAGGTTGGTATTGCCTCAGGTCCGGAGATAAGCGGCCATCTGGTGCTGCTCAACAGCAGTCGCGAGTCATTCGGCTATCGGTTGGCCACTTTTGGCGAGGATGGCCAGGTCGGCTGGAGCGAACCCCAGGAGCTGGCCGGCGCCGCCCGCGTCCGCCTCCAACTGCCACCGTCGCTGGCACGGCAGGCGTTGGCGACGGGCAGGGCCCCGTTGTTCAAGATCGAAGCCAACCAGCCCTGATTTTGTTGGGAACGGGCCTTGCCCGCGAAAGTCGCGCCAGCGGCTGTCTTTTCTTAAAGTGCCACTAAATCCAATTGCGCAGCCACCCCAAACCTCAACTCGCGCCTCCCGGCGCGATTCGCTTGCAGGGCAAGCTCCCACGGGGGTTTTGCTCCAACTCCTACCTGCTGTGGTTTGTTTGCAAGGTTAAGCCCACGCGCGTTGGGCATCACCTTATTGTGGGAGCGGGCCTGCCCGCGAAAGCCGCGCCAGCGGCTGTCCAGTCTTGAATTGCCACTGGATTCAGCCGCACAGCCACCCCAAACATCAACTCGCGCCTTCCGGCGCGATTCGCTTGCGAGGCAAGCTCCCACAGGGGGCTTGGTGGCACTGCATTAATGTGAGAGCGGGCCTTGTCCGCGAAAGCCGCGCTGGCGGCTGTCCAGATGGTAAGTGCCAAACAGGCCGACCATCACCGTAATATCAAGTGGAGGTTCGCACGTATCTGACAGTCAGGACAGTGAAGTCACACATAATGAGGCGGGATCGTGGCGAAAAAGAGGCGTTTTGTTTCTTTATGAACCCTGGCTTGCAGGAGTTTGCCGGATGGTCAGTCTGAGCAGCCGGCTGGGCGTTCGCCGTCGGGTGTTTGGTTTCGAAAGGGATGGAGGCGCGCTGGCAGCAGTCGCAGGTCGGCGAGCAGGGCGCAGGCCGTTTGCTGCGGGCGGCTGTCGGGATAAAGTGCACGATAGAGCATGATCTTGAGGGTGCTGAAGGCGCCGAGCACGATGCTGACAAGAGCCAGCAGGCTGCCAAGTGCCAGGGTGGAGGTGCCGGAGAGCCCCTGACCGACCGAGCAGCCCATGGCAATGATGCCGCCGCTGCCCATCAGTACGCCGCCGGCGGTATAGGAGCCGAACTGTGACCAGGAGCGGAACCCCTGCCAGCAGAACTGTCGTCGCAGGATGGTCCAGAAGGCAGCGCCAAAAATCACGCCGAGCATGGCGACAATGCCGAAGGTCAGCCAGGTGGGCCAGGCAGAGAGTGGGTCGCTGGCCAGTCGTAGCAGCTCAGCGGCAGGCGCGACGAAGCTGAGTGACTGGCTGCCGCTGCCGGCGGGGGGCTGGAAGGCGAGGCTGGCTTCGCTCATCAGGGCCTGGCCGAACGTCGAGCCGGTCCAGAGCCAGCCGGCGGCAATCGCCAATCCGATGCCGAGGCCACCGATCACATCTGTCCGGCGCATGTGCCGACCACCATCGAGACGCCAGAGCCAGATCGCCAGCCCAGCGGCGAATAAAAGCCCTGTGCCCAGTCGCCAATCTCCGAGCGAAGCCTTTAACAACCCCTGGGTGCTGGCGGCCAGCAGACTGCCGAGATCCTGATGTTCGATTGACAGCGATTCAAAACTCAAGCCCGGCCAGGCCAGTGTCTGATCAACGAACCAGCGAGCCGCTGGCCAGTAGAGGAGGGCGGCTGCGGTCACGCCGACGATAAGGTAGGCCCAGAGTGATTTGAGATCGCCCTGGCCGATGTTCACCAAGGTCTTGGTGGTGCAGCCGCCGGCCAGCACCATGCCGATGCCGAACAGCAGTCCGCCCAGCAGGTAGCGCAGCCAGGGGAAATGCGCGGCGCGATAGTTGACGCGGGTCTGGTCAAGGTCAAACAGGCCGGCGAACTCGAACACAGCCACTGCCGCGATGGCCACGGCGATCGAGAGCAGCCAGGCGCGCATCCGGCCGAGATCTCCGCTGAGAACCCAATCGGAGACCGCGCCCATGTTGCAGTAGCGGGTCGCCGCGGCGATGGCGCCGAAGGCCAGGCCGATGGCGCCGGCACCGACCAACAGGGTCAGCCAAGGGTTGTTGAGCAACAAAGTCATGGAGGCGGTGTCACGAATCGTAATAAGAAGCCGGCCATGGTAGGCCGGATATATGCATCCGGGCGTTAAAAGTTTTTGAGTGGGGTATAAGCTCGCCCTGGATCGTGTGGGTGCTGCTTCGTATGGAGTGTTGGCGAGCACAGCTCGTTGCTTCAAGGACAGTGCCGCCTAGCTCTGTGGGAGCATGCTTGAGCGAGAGCCGCATTAGTGGCTGCCTTTGCTTGAAGCGGTACTAAATCTAATCGCGTAGCTGCCCCAAACCTCCACTCGCGCCTGCCGGCGCGATTCGCTGGCGAGGCCCAAAGCCATCACATGGCCCACGGGGGCACTTGCTCCAACTCGTGCCTGCTGCGGTGTGTTTGTTAAAGTTTAAGCTCACGCGCGTTGGTGACACTGCATTATTGTGGGAGCGGGCTTGCCCGCGAAAGCCGCGTTAGCGGCTGTCCAGTCTTGAATTGCCATTGGATTCAACCGCATAGCCACCCCAAACTTCAACTCGCGCGTTCCGTGCGATTCGCTTGCAGGCCCAAGGCGATGACATGGCCCACGGGGGCATTTGCTTCAACTCGTGTCTATTGGCCTACTTCAGTTTTGCGGCCTACAAGGATGTGATGTTTTTTAGGTTTTTCGTTACTGCCCCTCGTGCGTATGGCAGGGAACTTCCTCCACTTGTTATTTGGACTTTTTTTGCCTGCCAGTCGGGCTTTTGTTAGCGTATCGGCATAAGAATGCCCCCCACTGTCGTTCGTGGCAGCCGAAGGCAATTACAACAAGAAATATTCGAGATGAGGGAACGCTAATGCGAAAGCGTGGCGAGGGAGTTTTGTTTGCGACTTTGGGTCACCAAAGTGGGGGCGGTACCGGCGCTGCGGCCAAAGGGCTGTGGCGCCGGCTGCTGCAGGCGGGGGGTGTTGCAGCCCTGCTGTGCGCGTCAGCTGCCGTGCAAGCGCAGCAGGTGCTCCCGGACATCCTTGTCAACCACGACGGTCTGGTTGCAGGCGTACAAGACACTTCCGGCCCTGCCGGCGGGACCTTTACCTACCGGGCCAAGGTCAAGCACAACACGGGGCCCGACGCCACCGGCGTGCAGCTGGTCGAGACGCTGCCCGAGGGTGCCATTTTCCAGTCCATATCCTTCTCAGCCCAGCGGCATCAGTTGCTCGCCGCCTAGCAGCGGTACGGTATTGGACGCTACCAACAACGAAATTACCTGCCAGATCGGCAATCTCGGTGCTGGCGACGGGTTCAAGTGGGTGGACTTCAATGTCGTTCTGCCTACGGTAGCGTCCGACTGGAAAGCCACCGCCACGGCAAGTCTGTCTGGCGATCCAGACGATGGCGATGGCGGCACCAACAACACCGACCTGGAGCGCAATTTCACCGCCAACGCCGCCACCGATTTCGGCATCGAGCTCAGCTCCGACGCGCCGGCAGGTGGCGTCAACAATGGTGATAATTACACGTACACCATCCAGGTCACCAACTACGGCCCGTCCGATCTGAACAGCGGCGGCTTTGCCGAAGTCACCTTCCAGGTGCCTTCCGGCGCGCCGGTGACCAGCAACGATGCAATTGGCGGCACGGACTGGACTTGTGTTCCAGCTAACGGCCCGGTTGCCGCGAATGAATTCATCCATTGCAAATATCCCGCGTCAAAAATGACAACGGGCAGCTATGGCAATGGTGTGCTCTTGCCACAAATTACCGTGCCCGTGCAATCGCAAATGGGTGGCCCCATAGGCGCTGCCGTCAGCGTGCAAGGCTGGCACAGCGATACCCAGGAGGCGCCGGACGGCCAGAAGGACAACAACACCGATGGTCTTATCGTCCAGTCAACGGGTGAGGACTACACCGACGTTTCCCTGACCAAAAGCGTTAGCCCTCAGTTGGTGGATGCAGCGGCGAATACCCAGGTGACTTACACGTTGCAGGTCAGGCGTGAAGACGGGGCATTGCAACCGGAGCAGATCAATGTCAGCGACGATCTGCCCGCTGGCGTCAACTTTGCCGCATTTGCGGCAAGCAATGATTCCAGATGGGACTGCGACGAAAACAGTGGCGCTATTACCTGTATTTGGGATAACAACAATCCCTATACCGGTGGCAACAATACCAATCTGCCGCCGATCGAGTTCACTGCCAACGTGCCTGCGCAAGCGGCCGGCAACACCATCACCAACACCGGCCATGTGACCGTCAAGCCCGGCACCGAGCCGAACAACGCCAACAACAGCGACAGCGCGACGGTCACCTTCAACAACACCGCGCAACTGTCACTGGACAAGGTTGGCCCCAGCGCGCCAGTAAAAAAGGGCGTGCCGTTCCAGTACACGCTCACCATCAAGAACGATGGTCCCATGCCCATTGCGGCGAATGCGCCGATCACATTGACGGATGAGCCGTCGGCCAATCTCAGATTGTTGAGCGTGGATAGCACAAGTTCTGCTGGTTGGTCTTGTCCGACAGCGCCATCTGGCACCGCGGGTGCTGCAGTGACCTGTGAGAATGCGAGTGCATTGCCTGTGGGTGCCACCCTCACGCTGGTGCTCAATGCCCAGGTCGACAACCTGGGCGGCAGCGACTATGTCGTGATTGCCAACGATGCCACTGTAGGCACAGTGCCCGGGCGTGATGGTGAAACTGCCAGCAGCAACGCCAATGTGACCGTGTCCGACGAGCAGGCTGATCTGCTGGTGCAGAAAGAGGTAATCAGCGTCCCGGCCAACCCCAAGAGCGGTGACGAAATCACCTACCGCATTGCGGTTACCAACAAGGCCGGCAGCACACAGACGGCGCAGGCGATCGAGATCACCGATCAACTGCAAAATCTGGTGCGAGCAGACGATGCGCCGGGCTATACCGGTGGCGGCTTTGTCTCAGCAGTGCCGGGCACGTTCCCGGCCGGCACCACAGCTGTTGACTGTCCTACGCCAACGGGTGGTGTCAACTCGCGCAACCGCACCTTGACCTGCACCGTGGACCGTCTTGATGCTGGAGAAACGGTGTCGGTGGACGTGACCATCCGTCCGCGCCTCACCACGGCTTCCCCGGATGCCACCACGGCGATGACGTACACGAACACCGCCAGTGCGTTCTCGCCTGTCATCCACGACCCGACCCCGGACGACAATACGGATAGCGCCGACATCCAGCTGACTTCGCTGGTCGATCTGACCGTGGACAAGCAGGTCTCGCCTGACGACGAGGTGGCCGCCGGTCAGCCGGCGACCTACACGGTCACGGTGAAAAATGCCGGTCCGTCTTCGGCGCAAAGCGTCAAGATGGTAGATACCCTGCCCGCCAATGCCATCCTGGTGGGTGAGCCCGAGGTGGCCGGCGGCGGAGGCAGTTGTACGCACGACGGCGCCAACCCCGGCGACCCCATGAATGGCCAGCAGGGCGGCATCATGACCTGCGAGTGGACGACTCCGTTGGCGGCGCATAGCCAGTACGTGGTGAAGTACAAGGCGCGCTCGCTCGGTGGTGATCCCGCGCCTGGCGAGACCATGGACAACCAGGTGGTGGTCAGCACCGAGACGGAAGAAATTGATCTGGACAATAACGAGGCGGAAGCAACTATTGCGCTCAAGCCGGCCGAGCTGGACCTGCAGATCCAGATGTCGCACTCAGACGATGGCCTGGTGTTGGGTGAAACGACCGAATACACCATCACCATCAAGAACGACGCCGCTTCTTCGTCCTACGCGACCAATGTGAAGATGTCGGACCTGTTCCCGGCAGCAGGTTCCACGGCCACGTTCAGCTATCAGGGCGGATTGGCGCTCACCGGGTCGGGTACTTCCGTAGCGGGGTACGTGAGCGGCGTGGCGGGGGTGGCCCCGTCCATGTGTACGGAGCCTGCAATGGATGCCACCACTGGTCCGCTGGAATGCGTCATCCCGCTGATGGCGCCGGGTGATACGGTCGACATCAAGTTCACGATGAGGGCTGAATCGTTGCCTGCCGGCGCCAAGACCGGGACGATCTTCCACGCGGCGAACGTGATGCCGGAGGAGACCGAGTTCATGCCTGGCTACGATGCGCTGGCCAACAACGACACCACTGACCGCACCTCCACCAGTGCTGACGATAATGCAGTGGATCTGGGCGTGGATAAGCAAGGCCCGGACGGCGTGCCTGTGGCGGGGGATACGGTCATCTACACCATCACGGTGACCAACTATGGGCAAGATGACACATCGCCCGAAGGCACCATGACCGACACCCTGCCTGCCGGCCTGGAGTTTGTCAGTGTCAGCAGTGACACCACTGGGGCCACCTGTTCCGGCAACGTGGGCACGTCGGACCCCGTAGTCTGCGTGGTACCTGAAATGGCCAAAGGCGACAGCATTGTCTACACATTGGAGACGACGGTGTCCGACCCGTTTACCGGCACCTACCCGCTGGTGAACCGGGCCGAGGTATCAGCGCCTGGGGACGAAAACCCGGACAACGACCGGGACGAGGTGAGAAATGGTGAGCCGCCGTCGATTCCGACCCTGTCCGAATGGAGCCTGATTCTGCTGTCACTGCTGCTGGCCCTGCTGACGATGATGCTCTGGCGTCAGCAGTTGGGCCGGCAGCAACTGCGCCGTTAAACGGTTCGTATTAACCCCATAAAAAACGGCAGGCTTTAAGCCTGCCGTTTTTGTTTGCTGCGACAAAATAGCCGCAGACACTGGACTCCTTGGTAGAGATTTTCCTGGTTTCCCCTGGTTTCCCATCAACAACGGGTCACGAAACGTGAAATGCGAAGCGGGGTTGGTTCGATTGGGTTGGCGTCGTAGTCTTGTGCGTGCAGCGAGTGGGGACCATTCACGACCAGCCGCGTCTTCTGTTGGGCAGGTTCAAGCCTGGCAGGGCGGGGTTGCCGGTTTATCGGTGTGCCGCGAAAGGCACGTTGGAGAATGGGTCGGTACCTTGGCTCTGGAAATATTCAAACGAGGATGAAGCCGTGAGTCTGTTGATTGAAGGAAAACTGCATACGGATTGGTTCGAATCGGAATCGCAGGACGGTGAGTTTGTCCGCAAGGATTCGATGTTTCGTCACTGGATCACGCCGGATGGCTCGCCGGGGCCGAGCGGCGAGGGCGGCTTTCCCGCCGAGGCGGGTCGCTATCACCTGTATGTCTGCTATGCCTGTCCCTGGGCCCATCGCACCCTGATCTTCCGGGCGCTCAAGGGGCTGACTGATCTGATCAGTGTTGACGTGGTCCATCCGTTCATGGGGCCCGAGGGCTGGCATTTCGGCGAGTTCCCGGGGGCCACGCCCGACAGCCAGTACGGCGCGCAATATCTGCACGAGCTGTATACCCGCGCCGATCCGAAGGTCAGCGGTATCGTCACGGTGCCGGTGTTGTGGGACAAAAAGCGTCAGACCATCGTCAATAACGAGTCGTCCGAGATCATCCGCATGTTCAACTCGGCGTTCGATGATCTGACCGGCAATCGGGACGACTACTACCCGGCCGAGCTGCGCGCAGAGATGGATGCGATCAATGAGCTGGTCTACGACGATGTCAACAACGGCGTTTATCGGGCCGGGTTTGCGACCACTCAGGCGGCCTACGAGACCGCTTATGAGCGCTTGTTCGCGCGGTTGGATGAGTTGGAGGCGCGTCTGGCGTCGCAGCGTTATCTGGTCGGTGAGCGGATCACCGAGGCCGACTGGCGGCTGTTCACCACGCTGCTGCGTTTCGATGCCGTCTATCATGGCCATTTCAAGTGCAATCGCCAGCAGCTGGTGGACTTCCCCAATCTGTGGGCCTTCACGCGCGAGCTCTACCAGTGGCCCGGTGTGGCCGAGACCGTGCACTTCGACCACATCAAGTATCACTATTACGTCAGCCACGACTGGATCAATCCCACCAAGATTGTGCCGGCCGGGCCGCAGATCGATTTCGACCAACCCCATAATCGGGACCAGCTTGAGGTGCGGACATGAGTGTACTGCTGCGAGACGCGACCGTAGTGCAGGAGGGGGCCGGCGCGCGCGTCAAACGTCATCTGCCGTTGCCGGTATTCATGAATTTCGATCCGTTCGTGATGTTCGATCACTTCGAGCTTGGTGCGGGCACGGGCTTCCCCGAGCACCCGCATCGCGGCTTCGAGGCCATCACCTACCTGTTCGCCGGCGAGATCGAGCACCGCGACAACCTTGGCAATATCTCGAAGGTGAGGCCGGGCGGCGCCCAGCGCTTTACCGCCGGGGCCGGAATCGTGCATTCCGAGATGCCCTCGGTGGATGAGCCGACCAGCGGCATCCAGCTGTGGGTGAATCTGCCGCGTCGCCTCAAGGGAGTTGAGCCGAGCTACCAGGAGGTGCCGGCCGCGTCGATTTCCGAGGTAGCCATCCCGGGGGGACGGGAACGGCGCATCGCAGGCGAGGGCGGCGAGGTACGCCTGTTGACCGAGGCGTTCTATCGGCATCTGATGCTGGATGCCGGTGCCGACTATGAGCTCAACCTGCCGGATGGCTGGCGAGCGATCGTCTATCTGAAAGATGGTGCGGCCGAGATCGATGGCATGCCTTTGGCCACGGCGCAGGCGGCCTTCATCGAGGATGAATCGGTCGTCCGTCTGCAGGCCCAGCAACCGAGCGAGTTGATGGTGGCCGCAGGCCGCCCGCATGGCGAGCCGATTCGCCAGCGTGGTCCGTATGTGGATTGATGTTGTAGGCCTCCGTATGACTTTGCGCTGGCGCGTGGGCGGGGTGGCAGCTGTCGGCCCACGGTAGCCGCCATCCCAATCATCATCCTGAGCTAGGCGGCTTTTCTGGTCGACTTTCTTGGCCGACTTTTTTTGGGCCGTTCTGATTTGACCGACGAGGTTTGAGCGACGAGGGAGCTGTGCATGGACAGACGAGTCGTGAACTGGCGCTGCGGCATGCTCGATCTGCTGGAAGCCGCGGCGCTGCAGGCAGGGCCGGTCGATCTACGCCTGGCCGATGGCTGGCGCCGGGTGGTGGCGCAGGACGTGGTTACTGCCGCCGGCGAGGATTGGCTGGTGACCGCCGGGGGCGAACGGATCGCCTTGGGGCTGATCGAGGCGGTCCGGCCGGCGGGTGATGACCACTAGGGAGGAGAAGCCCTGCACGAACTCGACAGTGTCTCTGCCGAGCCGCCCGAAGGGGCTGACGGATTTGCCTGCACTCGGCGTTGCCGCTGCGCCTTGCAAGTTGCGCCGTGGGGTGGGAGTGGCTGGATGAGCCCCTGATCCAGGTGATGGCGGCGGCGATAGCGATGTCGAGGCAACTCGGTTGCCATTGGCGCCGCGTACCTCAAGCCGGTCTTCAGGATGCTAAGCTCGAAGCATGCGCACTAAGGGGTGCCTGATCGACATGGAATCATCAAGGAGTGGCTGTGATGCGCTTTATCCGGCAATTTTCGGAACTGGGGATGGACGATGTCGCCACGGTCGGCGGCAAGAACGCCTCGTTGGGCGAGATGGTGGCAAAGCTTGGCCAACGAGGCGTGCGCGTGCCGGATGGCTTTGCGACCACTGCCGAGGGCTATCGGCATTACCTGCGTCACAATGATCTCGAATCGCGTATTCGTGAGGTGCTCGAGGGATTGGACGTCGATGATGTCGCGGCCCTGGAGCGCACCGGCCAGCAGATCCGTGACTGGATCATCGCCGGTGAACTACCGGATGATCTGGCCGAACAGATCGTGGCTGCCTATCGGCAGTTGGGCGAGAAGTATGGTGAAAATCCAGATGTGGCCGTGCGCAGTTCGGCGACTGCCGAGGACCTGCCGACCGCCTCGTTTGCCGGCCAGCAGGAGAGTTATCTTAATATCGTCGGCGAGGCGGCACTACTTGAGAGTATGCGCTACGTGTTCGCCTCGTTGTTCACTGATCGGGCGATTTCCTACCGGGCACATCACGGCTTTGATCACATGTCGGTGGCGCTGTCGGCCGGTGTGCAGAAGATGGTGCGCGCGGATCTGGCCACCTCAGGGGTGATATTCACCATTGATACCGAGTCGGGCTTCCGCGATGCGGTGTTCATCACCGCGGCCTATGGACTTGGCGAAAACGTGGTGCAGGGTGCGGTCAATCCCGATGAGTTCTATGTCTTCAAGCCGACGCTCAAGGACGGCCTGAGTCCGATCGTCTCGCGGCAGCTCGGCGACAAGGCCATGCGGATGATTTACGACCAGGAGGCCCGTCACGGGGCGTCGACCCGCAATATTGATGTATCCGCCGAAGAGCGCCAGCGCTTTGCGATCACCGATGACGAGGTGTTGACGCTGGCACGCTTCGCCGTCGAGATCGAGACACATTACAGCCAGCAGGCCGGCGAATTCCGGGCGATGGATATCGAGTGGGCCAAGGATGGCGAGTCCGGTGATCTGTTCATCCTGCAGGCGCGCCCGGAGACGGTGCATTCGCAACGTGAGGCGGCAACCCATGCCATCTATCGGCTTGAGGGCGAGGAGCGTGGCGAGGTGCTGGTCGAGGGCAAGAGCGTCGGCGAGCGGATCGCGGCCGGGCGAGCCCGCATCATCGACTCGCCGGGCCAGATGGATCGGCTCGACGAGGGGGAAGTCCTGGTGACCGACATGACCGACCCCGATTGGGAGCCGATCATGAAGCGTGCCGCGGCGATCGTGACCGACCGGGGCGGGCGCACCTGCCATGCGGCCATCGTCGCCCGTGAGCTGGGCATTCCCGCAATCGTCGGCTGTGGTGATGCGACCACCCGCATTCCCGAGAGCGAGGAGATCACGGTTTCCTGCGCCGAGGGCAGCACCGGATACGTCTATCGGGGCATCCAGCCGTTCACGGTCGAGCGGCTGGACCTCAGCGGTTGGGAGGCGCCCCGTACCGACCTGATGATCAACCTGGGCAACCCCGAACAGGCATTCGGGCTGTCCTCGCTGCCGGCCGCCGGCGTCGGGCTGGCCCGACTGGAGTTCATCATCAACAACCGCATCGGCATCCATCCTCGGGCGCTGCTCGAATACGACAGACTGGATGCCAAGACCCAGGCGGAGATCGATAGGCACACCGCCGGTTTCGATGACCGGCGCGAGTTCTATATCCAGCGGCTGGCCGAAGGAGTGGGCACCATTGCCGCCGCCTTTTACCCAAGACCGGTGATCGTTCGCCTGTCAGACTTCAAGTCGAACGAATACGCAGCACTGATCGGTGGGGCCGGTTTCGAGCCCCGTGAGGAGAACCCGATGCTCGGTTTTCGCGGGGCTTCGCGCTATTACTCGGAGTCATTTGCCGCGTCATTTGCGCTTGAATGCGAGGCGTTGCGGCGAGTGCGCGAGACGATGGGCTTGACCAACGCCGCGGTGATGTTGCCGTTCGTGCGTAGCGTCGAGGAGGTCGACCGGGTACTCGGCCTGATGACGAAGGCGGGGCTGGAGCGGGGGCGAAACGATCTCAAGATCTACCTGATGTGCGAAATTCCATCCAATGCGCTGCTGGCCGATGAGTTTCTCGAGCACGTCGACGGGTTTTCCATCGGCTCGAACGATCTGGCCCAGCTCACCCTGGGCGTAGATCGTGACTCCGCGTTGATCGAGGGGCTGGACGAACGCGACCCGGCGGTCCTGAAGTTGATGGACATGGCCATTGAGGCTTGTCATCGTCATGGCAAGTACATCGGTATTTGCGGTCAGGCGCCATCGGATTTTCCGGAAATCAGCCGCTGGCTGGTTGAGCGTGGCATCTCCAGTCTGTCCCTCAACCCCGACAGCTTGCTGCCGATGCAGCAGATCGTGCTGGAGACGGAAAAAAGAATGGCATGATGGGTTTCATGATAATTGGGCTGGGTGATCAGCTCGGTTAACCAGACCGGATTGGTCCGACTTTGCTATCCTACTGAAGTGATGCCGGTTGCTACCGGAAAGGCAGATTGAGGAGTGACGAGATTGAAGGGTTTGTTCGGCAGAAAATGGGGATCAAGTGAGCAGGACACCGCCATCGAGCGGGCGTTGGCGGGTATTCGCGATCCCAACAGTGGCCAGACATTGGGTGAGTCGGGTGCGATCGAACGCGTCAGGTGCAGCAGAAAAACCTGCACGATCGACATCGTGCTCGACTATCCGCCGGGTGACTGGGAGACCGAGCTGATCCGGCTGGTTCGTGAGGCGGTTGCAGGTGTCGATCAATCATTGGACACGGAAGTCGTGGTGGCCTTCGTCGCTCCGGAAGGGTCGGTCAGGAATGGCAAGCCGCTGCCAGGGGTGAAAAACATCATCGCAGTGGCCTCGGGCAAGGGTGGCGTCGGCAAGTCGAGCACCAGCGTCAATCTAGCGCTTGCCCTGGCCGCTGATGGCGCGCGGGTCGGGCTGCTGGATGCCGATATCTACGGCCCCAGTCTGCCGAGCATGCTGGGTAGCAGCGAGAAGCCGCAGCAGGTGGATGACAAGTCCATGGTGCCGGTCATGGCCCATGGGTTGCAGACCATGTCGATCGGCTATCTGGTCGATGATGCGCTGGCGATGGTCTGGCGCGGGCCGATGGTGACCTCGGCGCTGATGCAGCTGTTGAACGACACGCGCTGGGATGGCCTGGACTACCTTATCGTCGACATGCCGCCGGGCACCGGTGACGTGCAGCTGACGCTGGCACAGAAGGTGCCGGTGGCCGGCAGCGTGATCGTGACCACGCCCCAGGACATCGCCACCCTGGATGCGCGCAAGGCGATCAACATGTTCAACAAGGTGCAGGTGCCGATCCTGGGCGTTATCGAGAACATGGCGACCCATCTGTGCTCGAACTGTGGTCATATCGAAGCGGTCTTCGGTGAGGGCGGCGGCGCGGCCGTCGCCGAGCAGTTCGGCACCGAGTTGCTGGGCCAGTTGCCGCTCGACCTGGTCATCCGCCAGGACCTGGATGCCGGCACGCCGACGGTGGCCAGAGACCCCGACGGCGGGCTGGCCAGTACTTATCGAGCAGCCGCGCGCCGAATGGCGGCGAGGCTGGGTCGGGCCGTGCGCACCGAGGGCCAGGTCGGGCCGGAAATCGTGATCGAGGAGTAGTCGATGCTGGAAATCACCATACCCAGTCGGGGCGTTCTGTATCTCTCGCACCTGGTGGTTGATTACAACGGCACGCTCGCGCTCGACGGTGCGCTGGTCGAAGGCGTGGGCGAGCGGCTGCGCGAGCTGGCCAAACATGTCGAAGTACATGTCATCACCGCCGATACCTACGGGGATGTGGAGGAGCGACTGGCGGACCTGCCGGTGACGCTCTCAACCCTGAGCGATCACCTCCAGGACGTGGCCAAACAACGCTATGTGCGTACGTTGTCGGCGCGCGAGTGCGTCACCATCGGCAATGGGCGCAACGATGCGTTGATGCTGGCCGAGGTCGCGCTTGGCATCGGAGTCCTGCAATCGGAAGGGCTCTCGCGCCACGCACTGGATGCTTGCGATGTCGTTTGCCCCGACATCAACAGCGCTCTTGATCTACTCTTGAAGCCCAAACGGTTGATCGCGACGCTGCGCAACTGACGTTTCTGACGAGCGGCCAGCCAAGGCGGTCGCTTCATTCCGTTCCCCGAAAAAACATAAGGAGGCAACACATGTCCCAGGTCACATTCAAGGGCACGCCGGTCAAGGTAACCGGTACGCTGCCATCGGTTGGCGAAAAGGCACCGGCATTCACACTGACGGCCGATGATCTGAGCGAGAAGACGCTCGGCGATTTTGCTGGCAAGAAGAAGGTCCTCAATATCTTCCCGAGTCTGGATACCGGTACCTGTGCCATGTCCGTGCGCGAGTTCAACAAGCGTGCGACCAGTCTGGACGATACGGTCGTGTTCGGCATCTCCATGGACCTGCCGTTCGCCCAGGCGCGTTTCGGTGCGGCAGAAGGTATCGATCACGTGGTCAATCTGTCGGCGTTTCGCAACACTGACTTTCTGGATGACTACGGCGTGCGCATGGCCGATGGCCCCCTGGCAGGTCTGGCAGCCCGCACGGTGATCGTGCTGGATGCCGATGACACCGTTCGCTACGTCGAGCAGGTGAGCGAGATTGCCGACGAACCAGACTACGAGGCGGCCTTGAAGGCACTCTGACCGAGCAGGTTCCGGTCGGCCAGCAGTCAGCCTCAACCCGGTTCCAATCAGGGAGTGGCTGATCTGCTGAGATCATGACGGCCCGGTGTGTTGGTGGATTTCGATCCGACCGACCGCCGGGCCGTTGTCTTTTTCAGTCAATCAAGTTCGGACAACACTTGGACGCAGCAAGGGAGGCAGGGGATGGAAAATCGATTGGGCGTCGACCTGGGAGGGACCAAGATCGAGGTCGCCGTGCTTGATCCGGACCGCCGTATTCTTTGGCGTGAGCGCGAGCCCACTCCCCAGGGCGACTACGAGGGGACAGTGGCGACGATGGCCGCCCTGATCGAGCGCGCGGAACGTGAATGCGGACCGGTGCTGAGTGTTGGCGTGGGCACGCCCGGGACGATCTCGCCACGCAGCGGGTTGATCAAGAATGCCAACTCGGTGGTCTTGAATGGCCGACCGCTCAAGCGCGATCTCGAAGATCGGCTGGGCCGCCAGGTGGCGATGGCCAATGACGCCAATTGCCTGGCCTTGTCCGAATCCGCCGATGACGGGGCGGCGGCCGGAGCCGGGTCGGTCTTTGGCGTGATCCTGGGCACTGGTGTCGGTGGTGGCCTGGTGATCGATGGCCGGGTGTTGTTGGGTCGTAATGCGATTGCCGGCGAATGGGGACACAACCCCTTGCCCTGGCCACGCCGGGACGAAACTCCGGGACCGTTGTGCTGGTGTGGGCTGGCGGGCTGCATCGAGCAATGGCTGTCTGGTCCGGCCTTCGAGCGCGAATATGCCGAACTGGCTGGTGAGAGGTTGGATGGCGCGACGATCGTTGCTCGTGCTGCGATGGGGGAGGAGCGGGCGGATCGGGCCATTGATCACTACGCTCACCGGTTGGCCCGCGCATTGGCCCATGTGATCAATCTGTTCGATCCGGAGGTCATCGTCCTTGGTGGCGGCATGTCCAACGCCTCGGTGCTTTATGAGCGGGTGCCGCTGCTCTGGGACCGGTTCGTGTTTTCCGATCCGATCACCACACAGCTGTTGCCGCCGCAGTTCGGTGACTCCAGTGGGGTGCGAGGGGCGGCGTTTTTAAGTGATTTACTCAAGTAATTTACCTGGGTAAATCACTTGGACGGCTTGTCTGGCTGACTTTCTGAACAAGCACCTGTGCTGATGGACTTGAAGTGCCCGATGCCATAGATGCACCCATAGGTGATTGATTCACTGGGTTGATAAGTGCATAAGAGGGGTCTAACTTCAATGACGTGACCTAGCCTGACTCGCGGCGGTCATATGAGTAAACCCATCGGAGGGTGATTGTCATGAACCTTGAACTGCAAATCGTGCTTCTCAGCATCCTCGCCATGATCGGCATCGTCGGCATGCCTCTATATGCGGCCTGGATTCTGTGGAAAAAGTCGGGTGAGGCCAAGCACGAGCCAGAATAGGAAAGAGTTGCCTGCCTCCTCGGCATCAGTACAGTTGACAGTAATTTAGCTCAGCACGAATTGATTCGTGCTGAGCTTCCCTTAAGGCTCCCCACTGGGACTCCCCACTGGCCGGCGCGCCTGCGCCGGCTTTTTGCTTTCTGGTCCGTGACGGCCGGTAGAAGCCGCATGTTTCCGCCATGCTTCCCTTGGCATGGGGTCGATCAGTTTTTCATCCCGCCGCGATTTTGAAAACCACTATTATGAATTCCATTCATTGAATTCGAGAAAAAAACGAAGCGAAACGCATGTTGCCTTCCGATAGGCTGTGGTCATTCCCATCTGATCTGGAGTTCGACATGCCCGCAAAGCCTTCTCAAACGCTCGTTACCCATACCCTGGGATTTCCCCGCATCGGAGCCGACCGGGCCCTGAAATGGGCCGTGGAATCGTATTGGCGAGATGACTGTGACGAGGCCGAACTAGAATCCTGCGCACTGGCGGTGCGCCAGGCAGCACGCCAGTGGCATCGCGAAGCCGGCATTGTTCGTCCCGCGGCTGGCGACTTCACTTTCTACGACGGCATAGCCGATCTCGCCCTGTTGTTCGGTCAAGCACCGGAGCGGTTCGGTGACCTGCCCAACGACCACCAGTCGCTGTTCGCCCTGGCCCGTGGCCGGAAGTCGGATGGAGTCAATATCGCCCCATTGGCGATGACCAAGTGGTTCGACACCAATTATCACTTCCTGGTGCCGGAGCTGGACGCCGGTCGCCCGTTCCGTCTCGATGCGGATCGTTACCTGGCCACTGTGCGCGAAGCGTTGGCCGAGGATCCGACGACCAAGCCGGTACTGGTTGGCCCCATCACGTTTCTCTGGCTCAGCAGGGGCGCTACGGCCGATGAGCGTCTTGCACGTGCGCCGGAACTTGCCGAAGCTTATGCGGCATTGTTGGCGCGCCTGGCAGAGTTGGGGGCCGATTGGGTCCAGCTGGACGAGCCCGTGCTGGGTCTTGATCTGCCGCCGGAGTGGTTGGCGGCCTTCGAGCCGGTCTATCACCGCCTGAAGCCCACCGGCATCCGTCTGCTGCTGGCCAGCTACTTCGCCGCATTGGACGGGCGCGTCAGCCTGCTGGCCGGCCTGCCGGTCGATGGTTTGCATGTGGATCTCACCGCCGGTGACGATATCGAGGCGCTGATAGACCGACTGCCGACATTCAAGGTGATCTCGGCCGGGGTGCTGGACGGGCGATCGATCTGGCGTGCTGATCTTGGCGGACTGCTTGATCGGCTTGAGCCGCTTTATCGCCGACTGGGTGAACGGCTCTGGCTCGCCCCGAGCTGTTCACTGCTGCACCTGCCCCTGGATGCGAGTGAGGAGACCGAGCTGCCACCGGTGCTGGCCGAGAATCTCAGCTTTGCCCGACAGAAACTGACCGAGCTTGCGTTGCTGTCACGCGGCTTGGTTGAGGGACGTGCAGCGATTGCTGCAGAGATCGAGGCGGCCCGCTCCGCACGCCAACGATTGGATAGCCTTGATGGGCGGCACAATGTAAGGCAGCGCGAGGCGCTCACCGCGTTGCTCGAGAACGAACCGGCCCGGTCGAGCGAGTATCCGGAGCGGGCCCGACTGCAGCAGGAGCGACTTCGCTTGCCGTCGCTGCCGACCACCACCATTGGCTCTTTCCCGCAGACTGACGCGATTCGTGCGACACGACGGGCATTCCGTCGCGGCGAGATCGCCGCAAGCGAGTACGAGACGCGGATGCAGGCGGAAATCCGTGAGGTGATTCGGGTCCAGGAATCGATCGGGCTGGACCTGCTGGTGCACGGCGAGCCTGAGCGCAACGACATGGTCGAATATTTCGGTGAACAGCTGGAGGGCTTCGCCTTCACCCGAGCGGGCTGGGTGCAGTCCTACGGATCACGCTGCGTCAAGCCGCCGATCATCTGGGGTGATGTCAGTCGTCCCCGCCCGTTGACGGTCGCCTGGAGTGCCTATGCGCAATCGCTGACGGATCGGCCGGTCAAGGGCATGCTGACCGGGCCGGTGACCTTGTTGTTCTGGTCGTTCGTGCGCGACGACTTGCCACAGGAGCAGGTCGCCTATCAACTGGCTGCGGCGCTGCGTGAAGAGGTGGCCGATCTGGCTGCGGCGGGCATTCAGGCCATTCAGGTGGACGAGCCGGCCTTCCGTGAGGGTCTGCCCCTGCGTCGCGATGACTGGAAAGGTTACCTCGACTGGGCGGTGCGGGCCTTCCGCCTGGCCACGGCCGTGGCGCCGGATCCGGTGCAGATTCATACGCATATGTGTTACAGCGAGTTCAACGACATTATCGAGGCGATCGCGGCCCTGGACGCGGACGTGATCACCATCGAGACCACTCGTTCGAACATGAAGCTGCTGGATGCCTTCGCCGAGTTCGACTACCCCAATGAAATCGGCCCCGGCGTCTGGGATATTCATTCCCCGCTGGTGCCGACCGTGGACGAGATCGTCGAGCGCCTGCACCTGGCACTGGCGAAGGTGCCGGCCGAGCGGTTGTGGGTCAACCCGGACTGTGGTCTCAAGACCCGCGGCTGGCCGGAGGTAACGCTGGGCCTGGAGCGCCTGGTCGAGGCCGCCCGCAGGCTGCGCGATCAGGTCCGGGCGGCATGACGGCCCGGGTACGGTGGCGTGGCAGGCATTCTTTCATGGATGGCAGCTGGCGGCCGAAAGGCCGCGCCAGCGGTCTGCTTGCCACTCGGGTCGGGATCACCTTCGCCGGGCGGTAACGAGGGCTTCGGGCTCTCGCGCCTATCCGGTGGAGAGCCCGGCGGCGGATTCCTGTGATGCGTCTCCTGTCTGCAGCGAGCGACGCAGCTTGGCCACTGCTCGGATGCGTTCTTCTCGAAGGGCTTCACCGATGGCCTTGCCTTGCAGCCCCCGTTCGATCAGCGGTTGAGGGGAGACCTCGGCGATCGTGGCGCGCACTTGTCGTAGCCAATCGCCCTCGGGGTAGTCGGCCGTCTCCTGGCCGGACTTGCCGCGCAAATCAGCGTGGCAGACGGTCAGGATATCCTCGAAACGGTCCGGACGACGCAGGGCATCGAGGTTTTCAAGCAGATCGACCAAGGTGGCATTACGCATCTCGAGTGCCCGGTGGATGCGTCCATGCTGGGCAGTCACGGTGATGGCAAGCTCGCGTATGGCCTTTGGCGTCCGCAGACGTTCGCACAGCGCCCGCACGGGTTCGATGCCACGTCGCTCATGGCCATGGTGCCGGGGCCACTCGTCAACTGGAGTGAGTGCCTTGCCCAGGTCGTGGCAGAGGGTCGCAAAGCGCACCGCGATCGAGTCGCTCAGCTCGGCTGCGGCATCCAGTGCCTGCAGGGTGTGGATGCCGGTGTCGATCTCGGGGTGGTGCTCTTCCGGCTGGGGGACGCCGAACAGCGCCTCGACCTCGGGGAAGATCTCGGCCAACGCCCCAACCTGACGGAGGACGGCGAAGTAGCGAGATGGCTTGTCGCTGGCGAGTGCCTTGACCGTCTCCGCCCAAACGCGTTCGGGCGTGAGATCCGCGAGCTCGCCGCTGCTGCTCATCTGACGCAGCAGGACCTCGGTTTCTTCCGCCACCTCGAAACCATAGTCAGCGAGCTGGGCGGCGAAACGTGCTACCCGCAATACCCGCAACGGGTCCTCGACGAAGGCCGGTCCAACGTGGCGCAGGCGCCGGGCCTCGAGGTCATCACGGCCGCCGAACGGGTCGAGTACTCGGCCGGCCGAGTCCATCGCCATGGCGTTGATCGTCAGATCACGGCGGGCGAGGTCTTCCTCAAGGGTGACGTCGGGTGAGGCGTGCACGGTGAAACCGTGATAGCCACGGCCCCGCTTGCGCTCGGTGCGGGCCAGTGCGTATTCCTCGCTCGTTTCGGGGTGCAGAAACACCGGGAAATCCGCGCCGACCTGACGGAAACCGCGTGCCAGCATCTCTTCGGGGGTGGCGTGGACCACCACCCAGTCGCGGTCACCCATCGGGCGACCAAGCAACTGATCGCGGACGGCTCCACCGACGATGTAGCACTCCAGGTTCGCGGTGACCGCATCGAACATGGTATCTCCGGGTGATTGACTCAGTTGTTTCTCGGCAGGCCGACTTTATAGTGGTATCGGCCAGCGGTAGACTACCAGAGGTTTCCCGCCGTCCAACCTGCCATTCCTGGATATGTCGTCATGAATGCCAACCCCTATCTCAAGGCTTTGCAGAGCCAGTCGCCACGGTTCGAGTCCACACTGCGCAGCATCGGGTTGGTGGCGGCCACCGAGGCGACCGTCCTGATTACAGGGGAGACCGGCACTGGCAAGGAACTGGCGGCTCGTGCCATCCATGCCGGCTCACCGCGTAGTGATCGCCCGCTGGTGACTGTCAACTGCGCGACCATCCCGGACGACCTGGCCGAGTCGACCCTGTTCGGGCATCGGCGCGGCGCCTTCACCGGTGCGCTCTCCGATCAACCCGGCCTGGTGGATCAGGCCCATGGCGGCACGCTGTTTCTCGATGAGCTCGGCGAGCTGCCACTTTCCCTGCAGGCGAAATTGTTGCGCTTGCTGGAAAATGGCGAGACCCGGGCAGTCGGAGAAGCCGCTACCCGTCGCGTCGATCTGCGGGTGGTGGCGGCGACACACCGTGACCTGTCGGCGATGGTGGCGACAGGCAGCTTCCGCGCTGACCTCTATTACCGCTTGGCGGGTGTGCCGGTGGAGCTGCTGGCGCTGCGCGATCGGCAGGGCGATATCGAATGGTTGTTCAACCAGTTTCTGGCAGAGAATGCCCGTCAGGCGGGTGTCGCGATACCGCGTCTCACGGCCCGCGCAACCGGCGTGCTGCGCCGCCACCGTTGGCCGGGCAATGTGCGTGAACTCAAGCAGTTGGCCGAGCGACTGGTGATCTTCCACCCAGGCGGCGTGGTCGATGTCGAGGCGTTGCCGGCGGATATGCGTTCGGCCGAACAGGTCGAACGGGGCGGTCCGATCGCGCCCGGCTTCGTGCTGCCCGAAGGTGGAGTGGATCTCGAGGCGGTCGAGAGCGATCTGTTACGCCAGGCGCTGGCCCAGACCGGAGGCAACAAGTCGCGCGCCGCTCGTCTGCTGAGCCTGAGTCGCGATACTTTCCTCTATCGGTTGAAGAAGTTTTCCATCGAGTAAGTTAGGTCGAATGACAGCGATTGAATCGCTGCCATCGAACAGGCGCGATTGAGCCGGGAGTTTTCAAGACCCCAAAAAAAAGCGGCAACCATTCGGCTGCCGCAAAGCCACGCCAAGACGCGGCACCTGGAGGATGGAACGATGATTAGAACGTGGCCGATACCCGTGTCCAGACAGAGCGGCCCGGTTCATTGATTCGTGTCCGTGGGTCACCGAATACGCTGCTGTAGGCCCGGTTGACGTGTTCGGCGTAGGTCCGGTCGAATACGTTGTCGATGCCGGCCTCGATCCGCCAGTTGCGGGTGATGGCGTAACCGGCATTGAGATCGAGAACCGCATAGGCGGGAGTCTCGATGGTATCCAGGCCGCTTTGCTCGTCGATGGCCGTGGCACGAGCGGCCCAACGCATGACCGCTACCCCGTCGATGGCGCCGTGTTCGGCCCGCAGGCCGAGGCGGCCGGACAGCGGCGGGATCTGTGGCAGGTCGCGTGAGTCGGTGGTGTTGCGGCCGCGGACATGGGCCAGCTGGGCCTCGCCAGCCAGCCAGTCGGTCAGTGCATAACGCAGGTCGAGCTCACCGCCGTAGAGGCGGGCGTCAACGTTGCGATAGCTGGTGGTCATCGGCATCAGGCCATCGATGCGTCGATCCTGCAGGACGTAGTTGTCGACTTGGTCGAGGTACAGGCTGGCGCTGGTCTGGAATCGCTTGCTCTGCCAGGTCAGCCCGGCTTCCGCCTGATGGTGGATTTCGGGATCAAGATCCGGATTGCCCACCTTCGACAGCATGCCGTTCATCAGCAGGGTGATGTACTTCTGGGTCAGGTTCGGGGCGACCGCGGTCCGACTGAGGCCGAGGTGGCCGGAGAGGTTCGGGCCGAAGTCTCGATGATAGCTGAGCAAGGCGCTGACCTCGGTGTCGCTTTTGGCCTCGGCCGCCGAGGCACGGATATCGGCCGGCACCAGCATCTGATGGGTGGCAATGCTCTTGTCCAGGCTGGCGTCGATCTTGCTTTCGAAGCGATCCACCCGAATGCCGGCGCGTAGCAATTGATCGTCAGTCAGTCGCCAGTCACTCTCGAGAAACGCACCCCACTGATCTGTCTGCCCATCCGGCCATTGGCGAAACATGCGCATGTCGTTCATCGCGTTGAACGCCTCGGCGTTCTGGCGCACCCGCTCGAAGTCCAGGCCGTAGTCTAGTTCGAACCAGTCGATCTGCGAGCTGGCGGTCAGCCGGGCGGCTGTGGCATGTGACTGGGCCGGGGCAGCCATCGGCATGGGGGCGGTCAGCTCGCGCAGGCTGTAATTGTCCATCAGGTGATCAACGTTGGCGCGCGAGAGTTCGAGGCGCACCGCATCCACCGGGCCATCCAGATCGCCGAGGCGGCCATCGAGCCGGTAGATGGTGGCATTGTCGTACAACGAATCCATGCCGGTGCCGGCAAAACGGGCATCGAGCACCCTGTTGCGGTCGATGGAGGCCTCGATACCGGTCTGGTCGCTGACGCGATAGCCGCCGATGATGGTGCCGCTGCGCTGCTTGAACGAGGAGGGCACCTCGTTGCCATCGCCGTCCTCGTAGTTGTCGCCGTTGGTGATCTGGCCGATCACACGAGCGTAGGCATGGCCGTCGCTCATCAGCACATCGGCGCTGGTCTGGTCGGACAGGCCATTGCTGCTGGCGGCGAAACCGAAGCGTGACTGGATGCCGGGTTCGGCAGCGCGCTCGAAGGTGTTGCGCGTCAGCTCGATACTGCCGCCGCTGCCGCCGGGACCGCGGGTGAGCGTGGTCACGCCCTTGTGCAGTTCGACGGCGTCATAGCCGGTCAGGTTGCCGAAACTGGTCGGCGGGTCCATGCGGTTCGGACAGGCATTGGCGATGGCCGCCCCATCCAGCCGCACCCTGAGCTGGTGTTCCCGCTGTCCGCGGATGATCGGATCGAGGCCATGGCCCGACATGCGGCCGGCGCTGACCCCACTGATCTCCCGCAGGAGCTCGGCCAGGTCGGCACGCGGCGCGCTGTCTTCGGCCGTGCGGGTGACCGGTTCTGACGGGGAGGCGGCTGCCGGCGCCGTGATCAGGATCGTCTCCAGATGGGCAGCGGTGGCGGACTGGCTGCCGGCCATCAGCGCGACAAGAATGGAGGCGCGCAGGAAGTTTGGTCGGTGGAGTGGTTGGGTGGTTGTCATGTGGTGGTCTTCACTTCATCCATTGTTTGATTGTGATTGGCTCCAGGGAAGCTCGGCATAACCCAATGCAGGAAGCGGGCCAACCACAAGCCGTTGATTTTCTGTTATCGGCGTGAACTGGACTGCGGCAAATGCCGCAGATATGTGGCATCTGGCCTGCCCGGAGGGACCGAGTTATTGAGAACGGGCGATCGAGAAGAGCGACGGTCTATGCCAGAATCTCGGGCCTGATAACTCGGTCAATATGACTGGTCAACGTACTTCAAGGAATTCAGCATGGAAATTCGACAGGATCGGCGCTACGGGGAGACCCATGAGTGGTACACAACTGAAGATGGCGTGCTGACGGTCGGCGTTACCGAGCAAGGCCAGGATATGTTGGGGGATGTGGTGTTCGTCGATTTGCCGGACGTGGGTCAGATGGTTTCCGTAGGGGCGCCTTGCGCAACGCTCGAGTCGGTCAAGGCGGCCTCCGACGTCCATGGCCCGGTCGACGGTGAGGTAATCGAGGTGAATGGTCTGCTCGAGGACAACCCGGAATTGATCAATGACGACCCGCTGGACGAGGGTTGGATCTTGAAGATCCGCATGACGGGCGAGCCGGCCGAATGGATGAGTCCCGCTGAATACGGTCGCATGCTTGAGGCGGCTGACTGAGGCGGGGCTGGCCACGATGGAATTCAAAAAGGATCACGGGCTGCGCCATGCACTGGTGGCACTGCGCTATTCCTGGCAGGGGTTGCACGCCGCCTGGCGCAACGAGGAAGCATTTCGTCAGGAGGTGATGGTGGCGCTGGTGGCGGTGCCGGTCGCCTGGTTTGTCGGTGACACCCCGCTGGAGCGGGCCCTGCTGATCGCGGTGGTGCTGCAGGTACTGCTGGTCGAGCTGCTGAATACCAGTATCGAGAACGTGGTCGACCGGATCGGTCTCGAGCCGCACCAGCTTTCCGGACGGGCCAAGGACGTCGGCTCGGCGGCGGTGCTGATGGCGATCGTGCTCGCTGCGGTGGTGTGGGGAGTCGTGCTGTTCGGTTGAGCTGCTTCCGCAGAAGTCTCCCTCAGAGCTTCCCTAACGTTCCGACAAGCGGGCCAGGCGCCCGAGCAGGAAGTGGACTACCGGCCAGGCGGCGAGGTTGCTCAGCGCGCGGGAGAGATAGGTGGCGATCGAGACGAGATCGTTGAAGCCTCCCTCGACCCACAAAATGACCATCAAGTAGACCAGGCTGAAACCGGCGACCAGCAGCGCCTGGGAAAGCAGGGGAGCTACCGCGATTCGTTGACGCAGGGAGAGTGTCAGGAAGGCGGTCAGGGCGAACATCAGGGCATTCAGCCCCAGCAGGCCATTGGTGGCCACGTCCAGCAGCAGTCCGGCGATCCAGGCATAGAACAGCCCGGCCTGCGCGGGGCGATGCAGGGACCAGAAGATCACCACGAGCAGCAACCACTGCGGGTTGTGCACCTGTATCTCGGCCGGCAGTGGCAGCAGCGTCAGCGCCAGGGCCGCTAAACTCGACAGTGCGATCGAGAGCCAACTAATCGCCACTGGCCGTCTCCGCCTCCGTCTTCGTGGCGCTGATCGGCTTCGACGTTCCTGCCGGCACTGATGGCCATTCAAGGGCTTCGACCGAGTCTTGTGACTTGTTATCTAGGGGTGCATCGGGTGCCTCGGTCACGACCAGCAGATAGTCAAGCCGATCAAGGTCGGCGACCGGTTTGGCGATCACGCGGATAAAGCCTTGGGCCTCGCTGGTCTCGATCGCGGTCACTCGAGCTACCGGATGGCCGCGCGGGAATGCCGCGTCAATACCGGAGGTGGTCAGCAGGTCGCCGGCCTGGATGCGAGTGCGTACTGGCACGCGTTCGGCGACCAGGGCATCGGTGCCCGTGCCGCGGAGCAGGGTGGTGTGCCCGGTGTTGCCGAGGATGACCGACAGGATATGGTCGCGCGAGGTCAGCTTGATCACGGTGGCGCCGGTAGCGGTGCTGCGCAGCACTTGTCCGACCACCCCGTGGGCATCGATCACCGGATCGCCGGGCCGGACGTCGTCGTTGAAGCCGCGACTGATGGTGAACAGGTTGTGGTCGAGGGTGGGCGGATGGCCGGTGCGTCGAGCGAGCAGGATGCCGGGGACTGTGCTCGCTTCGCCTTCAAGCAGTTCGCGGAGTTCGTCAACTTCACGCTTGAGTGTGACGAACTGCTGCATCTGGCCACGCAAGAGGATGCGTTCCTCGCGTAGTTGGTCAATTTCCGTGTGCAGCTCGCTCCGCTCGACGAACCAGCGCCCGATGGAGCGAGTCAGGGCCACCGGCTGATGGATGGTCTGGATGATGCCGTCGGTGACGCTTCCCATGCTCTGGTCGAGCTGGCTGACCCAGCGCGTGCCGATGCGATCAAGGCTCATCAGTGCGATCGAGATCACGATCAGCACCAGGAGCAGGTTGAGCCCGGGGCGGTGGGAGTTGAACAGCGCCATGCCTGGCGCCGTTATTCGTCAGCGAAGAGGGTGTTGTTGCGCTGACCGATCAGTTCGAGCACCTTGCCGCCGCCGCGTGCCACACAGGTCAGCGGGTTTTCGGCGACCAGGACCGGGAGCCCGGTCTCTTCCATGATCAGCTTGTCGAGATCGCGCAGCAACGAGCTGCCGCCGGTGAGGACGATGCCGCGCTCGGCGATATCCGCGCCCAGCTCCGGGGGGGTCTGTTCGAGGGCGGCGCGGACCGCCTGCACGATGCCGAACAGCGGCTCCTGCAGCGCTTCGAGGATCTCGTTGGAGTTGAGGGTGAAGCTGCGCGGCACGCCCTCGGCGAGATTGCGGCCCCTGACGTCGATCTCGAGCAGGTCCTTGCCGGGGTAGGCCGAGCCGATTTCCACCTTGATGCGCTCGGCGGTGGCCTCGCCGATCAGGATGCCGTAATGGCGCCGCACGAAGGCGATGATCGCCTCGTCGAACTTGTCGCCGCCGATACGCACCGAAGCGGAGTAGACGATACCGTCAAGCGAGATCACGCCAACCTCGGAGCTGCCGCCACCGATATCGACCACCATCGAGCCGCGTGGCTCATCGACATCGACCCCGGCGCCGATTGCAGCCGCCATCGGCTCTTCGATGATGAAGGCACGGCGTGCCCCGGCCGAAAGTACCGACTCGCGGATTGCGCGGCGCTCGACCTGAGTCGCACCCACCGGCACGCACACCAGCACGCGTGGGCTGGGACGGAACCAGTGCGAGGAGTGCACCTTGCGGATGAAGTGCTGCAGCATCTTCTCGGTGACGTGGAAGTCGGCAATCACCCCATCATGCAGCGGGCGCACGGCGTGGATCGACTTCGGAGTGCGACCCACCATCTGCTTGGCCTCTTTGCCATAGGCCTGGATGACTGTCTGCCCGCCGTCGTTCCGCAGGGCGACCACGGAGGGTTCGTCGAGTACAACGCCGCGACCGGAGACGTAGATCAGGGTGTTTGCCGTCCCGAGATCGATGGAGAGATCGGTGGAGAAAATACCGCGGAAGCCTTTGAACATGAGAGATATGACCGAGTGATGTCTGCGTATGTGGGGTGGAAGGCCGCCATGTTGGCCCCATTGATGGGTACCGCCGTCGGGTCTGGCGATACCGCTTGAGTCCTTTCCTGTTCTCGCCAAGCGGAACTGATCGCTGAATCAACGACTTCGGGCGAAATTCCGGCGCCCGACCGCATGGCTAAAATAAGCGGCTAAGGTAACAACATGCCGCCCGTCAAGCAAGTGTTCTACTCGGCGGGTGGGCGCGTTTGTGGTAGGGTTTGCGCCGGCATTTTCTGCTCGCGGGACTCGGGTGCTACGGCAGGAACGATGCCATCCGGTTCCTCCGCCGGATCTGGGCGCAGAACTTTACTGGCCCTTGAGCTTGGGCCCAAGAGCTTGGGTCCAGAAGCTTGGGTGGAGGATAGTTAAGGACAAGTCAAGGGATGACCCGGTGTTCCGATCCCGGGAACGACGCTAAACCACAAAACAACGATCCTTGAGGGGTGATGACGATGTCGTTGACCGATGACCAATTGCAGACCGTGGCGCATCTCGCCCGGATAGCGATCGAGCCCGAATGGCGCGAGACCCTACGCAAGGATCTGAATGCCATCCTCGACCGGAGTCGTCTGCTCGAGGATGCGCGGCTCGATGAGCTTGAGCCGATGACCCATCCGCTTGAGCAGACGCAGCGACTGCGGCCGGACGTCGTGACCGAGACGGACCAGCGCGAGGCGCTGATGGCGGCCGCACCGGCGCAGGAAAACGGTCTGTTTCTGGTGCCGCAGGTCATCGAATAACACCAGCCGCCTGCTGCTTCCAAACTGACACGCTCATACATTTAAAATGGCCGAGGAAATGCATTCCGTGTCCACCAGTGATTTATCACAACGTGGCGATGCCGCGTTGATCAATGCCCCAATTGCCCAGCTGCGCAGCTGGCTGAGTGCCGGCGAGCTGTCAGCCTCCGATCTGTCCGCTGCCTTTGTCCGGCGCATTGAGTCGATTGACCCTGAGCTCAACAGCCTGATCAGTCGGGTCGATCCGGTCGAGCCCGCTGCCACTGATGGTGTGCTGGCCGGCATTCCTTATGTCCACAAGGACGTATTTTGTGCGACCGGCACCCGTACCACCTGCGGTTCTCGCATGCTTGGCGACTGGGTCGCACCTTACGATGCCACGGTCCATAAGCGCCTAACCCAAAGTGGCGCTGTGCTGCTGGGCAAGGCCAACATGGACGAGTTCGCCATGGGTTCGTCCAACGAGAGCAGCCATTTCGGGGCGGTCGCGAACCCCTGGGATGTTCGTGCTGTGCCCGGCGGTTCGTCAGGTGGCTCAGCCGCCGCGGTCGCCGCCCGGTTGGTGCCTTTTGCCACGGCTAGTGATACCGGTGGCTCGATACGTCAGCCGGCCGCTTTCTGTGGTGTGACCGGTATCAAGCCCACCTATGGACGCGTATCGCGCTATGGCATGGTTGCCTACGCCCCGAGCTTCGACCAGGCTGGGGTGATCGCCAGGTCGGCGGCCGACTGCGCGCTGGTGCTCGGCGAGATGGCTGGATTTGATCCGAAGGATTCCACCTCCGCCGACAAGACCGTGTCGGATTACGTGGCGGGCCTTGATCAGTCGCTCGATGGTTTGCGTATCGGTATTCCGAAGCAATGGCTCTCTGGTGATCTTGACCCGGCGATGGGTGATGCGGTGCAGGCAGCCATTGATGAATTGCGCGCGGCCGGTGCACGACTGGTCGAGATCGATCTGCCGGATGCGGACCTTGCCCAGGCCGCCTATTACCTGCTGGCGCCGGCTGAGGCTTCCGCAAGTCTGGCGCGCTTTGATGGTGTGCGCTTCGGCTATCGCTGTGAGGATCCCAAGGACCTGCAGGATCTCTACGAGCGCAGTCGTTCGGAGGGCTTTGGTCATGAGGTCAAGCGGCGCATCCTGGTGGGCACTTACGCGGTGTCTGCCGGTTATTACGATGCGCTCTACCGCCGCGCGCAACAGGCCCGCCGCCTGGTGAGCGGGCACTTCGAGCGTGCCTTCGAGCACTGCGACGTGATCGCCGGACCAGTCACGCTGACGCCGGCCTTTGATCGCGGTGCGCGTAGCGACGATCCGACCAGGATGTATCACGAGGATGTTTTCACCATTCCGGTGAACCTCGCCGGCCTGCCGGGCATGTCGGTGCCGGCAGGCTTCGTCGCAGGTCGCCCGGTCGGGTTGCAGTTGATCGGCCGGCATTTCGATGAGGCGCGACTGCTCAATGTCGCGCACCAGTATCAGCAGCAGGTGGATTGGCACGAGCGTATGCCGCCCCTTGCTGGCGATTCCGTCAACGAAAATCACGAAGGGTAAGGACAGCAGTCATGAGTCAATATGCAATCCCTTCGGGCTGGGAAGCAGTCATCGGGCTTGAGATTCACGCCCAGCTGGCCACCCGTTCCAAGCTGTTTTCCGGGGCGTCGACCGCCTTCGGTGCCGAGCCCAACCTGTATGCTGGCGTGATCGATCTGGCCCTGCCGGGTGCATTGCCCGTGCTGAACAAGGAGGCGGTTCATATGGCCGCACTGTTCGGGCTGGCCATCGGGTCGGAGGTCTCGCGGACCTCGAGCTTCGATTGCAAAAATTATTTCTATCCGGATCTGCCCAAGGGCTATCAGACCACGCAGCTGGCCCGCCCGATCGTGGTGGGTGGCTCGGTTACCGTGACCACCGGCAAGGGCAAGCAGGCCCGCGAGCACAGCATTCGCGTGACCCGCGCCCATCTTGAGGAGGATGCCGGCAAGTCGCTGCACGAGGATTTCCACGGCATGTCCGGGATCGACCTCAACCGGGCCGGTATGCCGCTGATCGAGATCGTCTCCGAGCCGGACATGCGCACGCCCGAGCAGGCGGCCGCCTATGCGCGCAAGATCCATGCGATCGTCCAGTATCTGGGCATCTGTGACGGCAACATGCAGGAAGGTTCGTTCCGGGTGGATGCCAATGTCTCCGTGCGCCCCGTGGGCGACGAGGCGTTGGGTACCCGCACCGAGGTCAAGAACGTCAACTCGTTCCGTTTCCTGCAGCGAGCGATCGAGTTCGAGATCGAGCGCCAGGTCGACCTGCTGGAGACCGGAGGCGAGGTGGTGCAGGCCACCCGCCTGTACGACCCGGACCGTGACGAGACGCGCCTGATGCGTACCAAGGAAGATGCGGACGACTATCGCTATTTCCCCTGTCCGGATCTGTTGCCTGTTGTGCTGGATGAGGCGACGATCGAGTCCTGGCGGGCCGAGTTGCCGGAGCTGCCCGATGCCAAGGCAGCTCGCTACCAGGCCGAGTTTGATTTGAGCGCCTACGATGCCGGCGTGCTGACCGCCAACCGTGCGACCGCCGAATACTTCGAGGCCGTGATTGCGCGTGCTGGCAGTGATGCCAAGCTGGCAGCCAACTGGGTGATGGGCGAGGTCGCCGCCCTGCTCAATCGGCTTGAGATGGAGATTGACGAGTGCCCGGTATCGGCCGACCAGCTGGCCGATCTGCTTGAGCGCATCGGTGATGGCACGTTGTCGAACAAGCTCGGCCGCGAGGTCTTCGAGGCATTGGCCGAGGAGGGTGGCGCGGTCGATGAGATCATCGAGGCGCGCGGCCTCAAGCAAATCAGTGATCCGGCCGCGATCGAGTCGATGGTCGACGAGGTGATGGCTGCCAACCAAGGCCAGGTCGAGGCGTACCGGGGCGGCCAGGACAGGCTGTTCGGCTTCTTTGTCGGTCAGGTGATGAAGGCGGCCAAGGGCAAGGCGAATCCCCAGGCCGTCAACGAAGTGCTCAAACGTCGTCTTGACGGCGAGTGATCCACTAGTAGTCCGTTTCGGGAGACAGGCATGAACGATATGGCCGACAAGCAGGAGTCAATCGACTGGCAGAACCTGCCACAGGGTGACGAGCTGTTCCGCTTCTCCTTCGAGGACGGCCGGGTGCGTGGCGTGTCGCTGCGCCTGGAATCTACCTGGCAGGCGGCGATCGTGAACCACGACTACCCGCCGGCGGTAGCTGCACTGCTTGGCGAGGCGGTGGCCGGCGCGGTACTGATGGTCGCGAGTCTCAAATTCGAGGGGCGCCTGATCCTGCAGTTTGCCGGGCACGGCCCGATCAGCTTGTTGGTGGTGCAAGTGACCTCCGATCGTCGCTTTCGCTGCATGGCCAAATGGGACGAAGAGCGGCTGGCTGGCGCAGGCGACGGCCTGGAGGCCTTGCTGGGCAGCGGGCAGTTGGCGCTTACCATCGATCCGACGACCGGCACCCGCTACCAGTCGCTGGTGCCGATCAGCGGCGATTCCCTGGCCGATGCCATCGAGAGTTATTTCCAGCAGTCCGAGCAGCTGCCGACCCGGCTGGTGCTGGCCGCTGACAATCAGGTGACTGCGGGTATGCTGGTCCAGCAGATGCCGGAGGTTGGCGGCATCGTGTCGGCCAGTGGTCCGTCGACGCGTGGTTTCGAGCATGTCAGCAAGTTGGTGGATACCCTGGTCGGTGCGAAGGGGCGAGCCGAGATGCGTACGGTGACGGCCGCGGAGTTGCTGCACCGCCTGTTTCACCAGGAGACACTGCGCATCCACGATATCGAGCAGGTGGTGTTCCACTGCGACTGCAGTCGTGAAAGGGTGGGGGAGATGCTGGTCGGTCTTGGTCGCGAGGAGCTCGAGGACACGCTGGCGAGCGAAGAGACGCCGGATTTCATCGAGATCCACTGCGACTTCTGCGGCAGCCAGCACCGCTTTGATCGGGTCGATGTCGAGCAGCTGTTGACCAGTGCCAGCGTCGAACCGCCAGAATCCACCCGTCATTGACCTGAGCCCATCTGCGATCGTTGGCCGGGAAAATGAAACGCTCGTGTCCTGGCGAACTCGCCCGAGCGAACAGGGTGAGTCAACCATTTGGTGTTGAGCATGACTCCTGGCCAATCCAACGACCATCCCGCCAGCGACCAGGTATCGCTCGATACCCTGTATGCCGAGGTGCGTAGTCACATCCTGGATCGGCAGCACCCGATCAGCGGGCTGCTCCCGGCCAGCACCGCCGTCACCGCCCATGGCGACTACACCGATGCCTGGGTGCGCGATAACGTCTACAGCATTCTCGCCCCCTGGGCGCTCGGTATCGCCTGCCGGCGGGCGGGCGATTCGGCGCGTGCCTTTGAGCTGGAGCAGGCGGTAGTCCGCAACATGCGTGGGTTGCTGCTGGCGATGATGCGGCAGGCCGAGCGGATCGAACGCTTCAAACTCAGCCTCGACCCACTCGATGCCCTGCACGCCAAGTACGATACCGCCAGTGGCGCCGCCGTGGTGGGCGACGAGGAATGGGGCCATCTGCAGCTCGATGCGACCTCGCTGTTCGTGCTCATGCTGGTGCAGATGACCGCCGGTGGACTGACCCTTGTGCGCAGCCGTGACGAGGTCGATTTTGTCCAGAACCTGATCTGGTACCTGTCGCGAGCCTACGTGATCCCGGACTACGGCATCTGGGAGCGGGGCAACAAGATCAACCATGGTGTGCGCGAGCTCAACGCCAGCTCACTGGGTCTGGTGCTGGCCGCACTGGAGGCCGCCGACGGTTTCGACCTGTTCGGGGCAGAAGGCGACGACAGCACCCGGCTGCAGGTCGTGCCCGATGACATCGTGCGAGTGGCGCAATGCCTTGATGCCATCCTCCCACGGGAGTCGGCCTCCAAGGAGATCGACTCGGCCCTGCTGGCGGTAATCGGCTTTCCAGCCTTCGCCGCCGGTGACAAGGCCGACGAAGTCAGTGTGCGTATCGAGGAGCGGCTCGCCGGGCGCTACGGATACAAACGCTTCCTGCGCGATGGCCATCAGACCGCGATCGAGGACGAGGGCAAGCTCTACTATGATCCCGAGGAGCTTGAAGCCTTCGCCCATATCGAGTGCGAATGGCCACTCTTTCTGGCCTATCGGCTGATCAATGCCTGCTTTGCCGAGGATCGCGCAGCGGCGGAATCAATCAGCAATCACCTCAAGGGCGTGGCGGTGGCGGAAGAGGGCCTGCCCCTGCTGCCTGAGCTCTATTACGTGCCGGCAGAGTCGGTCGAGGCGGAGCGGCAGCAGCCGGGTTCCACTCGCCGGCTGCCCAATGAGAACCGGCCGCTGGTCTGGGCCCAGAGCCTGTGGGTGGTCGGGCGGCTGCTCTGCTCGGATTGGCTACGACCTGCTGATCTTGATCCACTTGGTCGTCATCAGGTGCACCGGGAGCAGATGCGCTCCGGTGTGGCTGCGGTGCTGTTGGCGGAGACACCAGAGGTGGCCGATCGTCTGACCAGGGCCGGCATCGGGCCGGTCACGTTGCGTGGCGAGGCATCGTTGGAGATCGTTTCGGACGATGCTCTGATCGAACGTTTTGCCTCGCTGGGCGCGAATGCCCGTCTTGGCCTTACGGGTCGGCCACGGCGACGGCTGTTGGCGCTGGCGACGGCCAGGGTCGTGTCAGCGGATGACGGTGACCACGCGCTGATCCCGGCGCTGTTCGACACGCAGACCTTCCCGCTGGGTCGCGACATCGAGCTGCTGGTCCATGAAATGCGCACCAGCCTGATTTATCTCGCCCGTCACGATCGAGGGATAGGGCGGCTCCTGTTCATCGTGCCGATCGCCGACTGGATGCTTGACGAGGCGGGCGGAGAGGCCTTGCTCGCGTTCTGCCGCGACGAGCTGACCGCCAGCACGGTCAATGGGGCGAGCCTGCGGCTCGAACACCTCGACATGCTCACCGACACGGCGGCGAAATGGCGACTGCCGGGGGATATGCCGGCGAGCGAGCCGACCCAGCCGATGATGATCGGCCAGTGGCAGCCGGGCGGTGACCCCGCTGCCCTCGAAGCGGAGCTTGGGGCGACGCCTTCCATTGATGCACTCGTGTCGATGTACAGCCGGGCCCATGCGCTGGAAGACAGGCTGGCACTGCTCGAAAGGCTCGGGCGAGCCGAGATGCCGGGCGACCGGACCTTCCCGGATGCCGAGGGTGCCGTTCGAGATCACTTGGGCCATCTGCGGGCCCTGTTCCAGATCGCGCAACAGGTCGGTCAGTGGCGTGTCATGCGCCTGGCTGCCGAGCAGGCGGGCTTGGTCGACGGCTTTCTGGAGGTCGCGCTGATGGACTTGATCGTGCAGCAGAAACAGCTGGCCGTTGGGCGGTCGTATACGCACGAGGCGGTGATCGACCAGCCGATCTCGAACCAGGAGATCCTGCGACGGATCGCCGCCTATAGCGACGACGACCCGCGTGAACGGGCCCTGACCCAGGAGCTGGTCATCCACTTGGGATCATGGCTGCGTGCCGAGCCGACGCTGTTCGATGACGTGATCACGCTGCGCACGGGGCCATTGCTGCAGATCCTGGTGGCCCTGCGAGCACGGGAGGCCGGAGTGGTCCCGTCACAAGCGCTGGACGATCTGGTCGGCATGCGGCCGAACGACCTGCGCCAGCGGCTGCGCGAGGCGCTCGACTGGCGCGAACGGCCTGAACGACTTGAGGCGCTGCACCGGCTCGATACCTCTCCGGGCGTCCCGTTGAGTCGTCCGATCCCCGCGACCGAGCCGCCTGCCGAGGGCGATGCGGACGACCAGGCGGAGGCGGTCGATTGGTACCATCGGCGCGAGATCGACGGGGCGGTGAGCCGGTTGCCCGAACGCTTCTATGAGGGGGTCTGGCAGTTGCTTGGTCATGTCCCGGCGCTGGTGATCGGAAGCCGGTTCGATCCGCGCAGCGTGCTCGACAGCTCGCTGTACCGGGGCCAGTCGACGTCCGGGGAGCACAACTTCGCCCTGGAGGTCGAGCACCGACTCAATCGTATCGAGGCACCTGAATACCGGCAGCTCAGCGTCGAAGCTCTGACGGTGCTGATCGAAATCGCCGCTCATACGCCTGAACTATCGATTGAGGAGCCGCTGGTGCTCGACGTGCTGATCGGCCACGCGGTCCGCCTGGCCTGGCTTGCTGAACAGACCGAGAATGGCAGGCAATATGACGAGAGGCGAGCGGATGCCTGGCAAGCCTTCTACCAGCGCCCGCCGTGGGTCGTTGCGCGCTGGATCGGCGTGGCGCTGGATTATCTGCTTGGGGTGGATATTGAGGTCAGTGAACGAGACGAAGGAGCCAGTGGATGATCCTCGCCGGTGATATTGGCGGCACACGGTCGCGGCTGGCCCTGTTCGAGGCCGGCCAGCCGGAGCCGTATGCCGAAAGGACGTTACCGAGCCGCGAATACGATGATTTTGCCACGCTGCTGCAAGCCTTTCTGGATGACGTCGGGGCCGGGCCAGGCAATGAGCCAGATAATGGGCCAAGCAATGGGCCTGATAATGGACGTGGCAGGGTGACGATCACCGAAGCCGCCTTCGGCGTGGCCGGCCCGGTGCGAGTCGAGACTGGTGATGCGCGGGTGCAGGCGACCAACTTGCCGTGGACACTGTCGGCCGCATCCCTGAGCGAGATACTCGGTGGCGCCTCGGTGCAGCTGGTCAATGACCTGATCGCGGTCGGCCTGGGTGCGATGGACTGCCAGATGGATCAGCGTGTCGACCTCAACCCCGACGGCATGCGAACGTCCGGGCATGTCGCGGTGATCGCCCCAGGCACCGGACTGGGTGAGGCCGTGTTCTTTCACGACGGTGAGCGTTACCACCCGATGCCGAGCGAGGGCGGGCATTGCGATTTTGCACCCAATGATGAGCAAGAAGCCGAGCTACTGGCGTTTCTGTGGCATCGTTTCTGTGGCCATGTGAGCTACGAGCGCATCCTGAGCGGTGACGGTTTTTCATTGCTCTACGCCTTTGCTCGCCACAACCAGCTGGGGCGGGCGGCCCCCAAGGCCGATCGGCGGCTCGAGGAGGCCAGCGACCCCAACGCCTTGATCACTCAATGGGCGGCCCGAGGCGAGGATGAGTGCGCGGTGCTCGCCTGTCGCCTGTTTGCGCGGATACTCGGGGCCGAGGCCGGCAACCTGGCGCTCAAGGTCCTGCCGATGGGCGGGGTGTATATCGCCGGCGCGGTTGCTGGATATATCCTGCCGTTCCTGCGTGAACATACGTTGGAAGGCTTTATCAACAAGGGCCGCTTTGCGACCATGCTGGGTCGGATACCTCTATGGGTTGTCCCCGACGGCGGACTGGGCCTGGCCGGCGCGCGTCGGCTGGCCGAACAGCAGCGGATTTCTAATGAGGATGTCTCTGATGGGTGATTTTCATGTCTCCTGACCAGCAGGTCAGCCCCTTGGCCGGTCTGTATGTCATTACCGACACCACCCGCTTCCAGCGCGAGGCGCAGGTCAAGGCGGTGGCCGAGGCGATCGCGGGCGGGGCCCGCATCGTCCAATATCGTGACAAGAGCGATGAGAGTGTGCGCCGACGGGCCGAAGCCGCGGCGCTGGCCGAGCTTTGTCGACGGCATCGCTGCACCTTCATCGTCAACGACGATGTGGAACTGGCGATTGCAGTTGGTGCCGATGGCGTCCATCTGGGACGCGACGATGTGACGCTGGAGGAAGCGCGCGCGCGCTTTGCTGCGGCCGGCCTCGATGCGGTCATCGGCGTGTCTTGTTATGCTGACCGGTCACGGGCCGAGCGTATGGCCAGGCAGGGGGCCGATTATCTGGCCTTTGGCGCGATGTTTCCCTCACGAACCAAGCCGGATAATGCCAGGGCCCCGGCCAAGCTGCTTGGCTGGGCCCGCGAACAACTCGGCCTGCCCGTCTGCGCCATTGGCGGCATCACGGCGGCGAATGTCGGCGAGCTGATGGTGTATCAGCCCGACATGATCGCCGTGATCAGCGCCGTGTTCGCTGCCCCCGATATCCGTGCCGCCGCCGAGGCCTTGAGTCAGGCCATGGCGCAGGCCGCATCCATTCAGACCACCGAAGATCCGGAGAAAACTTGATGACTGCATCCAATCACGAGCTGTTCGAAAAAGCCCAGGTACACATCCCCGGCGGGGTGAACTCGCCGGTGCGCGCTTTCGGCTCGGTTGGCGGTGATCCCGTGTTCGTCAAGCGTGCCGAAGGCGCCCGCCTGTACGACGAGAACGACAAACCCTATATCGATTATGTCGGCTCCTGGGGGCCGATGATCCTCGGTCACGCCCACCCTGAGGTGATCGAAGCGGTCCGCGAGGCGGCCAAGGATGGATTGTCCTTTGGCGCACCGACGGTAGGCGAGACGCGCATGGCCGATTTGCTGTGCGAGCTGGTGCCTTCAATGGACATGGTGCGACTGACCTCTTCGGGCACCGAGGCGACCATGAGTGCCATTCGCCTGGCCCGTGGTTTCACCGGTCGTGACCGGATCGTCAAGTTCCAGGGCAACTACCACGGTCATTCCGACTCGCTGCTGGTCGAGGCCGGCTCCGGCGCATTGACGCATGGCGTGCCGAGCTCGCCGGGCGTGCCCAAGGCCTTCGCCGACCTGACCACGACTGTCGAGTACAACAATCTCGAGCAGCTGCGTCAGGTGTTCACCGAGGTGGGTGACGAGATCGCTGCGATCATCGTCGAGCCGGTGGTTGGCAACATGAACTGCATCCCGCCGGAGCCGGGCTTCCTTGAAGGGTTGCGTGAGGTCTGCGACCAGTACGGCGCCGTGCTGATCTTCGACGAAGTCATGACTGGCTTTCGCGTCGCACTGGGCGGGGCGCAGGCGCACTTCGGCATCAAGCCGGACTTGACCACCATGGGCAAGGTCATCGGTGGCGGTATGCCGGTAGGGGCTTTTGGTGGCCGCCGCGAGATCATGCAGATGATCTCGCCGATGGGCCCGGTCTATCACGCTGGCACGCTGTCAGGAAACCCCATGGCCATGGCCGCAGGCATGAAGACCCTGGAGCTGATCCGGGAGCCGGGCTTCTTTGACACCCTCTCCAGCCGCACCCAGACACTCTGTGACGGACTGTCGGCCGCGGCCAAGCAGCACGGTGTGCCGATGATCACCCAGAACGTGGGTGCCATGTTCGGCCTGTTCTTTACCGACAAGGATCGGGTCAGGAACTTCAACGACGCCACCGCCTGCAACCAGGAGACCTTCAAGACGTTCTTCCACGGCATGCTCGATGAAGGCGTCTACTTCGCGCCGTCATCGTTCGAGGCCGGCTTTGTCTCGATGGCCCACGGCGAGGCAGAAATTGACGCCACCATCACTGCCGCCGAGCGTGTATTCGCGCGTATGACGGGCTGAGGCAGGTATCTGACAGGTGTATCAACGAACGGCATCAGGCCGTCGGGAGGTGGGCGTTTCCGATCCACTTCCCGACGGCCTTTTTGGTTTGTCACGTTCCGTGATGAATGTCGTTTATGGCAGCCGTAACTGATTTGCTGCTGCGGTTAGTTGTCCACACGTTTATGCGGTGACCTGCTTGTGCTTGTTCGGGTGAGCCTGACGGTCCGACCGAGGCTCAGTTACGGATAGCGCGGCTGTGCTAACGGCGAAGCTCAATCGCCACTTCCAGCGGTCGGCTGGAGTAAATCGTTATACTCAAGCACAGCAGCTCTATGCCCAGTGTTTTTTTCGATGACATTGAGAGTCAATGGGTCAATATCTAAACGAGTAAATTCTGGTAAGTAACCAATATCACAAAAAACTTTAACAATTTTTTCAATTTCTTCTGTTGTTGATTTAATACCGAAAATTATTTTAGAAATACAAGTCGGGTCAAAATCTACTAAAATGTTTTGTTTGTTATTGATGTGCTTGTATTTATTAGGATCAAAACTGTCAGCATCAATCACAATCCGAACTTCCTTTTCATGCTCCCAAATTTTTCCTTTTGTTGCTCCAATGAGCATGCCGAGATCATTACTTTCGGGTGTTCTTACGTTACGTTCTAGAAGAAGAGAATCTACATACTGAACCTCAACAGGGTATAAGCCCGTTGAGTTATGATTGTTTTGTAATATAGAAAAGTCAATACAGATGCAGCAACCTTTATGGTTGTTGCCATAATGGGCCCACATGAGTTGAGATTCTGGATCTTTATAATGTTTTGAAAAACATGTGACGTACAATGAGCTGCTTACTTTTTGAAAAGCATGTGAAATTATTTTATTTACTTCTTTTGGGCATTTTTCTTTGAGATTAACGAGTTCGGGCCAGTTTAACGGCATCAGAAATGGACTAAGCTCAAAAATATCATTAAGTACATCTGCACGACTAAACTTAAGTTTTCCTTCATTAACAATTAAAGCCAGTGTGTCCGTAGAGAGATATTTGTACGCCAGATCAAAGTGAAATATAGAATTCATCCTTGTTTCTCAAAAATTAAATTTGGTTTGAAATATAAATAGGCGGTCGGAAAACCGCATAACGCTCCGTCCGATTCGGCTTGAATTATCAAACTATCAATAGTTTATCCGGGACGCGCTCGATTGCTTTTCGCCGGCTTTGTCCAAGCCGTCGTGAGGGGCATGCAAGTTGCCGAAACTGTGGCATTGGATTTTTGAGACCAAGCGGGCCGCTATGAAGGGCGGTGTTTCTTATTGTTCGTCTTTGAGGTCGGCGTCTGGGTTCCAGCCCTGCGCGCGTGCCTTGTTCATCTGTTGTTCATAGATGGCGCTGTGGCGGCTACGCAGATCGTCGGGCAGCCGGCTGGGGATGCCGCCGTGCTGGTCCCATTTCGCATTGACTTGTTCCATCAGGCCCTGCAGGCGGCCACGGTCCCAGCCGGCGCAGGTCTCATCGTCCGGAATGAGGCCGAACAGTCGCGCATCCAGCACCAGCCGACCGAGCAGGGTCAGGCCGCCGTCGCGATCATTGTCCAGTCCGATGTAGTGGTTTTCTTTCATATGATTATCGCCGTGTTGCTCGGTTATTCGGATTCGTGGAAACGGGCATTGATGAGGGCGGCAATCTCGTCCAGGGCCTCGTCGGCATCGGGGCCTGTGGCCGTGATCGAGAGGGTCTTGCCGCAGGCTGCGGCGAGCATCATTACGCCCATGATCGATTTGGCGTTGACGCAGCGGCCATTGAATGTCACGTCGATATCGCTTTCGAACTGCTCGGCGGTGGCGGCAAGACGCGCTGCCGCGCGGGCGTGCAGGCCACGCCGATTTTGCAGGGTGAGTTGGCGGCTGACCGCCTTGCCGCCGCTCGCGCTCATGCCCCGTCGCTCGCTCCTTCCTGAATGATGCCGTCGCGACCACCACTGCATGCCTTGGTGGTCATTTCGGTCAGCGGCAGACGCGGATAGTTCAGGGCGCGGACCAACATCGGCAGGTTCACGCCGGAAAGCACCTGTACTGCGTGCCGGTCACGGAGTCGATGGGCAATGTTCGACGGGGTCGAGCCGTACATGTCGGTCATGACCAGCACCCCGTCACCGGTGTCGAGTTCCGCGACTCGACGGCGGGCGACGTTGAGCAGGTCGATCGGGTCGTCGTCCTGGCGCACGTCGATGTGGGCAAGCCGGATGGGGAGATGTTCGAACATATCGGTCGCCGTTTCGATCAACTCGGCGCCGATTTCGTTATGGCAGATCAACAGGATTCCGACGGTCATGGCGGGGATGATTCCTCAATCGCGCTCGGTGAAAATGAGCATGATACCCAAAAAACGCACCGCGTCAGGGGGCGGGTGAGTGGGGCGGCTCTGGTGGTGGACGTGAACTGTCCAGATCACGATGTCGAACCACCAGATCGGCAAACGTCGGGCGCAGCTCGTGTTGGAGGCGTTCGACGAGGTATACGGATCGGTGTTTGCCGCCGGTGCAGCCAATCGAGCAGGTCAGATAGCTGCGGTCGGTGTGGCTCGCCTGGGCCAGCATGTGTTCGAGAAATCCGCTGATGCGCTGGCAGGTCTCGTGGGTCACCGGATGGCGTTCGAGATAGTCAACCACTGGCTGGTCGAGACCGCTGTACGGGCGCAGTGAAGTATCCCAGTGCGGATTGGGCAGGAAACGGACGTCGAACAGAAAGTCGGAATCCAGCGGAATGCCGAATTTGAAGCCGAACGACTGGATCAGGATGGTCGGTCCCGCGGCTGCCGTGCCGATCAGTCGGGCGCGCACGTCTTCGCGTAGCTGGTGCACCGTGGTCAGGCTGGTGTCGATGACCAGGTCCGCGTACTCGCGGATCGGCCTCAGCAGCTGGGCTTCGCGCGCGATCGCCTCGACCAGGTTGTCGATCTGGTAGGAGAGCGGGTGGCGGCGACGGGTCTCGGAAAAGCGGGCAATCAGGCGCTGCTGGTCGGACTCGAGGAACAGGGTGCTGATGCTGAGCTCGGGCAGACGTTCGCGGAGGCGGTCGATGCGGGCGGGCAGGTCGACGAGCGACTGCTCAGGTGCGCGGGCATCGATGCTGATCGCGATGCCGCCAGCAATGATGTTGCCTTCAAGATAGCTTTTGGCCAGATGATCGAGCAGATCAGGCGGCAGGTTGTCGATGCAGTAGAAGCCGCTGTCTTCCAGGGCTGCGAGCGCGACCGACTTGCCGGAGCCGGACTGACCGGTGACCAGGATCAGGCGTGGTGTGTGTTGGGTCACGGTTGAGGCTCCGCTGTCTGCTGTGGATTCGACGGGGACACATCGTCCGCAAACAGGGCGGCGATGCGGGGACTGGTGAACTGGCCACCACGTTGGCGTTCCAGATTGCGTTGACGAACGATCGCTTCGAGCAGCACGGCCAGGTTGCGCCCGGGAGCGACCGGCAGTCGCCAGACCGGAATTGATCGGCCAGCGATCTGCTCATTGCCGCGGTCGCCAAACAGTCGCTCATCGGCTCCGATGGGTTGCCCTGCATCGGCCGGATACAGATCGACGATCAGCCGCAGGTATTTGCGAATTTTCAGGGCGTGGCTGCCGAATAGCTCGCGGATGTCGAGAATGCCGATCCCACGCACTTCCAGCAGACCAAACAGCCGCTCCGGACACCTGCCGGCCACCTCGTCACCATAGGCGGTAAAGCAGGGTGCGTCATCGGCGATCAGGCGATGGCCACGGCTGAGCAGCTCGAGCGCCAGCTCGCTCTTGCCGATGCCGGCGGCGCCACGGATCAGCACCCCGAGACCGCTGACCTCCATGAAGACCCCGTGGCGCCAATCCTCACCACTCGGGCCATAAAGTCGCTGTAAACGTTGCTTTATGGTCTCGTCATCGTCAGGACTGCTGATGACTGTTGGTAGATGACCATCGGACAGCTCAAGCGCGTCGGTCTGTGCCAGCCAGTCTTCGACGGTCCCACTTTGGGCCTGGCTGAGAACGATTGCGCGAGTCATGTCTGTAGCGGGCAGCGGACCATTGGCCTGCATAAGGCAATCGCGGTCGCATTGCAGAGCGTGTCGCAGGGTCGGGGAGATCAGGGCGATGCGGGTGGAGATCCAGGGATTGGCGGTACCAATCAGCCGTTGCTCGCTGGCGAGTGGTGTTTGCCAACCGTCAGGCAACGCCTGCTGCCAGTCGGCGTCGCTCGCGTCGCTTGGAAGGTGGTGGTGCATGAAACTTGCGGTCATGGCCTGTCCCTGTGCCTTTTGGAGCTGGGGAGCCACCAGGTCGGCACATCAAATGAATCGGACGGTATCAGCCGGTAATCGCATCGGCACCATCCCTGAACCACTCTACCATCAGGGCCTGGACTCGCTCGGCGCTCTGCGCCTCCATGATGGCCTCGCGCTCGTCCGGGTCGTTGAGGTGACGAGCCAGCCGACCGAGGATCTCCAGGTGCTGTTCGGGATAGTCCTCGGGGATCACCAACCCGATCACCAAGGTGACCGGGGCGGTATCAGGAGCGCAGAAGTCGATGCCCTCGCGTAGCCGAATCACGGCTCCGCGGGGCGTGAGGATGCCGGCAACCCGGCCGTGGGGGATGGCGATCCCATGTCCGATGGCAGTGCAGCCGAGTCGTTCGCGGGCCACCAAGGCCTCGAAGATGCGGGTTGCCTGCTCGCCACCGAGTTCGTCGTCGGCCAATAAGCCGGAAAGCACCTCCAGAACTCGCTTGCGGCTCTGGTACAGCTCGTCAATCCGGATGTGATCAATCGGAAACAGCTCGGCGGTATTCATGAGGAACCTTGTCGGTCGGCTGGTAGTGAAGACCGTTCACGTTGGCCCAGACGTTGGCCCGGACGTTGGCCCGGACGTTGGCCCAGAAAGTGTCGGATCGCGACGCATCATAACGTGTTGGACCCCCGGTGCAACACCGACTCCAGGGATTGGCTTGACCCTTGGAGCAGGTTTATTCGACGGGGTGTTCAAGACTTGACGGAGGCTGCGGAGCTTCCCTCGGGGATGTTGCCGCAGGGAGATGCTATAGCAGGCGTTTGCGGGCAGTCGATGAGGCGATGCCCATCGCTTCACGATACTTGGCAATCGTGCGGCGTGCGACGTCGATGCCCGCCTCCTCGAGCACGGCGGCAATCTTGGCATCGCTCAAGGGCTTTTTGGGGTTTTCTTCTTCGATCAGCTTCTTGATGCGCGCCTGGATGGCGGTGGCCGAAGCGGCGCCGCCGTCGCTGGTGCTGACGTGACTGGAAAAGAAGTACTTGAACTCAAATACACCGCGCGGGGTGAGCATGTACTTGTTGGTGGTCACCCGGCTGACGGTCGACTCGTGCAGATCGAGGGTTTCGGCAATCTCGCGCAGCACCATCGGTTTCATCGCGATTTCGCCCCGTTGGAAAAATTCGATCTGGCGACGGACGATCTCGCGGGCGACGTTGATCAGGGTCTCGTTGCGGCTGCGCAGGCTGTTGATGAACCAGCGCGCCTCCCGCAGGTGGTCGCGGATATAAGTCGCATCCTCGCCGCGGCTGGAGCGGTCGACCAGGCTGGCGTAGGTCTGATTGACCCGCAGGCGAGGGGCGATTTCGGGGTTGAGATCGACGTGCCAGCCGTCCTCGCGGCGGGTGACGATCACGTCGGGCTTGATGTAGTCCGCGGTGGTCGCACCGATGGACAGGCCGGGGCGAGGGTCGAGGGCCTGGATCAGAATCAGGGCGGCTTCAAGGCGCTCCTGGCTGATGCCGAGCCCCCTGGTGACCTGCGGCAGGTCGCGTCGGGCGATCGCCTCGAGCCAGTCGCCTTCGAGCACGGCCTTGGCATCGTCGGCCGCCGCATGGTCGGCATGTCGCTGATCGATCTGGAGGGCAAGGCACTCGGCCAGCGAGCGGGCACCGCTGCCGATCGGATCGAGCTGCTGGACGTAGTGCAGGACGACCTCGACCTGCTCGCTCTCAAGGCCAGGCAGGTCGTGCTGCAGGAAGGACACGATTTCCTCGAGTGATTCCATCAGATAACCGGAGGGATCAATCGATTCGATCAGGGTGGTCGCTATGCGCCGGTCGACATCGGACAGCGAGGCGAGCTGGATCTGCCTGAGCAGGTGGTCGCGCAGGCTGTCTTCACCGGTAGATTGCGTCGCCAAGGGGTCATAGTCCTCGCTGAGCGCGCTGGCACTCAGCGAGGTGCTGCCGTTGGGTTCGTAGTAGTCATCCCAGGAGGAATCGACCACCAGCTCCTCGTCGGCAGATTGGTCCTTTCGATCCTCGAGCAGTTCCTCGCCGGCCTGGGCGCCAGGATCTTGCTGTTCGAGGGATTCCGGCTCGTTGCGGTCGTCCTCGACCGGCTCGTCATCCGAGACCTCAAGCAGGGGATTGCTGTCGAGCGCCTGCTGAATCTCCTGGCTCAACTCGAGGGTGGAGAGTTGCAACAGCCGGATCGACTGCTGCAACTGTGGCGTCATGACCAGCGATTGGCCGAGTCTGAGCTCCAGGCCTGCCTTCATGTTTGCCATACGGGACCTCCGGGGTGGATGGGCACCTCCGAGTCAGACTTCGGGCCAGAGTGGCGTGTCATTCTGCAGGAAACGGGCGGCGCCACGCCTGCCGTCGGCGACAAGCCGCAGGGCGTTGGCGACAAAAGACAGATTGAGCAAGCAATTTGCATGCCTGTCAGTCTATCCGATTGCTGGGGGGTTATGCCAACGCCACCGTTGCCGCGGCCTAAGCGGTCAGAGGGTGAAGTCGTGGCCCAGGTAGACGTCGCGCACCGCTTGGTTGGCCAGCAGGTCGTCGGCCGTGCCGTGGGCCAGAATCTCCCCGTCGGACACGATGTAGGCGCGCTTGCACACACCAAGCGTTTCACGCACGTTGTGATCTGTGATCAGCACGCCGATGCCGCGATCGCGCAGGTGCTCGATGATGCGCTGGATGTCGATCACCGAAATCGGGTCGATGCCGGCAAACGGCTCGTCGAGCAGCATGGCGCGCGGGTTGGCGGCCAAGGCACGCGCGATCTCAACCCGCCGGCGCTCGCCGCCGGAGAGCGCCTGACCCTTGGAGTCGGCGATGTGGCCGATGTTGAGCTCGTCGAGTAGCTCCTCAAGGGCATCGCGTCGGCTGTTTCGATCCAGATCGCGGCGCAACTCGAGGATGGCGAGGACGTTGTCGCGCACGCTGAGCTTGCGGAATACGGATGGCTCTTGAGGCAGGTAGCCCAGGCCCAGGTGAGCGCGGCGGTCGATCGGAGTGTGGGTGATATCGCGCCCGTTGAGATAGACGCCGCCCTGATCGACCGCCACCAGCCCGACGATCATGTAGAAGCTGGTGGTCTTGCCGGCGCCGTTGGGGCCGAGCAGGCCGACGATCTCGCCGGCCTCCACGGTCAGCGAAACATCTCGGACGACCGGGCGTGAGCCATAGCGCTTCGACAGGTTGCGTGCCTCGAGCAGGGGCGGGTGCTCGGTGTGCCGGGGGCTGTGTTCCATGGAGGTCGGTTCTCGGAGATCAGTTCTGGTCGTCGTCTTGCTTGCGCGGCTGCAGGGTCATCTCGACGCGGGAGCCTCCACCAGCTTCGCCGGCCTCGATCACTTCGTTCTCGAGGTTATAGGTGATGCGATCCGAGCGAATCTCGTCGCCGGTCCGCTTCAGCCAGGCCTCGCCGGTAAGCTTCACGGTGCCTTCGGCGGTGAGGTAGTCGGCCTCTTTCGCCTCGCCCTCGACCAGGTTGCCCTGATCGTCGCGTTCGCGGAACGTCGCCGGTCGCCCCTCAAGGACCGCCCGCACGAGCTGGCCGTCCTCGAGGTACAGCGTGGCCTGATCCCCGGTGGCGTGCAGGCTGCCCTGGTCGATCACGACGTTGCCGCTGTAGACGCTGGTGCCTTCCTGATAGCGGGTGACCTTCTTGTCGGCCTGGATCTTGATCGGCTGGTCGCGGTCGGCCTTGGCGGCCAGGGCTGGAGTGGCCGCCCCGGTTGTCAGGACGAAAACCAGGATGAAAACCCAGGCAAGTGATAAAGCAAGTGATAGGGCAAGCGATACCAGCGGATGAGCCGGTCGCCGTGTTGGGTAGAGGAAAGAGGATCGAGTGCTGGCCATGCTGCGGTTCCCTGTTCTGTGTGCCCGGGTCAGTCGGCCCGGGTCAGATATGTTTGATTGATTCATGTTCAGCGGGGCGCGGGGTCGGGTTGGTCTCCGAGCTGATCTCCCGGCTGGATCACGTCGTGGACACGCTCGATCTGGGTGAGAACCCTGCTGTTCCAGTCGAGCGACAGCTCGTCGGCGTGACTGACCCAGCGGGGTGTTTCATCGGGGCCGAGCTCGCGCAGGCGGCTCGGCACGTTGGTCAACGCCAGCTGCTGTTCCGGGTAGAGCCACAAGCGCTCGGTGGTCAGTTCCAGCCGGCCACGTTCCTCGAAAGGGGCGCGGCTGGCCTGCACGGCACCGACCAGCTCGATGGTCTCGCCGTCGTCGAGCAGGGTGCCGGTTGAGGCGCGTAGCGTCCAGGGTGGCACGGCCGGGTCGTCGTCGAGCAGTTGCGCCTCGGGTGATTGAAACTCGTAGCGGTTCTCCGCGTCCAGGTGGACTGCCTCGGGGGTGACCAGTCGGTAGGAGAGCGCCCCATCCTCGCCGTATTGCCAACTGGTGGCCAGGTCGAGTCGCTGGGCATAGCCGCCGCTGTGTTCCAGCTCGGGGAGGATGTCATCCGACAGGTTTAGCCAGGCCAGCCAGCCGAGCAAGCCGAGTCCGGTCACGGCCAGCAAGACGCGATTCGTCCGCGCCGAGAGTGGCCAGTTCATGCTCAGGAATACCGCGCCAGTACATTGCCCCACTGGCCACGGATATCGATCAGCATGTCGGTCAGGGCGCGCACCGCCCCTGCGCCACCCGGCAATGGGCTGACCCAGTCCACGCGGCTGCGGATTATCATGGGCGCATCACTTACCGTGGCGGACAGGCCAGCCCGGTTGAGCATTGGGAGATCGAGGACATCATCGCCCATGGCCGCCATCTGCTCGAGCGGGATATCGACCAGCTGGGACAGCTCCTCGATCGCCTGACCCTTGTCGGTTGCGCCCAGCACCACGTGCTGGATGCCGAGGTTGTTGGCGCGGCGTGTGACGGCCGACGAGGATCGCCCGGTGATGATGGCCACGTCCACGCCGAGCTCCTGGATCAGCTTGATGCCATGGCCGTCACGGCTGTGGAAGATTTTGTGTTCCTCACCGTCTTCTGTCAGGTGCAGCCGCCCGTCGGTCAGCACGCCATCGACGTCCAGCACCAGCAGACGTACCTCGCGGGCGCGCTCGATCCAGTTTTTGTCGTTCATGCCCATCAGGCCACCCCCGCCCGCAGCAGATCGTGCATGTTCAGCGCACCAACCAAACGATTGTCCGCATCGATGACCAGCAGACCATTGATCTTGTCCCGTTCCATGATGGCCATGGCTTCCGCGGCCAGCGCGCTGTCAGGGCAGGTGCGCGGGTCGGGTGTCATTACCCGTTTGATGGGGGTGTCGAGATCGACATCGTTCCGGTCGAGCAGGCGTCGCAGGTCACCGTCGGTGAACAGGCCCAGCAGCTGGTGGTCGTCGTCAGCTATGGCGGTCATGCCGAGCCCGCCGGAGGACATCGTCAGCAGGGCCTGCTTGACGCTGTGTTGTGGACCGACACGTGGCAGTGCCTCGCCGGTGTGCATCACGTCCCGCACACGCAGCAGCAGGCGTCGGCCAAGAGTCCCGCCGGGGTGCGAAAGTGCGAAGTCTTCAGGGCGAAAGCCGCGGGCATCGAGCAGGGCGACGGCCAGCGCATCACCCATCACCAGTGTGGCCGTCGTGCTCGCCGTCGGCGCCAGATTCATCGGGCAGGCCTCGCGCTCGACACCGACATCCAGGTGCACGTCGGCTGCCTGCGCCAGGGTCGATTCCGGCCGGCCGGTCATGGCAACCAGGCTTATTCCCAGGCGCTTGATTACCGGCAGGATGGCCAGCATCTCGGCGGTCTCGCCCGAATTCGACAGGGCGATCACTACGTCCCGAGCGGTAATCATGCCCAGGTCCCCGTGGCTGGCCTCGCCGGGATGGACGAAGAATGACGGCGTGCCGGTACTCGCCAGCGTGGCGGCGATTTTCCCGCCGATGTGCCCTGACTTGCCCATGCCGGTGACGATCACGCGTCCCTCACAGTCGAGCATCAGCTGGCAGGCATCGACGAAGGCCTGGTCGAGTCGCGGGATCAACGCGTCGATAGCGGCGCGCTCGATGCGGATTACCTTGCTCGCCATCCGCAGCAGGTTGTCGGGATGCAGGGTCTTTTGCGCCATGTGAAGTCCGGTTGACATGCTGGTATTTTCGGGCTCGGAGTATATCAGTCCGAGGTGGTCGAGGCAGGTCGCCGTGTCGTGGCAATACCTTGGACGGGCCGGTGGTGGCTTGATCGGGTGCGGCAGCTGGTTTCGGTCGCGATCAATCCACCTCTGTAATCTTTTGTAATCTTTGATGTATGCAATGGGCGATTGCCGCCAGGAGAAGCCGGACGAGGTCGGCCTGAACCTGGACCTTTGTCCGCTTTTCGAGCCCGGCGGGTGATCGCGACGTGTATCATGCCCAACCCTGATGCGATCGGGAGTGGCCCGTGGCGCAATCGGTTCTATTCATGGAAGCGAGTTGAGATGAAGGCGGTACACCTGGGCTTGCGTCATCGGCGATCGCCGGCATTAGTATCGAGCTTTTTCGATCCGTCCATGCCGGCCGAGTGGCGCGTGGCCTTTCTCCTCAATGAGCAGGATGCCCTCTGGGTCGCCGGCGACGATCCGGATGTGGCGCTGGTGCTCGAGGAGCTCAAAGCGTCCCCGGCGCCAGTGTTCGTGGTGGTCGAGGCACCGGCCTGGTCGCCAGACTGGGAGGCACTGCGTGCCGATGGCTACCATCGCGTGATCTGTCTGGCTGAGGACACACCGCTCTGGCGCCCGGACGTGGGCGCGCCGGAGGCGGCTTGCGTCGGACTGGTGCCGGGCAGCGATGATGCCAGTGTGTTGCGCGACTGGCTGGAACAATTCGTCGCCCAGGCGCCCGTCTCGACGGGCACCGGAACGGCCCTGTTCGTCGATGGCGAGCCGCCCTCGGTGGCCACGGTCGATCGCTTGCGGACGCTTGCCGAGTTGATGGGGCTGTGAGCATGACGCCAGATCGAACCGACATGATCACCCTTGACGGAGTACATTTCGCCCGCGGGAAACAGGTGATTTTCAATAACGTCGACATGCGATTCCCGCGGGGCAAGGTCACGGTGGTGCTCGGCCCGTCCGGGACGGGCAAGACCACCTTGCTGCGCCTGATCGGCGGGCAGCTGCGTCCGGCTCGTGGACAACTGCGGGTCGATGGCATCGAAGTCGCACGTGCCCGCAGCAAGGCCCTGTACGCGCTGCGCCGCCGCATGGGTGTACTGTTTCAGAACGGGGCCTTGTTCACGGACTTGACCGTGGGCGAAAACGTCGCCTTCCCACTGCGGGCCCATTCCCGTCTGGACGAGACATTGATCCGCCATATCATCCTGTTCAAGCTGGAGGCAGTCGGATTGCGAGCGGCCCGAGACAGGTACCCGGCCGAGCTCTCCGGCGGCATGGCCCGCCGCGCGGCCCTGGCCCGGGCGATGGCTCTGGACCCTGAGGTCATGCTCTACGACGAGCCGTTTGCGGGCCAGGATCCGGTGAGCATGGGCGTCCTGCTGCGCTTGATCCGTCGTCTGAATGATGCGCTGGGGCTGACCAGTCTGGTGGTGACGCATGATGTCAGCGAGGCGTTGAGCATTGCCGACCATGTCATCGTCCTCGCCGGTGGCGGGGTGATCGGCCAGGGTTCGCCCGATGAGATCCGGGTCCAGCGCGATGCCGAGCCGGCCTTGGCGCAGTTTCTTGATGGCGCGGCCGAAGGGCCGCTGAGCACCAACGACGAGGGCAGACCGCTGGCGGACGAGCTCGGCCTGGGAAGAAAAATCTTGAGAGAAAGTCGGGGAGAAAGCCAGGAAGAGGGCCAGAAAGAGAGCCAGAAAGAAAATCCGGGAGGGCGGCGATGAATAGCCTGCTCGACCCGATCGTCCGCCTCGGTCGTTTGACTATCGGCGGGATTCGCCATGCCGGCTCGATGGCGCTGTTCGCCGTCGCACTTGCCTGGGTGCTGATCCCCGCCTGGTCCCGGCCGCGGGACATCGCCCAGCAGGTGTATGCCGCCGGGGTGCTGTCGCTGGTGATCATTCTGGTTGCCGGGGGATTCGTCGGCTTGGTATTGGGGCTGCAGGGGTACAATATCCTGTCGAACTTCAATGCCAGCGAGTCGCTGGGCGTGATGGTCGCGCTGTCACTGGTCCGCGAACTGGGACCGGTGGTGGCAGCCCTGTTGTTTGCCGGGCGGGCGGGATCGGCGATTACCGCCGAGATCGCCCTGATGAAGACCACCGATCAGCTGGCGGCGCTGGAGATGATGGCGGTCGATCCGCTGCGTCGGGTGCTCGCGCCCCGGTTCTGGGGTGCGGTGATCTCCGTGCCGTTGCTGGCCGCGCTGTTCTCGTTGGTCGGCATCGTGGGTGGCTACCTGATCGGGGTGGTGGTGCTGGGTGTGGATCAGGCGTCCTACTGGGGGCAGATTCGCGAGCAGATGGAGGCCTGGGAAGACGTCGGTGGTGGAGCGATCAAGTCGCTGGCCTTCGGGGCCGTGATCGCTTTGATCTCGGTCTACGAAGGTTATCGGGCCGAGCCGACGGCCAGCGGCATGGCCCGGGCAACTACCCAGACCGTGGTCTTGAGCTCGTTGGCCGTGCTGGGCCTGGACTTTGTCATGACAGCTTTCATGTTTGGGGCGTAATGGAATGAATGTGCAACGTGGTGTCGAACTGATGGTCGGGCTGTTCGTACTCGCCGGGATTGCCGCGCTGATGGTGATGGCCCTGCAGTGGAGCAATTTCGGTCCCAGTCGGATCAGCGGCTACGAAATCACTGCCCGCTTCGATAACGTCGGCGGTTTGACCAAGCAGTCACCGGTCAAGCTGGCCGGATTGACCATCGGTCGGGTCGACTCGATCGAACTCGATCCCGAGACCTTCCAGGCGGAGGTTCACATGGTGATTGATAGCGATTACGACAATCTGCCGACGGATTCCTTCGCCAATATCTATACTGCCGGGCTGCTCGGCACGCAGTATGTCGAGATCTCGCCGGGTGGCGCCCTCGAGTCGCTTGAGAATGGTGATCGCATCACCATGACGCAGTCAGCGATCATCCTCGAGAGCGTGGTGTCCAAGTTCCTGTTCGACAAGGCAAAAGAATGAAGAATCGCAACGGAATCCGCATCCGGGGAGTCCTGGGCGCGTCGCTAGCCAGCCTGGCTGCTGGCCTTCTTGCTGGCCCCGTCTTCGGGGCGAGCGCTGTTCCGAGCGAGCCGCTCACCCTTGAACAGGCGACCGAAATGGCCCTGCATGCCGATCCGCGCATCGACGAGCAGCGCGCCAACGTGGCGAGGGCCCAAGCGTTGATCGAGCGTGTGCAAGGGGAAGGCGGTGTGCGCCTGTCGGCCAACCTGTACGCCGGACTCGCGCCCAAGGCCTCCGACGGTATTTTCACCAACGGCACCAATACCTGCCCGGCCAACGAATCCTGTACCTTGCGTGACGACAGCCTGAAGCTCAATGAAGGCATCACGGTCACCACCGGGCTGACTGCCTCGATCATCCAGCCGCTCTATACCTTCGGCAAGCTGGAGAACTATGGGGCTGCCGCTCGGCTGAATCGGGACGTCAAGGCCTCCGAGGTCGCATTGGCACGAGGCGAAACCTGGTTGACCGTACGCCGCGCCTACTGGGGCTATCTGGCTGCACGCGACACAAGGCGGATGCTCAAGGGGGTCAAGCGCCAGGTTGATGGCGCCGGCGCCGATCTGCGTGGAGATGTGGACGCCGGGCGGGCCCCGATGCGCCAGCTGTATGCACTCGAAAGCGGGGCGGCGCAGCTCGAGCGGTATCTGGCCGAGGCCGAAAGCGTCGAGTCGATCGCAATCGATGGGTTGAAGACCATTATCGGGGTACCGATCGATGCCAGTCTTGAAGTGGCCGAGCATCGCATCCAGCCGATCACGCTGCCCGGGGCCGAGCTGGGCGAGCTGGCAGACCGCGCACTGGCGCAGCGCCCGGAGATGGCGATGGCCGAAAATGGCCTGGCTGCCATGCGCAATTACGTCGCCGCGCGCAAGAGCGAGCGCCTCCCGAATCTCTATGCCGGCGTGGTTGCCGGTGGGGCTTACACACCGGGACGCGAGCGACTCAACAACCCCTATATCCATGAGCCGCTCAACCATGTCTTCGCCACGCCGGTGGTCGGCGTGCAATGGGATTTCAACCCCGGTGTGGTCCGCGCCAATGTGAGTGATGCCGAGGCCGAGTTGCGGGGCGTGGTCGCCAAGGCGGAGCTCGCGCGCCATGGCATCCCGTTCCAGGTGGCCGAAGCCTATCACCAGGTCCATGGGCTGGAGCGTCAGATTCAGGCGCTCGGTACCGCCAAGGACAATACCCGCAAATGGATGGTCTCGAGCTTCATGGATTTCCAGGCCGGCTTGATCGAGGGCGGGGAGCTGTCCGAGGCGGTCAAGGCCAATACCGAGGCCCAGGCCGACTATTATCGTGCCATCAACGACTACAACATGAGCGTCGCCCGTCTGGCCGTGGCGACCGGTGATTACCCCCAGTGAGTCTTTCAGTGAGTCCAAGCATGTTTTTCCGAAACACCTCATCCAAGACCCGTTGTGCCGATCAGCCACTCACCGTGCCGTCCCGGCTGGTGTCAGGGTTGCTGATGACTCTGGCTGCGCTGGCCTTGCTGGTCGGCTCAGCCAGCGTCCAGGCCGGGCCGACCGAAGCCGAGGCGCGTGAGCTGGTTCAGTCCACCGCTGAATCCGTCATCCGCGAGATTCGTGAGCACCAGGCGGATGTCAAGGACGACCCGCAGGCGTTGCTGGCAATCGTTGACCGACTGCTGCTGCCGCATGTTGATGCCGAGCGCATGACTCAGCTGGTGCTGGGGCGATATTATCGGGGCGCGAGCGCCGCGCAGCGCCAGGCCTTCACCGAACAGTTTCAGCGCTTGCTGGTGCGCACCTACGCCGGCCCGTTGTCGGCGCTGGGCAACCAGGAAATCACCATCACCGGCACCAAGCCCGGTGGGGCTGATGACGAGCTGATCGTCGAGTCCGAGGTTTCCGGTGGCGACCTGGGTGTTGTCCCGGTCGGTTATCGCCTGGCACCAGTCGACGGCGAATGGAAATCTTACGACGTGATCGTCGACGGCATCAGCCTGGTGAACAACTACCGCGGCAGCTTTGCGCAGAAGATCCAGCGGGACGGCCTCGATGGCCTGATCGATACCCTGGCAGAACAAAATGTGGACTAGGTCGCCATCCCCGCAGGCGGGCTGGGACTGGCGGGTCGAGCCGGGGCTGATCCGAGTATCGGGTGAGCTGCTGCGCTCGACGCTCGACCACTGCCGGCCCGGTCTGCCCGTCGGTGTGGCAGGACCAATGGTGGAGGTGCATCTGGGCCAGGTCCGACGCATCGATACGGCCGGCTTGGCCTGGCTGACCGCGCTGCAGGCAGACGCCGAGGAAAAAGGCATCCGTCTGCGATACACTCACGCGCCCCAGGCCATGCAGCAAATGATGGGTGTCTACGGTCTTGATGGTCTGATGACGCTCGAAACCGGCCTGGATCAGCCCTCGGCCTGAGACTGACCCGACCTGATGAACAAACTCCTGATCCGCGGCGGCACGCCGCTCGATGGCGAGATTCGCATTTCCGGCGCCAAGAACGCGGTGCTGCCGATGCTGGCCGCCTCCCTGCTGGCCGATTCGCCAGTGATCATCGAGAACGTCCCGCATCTGCAGGACGTGACCACCACGATGGAGCTGCTAGGCCGTATGGGGGCGACCCTGACGGTCGGTGACCAGATGAGCGTCGAGGTCGACACCACCACGGTCGACATCCTGGAGGCGCCGTACGATCTGGTGCGCACCATGCGGGCCTCGATCCTGGTGCTCGGCCCGATGCTGGCGCGATTCAAACAGGCGCGCGTCTCGCTCCCCGGCGGCTGTGCCATCGGCACCCGTCCGGTGGATATCCACCTCGCGGGGCTCGAGGCGCTGGGTGCCGAGGTCCGGGTCAGTGGTGGCTACATCGAGACGTCGGTCGAACAACTGGTCGGTGCGCACATCGTGCTCGATCAGGTCACGGTCACCGGCACCGAGAATCTGATGATGGCGGCGGTCTTGGCCAAGGGTGTGACCGTGCTGGAGAACGCCGCTCGTGAGCCGGAGGTAGTCGATCTGGCCAATTTCCTCAACGCCATGGGCGCAGACGTGCGTGGGGCGGGCAGCGACACGATCCACATTCAGGGGGTTGAACGGCTCCATGGCGTGCGTTACCGGGTGTTGCCCGATCGCATCGAGACCGGTACCTATCTGGTCGCCGCGGCCATGACTCGCGGGCGGATCCTGGTGCGCGACACACGTCCGGAACTGCTGGACGCCGTGCTGGCCAAGCTGGAGCAGGCCGGTGCCGAGATCGAGGTCGGCGAGGACTGGATCCGGCTCGACATGCATGGTCGGCGGCCGCAGGCGGTCGATATTCGCACCGCGCCACACCCAGGCTTTCCCACCGACATGCAGGCGCAGTTCGTCGCCATGAATGCCGTGGCGGAAGGGACGTCCACGGTGGTGGAGACAATCTTCGAGAACCGCTTCATGCACGTCCAGGAAATCCAGCGCATGGGCGCGGATATCCACATCGAAGGCAACACCGCGATCATCCACGGAGTCGAGACACTCTCGGGGGCACAGGTCATGGCCACCGACCTGCGCGCCTCGGCCAGCCTGGTGCTGGCGGGGCTGGTCGCCAATGGCGAGACCGTCGTCAATCGCATCTACCATATCGACCGAGGCTACGAATCGATCGAGGAGAAGCTCTCCCGCCTCGGTGCCAATATCCAACGGATCACGAGTTGATCGCCATGTCCCAATCCGACTCGACCGACCAGATTGTCGTTGCGCTCTCCAAGGGGCGTATCTTCCAGGAAACTCTGCCACTACTGGCGGCCGTGGGCATCGAGCCTCTCGAGGACCCGGAAAAAAGCCGCAAGCTGATCCTTGAGACCAGCGATCCGAGCGTGCGCCTGTTGATCCTGCGCGCCTCGGACGTGCCCACCTACGTCCAGCACGGCGCCGCGGATATCGGTGTTGCCGGCAAGGATGTATTGTTCGAGCATGGCGGCGCCGGGCTGTTCGAGCTGGTCGATCTCAGAATTGCCCGCTGCAAGCTGATGGTCGCCGGCAAGCCCGGGGCACTCGACCGGGCTGGCCGTATCCGCGTAGCGACCAAGTATACCCGTGCGGCCGAGTCGTATTTTGCCGACCGCGGCCGGCAGATCGAGCTGATCAAGCTGTATGGCGCAATGGAGCTGGCCCCACTGGTGGGGCTGGGCGATTGCATCGTCGACGTGGTCGATACCGGCAACACCTTGCGTGCCAACGGTCTGGAGCCGCTGGAACACATCGCCGACATTTCCTCGCGTCTGATCGTCAATCGTGCGGCGCAGAAGCTCAAGCATGCCCGGGTATCCGACTTTGTCGGCCGGGTGAAACAGTATCTGGAGGGGCAGTGATGATCCGTCGTATGAACGCTCGGGCCGCGGACTTCGATCGCCAGCTCGATGAACTACTCGACTGGTCGTCCGTGGCCGACACCCAGGTCGAGGACATCGTTCGCGACATACTCGCCGACGTGCGCCGACGTGGTGACGCCGCCGTGCTGGAACACACCCGGCGCCTCGACCGGCTCGAGATCGATAACGCAGCTGCGCTGGAGCTGCCAGCCGAGCGGCTCGATCAGGCACTCGAAGCGATTCCAACTGATGTGCGTGAGGCACTGGAGTTCGCCGCCGGCCGACTGCGCGCCTACGCCGAACGGCAAAAGATCGAGAGTTGGACCTACACCGAGGCCAACGGCAATGTGCTTGGTCAGCAGGTGACCCCACTCGACCGGGTCGGCCTTTATGTGCCCGGCGGCAAGGCCGCCTACCCATCGTCGGTGCTGATGAACGCCATTCCGGCGAAGGTTGCCGGGGTGGAGCAGATCATCATGGTGGTGCCGACGCCAGATGGGATACAGAACGACACCGTGCTGGCCGCCGCGCGTATCGCCGGGGTGGATCGCGTCTTCACCATCGGCGGCGCGCAGGCGGTCGGCGCACTGGCCTTTGGTACCGAGACCATCTCCGCCGTCGACAAGATCGTCGGTCCGGGCAATATCTTCGTCGCCGCCGCCAAGCGCGAGGTCTTCGGCCGGGTCGGCATCGACATGATTGCCGGACCTTCCGAGATCCTGATCATCTGTGACGGTCACACCGATCCGGACTGGATCGCGATGGACCTGTTCGCGCAGGCCGAACATGACGAGCAGGCCCAGTCGATCCTGCTGGCGCATGACCCCGCGTTCCTCGACGCGGTGGCGGCCTCGATCGAGCGCTTGCTGCCCAAGCAGCCGCGCGCCGAGATCATCGCCAAGGCGTTGGAAACGCGCGGGGCGCTGATCGAAGTGGCTGATATCGATCAGGCAATCCGGTTGGCCAACCGCATTGCGCCCGAGCACCTGGAGCTGTCCTTCGCGGGTGCCGAGGATCGTCTGACTGAAATCCGCCATGCCGGTGCGATCTTCGTCGGGCGCTATACGGCCGAAGCGCTGGGCGACTACTGCGCCGGCCCCAATCACGTACTGCCGACATCGGGTACTGCGCGTTTTTCCTCACCACTGGGTGTCTACGACTTCCAGAAACGCTCAAGCATCCTGCATTGTTCGCCCGCCGGGGCCGCCGAGCTGGGCGTGATGGCCGATCGGCTCGCGCGCGCCGAGGGGCTGGAGGCGCATGCCCAGTCGGCCCGCTACCGGATGGAGTCCGAGGACTAAGGCATGGCCAACGGCAATCCCAATACCAACCGCTTCTGGTCGGATGATATCGGCCAGCTGTCGCCCTATGTGCCGGGCGAGCAGCCCAAGATCGCCGACCTGGTCAAGCTGAATACCAACGAAAACCCGTTTCCGCCATCGCCGCGCGTGATCGAGGCGATCCGTAACGCTACTGGCGACGACTTGCGGCTGTACCCGGACCCGAGCAGCCAGGCGATGCGCGACTGCCTGGCGGACTATCATGGTGTCGCCGCCGAGCAGGTCTTTGTCGGCAACGGCTCGGACGAGGTGCTGGGCCTGCTGTTCCGGGCCCTGTTCCAGCGTGGCCGGGCGGTGATCTTCCCCGACATCACCTACTCGTTCTACCCGGTCTATTGCCGCCTGTTCGGCATCGAGCCGCAGATCGTGCCGCTGGACGAAGAGCTGGCCGTGGACATCGAGGCGATGTGTGCGCTCGACCCGGCCAGTGTCGGCGGCGTGATCCTGCCCAATCCGAATGCGCCCACTGGTCGCCTGTTGCCGCTGGCCCAGATTGAACGTCTGCTGGCGCATTTCGTTGATTGTGCCGTGGTGATCGACGAGGCCTATATCGATTTTGGCGGTGAATCGGCCATCGGGCTGGTGGACCGCTATCCGAACCTGCTGGTCACGCAGACACTGTCGAAATCCCGTGCGCTGGCCGGTTTGCGGCTCGGCTTTGCCGTTGGCCATGTCGGTTTGATCGACGCCCTCACGCGGGTGAAGGACAGCTTCAACTCCTATCCGGTCGACCGGCTCGGTAGTGCCGCGGCGATGGCGGCATTCGCCGATCAGGAGTATTTCGAGAAGACCTGCGCCTCGATTGTTTCGATGCGCGAGCAGCTGGCCGCAGACCTCGAGCAACGTGGCTTTGAGGTGCTGCCATCGGCGGCGAATTTTGTGCTGGCTCGCCATCCCCGCCATGCCGGGGCAGCGCTGGCCGCCGGCCTGCGTGAACGACGCGTGCTCGTGCGCCATTTTGATCAGCCGCGTATCAGTGATCACCTGCGTATTACCATTGGCAACCAGTCACAGAACGCCGCCTTGCTCGACGCACTCGACCAGATCCTGGTCGGCGAGTGATCTGCAGCCCGGCCGGTTCGTCGATCTGATCAAGGGCGATGCCGCATCTCGTGCCAAGGGCGCCGACAGCCGCGAATTGCCGGATAACGTCGTCTATCTGCCCGCCATAAGGGCCGCTTCAAGCCCTGTTTCTGGCTTGTGTCAGCGGAGCTCCCTAGTCTTGTGAGCAAGCTTCAGCGTCCTGTTGAAGGACGGCGCTCCTCACAATGATTACCTCGCTTTTACACACTTGATGGGTCACTGGTAGGACGAGAATGTCGGGCATATTTCCTGGTTTCAATTTTTCATAACTTGAAAGGCATTCAACGACATGACAGCTTTCTCGTCCCTCGTGCGGACAGTCGCAACAATAACGCTGCATTCCTCCAGACTCATGTTCACTGCCTTGGCGGCGAGCGCGTTTTCGCTGGCTTTTGTTGGCACGGTTTCAGCGCAAACCGGCGACCCGCAGACCAATACCTTTGGCTGGGTACCCAATAGTACGAATGAGTACGAATGCGCTCAATTATGCCAAGCAGGTTCCCGGCCGTGAAGGACAAGATGCACCCTACGTGCTTTTCAATTCAAACGCGCCCGGTGAGGTGACACTCGACTTCCATAACCCTGGACCCGGGCTGGCGTTCTTCGAGGTCAGAATCGACGGCATCCCGTCGTCGGGGACTACAGCTCATCCCGTTGTTACTGGTGACGTACAACATCAGGGGAGAGCGGTGCCTACTCTGACCGAACGCCTTGGGGAGACATTCACCGCCACTAATTATGTCGATGTCCGATTGGCACTTGGCGGCGAGAGGGACTGGGACTTTGACTGGGTTCGCTTCGAGGCCCAGCCGGTGCCGGTAGAGGCGACATCTATTCCGACACTGTCTGCTTACGGCCTTGGTTTTACCGTGCTGGGCCTGTCGCTGGTCGCTTTCCGTTGGCTGCGAGTGTCTGCAAAAAAGAACTAGTCCTGAGTGACGTCAGTCAAGTCGACTGCACCCCTGCTCGACCAAGAGACTCTTCTGCTTAGTTAAGTCAACGGCAGAGGGGTCCCTCTCGTCATGGGTGTGTGGCGTCAACTACTGAAGGGCGCGCGTCCGCAAGTCATGCAACCCCGCCTTGCTCGACGCACTGGATGGGCTGTTGGTAGGCGGTTGATTTGCTGGGCTGTCTGCCAAGCCGCCCTGTCGGGCTGTCGCAGACCTGCCTGTTGTTGAGCCGGTCCGCGTGTTACTATTGCGCTCGCGTCTTGTCTGGCACGGCTGGTCAGGATGCTACCCAATGGCACTCTGTGTTCGTCCCTTCGCGACGGATCACCGTGAATCCCGCCAGGCCCGGAAGGGAGCAACGGCAGCGGCTGATTCGGGCGCCGGAGATCGGCGGATGCAGGGTGCCACCCAATTGGATCCCTCGTTATGAGCTATCTGGTACTGGCACGCAAGTGGCGACCGCGTCAATTCGACGAGATGGTCGGTCAGAGTCACGTGCTCCAGGCCCTCAGCAACGCGCTGGATCGTGGCCGTCTTCACCACGCCTATCTGTTCACCGGCACCCGCGGTGTGGGCAAGACGACGGTCGCCCGTATTTTCGCCAAGGCACTCAATTGCGAGCGGGGCGTCTCCAGCCAGCCCTGCGGTGAGTGCGGCGCCTGTCAGGAAATCGATTCCGGCCGGTTCGTCGATCTGATCGAGGTCGACGCCGCCTCGCGCACCAAGGTCGACGACACCCGCGAACTGCTGGAAAATGTCGTCTACCTGCCGGTCAAGGGTCGCTTCAAGATCTACCTGATCGACGAAGTCCACATGTTCTCGCAGGCAAGCTTCAATGCCCTGTTGAAGACGCTCGAAGAGCCGCCGGAGCATGTGAAGTTCCTGCTCGCTACCACCGACCCGCAGCGACTGCCGGTGACGGTCTTGTCGCGCTGCCTGCAGTTCAACCTGCGTGCCTTGCCACCAGCCCATATCCAGAGCTATCTCGAGGACATCCTCGGTCGTGAAGAGATCGAGGCCGAGGCCGAGGCCTTGGCGCTGCTGGCCGATGCTGCCGGGGGCTCGGTGCGCGATGCGCTCAGCCTGCTCGACCAGGCCATTGGTTTCAGCGATGGACAGCTCAAGGCCGAGGTGGTCGCCGACATGCTCGGCGTTACCGACAGCCGTCTGCTGCAAGGCTTGCTGGACGCCCTGGCGGCCGGTGAATCACAGACCCTGTTTTCCCTGGTCGATCAGGCGCTGGAGCGTTCGGTCGACCCGTCTCGCCTGCTGGCCGAATTGGCTGAGGCGATACATCGGGCCGCGTTGGCGCAGTGGCTGCCGAGCGACGGCGTCACAGTCGAGGCCGCTCCGCAGACCTTGCAGCTCTGGTATCAGATTGCACTGTCCGGTCGTCGCGACATTGGCTGGGCGCCGTCGCCGCGGATCGGTCTTGAAATGACGCTGCTGCGCATGCTCGCCTTCCAACCGGGCCCATCTTCAAATGGATCGCCGGGGCAGGGTGGGACGGACGCAACCGCTACGGGTCTGCCGGAGCGGAGTCGACGCCAAGCGCCGCCGGTGATCGCTGACAGCCCGCCGGCGAGCTATGGCAGCAAGCAGCCGCGTGAGTCGGTTGAACCAGTTTCAGCGGCACCCCGACCGACCCCGGCCGCAAACGACGTAGTCGCTGCCTCGACAACTCTGGCCGAGCCGAGCGCGGTGGCGAGCGGCGCAGTGACGATCGCCCCGGATAACTGGGCCGGGATCGTAGCGCGTGTGCCGATGCCGGCACGGAACCTGGCAGAACGCTGCCATGTCACTATCGAGGATGATGCGGTAGTGCTGGTGATCGACCCTGATTTTCGCTCCATGGCTTCCTCAGCTACCCGCGAACGCCTGACCACACAGCTTGATCGGTTGGGTGTGACTCAGCCGGTGCGTTTCAGGGTGGGCGATGTTTCGGACAACATTCCGGGTAATATTTCGGGTAACGCCCCGATAAGTGCTTCGAGAAGCGCCCCAAGTCATGTTCCGGGCAACGTGTCGAGTAATGGTCAAGGCAATATCCAAGGTGATTTCCAGCAGGGTCAGGTCGCGCCTGAGGCGACAATGACGGGCATGGCGGAATCGGCAGCGATACCGCCACCGTCGATGCCGCCGGCAGCCGCGCCGATTGAAACCCCGGCAGAGATCCGGGAACGTAACGAGCAGGCGGCTGCCGAAGCACGCGAGGCCTCGTTGCGCGAGCATCCGGCCGCCCGCGTACTTGTCGAGCGGGCCGGGGCCGAATTGATTCAGGAGTCCCTGCGGCCGATCGACGCCAATAGCGGGCAGGGCGGGCCAGGCTCCAGTCAATAAACCACACTAGCCAGTAGGAGAACTCCGCAAATGAAAGGTGGAATGGGCGCACTGATGAAACAGGCGCAGGCGATGCAGGAAAACATGCAGCGCATGCAGGAAGAAGTCGCCAAGATGGAAGTCGAGGGCGAGTCCGGTGGTGGCCTGGTCAAGGTGGTCATGACCGGCAAGCACGAGGTGCGACGGGTCACGATCGATCCCAGCCTGATGGAGGACGACAAGGATATGCTCGAAGACCTGATCGCCGCGGCAATCAACGATGCCTCGCGTCGCATCGAGCAGGAACAGCAGGAGAAGATGTCGGGCATGACCGCCGGCATGAAGCTGCCACCAGGTTTCAAGATGCCGTTCTGAACCGGCGCACTCTGTTCATGCCGCCCGATCCGTTACGGGTCGGGCGTTTTTCGTTCCCCAGGTTCCCCAGGAGCGCTTCGTGAAATTCTCACCCAGCTTTCAGCAACTGATCGACGCGCTGCGCTGTCTGCCGACGGTGGGGCAGAAGACCGCACAGCGCATGGCCCTGCATTTGCTCGAACGCGACCGCTCGGGGGCGACCCATCTGGCCGAAGCAATCAGCGCGGCCCTGGAAAAGCTCGATCATTGCCACTCCTGTCGGGTGTTCACCGAGGGTGAGCTGTGCCCGATCTGCCGTGATCCGGAGCGGGACGAGAGCCTGTTATGCGTGGTCGAATCGCCCGCGGACTGGATCGCGATCGAACAGTCTGGCGCCTACCAGGGGCGTTATTTTCTGCTGCTTGGCCGCCTCTCGCCGCTCGACGGTATCGGGCCGGAGGAGTTGCGACTCGACCAATTGGCGTGCCGGCTCGATCAACCAGGTCTGGAGGAAGTTATTCTGGCGACCAGCGCCACCATCGAAGGCGAGGCCACCGCCGGCTACGTCACCGAGCTGGCACGTACCCGAAAGCTGCGCGTCACGCGGCTGGCCCAGGGTGTGCCCATGGGCGGTGAGCTTGAGTACATCGACGCCAGCACCTTGAGTCTCGCCCTGAAAGGGCGGCGGGAAGCGGAGAATGATCAGGGTTTGTAGGTTAAGGATTTGTGACCATTCTTTCCTTTTCCCAGTATCGTCTGCTCATGGCGTTGTTGGTAGCAACCTGGTAGCCGACGTCAATATCCACTCTCGCCGCGGCCGAGCTTGTCTCCCTACCACTCTCCTTGGAGGTGGGTGAGCCATTCCCCAGCTGGGAACTCGAGGATCAGTTCAAGAAACCCATCAGCTGCCGGGAGCGATTGGGCTGATCCTGTGCTCTCGTTCCAAGATCGTTCGTCCATTACGGCCTGATCGAGAGCCAGGAAATGGCCTGTGATAGTGACTGAAATGTCCAGAAACGACTAGTGTGGCGTGCAACACACTGCCGCACATACGATGGCTGTAGCAACAAGCCGTTAACAATACATAAAAAGCGGCTTGTTCCGTGGAGTTTTCCGACCTGCGGAATGGCAACGCGGACGCAAGGTTGGGCAGATTTGCAGGCCGATACCGGGTCGAGGCAAATAGCCGGGCATGCGACAATTGGGCCAGCAATTGCGGCATTATGCTTTCAACGAGTGAGAGAAATCAGGCAGGCCGATGAGTCCCGACGACCGCAACAGCATGCTCGAGAAAGTACAGCGCGACTCATTCCGCTTTTTTTCCACGCATGCCAACCCGGCCAACGGTCTGGTGCGTGATTCGAGCCAGGAAGGTAGCCCGTCGAGCATTGCCGCGGTCGGATTTGCCCTGACCTGCTATCCGATCGCCGTCGAGCACGGCTGGATGCCGCGTGCCGAGGCGCTGGCTCGAACCCTGGCGGCGGTGCGCTTCTTTGCCGATGCCGATCAGTCCGGCAGCGCGACCGGCACTGGCTACAAGGGGTTCTTTTACCATTTTCTGGACATGCACAGCGGTCGCCGCGCCTGGAACAGTGAGCTGTCGACTATCGACACTGCGCTGCTGGTTGGTGGGCTGTTGCTGGCTGCGCGCTATTTCGGCGGCGACAACGCTAGTGAGGCCGAGGTGCGCGGCAAGGTTGACGCTATCTACCGGCGTATTGACTGGCGTTGGGCGCAAAACGGTGGCGGCGCGGTATCCCTGGGCTGGACGCCCGAGCGCGGCTTTCTTCGCTGGCGCTGGATCGGCTATTCCGAAGCCTTGCTGCTGTATGCCCTGGCGCTGGGCTCGCCCTCACATCCCGCCACGGCCGATGCCTACGATCAGTGGCTGAGTGGCTATCGCTGGAAGCGGATCTACGGCCACGAATACGTTTATGCCGGGCCGCTGTTTATCCACCAGTTTTCGCACGTGTGGATCGACTTTCGCGGTATTTTCGATGCCTATATGCGCCGACGTGGCATCGATTACTTCGAAAACAGCCGCCGCGCCACCGAGGTTCAGCACGAATACGCGCGTCGCAACCCGCATCACTGGGCACACTACCACGACCGCTGCTGGGGCATGACCGCTACCAACGGGCCTGGTCCCGCCCAGCGCGTGATCAACGGCCGCAAGCGCAAGTTCTACGGCTATGCGGCGCGCGGGGCGCCGTTTGGCCCCGATGACGGCACGATTGCACCGTGGGCGGCGGTGGCCTCGCTGCCATTTGCGCCCGATAACGTTTTGCCGACCATTGCCTATCTGGCCGAGCACCATTATCACGAAGGCAACGACCTGGGCTTCTACAGCTCGTTCAACCCGACCTGGGTTGGTGATGACGGCACGGCGGGTTGGTCATGCCAGTGGCATCTCGGCCTCAATCAAGGGCCGATTGTGGCCATGATCGAGAACTTTCGCAGCGGCATGATCTGGCGTCTGATGCGCGAGTGCGAGCCGATCGTGCGCGGGCTCCAGCGCGCCGGATTTGCCGGCGGCTGGCTGGGTCGCTTGTAGGCGCAGGCGTGGCCCCCTGCCTCAGCCCAGCGTGATGCGCACATCATGGCCGCTGCCGTCATCCACCAGAGGGATGGCCCCGGCTGGCGGTTCGATCGCCTGGCCATCCAGTTCGGCCCCCACGATGCCGGCGGACACGCCCGCGGGGTTGTCCACGCGAATCCGGTAACGGGCTGACCCGTGACGCAGCTTGATCTCAAAACCCGGCCAGTCTTTGGGAATGCAGGGCTCAAGGCGCATCTGGCTGCCCTGCACCCGCAGGCCGAGAATCCACTCCAGCGCGGCGCGATACAGCCAGCCGGCCGAGCCGCTGTACCAGCTCCAGCCGCCGCGGCCGACGTGGCCGGGCGCAGTATAGATATCGCCGCAGGTGACATAGGGTTCGCACTGATAGCGCGTAACCGCGCTGGCATCTTCGGCGTGGGTGATGGGGTTGAGCAGATCAAACAGGGCGTGGGCCCTGTCGCCGTCGCGCAGCATGGCAAACGCGATCACCGACCAGATCACGCCGTGGGTGTACTGACCACCGTTTTCGCGCAGGCCCGGCGGATAACCCTTGATATAGCCGGGGTCCTTGGGGCCGGTATCGAACGCCGGGGTCAGCAGGGCAATCAGGCGCGCCTTGTAATCGACCGCCAGGCGTTCGACCGATGCCATGGCGCGGGCGGCGCGCTGGCCGTCGGCGGCATGCGACATCACCGCCCAGGACTGGGCGATGGTATCGATTCGGCACTCATCGCTGGCCGCCGAGCCGAGCACGCTGCCGTCGTCGTACCAGCCGCGCAGCCACCAGTCGCCATCCCAGGCGTGGGTATCGAGCGACCGGGCCAGCTCGGCGGCCTGATCGCGCCAGCTTCTGGCGCGCTCATCCTCGCCGCGAGCGTCGGCCAGCGGTGCGAACTCGGCCAGCACGGTGAGCAGAAACCAGCCCATCCAAACGCTTTCGCCGCGGCCTTCCTTGCCGACGCGGTTCATGCCGTCGTTCCAGTCGCCGGTGCCAAACAGCGGCAGGCCGTGCTCGCCGAACTTCAGGCTGACCTCCAGCGCGCGGGCGCAGTGCTCGAACAGGCTGGCGCGCTCATCGGCGGCCGCGGGCTTCAGGAAGCTGTCGATCTGATCAGGTTTCAGCGCCGGGGCTTCGAGAAACGCGACCTGCTCATCCAGAACCGCCGTATCGCCGGTGGTGGTGACGTAGTGGGCCACCGCCAGGGGCAGCCAGAGACGATCATCGACAATGCGCGTGCGCACTCCGGCGCCGCCGGGCGGCAGCCACCAGTGCATCACGTCGCCCTCGGCAAACTGGTGCGCGGCGGCGCGCAGCAGATGGGCGCGCGCCACCTCCGGCCGGCTCAGGCACAGGGCCATGATGTCCTGGAGCTGGTCGCGAAATCCCCACGCGCCGCTGGCCTGATAGAACGCGGCGCGGGCGTGAACGCGGCAGCTTAGCACCTGGTAGGGCAGCCAGCGGTTGACCATCAGATCCAGGCGCCGATCCGGCGTGCGGACCTGCACGGCGTCAAACAGCTCGTCCCAATGACTGCGCGCCTGGTCGAGCAGGGCGTCGATGTCGGCGTTTCGATAGCGCGCGATCAGCGCCCGGGCGGCGGCGCTGTCGGCGCCCTGGCCGAGGGCGAAAACGACCTCGGTTTCGGCGTCGTCATCCAGCTCGATCTCGCGCTGCAGGGCGGCGCAGGGATCGAGCCCGGCGCCGCAGCGCCGGCCCAGCGGCTCGTCGCTGCTCAAGGCCGCCGGCCGATCGAGACTGCCGTGGCGGCCGAGGAATTCGCCGCGGTCGCAGGTCCAGGCGCGGTGCTTGCCGTTGAGGTCGGCAAAGACCACCGTGTCGGGCAAGTCGTCGCGCCAGGCGTTGCGCGCCAGCAGCGCGCCGCTGGCGTCGCGTGAGGTGATCACAAACGGCGCCGGCTCGTCGCCAATGGCGCCCAGCGCCCAGTGGACGAACGCGGTGACGCGCAGCCGCCGGGCGTGCCCCGAGCGGTTGCGCAAGCGCAGGCGCGAGAGCTTGACCGGATCGTCCCCGGCCACAAACTGCACCAGCTCCATATCGATGCCGAAGGCGCGGTGGGCAAAGCGGCTGTAGCCGTGGCCGTGATCGACCCGCCATTCGCCCTCGCCCGGCAGCGGCCGCGGGGTGGCGCTCCACAGATCGCCGCTGTCGGCATCCTGCAGGTAGAGCACCTCGCCGGGCGGATCCCGCACCGGATCGTTGGACCACGGCGTGATCTGGTTTTTCTGGCTGTTGACCGACCAGCAGTAGCCGCCGCCATCGGCCGAGACCAGAAAGCCGAAATCGGCGTTGGCAATCACGTTGATCCACGGCATGGGCGTGGACTGCCCGGCGTCGAGGAGGATGCGATATTCGCGGCCCTGATCGGCAAAACCGCCGGCGCCGTTGAAGAACTCGAGCGGGTCGGCGGTGCCCGGCGATGCGGGCTTTTTCCGCGGCGGTCCCGGCATGTTCCTTGCGGCATCGGCAAAGCGCGGCGCGGCATGTTCGGCGCTTGCCGTAGCTGCCTGGTCCACCTGCTCTGCCAGATCGCCATCGGCCGCGTTCAGCACCACGCGCGCAGCGCTGGCGATATTGTCGCAGCCGGTCTGGCCGATGGCGTCCTGGCGCAGCACGAACAGCGCGCCGGCGGCTTCGGCGGTTTCCTTGTCGGCCGTATCCTTCAAGGCCTCAAGCTGTTTCTGCAGCGCGTCGGCGGCCGCGCCGGCGGCGGTATTGATCGCCACCAGATCGACGGCAAGATGGGCCGCGCGCCACCAGGCTCGCGCGGCCAGCAGCTCATGCACCAGGGCGATCTGATCGGGCGCGTCAAGCTGGACCATCACGATGGGCCGGTCGCCGGAAATGGCGTGCGGCCACAGTGCGCTCTGGCCGCCGCGAGCGCGCTCGAGCTGCCCGGCGCCCGCGCGCCAGGCCGGATCGGCGTAGAACAAGGGCGTGGTCAGGCGCTGCACGGCGTCGCTGCTGGCCACGTCGATGCGGGCGCTGGCCAGCATCTGACGGGCGGCGTCAGCCGTCGCTTCGAAGGCCTGGCCAGCAGCGGCGGGTTTGCGGCAGCGCGCGGCGGCGGCAACGACGTCATCGCGCGTTTCGGCGACCACGGTCCAGAAGCCCAGCCGCACGCTGGCGCCCGGCTCGATGCGCACGCGCCGCGTCAGGCTGAAGATCGGGTCGAGCACGGTGCCGACCCGGCCTTTGCGCGGCGAGCCGGAATCAAATACCGCCGGCCGGCGCAGGTCGCGACCGCGGCCGAGAAAATGGGCGCGGTCGGTCTCGAAGCCGCTGTCGATGGCATCGGTGCCGTCGACAATGCACAGATGCGCAGCCCAGGGCTGGCGGCTGGCATCGTCGGCCTGGCGCCGCCAGGCCAGCAGCGTCTGGCCGTCGTCTTCGAGCGCGGTCTGGACGAACATTTTGGAAAATGCCGGATGGTCGGCGTCGCTGCCGCGTGATGCGAGCACCAGCTCGGCGCAGGAGACGACATCGAGGGTGCGCGCGGCACTGCCGTGGTTGGCCAGCTCCAGCTCGCGCAGTTCACCGTCGCCGGCGGCGGCAATCCCTATGCGCATGCGGCAGGCGAGATCGCCGTCGCGGCGCGCAAAGCGGGCGCTGCCCGTATCGAAACTCGCCGCGTAGTCGTCGGGGCAGCGCACCAGCGGCTGCCAGGTGGCCGAATGCATCCGGCCGCGGTCGGCATCGCGCAGCAGCACAAAACTGCCCCAGGCATCGCAGGTGGCATCGGCGCGCCAGCGGGTGACGTCAAGGTCGCGCCAGCGACTGACGCCGGCCCCGGCGGCGGTGATCATCAGTGAGTAGTCGCCGCTGGCCAGAAGCTGCGTTTGCGGCGCGGCGGTATTGGCGGTGGTGAATTTCCGGCTCATGGCACAAACCTCCTTGCAAAAGGTCGGGAGGCAGCGCCGGTGAGCGCCGACAAGGTGAGCGACGGCGGCAATGCCAACCACAAGGTGCTGCGCCCGGCGGGATTGATGTGCTGCTCCAGACCGATTCGGGTTCGCGGTCCTGATCGAGTGCCAGGGCCTGGCGAGAAGCCGCCTGCCGCAGTGTCATTGACGGGCCAGCACGGTCCTGGTCCGCTGGACGACGTTGTCGACGGTAAAGCCGTATTTCTTCCAGCACCACTTCGGCCGGCGCATGGTGGCTGCGATCGAGCGTCGGCAGGGCCTGGCGCGACAGGATCAGCGCCGAGCCGTGGCCGGCCGGCAGCACAAAGCGATCGCGGTCGGGCCAGTGCGGGCTGGCGGGATGATGCTTGAGAAAGCGATCCCACAGCACATAGGCCATTGGTGCGGCGCCCAGCGGCAGGCCGGGGTGGCCGGAGTCGGCTTTCTGGACCATATCGACGGCCAGAAAGCGCAGCGTATCGATGCATTTCCGGTCAAGTTTTTTGCTCATCTTCATTCCTCAGGGCGAACCTCGATCAGGTCACGATCATCCGGAAAGAGCGTTGTCGACGACGTGGCGGGCTTCATCGAGCAGCTTTTGCAGATGATCCTGGCCCTTGAAACTTTCGGCGTAGATCTTGTAGATCGCTTCGGTGCCTGACGGGCGGGCGGCAAACCAGCCGCTCTTTGCGCTGGCCTTGATGCCGCCAATCGGTTGGTGGTTGGCCGGCGCCTTGCTGATGATGGCCTCGACCTTTTCGCCGGCCAGCGCGTCGATCGCTACGGATTCGGGGCTCATGGCAGCCAGCTTTTTCTTCTGCGCCGGAGTGGCCGGCCGGTCGAGGCGATCGCTGACCGGCGCGCCCAGCTCTTCGCCGAGCGTTTTGTACAGCTCGCCGGGATCACGGCCGCTGCGCGCCATCATTTCGGCGGCCAGCAGCGACGGCACCAGGCCGTCCTTGTCGGTGGTCCAGGTCGTGCCGTCGCGACGCAGCACCGAGGCGCCGGCGCTTTCCTCGGCGCCAAAGCCCAGGCTGGTGTCACCCAGCCCTTGCGCAAACCACTTGAAGCCGACCGGAACTTCGTAAAGTTCGCAGCCGAGTTTTTTGGCCACGCGGTCGAGCAGGGCGGTGGTCACCACCGTCTTGCCAAGCGCCGCGCCGGCCGGCCAGTCCGCCCGCTGAGTAAAAAGCTGGTCGGCCAGCACCGACAGATAGTGATTGGGCAGCATCAGCCCGGCGCTGCGGGTGACCACGCCGTGGCGATCGTGATCGGTGTCGCAGGCAAAGGCCACGTCGTACTGGTCTTTCAGGCCGATCAGGCGCGCCATGGCAAAACGCGAGGAGGGGTCCATGCGAATCTTGCCGTCGTGGTCAACGGTCATGAACGCAAACTGCGGGTCGACGGCTTCGTTGACCACGGTCAGATCCAGCCGGTAGCGTTCGGCAATGGCGGCCCAGTAGTGCACGCCGGCGCCGCCGAGCGGGTCGACGGCCATATGAATGCCGGCGCTTTCGATAAGCTTGAAGTCGATGACGTTGGCCAGGTCGGCGACATACTCGCTCAGGAAATCGTGCTCCTGGACGGTGCTTGCCGCGCGCGCCCGGTCGATAGGTACCCGCCTGACGCCGGCGAGCTGCTTTTCGAGATAGCCGTTGGCGCGCTGCTCGATCCATCGGGTGACCTCGCTTTCGGCCGGGCCGCCGTGGCTGGGGTTGTATTTGAAGCCGCCGCTGTCGGGCGGGTTGTGCGACGGGGTGACGACAATGCCGTCGGCCAGGCCGGCATCGCGGGCGCGGTTGTAGTTGATGATTGCCAGCGAAATGGCCGGCGTTGGCGTGAATTCGCCGCCGGCCGAAATCCGGGCCTCGACGCCGTTGGCGGCCAGCACTTCCAGCGCGCTGTCGAAGGCGGGCTGCGAGAGCGCATGCGTGTCGATGCCGATAAACAGCGGGCCGCTGGTGCCGGCCGTTCTGCGGTAGTCGCAGATCGCCTGGGTAATGGCCAGGATATGCCATTCGTTGAAGCTGCGAGTCAGCGACGAGCCGCGGTGGCCGGAGGTGCCGAAAGCCACGCATTCGGCGGCCACCGACGGATCGGGCTGTTCATTGGCATAGGCGGCCAGCAGCCTGTCGATATCGACCAGGATGGAGGCGGGCGCGGGCTTGCCCGCCAGCGGGCTGGGATGGTTGCTCATGACTTGATCTTCCGAAGTTGTCGATAGCGGCGAATCAGCGCATTGGTCGAGCCGTCGTGTTCGAGCTTTGGCTCATCTTTTGCGCTCAGCTCGTCGGCGGTTCGGGCAGCCAGTTTCTTGCCCAGCTCCACGCCCCATTGGTCGAACGAGTCGATATTCCAGATCGCGCCCTGGACAAACACGCTGTGCTCGTACAACGCGACCAGCAAGCCGAGCGTGTGCGGCGTCAGGCGTTCGGCCAGAATGGTGGTGCTGGGCCGATTGCCTTCGCACACGCGGTGCGGCACCAGCGGCTCGGGTGCGCCTTCGGCGCGCAGCTCGTCGGCTGTCTTGCCAAAGGCCAGCGCCTCGCCCTGGGCGATGACGTTGGCGATCAGCAGGTCGTGCTGGTCGCCGAGCGGATTGAGCGACCGGGCGAAAGCGATGAAATCGCAGGGCACCAGCCGGGTGCCCTGATGCATGAGCTGGTAGAAGGAATGCTGGCCGTTGGTGCCCGGTTCGCCCCAGAAAATCGGCCCGGTGTCGTAGTCGACCCGCGTGCCGCTCAGGCTGGTGTGCTTGCCGTTGCTCTCCATGGTCAACTGCTGCAGATAGGCCGGAAAACGCTTCAGGTAGTGGTCATAGGGCAGCACGGCCACCGTATCGGCGCCGAGAAAGTTGTTGTTCCACACCGCCAGCAGGCCCATCAAAAGCGGCAGGTTGCGATCGGCCGGCGCGTTCAAAAAATGCTCGTCCATGGCGTGAAAGCCGGCCAGCATCTCGGCAAAGGCATCCCGGCCGATGGCAATCATGGTCGAAAGGCCGATGGCCGAGTCCATCGAATAGCGCCCACCGACCCAGTCCCACAGATCGAACATGTGTCGGTGGTCGATGCCGAACTCGCGCACGCGCTCGGCGTTGGACGATACGGCAACAAAATGCCGGGCCACGGCGCTCTCGTCGCCCAGCGCGGCCAGGCACCAGTCGCGCGCCGCGCGCGCATTGGTCAGCGTCTCCAGGGTGGCAAAACTCTTTGAGCAGACAATGAACAGGGTTTCGGCAGGATCGAGATCGCGGGTGGCCTCGACAAAATCGCTGCCGTCGATGTTGGAGACAAAGCGAAAGGTCAGATCGCGCCGGCTGTAGTGGCGCAGTGCCTCATAGGCCATCACCGGCCCCAGATCGGAGCCGCCGATGCCGATATTGACGACGTTGCGAATGGCTTTGCCGCTGTGGCCGGTCCACGCGCCGCTGCGCACCGCATCGGAAAACTCCCCCATCCGTTCGAGCATCGCGTGTACTTCGGCAACCACGTCGATGCCGTCAACTTCGAGCCGGGCGCCTTTGGGTAGGCGCAGCGCGGTATGCAGCACGGCGCGCTTTTCGGTGGCGTTGATATGCGTGCCATGAAACATCGCATCGCGGCGCTTGAGCACACCCCGCGCGGTGGCCAGTTGCTGCAGTGTGTGCATGATATCGGCGTCGATGCGCTGCTTGGAGTAGTCGAAATACAGCCCGGTCGACTCGATCGTGAAACGCTCAGCGCGCTGAGCGTCGTTGGCAAACAGGTCACGCAGATGGACGGTCTGCATCGTCCTGGCCTGCGCCACCAGTGCCTGCCATTCGACGCTGGTGGTCAGGCCGGACTGGGTGTTCATGCTGGCGCTCCGCCAAGCTGCCGGCGCTTGGCGTCGATGCCGGCCATTAGCTTGCGCCAGGCCTGGTCAAATTTCTCGACGCCTTCTTCCTGCAACCGTTCGGCCAGCTCGGTGGTGTCGACGCCGGCCGCGCGCAGCTTGTCGAGCATGGCGTCGGCCTGTTGTGCCGAGGGATCCATCGGCTGGCCCACCTCGCCGTGGTCGGCAAAGGCCAGCAAGGTTGCATCGGGCAGGGTGTTGATGGTATCGGGCGCGGCCAGTGCCTCGACATAAAGGGTTTCAGGCGCGTCCGGGTCCTTGGTGCTGGTGCTGGCCCACAGCAGGCGCTGGGGCAGGCCACCGGCTTCGATAATGGCTCGGCAGCGTGGCGATTCCGGCAGTTCTCGATAGGCACGATAGGTCTGCCCGGCCACGGCAATACCCAGGGTGTTGCGCAGCTCGCCGGGGAGCTGGTCGGCCACCGCGACATCCCAGCGGCTGACAAACAGCGAGGCGACCGAACAGATCTTCGGGTCGAGGCCGGCTTCGATGCGCCGCTCGATGCCGCGCAGATACGCATCGGCGGCGGCCAGATACTGCTCGGGCGAAAACAGCAGGGTGACGTTGATCGGCACGCCGGCAAAGATCGACTCCTCGATGGCCGGAATGCCGGCCGGCGTACCCGGGATTTTCACCAGCAGATTGGGGCAGTCGGCCTGGTCATGAATTCGCCGGGCGGCCTCAATGCTGCCTTCGGTGTCGTTGGCCAAAAGCGGTGAGACTTCCATTGAAACCCAGCCGTCGCTGCCGTGGCTTTCGCTGTGTGCGGGCGCAAACAGCGCGGCGCAGATCGTCAAGCGCCAGCGCCATGAACAAGGCTTCAGTGTCCTGGCCACCGTTGGCCGCGGCAATGTCACGATCGTACGCATCGCCCTCGGTCACCGCCTTCTGAAAGATGCTCGGGTTGGAAGTCAGACCGGTGACCGACAGCCTGCGAATGTAGTCGGCCAGGGTGCCGTCATCGAGCAGTTGGCGCGAAATATTGTCAAGCCACAAACTCTGGCCAAGCTCGTGCAATGTCTGGGTCGGTTTCATGATGCCTCCTTGGGCGGTTCGGGACTGATGATGAACCGGTGGCGGCCTGGCGCGGAGGCGCGGCCAGCCATTGTGACCAGCTTGGCAATATGCGCCAGGCTGATATCGGCGCGGTGGTGACCGTCGGACTCTGCGGCATAATGATGCCTGGCACATTTGGACGGTTGTCACGCATGCCCCAAGCCCGTTTTTGGAGCATTGAGCAGACCGGGCTTGTCGTCAACCACAACTATAGTGTTTGTTCCTGCAGCGCGCGTTGGATGTCGTCAAGCCCTCGCTGTTTGCGACGGTAAACAACACCTGAGTACCGGCCGCCAGTCATGGGCCGTTGTGGTAAATGCTTGTGCTGTCACTGAGCAGTGCGTCCAAGTGGCTGCCAAAATCACGCTTGATGCGATCGCTGTCGATCAATCTGTTGCCAACAATGAAAAGTGAGCCAATGTCATTCATTGGCGTGCCTGCATGTAATTGAGCTGTGTGCAAGGCTATTGGCCTGTGGTCAGATCCCGGGAGTGCTCAGGGTTCCAGGTTTCGGGCACGTGACAGTGGGCCAGTGCGGCGTCGACGAGCGATAGGACGATGATTCGCCGGGATTATTCCACGCAGTCATCGCATACAAATAGGGTGTTGTCGCCGATCGGTTAGATCTTGAGTCTTGTTGGAGCAATTGGTCACCGAATTGTCTCAGGGATGGAATCGATCGACATTCGTCTGCATGCCCTGAACTACCACGACACCTAATGATCGAGGATTTTTTTGAGCATCCCATTGAGCCATGCCTGCAGCTGCTATGCTCGGAATGGAGTGACTAATCGATCATTGGCGTTACGCCAAGAGGGCTCGGCATCGCCTCATTGACGTGGCTGATGTAATGCGAGGACCTTGTCATGAAGTTTCGGCCGTCTTTTCAGGTCCTCAGGAGCCGTATCCGCAAAGGCAGCGACTACCTGAATCTGGATGTTTGGATCCCGCCGCTATGGGCGCAAATACCGCGTGTTCGCGTGGGCGGGCGGTTGGTCAACGTCCTGTGGATCTTGCCCGTGGTGTTCGTCATCCTGGTGCTCGGCATCACGATCAGCCGGCCGTTCTACGAAACCTCATGGTTTCAGGCATTCCTCGCGCAATATCCGGGGATCCCGGACCAGGCCGAAGTCCACACCGGCTTTCCGCTGTGGTTGCGCGTTCTGCACTACCTCAATCTTTTCTTCATGGCGTTCATCATCCGCTCGGGCATTCAGATCCTGGCGGATCACCCACGCCTTTACTGGAATCGTGACTGCACTCCCGATACCGACTGGTTCCGGTTCCAGCGGCCCGTTCCGATGGACCGCGTCTGGACGTCCAAGGACGATTCGGTGACCATCCCCAAGTGGTTGGGCATTCCCGGCATCCGGCACACGGTCGGCCTGGCGCGCTGGTGGCACTTCTCGATCAATCTGCTCTGGGTGCTCACCGGTGTGGCGTTCTATGTGCTGCTTTTCGCCACCGATCAATGGCAGCGCCTCGTGCCGACGAGTTGGGAGGTGTTTCCCAATGCCTTCTCCGTCGTGGTCCAGTACTGGTCGCTGCACTTCCCCCATGAAGAGACATGGACGCGTTATAACGGCCTGCAGCAGCTGACTTACTTCTTCACGGTCTTCATCGTGGCGCCCCTTCAGATTCTCACTGGTCTGCTTCAGGGCCCGGCGATCGCCAACAAGCTAGGATGGCTCGGCAGGCCGGTGAACCGGCAGCGGGCGAGGTCACTCCATTTCTTCGGGCTGCTGTGGTTTCTCTTCTTCATCCTGGTGCATGTGACGCTGGTGTTTATTACCGGTGCGCGCGAGAATCTGAACGGCATGTTCGCAGGACTGAACAGCGACACTTCCTGGATGGGAGTCTGGATCTTCTGTGTCGCGATGGCGGTGCTGATCGGGGCCTGGTACTTCGCCACACCATTCACGATCAAGCATGCTCGACTGGTTCAGAACGTTGGCAAGTGGGTTGTCGGTCCGCTCAAGCACGGCGCGGAGTTATGGAACCCGATCGTTCAGTATTCAGAGGCCGACATCTCGCCACGACATTGGGTCAACGGTCGAGAGCCGGATTCGGACGAATATCAGACACTGCGCGAAAATGATTTCGAGGACTATGAGCTCAGCGTCGGCGGGCTGGTGGAAAACCCGAGGGTTTTCTCCTACGCCGATCTTAAGGCGATGCCGAAGCAGGAACAGATCACCGAGCATTTCTGTATCCAGGGCTGGTCCGGGGTCGCCAAGTGGGGCGGCGTTCCCATGCGCCATATCCTCGATATCGTGAAACCAACGCCTCAGGCACGCTACGCGGTGTTCTATTCGTTTGCCGAGGGTGCCGCCGGTGGTATCTACTACGATGTCCATAACCTGCGGAACATGACCCACGAATTGACTCTTCTGGCCTACGAGATGAACGGAAAGCCGTTGCCTATCCTCCACGGCGCGCCACTGCGGCTGCGGGTCGAGAACGAACTCGGGTTCAAGTTGGTAAAGTGGATTCGCGCGATCGAGTTTGTGAGCGAATACCGCGATCTTGGCTCTGGACAGGGAGGCTACAACGAGGACCATGAATTCTACGGCAATCGAATGTCGATTTGATTAGCGCGACAAGAGTGATGAGCTATCAGCTTGGTCTCACGAATCAAGTGCAACACTTTCGGTGATCTGATTTAGCTCTTCAGCCATGACTTCGTTGGACGTTTTGAAGTCGAGCGTTTTGCGAGGCTGGTTGTTCATCGGCTCGGCGATGTCGTTGAGTTAGGTTCGCTTTAGCCAGGCTCAGATCGATGCCTTTGGGCGGGAACTGACGCAGCAGGCCGTTAGGGAAGCTCGGTGGCGAGTCATTTCGCTGCCGCGGTCATAGGTCGTGGCCTCTCGCACAGGTCGCCACGATGCGATCCTTGTTGAGCAGCATGGTTGGCCATGCCCAGCCAGAAATATGATCGGATCCGGTGTTGTCATTGTGGCTCCTCCAGGTTGGGGTTATGCCAGCCACCGTCTGCCGCGATAAGGGCATCTGCGACTTCGGGCCCCCAGCTGCCAGGCTGGTACGGCACGACCCGATGGTGTTTGGTCAGCACCGGCTCAACTACCGCCCAGGCAGCCTCGATCGATTCCGCGCGGGTGAATAGTGCACCGTTGCCGGCCATGGCGTCGCCCAGCAGTCGCTCGTAGGGCAATTCCGTTTCCGGCTGCTCATTCAGCAGATAGAGCTCTCGCCGCTCGCCGGTGAACTCCTCACCGGCACGCTTGATCCGCGCGGCGATGGCGATAGCGGATCGTGGCGAGAGCCGGAAGCGCAAATAGTTAGCGTGGCCGTCCGTGGGTATCGAGTCGTCGAAAAGCCGTTGCGGCGGAGGCTTGAGTTCCACCAGCACCTCGGCCACTGTCTCGGCCAAACATTTTCCTGAGCGCAGGTACCACGGCACCCCCTGCCAGCGCCACGAATCGATGGCAAGCCGCAGAGCGCAGAAAGTCTCGACATCGGAGTGTTTGGCTACATCCTGTTCCTTGCGATATCCGGCATATTGGCCGCGCACCAGGTCGTCGGGTTCGAGCGGGCATATGGCCCGGAACACCTTGTATTTCTCTGCCTGCACGGCAGCGTAGCCCTGATAACCCGGCGGCTCCATAGCCAACAGCGCGACGATCTGCAACAGGTGGTTCTGCACCACATCGCGCAGCGTGCCGGCACTTTCATAGAACTTGCCGCGCCCCTCCACGCCGAAATTCTCGGCCAATGTGATCTGCACGCTGGCCACATGCTCGCGGTTCCAGATCGGTTCCAGGAACGTATTGGCGAAACGGAAATAGAGGATGTTCATGATCGCCTCCTTGCCGAGGTAGTGATCGATGCGGAAGATTGCATCGTCAGCAAACGCCGACAGCAGGACACGGTTGAGCGCCCGTGCCGAGGCCAGGTCGCGTCCGAACGGTTTTTCGATAATGACGCGTGCCTGCGCGGCCAGGCCTGCGGCGTCGAGCCCCCGGACGACCGTCTCGAACAAGGAAGGGGGGATGGCGAGATAGTGCGCAGGACGGCTGGCCTCGCCCAGCGCCTGCTTGAGCGCATCGAACGTCGTCGGGTCGTTGTAGTCGCCACTAACGTAGCCGAGCAGGGAGAGCAGATGGTCGAGGGCGGGCTGGTCATCGATTTTTCCGGATTCCTTGATGGCGTTCCGGGCGCGCTGGCGCAGCTGCGCCAGACTCAGCCGGGAGGCGGCGACGCCGACTACCGGGACGTTGAGGGTGCCTCGCTTGGCCAGCGCGTAGAGCGCCGGGAAGATCTTCTTGCGGGCAAGGTCGCCGGTAATGCCGAACAGCACCAGTGCGTCGGCGTGCGTCGTGGTGTCATCCGTGTGGTCCATCTCAGTGCCCCGCCTTCTTTTCATCATGCCCACCGAACTGCTTGCGCATTGCCGACAGCAGCCGATTGGCATAGTCGGCATTGCCGCGCGAGGCGAAGCGCTCGAACAATGCCGCGCTGATGACCGGTGCCGGCACACCTTCGTCGATGGCGGCCAGCGCCGTCCAGCGTCCTTCACCCGAATCCGACACATGTCCCGAGAAGTCGCTGAGATCGGCATCCTCGATCAGCGCTGTGGCCGTCAGATCGAGCAGCCATGATGTCACCACGCTGCCGCGCCGCCAGACTTCGGCGATTTCGGGCAGGTCCAGATCATATTGGTAATATTCCGGGTCGCGCATCGGCGTGGTCTCGGCATCGCGATCCTGGGTGCGCGTGCCGGCGTTGGCATTGTGCAGAATATTCATGCCCTCGGCATACGCCGCCATCAGGCCATATTCGATACCATTGTGAACCATCTTGACGAAGTGCCCGGCGCCGTGCGGACCACAGTGCAAGTAGCCCTGCTCCGCAGTGGCATCGGGCTTGTGCCGGCCGGGGGTGCGTGGTGCGGCGCCTACGCCGGGGGCAAGCGTGGCAAAGATCGGGTCAAGGTGCTGGACCACGTCTGTCTCGCCACCGATCATCAGACAATAACCTCGCTCCAGCCCCGCGATGCCGCCACTGGTGCCTACGTCCACATAATGCACCCCGTTTTTTTGCAATTCAGCCGCGCGCCGAATGTCATCGCGGTAATAGGAGTTGCCGCCATCGATGACTATGTCGTCCGATTCGAGCAGCGCTGCCAGTTGCACCAATACCTCATCCACGACTGTCGCCGGCAGCATCAACCAGACCGCGCGCGGCGGGGCCAAACGGGTGACAAAATCCTCCAACGAATCCGCGCCGGTGGCGCCTTCGCTCTGAAGTGTCTTGACGGCGTCAGCACTACGGTTATACACCACACATTCGTGCCCTCCCTGCATCAGTCGTCGCACCATATTGCTGCCCATGCGTCCCAAGCCAAACATGCCAGTTTGCATCTTGAATCTCCTTTGGATTCTGGTCTCGCCTTACTGTGCATCGTAGGCCTCAGAGGACCGGCACTGCCGAGGGAAGCCCTGCACGAATCGATGAAGCCTGTGGCTGGCGGGTTTGTCCGCTCCTCGGCTCCCCACAAACTCGACCACCAGGTAGATCCACCCGCTCACAGCACGACGATGGCGCTGCCTTCTATGGCCTTCTCTGCCGGTCAATAGTGGAAACTCTGCTTGAATGCAATTTGCGAGTTCGTGAACTTCGCCGTGAATCCCACCAGGGTTGCCAGCTCGCCGCCGTCCGAGTGAGCGGATGTGTCCGGACTCGATGATCGGTACAAAGTCGCTCTCGTCATCCTGGCTTGGCTCTTCCAGGCGATGAGCCGGAACATCACCTCACTGCGCCGTGCCTCCAGAAACTGATTGCTGCGGACATGTAGGTCGATTAACACTTGATGGCCGATCAGAATTCTCCTTGAGAGAAATGTCGAGAAAGGCGACCACTTGCACTACATCCTCTCCGAGTGGTGGGTGCAGAGATCAAAAGGGGGTCGGCCCGGACGAAACGATGTTATGCAATCGTTTCTTTGTATGTATTAAGGCTCCTGAACGAGGCATGGAGGCATTGAGCTGCGATGGGAAAAGGCCAATGTATTCCCCCTGTCCCGAGTACCATCGGGATTGGCTCTGCTCGCTCAATCGATCTGATCGGTGCAGGGCAGTGGGCTGCTAGAATGCGGCCATGCCGAAAATCATCGAAATCGACACCCCGGGACGGGGTTTCATCAATATTACGCACCAGGTGCAGGCCGAGCTGTCCGGCAGTGGTCTGTGCCACCTATTTCTCCAGCACACCAGCGCCTCGCTGATCCTGACCGAAAATGTTTCGCCCGATGTGCGAGTGGATCTCGAAATGTTGATCGGTCGTGTGGCGCCGGATGGTGATCCGGCTTGTCAGCACGATCAGGAGGGTCCGGACGACATGGCTGCGCATTTCCGTACGCTACTGGCTGGGCATGACTTGTCGCTGCCGATGATTGACGGGCGGCTGATGCTCGGGACCTGGCAGGGCATCTTTCTCTGGGAGCATCGGGCGCAGCCGCATCGTCGTCGGATCGTGATTACCCAGTTGCCCGAGCGTCAATGAGCAAGCTCGCGGCCGGTTGGCCGCTCGAGACGGCGCGATTGGCCTGGCAGGGAGATGACACGCCGCGCAGTGAGGCCTTCGGTGATGTCTATTTCTCGAAAGAGGGCGGTTTCGGCGAGAGTGAGCATGTCTTTCTGGCCGGCAATGATCTGCTGACGCGTTTTGCCGCAGGACGCGGGACGCGCATTCTCGAGACCGGTTTTGGCACTGGTCGCAATTTCCTGGCGACTGCCTTGCTGTTTCTTGAGCTGGCCCCGGCAGATGCGTCGCTGGATTTCGTCAGTCTCGAGAAGTATCCGGTGGCGGCGGATGATCTGCCTCGTCTTGGTGATGCACAGCGGCGCCTGGCGGGGCAGTGGTTGGCGGATCATCCCGTGCTGCCTGCCGACGCGCCCGATCGTCTGGCGAGCTTGCAAGCGACGTTGCATCAAAACTGGCCTGACCCGATCCCCGGTTTTCACCGGCGCCTGCTTGCCGGTGGGCGCATTCGCCTGACCATGGTCTGGGGTGATGCGGCCGAGCAGTTGCCGCTCGTCGATGGTCCGTTCGATGCTTTTTATCTCGATGGCTTTGCGCCTGATCGCAACCCGGAGCTGTGGCAGGAGGCATTGATCGCCCAGCTGGCGACGCGATCTGCGCCCGGGGCGACCGTCGCCACGTATTCCGCCGCTCGGCGGGTGCGTGATGCGCTTGGCAACGCCGGGTTCGTGGTCGAGAAGCGTCCTGGCTTTGGTCGCAAGCGCAACATGCTCAGTGCCCGGCGTCCGGGTGCTGATGGCCAAGACGAGGATGGGGGCCAGGACGAGGGCCAGAACGAGGACGAGGGCGGTAGCTCGGCTGCCGAGTTGGGACAGGGCGAAGTCGCCGTGATCGGGGCCGGCATGGCCGGTACCAGTGTGGCACGAGCCTTGTCGCGGCGCGGTCGCGGGGTGGTCGTTTTCGAGGCGGGAGCTGCCGCGGCAGGCGGCGGATCGGGTAACCCGGCCGGGCTGGTGGCCCCGGTGGTCAGTCGCGACTGGAATCGCCTTGCCGAACTGACCGCGACCGGCATGGGGTTCATGCGTGCAGAGCTTGGCGAACTGATCGATGGCAAGACGGCTGCCTTTGATGGGGTAATCAAGCTGGCCCGCGGCGAACGGCATGCGCTGCGTCAGGCCGGCATTGCCGCCGCACTTCATCCCGATGCAAACTTTGTCGCATGGTGTGAGGCCGACCGCCTGCGCGAGCTGTCTGGCGTGAGCGATATCGATTCACCTGGCTGGTGGTTTCCCTCCGCCGGCTGGTTGCGCCCCCGTGAGGTGATCAGCCGCTGGCTGGCCGCACCCGGCATTGAAACGCGGCTTGAGCATGCGGTTGATTCGATTCTCGGTGAGCCCGGGGCCTGGCAGCTCAGGACGGCGGAGGGTCGGCGGCATGGTCCGTTTGCCGAGGTGGTTGTCGCCGCCGGGCCGGGCAGTGGTCACCTGATCGATGCACTGGCCCGGTGGATCGAACCTTGCCGCGGTCAGGTCAGCTGGGGGCAGGTGAATCCAAAAGATCGTGATCGCGCCGAGGCCAGCAGGCCGGTGACTGGTCGGCCAGTGATACGAGAGGGCTATGCGCTTGACTTGCCTGGCGGCGAACGCCTGTTCGGGGCCAGTTTCCTGCCGGGTGACGAAGGCTGCGAGTTGCGGGCGGCCGAGCACGAAGCGAATTGCGAGCGGCTGGCGGCGATCGCGCCATCACTTGCCCGGCAGTTGTCGTTGGCGACGCTGGATGGGCGGGCCTCGCTGCGGGCCACCACGCCGGATCGGCTACCGATTGTTGGCCGCCTGGCCGACGGGCTGTGGGTCAGCACCGGGCACGGTGCCCGCGGACTGACCTGGTCGGCCTGGCTGGCCGAATACCTGGCCGCGCGCATCGAGGGCACGCCTTCGCCCTTGCCGGCCGATCTGGCCGAGGCATTGCGGCCGACCCGCTTTGATGAGCGGTCGGCCAAGAAGCTGGCGCGGAAGCCGGCGCAGCGACAGCAGCGTTAGTTCAAGTCTTAGCCCGCTAGTTTGTCGCCGCGCTCGGCGATTGTTGGGCTAATTGCTGGACTGTTTTGGTCCACAGTCGGCTCCATTAGTGGGCAGCTATGGGGCCAGCTGGCGGATGCGTTCGCGCTGGGCGGCGAGTTCCTCGAGCTCGGTCTCGAAGTTCGCCAGCCGCTCGCGCTCCTGGTTGACTACCGCCTCCGGGGCGCGCTCGACGAAGTTGGCATTCGACAACTTGCCACGGGCCCGGCTGATCTGAGTCTCGATGCCTTCGATTGCCTTGTTGAGGCGTTTCAATTCCGCCTCGACGTCGATCAGGCCGGCCAGCGGGATATTGACGTGCATGCGGCCGACCAGCGCCATGGCTGACTCCGGCAGCTCGCCGTCGACTTCTTCAATTGACTCGATGCGGGCGACGGCGGTCAGCAGCGGCTTGAACTCGCGGATGCGAGCCCGATCGCTGTCGTTGGCCTCGGTAATCAGTATTGGCAGCGGTTTGCCGGGCGCGATATCCATTTCCGCACGAATCCGACGCACACCGAGGATGAAGGTCTGCAGCCACTCGACCGCTGCGCGGGAGTCGCTATCGATCTTGGACTCGTCGGCGACCGGGAAGGGTGCGGTCATGATGCTGTCATCAGCCGAGCGCTTGCTGCCGGCTAGTGGCGCGACCCGCTGCCAGATGGTCTCGGTAATGAACGGGATGAACGGGTGCAGCAGGCGCAGCAGTGTTTCGAGCACGCGTACCAACGTACGGCGAGTGCCGCGCTGGGCGGCCGCATCGCCGTGCCTGATGGCCGGCTTGGTCAGCTCCAGGTACCAGTCGCAGTAGGTGCTCCAGGTGAAGTCGTACAGCGCCTGGGCGGCCAGATCGAAACGGTAGGTCTCCAGGTGCCGGGTGACCGTGGCCTCGCAGGCCTGCAGCTCGCTGATGATCCAGCGATCGGCCGTGCTCAGTGTGACCGGCTGGTCATCCAGCCCCGTATCCTCGCCCTCGCACTGCATCAGCACGAAGCGGCTGGCGTTCCAGAGCTTGTTGCAGAAATTGCGGTAGCCCTTGACCCGTTCGAGGTCGAAGCTGATGTCCCGTCCGGTGGTCGCCTGAGCGGCAAAGGTGAAGCGCAGCGCGTCGGTGCCGTGCTCTTCGATGCCGTCGGGGAATTCCTCGCGGGTCTGTTTTTCGATCTGCTGGGCTTTCTTTGGCTGCATCATCCCGGTGGTACGCTTTTCCACCAGCGTTTCGAGATCGACGCCGTCGATGATGTCGATCGGGTCGAGCACGTTGCCCATGGACTTGGACATCTTGTGGCCGTGAGCATCGCGCACCAGACCGTGGACGTATACCTCGTGGAAGGGCACGTCACCGCCGAAGTAGCGGCCCATCATCACCATCCGGGCGACCCAGAAGAAGATGATATCGAAGCCGGTCACCAGCACATTGGTGGGGTAGAAGCGCTCGAGCTCCGGGGTCTGCTCGGGCCAGCCGAGGGTGGAGAATGGCCACAGCGCCGAGGAGAACCAGGTGTCGAGCACGTCCTCGTCCTGGGTCAGCGCTTCGTCCGAGTCAATCTTGTACTTGGCTCGTACCTCGGCCTCATCGCGGCCGACGAAGACGTTGCCGTCGGCATCGAACCAGGCCGGGATGCGATGGCCCCACCAGAGCTGTCGGCTGATGCACCAGTCCTGGATATTCTCCAGCCACTGGAAATAGGTGTTTTCCCAGTTGCTGGGGACGAAGCGGACGTCGCCTTTGCGCACGGCGTCGATGGCCGGCTCGGTGATGGCCTTTTTACCGCCCGGCTTGCCGGTGGCACTGGTCTCGCGGGTGAGGTCGACAAACCACTGATCGGTCAGCAGTGGCTCGATCACGGTGCCGCTGCGGTCACCGCGCGGCACCATCAGTTTGTGGTCGTCGATCTGGGCCAGCAGCCCGTCGGCCTCGAGGTCGGCGACGATCTGCCGGCGCGCCTCGTAGCGGTCGAGATTGCGATAACGCTCCGGGATGCGCGGGTCGACGTCCTGCGCTGCGGCACCGACGCATTCGGCCTCTTCGCGAATCGCGGCGGTCTCGGTGAGCACATTGAGCAACGGCAGGTCGTGACGCTGGCCGATGGCGTAGTCGTTGAAATCGTGCCCTGGGGTGATCTTGACGCAGCCGGAGCCGAACTCGGGGTCGACGTAGTCGTCACCGATGATCGGGATCTCGCGACCGACCAGCGGCAGGGTGATGGTCTGGCCGATCAGGTGCCGGTAACGCTCGTCCTCGGGGTGGACGGCGACGGCGGTGTCGCCGAGCATCGTCTCGGGGCGGGTGGTGGCAACGACCAGATGGCCTTCACCGGAGGTGAGCGGGTAGCGCATGTGCCACAGGTGGCCCTGTTCTTCTTCGCTGATCACCTCGAGGTCGGAGACGGCCGTGCGTAGCACTGGGTCCCAGTTGACCAGCCGCTTGCCGCGGTAGATCAGGCCGTCTTCGTACAGGCGGACGAAGACTTCGCGAACCGCCTCGGACAGGCCGTCATCCAGGGTAAAGCGCTCGCGTGACCAGTCGCAGGAGGCGCCGAGGCGCTTCATCTGTTCGGTGATGAAGCCGCCGGATTCCTCTTTCCACTCCCAGACCTTCTCCAGAAATTTGTCGCGACCGATGTCGTGGCGCGAAATTCCTTCTGACTCCAGTTGGCGTTCGACCACCATCTGGGTGGCGATGCCCGCGTGATCGGTGCCTGGTTGCCACAGCGTCGCCTCGCCGCGCATCCGATGCCAGCGGGTGAGGATGTCCATCAGGGTGTCCTGGAAGGCATGGCCCATGTGCAGGCGGCCGGTGACATTCGGCGGCGGCAGCATGATGCAGTAGCTACCTTCTGCCTGCATGTCCGGGCGGAAATACTCACCGTCCATCCAGCGCGTGTAGCAGTCCTGTTCGATCAGTCGGGGGGCGTAGGTCTTGTCCATGCGGTTGTGTCTGGTTCGCTTGTCGTCGGATGAGGAAGAGGGGAGATGCGGGTCTGTTCGGTTCAGACGCCAGTGGGGCGTACCGATTCGATTCGGTCGTGCGTGATTTTTGCGCCGGCTGCCTGGTATTGCCGCCAGCGGCCGCGCGCATCACTGCGCGGTTGGTCGCCGGGTGCGATCACCTCGTCGATGCGTTCACGCTCGGTTGGTCGCGGGATGGGCGCGGCGGACAGGTTGATCACTCGGGCGAAACCACCGGCCTCCGGGTCGCAGCCGATGAAGATCGGGGCGTGGGCCGCGTCTTCCGGATCGGCGGTGTGCGGCACGAAGCGATCGGCGCGGTACGACCAGAGATAATCGTCAAAACCTTCGACATGGGCGAGATTGGTGCAGACCACATAGGTGGGTTGCTCGGCCTCCGCCTGTTTGGCGCAGAGCTCGGCGGCGAAATACCAGAAGGCATCGTCGGCCGGGTCGTCGATCAGGTGGAATACAATCTCGCTCATCGTAGGTCTTCGGATGGGTCTTCGGGCGTGGTCTGATGGCCGGAATCGCTATGCTGCCCGGCGGACCCTGGTTATCCGGGGCGCCGAGGGCCATGTCACGGAGCAAACAAGCATTATGCCCAATTACCCAATGCCACCCAAGGTGCTCAGGCTGGGATCTCATCAGATCAATGACTTGAGGAGAGATTCGTGAAGCAGGGCCAGGCGAATCTGTCGCTGATCTTCGGCTGGGTGGCCGTGTTGCTGCTGTTCGCCGGCGCGGTCGTCTGGCTGGGGCCGGAGCGCCTGGTTGCCCCCTGGCGGGCGATCGACCCGTTTGCCTTGCTGGTGGCACTGGCCCTGATGCTGGCAAGTTACCTGATCCGCGCACTGCGCCTCACCCGCTATTTCCAGGCGGGGTTGGCCGAGCAGTTCTGGTCGGCCTTCCGCCTGTCGAGTTGGCATAACCTGATGAACAATCTGCTGCCGATGCGTACGGGGGAAGTGGCTTTCCCGGTGCTGATGCAGCGTTACTACGGTCTCTCGCCGCTCGAAACGGTGCCGGTGCTGCTGTGGTTTCGCCTGCTGGACCTGCAGGTGGTGCTGTTGATCGGGCTGGCCGCTGGTGGACAGCTGCTCGGGATCAATGCTTGGCTGCTCGGCTTGTTGATTGCGGTGCTGTTGGTCATCCCGGTGGTTTCCTATGGCCTCAGAGGATGGCTGCGAGGGCGATTGGTTGGTCGGGAAGGGCGGCTGGTGACGAAATTCGTGCTGATGCTGGAAAGCCTGCCGGACCGACCGTCGCGATTTCTTGGCACGCTGTTCTGGACCTGGGCGAACTGGCTGGTAAAACTGGCCGCACTCGGTTGGGTGCTGGCGTCACTGGCCCCGTTGACGTTTGCACAAGGGGTGCTCGGGGCGATCGGTGGGGATCTGACCACGGTGTTGCCGATTCACGCACCGGGCGGCTTTGGTACCTACGAGGCCGGGGTGGCGGTCTTCCTCGGGCCGATGGTGGGGGAGCCGCGGATGGTACTGGCGGCTGCAGTCAATCTGCATCTGTTCGTGCTGGGGACGGCGCTGCTGGCGGCCGGGGCCTCCTTGTTGATCCGGCGACCGATGGCGCGGTCATGCTGACTGGCGATCAATGAGGTTCCTGCCGTACACTGCCTGCGTTCTGGCGATGCGGTTGGCATCTTTTTGGTCCATGGCCTTCATTCTTCTGAGCCAATGGATCGAAAGGTCACGCGCCGCTTGGCTACACTAACTTGTTGATCATGCTCTTCCCGATCAGATCCTTCTGGGAGTTCTCCATCTGATGGCGACCACACTTGCCGCACCGATGTCGATTGTCGTGCCGATGTTCAATGAGCAGGAGAACGTGGCCCCGCTCGTTGCGCGTGTGCACGAGACACTCGTTGAATATAACGGGCCCTGGGAGTTGCTGCTGGTCGATGACGGCTCGTCGGATGCCACGGTTGCCCGGATCCGCGCGGCGCGTGAGGCCTATGGCAGCCATGTGCGTCCGGTGCCGCTGACGCGCAACTTCGGGCAGACCGCCGCGATGCAGGCGGGGATCGACCTGGCACGGGGCGAGGTGATCGTGACCATGGATGGCGATCTGCAGAACGATCCGATCGATATCCCGCGGATGGTCGACCGGCTGCTGCGGGAGGATCTGGATCTGGTCGCCGGGTGGCGCCGCAATCGTCAGGACAATCTCTGGCTGCGCAAGGTGCCGTCCTGGATCGCCAACCGGCTGATCCGGCGCCTGACTGGCGTCAATCTGCATGATTACGGTTGCAGTCTGAAAGTCTTCCGTGCCGAGGTGATCAAGGGGGTACGCCTCTACGGCGAAATGCACCGCTTCATCCCCGCTTGGCTGGCGACCCAGACGGCGCCTAGCCGCATTGCCGAGGAGGTGGTCACACATCATCCCCGGACCGCGGGTACCTCCAAGTACGGGCTGTCGCGCACCTTCCGGGTGGTGATCGACCTGATCAGTGTCTATTTTTTCATGCGCTTTTCGGCGCGCCCAGCGCATTTCTTTGGCTTGCTCGGCTCGGGCTTCGGCCTGATCGGCGGGCTGGGGATGTTTTATCTTCTGATCCAGAAAGTGATGGGTCACGATATCGGTGACCGGCCGCTGCTGCTGATCTCGATCCTGTTCATCTTGATCGGGGTGCAGATGCTGACCACTGGAGTGCTCTCGGAAATGCTCTCTCGCACTTATTATGAATCGCGTGACGTGCGCACTTATCACCTGCCGGCGCGTTTCGATGCCGAGGGTGAGCACGACAGCTTCCAGCAACCCCAATCGACAACTGACCAGGCCGACGCGGCGGAGGAACACCCGGCATGACCACAGCAACAGACCCCCAGCGTGACCTCGGTCCAGTCAATCAGCTGCTGTTTGCCTTCGTGCTGACGGCATTGCTGCTGCTGATCGGGGTGTTCGCCTGGCCGGGCGGACGCATCGCGCTGTTCCACCAGTTCAACGCCCTGGGCGGCATCGAGGCGACCGTGCCGTTCTGGGCCGGAATCAACGCGCTCGCCGATACCTGGCTCACGCTGGGGCTGCTGTTGCCGTTTGTGCTCTGGCGTCCCCGCCTGGCAATCCTGATGCTGTTCGCCGCGATCGTCGCCGCAGTCATTACCCATGGCATCAAACCGACGCTGAACGTGCTGCGCCCGCCCGCTTTGCTTGATGCAGGCAGCTTCAACCTGATTGGGCACTCGATCTCGAGCAAGTCCTTCCCCTCGGGGCATACGGTAACGGCCTTCACTTTCGCCGGGCTGCTGATTCTCGGGCTGCGTTTGCGCTGGCCGTGGGCGATCGCCTTGTTGCTGCTGGCCTCGATCATGGGCTTGTCGCGTATTGTCGCGGGGGTGCACTGGCCGACGGATGTGCTCGCCGGCGCGATCATTGGTCTGGCTTCTGCTGCGGCGGCCGTCTGGATTGTCGATCGCTGGCCGGCGGCACAGCGCGCCCGCTGGCCCGCGCCGGCGGCCGTTTTTGTCTGTGCGGCCTGTGCGCTAAGTGCTCCCTGGGTAGACCTGGGCTACCCGCAAGGGATGTGGGCCCACTGGCTGGTGGCCGCGATCGGCTTGGTCTCCTTGTTTGCCGGCACGTTGCGTTATTGGCCGGGATTTGTCGGTCGCCGTTTCGGCCCACGCTCGCGGTGAAAACCGAGAGAGTCGTCAATCAGGGCGAGCGAGGCTATAATCCCCCCATGTCACTGATAGCCTTCGGGGTTAACCACAAGACTGCGCCGGTCGATGTGCGCGAGCGCATCGCGTTCGGCCCGGATCGTGTGCAGGACGCGCTCAAGGATCTCATCGATGATGGTGGCGCGCGCGAGGCGGCCATCGTCTCGACCTGCAACCGCACCGAGATCTACACGCACTCGGAGTGCCTGATCGATGCCCTGATCGATTGGCTGGCAACATCGCATCGAATGACGCCCGAGTCGCTGCGTCCCTATATCTATGCCCATACCAACGAGTCGGCCATCCGCCACCTGATGCGGGTCGCCTGTGGGCTGGACTCGATGGTGCTGGGCGAACCGCAGATTCTCGGCCAGATCAAGGATGCCTTCACGCTGGCGCAGGATGCCAATGCCCTGGGCCCGATCCTCGGCCGGCTGTTCCAAAACACCTTTGCCGTGGCCAAACAGGTGCGCACCGACACACAGATCGGCGCCTCGCCGGTGTCGGTCGCTTTCGCTGCGGTCAGTCTGGCGCGCCAGATCTTCGGCTCGCTGGAGGAAAAGACCGCGCTGCTGATCGGGGCGGGCGAAACCATCGAGCTTTGTGCGCGCCACCTGCAGTCGGCGGGCCTGTCGCGGGTAATCATTGCCAACCGCTCAATTGAGCGTGCCCAGGCGCTCGCTGAGCAGTACCAGGGCACAGCGATCGGTCTAGGCGATATCCCGACCCATCTGCACCGGGCGGACATCGTGATTTCCTCGACTGCCAGTTCGCTGCCTGTGCTCGGGAAAGGTGCTGTCGAGCAGGCGATCCGTGAGCGCAAGCGCCGACCGATCTTCATGGTCGATATCGCCGTGCCGCGCGATATCGAGCCGCAGGTGGCCAAGTTGCAGGACGTCTACCTCTACACTGTCGATGACCTCAACACAGTCATCGATGAGGGGCAGCGTAGTCGTCGTGAGGCGGCCGAGCAGGCCGAAGAAATCATCGAGGTGCAGGTCGAGCACTTCCTGCAGTGGGTGCAGCTGCAGACCGGCGTCGGGCTGATCCGTAGCTACCGAGGTCGGGCTGAAGAGATGCGCAACGCGACCCTCGCGCGTGCGCGCTCGATGATCCAGTCTGGCCGCGACCCGCAGGAGGCGCTGGACTACCTGGCGCATACGCTGACCAACCGCCTGATCCACCAGCCGACGGTGGTCCTGCGCGAAGCCTGCCTTGGCGGGGATCTGGCGACCGTCCAGAGCGTCTCCCACGTGGTCGGGCTGGACGAGGATGCCCAATCGCTGACCCAGCAGGCGCTGCCGCTGGGTCAGCGGGATGGGCGTTCCGCCGCTGGCGACGACAAGACCTAGCTGTTCTCGCCCGGACTGCCCGGGCGTCTGCTGGGCAGCGGGCGTGCCCAGCTGCCGACTGTCTTTACTTCTCTCTTTCTTCATCGAACATTTCTCTCACCGAATATTGTTGCCTATGCATAGCGCGCTGGTCGCCCGACTCGATAATCTGGTCGAACGCTTTGAGGAAGTGACCGGCCTCATGGCGGACCCGGAGGTCATCGGCGATCAGGAGCGCTTTCAACGCCTGGCACGCGAATACGGTCGGCTCGAGGCATTGGTGAAGAACGTCGGTGCCTTTCGTGCGGTGGAAAAGGCGCTTGAAGAGGCCCGTACACTCGCCGATGGGAATGATCCAGAACTGGCCGAGATGGCGCGTGACGAGCTGGTCGAGCTTCAGGCGCGTCATGCCGAACTCGATGCTGAAATCGCGCGCCAGCTGCTGCCCGAAGACCCCAGTGACGAAGGCGATGTCTATCTCGAGATCCGCGCCGGGGCTGGCGGTGACGAGGCGGCCATCTTCGCGGGTGATCTGTTTCGCATGTATGGGCGCTTTGCCGAATCCCAGAGCTGGGAGGTCGAGGTGCTGTCGGCTTCCGAGGGCGAGCATGGTGGCTACCGCGAGCTGATTTCCCGGGTCAGTGGCAGCGGGGTGTACTCATGGCTGAAGTTCGAGTCCGGTGCCCATCGGGTGCAGCGTGTGCCGGCCACCGAGACCCAGGGGCGGGTCCATACCTCGGCCGCTACCGTGGTGGTGATGCCGGTGGTTCCTGCGGCCGAAGTGCCGGAGATCAACCCCGGCGACCTGCGGGTTGATACCTTCCGCGCCTCGGGCGCAGGTGGTCAGCACGTCAACAAGACCGATTCGGCCATCCGTATCACCCACCTGCCGAGCGGCACTGTGGTCGAATGTCAGGACGAGCGCTCGCAGCACAAGAACCGCGCCCGAGCCATGGATCTGCTGGCGGCCAAGCTGGCCGACGAGGCACGCCGCAAGCAGGCCGAGACGACTGCCGCCAGCCGCAAGGCGCTGGTGGGCACCGGGGATCGCTCCGACCGCATTCGTACCTATAACTTCCCGCAGGGACGGGTCACCGACCACCGCATCAATCTGACCGTCCATCAATTGGAACGTGTCCTGGATGGCGATCTTGCCCAAGTGGTGGTGCCGTTACGCCAGGCCGATGAGGCAGCCCAACTCGAGGCACTGGCGCAGGACGGATCTTGAGCGACGGCCAGGCCGCGATCGAATCCCTGGAGGCGTCCCTGCGCCGTTGCGCCGAGGTGATTGCCGCCGGGCGAGCATGCGAGCGTGCCGAGGCGTCGTTCGAGGCGCGCCTGTTGGCGGGCTTTGTCACTGGGCTGGATGCCGCCGGGTTGATGCTACGCGGTGACCAGCCGCTCGATGCAGAGCATCAGGCTCGGCTGGAGGAATTATGCCAACGTCGCGCTGCCGGTGAGCCGGTTGCTTATCTGATCGGCGAGCGTGGTTTCTGGCGGCATCGGTTTCGTACCCGACCAGGCGTGCTCATCCCGCGCCCGGATACCGAGCTGTTGGTGGAGTGGGCGCTGGGGTTGCTGCCCGAGGGGCAGCCGCGACGGGTGCTGGATCTCGGTACCGGCAGCGGCGCCATTGCCCTGTCGATTGCCGCCGAGCGTCCCTGTGCCGAGGTGAATGCCGTTGATCGCAGCGAAACGGCAATCCGGCTGACGGCGTGCAACCGGCGGTTCCTGGCCGAGCAGGGCGTCACCGTGTCGCTGGGGCTGTGGCAGGGCGACTGGCTGTCTGCGGTGGCGCCGGCATCGATCGACTTGATCGTCAGCAACCCGCCGTATATCGCCGCCGCCGACCCGCATCTGACTCGGGGTGATCTGCGTCACGAACCGCGTGAGGCGCTGGTAGCGGCTGAGGGCGGTCTGGCCGACTATCGATTGTTGCTCGAGCAGGCCGGGTCCGTACTCCGACCGGGAGGCTGGCTGTTGCTCGAACACGGCTTCGAGCAGGCCGAAGCGGTGACCGAGCTGTTGCGCGCCGCCGGATTCAAGGAGATCAGCAGCCGACGTGACCTCGGTGGCCAGTTGCGGGTGACCGGCGGCCGCCGGCCGGGGTGACGCGCGGAGGCCCAGGCCGTCATCCGTCCAATGTTGGTTCGTTCTGTCTTCTGCGCTAATCTTGGGTTGTACTGGGTGGAAGATTCAAGGCACCAGCATGGACGGAAAGCAACTGATCAAGCTGCATGAGATTTGGTTTCGTGGTCCCCACCAGGAAGGTGAGCAGGCGCGGGCAGCGGAGAAGTTTGCCTGCTGGCTTCCAGGTGTGATTGCCGCGCGCCGGCGTGGGCCGTATTGCCTGGCGGTTGAATACGATCTGTCCGTCATCTGCCTCAAGGCAATCCGGCAGGCGATCCAGGCTGCGGGTTTCCATCTGGATGCGGCGTTGATGGAAAAGCTCAAGTACGCACTGGTTGACTACACCGAGCAGAACCAGCGAGAGGCATTGGGGCTGGGCGGTTGTGATCCGCCACTACAGAAGTATCGAGCGGCGGGAGAGGCGGTCCTGATGCGTGAGCGTCATGCTGCCGAAGACAGTGGTGAGAGTCCCGACGATCCCTGGCGGCATTACCTCTGACAGCGACGTAGCCTAGATCATCCTTGATCATGCCCGGCTTCGGCCGGGCATTTGCATGGTTGCCGTCCAATCGAGATTGAAACCAGGCCATGAACGACGAACAACTGCTGCGCTACGGGCGCCACATCATGCTCGATGGCCTCGATTACGAGGGTCAGGAGCGGCTGCTTGCCTCCCGGGTATTGATTGTCGGTCTGGGTGGCCTGGGTTCACCGGTGTCGATGTACCTGGCGGGGAGTGGCGTGGGCGAGCTGCGCTTGGCTGATTTTGATCATGTCGAGCTCTCGAATCTGCCGCGTCAGGTGGTGCACGACCAGACGAGAATCGGACAGAGCAAGGTGCGCTCGGCCAGTGCGCGCCTGCAGGCAATCAATCCTGAGGTGCGGTTGGTACCGATCGAGGAGCGGCTCGAGGGCGATCGGTTCGCCGAGGCGGTCGCCGGCATGGATCTGGTGTTGGATTGCTCGGACAATTTCGCGTTGCGCTTCGGGCTCAACGCGGCCTGTGCCCGGGAGCGGGTGCCTCTTGTTTCGGGGGCCGCCATCCAGTGGGCCGGGCAGGTGACCGTCTTCGACCACCGTGATATTGAAGCGCCCTGCTATCGCTGCTTGTACCGGGAAGATAGCGGTGAGGAGTTGCGCTGTGCCGAGACGGGTGTGCTCTCGCCTTTGGTGGGCATGATCGGCAGCCTGCAGGCCGCTGAAGCGATCAAGGTACTGACAGGCACGGGGCGGCCGCTGATCGGCCGCCTGGCACTGTTCGATTTGTGGGAGGCCGAGTGGCGCACCGTCAAGTATCGGCAGGATCCCGACTGCCCGGTCTGCGCCAGCCGGCGCCGGGCGAACTAGTCGATCACTAAGACTTTGATTCCGCCGCCAGTGCGGCGGCCACATCGCGGACCAGCTGCGGGCCGTGATAGATCAGGCCGGTATAGAGCTGTATCAGATCAGCGCCGGCACGGATCTTCTCGACTGCCGTCTCGCCCGAATCGATGCCACCGACACCGATGATCGGGAAATCCTGCGGGAGTCGCTCGCGCAGGGCAGCGATCACCGCGGTGGAACGCTCGCGTACCGGTGGGCCGCTCAGACCGCCTGCCTCGTCAGCCAGTGGCAGTCCGGACACCAGCGGCCGACCGATGGTGGTGTTGGTGGCAATGACGGCATCCATGTCGTGTGCGACCAGGGCTTCGGTCAGGGCCGGTATTTCATCGTCCTCGATATCCGGCGCGATCTTGATCGCCAGCGGCACGTGTCGGCCGCTGTCGTCTCGTAGTCGCGCACGCTCCTCGGCCAGACCGGCCAGCAGGGCGGTGAAGGCCTCGCCACCCTGGAGGTTGCGCAGGTTGGCCGTGTTCGGTGAGGAGATATTGATCGTGATGTAATCGGCTTGCCCGTAAACCGCGGCCAGGCCGGCGCGGTAGTCGTCGAGCGCATCCTCGATCGGCGTGTCGAAGTTCTTGCCCAGATTGATCCCCAACGGCAGCTGACGCGGCCTGTCGGCGCTGTTTTCAATGTTTTCGATATTTTGCAGGGCTGCCTGAATGCCGTCGTTGTTGAAGCCCATGCGATTGATCAGCGCCTCGACGTCCGTCAAGCGGAACAGACGTGGGGACGGATTGCCCGGTTGGGGTCGCGGCGTCAGCGTGCCTACCTCGATGAAACCGAAGCCCAGGCAGGACAGGCCGGCGATGTGCGCAGCGTTCTTGTCCAGACCGGCGGCCAGACCTACCCGGTTAGGGAAATCGAGCCCCATGATGGTCACCGGGTCATCGGTCACGCCGCGGCGTTGCCGGCGGCACCAGGGCGTGCGTGCCGCCAGGTCAAGCAGGCCGAAGGTGACTCGGTGGGCGGTCTCGGGGTCGAGTTGAAACAGGAGCGGGCGCAGCAGGGGATAGAGGTTCATGGAACTCGCGATCGGAAGGTTAATGGGCCGTGCAGACAGAGTTGGCCGTGGAGACAAGTGCTACAGGGTTGCATGATCAAAGGGTCATTGTAGCGGTAGTAGTGGGTTTTCGTCGCTCGAACCTGATCGCGCCTGGTCGCACGGTTGCTATACTTTCGCGCCAGCGTTCATCCGCTCGTTACGAGACCTGATTTTTCATGCTCGATTCCCGCCGTTTCCATCTGATCGTTCTCACCGTTGCCGTAGCGATCGGCTACGTCTGGGGCATCGGTAGCCTGCCGCTGTTCGATCTGGACGAGGGCGCCTTCACTGGCGCGACCTGGTCGATGTTCGAGCGCAATGATTTCCTCACCCCTTATCTGCATGACCAGCCGCGCTTTGCCAAGCCAGTGTTGATCTACTGGCTGCAAGCGCTGTCCGTCGGGCTGTTCGGCTTCACCGAATGGGCCTTCCGGCTGCCCTCGGTGCTGGCTTCGGCGGCCTGGATAGGCCTGATTTACGCCTTCGCTGACCGCCATCTGGGGGCGCGCCAGGCTTTCTTTGCCGCGCTGATCGCTGCCACCTCGCTGATGACCACCGTGGTCGGCAAGGCGGCGATTTCGGATGCATTGCTGCTGTTTTTCCTTACCAGCGCGACTTTTGCGACCTTCAATCATTGGGTCAGCGGTGAGCGCCGCTGGATACGCTGGGCCTATCTCGCCATGGGGCTGGGCTTTCTCACCAAGGGGCCGGTGGCGGTGGTGATTCCTGCCGGGGCGAGCTTCCTGTTCTATCTCGTTACCGCTCGAGGGCGCGACTGGTGGCGGGCGGTGCTCGACTGGCAGGGCATGCTGTTGTTCATCGTGGTGGCCTTGCCCTGGTATCTGCTGGTCTGGATCGAGTACGGCCAGCACTTCATCGATGAGTTCTTCCTCAAAAACAACATCGGGCGCTTCAGCGAGGCGATGGAAGGTCACTCCGGTGGACTGTGGTATTACCCGTTGGTCACCTTAGGTGCGCTGCTGCCGTTTACTGGTGCGGTGCTGACCTCGTTACGCTATCTGCCCGCCGACTGGCGCCAGGCTTACGGGAGGCCCGCTTCGGTACCGCTGGCCCTGCGGCGCTTCGGCTGGCTCTGGTTCGGCCTGACTCTGTCGCTGTTTTCATTCTCCGGCACCAAGCTGCCGCACTATCTCAGCTATGGGCTGGTAGGGCTGATGCTGGTGATGGCCGCGCATTTGCCACAGGTGAAGAATCGCTGGCTGCATCTGTTGCCAGTGGCGGGTTTCCTGCTGCTGATCCTGCTGTTGCCATGGCTGGTCGAGATCAATTTCGAGCAGATCAAACCGGGCTATGTGCAGGACATGCTCGCCGAGCGGGATCGCTTTTTCGGCCCGTCGTGGTATCTGATCGTCGGTGGGGCTCTGCTGCTGGTGATCGCCGCCGGACTGGCGCGGCGCTGGTCATTGCCAAAGGTCATGATTCCCGTGGCACTGTCGTTTTCATTGGTGGTCAACGCCCTGGTGCTTAACGCCGTCGGCCAGTTGCAGCAGGGCCCGATCCGCACAGCCGGTCTGATGGCGCGGGACCTGTCAGGTCCATTGGTGATGCAGGGCATGAACACCCCCAGCTTCGGTGTGTACGCGCAACGGGTGATCGAGCGCCGCGCCCCACGACCTGGTGATCTGTTGCTGACGCGTTCTCGTTACCTGGAGGATCTTCCCGGCCAGCTACTTTACGCCGAAGGCGGAGTGGTTCTGATACGTGTCGGCCCGTTCGAGTGAGTCGCTGCCTATAAGCCGTCGGATCATGGGCTACTATGGAGTTAGGGCTACTATGGAACTAGGTGGGCGACGAGCCCGCTAGGGAATACGTTGCGTATGGAGCGTGGAAGCCAGTTAGTTTGTCAAAACCAATTGAGGGCGGGTCGACAGGCCTGCTGCTGAATGAGGTAGCGGAATGCAGGATTTTCTCAAGAATCGACGTCGTTTCATGACCGCGCTGGCCGGTGCCGGTGCTGCGTTTGGCATGGGCCGGGCCCAGGCGGAGGACGATCTGTTCTTCCCGGGTGATGAGCCGGCGCATCGCGTCATCTACCAGCTCAACCACGGTGATGTGGAGTACCAGACCCACGTGCTCAACTCGATGAACGCCATGATCGGAAAATATGGCGGCAACGTGAAGATCGCGGTGGCCTGCTTTGCCAGTGGTATTCATATCCTCGCCAAGGAGCCGATGCGAGAAGTCGACCCGGAGATCTATGCGCGTGTCGAGGGTTTTGCCACCAACTACGATGTTGAATGGATCGCCTGCGGCAACACCATGGATACGGTCGGCTATACCAAGGACGACATCCGTGACTTTGCCCGAATCGAACAGGTAGGCGCCGCTGCGTTGATGGAATACCAGGAAGACGGTTACGCCTATATTGCCTGGTAAGGTGACAAGTCAATTTTATCTTGCAACCCACTGAATATTAAAGAGCTGCTTCTTTGGACGAGATGATAATTCGCCAGCCTGACGACTGGCATCTTCACCTGCGAGACGGTGCCATGCTCAAGGCGGTTGCCGGCTTTTCCGCCGGCCACTGTGGCCGAGCGATCATCATGCCCAATCTGGTCCCGCCGGTGACTACCGTTGCCGAGGCGCATGCCTACCGTGAGCGGGTGTTGGCCGGGATCAGATCTGACGGTGACTTTCAGCCGTTGATGACGCTGTATCTCACCGACCGCACCACGGCGGCCGAGATCGAGCAGGCGGCGGCTGATCCGCATATCTACGCGGTCAAGCTGTATCCGGCTGGTGCTACGACCCACTCGGAAAGCGGGGTGACCGATCCCTTGGCGATCGACGCGGTGCTCGATGCGCTGGAGCGCACCGGGTTGCCGTTGTTGGTGCATGGAGAGGTGGTCGACCCGACGGTGGACATCTTCGACCGCGAGGCCGTGTTCATCGAGCAGGTGCTCGCGCCGATGCTGGAACGCTATCCCGGATTGCGAGTAGTGATGGAACACATCACGACGTCGCAGGCGGTCGATTTCGTCCGCTCCCAGGATGAGCGTCTTGCAGCAACCATCACGGCGCATCATCTGATGTTCAATCGCAACGCGATGCTGGCTGGTGGCATTCGCCCGCACTACTACTGCCTGCCGATCCTCAAGCGCGAGACACACCGGCAGGCGTTGCTTAAGGCCGCGGTCGACCCCTCGGGCAAGTTCTTCATGGGCACGGACAGTGCGCCGCACCCGAAGAATGCCAAGGAGTCGGCCTGCGGCTGCGCCGGGGCATTCACCGCACCGGTTGCAGTCGAGCTGTATGCACAGGTATTCGACCAGCTTGGTGCACTCGACCGGCTGGAGGCGTTCACCAGTCTCAACGGCCCACGCTTCTATCGCTTGCCGGTCAACGAGCGCCGTCTCAAGCTGGAACGCCGGACCCAGGAGGTGCCAGGACCGATCCAGGCTGGGGACGACGTGGTTGTGCCGTTTCTCAGCGGGGAGTCGATCGACTGGACGGCGACCCTACTGGATGACTGACCCGGCCGACTCGACGCAGGAACCGACGGCCATCCCGTCGGATTATCTGCTGGACTGGCTTGGTGCCCCAGGTTCCGATCATACCGAGCGGCCGCGGGCCTGCGGGCAACCGCTTTGGCAAGCGGGGCTGAAGGCCAGTCCCGAGTCGTTTCGTGTCGATGAGCTGCTCGGCTTCGAGCCGACCGGTGCCGGCAACCACTGGCTGGTCCGGCTGGAAAAGCGCGATCTGACCACCAGTGCGCTGATCGACTGGGCCGCCCGGACCACCGGCACACGGGCCCGTGACATCGGCTTTTCCGGGCTCAAGGATCGCCATGCAGTCACCACCCAATGGTTGAGTTTCCCGCATGAAGCCTTTGATTCCAAAGCCTTTCGCGCACACTGCGACGAGGCGGGCGTGGGGCTGCTCGCCATGGACCGTCACGATCGCAAGCTGCGCCGCGGCACTCATCGAGCCAATCGCTTTCAATTGCTGCTGCATGACGTCTCTCCCGTCGGTGATGAGGCCGATTCACGCACTCTGGCGAGTTACCTCGATGCGCGCCGGGAATGCCTGGCCGCGACGGGCATGGCCAATTACTTCGGCGAGCAGCGTTATGGGCGCGGGTTCTCCAATCTGCGCGCGTTGGTTGAATGGGGCCGGGGCGAGCGTCGTGGACAACCGAGGCGACAGGCGCGCAACTGGCTGATTTCGACACTCAGAAGCGCGATCTTTGACCATGTGCTTGCTAGTCGGCTGACACTGGGCGAGTTCGATCAGGTGCTGCCCGGCGATCTGCTGCAGTTGGCGGGCTCTCGCAGCCGATTCCTGGCCGAGGCGGACGAGCTTGATATCTTGCAGTCGCGCTTGATGGCAGGTGATCTGATGCCAACTGGTCCGCTTTGGGGCGAGCAGGGCAGCCAGGCTGGTGACGGCGTGGCCGAGCGCGAACAGGCGCTGGCCGCCGTGATGCTCGAGCGGCTGGGAGGTGCGGTCTGGCAGGACTGGTTGTCGAAGTGGCGGGTGGCCGCCGATCGCCGCCCGTTGGGCGTGCGCGTCACCGATCTCGCCTACCGGGTTGAACCCGATCAGGTGGAGCTGACTTTCTCATTGCCGCCTGGCAGCTACGCCACTGAGCTGGTAGGCGAACTGTTCGCATCATTGCCGGCGAAGGCCGGTGATAGCGACTAGTCTCGAAGCTGGCTTGTCCCGGTAACCGATTCAGTTGAGGAACACAGATGCTCGAATCCGTTGTTGCCCTGATGGGGTCTATTCTTCTGGTCGCAATCATCGCGTTTTCTGGTGGCCTGTTTCGTCCGGATGCTTGGTATCGGGGCTTGACCAAGCCGGCCTGGACACCACCCGACCGGGTCTTCCCGATCGCCTGGGCCGTGCTCTATCTGCTGATGGCGATCGCCGCCTGGCGAGCGTTTCAGGCCGAGCCGTCGGGCGCACGTGACACGGGACTGATCCTGTATCTGGTCCATTTGGTCTTCAATGCTGCCTGGTCATGGCTGTTCTTTGGCCGGCGGCGCATGGTCGCGGCCTTGATAGACATCCTATTGCTGTGGATGCTTCTGAGTCTGGTGATCGTGCTGTTTTCTCGCGTCGATCTGCTGGCCGCCGCGTTGCTGATCCCGTACTGGTTCTGGGTGGCGTTCGCCGCCCTGTTGAACGCGCGCCTGTTGAAGCTCAATCCGACTGCGTCATCGTCCTGACACGCCTGCTGCGCCCGGCCGAGCGGCAGCACGACTCGTCGGGTACTGTGGGGATTGGGTAGAATCACGCCTCAACCGCCTGAGATGAGTTTTGCCATGTCTGATTTGCACTTGTCACCCGACCACTCGGATGAAGACGATGACTGGGGCCTGAGCAAATCTCAGCTCAAGCGTGAGGCCCATGCCGCCCAACACCTTGGCGAAATCCTGGCGGAACTGGATGCCGGGGCCCTCGATCAGTTGCCGATCACCGAGCGACTGCGTGAGGCGCTCAAGAAACTGCAATTGATGCAGTCGCATGGCGCGCGCAAACGGCAGCGCCAGTACATCGGCAAGCTGATGCGTGCGGAAGATGTCGAGGCCATTGAAGCGGGGCTGCGGCAGGTCGATCCGAACTCGCCGGAGAACCAGCGCCTGCAGATGCAGACCGAGGCCTGGCGCGATGCACTCATTCAGGAAACGGATGCGATCACGCGTTTTGTCGACGATTTCCCGGGCGTGGATGTGCAGCATTTTCGCCAGCTCCAGCGAGGAGCGCGGGCTGAGGCAGAGCGCGAGGAGCATGGCAGCGCCACGCAGGCGCTTTTCCAGGCTATTCGAGCCGAGATCCGGGCCAATACCCAGGCCCAAAGCCAGGCCAACACCCCGGCGGCAGATGACATGAACGAATCACAGGGAAGCAGCGCAGGATGAGGATAACGATTTTTGGCACCGGTTACGTCGGACTCGTGACCGGGGCCTGCCTGGCCGAGGTGGGTCATGAGGTGATGTGCGTCGATGTCGACCCGGACAAGATTGCAGGGCTCAAGGACGGTGTGATTCCCATCTACGAGCCTGGTCTCGAGCCGATCGTGCGCGAGAACCATGCCCAGGGGCGGTTACATTTCACCACCGATGCGGCCGAGGGCGTGGCTTTCGGGGAGCTGCAATTCATCGCCGTGGGCACGCCTCCGGATGAGGACGGCTCGGCGGATCTGCAGTACGTGCGTGCGGTGGCGGCGACCATCGCTGAGCACATGGATGACTCGAAGATCATCATCGACAAATCGACCGTCCCGGTGGGCACCGGGGACCAGGTGCGGCAAGTAGTTACTGACAGCCTGGCCCGCCGGGGTGTGTCGTTCGACTTTGACGTCGTTTCCAATCCCGAATTCCTCAAGGAAGGGGCTGCGGTCAACGACTTCATGAAGCCTGACCGGATCATCATCGGCACCAGCGACCCGCACAGCGAGGCGGTGATGCGCGAGTTGTATGAGCCGTTCAATCGCAATCATGACCGGGTCATCGTGATGGATCTGCGCTCGGCGGAGCTGACCAAGTATGCCGCCAATGCGATGCTCGCGACCAAGATCAGCTTCATGAACGAGTTGGCAAACCTGGCTGAGCGCCTGGGCGTCGACATCGAACAGGTGCGCATCGGGATAGGCTCCGATCCGCGCATCGGCTACCACTTCATTTACCCCGGCTGTGGCTACGGTGGTTCCTGCTTTCCGAAAGACGTGCAGGCCCTGACACGCACCGCGCGCGCGGTTGGCCACGAGCCGTTGTTGCTCGATGCCGTCGAGGCGGTCAACTATCGCCAGAAACAGCGTCTGTTCGAGTTGATCGAAGCGCATTACGGTGGGCGGGAGCAGTTGGCAGGCAAGACGTTTGCACTGTGGGGGTTGGCCTTCAAACCCAATACCGACGATATGCGCGAGGCTGCCTCGCGGGTGCTGATGGAAGCACTATGGTCGGCGGGCGCCCGCGTACAGGCGTTCGATCCCGAGGCGATGGAGGAGACCCAGCGCATCTACGGCCAGCGCGACGATCTTGCCTTGGTCGGCACACGTGATGCCGCGCTCAAGGGTGCGGATGCGCTGATCGTCTGTACCGAGTGGAAGGCCTTCCGTGCCCCTGATTTCGAGCTGATGCGAGCCTCGCTGAGCGAGCCGCTGATCTTCGATGGTCGCAACCTCTATGACCCGGAGCGTCTGGCAGCTGAGGGCTGGCGCTATTACGGTATCGGTCGCGGCGAGTCCATCCGGCTCGACTCACGGGCCTGAGCCGCAGGCCCATCAAATCACCAAAATGAAACTTGGGACGAAACTTGGGGGCAAAGCTTGGGCAGGTCGGAGCAGTAAAGCGGTAGTGGCTCGTCTACACTCCATTTGGGTGCAAGCAAGCCGTTTCCATCGACGACCAAGGAGGTAGTAATGGGTATTCAACGTTGGATTTTTGGGGCGACAATGGCCGGGTTTACCGGCATGGCGGCCATCACGGGCGCTGTAGGTATCGCGACCGCCGCGGAGTCGTCGGAAGATCTGCGGGTCAAGGTGACAGCCGAGATCGGCTCGGTGACGGTGACCCACGATGGCGAAAAAGTGGTGATAAAACGCAATCAGGATCCGGACAACCGGATCGTGGAGGCGTACGCCCAGACCGGGCGCGACTGTCCGCCGTTCTGTGTCCAGCCGATGCAGCTGCTTCCCGGCGTCCACACCATCGGCGAGGTTGAGCTGTTGCAGATGCTCCAACGGCGCGAGGCCGGTGAGGATTCGTTCCTGTTCATCGACTCACGCACGCCCGATTGGTTTAACAGGGGCACCATTCCGAGCGCCGAGAATATTCCCTGGACCAACCTCCATCGAGAGGCGTCAACCTATGATCCGTTCGTAGTCGAAACCATCCTGCTCGACCGGTTCGGGGCAAAAAAAGAGGATGGCATCTTCAATTTTCAGGATGCCAAGAAGCTGGTGCTGTTCTGCAACGGCCCCTGGTGCGGCCAGTCGCCGACCAATATCCGTGCGCTGGTCAGCATGGGGTATCCCGCCGACAAGATCTACTGGTATCGCGGCGGCATGCAGCTCTGGCATGTGCTGGGTCTGACTACCGTCAAGCCTTGATTGCAGCGTCGATAGAAGGCGGACTGATGATCACGACATAACGACCGTCTCGCAGCCGGTCGTTTTCATTTCCATTGTGGACAATGTGTCGGCTCCAGGTTGGAAGATAATTAGCTTCCCTAAGCCAGCCACTGAATGCTCTTCAGAGACAGGGTTGCCGGCCAGCCTGGTCTTGTCGAGTGTGGCCTCCACGCGCAAGGCGCAAATAGAAAGGACGATGGCTTTTCGGTGGTCTGATTGGTGGTATTCGCTGAGAGCCGGGCAGGGCGAACTTATTTGCCCCTGGGCTGGCCGTCTCGCGACTGGCTGCCATCGTCGGTCTCCGGCTGCTCGACGCGAGCGCCGGCCACCGCTCCAGAGGTAGGTATTGGTTCGACCGCTGTATCCGGCGCGGGCGGATGGATCTCCTCAGCGGCTATCCGTTGTGCCTCACGCTCGGATTCGCGCAACAATAACGCTTCGACCCGTTGGCGCAGCAGTTTTTCCTGTTCCCCACGCTGCCAGAACTCCCGTGTGAGGTCGCGGTACAGGGCGGCGGCCATCAGCACCATCAGGATCATGAACGGGAAGGCGGCGATGATCGCAACGGTCTGCAACCCTTCAAGACCCCCACTCAGAAGCAGTACCATCGCCATCCCCAGTTGCAGTGTGCCCCACAGGAAGCGCACAAAACGGGTGGGATTGAGCACACCTTTCGAGGTAAACATCCCCAGCACGAAGGTCGCCGAGTTGGCCGAGGTGACCACGAACAGGCCCACCAGAACGATCGCAAGGAACCCCGCATAGGTGCCCCAGGGCAGCTGGTCGAGCAGGGTATAGAGCCCGGCCGGCACCTCGCGGGCGACTGCATCGGCGATGCCGGCGCCCTGGTAGAGATCAAAGTGGATCGCGCTGCCGCCGAAGACGGCAAACCACAACATGCTCAAGGTTACCGGCACGATCATGACGCCCAGCACGAATTCGCGGATGGTGCGGCCGCGTGAGATCCGTGCAATGAAACTGCCGACGAACGGTGCCCAGCTCAACCCCCAGGCCCAGTAAAACATGGTCCAATCCTGTACCCAGTGCTCGCTGGAGTAGGGTGTGGTCACCAGACTCATCTGCACGATATTGCCCAGGTACTCGCCCAGCGTCTGCGTGAACTCATCGAAGATGAATGAGGTCGGCCCCAGTACTAATACGTACAAGAACAGCCCGATAGCCAGCAGCATATTAAGGTTACTTATGTAACGGATACCCTTTTCCAGGGGCGTCATCGCCGAGAGGGTGAACAGCACACCGAGGCCCGCGATGATCAGCAACTGCGAGGTGGCGCCGTAATCGATGCCTTCGGTGCGCGCCAGCCCACTGTTGATTTGCAGAGCGCCCAGGCCGAGCGTGGTGGCGACACCGAAGATGGTAGAAACCACCGCGAGGATATCGATCGCGTTGCCCCAGCCGCCGTCGACTCGCTTGCCCAACAACGGGCGAAAGGTCTCACTGATCAGACCGCGGGCATTGTGGCGGAAACGGACGTAGGCAATCGCCAGGCCCACCAGGGCGAAGTTCGCCCATTGGTGCAGCCCCCAGTGAAAGAAGGAATAGCGCATGCCCATTTGCGCGGCTTCCACTGAACGTGGTTCGCTCAGCCCCAGCGGTGGCTCGTTGAAATGCATCATCGGTTCGGCCACCCCCCAGAAAACCAGGCCGACCCCCATGCCGCCAGAGAAAATCATCGCCAGCCAACTGCCAAAACCGAATTCCGGTGGTTCATCTTCCGGCCCCAGCCGCATGTTGCCGAATTTTGATACCCCCAGAAACAGCACGAAGATCACGAACCCGGAAGTCGCCATCAGGTACGTCCAACCCAGCGTGTTGGCCGTGAAGTCCAGCACCTGCTTTGAGATCCGTTCGACATCGGCGGGATTGGTGGCGGCGACCGTGACCACTCCGGCGATGATGAGCGCCGAGAGATAGAAGACGACACCGACATCACCGAACAGGCGATTCATAAAGAGCGAAAATTTATTCATGGGAATCAGATTGGATGCTAGTCAGGGTGGCGGTTTGCACGCCTCCCTAGCGGATTTATTGTGGCCCCCACTGATCCTGTTCAGGGAGATGAAGGGGAGGTTGGTGGTAACAATCGATCGGAATTGAACCCCGATTGTTGGAGGGCACAAGTAGGGCTTTACCACTTTCTCTTGAGCAAGCAGGTTGAACCCTACCCAGGGCGCGGGCCAGCCAGTTTGTCCAGCCCGGCCTGAGCGGGATCAGACGTCACGCATCGCCAGCTCTGTCAGGTTTTTCGCACCGCTTTTCCGGATGTGCTTGAGGAGTGCTTGGTAGCCCGCGGCCACCTGTTTGTCGCGCGGCTGGGCTTGCTCGATCGCCACAATGCGATCGTAGACCTTTGACCAGCTGGCCACGGCCTCGCGCTTGGGCATGATGCGCACCGAGCTGTAGGCATCGATGTCACCTTCACTGTTGTAGTGCGAGTCGACTCGGGTAAAGACCCAGTAGTTGTCGCCGTTCTTGCAACGGTTGTTGACGAAGCCGAAAAACTCCTCACCCGCCTGAATGATTTGCCACAGGGCGTAATAGACCCCTCGCGGCATGTTGGGGTGCCGGACGATATTGTGTGGCGAACCGACCAGTTCTTCCCGGCTATAACCGGAAATGCGGGCAAAGGTGGGGTTGGCGAAGGTGATGACGCCCCGGTTATCGGTTCGAGACTGGATGGTGTCGTGCGAGGACAAAATGATTTCGTGGCCGGTGACCGGGCGATCGATCATGTATAACTCCTGTAAATCACCTGGGCAACGCGACAATCTGCCCACGGCGCTGGATCAACAGTGACATCCTACGACTCGCCACGGGCTGACCACAAGTCACGTTAGCCGGCATGCCGGGAATCACGCTTACGCCCCATGTCCGTTACCGCGGCTGCCAACGCCGCGAACAGCACAACCGCTCCCAGCGCCAGCATTGCAAATGCTCCGGTCAGCAACTCGATCAGCATCATGCCGAGCCCAGTGCTGACCAGGCCCGCACGGACGAAATCCATCTGTTCTCTATCTCCCGAAGTTGATCGGAACAGCAGGTAGCATGCTTTAGTTTCGTGCCGAGCTTCCCTAACGAGTGGTGTCTGAGAAACCGATGATCACCACCACGCCCACGATGATCATACCCATTCCGACCAGTGCCGGCAGGTCGGGGACCTCACGATAGGTGATGGCCGCCAGCAGTGTGACCAGGGCGATGCCCGCTCCGGCCCAGATCGCGTAGGCGACACCAACCGGAAGGGTCCGCAACACCAGGGCGAGGAAATAAAATGCCAGCCCATATCCCAGTGCAACGATCAGACTGGGACCGAGACGAGTAAAACCGTCCGAGGCCTTGAGGGCATTGGTCGCGATCACTTCCGAGACAATGGCAAGTACAAGGTAGAAATAGGCCATGCGCAATTCCGACCGCTCGCTGTTGGGATGAGGTGGCCAGCATAACCCAGGCCTGCCCGGCTGGGCGGCAGGGCCGCTCGGCCGAGATCGACCGCGGCCGTCATGTTTTTTGGTGGTTCCTGGACAAGAAACAAGCCCGCTGCAGAGCTAGCGGGGCATTTCCTGATCTGTGTGGTAGGCGCAGGGTGGTGCGGTCAATCCACGGAACTGGTGGTCCGAAGAAGGCCGTGGGCGACATGGCTCATCCTGGCAACGGCATGAGCGCCTTCAAGCGCGAAACCCGGCGCATCCCCGCGTTCTTCAACCCTCGTTGTGGGAGCTTGCCTCGCAAGCGAATCGCAGCGGTGCTGCGAGTTCCGAATTGATCCCGCGCTCGTCCGAGGAGGGTTCGTTGTCATGGAAATGGGACGGTTTCGGGCATTTGTTTCGCCTGGCGCGGCGCGGTCGTTATCAGTACCCACGTTGGAGGCCGGCGAAACTCCAGAAGCGGTTTAAATACTTCTGATCCCTTTCCCCGCGACGTTATGCGGCGGTTGCGCAGCATAACGCGTTATCATGCGCACTCGTCGCCTAACACACCTCGAGAGTCTCTCCGTCCTGGCTGTAACTCGTTGATTCTTGGTATCATGCTGGGTCGATTTCTGTCTGGGATTGGGTATTATGCGGCGCTTAGGCCGTCCATTTATAGTTAGCGCCCTATGAAAATCAGCCGCAACCGAGCATTAGTACTTGGCATTGTTGCCATCATCAGCATCGTAGCCATACAAGCTTTCAACAGCTTTGCTTGCTACGGGCACGGGCTGCCGGACTTCCTCCTCGTGTTGGGCACCTTCTTGCTCATCCCGCTCCTACCCGCGATCATCTCCCTGGTTACAGCCAACCCACTGAGAGCGGTGGGTGCCTGCGTTCTGTTCGCGCCGTGGCTAGGGTTGGCTTACTACACTGACTGTGTGCGCCCATACGCGGGCGGCGGCGCATCCATGATCTATGTCGCAGTGATCCTTTGGGGAACCCCGTGCTCAATCCTTGGTGCTCTTCTTACGGGTCCAATCACACGCGCGTTCCGCATCGCGGTGGGCAGGCGCTAACAATGCGTTCAAGCCGACGCCGCTTCGCGGCGCGGCTTAATTCAAGCGTTATGTGTATAAGTGAAGCTATGAGATATAACATGGAAGATGGCTATGGCCTCAAACACCTATTTGAGAACTGTTTTGGTCGAAAAGCTTGGTATGAGCTGAAGCACTGCACTGATCTAGCAATATGGAAGAAGTATTGTGCTCGGCTTCTATCTGCAATAGAAGTTTCTGCAAAAGCTACTATAGAGATCGCTGATGAAGCTTGGTTCGAAGAGCTTTCAGGGGAGGTTGGGCATGGAAAGAACATGGTTCGACTGTCAGAGGATTTCGAGCAACTATTCTCCAATCTGGCGGCGTCACTTGGAGTGATAAGTTTTTTGCAGTTGGGCTTGGTCCCTCGCCGTCTAACCGTAGATAGTGTCACCTTGCGGCACCCAAGCAACTGGAAACTAGACCGCTACCGTTCTGTTCAGTATGTCCAGAACACCGAGCAGCGGGAAAACTCACATAACAAGAAAAAGCAGTCGGACGCATAAATGCGCCGCTGTTTTTGGCGTTAGAGTTTAAGGAGAAGCATCGTGCCAAGATAGAGTTCACTGAATTCGAGTTCATCGGAATTCGAAGCGAGCATGAACTCGGGTCAGCTTGATCTTCAAGACCAGGCTGCTTGATTAAAAAACGCCCCGCTGCAGAGCGAGCGGGGCGTTTCCTGACTTCTTCAAACTGTCATCTGACTTCTTTTTACCAGGTCAGCGCACCACCGGTCTGGTAATCCGTGACCCGCGTTTCGAAGAAGTTCTTCTCCTTTTTCAGGTCGATCGCCTCGCTCATCCACGGGAACGGATTGGTCGCGCCCGGGTAGAGTTCGGCCAGGCCGATCTGGCTGCAGCGGCGGTTGGTGATGAAGTGCATGTACTCCTCGCACATCTCCGCGCTCAGGCCTAGTAGACCATTGGGGATGGTGTCGTGGGCGTAGGCGATCTCGAGGTCGCAGGCTTCGCGCAGCATGTCGTGCACTTCGTGCTGGAAGGCTTCGCTCCACAGTTCCGGGTTTTCGATCTTGATCTGGTTGATCAGGTCGATGCCGAAGTTCAGGTGGATCGATTCGTCGCGCAGGATGTACTGGTACTGCTCGGCGATACCGGTCATTTTGTTGCGCCGGCCGAGGCTGAGGATCTGCGCGAAGCCGGTGTAGAACCACATGCCTTCGAACACGACGTAGAAGGCGACCAGGTCACGCAGGAAGTTCTGGGCGCCTTCGGTGGTGGAGGTGTTGAAGCTGCCCTGTGACAGGTCCTGGGTGTACTTGAGTGCCCAGGAGTCCTTGGCGGTGATCGACGGCACTTCGCGGTACATGTTGAACAGCTCACCTTCGGAAAGGCCGAGGCTGTCGACGATGTACTGGAAGGTGTGGGTGTGGACCGCTTCCTCGAAGGCCTGGCGCAGCAGGTACTGGCGGCACTCGGGGTTGGTGACCTGCTCGTAGACGGCCAGCACGATGTTGTTGGCGACCAGACTCTCGGCGGTGGCAAAGAAGCCGAGGTTGCGCATCACCATGCGACGCTCGTCTTCGGTCAGGCCATCACGGCTCTTCCACAGGGCGATGTCCGCCTGCATGGAGACCTCGGTTGGCATCCAGTGGTTGTTGCAGCCGGCCAGGTATTTTTCCCAGGCCCAGTGGTATTTCAGCGGCAGCAGCTGGTTGACGTCGGCGGTGGCGTTGATGATGCGCTTTTCCGAGACATCGACGCGCCCGGCGTTGGGGTTGATGCCGCCCAAGCCGGTCTGGTCACCGCTTTCGACTGCGGCCACGGCCGGATTGAACTGTTGTCTTTCCTGCTGTTGGCCATCGTCAGAGGCGGCGGGCATGACATGCGGCGCATCGGTGCTGTCGGCGACATGGTCGTTTGCGTTGTTCTGCTTGAGCGGATCGTTCCAGTTGAGCATGAGGTTTCCTCCGTCAGGGTTCCGGTGGGGTGGCTCCGGGCCGGGCAGGGTGGCTGCCCGGGGTATCAAGATGATGGGCGGGGTCTTACTGGCAGGCCTCGCATTCGGGATCGTCAATTGCACAGGCCTGCTGACCGTCCGCGATGATCGGGTCGCTGGAGACGCCGCGTAGCTTGCCATCAAGCCTGTCCATGGTGGTCTTCTCGACCCGTGTCTTGGAGGCGGCGCGCAGGTAGTAGGTGGTCTTCAGGCCACGGACCCAGGCGAGCTTGTACATGTTGTCGATCTTCGGGCCTGAAGGGTCGGCCATGTACAGGTTCAGCGACTGGGCCTGGTCGAGCCACTTCTGGCGGCGCGAGGCGGCTTCGATCAGCCAGCGCGGATCGATCTCGAAGGCGGTGGCGTACAGCGCCTTGAGCTCATCCGGCACACGGTCGATCGCCTGCACTGAGCCGTCGAAGTATTTGAGGTCGTTGACCATGACTTCGTCCCAGAGGCCGAGCTCCTTGAGGTCGTTTACCAGGTACGGGTTGACCACGGTGAACTCGCCCGAGAGGTTCGACTTGACGAACAGGTTCTCGAAGGTCGGCTCGATCGACTGCGAGACACCGCAGATGTTCGAGATGGTGGCCGTCGGCGCGATCGCCATGGTGTTGGAGTTGCGCATGCCCTGACGTTTGACCTTCTCGCGCAGGGCATCCCAGTCCAGGGTGGTATCCGTGTTCATGTCGAGGTACTCGCCACGTGCTTCGGCCAGCAGTGCGATCGAGTCGATCGGCAGGATACCGCGGCTCCACAGCGAGCCTTCGTAGCTCTGGTAGCGACCACGCTCGGCGGCCAGATCACTGGAGGCCGAGATCACGTGGTAGCTGACCGTCTCCATGGAGCGGTCGGCGAACTCGACTGCTTCATTGGAGCTGTACGGGATCTTCTGCTGGTAGAGGGCATCCTGGAAGCCCATGATCCCCAGGCCGACCGGGCGATGGCGCAGGTTGGAGTTGCGTGCCTGCGGCACCGAGTAGTAGTTGTACTCGATCACGTTGTCGAGCATGCGCATCGCCGTCTTGATGGTGCGCTTGAGCTTTTCTTCATCAAGCCCGTCCTCGGTGACGTGCTGGGCCAGGTTGACCGAGCCCAGGTTGCAGACGGCGATCTCGTTGTCGTTGGTGTGCAGGGTGATCTCGGTGCAGAGATTCGAGCTGTGGACGACCCCGGCATGCTGGTTGGTGTAACGCAGGTTGCAGGGATCCTTGAAGGTGATCCAGGGATGACCGGTCTCGAACAGCATCGAGAGCATGCGACGCCACAGGTCGACGGCCGGGAGGCGGCGGAAGTTCTTGATCTCGCCACGGTCGGCCTTTTCCTCGTAGGCGACGTAGGCCTTCTCGAAGGCCTGGCCGGACAGGTCGTGCAGATCGGGGCAGTCGACCGGGGAGAACAGCGTCCATTCTCCTTCTTCGGCGACGCGCTTCATGAACAGATCCGGCACCCAGTTGGCGGTGTTCATGTCGTGGGTGCGGCGGCGGTCGTCGCCGGTGTTCTTGCGCAGATCGAGAAATTCCTCGATATCGAGGTGCCAGGTCTCGAGATAGGCACAGACCGCGCCCTTGCGCTTGCCGCCCTGGTTGACTGCCACGGCGGTGTCGTTGGCTACCTTGAGGAACGGCACGACACCCTGTGACTTGCCATTGGTGCCCTTGATGTGGCTGCCCAGCGCCCGCACGCGGGTCCAGTCATTGCCCAGCCCCCCAGCGTATTTGGAGAGCATGGCGTTGTCGCGGATCGCGCCGTAGATGCCGTCGAGATGGTCCGGCACGGTGGTCAGGTAGCAGGACGACAGCTGGGGGCGCAGGGTGCCGGAGTTGAACAGCGTCGGGGTGCTGCTCATGAAGTCGAAGGACGACAGCAGGCGGTAGAATTCGATCGCACGGTCTTCGCGGTCGAGCTCATTGATTGCCAGCCCCATCGCCACGCGCATGTAGAACGCTTGCGGTAGTTCGAAACGAACCTCGTCATGGTGCAGGAAGTAACGGTCATAGAGCGTCTGCAGGGCAAGGTAGTTGAACTGCAGGTCACGCTCATGATCCAGCGCCTGGCCGAGGCGGTCGAGGTCGTATTGCAGCAGGGTCGGGTCGAGCAGCTCGTGCTCGGCACCCACCTGGATGTACTCCTTGAAGTATTCCGGGTAGATGGATGCCATCTCGGACTGGGTGCAGGTAGTGACCGGGTTGTGCACGAAGCGCAGCGCCTCGGTGCGCATGGAGTCGAGCAGCAGCCGCGCGGCGACCTGGGAGTAGGCCGGGTCGGTCTCGATCAGGGTGCGCGCGCTCATCACCAGCGCGGTGTTGACCTCGTGTTCAGCGACGCCGTCGTAGAGGTTGCGGATGGTCTCGTTGACGATGGGCTGGCTGTCGACTCCGGTCAGGCCCGCGCAGGCCTCTTCCACCAGACGAGCCAGGCGGATGGTGTCCAGCGGCTCCCTGGTGCCGTCGAGGCGGGTGACGTTGATCGAGGGCTGCTCGGCCGCAGTCTCGGTGTCCTCTTCCATTTCCGCGGCACGCTTCTGCGCCTGTTGCTCGCGGTAGAGGACGTAGGCACGAGCGACCTTGTGGTGACCTTCGCGCATCAGTGCCAGCTCGGCCTGGTCCTGGATGTCCTCGATGTGGACGGTGCCGCCGCCGGGCAGGCGACGCTTCAAGGCCTGGTCGATCAGCGCAACCAGTGATTCGACCGTCTCGTGGACCCGGGCGGAGGCCGCCGCACCACCGCCCTCGACCGCGAGGAAGGCCTTGGTCAGGGCGACCTTGATCTTGGTCGGATCGTAGGCGGTCAGTTTGCCGTTGCGCCGAATGACGCGGACTTGGCCCGGGGCGACCGCGGCGTTTTCGATGCCGCTGGCCGTGCCGCCACTGCTTTCGTGGTAGGCCGGGGTGATTGTTTCTACTGTCTGACTGGTACTCATGCCGCTGATCCGTCCTGTGTATTCCGGTTCGATGGCCCGCAAGCGGGTCGCTTCGATTTCCTTTAAAAAGTTCAATTTCCTTCGTTCAACTTCCTTCGTTCAACTTCCTTGGGGGGGGGTCTATAGGTGGTCCGTTTGACGTCCCGTCAGTCGGAACGTGCCGGACCTTTTTCTGGCCCCTTCTGGTTTCATCCGGTCGATCGCCTGGTGGCGGTTTCCGGGTTGCTTCGGAGCAGATGGGGTGGGGTGTTCACAGCCCCTGCTCAAGTACCTAGATTGTGGTCCCTGCCGGAGCAATGTCAACTAATCAGGGGCGGAAGATTACAACTGGCTGTGCTTTGCTCGAGTCAAGGCCACTACATATTGTGGATGATGTGGTGGACCGTCTGGGAAGAGCTTCTGGGCAATCGGTGCATACCCTGTGGATAACCTGGGTGACGAAACCGGCAAGTCCGCACCCCGCTTGAGTGCCCGGGCCTTGACCTGGCTTGTCATCAAAAAACTCCAGTGCCTGATAAAAATTTTAGCCTTCCAGCTTTGGGGGGGTAGCTGGGGAGATGGGTTTGGAACGGGTCGGGAAACCAGCCGGAAGTGGAGCCTGAATCAGAGCGGATCGATGGCTGGGATCAGCCGCGTTCGGAGCGGCCCGTGAGCATGGCCGTGAGCCCCGGGTCGTGGGATGGGCCATGGTCATGATTGGAGGGGCTGACTGCGGCAGGTACAATCAATGGTTTTCTCGCGGGTGCCCGAGACTATTACCGATGGCCACCACCAAGGTCGTCCCACCAGAACCATCTCACGGGCCATCTCACAGGAGTGATCATGCGGATACTGGTTACCGGTGCGGCCGGTTTCATTGGCTCGGCGCTGTCGGCGCGGCTGCTGGAGCGTGGCGATGAGGTTGTCGGCCTGGACAATCTTAACGACTACTACGACGTCAGCCTCAAGGAGGCGCGTCTGGCCCGGTTGACCGATCAGGCCGGCTTTACCTTCGAGCGGCTGGATGTCGCCGATCGTGTGGGCATGGCCAGCCTGTTCGAGCGTGCCAAGCTCGATCGGGTGGTGCACCTGGCCGCACAGGCAGGGGTGCGTTATTCGCTGGAGAATCCGCATGCCTACATCGACAGCAACCTGGTCGGGTTCACCAATATCCTCGAGGGCTGCCGACATTCCGAGGTCGAGCATCTGGTCTACGCCTCGTCGAGCTCGGTCTACGGGGCGAACAGCAAGATGCCGTTCTCGGTGCATCACAATGTTGATCATCCGCTATCGCTCTACGCGGCTACCAAAAAAGCCAATGAGCTGATGGCGCATACCTACGCCTCACTCTACCGGCTGCCCACCACGGGCCTGCGCTTCTTTACCGTCTACGGCCCCTGGGGTCGGCCCGACATGGCGCTGTTCATGTTCACACGCAATATCCTCGAGGGGCGTCCGATCGACGTCTACAACTACGGCAATCACCGCCGCGATTTCACCTACATCGATGACATCGTCGAGGGCGTCATCCGCACGCTGGATCAGGTCGCCGAGCCCAACCCCGATTGGAACAGCGCCTCTCCCGACCCCGGCACTTCAAGCGCACCCTGGCGGGTGTACAACATCGGTAGCCACCGGCCAGTTGAGCTGTTGCGCTACATCGAGCTGATCGAGGAGGCCACCGGCAAGAAGGCCGAGCTGAACCTGTTGCCGATGCAGCCGGGCGATGTGCCGGACACCTACGCCGACGTCAACGACCTGAAGGCGGCGGTGGGTTACGCGCCGAGCACGCCGGTCGAGGAGGGCGTGGCCCGCTTTGTCCAATGGTATCGGGACTACTACGGCCGTTGAGTCGCCACCAGGTGCTGCCGTTGAATGAACCGGGGCGCGTACTGGGCTGGCACGCGCCCGCATCCGCTCATGCTTTGCCGCCCGGAGACGCGGCGATCAGGCGGTAGAGTGCGGGCAGCACCACCATGTTCAGGAGCGTCGAGGTCGCCAGGCCACCGAGGATTACCACGGCCATCGGGGCCTGGATCTCGGTGCCGGCTTCGCCCAGCCCCATGGCCAGCGGGATCAGGGCCAGGCCGGCGGTCAGGGCGGTCATCAGGATCGGGGCGAGTCGCTCCATCGAGCCGGTGACTACTGCCTGCTCCACCTCCATGCCTTCCTGAGCCAGTGCCTGGAAGCGGCTGATCAAGAGGATGCCGTTACGGATGGCGACGCCGAACAGGGTGATGAAGCCCACCAGCGCCGCCACCGTGATCGTCCCGCCCATGAACCAGACGGCGGCCACGCCACCGACCAGGGCCAGCGGGATATTGACCATCACCAGCAGTGCCAGGCGCAGCGAGCGGAAGGCCATCTGCAGCAAAAGCAGAATGCCGGCGAGCACGGCCAGAGAGACCCAGCCAATCGTGCGGGTGGCATTGGCCTCGGCCTCGAACTGGCCGCCGTACTCAATCCGGTAGCCTTCGGGCAGGCTGATATCGCTGCCGATGCTTGCCTTGATTGCCTCGACCGCACTGCGCAGATCACGCCCGGCGACGTTGGCGCTGACCACGAGCCGCCGCTCGGCATTCTCGCGCAGGATGGTGCCCGGCCCATGTTCGAACGAAGGACTGGCCAGTGCGCGTAGCGGCACCAGGTCGCCCGTCGGCGTCTGGATCAGGGTGTCGCCGATCGTGTGGCGATTCTCACGGGCGTCATCGTTGAAACGTACCACCAGGTCGAAGCGCCGGTTGCCCTCGAACACCTCGGAGACGATGCTGCCGCGATAGGCGGTTTCCACCAGTTGGGCGACCTCCTCGATCGTCATCCCGTAACGGGCGATGGCTTGCCGGTCGGCGCGCAGCCGCAGTTGCGGCACGGATTGCAGCGGTTCCATAGCCACATCCACCAGGCCTTCCACCTCCTGCATGGTGTGTTCGAGCTCGCCGCCGAGGCGCCGGAGTTCGGCGAGCGAGGGGCCGAAAATCTTCACTGCGATGGCCGCCCGTGTGCCCGAGAGCATGTGGTCGATGCGGTGCGACAACGGCTGACCGATGTGGATGTTGACCCCGCGCACCTCGCTCAGCGCCTCACGCAGCTCGGCCAGGAATGCCTCCTTGCCCTGTGGCAACTCACCCAGCATGACCTCGAACTCGGAGGCATTCGACCCCTGCGTATGGGCATCCAGGGCGGCCCGACCAGTCTTGCGAGCCACGCTTTGCACCTCGCCGAAGTCGAGCAGGATCTCCTCCAGCTGCCGACCGATGGCTGCTGAAGTCGCAAGCGAGGTGCCAGGCGGAGCCATTACCTCGATATTGAGGCTGCCCTCGTTGAATTCGGGCAGGAATGAGCGCCCAAACTGGCTGATCACCAACAGGGCCACGACTACCGCGATCACCGAAAGCCCCAGCACGGCGGGCGCAAAGCGTAGGCTGGCCTTCAGAATCGGGGCGTACAGCCGCTTGGCGAAGCGGATCACCGGCGGGTCCTGTTTTGATCCCATGGCCTTGTCTTTCGGCAGCAGCCACAGGCTCAGCACCGGGGTGAGCGTTAGCGCGACCAGCAACGAGGCGGCGATCGCGAACAGATAGGCCAGCCCCAGTGGCTCGAGTAGCCGTCCCTCCACACCCTGCAGGAAGAACAGCGGCGCGAAAACGAGCATGATGATGGCGGTTGAGAAGACCACCGACTGGCGCACCTCCGAACAGGCACCGTAGACCACCTGTATTGCAGGGGCTGGTTTGGTGCGTAGTGCATTCTCACGCAGTCGCCGATAGATGTTCTCGACGAAAATGATCGCGTCGTCCACCAGCGCGCCGATCGCGATGGTCATGCCGCCGAGGGTCATGGTGTTGATGCCGATGCCCATCCACATGAGACCGATCAGGGCAACAGCCAGCGACAACGGGATCGCGAGCAGCGAGATCAGGGTGGTGCGAAAATTGAACAGAAAGACGAACAGTACCAGCGCGACGAAGATCGCCCCGTCACGCAGGGCCGCGGCCACATGTTCGATCGCCCGGGTGATGAAGTCCGCCTGGCGGAACAGACCCGGTTCAAGGTGGATGCCCTCGGGCAGGTCGGCTTGCGCCTCTCGCAGGGTGGTTTCGATGCGTTGGGTCAGCTCGAGCGTGTCGGCATTCGGTTGCTTGGAGATCGCCACGATGACGCCGGGATCACCGTTGACGCCGCCGTCGCCGATCGGGATGCCCGAGCCCTCGCGGACCTCGGCCACGTGGCGGATAAGGATCGGCACGTCGTCACGCACGGTGATGACGGCCTCGCCAAGATCAGGGGCATGTTGGGTGCGGCCGAGGAAACGCAGCACATAGTCCTGGCCACCTTCGCTGATCCAGCCGCCACCGGCATTGCGGTTCGCCCGGGAGGCTGCTTCTCGGACCTGGTCCAGGCCGACCTTCATCTCTTGCAAGCGATCAGGAGAAACCAGCACCTGATACTCTCGGACATCGCCGCCCAGGGCAGTGACGCTGGCCACCCCGGGGATGGCGAGCAACTTGGGTTTGAGTTGCCAGTCGGCGATTTCCCGGGCCAGCATGAGACTCGCGCCCGGCGAGGCGCGCAAGCCAAAGAACTCGATCTCGCCGATGATTGACGTGATCGGTCCGAGCTGTGGCACACCAACACCCTGGGGCAGATCGTCGCGCGCCCGGTCGAGGCGTTCGGTGACGATCTGCCTGGACTCAAGGCTGTCCGCGCCCCATTCGAACTCCATCCAGACAATGGAAAAGCCCGGCACGGACTGTGAGCGCAGGCGACGCAAGTTGGCCGCACCGTTCATGGCCGTCTCGATCGGGAAGGTGACCTGTTGCTCGACCTCCTCGGTGGCAAGGCCGGGCGCTTCGGTCATCACCGTCACCGTGGGGGCAGTCAGGTCGGGGAACACGTCCACCGGCACCTCACGTGCGGTAAGCACACCCATCACAAGCAGCAGGACGGAGGCGGCGACCACCAGCAGACGATTCTGCAGTGACCAGTAGATAAGTCGATCCAGCATGTTCGTCTCCTTTAATGGGCGTGGTCGTGGCCGATGTCCTGTTCGCCTCGCGAGGCCAGCAGGACGATGTAGGCCCCCTTGGTGACTACACGCTCACCCGGTTGCAGCCCGCTGGTGATCGCCACGCGGTCGCCACTGCGGAGGCCGGTCTTGACCGGTCGGCGTTCGAAGCGCTCGCCCTGGTGCTGGACAATGACCACCTCGATGCCGTCGTCGTCGAGAATCGCGCTTTTCGGCACCACCACGGCCATCTGCCCGGCGCCAGTCGAGAAGGCCGCCGACCAGGCCGTGCCCGGGATCAGCTGGCCCTCAGGATTGGGCAAATCGAAGACCAGCGGCACGCTGCCGTTCCCTGCGGTCCGGGTGCCGATATAGACGAGTTCTGCTTCGGGGAACGACTGCCATTGGCCGCCGGCCTGGCGGGCGACCAGTTGTTCAGGCCGGTTGATACGCGCCAGGTCGCCCGGGTAGGCCATGGCCTTGAGCCAGACGTGGCTGTCGTCGAGCAGAGAGAATGCGGTCTCGTTGGCGGCAATCCGTTCGCCGGGTGCGTACGGGCTGGCCGTGATCACACCGGTGATTGCTGCACGCAGGCTGACAGCGGCGCTTGTCTGGTCCTGCTCGCCGCCGATCTGTTCGAGGCGGGCACGGGCGCGTTCGAGTGCTTGCCTCGCCACACGGTATTCGGACTGTGCCTGTTCGAGGCGTTTTTCCGAGACGACGCCATCGCGGTAGAGACCCTGCACACGATCGTGCTCGGTGCGAGCCAGGGCCAACCGCTCACGGGCCTCTGTCAGGTCGAGATTGAGCAGGCCAACGTCCTCGGCGCCACTCAGCGGCAGGATGCGTGCCAGCACCTCACCAGCCTCGACCCGGTCACCGGGGCGTTTCCAGCGGCCGTCCTCCGGCGGTAGCAGTCGGCCGCTGACCGGTGCGGTTGCCTGGGCACTCTGACCGGGACGTGGCTCGATGCGCGCCGACAGGGACAGGCGCTCGCTGATGGTGTCGCGGCTGACCTGTCGGACGGCAAAGTCCATCCGCCACTGCTGCTCCTTGAGGAATTCGATGTCATCGGGTGCATCGTCGTGTGTAGTGGAGTGGGCATCCGCGTCGTAGTCACTAGCGCTGATCTCGCCCGGGGCGACGACGTCGATGTAGCCAGCCTCAAGGGTCATTGCGGCCTCACCCGTGCCAAGAGTCAATTTGAGCTGGTAATGCCCCGGTTGCTCGATGCGGATATCGGGCAGGAAGACGCCGTCTCGGGCCATCGTCTCGGCCAGGTGTTCCTCGACATGGCCATCCTCGCGTTCGAATCGGTAATGGAGTGGGCCGGAGGTGACCGGCGAGAAGTCCTCGAGGCGCGTGAGATGCGTGCTGTATCGGCCCGACTCGCCAGCGGTCAGCACCGGGTATTCCATGAACAGTTCGAGTTCCTCGGACCAGCTGGTGACTGCGCGCGTGGTCGATCGCTCCGCGGCAGTGATTGCGCCGACATGCTCGCTCTGGTCGCGACCGAACTCGTCGAGACAGCCGGATAGGGCAAGGCTCAAGGCGGCAGCCAGCGCGAGCCCGAGGCGCCGGTATGGGGTCGGTGTCGGGTTCATCGGGTCAGCTCCAGATTGTCGGTGGTGAGCATCCGGCCAGCGGCCAGGCGCAGATCGGATTCCTGTGTTCTTGCTTCGAGCAGCAGATCGAGATGCCGGCGCGTGGCCCGAATGCAGGCCTGGGCGGCGTCGATCAGTTCGGTCAGGCGCAGCTCTCCTTGATCGAAGCCCTTTCGGGTTTGTTCGAGCACGACTTCGGCTGGGTCGAGGATGGTTGTGCGGTGCTGGTCGATTCGTTCGAGCAGGCGGGTCAGCTGCTGATGCGAGCGTTCCAGACGGATGCCGAGGTCGCGTTGTGTCACCTGACGTTCAGCATCCTCGCGGATTGCTTCACTCCGGCTGGCATCGACGCGCCCACGCCCCTGCGACCAGAGCGGCAGCTCGATCTGCAGACCGACGTGGTGGGTATTTTTGTCTCGACCGTCGATGTAGACGCGTTCGCGCGCCACGCGGAGGGACAGATCCGGCAGTTGCTCGGCCCGCATCTGTTTCACCTCGGCCCTTGCGGCAGCTACCTGTCCGGCGGCGGCGCGCAAGGTGGGATGTTGCTCCAGTTGCTGGCGCAGTGTCTCGAGTGTCGGTGGCATTGCTGCCCGACTCAGCTTGGGCAACGAAAGGGGCTGCTCTTTTTCGATGGCGAGCAGGCCGTGGTAGTCGGCCAGCGCCGCCTCATGGGCCTGCTGCGCCTCGTCCAGTTCGGCCTCGGCCTCGGCGTGCAGCAGGCTCAGTCGCAGACGTTCGCGTTCGGAAAGATCGCCGGTGCGAGCGCGGCGGTCACCGATTTCCGCAAAACGCCGCGTCCAGGTCCGTTGCGTCTTTGCCTGTTGGATACGGGCCTCGGCCCACTGCAATTGATGGAAGGCGAGTGCGGCGCGATGCTCCATCACTAGCGCACGCTGCAGCTGGCGGGCCTTGGCGGCCGCAGTACGCCTGTCGGCCGCGTCAGCGCGATGCCTGATGCGCCCGTCAATGGGCAGGGGTTGGCGGATCGAGTACTCCTGCAGCGACCAGCCACCCGAGCCATCTTCGATGCCGAGTTCATCACTGAAACCGACCTCAAGACCGGGGTTGGCCCAACGGCCGGCCTCGTCGGCCAGGCCGGCCTGACGGTTGTGCTCCGCCTGGGCGGCGTCCAGCTCGGGGGAGACGGCGAGTGCCCGTTCGGCGGCGCGGGTCAGCGTCCAGTCAGCCGCAGAGCTGTTTATGGGGACGAGCAGGAACAGGCTGCCCAGCAGCAGGGAACATCGGCTGCGGTAGAGCCAATGCGATTGGAACGTCAATGACATGACGAACTCCTGTGAACGATTAGATCTGGGCCCACAAAGGGCCGGGGTCACGCGGTCGGCCGAGCCAACGGTTTACGTGACGAGATCGAAGTCGGGAGTTGTCAGATCAGGGGTGGGGCGCGTTCGGGTGGACGCAGTCTCGGTCGTGGCAGGCAGGGTGCCGCGATGGCCAGCGGTGCGCGAAGCGCGGCTGGACGGGGCAGGGTGATCAGCAGGGAAAGGGCTACGATCAGGCCCAATCCGCCATCAAAGGCCTTTAGTATCGCGAGCGATTCGACCTCGACGACATCCGCGTGGAAATCGGCATGTATCAGATGGACGACATCGTCGCCGGTGTCGTCAGGGCTGGTGTGGAAATGCCAGGCACAACACCACAGGCTCTGCAGCGCCACGACCAGACACAGCAGGGCAACGAGACGTCGCTGGCCTGCTAGCTGTTGCCGTAGACTCTGAATCACGTGGTGTTCCATTGGCCGGTGGGGTGTCCAAGACTCGAAGATCGAGAAGTTTAGATGCGCCTAACTTATCGGAACGTCTCCAGGATCGCAAATACCATCGGCAAGGTGGGTTGTCATGTTGCCGCGGCTTGAGTCTGAGTCTGAACCTGGGCCTGTACCAAGGCCGCCGCGTGATGTGCCGGATACCTGCGCTGGCGTCGATGATCTGAAGGACGCCTGGGCGGCGCGCCAATCCGGCGCTAGCGTCAGGCGCTCACCGCTGCCGGCACGAGCCGCTGGCGGATGCTTTCGCGCAGGGAGAGCAGGGCCGGGATGACGAACAGCACCAGCAGGGTGGAATAGCCCAGCCCGAAGGCGATCGAGGTGGCCATCGGGATCAGGAATTGTGCCTGCAGCGAGGTCTCGAACAGCAGTGGCGTCAGTCCGCCGATGGTCGTCAGGGAGGTCAGCATGACGGCCCGCAGGCGTTGGACGGCCGCCTGTTCGAGCGCCTCGTCGACCGCCAGTCCGGCAGCAATCTGCTCGCGGTAGAAGGAGACAAGGATGATGGCGTTGTTGACTACGATCCCCGCGAGGCCGAACAGGCCGAACAGCGACAGGATGGTCAGGTCGATGCCCATCACCCAGTGGCCGAAGATGGCCCCGACCAGGCCCAGCGGGATCACGGTCATGACGATGAACGGCATCGTCCAGGCCGAGAACACCCACACCAGGATCACGTACATCAACACCAGCCCCAGGTAGAGGCCGAATTTCATGTCGCCCATGGTTTCGCGCTGATCGGCCTGCAGACCCTCGAAGCTGTAGTCGATGCCGAAGCGGCTGCCCAGCGCCGGCAAGGTGTCCGATTGAAGGGCGGAGCGCAGGATCTCGGCATTGGTGAGGTCCCGGTTGATCTCGACCGATACCTCGACCGCCCGTTTTCCATCGGCGTGGCGGATGGCCTCGAAGCCGCGCTGGGTGCCGAGATCAACCACTTGACGGACCGGCACGAACGGGCCGTCGTCGGTGCGCAGGCTGATGTCGTCGAGCGAGCCGATACGAAGGCGTTCTTCGCGCGGCAGCATCACGCGCACCTCGATCTCGTCGGGGCCCGATTGGAAGATCTGGCTCAGCGCCCCATCGTAGGCCGCCCGCAGCTGCTGGCCGACCTCCTGGGTGGTCAGGCCCAGTGCACGTCCCTGGGCATTGACTGAGAAGGTGATCTGCTGGCGACCGTAGGGCAGATCATCGCTGACATCCACCACGCCCGGTAGCCCCTTGAGGGTCTCGGCCAGCGAGACCGAAGCGGCCTTGAGATCATCGGTGCTGCCCCCGGCAAGACGCACGGTGAGATCGGCACCCGGCGGGCCACCTTGTCGGGAACTGATCGAGAAGTTTTCCATGCCGGACGGCAGCCGAGTGTTCGCCTTCCAGCTGCTAATGAATTCTGCGTTGCGCGTCTGGCGGTCGTCCGGGGGCAGCAGTTCGATCAGCATCGAGCCCAGCTGGTCGCCCTCCGCCCCGCCACGACCACCGATGGTGCCGCCAAGGCGGGTGATGGCCGTCTGGACCAGCGGCTCGCCCAGTTCCTCTTCGGTGCGAGCGAGGCTGTCCTCCAGTTCGGCCATGAAATTTTCCATGCGCTCGCGATCGGTCCCGGCGACGAAGGTGGCGTTGGCGTAGAGAATCTGCGATTCGGGCGTGGGGAAGAAGGTGAAGCCGATGCGACCGCCGGCCAGCAGCCCCACGGCGAGTATGACTGTGGTCGCGGCGGTGGCGAGTGTTATCGCCCGGTGGCCAATGGCAAACCGGACTGCGCGCCGGAAGTGATGCCCGCGGAATTGATCGAAGCGGCGGTCGAATCCCTTGCGGAAACGAGCCAGCGGCCCCGGAGATTTTGCGCTCCGGGCCAGGCTGTGGCCACTGAATGCACCGCGCAGGTGACCGGGCAGAACCAGGAAGGCCTCCACCAACGAAGCGAGGATCACGCAGATCATCACGATCGGGATATCGCGCAGGATCTGTCCGATCGTGCCGCCCACAAGCAGCAGCGGCATGAAGGCGGCGATAGTGGTCAAGGAGGAGGCCATCACCGGCCAGAACATGCGTCGCGCGGCACCTTGTGAGGCCAGCAGAGGCGGCTCACCACGACGGTAGTGGGCATCGGCATCCTCACCGACGACGATCGCATCGTCGACGATCACGCCCAGCGCCATGATCAGGGCGAACAGCGACATCATGTTGATCGAGCCACCGATCAACCACAGCATGGCGAGCGTCGCCAGAAACGCGGATGGAATACCGGCGGCGACCCAGAAGGCCACGCGGCCGGGCAGGAACAGGTAGAGCAGCACCAGCACCAGCAGCAGGCCACTGAACCCGTTGCTGACCATGAGCATGATGCGGTCGCGGATCAGTTGCCAGGACTCATCGTAGGCTTTGAGATGGATCGTCGGTGGCAGGGACCCCTCGATCTCGTCCAGCCACTGTTGCAGGGCCTCGGCCGACTCGAGGCTGTCACCGTGCTCGGCCCGTTGCAGCACCAGCTCCATGGCCGGCATGCCCTGATGGCGCATCAGCAGCGAATTGCGGCGGGGTTCCTGGCTGACACGGGCAATCTGGCCGAGATCAAGACGCGCCTGCGAGGTACTGATCACCGACAGATCAGCGAACTCGATCGGCAGGCGGCGCTGCTCGACCGCCCGCAACTCGCGGCCACCATCGACACTGCCGAACTCACCGGCAGGCACATCACGTGAGAGGGCATTGATGGTCTCCGATAGCTGCGGCAACGACTGGCCCAGCTGGACCAGTGTTTCGGAAGGAACCTCGATTGCGATGCGTTGCTTGGGCTGGCCGTTGATGTCGATCCGGTCGATACCGCGGTCGATCAGTTCGCGCTCGAAGCGATCAACCCACTGGCGCAAGGCGTCGCGGTCGACGTCGCCATAGATGAGCAGACGGCCGACGGGGTCGAATTTTGCGGCGCGGCTGACCTGGGGCTTTTCCGCATCGGCGGGGAAATTGCGGAAGGTGTCGACCTGTTCGCGCACATCGCTGAGGGCAAGCACTGGATCGCTGCCTGGGCGAAACTCGATCGTGATGCTGGAGATGCCTTGCGCGGAGGTCGACGTCATCTTGTCGAGGTTGGGCACCGATCGCAGCCGCTCCTCGAGTGGTTCGGTAATGCCGCGCTCGATGTCCTCGGCCGAGGCTCCGGTCCAGACCACCGATACGGTGACCACGTCGACGGCGAAATCGGGGAAGAACTGAACGTTCATTCGCGAGATGGCAAACAGCCCGCCGAAGATCATCAGCAGCATCACCAGATGGGCGGCCACCCGGTGACGGGCGAAGCGCTCCAGCAGCCCTGTTGGTGGCGTCACCTCGTTCATTCGCCGCCCGCCTCGCCAAATTCCTGGCTGCTCTCCTGGCTGCTCTCCGGGCCGCTTTCATCCCGCCAGTCCACCTTGAGCCCATCGATGGCATTGGGCAGTTGGGTGGTTGCGATGCGGTCCCCGGCAGACAGGCCCGCGGCACGAATCAGCAGGGCGCCGTCATCTGTTGCGCCGAGGCGTTCGACGCTCACCTGCTCAAGGCGATTATCGCGGATGCGGTAGACATGGTCGTTGCCATACAAGGCGCTGTGCGGAATGGCGACGGCGTTGTCTACCGGCGGCAACTCGAGTTCGATGCTGAGCACCTGGCCGACGCGCAGCGAGGAGTCCAGCCGGGCAAATTCGAACAACCCAGTCACCCCCATGCCGCTGGCTTCGCCCGCCAGTCGGTCGAGACGCAGGCGGTGATTTCCTGCCCGGCTGTAGGCACGTGGGGTCGCACCAGCCTCAAGAGCCACGGCGAGTGCAGCGATCTGGCCGCTTGGAATCAGGGCCCGCAGCTCGAACCCATCCCATGGGAAAAAGTCGAGCAGAACGGCATTGGCATTGACCAGGGCCCCGGCAGTGACCGCAACCTGACCGACCAGCCCCGCGGCGGGCGCAGCCACTTGAGCCCGTTCAAGATCCCGCTGGGCGACGGCCACATCGGCCGCCGCCGCATCGCGCCGGGCCTCGAGTCCGGCCAGGCGAGCCTCGAAGGTCGCCAGGCGCTCCCGGCGCGTACTCACAGACAAGCGCGCCTGGCTCAGGACATCGCGGGCGCTATCGACATTCGCCTGCGAGGCGAGATTGCGTGAGCGCAGGTCACGATTGCGCTTGAGGGCGGTCTCGGCGTTCTCGGCGATCTCCTGTTCAAGCTTCAATGCCGCCTGGTCGCTCTCATGCATGGCCCGAGTTTCGCGAATCTGGGCCTCCAGATCGGCAAGACTGGCGCGCGCCCGTTCCAGCGCCGGTTGGAAATCACGTGGATCGAGGGCGACCAGCAGCCTGCCCGCGGCCACCACACTGCCGTCCTCGACCGGGACCGACTCGACCCGGGCCGACAACGGCGCCCGCACGGTCAGTCGGTCGGGATTAGCCACCTCACCATAAAGCGTGATGAGCGGATGCTGCGTTGATGGCGTGACCATGGCCGTATCAACCAACCAGGCCCGCTCCTCAGGCGTGGCGCGCGGAGGCTCGGGCCGGCTGGCCTTGAGGGCCAGGAACGCAGCAATGGCCACAACTAGGATGAGCAGCGGCAGGACCAGACCAAACAACCAACGCCGCGAGCGGGACGTACCTGTTGATGTATGTGTCGAAGTGCGTGTTGGGGTATCGGATGGCTGCATAGGATTCCGCTGGCGCTAGGACGCAGGCAACTGGATGGGCGTGACCGGAAATTGATGACGCATAAAAAACCGCCGGAAGCATAACAAATCGGCCATAAGGACGCTCTGTGTGGGGCATAGTTCCCGCTTTCCGGCGCAGCGACCAGCGTGTGACGTAGTGGGCGGGGCAAGCACGGTGCCTCGAGCGTGCCACGCACCGGCTGCGTGAAAAATCGACAGCTTCCTTGTCAACCGACGCTGTCGGTGGAAGTATGGCTGGAGCAGGTGGGGTGCTGTGCTGCGGAAGCGCCGTATAAGGCGTTATGCTGCGAATCAACCGCATAAAAGTGCTCGAAAAATTCTGGATCCTGCACGCAAGCGCTTGATTTATCGAGGACTGGATGCTTGTCCGTGGTCGGCGGCGGGATATTATGCGGCGTTTCGGCCGCCCATTTATAGTTGTGAGACATGAGGAAGTCTAGTGGAAGACGTTATTTCCTTTCTTAATCAAAATTCTGGCGCGCTTACTGTGGTGTTTACCGCGGTGGTCACTCTAGCCACTGTGGTGTACGCGGCGCTTACCGCAATTTTGGTAATTGAAACTCGAAAACTTCGGTTGGTTCAGACAGAACCGAGGATTGAAATCACAGTTGATTCACTAGACTTTGCCGTACATATAGTTAGGCTCTGCATTCGTAACATCGGCGAAGCACCTGCTAAAAACGTCACCTTTGAACCAGTCGTCCTCGATGGCGGTGAGGTTGGCAAGACTCTATTGTCAGAATTTTTAACGCCAAACTTCTTTAATACAGGGCTACGATATTTCGGACCTCGGCAATTTCGATATTCAGGCTACACACAGACCAGTGTTGATTTTGAAGAAAAGGCTGCTTCTGTCATCTGTTTTAAAGTTTCGTACGAGAGCGTTACGGGAAAGAAGTATAAGGATGAATTAGTTGTTGATATGGCGGAAATTAGAGGCCGTTATCAGCTCGGAAAGCCCAATCTTTATTCGATAGCGAAGAGCATGGAAAAGATTCAGGGAGATCTGCATCACGTAGTTATCGGGTTTAAGAGAATCAAGGTGGATAACTATAACGCGGATGATCGTGAGGAAGAGGCGCGTGAACGGGAAGAATGGATGCGGGAGGCGGCTAAGGAGCTTGAGTCTCACAACAAATAGTTCCAGTTCGTTCCGGCCCTGAAGGGCCTCCACCGGACGCCCTTTTCTCCGCTTCGCTGCAAAAAGGTCGCCGCTGAACAAAGGCGTTAGCTGCCTGATCTCTCCAACATCGCTCGAATGGCACTCATCGCTTCGGCGGCGGTCGCACGCGATGCTTCCTCGTTTTTCTTGACCCCAATGCCTTCCCAGCGCAGCAGCTCGGGCTCGATTTCTTCAAGAAACCGACTCGGCTGGATGTCGCGCCATTGGCCGTAGCGCCGGCGGCGTTTGGTCAGCGTGAAGGTGAGGCTGTGCTGGGCGCGGGTAATGCCGGCGAAGCACAGTCGGCGATCTGTCCGAGGCGTTCGGACGTGGTCGGGCCAATGCCGCGGCGCGCCGCTGATGCTGCCCGGCTAACCGACATCATCAGATAGTAACGCTTGACGTTATTAACGCGACGAGTCACTATCAGGTCATGATCGTATCGTTCAAGTGTAGGGACACCGAACAATTGGCAAGCGGTCGCCGTGTCCGGCGCTTTGTCAATTTTGAGCGCGTTGCCTTAAGGAAGATTCGGCAACTCCAGGCTGCAGGTCAGTTGGACGATCTTAAAGTACCGCCCGGCAATATGTTGGAACCGCTCCATGGTGATCGCGAAGGTCAGCACAGTATCCGAATCAACAAGCAGTTCCGGGTTTGCTTTCGCTGGACCAAGGCTGGTGCGGAAGATGTCGAAATTGTGGATTACCATTAGGAGGTAACGCATGCGTAACATTGAAGCGGTAACACCAGGCGAGTTGCTGATGGAAGAGTTTCTTCGGCCAATGGGCATTTCTCAATATCGCCTGGCCAAAGAAATTGGGGTGCCTGCTCAGAGAATAGGCCAGATTGTCGCTGGTAAACGTTCGATAACCGCAGACACAGATCTGCGATTTTGTCGTTTTTTTGGTTTGTCCAGTGGTTATTGGTTGCGAGCTCAGGCTGCCTACGACACTGAGATTGCCGAGGTGGCCCTCGAGGATCAGTTGAAAAAAATTCGTCCGTGGAGCTCTGTGTCAGAACTAGAAAACGGGGCATAACTAATGGCTGCGCAGCGACCGGTCGGCTTGGTCCCAAGCTGCTGGGTTTCGCGCATTCGCCACGAAGAAGGACGTAGATGATCCAATACAGTCCCTATTCGATGGGGTATCTGCCGTATAACTTCGACCTTAGCTGCCCGATCCCTCCAACATCGCCCGAATAGCGCTCATTGCTTCGGCAATGGTTGCGCGCGATCCTTCTTCGTTTTTCTTTACCCCAATGCCTTTCCAGCACAGCAGCTCGGGCTCGATTTCTTCAAGAAACCGGCTCGGTTGGATGTCGCGCCACGGACCGTAGCGGCGGCGTTTGGTCAGCGTGAAGGTGAGGCTGTGCTGGGCGCGGGTGATGCCGACGAAGCACAGGCGGCGTTCCTCGGCCAGCCGTTCGTCGTCCTGACAGTCCTGGTGAGGCAGGAGATCTTCTTCCATGCCTGACAGATAGACATGCGGGAATTTCAGTCCCTTGGCGGCGTGCAGGGTGAGCAGGCGCACGGCGTTGTCGTTTTCGTCGCGGGTCCTTCGAACTGCAGCTGGGGGATCACGTGAGTCGAGTCACAGCACGGGACTTCCTAACACACAGACCGGTATGTGGGGCAGGAAGCGAGCGAGAGAGGCGGTTCGGGGCCGCCGATGCGTCACAGCAGCTTGTGCGAGAGGGCGGCCTGGCGAGTTTCTGGGTCACGTTACGCAGATGCTGGATGAAGCTCCGGAAATCCCGTTGCCAATCAACGCTATTGGTGGAAGTATGGCTGGGGCAGGCGGGATGCTATGCTGCGGAAGCGCCACTAAATGGTCAGTCATTCGAAGTTTGTTCTCGGCCTCGCGGCCGTCTGTCGGTCGCTACTTGTTATCCCTGATACCTGTTGAATTAAATTGATAAATGAGAACTACGCAAACAGGAGTGACACATAACAGGTTAGCCGTATGGTGCGTTTAATAGCATTAATACTAGCTTATTTTTTCTTGTCCCTGGCGGCTGTGGGCGTTTTTCTCCCCGGGTTGCCGACAGTTCCTTTTCTGATTTTGACAGCATGGTTTGCAGCAAGAGGTTCTGATCGTTTGCATGCTTGGCTATATGCTCACCCACACTTAGGTAGGTTGCTTCTTGATTGGGATCAGAATAGGGCAGTATCACGTACGAACAAGATTGTTGCGGTGGCAATGCTTGTTGTTAGCTGGATTGTAATGTATTTCCAGCTGAATAATTTTTGGGGGATGATGGGTGTTACCGCTTTGTTTGTTGCAGTGGCTTCATACTTGGTAAGCAGGTCAGAGCCTAGCAAGGATGAGTGATATGTACTGGTATTTTATAATAAAAGCATCTGCATCTAATGAAAACCGTTAACACCTCAAATGAACATGCAGTTTTGTGTCTTGTATAGATAGCAATTAAAACTGGGTATGGTGATCCTCACAAAAAACATTTATAAGATGAAGGCATCGTGGAGATTGCCTTGGGTCTCTAATCTTGATTACTTGCCAGCTCCGGACTGATTGGCTGGATTTTCCAACATCGCCCGAATGGCACTCATCGCCTCGGCGGCGGTCGCGCGTGATTCTTCTTCGTTTTTCTTTACCCCAATGCCTTCCCAACGCAGTAGCTCGGGCTCGATTTCCTCAAGAAACCGACTCGGCTGGATGTCGCGCCATTGGCCGTAGCGCCGGCGGCGTTTGGTCAGCGTGAAGGTGAGGCTGTGCTGGGCGCGGGTGATGCCGACGAAGCACAGGCGGCGTTCCTCGGCCAGCCGTTCGTCGTCCTGGCTTTCCTGGTGCGGCAAGAGGTCTTCCTCCATGCCGGAGAGGTAGACATGCGGGAATTCCAACCCCTTGGCAGCGTGCAGGGTGAGCAGGCGCACGGCATTGTCGTTCTCGTCGCGGGTCTTTTGCTCCAGGATGCCGAGCAGGCTCATTTTCTGTACTAGTTCGGTCAATGAGAGCGCTTTGCCGCTGTCGTTGTCGATGCTGATGCGTTCAGTCCACTCGAGCCATTCCTGCAGGTTGGTCCAGCGTCGTTCGGCCGCCTTGACGGTATCTTCCTGTTCGCGGAGATAACCGAGGTAGTCGATTTCTTCGAGCAGACTATTCATCGCCTCGACTGCGGGTTTCTCGTCCATGCGCAGGCGAGCGGTCTCGAGCCAGTCGAGGAATTGCAGCAGCTGGTGGTGGACGCGCGTATCGAGTCGCTGTTCGGCGGTGATCGAGCGGGCTGCTTCGGCCAGGTTGACGCGCCGTTCACGGGCGATCTGCCCGAGGCGTTCGAGCGTGGTCGGGCCGATGCCGCGGCGCGGGGTGTTGATGATGCGCAGCAGGGCGGCATCATCGCTCGGATTGGCCATCAGCCGCAGGTAGGCCATCGCGTCTTTGACTTCGGCGCGATCAAAGAAAGACTGCCCACCGGTGAGCAGGTAGGGAATCGAGAGCTTGCGTAGTTGTTGCTCGATCAGACGGGCCTGGTGGTTACCGCGGAACAGGATCGCGAAATGGCGGTAGGGCGTGCTGTCCTTGAAATGCCGGTGCAGGATGTCGGTCGAGATGCGCTCGGCTTCATCCTCGGCGGTATCGCAGACCAGCACACGATGTGCTTCGCCCGGGCCGACTGCACTCCAGAGGTGTTTGGGCTGGGTGGTCGGGTCGTTGGCGATCAGCTGGTTGGCGGCCGTGAGTACCGTGTTCACCGAACGATAGTTCTGCTCCAGCTTGATGGTCTGTAGCCGCGGGAAATCCTGGGCGAGCTGCAGCAGGTTTTCCGGACGCGCGCCTCGCCAGGCGTAGATCGACTGGTGGTCGTCGCCCACCGCAGTAAGGCGGGCCAATGGGCCGACCAGCAGACGCACCAGCTCGTACTGGCTGGTGTTGGTGTCCTGGTACTCATCGACCAGCAGGTAGCGCACTCGGCGCTGCCAGCGCTCGCGTGCCTCGGGGTCGTCACGAAGCAGGTCGACCGGGCGCTTGATCAGGTCGTCGAAGTCGAGCGCGTTGCAGGCGGTCAACTGTCGTGCGTAGTCGGCATAGAGCGAGGCACAGGCGGCGTCGACCTCGTCTGCGCTGATTTCGGCCGCCTGCTCGGGAGAGAGCAGGTCATTCTTCCATTGCGAGATTTTCCACTGGGCCTCTTTGGGCTCGAGCAGCCCTGCGGCCGCTTCGTTTTCTTGTAGCAGGGACTTGATCAGGTTGAGGCTGTCCTCGGCATCGAGGATGGTGAAGCCGGGGCGCAGGCCCAGCCTGCCGATCTCGCGGTGGATCAGCCTGAGGCCGAGGGTGTGGAAGGTCGAGATATTCAAGCCGCGCCGGCGATCGGCCGGCAGCCGCTGGGCAATTCGCTCGCCCATCTCGCGGGCGGCCTTGTTGGTGAAGGTCACCGCCCAGATGCCGCGCGCCGGCAGGCCCTTGTCGTCGATCAGATGAACGATCTTCTCGACGATGACGCGAGTCTTGCCCGAGCCGGCCCCGGCAAGCACCAGCAACGGGGTATCGATGTGCCGCACGGCGGCTTGTTGTTGCGGGTTCAGGTTTTGCATGGCGAAATCGTTGGTCGATGGTAACGGGCGTTGAGCGCTTCAAGCAGGGCGGCGCCCAGGATCAAGGCGCCGCCAGTCCAGACATGGACGCCGTGGATGTGATCACCCAGCCAGGTGGCGGAAGCGACCGCTACCAGCAGCTCCAGCGTCATCAGGATGGCGGCGCGCGCGGCGGGCAGTCGTTCGACGGCGTACTGTGTGGCCAGTACGGCGGCCAGCAGCATGGTGGCGCCATAGAGCGCACTGCTGCCGACGGCCTCCAGGGTCGGCGGCACACCGAATTCGGTGGATAGCGTCCAGATACCCAGGCCAAGCAGGACGGTCGACCCTTGCATCAGCGATAGCTTGAGCGCAATCGGCTGTTCGGTGAGGAAGCGGAACAGAGCATTGGCACCAGCGAGGCTGAAGCCGGCAACCAGCGCGAACAGGTCAGCCGGCCGCAGGCCATCCCCGAAGTCGGGGCCCAGGATCAGAAAGGCCCCGGCCAGGGCGCAGACTACCGCAATCAGCCGCGTCGTCGTGAGCGGCTCCTTGAGGAGCAGTCGGCCGAACAGCACGCCCCAGGCCGGGATGAGGAAGAACAGCATCATCGAACGAACGACATCGCCGTAGACCATCGCCATGGTGAAACCGACGCCAGCGACCCCGGAGGCAAAGGCCAGCAAGGCGAGCCACTGCCCGTTGAGGCGAGAGATTGGCGGACGAGATGGATCCTGCCAGGCACGCCAGGCGAATGGCGCGACCACCAGCCACTGCGCGCTGTAGGCCACCACGCTGAGCAGGATCGGACCGATGCCCAAGGCGTGGGCCTGCTTGAGCCAGATCCAGGTCAGGCCCCACAGGATCGAGCCCGACATCAGGATGAGACTAGGCGGGACGCGCCCGCCTGAGGTCATCCCCGGTGACACGTCAACCGTCGACCCAGACTCGGGCGTTTTCAAACAGGCGCAGCCACGGGCCACGGTCGGTGGACGGATTGCGCTGCTCGTCGGACCACTGCGCCGGTCGCCAGGAGAACTGGCTGGCCCGCCAGAGTCGTTCCGGGTGCGGCATCATGATGGTGAAGCGGCCATCCTCGGTGGTGAAGCCGGTCTCGCCACCGGGCGAGCCGTTGGGGTTGGCCGGGTACTGTTCGGTAGCGATGCCATGGCCATTGACGTAACGCAGCGCGGTGAAGGCCAGCTCGGCGTCTTCCGGACGGCGATAGGCAACTCGGCCTTCGCCATGGGCGACGGTGATCGGCAGGCGGCTGCCGGCCATGCCGGCAAGCAGGATCGATGGCGACTGCGGTATTTCAACCAGCGACAGGCGGGCCTCGAACTGCTCGGAGCGATTGCGCAGAAAGCGCGGCCAGTGCTCCGCCCCGGGGATCAGGTCGGCCAGTTGCGAGAGCATCTGGCAGCCATTGCACACGCCAAGCCCGAAGCTGTCCTCGCGCTCGAAGAAGGCCTGCATGGCATCGCGGGCTCGTGTGTTGTAACGGATCGCGTGGGCCCAGCCGGAACCGGCGCCGAGCACGTCACCAAAGGAAAACCCGCCGCAGGCGGCCAGTCCCTTCATGTCGGCGAGATCATGCCGCCCGGCGATCAGATCGGCCATGTGCACGTCGACCGCCTCGAAGCCAGCGGCATTGAAGGCGGCGGCCATCTCGATCTGGCCGTTGACGCCCTGCTCACGCAGGATGGCCACGCGCGGGCGCTGACCGGTGGCGATCATCGGGGCGGCGATCGACTCGCTGACCTCGAAGCTCGCATGGCTGCCGGCCAGCTGCGGATCGTCGAAATCAACCGCGGCGCGATAGGCCTGCTCGGCGGATTCCGGATTGTCGCGTAGCGCGCTGAGATGGAACGAGGTGGCCGACCAGATACTTTTGAGTTCGGCCAGAGAGCGATCAATAACGGTCTTTCCGCGCCAGGCGACACGCACCTGTCGGTCGCTGGTGGCCCGACCCAGTTCGATCAGCGCTTCGCCCAGGCCGGCGAGCTGGAATTGCTCGCGGACAAAGTCGGCATCGCGGCTGCGTACCTGGATGACCGCACCGACTTCTTCGGCGAACAGACCGGCCAGCGGATCGCCACCGAGATCGTCGATCGCAAGATCGAGGCCGCAACGGCCGGCGAAGGCCATTTCCAGCAGGGTGGTGATGGCACCACCGTCACTGCGGTCATGGTAGGCGGTCAGGTACTGGAAACGGTTGAGCTCCTGGATCAGATCGAAGAAGGCCTTGAGCGGCTCGGCGGCGATATCCGGTGTGGTCGAACCGGTGGCGTTGTACACCTGGGCCAGTGCCGAGCCGCCCAGGCGGTTCCGGCCGAGCCCGAGGTCGACCAGGAACAGGCGGTTGTCGGCATCCGAAAGCAGCTCCGGGGTGAGTGTGCGGCGGATGTCACTGACCGGGGCAAAGCCGGTCACCACCAACGAGACCGGCGAGGTGACCGTCTTCTGGATCTCGCCGTCCTGCCAGTGGGTCTTCATCGAGAGTGAATCCTTGCCGACTGGGATGCTGATGCCGAGCGCCGGGCAGAACTCCATGCCGACGCTGCGCACCGTGTCAAACAGACGCGCATCCTCACCTTCGTGGCCGCAGGCGGCCATCCAGTTGGCCGAGAGCTTGATGCGGTTGGTGCCATCGATGGCGGTGCCGGCGAGGTTGGTGATCACCTCGGCCACGGCCAGGCGCGCGGAGGCCGGTGCATCCAGCAGGGCGACCGGGGCGCGTTCGCCCATGGCCATCGCCTCACCATGATGATGGTGGAAATCGGTGGCGGTCACTGCGCTATCGGCCACCGGCACCTGGGCCGGGCCGACCATCTGGTCACGAGCCACCAGGCCGCCGACCGAGCGGTCACCGATGGTGATCAGAAAGCTCTTGTCACCGACACCGGGCAGTGCCAGTACCCGATCGAGGGCGGCGTTGATGTCGATGCCGGCGGTCTGGAACGCGACCGGCGCATAGGGCTGTCGGGTGACGTCGCGATGCATCTTCGGCGGATGGCCGAACAGGATCTGCAACGGCAGATCGACTGGGGTATTGCCAAAGTGCGGGTCATCGACGCGCAGATGCTGTTCGGCCGTGGCCGTGCCGACCACCGCGAAGGGCGCGCGCTCACGCTCACACAGCGCGGCAAATCGCTCCAGATCCTCCGGCTTGATGGCGAGTACGTAACGTTCCTGTGATTCGTTGCACCAGATCGCCAGCGGCGACATGCCGGGTTCGTCGTTGGGAATCTTGCGCAGGTCGAATGTGCCGCCCATGCCGGCATCGTTGATCAGTTCGGGCAGGGCATTCGACAGTCCACCCGCGCCAACGTCGTGGAGGGAGACGATCGGGTTGGTTTCACCCAGCGTGATGCAGCGGTCGATGACCTCCTGAACCCGCCGTTCCATTTCGGGGTTGGCACGTTGCACCGAGGCGAAGTCGAGCTCGGCGCTGCCACTGCCCGAGGCTTGCGAGGAGGCCGCGCCGCCGCCCAGGCCGATCTGCATGGCCGGGCCGCCGAGCACGATCAGGAGGTGGCCGGGGGCAATCGGCTCCTTCTCGATCAGACCAGGGCGGATCATGCCGACACCGCCGGCGATCATGATCGGCTTGTGGTAGCCCCAGACAGCGCGATGGCCGTCGGTCTCCGACTCACCGCTGTTCATTTCCAGGGTACGGAAGTAGCCGGCAACTGCTGCGCGGCCGAATTCGTTGTTGAAGGCCGCCGCGCCAGCCGGCCCTTCGAGCATGATCTCCAGGGCGCTGACGATACGATCCGGCCGCCCCAGATCAGCGGTGGCCTCTTCCCAGGGCTGTGGCAGCTTGGGAATGCGCAGGTTGGAGACGGAAAATCCGGACAGGCCGGCCTTGGGCTTGCCGCCGCGACCGGTCGCGCCCTCGTCGCGGATCTCGCCACCGGCACCAGTGGCCGCACCCGGCTCGGGCGAGATCGCGGTGGGGTGGTTATGGGTCTCGACCTTGGCGAGGAAGTCGATGCGCTCGTCGACGGTCTCGTAATGTCCGCTGATCGGGTTGGCCGAAAATCGGGTGCCATCCTGGCCTTGAAGGACCGCGGCATTGTCCTTGTAGGCGCTCAGGGTGCCTTCCGGATGGCGCTGGTGTGTATTGCGGATCATGGCGAACAGCGACAGGTCATGGTCCTGGCCGTCGATGGTCCAGTCCGCATTGAATATCTTGTGCCGACAGTGCTCGGAGTTGGCCTGCGCGAACATCATCAGTTCAACGTCGCTCGGATCGCGCCCGAGTCGCTGGTAGGACTCGGCCAGATAGGCGATTTCATCCTCGCTCAAGGCCAGCCCCATCCGGGTGTTGGCCGTCGCGATGGCCGCCTGGGCAGCGTCCCCGAGCACGATGCGGCCAAGGGGCGTCGGTTCCCCGCGGACGAACAGCGCCTCGAGCGAACGGGCGTCTTCGTAGACCGATTCGGTCATGCGGTCGTGCAGCACCTCGAGGAGAGCCGGGCGCCAGACGAACGTATTGTGGTCGAGCTTTCGACCGGAGACGGCGAATTCGATGCCGCGCTCAATGCGGTTGATGCCGTCCAGCCCGCAGATCCCGGCGATGTCGGTGGCCTTGCTCGACCATGGCGATATGGTGCCGGCACGTGGCGCCACGACCACCCGCGGCCAGTCGTCCGACCAGGGTTTGATTGGCTCGCCATAGTCGAGCAGCTTTTTGAGTCGATCGTCGTCGACCGGCTTGGCTGGATCGAGGTCGAGCAGGTGAACGAATCGGGCATGGACCGCCTCGATCTCGGGATGCAGGTCGCGCAGACGCTCGGTGAGCTTGGCGAGTCGAAAGGAAGATCGGGCAGCGTTGCCGGTAATGATTCGCATAGATCGGGTCGGATGATTCAGGTGGATGGTTCGCTGGGGCTAGGCCGGCGGGGCAGGGGCGGCGGACATGCCGGACGCCCGGCTCATGCTGCCGGTCTGGAGCGCGGGATTGTACAACAGCACGGGGTTATTCCCGGCACGGGATCACTCCAGGTGCGCTGCGCTGTGGCTGGTGGCGCGATCGCTTGAGCGCTCAATGTTCATGGCGACGCGCCTCCAGTTGATCGCGCAGCTGCTCGAAGGCACGGGCGAAGTGTGGATTGTCGAATACCAGGCGTGTGCGCTTTTTGATCAGGTCGTCGATCACCTGATCGACCGGGAGGCTCAGCCTGACCTGGCCGATGTGATTGGCGAAGTTGACCATCCCGTTTTCTCTGTCCAGGTCATGGATCTTGAGGCGCCGCAGTGCGCGTCTGGGGCCGGTGTCGACTTCGAACCACTCCTGGCTGGATGCCTGCTGCTGGAAAAAGTCCTGAATGAAATCGAGCGAGGCCAGCAGCAGGCCATCACTGGCAGTCGAAGATGTCGACGCCGGCGCATTGGGCTGCTCCGATGCCGGATTCTCGGCTTCGGCTCCGGCCTGGGGCGCTCCAGGTGAGGCGGATGTCTCAGGTGGTCCAGATTGCCCAGGCGCGGCCGACAACGTTGGCGAGCTGTCGGGGTGGTTGTCTGGATCCACGACTGATGCACCCGTGGCGGGCACCTCGTTTTCCGGCATCAAGGAGGATTCGGCCACGGCTGCCACATCTGAAATCGGATCGATTGCTTGGGCGGGCTCTGCGACGGCCGATGTTGGCGACATTGTGGCTGGAGTCGGCCGGTTGTCGTCCAAAACGATGGATTTGGATTTGGATTTGGATTTGGATTTGGGTTTGGGCTTGCTGCGGGAGATAGCGCGCAATTGCCCTACCAGTCGTTCCAACTGCTCCCAGCGCTCCAGTCGTTCGGGGACATTGACGATCGCCTCTTGAATGGGCGCGAGCAGGGCTGCGGTGGCGTCGATATCCGGTTTCAGATCAGGGTCCGTGCCGATCAATGCCATCAAATTGAGGATTTGCCGGCCGGGATGGTCGGCGTCGGAAAGAAAGTGCCGATCCTGACTGGCGAGCAGGAGCACGGCTGGTTGCAGGGTGGCGATCTGTCGACGATGTCGTGGGTCGATGGAGTCATCGTTGAGCAGTTCACTGAACGCCAGGCCCACCCACTGGATCAGCTTGCGAGTTCGAGTCGGCCAGTTGCTCGGCGGCAGTGCCGGTTCGAGCCGCTCCATGATGAATGCGGCGAAATCCTCGCTGTGCCAATCCTGGTCACGTTCAAACCGGAACAGATAATGGCTGTCGCCACCGAGGGTGGTCCGGACCAGTGGTACCAGGCGCTCGGCCAAGGCATCGATGGTGGGGCCAGCATGCTGCGGTACGTCAGGCTCGTCCGGTGGCGAGGTGGGCTGGACGGGCAGTTGCAGATTGGCCAACGGATCGTGCAGCCGCTTGATGCCGGGCACGACCCCGGCCTGAATCAGGTAGTCATTGAGTACCGAATAGGTTGGCACCAGCCGGACAAGCACCTGCTCGGGCCACTGGTCGACCAGCCGGTGCCGCAGGTTCTCGGGCAGATCGCGGGTCAGTGCGACAAAGACGCGGCTGATTGCTTCCATCGTGTACAGCCCGGCGGGCACGGCTTCGGGGTCATCGCTGTGGAGCTGACCGATCCGGGCCTCGAACTGCGCGTGTTCGTTGCCGCATAGTCGGGTCGCTTGTGCGAGGGCGTCCTCGAAGCGCAAGGCACGGGAGCGGTCGCCGATCAGCACGTGCCAGTCCTGAGCGGCCGCCTGAGCAATCGCCTGGGCAGTCCGTTCAGGGGACAGAAGCTTTTGGCAAAGCTCGTGATAGAAGCGGTCTTGCTGATCACGGGCGTAAGCGATGGCCTGATGGGCCTCGTGTTGTTCGCGGTCGGATTCATTCGCCGCCAGGTCGAGCGGCTGCTGTTCGACCTGGGCGAACAGACGCTTGAGCCCATCGCGTAGATCGGCCTCCATCAGACGGATCAGCTGGTCGCGGATCTCAACTGGACTGGTCGAGGAACGGTTCACTTTTTCGGTACGGCTGGCGAGATCTCTCGGTAGAGGTCGATATAGGAGCGCGCGCTGGCGCCCCAGTCGTATTGCTGTGCCATGGCCTGCTGTCGCATGCGCGCGAGATCGTCCGGTCGCCTGAACAGGTCGCTGAATTTATCGATCGACCACAGGATGGCGTTGACGTCGAGGTGGTTCATGACGATGCCGGTCGCGCTGCCGTCTTTTAGCGTATCCGCTGTCATGGGGATGACGGTGTCAGCCAGCCCACCGACATGATGGACGATTGGTATCGTGCCGTATTTCAGACTGTAGAGCTGGTTGAGTCCACAAGGCTCGAACCGGCTTGGCATGATGAAGGCATCGCCTCCTCCCTCAAGTCGATGGGCCAGACCCTCGTCATAGCCGATGCGCACGGCAATGCGCTCCGGGTCCGAGTCTGCCCGCGCTCGCAGCGCCTGCTCGAAGCGTCGCTCGCCGCTGCCCAGACAGGCAAACTGCACTTCGCGTTGACCCAGCATCGAGAGGGCTTGGATCAGCAGGTCGCTGCCTTTCTGTTCGACCAGTCGCCCAACATACACGATCAGGGGCACATCATCCCGTACTGGTAGCCCCAGCTCTTTCTGCAGGGCGGCCTTGTTCTCCGCCTTGCCGCCGAGCTGCTCCCGGGAATAATTCGCAACCAGGGCCTCGTCGGTTTCTGGATCCCAGTCCGGGCCGATGCCGTTGAGGATGCCGACCAGGACGTCTCGACGGTGGCGCAGCAATCCGTCGAGACCGGCACCGAATTCCGGTGTCTGAATCTCCTTGGCGTAGTTGGGGCTGACGGTGGTGATCCGGTCGGCAAAGACGATGCCACCCTTGATGAACGACATGCTGCCCCAGAATTCCAGTCCGTCCGCACGCCACAGGCTCCACGGCAGACCGAGTCGTTCGAAGGTCGAGCGATCGAAAATTCCCTGGTAGGCCAGGTTGTGCAGGGTGAAAACCGTCTTGGGCTTTTCCGCCTCGTGCAGCAGGGCGGGGATCAACCCGGTCTGCCAGTCATTGGCATGCACTACGTCGGGGCGCCAGTCGGAGTCGACCGCCCCGGTGGCCACGGCGACCGCCGCCCGGGCGAACAGGGCAAACCGGTCGGGGTTGTCATGCCAGGAGTTGCCATCCGGCCCCATGTAGGGATTGCCCTGGCGGGCCGAAAAGGTGGGGTGATCGACTAGGTAGACCTGGACACCACTGTCGGGCATCACGGTGTGGAGGATGTCCACCGGTTGGCCGAGTACATCGATACGGGCGACCTGCTCGGTGGTCTGATCCTCGCGCAGCGCCAGGTCACCGTAGCGAGGCAGGACCAGGCGCACGTCCACACCCAGCCGGCTGAGTGCCGCCGGCAGGGCGCCGGACACGTCGGCAAGCCCCCCGGTCTTGACCAGGGGATAGGCTTCACTGGTCGCAAAAAGCACAGACAGCGACACGTTGGTATCTCCTCGATTCGGGTGGGGACAACACAGCCTGCGAGCTTGGGATCATTTCCGTTGATGATCGGGTGCTCTCTTATCATTGCATCGGCTGTTCTCAAATTATGGCATGTTATCTGGTCGATTATCTGGTCGATGCGGCTCGGCCCGGTCGCCACGGTGTTTGGTGACGTCACTCACCGCTGTGTTTGAGGATCACCGCCGACAGGCCCGGGAGGTCGAGGGTCAAGCAGGCGGGTTGTCCATGCCAGGGAGTCGATGTGGCCTCGGCGGGTGCCGGGTTGTTGCCGGCGCCGCCGAATCCCTCGCTATCGGTATTGAGCAGTACCCGATAGCGCCCGGATCGGGGCACCGCGATCCGGTATTGCGGTCGTGGCACGGGGGTGAAGTTGAATACCACCACCAAGGTCTCGAAATGACCATGCCGGGCAAAGCTGATCACCGATTGGCTGCGGTCGTTGCAATCCATCCACTCGAACCCATCGGCCTGGAAGTCGCGTTCATGCAGGGCCGGCTCCTGTCGGTAACGGAAATTGAGATGGTCGACCAGTGCCTGGATACCTTGATGCAGTGGGTACTCGAGCATCCACCAGTCCAGCTCCCGGGCGTGCGACCACTCATTTCCTTGCCCGAACTCGCCACCCATGAACAGCAGTTTCTTGCCGGGAAACGTGAACTGCCAGGTCAGCAGCAAGCGCAGATTGGCAAAACGCTGCCATTCGTCGCCGGGCATCTTGGCGGGCAGCGCGCGCTTGCCGTGCACCACTTCGTCATGCGAGAGCGGCAGCATGAAGTTTTCCGAGAATGCGTATAGCAGAGCGAAGGTGAGCAGGTTGTGGTGATGGGCGCGGTGCAACGGATCTTCGCTGAAATAGGACAGCGAGTCGTTCATCCAGCCCATGTTCCATTTCATCGAGAACCCCAGTCCCCCGTGCTCAGGGGGGCGGGACACCATCGGCCAGGCGGTCGACTCTTCGGCCATCATCAGGGTGCCCGGATTGCGTGACAGGATGGTGTGATTGAGGCGCTGCAGAAACTCGATGGCTTCCAGGTTTTCTCGCCCGCCATGGCGGTTGGGCAGCCAGTCGCCCGCCTGACGGGAGTAATCGAGGTACAGCATCGAGGCGACCGCATCCACGCGCAGGCCGTCGAGATGCAACTGCTCGATCCAGTATTGGGCCGAGGCGATCAGGAAGTTCTGCACCTCGCGGCGACCGTAGTTGAAGATCAGCGTGCCCCAGTCGCGATGCTCGCCGCGGCGCGGGTCGTCGTGTTCGTAGAGGGCGCTGCCGTCGAAGCGAGCGAGGGCGAATTCGTCACGGGGGAAATGTGCCGGCACCCAGTCGAGAATCACGCCAATGCCGGCGGCATGGGCCCGGTCGACGAAACGGCGGAAGGCGGTCGGGCTGCCGAAGCGGCTGGTGGGGGCGAAGTAACCGGTGGTCTGGTAACCCCAGGAGCCGTCGAAAGGATGCTCGGTGACGGGCATGAGCTCGATGTGAGTGAAGCCTCGTTCCTGGACGTAAGGGATCAGCTGGTCGGCCAGCTCGTCATAGCTGAGAAATTCGCCGTCACGCTGTCGCCAGGAACCCAGGTGCACTTCGTAGATCGAGATTGGCGCCTGATCCCACTGCCATTGCTCGCGTCGGGCGATCCAGTCCTCGTCCTGCCATTCGAACGACTGGAAGTCGGGCACGATCGCCGCCGTATTGGGACGTTTCTCGAACGCTCGTCCCAGCGGGTCCGTGCGTTGCTGGGTTTTTCCGGTCACTCGGCTGGTGATCTCGTATTTGTAGTGATCACCAACGCTCACACCCGGGAGGAACAGCTCCCAGACGCCACTGTCGCCCAGTACGCGCATCGGGTGCCGGCGGCCATCCCAGCCGTTGAAGCTGCCGACGACACTGACCCGTTCGGCGTTGGGCGCCCATACCGAGAAGCGCGTACCAACGACGTCGTTGACCGACAGCACCTGGGCGCCGAGCATCTGCCACAGCTGCATGTGCTGGCCCTCGGCGAACAGGTGCAGGTCAAGCTCGCCAACGGTTGGCAGGAAACTGTAGGGATCGACGACCTGGTAGCGGTGCCCGTTCGGCATGATGATCGTGTATTCCGGGTGCGCTGGCACCCAGTCCTTGGGCAGCGTCGTTTCGAACAGACCCGGGTAGTCGGGATGGGCTTGCAGCTCGATCGGCTCGCCATCGCGATCGCAAGTCTCGACTCCGACGGCATGGGGCTGATAAGTGCGCAACCGGAGGCTGCTCTCGTCGACAACATGTACGCCCAGCACCCGGTGCGGATCGTGGTGGCGGGCATCGAGCAGGGCTTGCAGATCGTTTTCCATGCAGTTCCTATGCGGGTGGGTGTGCCTGATGGATATTCCGGATGGATATTATTGGGTTAACAGGGAGGAATCGACCGTGCTGCGGGTCGATAGGTCTTCCAGATCCACCATCTCGGACCCGACTATGGCACAGCGAGCCAGCCGCGGCGAGCGGCCACCCGCGCGATCGCCAAGATTGTCGGCGCGCCTGGTTGCGATGGAAATGACAACCTTGAGTTATCCATTTATTACCCGACGGGCACTGGGATGCGCTAGGCTCGTGGTAGGCCTTGGTTGGTGGGCAGGCGGCCCACCAACCGCCCCCTTGCCACATGGAATGCGTGAGGTCAGATGAATGATCGTCGACAGCCCGAAAAGACTCGTCAGTCGCATCACCAGGGATACCCTGGCACTCGTTCTCGCCGGTGGGCGCGGTTCGCGGCTGTATCAGCTGACTGATTGGCGCGCCAAGCCGGCGGTGCCGTTCGGTGGAAAGTTTCGCATCATTGATTTTCCACTGTCCAACTGCGTCAACTCGGGCATTCGTCGCATGGGGGTGCTTACCCAGTACAAGGCACACTCACTGATCAAGCACATCCAGCTCGGTTGGGGCGGGCATCATGTCGCCCGCGGCGAGTTCGTCGAGCTGTTGCCGGCACAGCAGCGCGTCCACGACCTGTCCTGGTACAGCGGCACGGCCGATGCGGTCTACCAGAACATCGACATACTCCGGGCCCATGACTCCGAATACACGCTGATTCTCGCCGGTGATCACGTCTACAAGATGGATTACGGTCCGATGATCGCCTACCACGTCGAGAAGGGGGCGGATCTGACCGTCGGCTGCATCCAGGTGCCGGTCGAGCAGGCGCGCGCCTTCGGGGTGATGGGAATCGACCAGACAGGACGGATCGAGAGTTTCATCGAAAAGCCCGACGATCCACCGCGCATGCCCAATGTGCCGGACCAGGCGCTGGCCTCGATGGGCATCTATGTTTTCCGTACCGATTTTCTATTCGAACAGCTCATTCTGGATGCCGATGACCCGGATTCCGAGCACGATTTCGGTAAAAACATCATTCCGCGCCTGATCGAGGAGCACCAGGTATTCGCCTATCCGTTTCGCGAGCCGGGCACGAATGACCAACCCTATTGGCGCGACGTGGGCACCATCGATTCCTACTGGACGGCCAACCTTGAGCTGATCGGCGTCCAGCCGGATCTGAATCTGTACGACACCGAGTGGCCCATCTGGACCTACCAGGAGCAACTGCCGCCGGCGAAGTTCGTGTTCGACGAGGATGGTCGCCGCGGCATGGCGATCGACTCGATGGTCAGTGGTGGCTGCATCATCTCGGGTGCCGTGGTGCGCCACTCGTTGCTGTTTTCCAATGTGGTGGTCAATGAGCAGGCCTATGTGGAGGATGCGGTCATCCTGCCGAACGTGCAGGTGGGTGAGGGGGCGGAAATCCGGCGGGCAGTGATCGACAAGGGTTGCGTCATCCCGGCGGGGATGCGGATCGGCGTCGACCCCGAGGCCGATCGGGAGCGCTTCACGGTCAGCGCCGGCGGTGTTGTCCTGGTGACTCCGAAAATGCTGGGGCAGAAGCTCCACATGGTGCGTTGAGCAAGGTGTTGGCACAATTTTCCCCGCCACATGCCGGGAGGTGGGCGTGATGGATAAGCTCCCCGTGGTTTTCGTCTGGCACATGCATCAGCCGGAATACCGCGATCCCCATGACAGGGTTTATCAGCAGCCCTGGACCTATCTGCACGCCATCAAGGACTATGCGGACATGGCCGCGCATCTGGAGCGCTGGCCCAAGGCCCGCGTGGTAGTCAACTTCGTACCGATCCTGCTGGAACAGCTCGAGGACTATGCAGAGCAGCTGGCGCGCTACCGGCAAACGGCCGCGGTTGGCGAATTGCGTGATCCTTTGCTGCAGAGCCTGGTCGCCCCCGCCGTCCTGAGCGAAGCACAGCGCACGACGGTCATGCAGGCATTGTTGCGCGCCAACCGTCGGCACATGATCGAGCGGTTTCCTCCGTTTGCCCGGCTGGTTCGTGCCGCCGAGGCGTTGCTGGATACGGGGTCGGCAGGGCAGTACGCGGATGATGCCTTCCTGGCCGATCTGTCGACCTGGTACCACTTGGCCTGGTGCGGAGAGACGCTGCGCCAATCGAGTCCTTTGGTGGCCTCCCTGCTGGAACAGGACGGGGGCTTCTCGGTCGAATCGCGCCGCGAGCTGCTCGACGTGATCGGGGGGACGATCGCAGGATTGTTCGACCGCTATCGCGAACTGGCCGAACGGGGTCAGATCGAGCTGTCCATGAGCCCCTACGCCCATCCGATCATGCCGCTGCTGCTGGATTTGCGCGCGGGCACCGATAGCGAGCCGGACGCCCCTCAACCCGAAGCCCGCGATTACCCCGACGGCGCTGATCGCCTGCGTTGGCATATCCAGCACGGCCGCGAGGTCTTCCAGCGACTGTTGGGGGTGGCGCCTGCCGGCTGCTGGCCGTCGGAGGGCGCCGTTTCCGAGGCGACTTGTCGACTGCTCGATGAGTCGGGCTTCGCCTGGGCTGCCAGCGGACAACAGGTGCTGCAAAACAGCCTCAATCATGCCCATCAGGAGGTGCGTTGCCCGCATCAGGCTTACCAGCTGCCCGGGCAGTCACTGCAACTGTTCTTCCGTGACGACCGGTTGTCTGACCGCATCGGCTTCGACTATCAGCGCTGGCATGCTGACGATGCCATCGGCGACCTGACCCATCACCTGATCTCGATCGCCGAGGCCTGTACTCATCAAGGGGTCGAGGCACCGGTCGTGTCCATCATTCTCGATGGCGAGAACGCCTGGGAGCATTATCCCGACAACGGTTTCTGGCTACTCGATGGTTTGTACAAGTGCTTGTCGGCGCACCCGTTCATCGAAATGACCACATTCGCCGATGTTATCGGGGCTGGCGCGGAGCCGTTGGTGTTGCGTTCACTGCGGGCGGGAAGCTGGGTTTACGGCAGCCTGTCCACCTGGGTGGGAGAGACGGCCAAGAACCTCGCCTGGGATCGTCTGGTCGAGGCCCGTACAGCCTATCTGGCGGCCGAGGCTGTTGGGGGCTGGGATGAAGAGACGCGACAGCGAAACGCCCAGCAGCTGGCGGTCTGCGAGGGATCCGACTGGTTCTGGTGGTTCGGCGGCGACAATCCGGCCGATGCGACCCGAGACTTCGACCGCCTGTTCCGTTTGCAGCTGGGACGATTGTATGAACTGATCGGCCAGCCGACCCCAGCTCATCTGGAGCAGCCAATCTGCGCGCCGCTGACTGACACGGGCCGAGAACCGACCGGTGGTGCCATGCGGCGGGGACAGGCATGACGTTCGAGCCGCCAAACGAGCATTATTGCGAGCCGCCGGCGACGCGACGTCGTGCCGGACTCCTGTGCCACATCGGCAGCCTGACCACGCCCGGCTTTGGTCAGGCTGCCCGTGATCTGCTGGACTTCCTCGATCTCTCGGGGCTCTCCGTCTGGCAGGTACTTCCCCTGGGTCCGACTCATCCCGATGGCTCACCGTACCAATGCCTGTCCTCATTTGCCCTCGAGCCGGCCTATCTCGACGCAGAGGGTCTGGCCGACGATCCGGCCTTCGAGGCCTCGGTTTCGGTGGCCGAGCGACGAGCGGGGTGCGGAGCCAATCGGGCGTTGCGCGGGGCCTTCAACAGGTTTCGACGGCATGAAGCGCACTGGCTTGAGGACTACGTCCGTTTCATGGCCATTCGCATCGAGCAGGACGATCGCCCCTGGCACGAGTGGCCCGCCGGGCTGCGCGACCGCGATTCCGACGCCTTGCAGCGGTTCGAGGAACGTCATGCCGGACGTATCAAGGCGATCGCTTTCGAGCAATTTCTGCTTGATCGGCAGTGGCGGGCGCTCCGGCAGCATGCCCGTCGGCGATCATTGTGCCTGTTCGGTGACCTGCCGATCTTCGTCGCCGGGGATTCGGCGGATGTCTGGGCCAATCGGCCGTTGTTCCAGCTTGACCAGACGGGCAAACCGACCGTGGTTGCCGGTGTGCCGCCGGATTATTTTTCCGCGACCGGGCAGCGCTGGGGCAACCCGCTGTTTGATTTCGCCCAGATGGCCGAAGACGGTTTTTCCTGGTGGAAAACACGTCTGCTGCGCCATCTCCAGTTATACGATTGGGTCCGGATCGATCATTTTCGCGGCCTTTCCGCCTATTGGGCGATTCCTGCCGAGGATGACGACGCGGCTGGCGGTGAATGGATAGCGGCTCCCGGTGAGGCGCTCCTGGAGGCCTTGGCGAGTGTCGTCGATGGTGCATTGCCTCTGGTGGCCGAAGATCTCGGCGTGATCACCCCGGAGGTCACGGCCCTGCGCGATCGCTTCGACTTGCCGGGCATGACCGTGTTGCAGTTCGCTTTCGATGGCGGGGAGGATAACCCCCATCTGCCGAATCATCATCGGGCGCACAGCGTGGCCTACACCGGCACACACGATAACGACACCACGCTGGGCTGGTGGCATTCTCTGGACGATGCCACGCGGACATTCGTGCATCGCCGTCTGGAAGACCTGCAGGGCATCGACCCTGGCTCACCCATGCCAGACGCGCTGATCGAGTCGGTGCTGACGTCGGATGCGTCGCTGGCCATGCTGCCGGTCGGTGACCTTCTTGGTCTGGGATCGGAGGCCCGCATCAATGTCCCGGGCACTTGTGAGGGCAACTGGCGCTGGCAGTTGCCGGCCGGGGCGCTGAACGCGGTGTTGGCCGAACGAATCCGGGGATGGCTGGCTCGTCACGATCGACTGCTCTGAGCGAGGGTTATCGTCGGCAGAAAAAAGCCACCATCCGAACCGAACCGGATGGTGGCTTTTCTACCGCAGGGCCTGCGGCCCTCCTTTCAGGCTCCGATCAGCCGGTATTGCGCATGCCGGTGGCGATCGCGTTGATGCTGCGCAGCAACGGTGGCAGCCACTGCTCACGCTCGACTTCCGGTACCGCCTCGTCGCGGTAACGGGCCAGCAGGGTGATCTGGATATGGTTGAGGACGTCCAGATACGGATTGCGGCGCATCATCGAGGTGCTTATGTACTCGTCGATATCGGCCAGGGACTGGGCGTGGGCCACTTCAAGCAGCTGCTCGACCGTGCATTCGTACTCGGTGCGGATCTTCGCGTAGACGGCTTGTGCCTGCTCCTGATCGGTAACCAGGCGAGCATACTCGCGGGCAATGTCCATCTTGCCCTTGGTCAACGATAGCTGGGTATTGCGCAGCGTGCTGTGGAAAAACGGCCACTGCACGAACAGCTGGTGCAGAAAGCCTTCCCGGCCCGGATTTTCTTCCCGCCAGCGCTTGATGGCCGAGCCCATGCCGTACCAGGCCGGCAGTGTGTGTCGCGACTGCGACCAGCCGAACACCCACGGTATCGCGCGGACCGAGTCCTTGGAGAGATCGCCTTGTCTGCGGGAGCTTGGGCGCGAGCCGATGTTCAGCCAGCCGAGCTCTTGCACCGGGGTGGCCTCGTAGAAATAGCGGAAGAAAAACGGCGTATGGTCGATGAGCTCGCGGTAGGCCTCTTCGCCGTAGCGAGCGAGCTCGGAGACCGCTTCTTCATAGACGACCGGGTCCGGTGCCTCGGGAATCACCTGATGTCGCGCTGCCTTCATCAGGCCGGTTGCGCCCATGGTCAGCTCATAGATGGCCGTCTCGTTGTTGCTGTACTTCGAGGAAAGGACTTCGCCTTGCTCGGTGAACTTGATCTGGCCTTCGACCGTGCCCTGCGGCAGGGACAGGATCGACTCGTGCGTCGGGCCGCCACCACGGGCGACCGTGCCGCCACGACCGTGGAACAGCCGGCATTCAATCCCGTGAGCAGCCGTCACGCTGAGGACGCGCTTCTGTGCGTTGTAGAGACTCCAGACCGAGGCGAGCGAACCGCCATCCTTGCAGGAATCCGAGTAGCCGAGCATGACTTCCTGCAACTCGCCCGCCACCCGCACCAGGGCCCGGTAGGTCGGGTTTTCGAACAGGCGGCCAAGCACCTGCTCGATGTGCTGGAGGTCTTCGATGGTCTCAAACAGGGGTGAAACCTGGATATCGCTGAACCATTCGCCCTCGGGGTTCTTGCCCACCAATCCGGCCAGCGAGGCCAGATACATGACCTCCATGACATGACTGGCCTCGTGGGTCATTGAAATGACGTAGGTGCCGAAGCACTCGCGGCTGATGCGGTCGATCAGCTGACGCTTGACCTCAAGAACCTTGATTATCTCGCGAGTTTTCTCGGACAGGCCGGACAGGGCCTCGATCCGATGGGAGCCAGCCTCGATCAGCTCGCCCAGCACGCGGGTACGGTCCTTTTCTGCCAGCTGGGCGTAGTCGATCTCCGGGGCCAGCTGTCCGAGCACCTCGGTGACCGCCTCGGTGTGCTCGGTAGATTCCTGGCGGATGTCGAGACGCACCAGGTGCCAGCCGAAGGTTTCGGCCAGGCGAATGAGGTCCTGGAGATCGCCGTCAGCGAGCAATTTGTCGCCGATACCGATGAGCGAGTCACGCAGGCGATACAGATCATCAAGAAATGCAGTCTTGTCTTGGTAGGCGCGCGGATCCAGTTCGGTCGGTTTGCCGTCGAGCTCGCTGTGGATGTAGGCGAGGTTGTAGCCCAGTCGCCTGCGAATGGCGCGCAGCTTGAGGCGATAGGGTTCCTCGGGGAAGAACTCGCCGTCTTTCTGGTTGGAATCAAGCAGGTCCAGCGCTTTTGCATCCGATTCCAGTTGCAGCTGCTGGCTGTCGATCTCCGGCACCAGCTGCAGGGAGTGGGTCAGGATACGCTTGAGTTGTTCGATCCGCTCGAGGTATTCGTCGAGGATCGTCTCGGACGCCATGCAGACGGCCTTGACGGTCACATCGTGCGTCACGTAGGGATTGCCATCCCGATCGCCGCCGATCCAGGAGCCGAACCTGAACAGGCTGGGTACGGTGACCGGCTCTTTGGGGTTGAGGTCGTTGAAATTGATATTGACCGCTCGCTCAAGATATCGATAGGCCTTGGGCACAGCGGTGAAGATCGAGGTGCGGAAGTAGTACATGCCCAGACGTATTTCGTCCGCTACTTCAGGGCGTGTAGTGCGTACTTCGTTGGTGCGAAGCAGGGCAAGGATGATGGATTTGACCTCATCCAGCAGTCGCTGGCGCTCCACTCCAGTGGATTCAGTGCGATCCAGTTCACCACATAACAGGAAGATGCGCCGCTGCAGGTCCATCACCGTGCGGCGCTTGGCCTCGGTGGGGTGGGCTGTGAACACCGGCATGTACACTAGGCGGTCCAGCAGTCCCTGCAATTGCTGCGGAGTCATGCCTTCGCGCTGGAAACCGCGAATGGTGTCATAGAACGAACCGCGCCACAGCCGCAGTCCTCGACGTATCTGTCGGCGGCGATCCTGGTGCGAGAAATCTTCCTCGGCGATGTTCACCAGATTGAAGTACAAGGCATAGGCACGCACGACCAGGTTGAGGCTGCCGGCGTCGAGATCCTTGATCTCGTCCATCAGCTGCTGATAAAGCTCGTCGTCATGGCTTTTCCGCAGCTGGATGAACCCTTTGCGCAGGCTCTCGACAGTGTCGAACACCGCCTGGCCGGCCTGTTCTTTAAGGACTTCACCGAGGAGATTGCCAAACAGGCGCACGCGTGCGCGCAGAGCCTTATCCTTGTCTTGTCTTTTCGTCATCGCGTCTGGTTGTCTCGCGGCTTGAGGGTAGATGGCTCCGTACCGGGGGGTTGCACCGGTCGAAGAGAGCGCCCGACCTGGGGGGGGGTGGCCCGTAAAATGTTGTGGTCGGGGCATCGAGAAAATCGCGGGCATTATAACGATTTCTGCCATTTCTTGTCCGATAGGCCTGAAATGCCGTCAGAACGCGCTTTTGCTGTCCATGGCATCCTTGTTGCCGAGGAATCAGCCCCGGAGTGCAGCCCACCGCTGCGATACGGTATTGGGCTATGGTCTCTGTCCGGATATCTCATCCTGTTATGGGCAACTCATGGGCAGCCTGGTCGCGATCAACTACGCTTTGATCAGTCCGCGAGGCTGCCGACATGTCGGGTGATTGCGGGGTGTGTCGGCCTCCGTCAGCCGAATGCTGGATAAGCCACCCGTAGAGATCGTCCAGGCAGGTCACTCATAATTCATCATTTTTCATCAATTATCAGGGCAGGGGCATTATGAAACTCGCCATTTTTGGTCTGGGACGCATGGGCGCCAACATGGCTCGCCGCTTGTCACGAGGCGGTATCACGGTGGTGGCGCACAATCGCAGCCGCGAGCCCATCGACCAACTGGTGCGTGAGGAGGAAAATGTTCTGGCGGCCTACCAGGAAGCCGATGTGTTCGAGTTGCTGCCCTCACCACGCGTGATCTGGCTGATGCTCCCGGCCGGGGAGGTGACCCGAACGGCCATCGATCGGCTCCTGCCGCAGATGCAGCCGGGCGACGTGCTGGTTGACGGAGGCAATTCCCGTTACAGCGAGTCCGTGGAGCATGCCGCCCGGATCGAACAGGCCGGGATACATTTTCTCGATTGCGGCACTTCTGGCGGTGTGTGGGGGCTGGAGAACGGCTACAGCCTGATGGTGGGCGGATCGAAGCAGGGATTTGCTCATATCGAGCCGATCATCCGCGTACTCGCTCCGAGCGCCGATAGTGGCTGGGGGCATGTCGGTCCGCCCGGGGCTGGGCATTTCGTCAAGATGATTCACAACGGTATCGAGTACGGGATGATGCAGGCCATGGCCGAGGGCCTGGCCGTTCTGCACAAGAAACGAGAATTCGATCTCGATCTGGCGCAGGTGACCGAGCTATGGCGCGAGGGGTCAGTGGTTCAGAGCTGGCTACTGGACTTGACCGCTGAGGCGCTGAAGGCAGAGGGGCAAGAGCTTGAGGCGATCGCCCCTCGGGTCGCCGACTCGGGCGAGGGTCGCTGGACGGCCATCGAGGCGATCGATCTTGGCGTGGCGGCACCAGTAATGACCCTGGCGGTTCAGATGCGTTTTGCCAGCCAGGACGACGAAGGGTACGGCAATCGGGTGCTGGCAATGATGCGCAATGCCTTTGGCGGGCATGCCGTCGAGCGCAGGGACGAGCCATGACACAGGAATACCAGGCCAGCCAGATGCACTGTCGGGCCAGCCGTTATGCGTAAATCGGTTCCTCGTGATGCGTCTCAGCCGGTGACGATCGTGATCTTCGGTGCCACCGGCGACCTGTCGCGCAAGAAACTGTTGCCGGCACTCTACCAGCTCGAGTTGGTCGGTTGCCTTGCCGCCGGTACTCGTATTATCGGTTTCGGGCGTCGGGACTGGGACGATAATGTCTGGCGGGATGAGGTCCGGCGGCAGTGTCTGGCCGGCGATGGAGGGAAGGATGATGAGCCGTGCCCGACCGACGAGGCGATCGATCGTCTGCTGCCCAAGCTGCATTTCCACAGCGGCGATCTCGAGGAGCCGACTTGCTTCGAGCACCTCGCCGATCGGCTGGCGCAGGCCGAGTACCCGGATTGCGTGCTTTTTTACTTTGCTGTGCCTCCCTCGGCTTTCGGCGCAATCTGTCGCAACCTGGGCGCTTGTCAGCTGACTGATGAGACGCAGGGGTGTCGACGGGTGGTGATCGAGAAGCCCTTTGGTGAGGATATGGAAAGTGCCCAGGCCCTCGATGGACTGCTGCATCAGTATTTTTCGGAACGCCAGATCTTCCGCATCGACCACTATCTCGGCAAGGGCACGGTGCAGAACATCATGGTGATGCGATTCGCCAATCTGTTCCTCGAACCGCTGTGGAACCGCTATCACATTGATCATGTGCAGATCTCCCATGCCGAGCGGCAGGGGATCGAGGGGCGCGGGGCGTATTACGATGCCACTGGTGCCATGCGGGACATGATACAGAGTCATTTGATGCAGCTGCTCACCCTGGTTGCGATGGAGCCCCCGGCCTCCATGGATGCTGATGCGGTGCGCGACGAGAAGGTCAAGGTGCTGCGCAGCGTACGGCCGATCTCGCCTCGTGGCGTTCATGCGCAGGCTTTCCGCGCGCAGTACGATCGCGGCGCGGTGGATGGCGTGAATGAGGTGGATTATCTCGATGAGCCTGGTGTGGCAGGAGATTCGGTAACCGAGACCTTCGTCGCCCTCAAGCTTTATATCGACAACTGGCGCTGGCGTGGCGTGCCGTTCTATCTGCGGACCGGCAAGCGGTTGGCGAAGCGGCATTCGCAGATTTCGATCCGTTTCCGCGAACCACCCCAGCAGCTGTTCCGCGAGACGCAGGTCACCAATACGCCGCCAAACTGGCTCCTGATCGGCATCCAGCCAGAGGAAAACTTCCGATTCGAGGTCCAGATCAAGACGGAAGGTCTGGAAATGCGGACGCGGACCGTACAAATGGATGCCAGCTACATGGGCGATGAGCCCCCCGTGCTGGATGCCTACGCAACCCTACTGCTGGACGTGATTGACGGCGACCAGACCCTTTTCCTTCGATATGATGAGGTCTCCTGGGCCTGGCGGGTGGTTGATCCCGTCTTGCGTAACTGGGCGGTCGAGCGCGACTACATCCCCACTTATGCAGCGGGCAGTTGGGGGCCGCCGGAGGCCGACCGGCTGTTTGATGCCGATTCCCACCGCTGGCGAAACAATCTGAAGATCTCCGGGGAGGATTGATGGACAAGGAACGCTATGTGGGCCGCATGAGCCCGATCTGGCAGTTGCTCGAGGTGAAGGCGACCGAACACATGCGCCACCATCCGGGTGAGTGGTTCGAGACCGATCCAGAGCGGGCCGATCGGTTGTCTGGCCAGGCGGCGGGCTTGTCGATCGATTACTCCAAGCAGCGTGTCACCGATGATGTGATCGACGGCTTGCTGGCCCTGGCCGATGAGCGCGGAGTGCTCGCGCTGCGCGACGTCATGTTCAGCGGTGAACGCATCAATGTCACCGAGGATCGGGCCGTGCTGCATGTAGCGTTGCGCAACCGTTCGAATCGGCCGATCTATTTGGATGGTGAGGACGTGATGCCCGAGGTCAACGCCGTCCTCGATCATATGGAAACCTTCGTCGAGGCAGTTCACTCCGGCCAGTGGCGCGGCTACGCAGGTGACACGATCGCCGATGTGGTCAATATCGGTGTCGGGGGGTCTGATCTCGGTACGCGGACGGTCTGCAGGGCCCTGGGTTCCTATGCCGACCGAGACATCCGCGTACATTTCGTCTCCAATATCGCGCCGAGCGATCTCGCCTCCAAACTGAAAGTGCTCGATCCGCGGACCACACTGTTCGTGGTTGCCTCCAAAAGTTTCAGTACGCAGGAGACCCTGGCCAACGCCCACTCGGCCCGCCGCTGGTTCCTGCAAAGTGCGCCGGGAGAAGAGGCCATTGCCAGGCATTTCGTCGCGGTATCTACCCACACCGAGCGCGTGCGCGCTTTCGGCATTGATCCCGACAACATGTTCCCGATCTGGGATTGGGTTGGGGGGCGTTACTCCCTCTGGTCGGCCATTGGCCTGCCGATCGCCCTTTTTCTCGGCATGGATCGGTTCAAGAGGCTACTCGAAGGGGCGCATGCACTCGACGAGCATTTCCGCCTGAATACCGGGCGTGACAATCTGCCCCTGATTCTGGGCCTGCTCGATGTATGGAATGCCAGTTTCCTCGGCTCAGATTCGATCGCGATCTTCCCGTATGGCACCAGGTTGGGTTTTCTGCCTGCTCATTTGCAGCAGGTGATGATGGAATCCAACGGCAAACGGGTGCGCGTCGACGGTCAGGCAGTCGACTCCCATACCAGCGCGGTGCTGTGGGGCGGTCTCGGCACCAATGGCCAGCACGCCTTCTACCAGCTGCTCCATCAGGGCACTCGTCTGATCCCATCTGATTTTATCAGTGCCATACGGACCCACTCGCCAATCGGCAGTCAGCAGCGCCAGCTGCTTGCCAATCTGGTAGCGCAGAGCCGCGCGTTGATGCTCGGGCGCAGCCAGAAAGAGGTCGAGGCCCAGATGCGGGCCGAGGGTGCGGACCAGGAAACGATCGAGCGGATCGCACCGCACCGGGTCTGTCCGGGCGGACAGCCATCGAACACGATCCTGTTCCCGAAGATGACCCCCGAAGCGGTCGGGGCACTGCTTGCCCTGTACGAGCACCGGGTATTCGTGGCCGGTGCCGTCTGGCAAATCGACTCATTTGACCAGTGGGGTGTGGAGCTTGGCAAGCAGATGACGGCCGAGATCGAGTCTTTTATCGGTACCGATCGGCCCGACGAGGCGTTCGATGGTTCGACGCGATGGCTGCTCAACCAGATTCGCGAGCATTGGCAACCGGAGCAGAATGCCGAGGACTGGTAAGAACGGCTGGCGTCAAGATATGGCGCTGCCTCAGCGACGAATGGCAACGCATGACGGCAAGGGTAGAATCGCCCATTTTGTTGGTCACTCTCTGCCTGTTTTCCTTCCGAGCTTTTGTTCCAGCTCTCCGTTCCAGGCTATCTGTTCCAAGCTATCCGTATCTAGGGGTGCTCTTGCGTGAACATTCTCTATCTCGACTCGTCGACCGAGGCCTGCACCGTGGGCGTGGCGGTCGATGATGTGATGCTGACCGATTTCGAATACGCACCAAGGGGGCATGCCCAGCGCTTGATGCCGATGGCGGAGGCCCTGCTGGAGCGGGCGGAAATCGGCTTCTCCGATCTTGACCTGGTGGCCTTCGGTCGTGGTCCGGGATCGTTCACGGGTGTGCGTATCGCCACCGCCATGGCTCAGGGCATTGCTATCAGCCTCGATCTGCCGATGGTAGGAATCTCCTCGCTCGAGTGCCTGGCACTCGGGGCGTGGCGACGTTACCGGGAAGCCAGTGATGTGGAGCAGATAGTGGGCGAGGAGGTGGAAATCTGGGTCGCCATCGATGCGCGCATGGGCGAGATCTACCGTGCCGTCTACCGGATAGAACCCGATGGCGACTGGGTGATCAAGCTGGCCGAGGCCGTTTCAGCCCCTGAGTTTCCTGGGATAGAGCGTCTTGGGACAGAGTCTCCTGGAGCAGCATCGGCCCCGGTGCTGGCTTGCGGTAGTGGCTTCGGGCGCTACCCGGAGTTGGCGAGATCCGCAGCCGTTGTCCGCTGTGAGCCTGACGCGCTTCCGCATGCACAGGATGCACTGGAACTTGTCGCTCGAACGTCGGCGAAAGACTGGATTTCTGCTGACAGGGCCGTGCCTCACTACCTCAGAGATAACGTGGCCGGATGAGGTACTGATTAAGGAAGCTCGGCGATCCGACCATCTTGTTTGGCGCAGATTGATTGCTCAGTCTTGATTGGCATGAGCCAAACATGTCTGTATTCTTGGACGCATGGACGATAGCGAAGCAATCAATAGCTTTTCTGCCCTGGCCCAAAAAACACGGTTGGCCGCCTTTCGTTTGCTGGTGCGCAATGAGCCGGAGGGCCTGCCGGCAGGCGAGATCGCACGAGACCTGGATGTGCCGCACAACACCATGTCGGCCCATCTTGCGGTGCTGGCACGTGCCGGTTTGGTCGTTTCTCAGCGTCAGGGCCGCTCGATCATTTACCGCGCGAATCTCGATCACATACAAGAAACCGTGCGTTTTCTCGTCCGCGATTGCTGTGGCGGGCACCCGGAAGTCTGCCAGCCATTGCTGGACTCATTGGTCGAATGTACCCCGCCGCCCAAATAACTGAGAGACCTGATCCATGCCCCCGTTGATCTACTACAACCCCGATTGCGGCACGTCGCGCAATACGCTGGCCATGATAAAAGCATCCGGCGAGACACCGGAAATCATCGAGTATCTCAAGAGCCCACCGTCGCGCGAGCGTCTGACCGCACTGCTTGATGAAATGGCGATGCCACCACGTGATCTGTTGCGGCGCAAGGGCACGCCTTATGACCAGCTCGGCCTTGATGATCCGTCCTTGAGCGACGACCAGCTTATCGATGCCATGCTGGCACACCCCATCCTGATCAACCGACCGATCGTGGTGACTGATCTGGGTGTGCGTTTGTGTCGGCCCTCCGAACGGGTTCTGGACTTGCTGGCCTCCCCAGTCGAAATTTTCACCAAGGAAGACGGCGAAGTCGTCACGTACTCGAAGGAGCGCTGATTGTGCATGGATGATTTTTCGATCTACCCGGTATCGATCCGGTGAGGTCGAGTCAGAGCACGGCGCATGTTCAGGTACCAGAATCGCTCGCACTGTGGCCGGAAGGCGCGCTGTGGGTCAGTCCGGGATGACCGACGTGGATAGTCGCCACGGAGGCTTCTGTCGGTAACCGGAACTTCCATGTAGTCAATCAGCTCCAGGTTTTGGGCCGCTGCATTTCTCTTTTCTCCGGACTTTCATCATGCTGGCACTCGCCATATTCATGGTCACGCTCGTGCTCGTCATCTGGCAACCGAAAAACCTGGGAATCGGCTGGAGCGCGCTGGGTGGCGCGACGGTCGCCCTTGCCACGGGTGTGGTGCACTGGGCCGACGTCGGCGTCGTCTGGGATATCGTCTGGGATGCGACGTTCACCTTCGTCGCACTCATCATCATTTCGCTGATTCTTGATGAAGCCGGTTTTTTCTCGTGGGCGGCACTGCATATCGCCCGTTGGGGCAACGGGCGCGGACATCTGCTGTTTCCGTTGATTGTGCTGCTGGGGGCCGTGATCGCCGCATTCTTCGCCAATGACGGTACCGCGCTGTTGCTTACGCCTATCGTCATCGCGATCCTGCTGCGGCTGGAATTCTCTGCCTCGGCAGCGTTGGCCTTTATCATCGCCACCGGATTCATTGCCGATACGGCCAGTCTGCCGCTGGTGATCTCCAACCTGGTCAATATCGTCAGCGCGAATTTCTTCGATGTGTCGTTCAACCGCTACGCTGCGGTCATGGTGCCCATAAATCTGGTCTCGATCGCCGCCACGTTGGGCGTGCTCTGGCTGGCCTTTGGGCGGCGCATTCCTTCGCGTTATCCGCTAGAGGTGCTGGACCAGCCGGCCAGCGCGATCATTGATCCTTACGTGTTTCGTGCAGCGCTGCCCGTGCTCGCCGGTCTGCTCATGGCTTATTTCGTTCTGGCCGCCTGGCAGGTGCCGTTTTGTCTCGTGGCCGGAGCCGGGGCAATCGTGCTCATGGCCATTGCCGGCCGCTGGTGGCGCGGTGGCGATGGCGCGGTCGTCCCGCTTGGCCCAATCCTGCGGAACGCGCCTTGGCAGATAGTGCTGTTTTCGATCGGCATGTATCTCGTGGTCTACGGCCTGGGACAGGCCGGACTGACAGATTACGGCGCGGCAATACTCAATTGGCTGGGGCAGCAGGGCGTGTTCGTGGCCACGCTGGGCACAGGTTTTCTTGCCGCGTTTGTCGCCTCAATCATGAACAACATGCCCTCCACACTTGTGGGTGCCCTGGCGATCGAACAGGCGCATGTTCCGGCGTTGACGCGCGAACTGATGGTGTATGCCAACGTCATCGGCAACGATCTCGGCCCAAAATTCACACCGATTGGCAGCCTAGCGACGCTGTTGTGGCTGCATGTATTGGCGGGCAAAGGTTATCGGATTGGTTGGGGGCAGTATATGAAAGTCGGTCTCATACTGACGCCACCGGTTTTACTGGCGACCTTGGTTGCATTGGCAATCTGGTTGCCGTTCATCTCGACGTAGACGCCATTATCTATTTGATTTGCGCCACCTGTCAGGTTCCCGGCAGATTGACCGGTTTTTTCTGATAACAGCTCGGGGCAACTCCGCTGCCGCGGACCTGATTAGCGTACGATTTTCCGTTTCGTCAGTTGAGGTGGATTCGACTGGCTGATGCCTGTCAGGTGGGCAAAAAAATACCTCCGAAAGGGAATAACGACACCAGGCAGTGGGATCGAGATCCAACTGTCTGGGCGGACCCTTGGCGGAGGGTTGTCTGTGCCGGCGGAATTTTTACTGGATGTTGCCGCAGGCGGTGACCTTGTCACCATCTTTGATGGCGATCGAGAGCGGTCGACCCATCAGTTCAGTGAGCTTGATATCGATCTGCCCGGTTGACTCACCGTCCGCGATATCAGCAAGCTCGAACTCCGGGTCATGGTTGAAGGCGAACTCGGGCGGAGCGTTTTCGGTGTTCTCCACGTAGCGGCAGACGCCCTCATGGATACCGACCGACATGCCGTCGGCATTCTTCGCAGTCACCGTGACATCCATCTGGTCATTCTTCGGGACAAAGATCACCGTGCCAGAGACCCCTGAGTCCCCACGGTCAAAGATCGCTGCCTGGTACCCCTCGTACTTGTTGTCTGCCGCCAGGGTCGGTGCGCTAAGCCCGAACGACAAGCCCGCGACGGCGCTGGCGATGAGTAGTTTCTTCATGCGATCTCCTCGACATTATCTTGGTTGAATTGATTGCTGGGCATGCGGTGTTCCGGATGAGATCGGTATCGCTGCCTTAGCCTGGCCAGAATAGTAGGATACTTGCTTTGAGTTGCAAAGTAGTGGGCCGATGACGGGTGAATTTGAGAGCGCTTGGGCACGCCGGCCGACATGGTACGCTCTGGACGCTGGGCGCGGCAGGATCCAGTGACAACAAGGGCCGCGTATGGCAAGGCCTTGCTGAGGAATCCGTTCCGCATGAAGCTCTATCTGTTGATCGGTCTGGCTGGCGCCCTGGGCGCCATGGCACGCTTTTTCGTCACCTCGGTGCTGATGCAGGCTGCCGGGCGCGGCTTTCCCTGGGGCACGCTCAGCGTGAATGTCATTGGTTCAGCCCTGGTGGGCTTTCTCGGGATCTGGCTGGTTGCCCGCTGGCAGTGGCCGATGGAGTACAGATTGGCCGTGTTGGTCGGGTTTCTCGGTGCGTTCACCACCATGTCCGCGTTTTCCATCGATACCTTGGCCCTTCTCGAACGTCAACAGTGGCTAGCGGCGTTTGGCTACGCCACTGGCACGGTGATTATCTGCCTGCTGGCCGCGCGAGGCGGCATGCTCATGGCCGAACGGCTGACTAGTTGAGTCCGAATCTGATGGCCGAGACGCTTAAAAAACGCATCCTGACATGGGCGCAAGAACTCGGGTTTACGGACGCTCGCGTGTCGGATATCGACCTGTCGGCCTACGAGACCGGGTTTGAGCAATGGCTCGAGGCTGGCCACGCCGGCTCGATGTCATTTCTTGCCCGTCACGGGCTGCTGCGATTCCGTCCCGAAGAGCTGGTACCTGGCACTCGCCGGGTACTGATAGTCAGTCGCGATTACTTGCCGCCGGAATCATCAGGGCCGAGGCAGGTGCTGACCGACCCGGCGAAAGGTTACATCAGCCGCTACGCCTTGGGGCGGGATTATCACAAGCTGGTACGCAAGCGGTTAGCCCAATTGGCGCGCCGCATCAGCGATGAGGTGGGGCCGTTTACCTATCGGGCATTCTGCGATTCGGCCCCAGTCTACGAAACTGGGTTGGCCGAACGAGCCGGGCTCGGCTGGAAGGGCAAGCATTCTCTGGTGCTCAATCGGAGTGGTGGATCGTGGTTTTTTCTCGGTGCGTTGTTTCTCGACCTCGATCTGCCTGTCGACGAGCCGGTGGGCGACCACTGTGGGTCGTGCACGGCCTGTATCGATGTCTGTCCCACCGGCGCGATCATCGACGATGGGGTAGTGGACGCCCGGCGGTGCATCTCCTACCTCACCATCGAGGCCGATGAAGATATTCCTGAATCGTTGCGCCCGCTGATGGGCAATCGGATCTACGGCTGTGACGACTGCCAGCTCGTCTGTCCGTGGAATCGTTTCGCCCGACTGACAGGAGATGCCGACTTTCATGCCCGCCATGGCCTTGATGCACCTGATTTGGTGGCGCTGTTTCGCTGGGACGAGGCGACCTTCCTGACACGCACCGAAGGGTCGGCGATCCGTCGCATCGGTTGGCGGCGATGGCGACGCAATCTGGCGGTGGCATTGGGGAATTTGCCACGTGAGCATGAGAGCGCTCAAGAGGCAGTCGAGGTGCTTGGCAAGGCGTTGGGGGAAGCGGGCGATCAGGTCGATCGCCATATTCGCTGGGCGCTCGTCCGGCTGACTGACGGATGATTAACTAGACGTAACCGCTCGACTGCACGCAGTCACAGCCGCAGGCTTGGAGGCAAGAAGCGGCAGCCACGCCCTGGCCGAGATCAGATGCGTTCCGCCATCTCTTTGGCATTGCCAATATAGTCGGCCGGCGTCATGGCAGCGAGCCGCTCCCGGGTTTCGGCCGGTAGTTCGGCGATGCCCTCGATGAATGCCCGCATCGCCGGTCCGTCCACACGCTGGCCGCGTGTCAGCGCCTTGAGCTTTTCGTATGGCTGGTCGACGCCGTGACGGCGCATGACCGTCTGAACGGCTTCGCCAAGCACCTCCCAGTTTTCGTCCAGCTCGGCGGCGAGGCGATCGACATCGAGTTCGAGCTTCGAAAGCCCCCTGGCCAACGATCGGTAGGCGATCAGCGAGTGACCCAAGCCCACGCCCAGCGTACGTAGCACGGTGGAGTCGGTCAGGTCGCGCTGCCAGCGGCTGATGGGGAGTTTGCGTGCCAGATGCGCCAACACGGCATTGCCGACGCCAAGGTTTCCCTCGGCATTCTCGAAGTCGATCGGATTGACCTTGTGCGGCATGGTCGAGGAGCCGACTTCGCCCTCGACCAGACGCTGCTTGAAGTGGCCCAGGGCGATCTGTCCCCAGATGTCACGGGCAAAATCGAGCAGGATGGTGTTTGCCCGTTCGATGGCATCAAACAGCTCGGCGATGTAGTCATGCGGTTCGATCTGGATGGTATAGGGATTGTGCACAAGGCCCAGGCCCTCGACGAATCGCTTGGAAAAAGCCGGCCAGTCCACCTCGGGATAGGCGGCCAGGTGGGCGTTGAAGTTGCCGACCGCACCATTGATCTTGCCCATCAGCTCGACTGCGGCGATCTGATGACGCTGACGCTCGAGACGAGCGACCACATTGGCGAATTCCTTGCCGATGGTCGAGGGCGAGGCGGGCTGGCCGTGGGTGCGCGAGAGTAGCGATACGGCGGCCCATTCGTGCGCCATCTTGCGTAGCGTCTCTACCAGAGCATCGATCTCGGGCAGGATCACTTCTTCGCGGGCCTTCTTGAGCATCAGGCCGTAGGCGAGGTTGTTGATGTCCTCGGAGGTGCAGGCGAAGTGGAAGAATTCGCTGAGGCGCGCCAGTCGTGGATGGTCGGCGACTTGCTCCTTGAGGAAATACTCGACCGCCTTGACGTCGTGATTGGTGGTCGCCTCGAACTCCTTGACCCGCAAGGCGGCCTGGACATCGAAAGAAGCGGCGATGGCGTCCAGCGAGCCGCGATCCTCGTCGCTCAGGGCCGGCACCTCGGCGATAAGGGGCTCATCGGCCAAGGCCTTGAACCATTCGATCTCGACCAGCACCCGATATTTGATCAGGGCGTACTCACTGAAGCATTCAGTCAGCTCGCGGGTCTGTCGGGCATAGCGGCCGTCTAGCGGCGAGATGGCAGTCAGGGCGAATGCGGCCTGGGAATTAGCGGTCATGTAGGTTCCTGTTCGAATCGGTTTCCGGGGCGGGGCGATCGATGGCCCCAAAGCGTCGGTAACGGGTCCGGAGGCCTGTGGCACAGCTCCGGTGTCTTGTTCGAGATTATGCGGTTGGGTCGGCGGGGTGCCAAATGCTCCCGGACTTTACCCGAGCTGCCCAGCTTGTCCGGGTAAAACCCGGGGCAGGCGCGTCAGCTGGCGTCTGGGCGGGCCAAAGCCTCGTGCAGCACCCGGGTCAGCTCCCTGAGTACGTCCAGGGTCAGGCGCTGTTCGGCTTCCAGTCGGGTCGCGGGATCATCGAGGCCGTCGTCGTCAAACTCGTCGTCGAGCGTGTCCACTGCCTTGACCTTGGTCAACTGTCCATCCGCTCGGATGGTAAAGCGTAGCCGGTCGCGCCAGACAAGTTCCAGCTGCTCGACCGTCATGCCGTCACGCAGATGGGCCAGGACATTTTCATCCGGCAGCCCCAGCCGGGTCACGGTGATGCTGCCGCCATCACGCGACTCGAGCAGCTTGGCCGAGTCACCCAGCTCGAACTCGGCCGGAGGGCCTTCCAGCAGCCAGCGCGACAGCCGGCTGCTGTGCTCTTCCGACCCGAAGGCCGGCGTGACCCGCCATTGCCCCAGCGTCTCACGCAGCAGCGAATTGATCTGGCTGTTGCGTTTTTCCGCCGCATTGGCGAGCCACACCTGCTTGTTGCGGGTGTCGATGATCACGCGGGTCTCGGCCTGGCGCGGGAAGGCCTGTGGCAGCAGTTCGAGCAGGGCATCCTCGCGTGCCTGGCGGATTTCGTCACGGGACGGCTCGTCCTTATTGAATTCTTCGGCCAATTTCTTGGCGGCATGGTCCTGGATGACCCGTGGCGGGACGGCGCGCTCCTCTCGCCGAAACAGCAGACCGAAGGCGCCATCGGTTTCAATCGCCAGCGCTTCAGCGATCACCGGAGCCCATCCCATCGACTCGACCTGTTGTGACAGGGTGGGGGCGAAATGCTTCTCGGCCAGCTGTTCGGAAAGTGTCTCGAGCGATGGTTGCGGCCAGTCAGCAAGGTCGAAGGCGGCAATCTGCGAAAAGAGCATGGCGTCGGCAACTCCCGGGAAACAGTTGGGCATTTTTCTCGGCGGCGCCGCCGTGCTGGGCAGGCCCCGTCCGTGATCGTATGGGCGCGCATTATGCCTGATGCAGGCCGATTGCGCTTGATGCAGACCGGCATTGCTTGGCCGGAACGGAGGCGGAAAATGCTTGCGTGCTGCTATGCTGGGCCTCTGAATGACCTCGGTTACGCCCCCCCGGCTGGGCAACGTGGCGGCCATGTGTGGGATGGGTCGCTCCGACATCATTCAAACGACATGACAGCATCCATTTCCAACCGTTATTCCATCAGTTATTAGATATTAGCCAGGGCCACCATGACCGAAAGCCAAGCGCAGACCATTCACCTCGCCGACTACCGTCCCCCCGATTACCTTGTCGATCAGGTCGATCTGACCTTCGAGCTCGCCCCGCGGGGGACACAAGTCGTATCCGAGCTCAGCTGCCGGCGTAATGGCCAGCATGGCGCGCCGCTGTGGCTGGATGGTGATGAGCTTGAGCTGGTCTCGGTGGCGCTCGACGGCGAGATCTTGTCGTCATCGGCCTACGAGCAGCACGAGAATGGCTTGTCGATTCCGGATGTACCCGAGCGATTCACCGTGACGATCACTGTTCGCATCAACCCGATCGAGAACACCACACTTGACGGTTTGTACCAATCGTCAGGCACCTTCTGCAGCCAATGTGAGCCGGAAGGCTTTCGCCGCATCACTTTCTTCCCCGACCGGCCGGATGTGCTCAGCCGCTACCGGGTCACCCTGATTGCCGACAAGGCAAGTTGCCCGGTGCTGCTGAGCAACGGCAACTCGGTCGAGCAGCGTGACCTCGATGATGGTCGGCACCTGGCCGTGTGGGAGGACCCGTTTCCCAAGCCGTCCTATCTGTTCGCTCTGGTGGCCGGCGATCTTGAGTCAATCCATGACCAGTTCACCACGCGTTCGGGCCGCACCATTGATCTGGGCATCTACGTCGAGGCGCACAACATCGATCGCTGCGACCACGCCATGCGGTCGCTGATCAAGTCGATGCTCTGGGACGAGGAAACCTACGGCCGGGAATACGATCTGGACGTGTTCAACATCGTCGCCGTCGACGATTTCAACATGGGCGCGATGGAGAACAAGGGGCTGAACATCTTCAACTCCAAGTTCATCCTGGCGCGCGCGGAAACGGCCACCGATCAAGATTATGAAGGGATCGAATCGGTGGTGGCCCACGAGTACTTCCACAATTGGTCGGGCAACCGCGTTACCTGCCGCGACTGGTTCCAGCTCTCGCTCAAGGAAGGATTCACCGTCTTCCGCGATCAGGAGTTTTCGGCAGACATGGGGTTGCGGGCGGTCAAGCGCATCCAGGAGGTCAACCTGCTGCGCCAGGTCCAGTTCGCCGAGGATGCCGGGCCGCAGGCGCATCCGGTCCAGCCCAAGGAATACCAGGAGATCAACAACTTCTACACCACCACGATCTACAACAAGGGAGCGGAAGTGGTGCGGATGTGGCGTAATCTCTTGGGCTGGGAGGCCTTCCGGCGCGGTGCCGATCGCTATTTCGAGCGCTTCGATGGTCAGGCGGTCACCATCGAAGACTTCATCGACACCATGGCCGAGCAGGCCGATTTCGACACTACCCAGTTTCGTCGCTGGTACGACCGGGCCGGCACGCCGGCGGTACATGTGCACAAGCGGCTTGAGGGCAATGAGCTGGTGGTTGATTTCGAGCAAGAAATCCCAGCGGTAGCCGGCCAGTCGGATGACGACCCGTTCCTGATCCCGATGCGGATTGCAGCTTTCGGGGCCGATGGCAAACCGTTGCCCCTGCAACTATTGCCCCCGGAACCGCTGATCCCGGGCGAGCCGGATGGCGAGGGCAGCGCTGAATGCCTGGTGGTGCTGAACCAGCGTCGTGAGCGGCGGCGTTTCGGCCTGCCGGCCGGATCCGCCATGCCGGTGCTGTCGCTGAATCGCGGCTTTACCGCGCCCGTCAAGATAGAGCACGCTTTTGATGAGGCGGATCTGGCGCTGCTGGCCGCCAGCGATACCGACGAGTTCAATCGATGGGATGCGTATCAGCGGCTGGTGTTGCAGACACTGGTCGGTCGGGTGCGCGAGGCCGAGGAATATGGCGAGTGGCGGCAAACAACGTTGCCCGAGGGGCTCAGTACAGCATTCGGCCGGTTGCTGCATGCGGCATTCGACACCGTTGACCCAGCCGACCCGAGACTGGTCGCCGAATGTCTGGCGTTGCCAACCGAGAATTACATCGCCGAGCAGTTCAGCCGAGATATCCCGGTGGATCTGATCCATCACGCTCGGATCGAGCTGCGTGAGCAACTGGCGAACAAGTGGTCCCAGACCCTGATGCTGGTCTACAAGAAGGCCGCCATCGAGGGCGAGTACCGCTACGATGGCGATGATATTGGGCGTCGGGCCTTGCGTGCCGAGGCGCTCAGCTACCTCAATGCGCTCGACCATCCCGCATGGCGGCGCCTGGCCACCGAGCAGCTGCGCGAGGCCGACAACATGACCGAGCGCTTCAACGCACTCAGTGCGTTAGCTGTTCGCCCAAGCGTCGAGCGGGACGACGCGCTGGAATCCTTCGCCAACGAGTGGGCCGACGATCCGCTGGTGATGGACAAGTGGCTGGCACTGCGCGCCGGCATAGTCGAGCCAGATGATCGCCGGACACTCGCCGCGCTCGAGTCTCATCCAGCGTTCTCGTTGCGCAATCCGAACCGGGTGCGTGCCTTGATCGGTACATTCTCCCGGGCCAATCCGGTCGCCTTCCATGCGGAGTCGGGTTCAGGGTACCGCTGGGTTGCTGACAAGATCATCGAGATCGATGGATTCAATCCGCAGATCGCGGCACGCATGGCCACGGTGTTCAGCCGCTGGCGTCGTTATGACGGCGCACGTGCCGGCTGGATGCGCAGTGAACTTGAGCGGATGGTCGCCCGTCCAAAATGCTCAACCGATTTGGCAGAAATTGTTGGCAAGGCGCTGAAATAAAACATAGTTTTTAGGATGGTTTTCTGGGGATGTTTTCCTGGGATGTTTTTCTGGGGCAGCCACGACCCTTCGCCCATCCGGGTGGCAGTGAGGGAGGGCCAATGCCAGGGTCGTCCTGTGTGCTCGATTTTATGGAATGCCAGTTCACGAGTCATGGGTTTCGAGATGGTTTTGTACTTTCAGAAAACAGAAAAACCGGCACTTGGCCGGCCTTTCTCATGCTCCCAGGGGAGCTCGCGGGAGTGCTTAGTAGCGTGAGCCGAAGCCGCCGCGATCGTTGTTGCGCTCACGTGGGCGCGCTTCGTTGACGGTGATGTTGCGGCCATCCATGTCCGAACCGTTCAACGCCTCGATAGCCTGCATGCCGGCATCTCTGTCGGTCATTTCGACGAAGCCGAAACCCTTGGAGCGACCAGAGGCCATGTCCATGATCACTTTGGCAGACTTGACTTCACCATAGGCTTCAAAGGCGGCCTGGAGGCCCTGGTCATCCTGGGAGTAGGGCAGGTTGCCCACATAAATATTGATCATCTCGAAAACAAACTCTCAAAATCGTGCTGATATGAGGACCGATCGAGGCATTCAGCACGCAGGCGCCTCGGTCAGATGAAAACCGACGAACGCATCCGCTGGTCGGTGATTTTCATGCGCTCGACAGTAACCGATCTGAATGTGAACGCAAGCGATATCCAATCAGGCTCCAGGGAAGCTCTGCCCAGAAGTTCTGCCCGAATCGCAGGCGACATCAGGCGACATGATGGCTCTAATACAGGCCTTGATCTTGAAGTTGCGGTATCGGGAACATGATGCTCGTGTTGGAATGAGATCTGTTTTGAATGGGACTTGCCATGTTTTACCTGTCCCGGCATCCACCGGCATGGAATTCGTCCGAGTCGATCGAGGTTAGCCGTGAATATCAGTTTTTCCCGCGACCAATATAATCAGGGTCGCCATTTTCTTGCTCGCCATGGTCGCCTTGGGCAGCTGCTGGTTACCCTGATTGCTGGATTGTCCTGGTCGCTGTCTACGAACCTGGCAGCGTCAGAGAGGCTGCATATCGGGGAGTGGTATGACTCGCAAGGCCGGCCCGTCGCCGAATCGCAGCTGCGTGATCGCTTGAATGAAGTCGACACCCTGTTGTTGGGGGAGGTGCATGACGCTCGGGATGTGCACCGCAAACAGCTAGAGCTGCTTGAGGCCGTGGGGCAACCCGTTGTGCTCGCGCTGGAACAACTGGATCTTGCCGCAGCAGATCCGGGGGCCATTGGGCACGGTGACCTGTCCGGGACACCATCAGCCCGGGAACGGGCTGAGCAGGCTGGATTCGACGCCGATGGCTGGGGATGGGAGCACTACGGCGGACTGTTCGAACTGGCGACCAGGCAGCATTGGCCGCTATGGGGAATCAACCTGCCGCGTGACCAGGCCATGGCAGTGGCTCGGTCTCAGGAAGCGGATTGGCAGCATAGGCTGGATGCGAATCATCTCAAGGTTATCAAGCGGGTCAGCCCGGATCTTTCCTTGCCCAGTCCGCAGCAAGAAAGCCTTTTGGCGGATCTGAAAACAGCTCATTGCGGCCGCGTATCGGGAGATCTCTTGGCAGGGATGCTGCGTGCCCAGGTCGCTCGCGACATCTTGATGGCCAATGCGCTGGCCGACGCGCACCGCGCCTATCCAGGGCACTTGATCGTAGGTGTGATGGGCAATCAGCACGCGCGGGTCGATCGTGGCGTGGGTTACTGGCTGTCGCGCCCGGACGGGGCCGATGCGGGGGAGGTGCTATCGATCGGCATGCTGCCCATCGATACGATTGACCAACTGTCGAAAGCCGCTGCAGCCTATGGCTTCGCCTGGGATTTCGTCTGGATCGCCCCTGCGGTCGAGCGAGACATTGATTGCGGACGGTAACTCATGGTGCGGCACTGACAAGCATCAGATCGAGTTAGCGTTGTGCTGGGCTTGGAAACTGGAACGACAACGAGCTGGGTGGCCGAAGTCGTAGCCAACCAACGAAGATAAAGAAGGATCGAAGATGAAGAAGCATTTGTTGGCACTCCCCGTCGGCGTCGCCCTCGGCCTCTCCCCGCTGGGCGTCATGGCGGCCAACGCAGAGACGACGAATATCGAGAAGATCATGCAGGAACTCGAAGCACTCAAGCAGCGGGTCGAAACCTTGCAGGGCGAGCTCGAGAAAGAACGTGCGCGCAACGACGAGATAGCCCAGACCCAGAAAGAACAGGCCCAGCAAGAACAAGCCCGGAAAGAGTCGGCTGAGCAGGTTGTCACTGCGGGCAAGGAGGCCGAGAGCACCAAGCCGGATATCCGGCTTGGTGGGGCGGTGCGCTTCAATTACACCGTGAACGAAAATGACGAGGATCAGAGAGATCGCGGTGGCGACATGAGGTTTGATACCGTTCGTCTGGGCTTCGACGGCGAGATCGATGATGTGATCCTGTCGGCCGAATGGCGCTGGTATGAGTACATGTCAGTCATCCACCATGCCTGGGTCGGTTACGAGTTCAGCGATGACTTGAACGCGCGTGCGGGTATCTTCCAAATACCGTTCGGTGTGCTGCCGTACAACTCGCACAGCTTCTACTTTTCGTCGATGTTCTACGTGGGCCTCGAGGACAACTACGATTTCGGCATCGGATCGACCTATACCCCGGGTGATTGGCGTCTTGACCTGGCCTTCCTGAAAAATGACGAGCGCGGCGGTTCCAGCCCTGAGTCCTACTCCGCGAATGTCATCGGTTACGACGGCGACCGGGGCGGAACCGAGGCGGTCAACAGCTTGGTGGCACGAGCCGAGTACGATTACACCGTCGGCGACAACCTGAGCATAAAGCCGGGGGCATCGCTCAAGTACGGTCAGCTCAACGGCGGTCGAACTGGCAGCGATGGTGATTACTACGCCGCTGCCGCTCATCTGGTGGCCGACTATGATCGGTGGAACCTGCAGTTGCAGTATTCGGACTGGAAATACGATCTTGATGACCCCACTGCCGAATTCATCAATTACGGCTATTACAACGCAATGTATACCGGACCACTGTCCGCACGAGCGGTCACGGCGAACATCGCCTATACAATGCCGGTCAACTGGGGGCCGATTTCCTCGCTGCGCTTCTATAACGACTACAGCCTCATTTTCGACAAGAACAATGATTACAAGAACACCTACATGAATGTTACCGGCATGTCCGTGGGTGCCGGCGGGGTTTATGCGTATTTCGATATCATCAACGGCAAGAACCAGCCGTTTGTCAGTGGCGGAACAGCGGCCTTGACCGGTGAGGCGGACAGCAACACCATCTACAACATCAACATCGGTTATTACTTCTGACGAGCTGACCACGCCAAGGATGTTCTGCACGGGAACAGGCGGGCAGTCATAATCCGTGGCAACCGATAACGACCGACCTGCCAGTGACGGATGAGGAGACGATGGAAGCAGAAGTCCAGGAAATACGGGAGCACCTGCGGCAATTTCCCCCGTTCGACCGACTGGATGACGAATGGCTGGACGAGATCGCCTCACAGGTGGAAGTCGTCTATTACCGGGATGGGGCGACGATTCTGGAGTATGGCGAATCGATTGACGCGCTGTGGTACGTGAGAAGTGGTGCAGTCGAAGTCCGCCGTCACAATGGCGAGCTCTACAACCGACTGAGTGCGGGCGATATCTTTGGGCAGGCTGGTCTGTTGCACAAACGCCGCGTGCGTTTTCCCGCCAAGGCCATCGAGGACACGCTGCTTTACCTGATTCCGGCCGACGTGTTCGATCGTCTTAGCGAGGAAGACGACCATTTCGCCGATTTCGTCGAACTGTCGGGCCCACGGCTGAAGGCCACCGTCGAGCAGGATGAGCATGAGATCGACCTGATGGTCACCCGTGTACGTCGTTTGCTCAGCCGGTCACCAGTCATGATTGACGAGAACAATACCGTCCGCGAGGCGGCCCGGTTGATGACCGAGCAGCAGGTCTCATCCATCCTGTTGCTCGCCGAGTCTTCCGAGGACGACGAGCGCGCGTTTGTCGACAAAGACCACGACCATTGGCGTCTGAGCGGGATATTGACGGATCAGGATCTGCGCATCCGAGTGCTTGCCGCCGGCGAATCGGTGGACACGCGTCTCAAAGAGATCAAGCACGATCGCCTGGTCACGATCCGGTCGGATGAATCGGTGTACGAGGCAATGCTCGCCATGCTGCGCAACAACGTGCATCACTTGCCAGTGCTGTATCGACAGCAGCCGGTTGGCGTGGTGAATTTATCCGACATCGTGCGCTACGAGACCCATAGCAGTCTCTATCTGGTGAGCAACATCTTCAATCAGGGCAGCGTCAAGGGGCTGGTGCGGCTGATGCCGGATGTGCGCGCCGCGTTCCTGAGGTTGGTGGACGAGGGAGCGACCTCGCAGATGGTCGGCGAGGCGATGTCGACCATCGGCCGCAGTTTGATCCGGCGATTGATCGAACTGGCCGAAAAGACACTTGGGCCGGCACCGGTACCGTACTGCTTCATGGTCAACGGCTCAATGGCACGCAATGACCAGACCATCAAGACAGACCAGGACAACGCCTTGATTCTGGACGACTCGTTCGATCCGGAACTGCATGACGAGTGGTTTTTTGCCCTGGCCAAGCATGTCAGCGATGGGCTGGATGCCTGCGGCTACCCTTATTGCGCCGGCGGCATCATGGCGACCAACGACAAGTGGCGCCAGCCGTTGTCCGTCTGGCGCCGCTATTTCAAGGAATGGATCGACGAGCCGGATCCCGAACGGCTCCTCCGCAGCTCGATCTTCTTCGATCTGGAGGCAGTCCATGGCGAGGAGACCTTCGTCGAACAGCTCCAGGATCTGGTTGCACGGCGCGCCAGCCAGAGCCCGCGGTTTCTGGCGGCCATGGCGCGAAACGCGCTCAGCCGCAGGCCGCCACTGGGCTTTTTCCGCACCTTCGTCATGGAGCAGGATGGCAAGCACAATAACTCGATCAACCTCAAGCGACGCGGCACCGCGCCGCTGGTCGACGTCATTCGTGTCCATGCCCTGGCCGCCGGCTCGCGGTCACAGAGTTCCTTCGACCGGCTCGATGACATCATCCAGGCCAACATCCTTCCGGCGGGTCAGGCCGACAAGTTGCGCTACGCACTCGAACTCCTCTCGATAGTGAGGATTCGTCACCAGGCCCATGACCTCAAGCAGCACCGGGCACCAGACAACAACATCGAGCCGGAAAACCTGTCCGCCGAGGAGCGCCACAATCTCAAGGACGCATTTCAAGTGTTGAGCAACGCGCAGAAGTTTCTGCGTTTTCGTTATCCGACGCCGAGTCGCTGATGCGCCGGGGCAATACGACAGGACAAGACATCACCTGGCCGGAGTTTTTCGCCGAGCAGGCGAAGCGTTGTCAGGACCCGACCCTGAGAGCCTTTTATGATGCCGGCCTGCCGGATCCGGACACCCCGATTGACCAGGTCGAGATGGTTGCGCTCGACTTCGAGACCACTGGCATGGATGCGAGGCGTCATGCGATCGTCTCGATCGGCTTGGTGCCTTTCACCATGCATCGCATTCGCCCGGCGGCGGGCCGCTACTGGGTATTGCGCCCACAGAAGCCACTTGATGAGGCCTCGATCTGTTTTCATCGGATCACACACACCGAGGTCGCAAGGGCACCGGATCTGGATATGGTTCTGGACGAGTTGCTGGCACAGCTGGCCGGCAAGATCGTAGTCGTTCATTACCGAGACATCGAGCGTCCGTTTCTTGATGCCGCTGTGCAGGACTATCGGGGCGAGCGCTGCCTGTTCCCGGTGATCGACACCATGAGCCTGGAGGCCGAGCAGGTGCGGCATGGATGGTGGACTCGGTTACGTACCTTTTTCGGCGCCGCGCCGGTATCAATCCGATTGGCAGATAGCCGCAAACGCTATGGCCTACCGGCGTACTCGTCGCATCATGCCAAGCTCGATGCGTTGGCCACCGCGGAGCTGCTGCTCGCTCAGGTGGCGCGGCACTATTCAGCCGAGACGCGGATCGGCGACCTCTGGCGCTGATATCGCCGCTGATACCTGTCTCGGGCGGGCAAGAAAATGGCGGGCCCGTTTTCCTGGCGAGACCGCCTGTCTCATCTGCATGCTGCTGACCATTGGTCCATGGCTCAATGGCGGCGATGGCCAGTAATCAGCCGCTTACGTTCCCCGCGGCTCGCTCATCAATCCCTTGATGATGGCATAGCAGCCGACCAGAAGGACGAAGGTGAATGGCAGGCCGGCGGCCACAACGGCTGACTGAAGTGCTGCCAGGCCACCCCCGATCAACAGGGTGAAAGCGATCGCCCCCTCGAGAACGCCCCAGAACACACGCTGCTGCTTGGGTGCATCGATCTTGCCACCGGCGGCGATGGTGTCGATGACCAATGAACCGGAGTCGGACGAAGTCACAAAAAATATGATCACTAGCACGATGGCAATGAACGAGGTGATTTCCGTCAACGGCAACTGACTCAGCATTTCAAACAATTGCAGCGAGACCTCGGCGTCCTTGACACCCTCGAAGCCTTGTTGCAGCTGCTCGATGGCGGTGGTGCCGAAGGCGGTCATCCAGAACGCCGATGCGATGGACGGGATCAGCAGCACATTGGCGAGAAACATGCGCACTGAACGCCCACGTGAGACGCGGGCAATGAACATGCCGACAAAAGGTGACCAGCTGATCCACCAGGCCCAGTAGAATGTGGTCCATCCATGGGTGAAGTTCGCGTCTTCCCGTCCGAATGGGTTGGCCAGCTGCGGAAACTCGACCAGATACAAGCCGATATTCTTCGCGAATCCGGTGATGATCAGCAGAGTCGGGCCGACAGCGACGACGAACATCAGCAGCAGGAAGGCCAGCACCATGTTGAGTTCCGACAGACGCCTGACCCCCTTGTCGACCCCCGCGATGATGGAGACGACCGCCACCGCCGTGATGGCGGCGATCAGCAGCATCAGCGTGGTCGTGCTGCTCGGGATGTCGAACAGGTAATTCAGGCCCGCAGACACCTGCTGCGCCCCGATCCCCAGCGACGTCGCCAGTCCGAACAGGATGGCGAACACAGCCAGGATGTCGATTATATGTCCTGGCCAGCCCCAGATACGATCCCCGAGCACCGGGTAGAACATCGATCGCATGGTCAGCGGCAGCCCCTTGTTGAAGGCAAACAATGCCAGCGAAAGGGCGACGATGGCGTAGATTGCCCAGGCATGCAGAGTCCAGTGGAAGATCGTGCTCGCCATTGCAAGGTTCAATGCGGCGTTCTGGTCACCCTTGGCCCCCTGCAGCGGCGCCCAGTCGCTTCGGATGTCGCTCGGAGAAAACTGATCACGCATATCCTCCGGCACCGTTGCGTCGATGGCCTCACTCACGGCGGCGGGGGATGAGCCATGCAAATTCAGCGCATTGTTGAACGCATCTCGGCTTTGCCAGCCTTCGGGAACAGCCTCATCCCCAGCGGGGATTTCGCCCTGATAAGTCACGCCGTACTGGATGCCATCATAGGCAGCGCTGTAGTGCGATAGTGGTTGGGATACGCCGTAGAACATCAGGCCGATCCCCATGCCGGCGGCGGACAGCATGGCCAGCCAGGACAGGTAATTGAAGTCCGGTTTCGCTTCAGGCCCGCCAATGCGTACCTTGCCCAATGGCGAGAAAATCAGTGCCAGGCAGAGCAGCAAGAAGATATTGCCTGACAGCAGGAGGAACCAGCTCATCCTGCTGTTGATCCAGTCCCGGGCGGCGCCGAACCAGGCGGTGGTTTGGTCGGGGAATATCAGAGACAGCACCACGAATGCCAGGATGACCAGTGCCGAGAAAGAGAACACCGTGCTGTGGATGTCGATGTCTATCCCCAAGGGAGCGGCCTGATAGTTGTCCTGACCGATCTTGTAGTCGGTATCGATCAGATTGGTCGCCCCTTCTGGCGTCCGGATGCCGATGGTTTCGTCCGGTCTGTCAGGGGAGCTCTCGGGGTTTTTGTCCACGATGGTCACTCCGTTGGTTGTTGTTGGTTAGGGGTCAGGCCGTCTTACTGAAGAAGCAGGAACATCGCCATATTGGAGCGTGCGGACTCGCTTGTTGCAGTTGTCTGACATGATTGCAGTTTCTTGCAATCGATCAAAATCGATTGCAATGCATCTTATTGTTCGGCAGCCGATATAAGGGTTTTCAGGAGCGGCAGACAAGCAAAAAATGACCCGCTCATTGTAGCGGGTCATTTTCCCTGGCTATCCACGAAAACATGGGGTTGTGATGGCGGTGATTTGGCATTCATTTCTATCGAGGTTCGCTCATCAATCCCTTGACGATGGCATAGCAGCCCACCAGCAGGACGAAGGTGAATGGCAGGCCGGCGGCAACAACCGCTGACTGAAGCGCAAGAAGACCACCACCGACCAGCAATGTGATGGCGATTGCCCCTTCGAGGATGCCCCAGAACACACGTTGCGGCTTGGGCGCATCGATTTTGCCGCCGGCCGTGATCGTATCGATGACCAGCGAGCCGGAGTCGGACGAGGTCACGAAGAATACGATCACCAGTACGATGCCAATGAACGAGGTGATTTCAGCCAGAGGCAGCTGACTCAACATCTCGAACAGCTGCAGCGGGACCTCAGCATCCCTGGCCCCCTCAAAACCACCCTGCAACTGCTTGATGGCCGTGGTGCCGAAGGTGGTCATCCAGATGACCGATACGGTCGACGGCACCAGCAGCGCGACGGTGAGAAATTCGCGCACCGAGCGCCCGCGAGAGACGCGGGCGATGAACATGCCGACAAAGGGTGACCAGCTGATCCACCAGGCCCAATAGAACGTGGTCCAGCCAAGCGTGAATCCTGAATCCTCCCGACCGAACGGGTTGGCAAGAAAGGGCAGCTCCGTGAGATAGGAGCCGAGACTCTTGGCCACACCGGTAGCAATTGCCAGGGTTGGTCCGACCATGATGACAAACATCAGCAGCAGGAAGGCCAGCACCATGTTGAGCTCTGAGAGACGTCTGACCCCCTTGTCGACACCAGCCATGATGGAGATGACTGCTACCGCCGTGATGGCGGCGATCAGCAAAACGAGAGTGGTGGTGCCGTCGGGCAGGCCGAACAGGAAACCCAGACCGGCGGACGCCTGCTGCGCCCCAATGCCTAGCGACGTCGCCAAGCCGAACAGGGTGGCGAACACAGCCAGGATGTCGATTATATGTCCTGGCCAGCCCCAGATGCGCTCCCCAAGCACCGGATAGAACATCGATCGCACCGTCAGCGGCAAGCCTTTGTTGAAGGAAAACAAGGCCAGCGATAGGGCCACGATGGCATAGATCGCCCAGGGATGAAGACCCCAGTGGAAGATCGTGGCCGCCATTGCCAGATTGGTAGCCGCACTTGGGTTGCCTTCGGCTGCCCCTAGCGGGGCCGAATCGCTGCGTACACCGCTGTCACCCATTTCAATGCCGGCAAGCGATGTACTGTAGTGGGTCAGCGGCTCAGCGACGCCGTAAAACATCAGGCCGATGCCCATACCGGCGGCGAACAGCATGGCAAACCAGGACATGGTACTGAAGTCCGGTTTGGCCCTGGCGCCGCCAATACGCACCTTGCCCAGGGGCGAGAAGATCAATGCCAGACAGAGCAGCAGGAAAATATTGGCCGACAGCAGGAAGAACCAGCTCAGGTTGTTGTTGATCCAGTCCCGAGTGACGCCGAACCAGTGAGTGGACTGGTCGGGAAGGGCGAGGGCCAGCACCACGAATGCCAGGACCACCAATGCCGAAAACGTGAATACCGCCCCGTGGATGTCGATGCGTATCCCCACGGGACTGGCCTGATAGTTGTCCTGACCGATCCTGTAGTCGGTATCGATCAGTTCGGTGGCCCCCTCCGGTGCCGGGATGCCGACTGCCGTGTCCGGGCTGTCATCAGGAGAGGTTTTGGGGCTGTTGTCCATGCTTGTTGCTCCATCTCCACAGTCAGTTGCTGGATTTGGTGAGGATCGAGCAGACCTGCGTCCTCAGGGCCGAACGAGAAAGACCGATGCCTTGGTGCGTGCGGCTACCTTGGAGCCATTGGCGGGTATGATGGCGTTGAAACGCTTTGGTGGACGGGTGCCCATTACCACCAGATCCGCACCGATTTCCTTGATGGCCTTGATCAGGGTGTCGTCCAGGTCCGCAATTGGATCCGGGCTGTTGTAGACACGCGTTTCCACTTGCTGCTCGCCATCCCCACCACCCGGCGCTTGCTCCTGAGCAAATGCCCTGAGCTTTTGTGCGTATTCTTCGGGGGTTCTTGCGACTTGACTGGGCTGCGAGCTGGTCACACCCACATAGCAAATCGCGGCGTGGTAGTGCTTTGCCATGTCCGCGGCGACGGCCAGCGGTTTTTCCAGCAGGCCAAGGTGAGCAAGGTCTACAGGCACCATTATCTTCTTGTACATACCCATGAATTCCTTAGCGGTTGTCTGCATGGACGTTATCGACCAGTAATGCCCGGGTCAAATAGATACAGCAGCCATCCTCTCCTCATCCCGCGGAGAATTGGGCATGGTTGGCGCTGCCAAAGCGGGTGTATTACCGATTGCCATTCGTAAAGATAATTAGAGGTGAGAAATCAACCGATTATCATCGCTTCCCTAGATGTCAGGTCTCATCGATGGTCTCAAGACGCCAGAGAGGCTGACCGCTGGCGCGGTATTTCCGTTCGAAGAGTGTGATGGGCGGGTTGTCGTCCGGCTCGATCTGGGCCAGGCGCGTTTCACGGCCATGAAATGCCAGTGCGATAGCCAGTTCTTCAAGATAGATACGCCAGTTGCTGCGAGATTCGATCCGACCACCGAGCGCGACGAAAAAGGGAAACACGGGATGGGCATGGAAACGTCGCTTGAGGTGGCGCGCTTTTGGCTCCGGGTTGGGATAGAGCAGATAGTGCTGAGCAGGGCGCCAGTTGGCCTCATCGGCCAGGCGCCAGAAGTCGATCAGATCAGCGCGTACCAGCAGGCAGTTCGTCGGCGTGTCGTCACGATGTCGCGTCAGGCGGTCGGCGGAGCGGTCGATGCCGATCACCAGATGATCGGGATGCTGTCGGGCCAGTTCCCGGCTGCTGTCCCCGGTGCCGCAACCGGAATCCAGGATCAGTGGCTGGCCTTCGCTGTGGACTCGGTCGGCCACCTGGTCGAAGGCAATGCGATTGTAGTCGGCGATCGGCTTGTCGAATCCCCGCCGGGCATGCCGAGCCACCTGGGGGAGAAGATCGTCATGCGGGCCGGTTTGGGTGGAGGACACCCGGCGCGAGTTACCGAGGCCAGTGGTGCCGAGCAAGGCGTCATTGTTCTCGCCATGTCCCGGCCGCTCAATTGTCATCGACGGTGTGGCGATCGATGGGCAGCCGACGGACCCGGTCGCTGAGCAGGATGCCCGCCCAACGTGTCTGCGGACTGGAGTCGAGGGCAAGTTTCGCGATCATGGTCAGCGGCACGGCCAGCAACATGCCCACCGGACCGAAGACCCACCCCCAGACAAGCAGCGAGATCAGCACGATCACCGGTGACAGACCAAGGGTTCGTCCCAGCAGACGTGGCTCAAGGATGCTGCCGATCGCGATATTGACGACCAGGTACAACGTCCCGACCAACAGGATATCGAGCGCTGAACCACCGACTATGGTGATCAACAGCGCGGGAATGGCGGCGATGAACGAGCCGATGGTGGGGATGAAGTTGAGCAGTCCGGCCACGATGCCCCAGAGAATCGCGAAATCAACGCCGATCCAGCTCAGTCCCAGTCCGACCAGCAGCCCGGTAAGCAGGCTCGAGCCGGTCTTGATCAACAGATAACGATAGACCGAGCGGAGAAAACGGCGCGTACGTACCCGGGCGCGCCGACGGCCGGGGAAGGCTGCCTGGAGCTTGTCGGCCAACGTGCGTTCTTCGAGCAGCAGGAACATGTAGGCAAGCAGCACCAGCATGGTGGAGGCCGTGAATTGCCCGAGACCGGTCGCGATGCCGGTGGCGGCGCCGGTGATGGTGCTCGCTTGTGGCAGCGGCAGGCTGTCAGGCAACAGCTCCGGGGGAGCGCCGCGTTCCTCCAGCAACGTACGTAGCTGCTCGATCCAGCCGGCAAGCTTCGCCTGATAGGCCGGCGCCTGGTGGGCAAGGCTCTCGGCTGCACCCTGCAGGGCGAGAAATAGCAGAAAGAACGCCACACCGACCAGCGAAAACAGCAGCAGGACCGAGATGAATCCGGGCACCCCCCGCCGTTGCATCCACGCCAGCGGCGGGGCGCTGATGATGGCGAGAAAGGCGGCCAGCAGGAACGGCGTGACGATGTGGCTGACGGCCTGTAGCCCGGCGAGCAGGATGAATATCGCCGCCGCGCCGATAAGCCAATACAGCGCACCGGGTCTCTGTGGACGGGGTGTGATGAGCGTCCTCACGCCTCGACCTCTGAAGATGTGGCAATACCGTGCTGGCGCAGCAGTGGCTCGATGCGCGGCTCACGCCCCCGGAAGGCCTTGAACAGGGTCATGGGATCTTCACTGCCGCCCCGTTCCAGGATATGAACCAGGAAGTCTGCGCCGGTGCGCTCGTTGAACACCCCATCTTCCTCGAACCGTGACCAGGCATCGGCCGACAGGACCTCCGCCCACTTGTAGCTGTAGTAGCCGGCCGCGTAGCCGCCGGCAAAAATATGCGCGAAGCCGTGTTGGAAGCGGTTGTAGGTCGGTGGGTGGATGACGGCCACCGATTGGCGCACCTGGTCGAGCGTCTCCTGGATGCGGGCACCAGTGGCCGGGTCAAAGTCCTGATGCAGCAGCAGATCGAATAGCGAGAACTCCAGCTGGCGGACCATCTGCATGCCGGCCTGGAACTGGCGTGCAGCACGCAGGCGCTCGAACAGTGCCTGCGGCAGCGGTTCGCCCGTCTCGTGGTGGTGGGCGAACAGATCGAGCGCCTCGCGCTCCCAGCACCAGTTTTCCAGAAACTGGCTCGGCAGCTCCACCGCATCCCAGGCAACCCCACTGATACCCGCGACTCCGGCTGCTTCCACTCGGGTCAGCAGGTGGTGGAGACCGTGGCCGAACTCATGAAACAACGTGATGACTTCATCGTGCGTGAGCAGTGAGGGTTTGCCGCCAACGGGCGGCGTGAAGTTGCAAGTCAGAAACGCGGCCGGCTGCTGGATCTCGCCGTTGGGCAGGCGACGCCGCTGAATGGCCCCGGCCATCCAGGCACCGCCCCGTTTGTGCGGACGAGCGTAAAGGTCGAGATAGAACCGCCCCCGGGGCTGGCCGTCCCGATCCTCGACCTCGAAGAAACGCACATCAGAGTGCCAGGTTGGCAGGTCACTGCGTTCCTGGATGCGGATACCGAACAGCCGCCCAACGACCGTGAACAAGCCATCGACCACCCGATCGGCCCGGAAATAGGGTTTGAGCTGCTCTTGTGAGACGGCATAACGCGCTTCACGTAATTTCTCGGCATAGAACGCCACATCCCAGGGTTGCAGGGTCTCCAGACCGTCGGACTCACGGGCGAACGTTCGCAACTCGGCCAGCTCCTCACGCGCCTTGGGCACCGCTCGTTCGGCCATATCCTGCAAGAATTGCAGCACCTCGGCAGGGCTGTCGGCCATCTTCGTCTCAAGCGAGTGATCGGCGTAGTTGTCGAAACCAAGCAATTGGGCAAGCTGGTGACGAATTTCGAGGATGCGCTCCATCACCGGACCGTTGTCCCACTGGCCGGCATGCGGGCCGACATCCGAGGCGCGGGTGACAAACGCCTCGTACAGTGTCTCGCGCAGCGAGCGGTCTTCGGCATGGGTCATCACGGCGAGGAAGGACGGCATATCGAGAGTCACCCGCCAGCCAGCCACTTCCTCGCGCTCGGCATTATCACGGAAGAGGGCACGCGCTGATTCCGGCAAGCCGGTCAGTCGTGATTCATCGTCGATGTCAAGCGACCAGGCATTGGTTGCATCAAGCAGATTGTTGGCAAACTCGGTGGTCAGCTGGGATAGCTCGCTCTTGAGCTCCTTAAAGCGCTGCTTGTCAGCAGGATCGAGATCGACCCCGGCCAATCGGAAGTCGCGCAGGGCATGTTCGACCACCTGTCGCTGTTCTGTGGGCAGGGTGGCGAAGTCGTCCCGCGCGCGCAGCTGACGATAGGCCTGAAACAGCGCTTCATCCTGTCCCAGCTCAGTGGCGTAATCGGACAGCTTCGGCAGGCAGGCTTCGTAGGCCTGGCGCAGCTCTGGCGTATTGACCACCGCGTTGAGATGCCTGACCGGCGCCCAGGCCTGGTCGAGTCGATCTGCCAGCCCCTCCATCTGGGCGACAAAGTTGGCCCAAGTATAAGGAGCCCCTTCATCCAGGCGCGCTGCAATAGTCTGGCGATTATCGGCCAGAATCTGGTCGATAGCCGGTTCGATATGTGCCGGTTCAATCTGATCGAAAGCAGGCAGATCGGGGCTGTCGAGCAATGGGTTGGGCAAAGCGTTAGGCAAGGGGTTAGACATTTCGGTTCTCGGGACGATGGACTATGAAATTGTTGTGGAAAGCGGCCAGAAGATTAGCATTTTTGCTCAACCAGCCGCGTTGGCGCGGTGGCTTGAGTGGGCTAGGTCGTGACTGCCCGCAGCTTGAGAGCAGCGGGTGCTGATTGCCTGCCCATTGCCTGGCCAAATAAGCCTCTGTCAGTCGAGGGCTGGAGGCAAATAGTGACTTGATTGGCTGCGTGTCGGTCTCGGTCAGAGCCGTTCCACGGCGGGCTGATCGACCTGCATCGGCTTCCCATTTCTGCAACAGCGACAACAAAAAAGCCCCGGGGAGCGCCCGGGGCTTTAGGATCTGGTTGCGGGAGCAGGATTTGAACCTGCGACCTTCGGGTTATGAGCCCGACGAGCTACCGGACTGCTCCATCCCGCGTCTGGTATGGGGGCGCATTCTACGCAGACCCGGTGGAATGTCAAGTGACTCGTCACGGGGCGGGTGGTGGTTCCCAAGGATATGCTCATATCAACAAGAAAAAACCCAGCACTCAATGAATGCCGGGTTTTCAGGATTTGGTTGCGGGAGCAGGATTTGAACCTGCGACCTTCGGGTTATGAGCCCGACGAGCTACCGGACTGCTCCATCCCGCGTCAGGTATGGCGTCGTATTATACACAGCCGCTGTGATTTGTCACCCTGTTTTGGCCTTTTCTCCAAGTGTCGCGATTGTTTTGAGTGGCGGCCTGGTCAGCGGCTGCGGCGATAACGGGCTTGGTTCTATGAGATTCGGGCGCCCGGGGCTGCGCCTTCGTCTGGCGAGAGGATGTACAGCTCCTCGCCACCGGGACCGGCGGCGAGCACCATGCCTTCGGAGACGCCGAACTTCATTTTGCGCGGGGCGAGGTTGGCGACCATGACGGTATGCCGACCGACCAGGGTGGCCGGGTCGTAGGCGGCCTTGATGCCGGCGAATACCTGCCGGGGACGCTCTTCACCAATATCGAGTGACAGGCGCAGCAGTTTGTCTGCCCCCTCGACGTGATCGGCCTCGACGATCTTCGCGATGCGCATATCGACCGCGGCGAACTGCTTGATATCAATAGTCTCGGCGATCGGTTCGATCTCGGGCTTCATCGTGTTTTTCTCCTGGTTGTTCTTTTTCGATTTATCGCCGCCGGCCATCATCCTGGCTTCCTCGGCTGCGTCCTGTTTGCTGGCCTCAAGCAAGGCCTCGAGCGAGGCCTCCTCGATGCGCTGCATCATTGGTTTGAACTTGTTGATCGAGTGGTCGAGCAGCGGTTCGGTCAGTCCCTGCCAGGTCAGCACCTCGACGTTTAGGAAGTCGGCTGCCTTGGCGGCCAGTTTGGGCAGCACTGGCGACAGGTAGGTCATCAGCACGACGAAGGCGTTCAGCCCATCGGTACAGATCGACTGGACCTCGTCACGGGTAGCCTCGTCCTTGGCCAGTACCCAGGGTTTACGTTCATCGATGTACTGGTTGGCGCGATCCGCCAGCGCCATGATTTCACGCATGGCGGCGGAGTATTCGCGACGCTGGTAGCGCTCGGCGATACCGGCGGCGGCTTGCGTCATCTCCTGGTGCAATTCTGGGCGTTCGAGCTCGGCGGCCAGTCGGTTGTCGAAGTGCTTGGTGATAAAGCCCGCGCAGCGGCTGGCGATATTGACCACCTTGCCCACCAGGTCGGCGTTGACACGGTAGCGGAAGTCTTCGAGGTTGAGATCGATATCGTCTATCCCAGAGCCAAGCTTGGCCGCGAAGTAGTAGCGCAGCGCCTCCGGGTCCAGGTGGTCGAGGTAGGTCCTGGCCTTGATGAAGGTGCCGCGCGACTTGCTCATCTTCTCGCCATTGAGGGTGAGAAAGCCGTGGGCATGAACCATATCCGGAGTGCGCATGCCGGCACCCATCAAGGTCGCCGGCCAGAACAAGGTGTGGAAGTAGGCAATGTCCTTGCCGATGAAATGCACCAGCTCGGTGTTGGCATCCGGTCCCCAGTATTCGTCGAACGATAGCCCCTCGCGCCGCGCCAGTTCGATGAACGAGCCGATGTAGCCGATTGGCGCATCCAGCCAGACGTAAAAGAATTTTCCTGGGGCCCCGGGGATCTCGAAGCCGAAGTAGGGCGCGTCGCGGGAAATGTCCCAGGACTGCAGGCCAGCTTCGAACCACTCATTGAGCTTGGCCTTGATCGACGGCTGCACTTCGGCCTGATCGAGCCAGGCCTTGAGTTGGTCGGCGAGCTTGGGCAGTTCGAAAAAATAGTGTTCCGAGTCGCGTTCAACCGGGGTGGTGCCTGATAGCACGGAGATCGGGTTCTTGAGCTCGGTGGGCGAATAGGTCGCCCCGCAGACCTCACAGTTGTCGCCGTACTGGTCAGCCGCGCCGCAGTTGGGGCAGCTGCCCTTGATGAACCGATCCGGCAGGAACATCTGCTTGGTTTCATCGAAGGCCTGCTTGATGGTGCGACGGCTGATCAGCCCGGCGGCATCGAGCTTGCCGAAGATCTCCTCGGCCATGCGGCGGTTGTCGTCGGTATGCGTGCTGCCGAAGTTGTCGAAACCGATGTCAAAGTCCTGGAAGTCCGCCTCGTGTAGCTTGTGGACCTGCGCGATCAGCTCCTCAGGCGTGATGCCCTCCTGCTTGGCGCGCAGCATGATCGGGGTGCCGTGGGTGTCGTCGGCACAGACGTAAAGACAGTCGTGGCCGAACAGTTTCTGGGCGCGGACCCAGATATCGGTCTGGATGGTTTCGATAATGTGCCCGAGGTGCAGAGGACCGTTGGCATACGGCAGGGCAGAGGTGACGAGAATCCGGCGTTGGTTATCCATGCAGTGGGCTTGATCTGTAAACGTAGTGATTGGCCAGGACGCGATATCGCGTGAGCGGCGCGCCCCGGGAACGGCTATTGGTGATTCGAAGCGCGGCAGTTTAGCATGCGGTTTTGCTCTGGAATTCTCGTCGTGGATTCCCATGCTCGGGCAGTCGCTGCCGGCGGCTCGGAAAATACCGTATAGCGGTGCTGGTCGCTATTTTTGGTGGCTCTGCCCCCCGGGATTGATTTTCGGGTTGGCCTGAAGTTGATTTGGGGCGATCTCCAATCACCGGTACAGGCTGGCCTGTCGCGCTTTCCCATACTCGTTTGCCACGTTTATCTGCCAGGACGCCCGACCGCATGCGTATCGCGATTGTCGCCCCCGACCTCCCGGACGAGGTCATTCCAATTTTCCCTGCCCTCACCGATGCCGTCCGTGCGAGTCCCGGCTTGCGATTCAGCGTGATCACCGGGCCTGCAGCCGCGCCTTGGTTCCGTCGTCACCCGGCAATCGATGAGGTGATCGAGTTTGATCTGGCGAGCCTGGGTGGCACGTGGTGGACGCCGGCCGGTTGGGGGGCCGTTCGGATGTGGCGGGAGATGGTGAGCGCCCACCCTTCGCTGGGCGAGGCGGAGTACGTCATTGATCCATTTGGACACCCCGAAACGGTGGTTGCTGCTGGGCGCCTGTCGGCGAAGTCCGTCGGCATTGCACTCCCGTCGACGAGCAAGCTCCTAAAACGTCAGTCCTACGACTCGCCATATCCGATCCCGGATGATCTCCACCGGGTGCAGGCTGTCCGCATGTTGTTCGCCGCCGTGCTGGATTATTCCCTGCTTGACCTCAACCCGGACTATGGCCTGAGCATCGAAGCCGAACCCGTTGTGACTGACTTGCTGCTGGATACCACCGGCCTGCCGTTCGAGCCTGAAGATATCGAGCTGATCCGTCGGCGTCTGGAAGAGGAGGGCGTGAGCATCGACGATGTTGTGGCACAGCCGCCGATGGAACCAGCCGAGTGGCAGCGACGTTTGACGCAGAGCCGTTTCGTGCTCACGGGAAACAACCTGACCGGTTGGCTGGCAGCCGCCTTGGGCATTCCGGGGGTCTGTGTCTGTCGGGAGGATGAGGCCAAGACCCATGGCGCGATTTCGACGCGTCGTTCCAGGCAGAAGCTGATCAACGTGGATCAACGCCCGATGAATCAGCCGGAGGTGGTGGTCGAATCGATCATCCAGGTCATCACCCATGGCGAGGCGCCGATCGGATTGCCCGAGGAATCCCGACCCCTGTCTCCGACGGGGGCGACAGCAGCGAGCCGGTCCGTGAATGAGCATGGTTGATGCAAGTTGTCGCCCCCCGGCCTGGGAATGGCGTGATGACATGCCGCTGGACAATACCCTGCGATTGCCGACGAGATCGGTGCGGGCGCTGATCCTGCACTGTCTTGATGCCCAGACATTAGCCGCAGCTGAGGTGGCCACCTGGCTGGCCGACCCGGCCACCCGGGTGTTGGGTGGTGGATCGAACGTTGTTTTCGTTCAGCCGACCGTCAAACGCACAGTTCACGTAACAGCAGCAGATTGGTGGGTGGAGCAGCAGCCACCCGAGCAAGTGGATCTTGTCGCCGAGGCTGGGCTGGGCCTCGACCAGTTGGTGCGGGAAACGGCCGCTCGGGGATGGTTCGGCCTTGAGGCGCTGGCTGAAATACCGGGCACGGTAGGGGCTGCCCCCGTGCAGAATGTTGGGGCCTACGGCGTCGAATTGGCACAACGCGTTCGCTGGGTTGAGGCCTGGGATCGAGTTGAATCTCGTCTGCATCATCTTGAGCGGGACAACTGCCAGTTTCGGTACCGGCAGAGTCGTTTCAAGAGCGAACCGGGGCGGTGGTTGATCCTGCGGGTGGGATTACGACTGGCCACCAGGCCGCCGGAAGACTGGCCACCGATCTCGTACCCGGGGTTGAAAGAGGCGGTGGCCGACTGGCAGGCAGTCAGCGCTAGGCCGGTAGCTCAAATGTCGCCGCTGGAGTACGCCGAGTTGATCACTCGCCTGCGCCTGACCAAGTTGCCGGATTGGCGTGCCGACCTGCCAGGCAGTGCGGGCAGCTTTTTTCACAATCCGATCGTATCGACCGCGACGGCTCGGGCGTTGCGAGAACGTTGGCTAGGAATGCCGCAGTTTCTGGCTGAGGACGGTGTCAAGATCCCGGCCGGATGGCTGATCGAACATATTGGACTGCGTGGCTATCGCGAGGGACCGGTAGGGGTGTCGGACCGACACGCCCTGGTGCTGCAGCATTACGGTGGCGCGTCTGGAGAATCGTTTCTTCGGTTTGCCGAGGACGTGCGCGAGCGGGTGCTGGCGACGTACGGCATCCGCCTGACCATTGAGCCGGAGTGTGTGGGTTCCTGACTCTCAAGGGGCTTCAGGAAGCCCCTTTAGTAAAGTTTAAAAAAGAATCGCGATCAATTCCGGCTTGTCCGGGATTTTTTATAATCGTTCGTTCTTCGGTATTTCGACGTCGTGCAGAACGATGACGTCATCGCCCCTTTCCTCGCTAGATTCTTCGCCAGAAGCCTGATCCATGGTCTCGACCTCCTCGGTTCGAGTGGCCTTATCGGTAGATTTTTCGGTGGTCTTTTCGGTGGCCTTGCCTGAGCTGGCCTCGCTTGCACCTGGAGTGGCTTTTTCGTGTGCGCGGGCGATGCTGAGCAGTTGCTCGAGATCTTCCTGGCGGACCTGCAAGAACTGGCGGGCCACATCCGACAGGTCATGTCGTTTGGGATCGAGCCATGGGCCGACCATGGCCTCGACAACAACCAGGCTGCGCTCGGCATAGAGCCGTTGTTGATCGTGATCCAATTGAGCCAGTTCTGGCCAATGTCGCTGCATCTGGTGCCCGACCAGATCCTCGGAGGCGCGCAGGATCGCATGGCGCTCGTCCAGCAGTCGTTCGGCTGCGGCACTGTGGCGCCATTGGCCGCGCCAAACAAGCACAGCGAGGATGACCGAGATCACGAAAAAACCGACCAGCAGGGTGGTGGCGGTGATGGCCCAATCGGGACTCAGGAAGTAGTCGAGCATGTGTCGATGCCCCTTGGTGTGTCAGATGGGAGTCAGCGTTTCGTCTCGAATGCGGTGGCGGCGATGAGTCGTCGCTGGCGTCGCTGATAGCTCCTTAGCCATAGCCAACCAAGCAACACGAGCAGCAAGAGTCCGCCGGCACCAATCTGGACGGCATGCCAAGGGTTGTCGATAGCTGCCTTTTGTGCCGGTTCAGGATCTTTCGTCGGCGGTGGCTTCGACGAAACTGACGAGACAGCGGTGGCGGGCGCGATGCGTGGTATCGCCAGCTCTAGCGGCAGGATCAGAGCTCGACCAGCTCGAGTCTGGCCCTTGATCGTGCCGCTGAGTCGGCAATCCCGGTCGGCATGCGTGGGTAAATCGAAGCGATTACTAGCGGCCGGCAGAGCGACATCGAGTATCTGCTTGTCACCCGTGCCGCAGTGGATAGTCGCTTTCAGGAACGAGTCCTCGGGTCTGAGCACGCGGAGATCCTGCTCGACCACCAGCCTTGTGGGCTCGAGAGGCTTTCCGCTCCTGGCGTCAGCTGCTGCGCCGAGCTCGATATGTGCCTCGATAGCTGCGCTGCGCGCCAGGGCCACTTTCTTGCGGATGATGCGCTCGAAGGTGGGGCCGCTGGCCTGGCCCTCGAGGGTGTAGACACCGGGCTCGCCTGATAGCTGAACTTGGAAGTCATAGGCGCCATCGCCCGCCAGTAGGTCCGGATCGACGCCAAGATCATTGAGAGTGATTTTCTCGGTCTGATCCTGTGGCCCCTTGATGAGCAAGATAGCGTCGATGTCATTGGTCAGACGGGGATCGACGAGTGGCTCATCGTGGCTGATCAGCAGCAGTCGGCTGTCGACGACCTCACCGGGATAGAGGCGACTGGGTAGGTCCGGCATGTCGAGCCTGAGGTCGGTAATCACCAAGGCGCGGTTTTCCGGGTCCTCGGCGGCCAGGATCTGCCAACTGCCCGCCGGCGGGCGCTCGATAGTGATCAAATCGCGTCCTGCGCTGTCGTCCCAGCGCCAGTTCGGCAGGGCGGTGGCCATCTCGGTGTCGATTTCGCTCCCGTCCGGGAGCTTGATACGAGTCGGTTCGGCCCCATCCTTGCGGAAGATGAGCAGGATCAGCTCGCTGATGCTGGCGTCAACGCGGAAGCGGTTTTCTACCAAGGGGAGGCCGGTGCGTGGTGCGGTGGTTTCGAACAGTGACAGGAGCGCGCGCTGCAGGTCGGCGTTGCTGGCTGCGCTCAAGGCCAAGCCCCCGGTGCGTTCGGCCAGCTCGGTGAGCATCGCCTCGTCGGCGTCTGCAGACAGGGCGATGGTATGCACCCGGACTGCCGAATCGATCAATGCCGGGATCAGCTGCTCGCGTAGCCGCTGCGTGGCGCGTTCATTGACCGCCTCGTCTGGCGAAATGTCTACCTTGCCGTCGGACAACAGGATGATGTGGCGGCGTGTGTTTTCACCCCAGTTGCTGTCAGCGGCCTCGAGGGCGGCGGGGATGTCGGTAAAGGGTTCGTTCGAGCGGATGTGCTCGGCAGCCGCCCGCACCGCTTTCTTGGTCTCGGAGGTAACCTTGGCGGCCGGCAGGATCGGAGTGATGCGGTCGCCAAACAGATCGACCCGTATCCGACCCTGCTCAGGGACGAGATCGCCCAGCAGACGCAGGGCCGGGACACGCAGGTTTTCCGGATCCGTCCTCTTCATGCTGCCCGAGACATCGATCAGGACATGCAGTTCGGGATCGGAGGCTGCTCGCGCCCCGCTGACCCCAGTGATGATAGCTGCAAACAGGAATATCAGCAGATAGCCGCCATGGGCGCAGGTTCGTCGCAAACTGGCAGCAGCACGCTGGGGGTGGTCGGAGGTGGTCGGTGGGTAGTGGAGATCACGTTGCGACACAGTGCTGGTATCCTTGTCGTCAAGCGCGGGCACCATTCTTTATCTTTATAAAGGAATCGTGCCGCTTCGTTTCGTTTGTAAAACACAGAGTTTCGGATTTATATGACTCAGTACATATTTACCATGAATGGCGTGGGCAAGATCGTCCCGCCGAAAAAACACATCCTCAAGGACATCAACCTCAACTTCTTTCCCGGGGCCAAGATCGGTGTGCTCGGTTACAACGGCGCCGGCAAGTCGACGTTGCTGCGCATCATGGCCGGGGTCGACACGGACATCATCGGCGAGGCACGTCCTCAGCCGGGCACCAAGATCGGTTATCTCAAGCAGGAGCCGGAGCTCAACCCGGAAAAGGACGTGCGCGGCAACGTCATGGAAGGTGTTGGCGAGATGGCCGAGTTGCTGGAGCGCTTCAACGAGGTCTCGAACCAGTTCGCCGACCCGGACGCCGATTTCGAGGCGTTGATGGAAGAGCAGGGCAAGCTGCAGGATCAGATCGAGGCCGGTGGGGGCTGGGATCTTGACCGCAAGCTGGAGATAGCCGCCGACGCCTTGCGCCTGCCGCCCTGGGATGCCGACGTGACAGTGCTTTCCGGTGGGGAGCGCCGCCGTGTGGCCTTGTGCCAAGTGCTGCTCTCTAACCCGGACATGCTGATCCTCGACGAGCCGACCAACCACCTGGATGCCGAGTCCGTGGCGTGGCTGGAGCGCTACCTGCACGAGTTCCCCGGCACGGTGGTAGCGGTAACCCACGACCGCTATTTCCTCGACAATGTCGCCGGCTGGATTCTTGAGCTGGACCGTGGCCAGGGCATCCCGTTCGAGGGCAACTACTCGCAGTGGCTGGAGGCGAAGGAAAAACGTCTTGAGCAGGAAGGGAGGGCTGAGTCGGCTCACCAGAAGGCGATGAAGCAGGAGCTGGAATGGGTGCGTCAGAACCCGAAGGGGCGTCAGGCGAAATCCAAGGCCCGCCTCAATCGTTTCGAGGAATTGCAGTCCGAGGAGTACCAGAAACGCTCGGAGACCAACGAGATCTATATTCCGCCTGGTCCGCGTCTGGGTGACAAGGTCATCGAGGTAGAGAACCTGTCTAAAAGTTATGGTGACCGCACCCTCTATCAAGGGCTGAGCTTCTCGGTACCCAAGGGCGCTATCGTTGGCATCATCGGGCCAAACGGCGTGGGCAAGTCGACCCTGTTTCGTATGCTGAATGGCGAAGAGAAGCCGGATAACGGCAGCATCGAGATCGGTGATAGCGTCGAGCTCGCTTATGTCTCTCAGTCCCGTGAGGGCCTTGATGACGACAAGACCGTCTGGCAAGAGATCTCAGATGGTTACGAGCACATCACGGTCGGTAACTTCGAGATGCCCTCGCGTGCCTATCTGAGCCGCTTCAACTTCAAGGGTCAGGACCAGCAGAAATTTCTGAAAGACCTGTCGGGGGGTGAGCGTAACCGACTGCATCTGGCCAAGCTCTTGAAGGCTGGTGGCAACGTGCTGCTGCTCGATGAGCCGACCAACGACCTGGACGTCGAGACCCTGCGAGCCTTGGAGACGGCCCTGCTCGATTTTCCGGGCTCGGTGATGGTGATCTCTCACGACCGCTGGTTCCTCGACCGGATCGCCACGCATATCCTCGCCTTCGAGGATGACGGTACGGTGATGTTCTTCGAGGGGAACTTCCAGGAGTATGAGGCCGATCGGCGCCAGCGTCTCGGCGATGCCGCCGACCAGCCCAAGCGGCTGAAGTACACGCGCCTGGCGAGCTGATCGTCAACCGGAACGGTGCCCGCAGGGCTTTGATGTTGACGGCACCTTGCTGATCCGGGATGACAGCGTGGCGCCGATCCGAACAATCGCTGCGGTAGCGTGTTCTGTGCCATCGTGTCGATGCCGGACACCAACCGTAGGTCCGATGATCGACTGGTCGTGAGGCGACGGCGCAGCAGGATATTGACCTCGGGCCCGGATGATCGCCATCGGGCTCGTCTTGTTTGGCGCTGTGACAACTGAGGCTGTTTGCCATGCGTATCCCGCGTATCCCGTTTGCCGTTTCGTTAGTGGCTGTGTTGCTTGTCATGATCGGCTGCACTACGCATCCGGTCACCGGACGTAGCCAACTGATGATCGTTCCCGAAGGGGAGGCCAACGAAATGGCCTACCAGGCCTATTCACAGATGGCACGGGAACGGCCCACGCTGGCGGCCTCGGATCCGGCCAGCCGCCGTGTGGCACGCATCACCCAGCGCATCGTGCCGCAGGCGGTCCGCATCTATCCGTCGTCGGCCAACTGGCGCTGGGAAAGCCGGGTGTTTCGAGACGACAACATCAATGCGTTCGCGATGGCCGGCGGCAAGATCGGGATCAACACCGGCATGCTGGAGAAGCTCCGGCCCAGTGACGACGAGCTCGCTCAGGTGATTGCTCACGAGATCGCGCATGCACTTTCCGGCCACACGCGCGAGAAGATGTCGATGGCGATAAGCCAGCAGATGGGGATGTCGGTGGTCTCCGCGCTGGGAGGACTGGACGAACGCACGGCCGCCATGGCACAGCAAGTCGCCATGATGACGATTGATCTGCCATACAGCCGCCGGATGGAATACGAGGCCGACGAGGTCGGCCTGCTGCTCGCGGCCCGTGCCGGCTATGATCCTCGTGCGGCGGTCTCTTTGTGGCAGAAAATGCAGGCCCATGGCGGCGGAGCGGGTCCAGAATGGCTGAGCACGCACCCGGATAGCGGCAATCGAATCCAGGCGTTGCAGCGTGCCATTCCATCGATGATGCCGGTCTACCAGCAGGCAATCGGGCGGTAGCTGAGCGTCGCCTGTCGCTAGCCCACCTGACTCAGTTTGATTCACCACCAACCGGGTAATCGTCAATACATCGCCAATACCATGGGTGTCGACTCCAGTGTCGGCATGCCGTGGCGGCTTGCAGCTCCTCAACGCCTCAAGGGCGGTCGTGAAATCGCTGAAAAGACATCGAACGACGGGAACGGCCCTGATTGGATAGAGCTTCCCTAGCTGCGCCTGTTCGGGGTACGCCCATTTGGGTGCAGGCCGCCCCAACGCCACCACATCGCAATGGCCACTGCCAGACCGCTGCCGCCAAACAGCAGGAAGAAGGTCGGCAGATCGATCGAGAACAGGGCGAACAGCAGGATGCCCAATGCGCTGCTCGCCACCATCGCCAGCGCATTCTGCACATTGAGGGCGGCAATCAGTCGAGCGCGCTCGGCAGGCCGGGAGGCCAGCTGCAAGTGGCTGTAGAGCGGCACTACCAGCATGCCGGCGAACAGGCCGGTCAGCGCCACATCGATGCTGATGCGCCACAGGGCCGGCGAGGCTGCGGAGGCGACCCAGTACCAGTCGAAGGCCACCAGGGCCACGCCGAGGGCCGCGAATGGCGCTAGAGCTCGCGGTGGACGGCGGCCACCCAGGTAGCCTACGGCCAGTCCGCCGGCGGCGATGCTCACGGCAAACAGGGCCAGCAGCCCGGTTGCCCCGTCGGCCGGCAAATCGAGGACCTCTTCGGCAAAGCGAGGAAACTGCGTCAAATAGCCCGCGCCGACGAACCAGAACCAGCTGATCAGCCACATCGACTGGCGTAACGCCGGTGACTGATGCCGCAAGACCCGCCAGGTCGTTTGCCAGCTTTTGATCGGGCCGGCATGGTCGGGCAACCGTCCCGGTGGCGGGGCCGCGGGAATCAAGCGGGCGGCGACCACTCCCGCGACCGCCACGCTGACCACCAGGATGCTCGCAAACCAGGTCGCACGCTCACCGGTGGCCGTCAGCAGCCCACCGGTGAGCACGCCCAGCAGGATGGCGGCGAAGGTGCTCGCCGTCACCCAGCCATTGGCCCGCATCAGCATGTCGGCGGGAAGGTGCCGGGGGACGATGGCGTATTTGAGTGGCCCGAACCAGGCCGACTGGGTGCCCATCAGAAAGACCAGCACCATCAGCAAGGTGATGCTCTGCCACCAGAAGGCCAGCGCCGCCAACAGCATCAATGCCAGCTCGGTCCATTTCAGCGCGCGGGCGAGGCGAGCCTGGTCAAGACGATCGGCCCAGTGCCCGGCCATGGGCGAAAACAGCAGCCCGGGCAGGATGAACAGCCCCGCGGCGAGGTTCATCAGCACATCGACGTCACCGCCACTGACATCACTGAGCTGGTAGGTGATCAGGAACATCACCGAAAAGCGAAAGGCGTTGTCGTTGAAGGCGCCCAGCGCCTGGGTGACAAAGTAGGGCAGGAAGCGGCGCGATAACAGACGGGTCGGGTGGGGGCTGGGCATGTCCGACAGATTCCTTCCGAGTGTGTCGGCATTGGAACATGCGCTGCAGAAGGCGCCAAGCGGCCCAGTCAAAGAGCTGCGGAACGTGTTAGGGTTCCGTCCGGCAGAGGTCCCCTAACGGCAGGAGAAGTGTCCATGTCAGAGACGGTCGATATCCGCGACCTGCTCGCCTACTGCGAGCAGTTGCTCGAGCCCGAGATCTACCAAGATTATGTCCCCAACGGCCTGCAGGTCGAAGGGCGGCGCGAGATTCGTCGGCTGGTCACTGGCGTGACCGCCTGCCAGGATCTGCTCGACGCGGCGGTCGAGGCCAAGGCCGATGTCGTGCTGGTGCATCATGGTTATTTCTGGAAGAACGAACCGGCGGTGATCACCGGCATGAAACAGCGCCGTATCTTGACCCTGCTGGCAAACGACATCAACCTGATTGGCTACCACTTGCCGCTCGACGGTCACCAAGAGATCGGCAACAACGCCTGGCTGGCCGGCCTGTTGGACGTGAACGTCACCGAGCGATTCGGTCATCAGAAATTGGCCGTCGCGGGCTGTCTGGAAGCCCCTTGCAGTGGGGCGGAATTGGCGGATCGATTGCAGCAACGGCTCGATCGCACCCCGTTGGTGGTCGGACCGACCGACCGGCTGATCGAGCGTATCGGCCTATGCAGCGGCGGGGCGCAGGACATGCTGGCTGAGGCCATCGAGTTGGGCCTGGATGCGTTTATCTCCGGCGAGATCTCCGAGCGCACCACTCACATGGCGCGCGAATCGGGCGTGGCCTACTTTTCCGCCGGGCACCATGCCACCGAGACCGGTGGAGTGCGTCTGCTGGGTGAGCGCCTTGCCGAGACGTTCGGCATCGAGCATCGCTTCATCGATATCGACAATCCAGTCTGACATATCTGACTTTCATCACCATGGATCATGGTCATGGATATGACGGTGGACCAGCGGCCAGCAAGCGGTCGCCGGGCGATTCCTCGCTGGCCCCAATAAAAAATCGAGCCCAAGGCATTAAGCCTGCTTGTTTGACGGTCGGGACGAGATGCTTAAACTACGTCGGCTGTAAAATTGGCAGGTGCTATGCATCAATGATGCCCGCAAGCAATTTCGGCGTCTTGTCCAGAGCAGTGTTCGCCGGGTATCAAGAAGGCCCGCGCGGCGCGCCTGCGACAGGGTGCCAGCGGGGCTGCCTTCCCGGTGTGACCGATTGACGGAACAAACTCTCAGGAGTACGACGTGACAATGGTTGATTCTCCCTCCAACCCGGCCCGGCGCCGGTTTCTGACCGGCGCGGCGACGGCGGTTGGCGCGGTGGGCGTCGGCTTTGCCGCCGTGCCGTTTCTAAGCTCGTTCCAGCCAAGCGCCAAGGCCCAGGCCGCCGGCGCCCCCGTGGATGTGAACGTCGGCAAGCTTGCCCCGGGGCAGATGACCACCGTGGCCTGGCGAGGCAAGCCTGTGTATGTGGTGCACCGCACCGAACGCATGCTGGAAACCTTGCCTGATGTCACCGACAAGCTGCGTGATCCGAATTCGGCCGTCACCAGCCAGCAGCCTCCATTCGCGGTCAATATCTATCGGGCCCGTGAGGAACACGAACGCTATCTCGTGATCGTTGGTCTGTGCACGCATCTAGGCTGTGCGCCGACCTATCGTCCAGAAGTTGCTCCCCAAGATCTGGGTGCGGACTGGAAGGGCGGTTTCTTCTGTGCCTGCCACGGATCGAAATTCGACCTCTCCGGACGCGTCTACAAGGGCGTGCCGGCCCCGACCAATCTGGAAGTACCCGAGTACATCTACGTCACCGACAAGATCATCCGCGTCGGCAGCACCGAGGAGGAGATGGCATGATCAAGGGGCTCGGAAAGTGGGTGGATGACCGACTGCCAGTATCCCATTTCTGGAATGCTCATCTGGCGAAGTACTACGTCCCCCACAACTTCAACTTCTGGTATTACTTTGGCTCGCTGATGCTGGCGGTCTTCGTCCTGCAGATCGTCTCCGGCATTTGGCTGACCATGAGCTACAAGCCATCGGCCGATGATGCCTTTGCATCGGTCGAGTACATCATGCGCGACGTCGAGTGGGGCTGGTTGATCCGTTATTTGCACTCGACCGGTGCCTCGTTCTTCTTCATCGCGGTCTACCTGCATATTTTCCGCGGCATGCTGTACGGCAGTTACAAAAAGCCGCGCGAGCTGATCTGGATCTTCGGTGTGTTGATCCTGCTGGTGCTGATGGCCGAGGCCTTCATGGGCTACCTGCTGCCTTGGGGGCAGATGTCCTACTGGGGGGCACAGGTCATCATCTCGCTGTTTTCCTCGGTCCCGGTGATCGGTCCGGACCTGGCGTTGTGGATCCGTGGGGATTACGTGATCTCCGATGTCACGCTCAACCGCTTTTTCGCCCTGCACGTGATCGCGCTGCCGTTGGTGCTGCTGTTTTTGATCGGCGGCCACATCATGGCGTTGCATGAGGTGGGTTCGAACAACCCGGATGGCCTGGAAATCCAGGAAAACAAGGACGAACAGGGCAAGCCGGTCGATGGCATCCCGTTCCATCCGTACTACACGGTCAAGGACTTGTTCGGTCTGGGCGTGTTCATGTTCATCTTTGCCGTGGTGCTGTTCTACTGGCCCGAGGGTGGCGGTCTGTTCCTTGAACAGCCGAACTTCATCCCGGCCGACCCGCTGAAGACCCCGGAGCACATCGCGCCGGTCTGGTACTTTGCGCCGCACTACGCGATCCTGCGTGCCGTACCGGACAAGTTCCTCGGTGTGGTGGCGATGACGATGGCCATCCTGATCCTGTTCGTCATGCCGTGGCTCGACCGCAATCGCACCCGCTCGATTCGCTATCGTTCGACGGCGTTCAAGGTGAATCTGTTCGTCTTTGCCGCTGCATTCATCGGACTTGGTTATCTGGGCACACAGCCGCCGACGCTCCTCGGCACGCTCTTCTCCCAACTGTTGTCGGCCGTCTACTTCGGCTTTTTCGTCGCGCTGTTCTTCATCAGTCGTCGTGAACGTACCCTGCCCGTGCCGGAGCGTCTGCAATGATCCGAATCACTTTTTTCCTGTTCCTGGTCGGCCTGCTGGTCGCGCCCAACGCCAAGGCAGCGAGCGGCAGCTATCCGCTGAAGGACGCCCAGGTCGATCTCGGTGACAAGGCATCGCTCTATCGTGGCGCCCAGACCTTCCTGGAAAGTTGCTCAAGCTGTCACAGTGCGGAGATGATGCGCTTCGGGCGGATCGCCAAGGACCTCGGTCTGACCGATGACCAGCTCGAGATGCTGATGCCGACCGAGGAGAGCAAGCCCGGCGACACCATCGCGACCAACATGCCACCGGCTTATGGTGAGCAGATATTCGGCATTGTGCCGCCGGATCTGACCCTGTCCGCGCGTGCCCGCGGCCGTGATTGGCTGTACACCTATCTGGTGACGTTCTACGCCGATCCGGACGCTCTCTGGGGCGTGAACAACGCGGTATTCCCTGATGTGGGCATGCCGCATGTGCTGGCCGCCGAACAAGGCCTTCTTCAGCCGATTTATGAGACCCGGGGGACGGGTGAAGACGCCAGGCAGGTGCTCGTCGGCTTGGAAGATCCGGAGCGGCCGGGCACCCTCAGCCAGGAAGAGTTTGAACAAGAGATGCGCGATCTGACCGCTTTCATGGTCTATATGGCCGAGCCGGCCGCGCTGCTGCGCGCACACTATGGCCCCTACGTGCTCGCCTTCCTGTTCATCTTCACGCTGGTGATGTACCTGCTGAAAAAAGAATATTGGCGTGACATCAAGCGCTGATTCAGCCTGCTGACGACCATTCATGGCTGGCAGCCCGCCCGAAACCCGGCCAGTTGGTCGGGTTTTTGCTATGATGGACTTTTAACCTTTGCACCATGGGAGGCGCCGCCAATGGCGACCGTCAATCGTCGTTCGGTCATGACTTTGTTTACCAGTTCGGATTCACCGGACTGTCATCGTACCCGGATCGTTCTTGCCGAGAAGGAACTGACCGCCGAGGTCATCGATCTGTCCGAACAGGAAACACCAGAAGATTTTCACGATCTGTCTCCGGAAGGTACCGTGCCGGTGCTCGCTGATCGCGACCTGGTGTTGACCAACGCCCGCGTGATCATGGAATACCTTGATGAGCGCTTCCCGCACCCGCCACTGATGCCGGTTGATCCGGTCAGCCGCGCCAAGGTGCGGACGGCACTTTATCGTATCGAGAATGACTGGTATGGCCTGCTGCCGGAGTTCGAACGCGGCGAGAAGACCGTCGCCCGGGCCCGAAAGCAGCTCAGGGAAGGCCTGTTGTCCGCCGCTCCGATTTTCTCGGCCATGCCGTTTTTCATGAGCGAGGAATTCTCGCTGGCCGACGTTACGCTCGCCGCACTGCTCTGGTATCTGCCGAAATACGGCATCGAGCTGACTGGCGCCGGCGCCAAACCGATTCTCGACTACATGGACCGCATCTTCAGCCGTCCGACGTTCCAGGCCAGTCTGTTGGAACTCGAGCGCGAGATGCGCAGCAGCTGAACATGCTCTCCAAGCGTCCTTATCTGGTGCCTGCCTTCTACGATTGGATCGTCGATCAGGGACATGTGCCTCACTTGGTGGTCAATGCCGAGGCTGATGGGGTGATGGTGCCCGCTGGTTTTGTCGAAGACGGACATATTCAGCTGAACATCGGCCCGTCTGCGGTACGTGATTTTCACATGGATCGCATGGGCATTTCCTTCGAGGCTCGTTTTGCCGGGCAGCCGGAACGGATCCATGTGCCGATGTACGCGGTCCGCGCGATCATCGATAGCCAATCGGGGCAGGGCGCGACTTTCCCGGATGAGCCAGGCGAGGTTTTTCCTCAAGATGACGATGAGATCGTCCCGGTCGAGTCGGCAACGAAACCGAAAAGCGGGCGGTCTCAACCTCAGCTACGTGCGATCCGCGGCGGAGAGACAGATGCCGCTGCCATCAGGACGAAGGACAGGACGCAAGGCGATGATTCCGACGATGATGGGCCGGATGATGATCCGCCCCCCTCAAAAGGTCCAGGTCCTGGCAAGAAGCCTGGTCCGAGTCTGAGGGTGGTCAAGTAGTTGACTCGTCTTCATCCCGGGCATGGAAGCGCAGGCAAATGCTGTTGATGCAATAACGCAGTCCAGTCGGTTCAGGTCCATCCTCGAACACGTGGCCCAGATGGGCCTGGCAGTTGGCGCAAAGAACCTCGGTCCGAACCATGCCATGACTGGTATCGCGCCGTTCGACGATGGCTTCAGGGTCAACCGGCCGGAAAAAACTGGGCCAGCCCGAGCCTGAATCGAACTTGGTCTCGCTGACAAATAGTGGCCGGCCGCAGCACAAGCAATCAAAGCGCCCCGGGCGCTTTTCTTCGTTCAGACTGCCGGACCAGGCAGGCTCCGTACCGCCTAGCCGGCAGACGCGATATTGCTCCTCGGTCAGTTGTTTACGCCAGAAATCGGGCTCGTTTTTCATGGTTTACCTGCATGGGAACGCTTGGGTGAGAACAAGAACTCGTGGGAAGAGATGATAGTCCAACGACCTAGGGAAGCTCTGTACGAATCATGGTTTGGCGGCCCATGAGGCGTTCAGGTAAGATCCTTACTCAAACAGACACTCTAAAAACATTAGATAAGCCATTGACTCATCTATGGATAGGCGGCCATCGATGCCTAGTATAAGCAAGCCTGCAATCTTTCGTCCCCAGCTTGCCCTGTTGGAGCTCGCTCTGCTGGTGGTGTCATTGCTACTTGGCGTCTACCTGATGGCGTTGATGAGCTATGACCCCAGCGATCCCGGATTCAGCGTCACTGGAGGGGGAGAGGTGGAAAATGCCGCCGGACTTGTGGGTGCTTGGGTCGCGGATGCCTCCCGCTACCTGATCGGCTTTGGTGCCTATATGCTGGTCCCCGCACTGCTGCCGCTGCTCTGGCGCACTTTTCGTCGCGCACGACAGGGGCAGCCCTGGGCCAATCTGCCGTTCGCGATTCAGTGGCTGGGAGCGGCACTTCTGGTGCTGTGTGTAAGCGTGTTGGCTGCGATCAATCATGCTCCTCTGGATACGCCTGCGGGGCTTTCAGCCGGTGGGGTGGTTGGTCTCGTACTGGCCGAAGGGATGGTGCATCTGCTGGGGGCGCTCGGCAGCACCCTGGTGGTGCTCGGCCTTGGCATGCTCGGCATCTCGGCAACCACGGGGCTGTCCTGGTTTGCATTGTTCGACTTGATTGGGGCCACCTTGTTGCGGGCATGGAGCTACTTGCGAGTGGCTGCGGGCTGGGCGGTCAGTCAATTGCCAAGGGCGCGGCGCCTGGAGCCGGACTCGATTCCCGAGGTGGGGGCGAGCTACGCCGAGGTAGAGCAACGTCGTCGCCAACCGCCGCGCCCAGAACCGCGTTTGGAAAAGCTCTCGACCAAGCTGTCTCCCCGGAAAAAAACTGCGGCCAAGCCAGCCCCAACCATACCGCCGGCTGCCCCGCAGTCGAGAAGATCGGCCGCCAAGACATCTCGCCCGAAACCAGGCACTGTGAGCGGTATGCCCACCCTTGAGATGCTTGATCATCCGGTGCGGCACAGCAGCGGTTACGACCAGGGCGCCCTGCAACACATGTCGGAAGTGATCGAGGCGCGATTGTCGGAATTCGGTGTATCGGTCGAGGTCGTAGCCGCTCATCCGGGCCCCGTGATCACACGTTTCGAGCTTCAGCCAGCGCCCGGGGTGAAGGTCAGTCAGATCTCGAATCTCACCAAGGATCTCGCGCGGGCGCTGTCGATCGCTTCGGTGCGGGTGGTGGAGGTGATCCCTGGCAAGTCGACGGTGGGGCTGGAGATTCCCAACACCTCCCGCGAGATCATCGCTCTGCGCGAGTTGCTGGAATCCAAGCGCTACCGCGAGGCGCGCTCACCGTTGACGGTCGCGCTCGGCAAGGATATCGGCGGCGAGCCGGTGATGGCGGACCTGGCCCGCATGCCGCATCTGCTGGTCGCGGGCACCACCGGCTCAGGCAAGTCGGTAGGCGTGAATGCCATGATCCTGAGCCTGCTCTACAAGGCTACGGCCGAAGAGGTGCGCTTGATCCTGATCGACCCGAAAATGCTTGAGCTGTCGGTCTATGAGGGCATTGGTCACCTGCTGGCTCCCGTGGTGACTGACATGAAAGAGGCCTCGAACGCGTTGCGCTGGGCGGTGGGTGAGATGGAGCGCCGTTATCGGCTGATGGCGCAACTTGGTGTGCGAAGCATCGCTGGCGCGAACGAGAAGATTCGCGCGGCAATCGACGCCGGCGAGCCGATCAAAGATCCGTTTTATGACCATGCGCAGGCGCTCGACCCCGACTTGCCGCCGCCGACGTTGGAGCCGATGCCGTACCTCGTGATCGTCATCGACGAATTTGCCGACATGATGATGGTGGTGGGCAAGAAGGTCGAAGAGCTGATCGCCCGCCTGGCACAGAAAGCACGTGCTGCGGGCATTCATCTGATCCTCGCCACCCAGCGGCCTTCGGTTGACGTGATCACCGGCCTGATCAAGGCGAACATCCCCACGCGTATCGCATTCCAGGTTTCCTCGAGGATTGACTCGCGCACCATCCTCGATCAGATGGGTGCCGAGGATCTGCTCGGCAATGGTGACATGCTCTATCTGCCGCCGGGCAGTGGCATGCCAGTACGCGTGCATGGGGCATTCGTCAGCGATGAGGAGGTCCATCGGGTGGTCGAAGCGATCAAGACCTTGGGCGAACCCGAATATGTCGACGAAGTCCTCTCGGAGGAGAGCACCGCCGCCATCACGTTGCCGGGGGAAAGGCCTGTCCGCGCTGATGGTGAAGAGGTCGATGAGTTATATGATCAGGCAGTCGCTATCGTCACTGAGTCGCGCAAAGCCTCAATTTCCTACGTGCAGCGCCGCCTGAAGATCGGCTACAACCGTTCGGCCCGGCTGATGGAGCAGATGGAGGCCGATGGTGTCGTCGGCGCCCTGGCCAGTAACGGTAGTCGTGAAGTGTTGGCGCCGCCCCCGCCACCACGCTGAGCGTGAACACTCGTCTGCCACTGACATGCTGCCAAAAGGGTAAAACCGGTAAGGGTTTCGGTCCGCAGGCGGAACTGCACGGCAGCATACACATCGAATACGCCTCACAATGCACAGGTTTCCTCCATGAGTCGACCACCCTTGATGATCACCCGTCCCGTTTCGTTGATACTCGTGCTGGTGGCACTGGTCGCCGTGGCCATGACGGGACGCTCGGCCATGGCCGCGGTGCCGCAGGATGTCGATGCGCTGGTCAAGCAGCTTGCGAGCATCAAGACCTTCGCTGCCGATTTCACGCAGGAGCTCCACGATGCACGGGGCCATGTGGGACGCGCAACCACAGGTCATTTCGTACTTGAGCGGCCGGGGCGCTTCTACTGGCGCTACGAAACACCATACATCCAGGAGCTGATCGCGGCTGATGGTGTGCTGTGGGTCTATGAGCCCGATCTGCGTCAGGCAACCCGCTCTCCGTTGACCGCTACCCAACAGGGAGCACCGATCGCGATCCTGATGGGTGATCAGCCGGTAGACGAGGTGTTTCGTATTCGAGCACTTGAAAACGAAGGTGGACTCGCCTGGTTCGCCATGCAGCCGCGCGGGGAGACCGGCGATTTCCGTGAAGTGCTGCTGGGCGTGGATGATCAGGGTGTGCGCGAGATGCACTTTATCGACCAGCTTGACCAGACCACTCAAGTGTCGTTCGATGCACGCGTGTTCAACCAGCCAGTCGATGCCTCGCTATTCAGTTTCAAGCCGCCGGATGGCGTCGATGTGGTCGAAGCGCGTGAACCACCACGGCTGCAGTGAATGCCCATGAGTGAGGCCTATCCCCAGAACGATCTGTTTGGTGACGAGATCGCGACCGAAGCCGAAGCCCCGGTCCCAACCGAGCCGGTCGGGGCCTATCGTCCGCTTGCCGACCGTTTGCGCCCGCAGGATCTGGCCGACTTCGCCGGCCAGGTAAGGGTGGTTGGCGAACAAGCGCCCCTGCGGGTAGCCATGGAAAAGGGACAGGCACATTCCTGCCTGCTCTGGGGGCCGCCTGGTGTGGGCAAGACCACCTTGGCCAGGCTCTATGCCGAACGTCTGCAGGCCGAGATCATCCATCTGTCGGCAGTCGAAGCCGGGGTGCGCGAACTGCGCGGCGTGATCGATCACGCCCGTAAGCGGCGACAAGCCACCGGTCGATTGACGGTGTTGTTTCTCGATGAAATTCATCGTTTCAACAAGTCGCAGCAGGATCAGCTGCTGCCGTCGGTCGAGCGGGGTGTGCTGGTACTGATCGGAGCGACCACCGAGAATCCATCGTTTTCGCTCAATAATGCATTGCTTTCGCGCTTGCGTGTCTACCGGCTCGAACCGCTGGACGATCACGCGATGAAAGCTCTACTGGAGCGGGCCTTGGAGCATCCAGAAGGTGTCAGAGAGTCCACCGGTGGCCTGCCGTTGGTCATGGATCCCGCTGTCGTCGATCGACTGGTCGCCACTGCCGACGGCGACGCCCGCCGGCTGCTCACCCTGCTGGAACTGGCGGCTCAGCTTGCGCATGAGACACCAGAAAAGGACAGGCGCCGTGTGGACGACGCGACCCTCGATGCACTGCTGTCTCAATCGCCACGGCGATTTGATCAGGGTGGCGACGAGTTCTACGACCAGATCTCAGCGATGCACAAGGCGATCCGTGGCTCAAACCCGGATGGCGGTGCTTACTGGTTGCTGCGAATGCTCGATGGCGGGGCCGATCCAGCGTATCTGGCCCGGAGGCTGGTGCGTATTGCCTCCGAGGACATCGGCAATGCCGATCCAAGGGCCTTGAGCGTGGCGCTGGACGCCTGGACTGCCTATGACCGGTTGGGTGTGCCCGAAGGGGAGTTGATGCTCACCCAGGCGGCCATGTATCTTGCTGTGGCGCCCAAGAGCAATGCAGTCTATACCGCCCATAACGCAATCCTCGCCACCGTCAAGGCCCGGGGCAGCGATCCGGTGCCGATGCATCTGCGCAACGCGCCCACCTCTCTGATGGAGCGCGAGGGCTGGGGCAAGGGCTATCGTTATGCCCACGATGAACCTGAGGCCTATGCCGCGGGCGAGACCTATCTACCAGAAGGATTGGCCGGTGAGCGCTACTATCGACCGGTAGACCGTGGGCTGGAACGCTCGATTTCCGAGCGAATGGCCTATTGGCAGGGGCTCGACGAGGCCGCTTCGCCCACTTCGGACAGCTAGTCGAGTCGAATCCCCTCGGCCGCGAGTAGCGCCGACTTGATCGCGACCCCTCCCGCATAACCACCCAAGGCACCGTCGCTGGTGAGAACCCGATGACAAGGCACCAATGGGGCCCAGGGATTTGCACCGACTGCCTGACCGACCGCTCGCGCCGAGCGCGGTCGATCGATACGCCGCGCGAGTTCTCCATAACTGGTCGTTTCCCCCAGCTCAACGGCGCAGAGCGCGCTCCACACACTGCGTTGGAAAGGCGTGCCCTGCGATGAGAAAGCAGGGTGGCGGGTCCAGTCGGGACCGCCACCTGCCTGCGGCCAAGTGGCCAAGGCCTCGATTACATCGGCCCAGGCGGGGTTCTCCGGCGGCTGCGGTCCGTCTGGTGCCCGCGCATCGACCGACATCTGCTCAATGGTTGAGCCGGTCCCTGTTAGCCAGACCGTCAAGCCGGTGTCTCCCAGCGGCACCCAGCCTTCCCAGTGAGACGAGGACGTCGTCATTGCTAGCCTGATCGCTTGCGCCGATCGAAGATCTTCTCGCTGGCTGTCTGCAGCAGTTCGAAGAACATCGGGATGAAAAGGATCGCCACGTAAGTCGCAAGAAGCATCCCGCCGATGATCGGGGTCCCAAGGGAGTGCCGCGCAGCCTCACCAGCGCCAGTCGCGAGTGCAAGTGGCAACACGCCGAGAATGAAGGCCATTGAGGTCATTATCACTGGGCGGAAGCGGATCTTCGTGGCTTCTAGCGCCGCCTCCTTGATCGACAGGCCGTCGTTGAGATGCATTTTGGAAGCGAACTCGACAATCAGGATGGCGTTTTTCGCTGACATCGCAATCAAGACCAGCAGACCGACCTGGAAATAGATGTCGATGTTAAGACCCCTCATCCAGATAGCGAGCAGCGCACCGAGCACGGCAAACGGTACGGCGGTGATGACGGCGAACGGCAGCGCCCAACGCTCGTATTGAGCAGCGAGGATCAGGAAGACCATGATCACACCCAGCAGGAAGGCGATCGCCCCCGCCGAGCCGGAACTGAGCTCCTGAAAGGCTGAGCCCACCCAGCCAAGGGTATAGTCTCCACCGAGATTCTGATCAATGACCTCCTGCATTGCCTTGAGGGCCTCACCGGAAGAGTAGCCCGGGGCGGGCCCGCCCATGATCTTGGCTGCCGGAAAGATGTTGAAGCGGTTGATCACGTCCGCGCCGGTCGTACGCTCAAGTGAGGCCACCGAGCTGATCGGGATCAGTTGTTGATTGCCACTACGCACGAATACGTTTTCCAAGTCTTGTGGCTCGGCCCGGTACGGGGCATCTGCTGCCATGTTCACCTGGAAGTTGCGGCCGAACAGCGTGAAGTCATTGATATAACGGGTGCCAAAAGTGCCCTGCATCGTGCTGTAGATCGCGGCCACCGGTACATCGAGCGCATAGGCTTCTTCACGGTCGACGGTCATGTGGAATTGTGGTGTGTTGTCGACGAAGGTCGTGCTTACACCAGCCAGTTCCGGGCGCTGGTTGGCAGCGGCCACCAAGGCATTGGTTGCAGCCGCCAGCGCCTGGACGTCGGACGAACCACGCTGTTGCAGATAGCCTTCAAATCCACCGGTGGTCGACATGCCACGAATCGGTGGTGGCACGAACGACATGATGAATGCCTCATCGATCTGTGAGCCTGCTGCCATGGCCTTGTTGACTGCCGCCTGGACGCTCTGGTCCTCATTCGGGCGTTCCGACCAGTCATTCAGCCTCGTGAACGCCGTCCCTTTGTAGGAGCGCAGCGTGCCGGAGAGCAGGTCAAAGCCGGCAAAGGCAATCTGCATCTTCACATCCGGATTCTCGCGAACCAGGCTTGAATTCTGGTCACGAACCAGGCCGGTACGTTCCAGGCTCGCTGCCGGATCAAGGTTGATCGACGAGATGAAAAAGCCCGGATCCTCATCAGGCACCAGCCCGGTGGGTGTGCTACGGAACAAGACTATTGCGGAAACGACTACGCCGGCGAACAGCAGCAGCCCAATTGGCCAGGCAACGAGCAGGAAATTGACCAGCGCCATGTATCCGCTACGGAAGGCATCGAAACCACGGTTGAAGATCCGGAAAGGCAGCGCCGGCTCCTTGTCCTTTTGTTTCTTGAGAAGCAGCGCGGTCATCGATGGTGTAAGGGTCAGGGCGACCACGCTCGACAGTACAACGGAGACCGAGAGCGCCACGGCGAACTGACGGTACATCTCGCCGGCCAGGCCCGGGATAAAGGCGACCGGGACGAATACAGCAAGCAGCACGAGGGTAGTCGCCACGATCGGACCGGTGACCTGCTCCATTGCCTTGATGGCAGCATCGCGCGCGTTGAGGCCTTCCTCACGCATCAGGCGCTCGACGTTTTCGATCACGATGATCGCGTCATCGACCACGATGCCGATGGCCAGCACCAGGCCGAATAGCGTAAGCAGATTGATCGACATCCCGGTCAAGAACAGCCCGGCCAATGTCCCGATAAGGGCGACTGGAATCGCGACCAGCGGCACAATGGTTGCCCGCGGCTTCTGCAGGAAGACGAAGATCACCAGCACCACCAGAACCAGCGCTTCGACAAAGGTCTTGAGCACCTCCTTGATTGAGGTGCGAACGAAATCGGTGCTATCCATCGGGACTTGATAGGTCATGTCACCAGGAAAGCGAGCAGCGAGTTGCTCCATTTCCTGCCGCACCTGACCGACCGTCTCGAGCGCATTGGCCCCCGGGGCGAGATAAAGACCGACCGGTACGGCTGGGGAGCCGTTGTAGGTAGCATTGAAGCCGTAGTCCTTTGTGCCGAGTTCGACCTCGGCAACATCCTTGAGACGCAGGGTGCCGCCGACCTCGCTTGAAGCGAGGATGATGTCCTTGAACTGCTCTATCTCCGAGAACCGCCCCTCGGAAGAAATGGTGTAGGTGAAGGCCTCACCTTTCTTGTTGGGGGAAGCGTTGAACTTGCCGGCGGCAAACTGGGCATTCTGCTCGCGGATCGCCGTGGCGATATCCTCTTGGGTGAGGTCGAAATGCGCCAGCTTGGCCGGGTCGAACCAGACCCGGATGGAGTAATCCTGCGCGCCGAACAAGCGAGCATCACCGATCCCGTCGATCCGCTTGAGCGAGTCGATGATGTTGATCAGGCCGTAGTTGCTGAGAAACTTGGTATCAAACTGTTCGTTTTCCGATAGCAGCGCGATGACCATCAGCAGCGAGCTGCTCTTCTTGTTGACGATTACGCCCTGATCCCGCACCTCCTGCGGCAGCTGGGGCAGGGCACGCAGCACACGGTTGTTGACGTCAATGGTTGCCTGGTCAGGATCAGTGCCGGTCGCGAAGGTAACCGACAAGCTCAGGGTTCCGGCATCCGAGCTGCCGGAGGTCATGTAGAGCATGTCGTCCACGCCGTTGATTGCCTGCTCCAGCGGGGCGGCGACGGACTCGGCAATGGTGACGGCATCGGCACCTGCGTACGTAGCGCTGACCTCAACTTCCGGCGGCACGATCTCGGGGTATTGCTCGACCGCCAGACCAGTGAAGGCAGCGCCGCCGGCAATCATGATCACGATCGCTAGAACAGTCGAGAAGATCGGGCGGTCAATGAAGAACTTCGAAAACATCGGTGATCTCCGGGCCCGCCATTACTTGTCATGACGGGCGGGGTGGCTCGGCGGGAAAGTAGCTGTTAGTCGTCTTGCTCAGCAGCAGGTTGTTGCGGATCGACCGTAACGCCAGGGCGTACCTTCAGCAGCCCGTCGATCACGATCCGGTCGCCAGCCACCAGGCCCGAGCGCACGATCCGACCCTTGTCGCTCATCGGGCCTCGTTCGATGGCTCGCTGCTGTGCCTGATTGTTCTCGTCAAGGACGTAGACGATGGCACTACCAGGCTCCGGGCCACTGCCGATCGCGCTCTCCGGGATGATCAATGCATCCTCGACCGAGATCACCTTGATCCGGACCCGCACGTAGCGATTGGGGCGCAGGACGTCGCCCGGGTTGTCGAACACCCCGCGCAACTGGATGGAGTTGGTCTGCCGATCGATACTGGCAGCACGATAGTTCAGCTCCCCTGTGATCGCCTGACCATCGGGTCCCGTGATGCCGACCACCTCGGCTGGAGTAGGGCGGTCCGGAGTGGGATTGAGCGCAGGCGTATCGGCAAACGCGTCATCGACCGGATAGGAAAGGACGATTTGCAGCGGGTCGATTTCCTCGAGGCTCACCAATCGGTCACCAACCTCAATCAGGTTGCCGGCGGCGACAGCGCGCCGGCCTGCGATGCCCGGGATCGGAGCGGCGACCGTAGTGTAGTCGAGATTGATCTGTGCGGATTCGAGCTGGGCCTCAGCCACTTTCACGCCAGCCTGGGCGGTCTCCAGTGCCGATCGGGCATCATCACGCTGCTTCTCGCTGGCTACACCCCGACCGAACAACGAATCCATCCGGCGCCAGTCCCGCTGGGCCGCTGCCAGTGTCGCTTGTGCCGAGAGCAGGTCCGCTTCGGCCCGATGGAGGGCCGCCTCGAAAGGGCGCGAGTCGATACGAAAAAGCGGCTGACCTTTTTCTACCCAGGCTCCTTCGATGTACTCGCGGCTCTCGAGGATGCCGTCGACCTGGGCGCGCACCTCGACGTGTCGATTGGCTTCAGTACTACCGGCGTATTCCTTGTATACATCTGCCGACTGGCCCTGGAGACTGATCACGGGCACCTTGGGTGGCGGGGGCTGTGCGCCGCCGGATTGGGCCTGCACCGTGATGCTGGTGAGTAACAAGACGGCGCTTGTCGAAACCAGCCAAAACGAAGAACGAATGACTCCAAACGGATGGCGGATAGTCGTCGAAGGCATGGATGGGTACCGATTTTAGGGGCAGATGAACCCTGCCTGTGGGATGTAGAGAGGCGACACGGAGCACAGCGTTCCAATAGCAGAACAAGATAGTGTGCTAACTATTATCGCAGCTAGTAAAGGCTCTGTATAGAGGCGCGATGACGCCGGCGCTGGTATCAGCCCCCGGTAGGTGGAAGTTAGGCTAAGCTGGGGTCGAATTCATCTGTTGGAGGCATTCAAACCGTGAGCGAAACCCTTTTCAGCAAGATCATCAAGCGGGAAATCCCCGCCGATATCGTGTTCGAGAACGACCGGATCCTGGCTTTTCGTGACATCAACCCGCAGGCACCGGTACATGTGCTGATCATCCCGAAAAAGCCCATCCCGACTCTGAACGACATCGCGCCCGAAGATGCGCCGCTCATTGGTGAGATGTTTGTGGTTGCTCGTGAGCTTGCAATCCAGGAGGGCATCGACGAGTCCGGATATCGTACCGTGTTCAACTGTAATCGAGATGGCGGCCAAGAAGTTTATCACCTGCATTTGCACCTGCTGGGTGGCCGGGCCATGCAATGGCCCCCGGGCTAACTCCAGCAGGCTGAATCTCTCCCGGTTGACAGAGGCCGGGCGGCAACGATAAATCAGTGCGCCGCCTTGCCCTCCGACAGCGCTTGGTACTGCGCCAGCCGACGTGGCTGGATCTGGCCGCTTTCGACCGCCTCGCGAACGGCGCAGCCAGGCTCATTGTCGTGGCGGCAGTCGTTGAAGCGGCAATAAGTCGCTGCGGACGTGATTTCCGGAAACCCCTTGGCAAGCGCCTCGATGGGGGCCCTGTCGAGCGGGAAATCGCGCACCCCGGGGGCGTCGATCAGTCCACCTTCGCCGTCGGCAAAACGATACAGCGTGCTGGTCCGAGTGGTGTGCCTACCCTCGCGGTTGAAGGCCGACACCGCGCCGATGGCCGCCTGATCGGCGAATGGCGTGATTTCGCGCGTCAGGGCCGTTTTACCGACACCGGACAAGCCGATCATCAGGGAGACGCGTTCGTGCAGGTGCTGGCGCAACAACTCAACCCCCTGGCCGGACTCAACCGACGTGCGGATGACCTCAAAGCCCAGCGACTCCCACAGGGTGACGGTTTCCTCGATCGCTTGCCGTTCGTGGTCCGGCAGCTCCGCTAGCAGGTCGACCTTGTTGAGCACGATCACCGGGACTGCTGGCAACGCGAACACGGCAACCAGGGTGCGCTCGACCACCTCCGCATTCATCCAGGGGAGGGCCGAAGTCACTATCAGCACCTGGTCGATATTGGCCGCCATCAACCTGTCCTGGCCGTAGGCATCCTGGCGGACCAGCAGATTGCGCCGCTCTTCGCGCTTCTCGATGACGATGTTGCCCTGGGCGTCCTCTTGCCAGCGAATGCGATCGCCGGTCGTCAGTCGGCCAACGGTTCGGCGTGCTCGGCCCCGACGAAGACGGCGCTGCTGGTCCTCGATCAACAGGTCGTAGCCATGGTGTGTCACCACGATGCCGGTCTTGAGGAGATCGTCTTCGCTGCTGCTCCGTACGTGCCGCCGGCGGTCGATATGCCGTTGCTGCTGCTTGCTGAGGCGTTTTTTTGGGTTCATCGGCAGAGTCAGAGCAGAAACAGGGTGGCTAGCCCGAGGAAAATAAAGAAACCGCCGGAGTCGGTGATTGCCGTGATCATCACTGAACTGCCAAGGGCCGGATCACGACCCAGACGCGTGCGGACGATGGGGATCGTCACACCGAAGAACGCCGCACTGAGGAAATTGAGCGTGACGGCGGCGATCATTACGATCGAAACACCCGGGTTCTGGAACATCAGGTAAGTGATGAGGCCGAGCACTCCACCCCAGACAATGCCATTGATCAAGGCGACCTTGAGCTCCTTGCCATAGAGCAGCCGAACGTCCCCGCCACCGAGTTTTCGAAAAGCCAGTTCGCGCACGATCATGGTGATGGTCTGGTTGCCGATATTGCCGCCCATGCCGGCAACGATAGGCATCAAGACAGCCAGCGAAACCAAGGTCTCGATCGAGTCCGCGAACAGGCCGATGACTTGCGAGGCGATCAGCGCCGTGACCAGGTTCACCGCCAGCCACGGGGCCCGGTTCCGTACTGACTTTGTCACCGGGGCGAAGATATCCTCTTCTTCGCTCAGACCTACTTGCGACAAGCGTTCCTCGTCACTGGATTCGCGGATGAAGTCGACTACCGCATCGATACTTACCCGGCCGACCAGCCGGTCGATCTCGTCAACCACCGGCGCACTGACCAGGTCGTATCGCTCGAAGGCATCCGCGCCATCGCGAGCCTTGTCCTCGGGATGAAAACGGATCTCATCGGTTTTCATCACCTCGGCCACCCGTGTTTCGGGGTCATTCAGCAGCAGCGCTTCCAGGTGGATCACTCCCTCATACAGCCCGTCGCGGCCGACGACGAACAGCTTGTCGGTATGATCGGGCAGCGAATCCATCCGCCGCAGATAGCGCAGGGCCACCTCGATGGTGACGTCACCGCGCACCGTAACCAGATCGAAGTCCATCAACGCCCCGATCGTGTCCTCCTCGTAGGACATGACGTAGCGTAGTTTCTGGCGGTCATCGATCGGCAGGGCAGTGAAAACGTCCTGCATCATGCCTTCGGGCAGGTCCGGCGCCAGGTCGGCGAGCTCGTCGGTGTCCAGTGATGAGGCGGCGTTGAGAATCTCCTCGTGGCTCATCGCCTCCATCAAGCTGTCACGCACCGAGCTGGAGAGTTCGAGCAGCACATCTCCGTCACGGTCGGCCTGCACCAGCCTCCAGATAGTCAGGCGCTCGTCCTGGGGCAGGGACTCGAGGATCTGGGCGACGTCCGCACTGTGCAGCGGCTCGATCCTGCGGGCGAGGCGTTCGAGATACTGGGCGTGCAGCCACTCATCGATTGCTTCCGGCTCCTCCCAATCCATCCTGTCAAGCGCACGATCCCGGGAAAGCGTGTCGCGGATGTCACGGATCAGCGAATCGAGTTCTTCCTGGCGATCGATGTCTGTGAATTCGGACATAAGAGGCCTGTGATCCCAGATTGCGGAGCGGGGTAAACGGTTGCCCAGGGTGGGACGATTGCGGGGCGCTCACCAACAAGCGACAGGGCAGTATATCGGAATGGCAGATGCCGCTTGTCCGATGCCGTGCGCAGCTTACTGCGTGTTAGGCTCTTGAGCGCATTGATCAGCGCCGGCGCTGCACCAACAGGAGAGGCATTATGCACACCCCGGAAGACAATCTCATCTGGCTTGATCTCGAGATGACCGGGCTCGATCCAGTGAATGACACCATCATCGAAATGGCCACCCTGGTTACCGACAAGCACCTCAACGTGCTTGCCGAAGGGCCAGTTGTCGCGATCCAGCAGCCCGAGTCGGCGCTGGCCGGCATGGATGAGTGGAATCAGCGAGTCCATGGCCAGAGCGGATTGATCGAGCGGGTGCGCCTTAGTGACTGCGATCTGCGCTGTGGGGAGCTACGGACCCTCGAATTTCTGCGCCAGCATGTCCCCGAGCGTGCCTCGCCGATGTGCGGCAACAGCATTTGCCAAGACCGGCGATTCCTTGCCCGATTGATGCCGGAACTAGAAGCCTTTTTCCATTACCGGAATCTGGACGTCTCCACTATCAAGGAGCTGGCTCGCCGTTGGAATCCGGATGTGCTGGCTGGTTTCAGAAAGCAGTCCAGCCACCAGGCGATGGACGACATCCGTGGTTCGGTGGCCGAGCTTTCCCATTATCGGGCCAGCTTTTTCAAGCTCTAGGGAAGCTCTGCGCGAATCGAGCCGCCCATTGCTAGACTGCGCGGCCATCGTCCTGAACAGGCATAGATTAAAAGCAGAGGATCGAGCAATCGTCATGAGTACACGAGTCGGGGTAGCAGGCGCCAATGGTCGTATGGGGCGTCGTTTGATCGAAGCAGCCCATCAGGGTGGAAGCACGCGGGTAGGTGCCGCATTCGCACGCAGCGACAGCCCGCTAATTGGGCAGGATGCCGGACAACTTGCCGGGATCGGCCAGATCGATGTACCCGTGGTCGACGACATGCTCAGACACCGGGATGATTTCGACGTCCTGATCGATTTCACGTCGATCAATGCGACCATGCGTCACCTTCAGATATGTCGGGAGGCCGATCGCGCCATCGTGATTGGTACCACTGGCCTGTCCGAGGCACAAAAAGATGAACTCGCCGCTGTCGCCAACGATATTCCCGTGGTTTTCGCGCCCAACATGAGCATCGGCGTCAACGTGTTGCTCCAGGTGCTGGGTCAAGTCGCCACCATGCTGGGCGACGACTACGACGTCGAGATCATCGAGGCGCATCATCGTCACAAGATTGACGCCCCTTCCGGCACCGCGTTGCGGCTCGGTGAGGCGGTAGCCGATGCCCTCGGCCGCGACCTGCAACGTGTCGCCATCTACGGTCGCGAAGGCATTACAGGCGAGCGGCCGGCAGAAACCATCGGGTTTTCCACGATCCGGGGCGGTGACGTGGTCGGCGATCACACCGTGCTGTTCGCCGGTATCGGCGAGCGGATCGAGATCACGCACAAGGCCTCGAGCCGAATGACCTTCGCCAAGGGAGCCGTGCGCGCCGCACATTGGGTCGCAGACAAGCCGGCCGGGCTTTACGACATGAATCACGTGCTCGGCCTTAAGCCGATATGATTGCTGGAGCTTGCCACGCCTGATCACGCCAAATACCTCTTTCTGTCGTGCCAGATGGTGGATTTGGGGCGCCTCGGCGTGGACAGCATCGGGGCCTTTCAGTCATAATCTCGCCCCGAGACCGAAGGGCGAGCGCTACCTCGGTGGCCAGCGCCAACTCGGGCATGGCAACATGACACACCTCTGCGAGGAAAACTTCTTGGATAGCACGGCCTCAGACGCGAACACCGGATTCTCGGTCAACACGGCGCTCCTGGCTCTTGAAGACGGGAGCGTTTTTTATGGCACCTCGATCGGCATCGACGGGGAATCGGTGGGTGAGGTGGTGTTCAATACGGCGATGACGGGCCACCAGGAAATCCTCACCGACCCGTCCAGTCGGCGTCAGATCGTGGCCTTGACCTATCCTCATGTCGGCAATACTGGCCTCAATGCCGAAGATGCCGAGTCCGATTCGGTGCATGCTGCCGGACTGGTCATCCGCCACTCCAGCGAGATGAGCAGCTGGCGCGGCGAGCAGACCCTCGAGGACTACTGCCGCGAACATAATGTGGTGGCAATCTCGGATATCGACACCCGCGAGCTCACCCGTCGCCTGCGCGACCAGGGTGTGATGAAGGGCTGCATCGTCGCGGGCAAGGATCTTGATGCCACCGCGGCGATCGAGAAGGCCCGAGCGTTTGCGGGCCTGGCCGGCATGGACCTGATCTCGGAAATTGGCTCCCGCGAAGAACGAGAGTGGACCGTTGGCTCCTGGGGTGTGGACGAAGCCAACCGACCCGCGCTCAGCCGCCACGTGGTGGCCTACGATTACGGCGTCAAGTACGGCATCCTGCGCAAACTGGTCGACCGTGGTTGCCGCATTACGCTATTCCCGGCCGACACACCGGTCGAACGGTTATTGGCGACCAGCCCCGACGGCATTCTCGTCGGCAACGGTCCGGGCGACCCGGCGGCTTGCACCAAGGCCATCGACGATGTGGGGCGCATGCTGGAGGCGGACATCCCGTTGTTTGGCATCAGTCTGGGCTACCAGCTGCTGGCGTTGGCCAGCGGTGCGAAAACCAGCAAGATGAAGCTTGGAAACTACGGCAGCAATCATCCGATCCAGGAGATCAGCAGCAAGCGGGTGCTGATCTCCAGCCAGAACCATGCTTTCACGGTCGACGAGGACAGCCTGCCTGACCATCTCGAGGCCACCCATCGATCGCTGTTCGACGGCAGCCTGCAAGGCATCCGTCGCACCGACTGCCCGGCGTTTGGCATCCAAGGTCACCCTGAGGCGAGCCCAGGGCCGCATGACCTGGATATGCTGTTCGATCAGTTCGTCGACAGCATCGATGCCCGCCGCTGAAATCCGATCCTAGAATAACCTACTGTCCAGCCACAGCTGGCAGGTGAGTCGAACATGCCAAAAAGAAACGATATCCAGAGTGTACTGATCATTGGCGCCGGGCCAATCGTCATCGGCCAGGCCTGCGAGTTCGACTATTCCGGCGCCCAAGCCTGCAAGGCCCTGCGTGAAGAAGGGCTGCGGGTCATCCTGATCAATTCGAATCCGGCGACCATCATGACCGACCCGGAAATGGCCGATGCGACCTACATCGAGCCCATCACCTGGGAGGTAGTCGCTGCCATCATCGAGAAGGAGCGCCCCGACGCGCTCCTGCCGACCATGGGAGGCCAGACTGCGCTCAACTGCGCACTGGACCTGCACCGTCACGGTGTGCTGGAGCGATTCGGTTGCGAAATGATCGGTGCGAGCCAGGATGCCATCGATATGGCCGAGGATCGTGAGCGTTTCAAGGAGGCAATGACCGAGATTGGCCTGTCGACCCCAGCCTCCATCATGGTGCACACCTTGGAGGAGGCGCTGGCTGCACAGGCCGACATCGGCTTCCCGGCGATCATTCGCCCCTCATTCACCATGGGCGGCACCGGTGGCGGGATCGCCTACAACCGTGAGGAATACGAGGAGCTGGTCCGGCGTGGGCTCGACCTCTCGCCGACCAGCGAGATGCTGATCGAGCAGTCGGTACTTGGCTGGAAAGAATACGAGATGGAGGTGGTGCGCGACAGAAACGACAACACCATCATCATCTGCTCGATCGAAAATCTCGATCCGATGGGCGTGCATACCGGCGACTCAATCACCGTCGCTCCGGCGCAGACCCTGACCGACAAGGAATACCAGGTGATGCGCGACGCGTCCCTGGCTGTGCTGCGCAAGATCGGTGTCGAAACCGGCGGCTCGAACGTGCAATTCGCCGTCAACCCGGCCAACGGCGACATGATCATCATCGAGATGAATCCGCGCGTATCAAGATCCTCGGCATTGGCCTCCAAGGCGACCGGTTTCCCGATCGCCAGGGTCTCCGCCAAGCTTGCGATCGGCTATACGCTCGACGAGCTGAAGAATGAAATCATCGGCGGGGCGACTCCGGCCTCATTCGAGCCGACCATCGATTATGTAGTCACCAAGATCCCGCGCTTCACCTTCGAGAAATTTCCGACCGCCAATGATCGCCTCACCACGCAGATGAAGTCGGTGGGTGAGGTGATGGCTATCGGCCGGACCTTCCCCGAGTCCCTGCAAAAAGCATTGCGCGGGCTGGAAATTGGCCGCGATGGGCTTGATGAGGTACTGGACAGCGGCCTTGCCGAGGATGACATGGAGGACCGGCTGGTGCGTGAGCTACACGCGCCGGGCGCCGACCGCATCTGGTACGTCGCCGATGCCTTCCGTCACGGTTTCGATCTTGAGCGCATTCATCGCCATTCGTCCATTGATCCGTGGTTCCTGCGTCAGATCGAGCAGTTGGTGCGCGCCGAGGAATCACTGCGGGGAACGGCTCTCAAGGAAGTCAGTGCACCCCAGCTGTACCAGCTCAAGCGCCTCGGTTTTTCCGACGCCCGACTGGCCAAACTGCTCGAGGAGACCGAGAGCACCGTGCGTAGCCATCGCCACGCGCTAGGGGTTCGGCCGGTCTACAAGCGGGTGGACACCTGTGCGGCAGAATTCCGGGCCACGGCAGCCTACATGTATTCGACCTACGAACCGTTCTGCGAGGCCGAGCCCAGCAATCGCGACAAGATCATGATCCTTGGTGGCGGACCGAACCGGATCGGGCAGGGCATCGAGTTTGATTACTGCTGTGTCCACGCCGCACTCGCCCTGCGCGAAGATGGCTACGAGACCATCATGGTCAACTGCAACCCGGAGACCGTCTCCACCGACTACGATATTTCCGACCGTCTGTACTTCGAATCGCTGACGCTTGAAGATGTGCTTGAGATCATCGAGGTTGAAAAGCCCAGTGGCGTGGTGGTGCAGTTCGGTGGTCAGACACCACTGAAGCTGGCCCGCGACCTGGAAAAAGCAGGTGCGCCGATCATCGGTACCACACCGGATGCAATCGATCGGGCCGAGGACCGCGAGCGATTCCAGGGACTGATCAATAAGCTTGGTCTCAGACAGCCGCCCAACCGTACCGCCAAATCCGCCGATCAGGCGATTCATCTGGCCAGCGAGATCGGCTATCCGCTAGTGGTACGTCCTTCCTATGTGCTGGGCGGTCGGGCCATGGAGATCGTGCATGACGAAGAGGGGCTCAAGCGCTACATCCGCGATGCGGTCAAGGTGTCGAACGACTCCCCCGTACTGCTTGATCGCTTTCTCGACGATGCCACAGAGATGGACATCGACGCGGTCTGTGACGGTGAGAATGTCGTAATTGGCGGGCTGATGGAACACATCGAGATGGCGGGCGTCCACTCGGGCGACTCGGCCAGCTCGCTGCCGCCGTACACCGTGCCGCAGTCCGTACAAGATCGGATACGCGAGCAGATAAAGGCCATGGCTCGTGAGCTCAACGTCGTTGGCCTGATGAATGCCCAGGTGGCCATTCAGGGTGAAGAGATCTTCATCATCGAGGTCAATCCCCGTGCTGCGAGAACGGTGCCGTTCGTATCCAAGGCCGTCGGCATTCCGCTGGCGAAGATCGCAGCACGTGCCATGGCCGGCATCAGCCTCGAGCGCCAGGGCATTCTCGAGGAGCGTATCCCGCCGTTCTACTCGGTCAAGGAATCAGTGTTTCCCTTCATCAAGTTCACCGACGTCGACACGCTGCTCGGCCCGGAAATGAAGTCCACCGGTGAGGTGATGGGCGTTGGTCGAGAATTTGGCGAGGCCTTTGCCAAGGCTCAGACTGGGGCGGGCAACTCCCTGCCGCTGTCGGGCACAGCGTTCATTTCAGTGCGCAAGCGCGACTACCTGGGGGTGCTCACGGTCGCCCGTGCGCTTGAAGAGTGGGGATTCTCGCTGGTAGCCACCCATGGTACGGCCCGCTTTCTCAACGAAAACGGTCTGAACGTCACCGGCGTGAACAAGGTCACCGAGGGGCGACCGAACGTGGTGGACATGATCAAGAACAACGACATCGCGATGATCGTCAACACCACGTCGAACAGCCAGCAGTCGCGCGCCGACTCCTACGAGATCCGCCGCGAAGCGTTGCACTATCGCATTCCGTACTTCACCACACTAGCTGGTGCCGAGGCGATGGCGCTAGCCCTGAAGACCCTCAACCAACCAGTGACGGTCAACCGGCTACAGGATCTGCATCAGGAGTGTGCCGAATGAAGCAGACGCCAATGACAGCCACCGGGGCGGCCAAACTGGAGGAAGAGCTCAAGCGGCTGCGCAGCATCGAACGCCCTCGTATCATCGCGGCCATCGCCGAGGCGCGTGAGCTGGGTGATCTGAAGGAAAACGCCGAATATCACGCTGCACGTGAGGAGCAGGGCTTCGTCGAGGCACGAATTAGAGAGATCGAGGCCAAGCTCTCGCATGCCCATATCATCGACGTCACTCGCCTGCCGCCGGGCGACAAGGTCATTTTCGGCGCCACCGTAGAGTTGCTGGATCTTGATACCGATACCGAAGTGACCTACAAGATCGTTGGCGACGACGAGGCCGACGTCAAACAGCAGCTGATCTCGATCTATTCGCCCATCGCTCGGGCGATGATCGGCAAGTCGGTCGGCGATGAGGTCAGCTTCAATGCGCCGGGTGGCTATACCCGTACGTTTGAGATCATCGAGGTCGAGTACATCGACTGACTGGTCGCACACTTGACGCAAGTTGGCCCACAGAAACCCATTCATTGCACGCGCCCGTCGCCACCCATCGAGAGACATTGGATTACGCATGTTAGACGCTCGACTTCTTCGCCAGGACATCGACCAGATCACCACCCGACTGGCTCGTCGTGGCTTCGCCTTCGATCGCGAACGCTTCGAAGCATTGGAAGCCGAGCGCAAATCGTGGCAGGTCGAGACTGAAACACTACAGGCCAAACGCAATGCCGAGTCCAAGAAGATCGGCCAGGCCAAGGCTGCCGGTGCCGACATCCAGCCACTGGTTGCTGCAATCGGCGAGCTGGGCGAGCGTCTGGATGCTGCCAAGTCACGTCTTGGCGAGATCGCGGCAGAGCTCGACGATTTCCTGGCCGGCATCCCCAATCTGCCGGATGATGACGTGCCCGTGGGCGAGAGCGAAGACGACAACGTCGAGATGCGTGTTGGCGGCCAGATCCCGGCATTCAACTTTGAACCCTGCGACCATGTCGATCTGGGCGCGGGTCTGGCCGGTGGCATGGACTTCGAGACGGCCGCCAAGTTGACAGGCGCACGTTTCGTCGTCCTGTCCGGTGACGTGGCACGGCTGCATCGCGCCTTGACGCAGTTCATGCTGGACCTGCATATCCAACAGCATGGCTATACCGAAGTGCAGGTGCCGTTCATCGTTCATGCCGACTCGCTGTTCGGCACCGGGCAGTTGCCGAAATTCGCGGAAGATCTGTTCCGACTTGAGGGCGAAGCCCCGTGGTACCTGATTCCAACGGCAGAAGTACCGGTGACCAACCTGGTCCGCGACCGCATTCTCGAACGTGACGAGCTGCCATTGAAGATGGTCGCGCATACGCCATGTTTTCGCTCCGAGGCCGGAGCCGCGGGGCGCGACACCCGCGGTCTGATCCGGCAACATCAGTTCGAGAAAGTCGAACTGGTGCAAATAGTGTCGGCCGGCGAATCCGAGCAGGCACTTGAGGAGCTGACCGGCCATGCCGAGACCGTGCTCGAGGCGCTCGAACTGCCATATCGCCGAGTGATCCTGTGTACTGGGGACATGGGGTTTTCGGCCGCCAAGACCTACGATCTTGAGGTATGGCTACCGGCGCAGGGGCGCTACCGAGAGATCTCCTCGTGTTCCAACACCCGTGATTTCCAGTCCCGTCGCATGCAGGCGCGTGTGCGTGACACGCAAGGCAAGCCCGAACCGGTCCACACACTTAATGGTTCCGGTCTGGCCGTCGGTCGCACCCTGGTCGCCGTGCTGGAAAATTACCAATGTGAGAACGGCGATGTGATCGTGCCCGAAGCACTGCGGCCGTACATGGGTGGCACCCAGCGGCTTGAGGCCAAGGCGTGACCGTCGGAAACAGCGTAAATGATCCGTTGTTCGCGTCGGTTCGCGACATAGTCGTCCGCACACTCGATCTGCCGGGGCCGGCACAGCAATTCAGACCCGAGAGCGGGCTGTTCGGCGAGGTGCCGGAGCTGGACTCGATGGGCGTCGTGCTGCTGCTGTCCGCGCTGGAAGATCACTTCGAGATTCAGCTGACCGATGATGAAATCGACGCTGCCTGGTTCGAGACGTTCGGTACGGTAGCGGACTTCATCCGCCACCGCGTAAAGCAGGTGCAGACAAGCTGATCTGGAAGAAAGTCCAGCCCGGGAAAGGCCTCATGCAGAGCTGCCCTGCTTCCCTGGACGTAAAAGGCCCGCCAGTTTGGCGGGCCTTTTGTCCGTTTCAACAAAAACCAGATCAGCTGCCGGTCAGCAGATGGTATTTTTCCATCAGCTGCTCTTCGGTTTCCTTGTTGTCTGGATCGATGATGATGCAGTCGACGGGGCATACCTCAACACACTGAGGTTCGTCATAGTGACCCACGCACTCCGTGCAGAGGTCCGGTTCGATCTCGTAGATCTCGGCCCCTTGGGAAATGGCCTCATTAGGGCATTCCGGCTCGCAGACATCACAGTTGATGCATTCATCGGTAATCAGCAGGGACATGCGTACTCCTCCCCAATAGCTCTTTAAAGTGGTGCATAGGATAACAGGTAATCAGGCATTTGCTGCTATTTGCGACTAAAATCCCACCATTAGCCTCGGTTAATGGCGGCAAGTGCGCTAACGACGGCTGGCGGCACGAAGTCGGTGACATCACCACCCAGGCGAGCCAGTTCACGCACGATACTCGAGGAGACAAAGCCGAGGTCTTCTGCCGGCGACAGGAACACCGTTTCGATGTCGTGATCAAGCCGTCGGTTGATCGCGGCCAACTGGATCTCATGTTCGAAATCGCTCACGGCCCGCAAACCCCGCACCAGAGCGGTGGCACCGCAGCGTCGGGCGAAATCCACCAGCAACCCGTTGAAGGCCGCCACCCGAATCAGGCCCGGACTGTCAGCCACGGCCGCTTCGGCCAGTTCGCGCCGCTGCTCGAGTGGGAACAGGGTGTCCTTGCCAGAATCATCAGCCACCGCGATGATCACCTCGTCAAACAGACGCGCTGCACGTTGGGCCAGATCGACGTGGCCATAGGTGATCGGGTCGAAAGTGCCGGGATAGATCGCAATGCGATGTGGTGGGGTCAACATATCAGACTCTGCGTCGAATTCAGGACAGGATCATTTGCAAGCCCAGACCCATCAGGACGAAGGCGAAGATGCGCTTGAGTGTCTGGGCCGGGAGTATTTGCGCAAGTTTGGCACCGAGCGGGGCGAAGAGTACAGAGAACACCGCGATGCCGGCCAGGGCCGGCAGGTAGATGTAGCCGGCGCTAGGCTCCGGCAGGCCTTCGGCCGACCAGCCGGTGACGATATAACCGACAGCACCGAAGAGTGCGGTGGGCAGTGCCAGTGAGGCGCTGGTGGCGATGGCGTTGCGGGCGGTGATGTTGCAGTAGAGAAAAAACGGTGTAGTCAGCGCGCCGCCACCCATGCCCATGATCGAGGCAATCGCGCCAAAAGTGGTCGACACCCCGGTCAGCGGCACGATCCCCGGCAAATGTCGACTGGCTGGAGGCTGTCGGCCGAAAGCCATCTGGAATGCCACTCCTATCTCGAGTACGCCGAATACCACCTTGAGGGTAGCGCCAGGCAGATAGTGAGCAACGGCCGAGCCCAGCACCGCGCCGAGGGCCATCCCTGGTGCGAACCGGGCGAACACCTTCCACAGGACACCGCCGTGATGGTGGTGACTGTAGACCGATGTGATCGAGGCGAACACGATCGCTGCAAGTGAGGTGCCGATCGCGATATGAACCAGATGCGGGCCGCTGATCCCGATGGTGGGGAAGATCATCAGCAGCACAGGGACCATGATCAGCCCACCACCGATACCCAACAGACCGGCGGCCAGTCCGGCCACCATGCCGAGCATGGCGAATAGCAGATATTCCATTCGCGCCCTCCCTCGGCCGCGCTGCGGTCAGCGCTTTTTCGGCGGTAGCAGATCGGTGATGGTGCCGCTGGCCATCTCGGCGGCGAAGCCGAACGTCTCCGACAGGGTAGGGTGGGGGTGGATGGTCAGACCGATGTCGGTCATGTCCGCTCCCATCTCGATGGCGAGCATAGCCTCAGCCACCAGTTCTCCGGCATTCGGGCCGACCATGCCCGCGCCTAGCAAGCGCTGCGTTTTCTTGCAGAACATTGCCTTGGTCAGCCCCTCGTCGCGGCCAAGGCTGAGTGAGCGGCCGGATGCGGCCCAGGGGAAGGCGCCTTTGTCATACTCGATGCCTTCGGCCTTGAGCTCGTCTTCGGTCTTGCCGGCCCAGGCAACCTCCGGATCGGTGTAGGCGACACTCGGGATACCCATCGGGGTGAAGGCTGAGGGCAGACCGCAGATGACCTCGGCGGCAACCTTGCCCTCGTGGATGGCTTTGTGGGCCAGCATCGGCTGGCCGACGATGTCGCCAATAGCGTGGATGTGCTCGACATTGCTACGCTGACGCTCGTCGACCGCGATGAAACCACGCTCATCGACCGCAACGCCGGCCTTGTCGGCATCAATTTTATGGCCATTCGGCGACCGGCCTACGGCGACAAGAATCCGATCAAAAACAGCAGTTTTTGGCGCATTTTTGCCCTCGAATGTCACGTGCAAGCCATCATCCTTTGCCACAACCTGGGTTACCTTGGACCCGAGGAAAATATCCTGGTAGCGCTTTTTGATCAGCTTCAGAAGCGGGCGAGTCAGATCCTTGTCGACCCCCGGAATGATGGTATCCGCGAGCTCCACGATCGTGATATCGGTGCCGAGCGAGGCGTAGACCTGCGCCATCTCGAGGCCGATGATGCCGCCTCCGATGACCAGCATCCTGCCAGGTATTACTTCAAGCTCGAGCGCATCGGTCGAATCCATCACACGCGGGTCATCGTACGGAATGAACGGCAGCTTCACCGGATGTGAGCCCGCGGCAATGATGGCGTGGTCGAAACGCACCAGTGTTTCGTTGCCCTCATCGTCAATCACGCTGATGTGATGCGCGTCAACGAAGCGGCCGTAGCCACGCACGATCTGCACCTTGCGCTGCTTGGCCAGCGCCTCAAGGCCGCCGACAAGTGCGCCAATGGTCTTGTCCTTGAAGCTGCGCAATTGATCCAGGTCGATCTCCGGCTCGGCGAAGCTCACACCCTGCGCAGCCATCGAACGGGTTTCGTTGAGCACTTCGGATACATGCAGCAGGGTTTTGGACGGGATACAGCCGACGTTCAGGCACACACCGCCAATGACCGGATAGCGCTCGATCAGTACAACCTTCTTGCCCAGATCGGCAGCGCGGAAGGCGGCCGTGTAGCCACCCGGCCCGGAGCCGAGTACGCAGACCTCGCAATCGACATCAGCCTTCTTGTCGGTCGGCGCGGCGGCCGTCGTGGGGGCAGGAGAGCTGGCCTCGCTTGCCGGAGCCGATGTCTCATCGCCAGGCTTGTCGGCCGCTTCAGATTCGACTTCACCACCGTCGGCGGCAGGTTCGTATTTGGCGATCGGCATGCCGGTGCTGACTTTGTCGCCGAGACCAACCAGCATTTCGGTGATCTTGCCCGCGGCCGGGGCGGGGATTTCCATGGTGGCCTTGTCGGTCTCCAGGGTGATCAGCGAGTCTTCGGCCTCAATGGTATCGCCGGCCTCGACCAGCACCTCTATGATCTCGACTTCGTCAAAGTTGCCGATATCCGGCAGGTTGATGGTTTCGATGGTCATCCGGTATTCCTTAAAGCATCAGTTCGCGAAGATCACTGAGCGTGCGCGAGAGCGTGGTGATGAATCGCGCCGCCTCGGCCCCGTCGATGACGCGGTGATCGTAGGAGAGTGCCAGCGGCAGTATCAGGCGTGGCACGAACTCCGAGCCGTCCCAGACCGGCTGCATGTTGGCCCTGGAGACGCCGAGAATGCCCACTTCCGGGCCGTTGACGATCGGTGTGAACTGCGTGCCACCGATACCGCCCAAGCTGGAGACTGAGAAGGTCCCGCCCGAGAGGTCCGCGCCAGTGAGCTTGCTCTCGCGGGCGCGTGTCGAGATATCGATCAAGTCCTCGGACAGCTCGAAGATGCCTTTTTGGTCGACATCGCGCACTACCGGCACCATGAGGCCGTTGGGGGTGTCCACGGCCACGCCGAGGTTGATGTATTTCTTGAGAATCAGGTGCTCGCCGTCGGGCGCGAGCGAGGCGTTCATGTGAGGGAACTCCCGCAACACATGCGCCAGCGCCTTGAGGACGAACACCAGTGGACTGAGCCTGATGCCTGCCTTTTCGGCTCGCGACTTGAGCGACTTGCGGAAGGCTTCGAGCTCGGTGATGTCGGCGTCGTCGAATTGCGTGACATGCGGGATATTGAGCCAGGCGGTCGTCAGGTGCTTGCCGGACAGTTTCTTGATCCGTGACAGCGGTTTTTCCTCGATCTCGCCGAACTGGGAGAAATCGATCTCCGGTAGCGGCGGAATACCCGTACCAGCAACGGCATCACCCTTGGCAACACGCTCCATCACCTGTTTGATGGCACCTTCAACGTCATCCCGCAGGATACGACCTTTCGGGCCGGTGCCGGTGACATTCGCCAAGTCCACGCCCAGCTTGCGGGCAAACAGGCGCACCGACGGGCTGGCGTGGAACGCCGCACCGGCACTCTGTCGATTGACAGGTGCCTGAGTGGCGGCTGCCGGGACGACGGGGGTTGCGGGCTCGGCTGCCTTTTCCGGCTCAGCGACCGCTGCTGGCTTGTCAGCCTCGGGGACTTTTTCCTCATCAACCACAGCGGCTGTCTCGCTCGCTGCCTTCTCGTCGGCGGGGGCGGCCTCAGCATCCTCTTCCGCTTCGGTCTCGATCTCGATCTCGGCGATCAGATCACCCTCATTGAGCGTGTCATCGACCTTGACCAGCACCTTCTTGATCACGCCGGTGTAGGGGGACGGGATCTCCATGGTGGCCTTGTCAGACTCCAAGGTGATGAGCGAGTCTTCCTTTTCGACTCGGTCGCCTGGCGCGACCAGCACCTCGATGACGGGGGAATTCTCGTAGTTGCCGATGTCGGGGAGGGTGATCGACTTGATGGCCATCAGCCTGTCTCCATGAAAGGTTGCATGCACGCCTGCGCGTCGCTGCAGGCGTTGAGTTCGAATGGGGCCGACCTCCCGGTCATGTCTGCATGGCCGGGGTGGGACGGCGAGGCTTAGCGCTCGATCGGCAGGGCGCAGTCGGGATCGATGTCGTACTTCTTGATCGCCTCGCTGACCTTGGAGGCCGGGATTGCGCCTTCGTCGGCCAAGGCCTTGAGTGCCGCGACCACGATATGTGCGGCATCGACCTCGAAGAAACGGCGCAGGGCCGCACGGGTATCGGATCGACCGTAGCCGTCGGTACCCAGCGTAGTGTAAGAACCAGGGACAAAGCGACGAATCTGGTCTGGGTAGGCCTGGATATAGTCGGTTGCCGCGATTACCGGACCACCACGCTCCTCAAGGGCCGTGGTGATGTAAGGACGCCTCGGATTGGTCTCCTCCGGGTGCAGGCGATTGTGGCGCTCGCAGGCCTGACCTTCACGGGCCAGCTCGGTGAAGCTGGTGGCCGACCAGACATCGGCCGCCACCTTCCAGTCTTCTTCGAGCATGCCGGCCGCGGTCTCGGCCTCACGCAGGATGGTGCCCGAGCCCATCAACTGCACCCGATTCTTGAGCTTCTTCTTGCTCTCGCGCAGGCGGTAGGCGCCTTTGAGCACTCCTTCTTCGATACCCTCGGGCATCGCCGGGTGAGAGTAGTTCTCGTTCATCGCGGTGATGTAGTAGAAGCGATCCTGCTGCTCCTCGATCATTTCCTTGAGGCCAGCACGAATGATGATCGCCATCTCATAGCCATAGGTCGGGTCAAACACCCGGCAGGTCGGTACGACCGAGAACATCATGATGTTGTGGCCATCATTATGTTGCAGACCCTCGCCCTCGAGCGTGGTTCGTCCGGCGGTCGCACCGATCAAGAAACCGCGTGCGCGGATGTCGCCAGCCAGCCAGACGAGGTCACCAACACGCTGATAACCGAACATCGAGTAATAAATGTAGAAGGGCACCATCGCTTCGCCGTAGTTGGCGTACGCGGTCGACGCGGCCAGCCACGAGGACATCGAACCGGCTTCGTTGATGCCTTCCTGTAGTACCTGGCCCTCGGTGGACTGCTTGTACCAGGCGACCTGGTCGGCATCGACTGGCTCGTAGAGCTGCCCGGCCGGATCGTAGATACCCACTTGGCGGAACAGACCTTCAAGACCAAAGGTACGGGCCTCGTCAGGAATGATCGGTACTACCCGCTTGCCCAGACTCTTGTCGCGCAGGATTATCGCCAGGATCCGACCGAAGAGCATGGTCGTGGACATCTCGCGCTCACCGGTGCCCTTGAGGATCATGTCGAACGCCTTGAGGTCCGGCACCGGGAGCGACACGGATCGATCGACGCGAGCGGGCAGGTAGCCGCCCAGCTCCTTGCGGCGCTCGTGCATGTACTTGAGCAGCTCGTGGCTGTCGTCCGGCTTGTAGAATGGAACGTCCTTCTCCAGCTGCTCGTCCGAGATCGGCAGGCTGAAACGGTCACGAAAATATTTGAGACCCTCGTTGTCGAGTTCCTTCTGCTGGTGCGCGGTCATCGCCCCTTCACCGAATGGCCCCATGCCGTAGCCCTTGACGGTCTTGGCGATGATGACAGTTGGCTGACCCTTGCAATCATTGGCCGCCTGGTAGGCCGCATACATCTTGCGCGGGCTGTGACCGCCGCGGGCGAGTGCGAAGATCTCGTCGTCGGTCATGTTCTTGACCAGCTCGGCGGTCTCCGGGTACTTGCCAAAGAAATGCTTGCGTACGAACGCGCCGTCTCGTGCCTTGTAGGCCTGGTACTCGCCGTCGAGCACTTCCATCATGCGCTGCTTCAGCTTGCCGGACTGGTCGCGCGCCAGCAGCTCATCCCAGCCCGAGCCCCAAAGAACCTTGATCACGTTCCAGCCGGCACCACGGAAGCTGCCTTCGAGCTCCTGGATGATCTTGCCGTTGCCGCGCACCGGGCCGTCGAGCCGCTGTAAGTTGGCGTTGATGACAAAGACCAGGTTGTCGAGCTTTTCACGCACAGCCAGGCCAATGGCACCCATCGATTCCGGCTCGTCCATCTCGCCATCACCGAGGAAGGCGTAGACCTTGCGACTGTTGACCTTGCCAAACCCGCGCGCATCCATGTACTTCATGAAGCGAGCCTGGTAGATCGCCATCAGCGGACCCAGGCCCATGGAAACGGTCGGGAACTGCCAGAAATCAGGCATCAACCACGGATGAGGATAAGAGCTCAACGCCTGCTCATGGGCGGCTTCCTGACGGAAATTTAGCATCTGCTCTTCAGTGATCCGCCCCTCGAGATATGCGCGCGCGTACATCCCTGGGGAGACATGGCCCTGGAAGAACACCATGTCGGCGCCGTCGGGATGGTCATGCCCTTTGAAGAAGTGGTTCAGGCCCACCTCGTACATGGTCGCACTCGACTGATAAGAGGCGATATGCCCGCCGACCGCACTGTCCTTGTTGGCTCGCACGACGATCGCCATGGCATTCCAACGGATCAGGGCCCGTAGCCGCTGTTCGATCTGACGGTCGCCCGGATATTGTGGCTCATCCTCCGGCGGGATGGTGTTGATGTAGGGGGTAGTGGCAGAGTATGGGGTGTCGATGCCGTACTGGCGCGCCAGCTCGATCATGTTGCCGATCAAATGCCGAGCCTTTTCCGTGCCTTCGAAGCTGACCACCGCCTCAAGGGCATCGAGCCATTCCCGGGTTCCCTGCGGATCCTGATCGATGTAGTCGGTCACAAGCACTCCTCAAAACTGTCGTTGGATGCGTTCGCGTCGCCTTGGCGCCCCTCGTCGCGGGGCGCGACGGTCGCGCCGGGCCAGAAATTTCGCCTCATTATGCGCAATCACGACGATATTTCCTATGCACAAGTGCATGCTAAATCACCTGATGTGACATAAATGCAGCTCCGTGCCTGGATCGCCAGCGCTAATCAATAGCAGCCCCGACGGCCCCAGACGGCTTCAGATAGCCCCGGCTGTTGCGTTCCGAGACCTCGAAAGACCCTGTGACCTGCGATCACGTGTCTGTGTCTATATAATGCCGCGGTCACGTGCCAATCAAATCGCAAACACAAATCGACATCAGGAGTTCCGATGAGCAATCCCGCGGCCCCCAAAAAGTTCGGCAAGGTGGTTCTGGCCTATTCCGGTGGTCTGGACACCTCGGTGATCCTCAAGTGGCTGGAGGAAACCTATGACTGCGAGGTGGTCACCTTCACTGCCGACCTGGGGCAGGGCGAAGAGCTTGAGCCGGCCCGAGAAAAGGCCGAGCAGATGGGCGTCAAGGAAATCCATATCGACGACCTGCGCGAGACTTTCGTGCGCGATTATGTCTTCCCGATGTTCCGCGCCAACGCCGTCTATGAGGGTGAGTATCTGCTCGGCACCTCGATCGCCCGCCCGCTGATCGCCAAGCGCCTGGTAGAGATCGCCCGCGAGACCGGTGCCGATGCGGTAGCACACGGCGCGACCGGCAAGGGCAATGATCAGGTACGTTTCGAGCTCAACGCCTACGCCCTCGACCCGGATATCGAGGTGATCGCTCCCTGGCGAGAGTGGGATCTCAACTCGCGCGAGAAGCTGATGAGCTACGCCAAGAGTCACGACATTCCAGTGGACTTCGCCGCCGCAGGCGAGAAGTCTCCGTATTCGATGGATGCCAACCTGCTGCATATCTCCTATGAGGGCGGCAACCTTGAAGATCCCTGGTGGGAGCCGGAAGAGTCGATGTGGCGCTGGTCAGTCAGCCCGGAACGGGCACCGGATGAGGCCGCCGAGATCACCATCGGTTTCGAACAGGGCGATCCGGTATCCATCAATGGCGAGACACTTTCGCCGGCTGCGCTGCTGCTCAAGCTTAACGAGCTGGGCGGCGCCAATGGTATTGGCCGTCTGGACATGGTCGAAAACCGTTACGTCGGCATGAAGTCGCGTGGCTGCTACGAAACCCCGGGCGGCACCATTCTGCTCAAGGCGCGCCGGGCACTCGAGTCCCTGACCCTCGACCGCGGCGAGGCGCATATGAAGGACGAGTTGATGCCCAGGTACGCCGAGCTGGTCTACAACGGTTACTGGTTTGCCCCGGAGCGTGAAATGCTCCAGCAAGCGATCGACGCCACGCAAAAACACGTCAATGGTGATGTTCGACTGCGTCTGTACAAGGGCAATGTAATTGTCGCCGGACGTCGATCCGACGACAGCCTATTCGATCCGGCGATCGCGACCTTCGAGGATGATGCCGGCGCCTACGACCAGCGTGACGCCGAAGGTTTCATCAAGCTCAACGCGTTGCGGCTGCGCATAGGGGCCAGGGCGGGGCGGCGTAGCTAACACCACCACGGCATTCACCTTGTCGCCTCTCTTGTGAGCCACACCCTGTGGCTGATGGCATAGGCATGCTGGACGCGGAGCGCTTGGGGAGCCAGAGAGGCAAGGCACTGACGCGGCGGGCCGGGTATCTACCCGGCCCGTTTTTTTGAGAACCGGAAACGCCCGCAGAACCGACTTGATGACGCGGGCGATAGATAGTGTCGGTGACGATGTGGGTAGCAAGAGCTGGACGAAACCGGCTAAGGTTCTGCGGCAGACACCAACAAACTCAACCCGGAGGGAAGCATGCGTATTCTCCATACCATGATTCGCGTGAGCGATCTCGAAAAATCACTCGATTTTTATACCAATGTGCTTGGCATGAAGCTCTTGCGCCAACAGGACTATCCGGCAGGGGAGTTCACGCTGGCATTCGTCGGTTATGGCGACGAGAGTGAAGCGGCCGTACTGGAATTGACCTACAACTGGGGCGACCACCAATACGACCTGGGCGACGGCTATGGTCACATCGCGATCGAGGTCGACGATGTTTACGAGGCAGCCGAGAAAATCCGTGCAAAAGGAGGCAAGATCCTGCGTGAACCCGGCCCGATGCATGCCGGCACAACGATCATCGCGTTCGTTGCCGACCCAGACGGCTATGCCATCGAACTGATTGGCGCCAGGTGAGAGTGAAAAAGCCGGTTGTCAAGGCTTGACAGCACCGATTCTCCACATCACCCCAGACGCAACTGGAGTTGCACCTTATCTGGACACGAAGAATCAGCAAGTTAGGCAAGAGTGTTGCGTAAGTGATTGTTTTACAGATGATTGACACAATCCGCCCCCTGGCTGGCTAAAAATTAGCCAAGAGTGTTGCCCGCCTTGTGGGATCGGCCGTTCTCGACTCCATCCACATAGTTATCCACAGTTTCTGTGAAGAACTTCCAACGCTCGATTCAGCCATGGGTCGGGCGGTGACAAGAGTTTGTGCGGCGGTCATGCGGCGCTTGGCATTGCTCCTTATATCGACGGGATAACCGCCGAATTTTTCGCCTGAGCGACCGGCTGGAGCAGACGCCTGCCAGACCGAAGGTCGGTGCCGGCGACGCAATGTCATGCACGAGTTGGAGTCGGACCCATGCCTGTCCCTGACAGACATCACATGGCGATGGAAAAGCCCGCAGTCGTGGCAGTTACCAGGCCGCCGCGGTCCTCACCGAATAATTTTATAGAATCGCCAGCTCTCCGGTGGACTGCCCAAGTGATGGCTTGGGACCCCATCTGCGCCCAAGCTATGACGTGGGCAGTCCTTGCAAAGGACCACCGCGCCCTTCATGGCTAACTGCGCCTGGCAGCTGGACCCTTGACGGTCCCGCAGAGACACTATCGATACATGCTAGAGCTGCCCTAGAGGGTGTGGAGCCTCAGGTGTCGGCGGATGTCGCCAGTCGGTCGGCAAAGGCAACGAATGCAGCGGCCAAGGGGTTGGCAGCTCGTCCGATGGACTCGATGCGACCCAGTTGCCGGACCGGCAAAGGGCAGCGCTCTCCGGCAAGGGCGACCAGCCCGTCACGCTGCAATGTGGCGGGGATAATTGCCCAGCCCACCCCGGTGGCCGCCAGTACGGCAATGGATTCAAGCTGGTTGACCTCGATCACGGCCGGTGGAATCAGGGCACAATCATCCAGCCAGCGATCAATCGTCGTGCGGGTACTGGTGGTCTTGCCTGGCAGGATCAGAGGCAATTGCTCACCGATCGTCCGCAGATCAGCCAACTGGTCCGGTGGACAATGTCGTTCGGCAACCACTGGTTGCAGGGTTTCCTCCCAGAGCACGCACGCCTGAACCCGTGGATCGAGTCGTGGCGGCAGGGTGGCATAAGCCAGCGACACCTCACCGCGCGCGACTTGTTCGACGGCGCGTTCGGAATCATGAAAGCTCAGATCCAGCAGCACGTCGGGATAACGGGTCGAGAACGCCTCCAGCACGTCAGGGAGCAATTGCAGACCGTAGTAGTGACTGAGCGAGAGCGCCAATCGGCCACTGAGTCGGTCATCACTGAGTTGGGCGGCCGCGACGATATCGTCAAGACAGGTCTCGATTTGGCGCACCACCGGCAGCAACCGTTCGCCACGATAGGTGAGCACCACGCGCTGTCCAAGGCGGTCGAACAGGGCAAAGCCCAGCCGCTGCTCCAGCTGTGACAGTCGCCTGGAGATGGCGGGCTGGCTGACGTGCATCCGCTCGGCGGCCGCCGAAAACGAACCGGTGTCGGCGATGGCCAGAAAGGTCAGCAGCTGCTGAGTGTCGAGCTGATTCGGGTTCATATGGTGCGCCTCGGCCAAATTAACGACTTGGTATAACCATAAAGCATCAGCCTCATGATTTATTTCAATTTTCGTTATTGGTGGAGGCGCACTATCATTCCGGCATGACAACCGAGGGACTCAATGTGCTGGGGCTGCCGTTGGTCTTGTGTTCGACGGACCCGTTGACGGGCTTCTACCGGGATGGCCGCTGTCTGGTCGGGGCCGAAGACGAAGGCATGCACGGCGTATGCACAGAGCTGGACGACCGGTTTCTCAATTATACCGCCATCCAGGGGAATCAGTTGCGGCAAGCCATACCGGCTTTCGGTTTTCCGGGGCTGCGCGCCGGGGACCGTTGGTGCGTTTGCGCCTGGCGCTGGCGGGAGGCCTTCGAGGCTGGCGTGGCGCCGCCGGTAGTGCTGGCCTCGACACATCACCAGGTCCTGCGGGTGATCAAGCTGCGCGATCTGATCGCGCACGCCGTGGACCCGCCTGCCTCCGGGCTTGACGACGGATTCTTCGGTTTTTAGATAGAACATAATGTAAACAGACCCAGGGCCTGACAGGCCGGTCTGTAGGAGCAAGCCGATGGCTGGAAAGACACTCTACGACAAACTCTTTGACGCGCATGTCGTCCATGAACAGGACGATGGTACCGCTTTGCTGTACATCGACCGACATCTCGTCCACGAGGTGACCAGCCCACAGGCCTTTGAAGGGCTGCGACTGGCTGGGCGCAAGCCGTGGCGTACCGGGACCATGCTGGCGGTGCCAGATCACAACGTGCCGACCGTTGACCGTGCCCAAGGTATCAGCGACCCGGTCTCCCTGGAGCAGGTAAACACGCTCGAACGGAACTGTCAGGAGTTCGGTGTGCAGGAATTTCCCATGGCCGACATCCGCCAGGGCATCGTGCACATCATCGGGCCCGAGCAGGGCTTCACGCTGCCCGGATCGACCGTCGTCTGCGGGGACTCACACACCTCCACTCACGGCGCAATTGGCGCGCTGGCCTTTGGTATCGGCACCTCCGAGGTCGAGCATGTCATGGCCACCCAGACGCTGCTGCAAAAGCGCACCAAGACGCTCCAGGTCCGCGTCGAGGGCGAGCTCGGGCCGGGCGTGACCGCCAAGGACATAGTGCTGGCGATCATCCGCGAAATCGGTACCGCCGGTGGCACCGGCTACGCGATCGAGTTCGCCGGCTCGGCGATCGAAGCGCTCTCGGTCGAAGGCCGCATGACGGTCTGCAACATGTCGATCGAAGCCGGCGCCCGCGCCGGGATGGTCGCTGTCGACGACAAGACGATCGAGTATTTCCGCGACAAGCCATTCGCCCCGAAAGGTGAGATGTTCGAGCGTGCTGCTGAACACTGGCGCACACTCAAGTCCGACCCGGATGCGCAGTTCGACAAAGTAGTGACCCTGGATGCGGCCCAGATCGAACCGCAGGTGACCTGGGGCACGTCGCCGGAAATGGTCGTGCCGGTCAGCAGCCACGTGCCGGATCCGGATGCCGAAAGCGATCCGGTCAAGGCCGAAGGCATGCGCAATGCGCTCAAGTACATGGGCCTGTCGGCCAACACGCCGATCACCGACATCCGTATCGACAAGGTCTTCATCGGCTCGTGCACCAACGCGAGAATCGAAGATTTGCGCGCCGCAGCCGCGGCAATCAAGGGTGGCCGCGTCGCAGACAACGTCACGCTGGCGATGGTGGTACCGGGCTCGGGCCTCGTGCGCGAACAGGCCGAGGAAGAGGGGCTCGACCAGATCTTCCTCGAAGCGGGTTTCGAATGGCGTGAGCCGGGCTGCTCGATGTGTCTGGCGATGAACGCCGACCGCCTGGAGCCGGGCGAGCGTTGCGCCTCGACCTCCAACCGCAACTTCGAGGGCCGGCAGGGGCAGGGTGGTCGTACGCATCTGGTCAGCCCGGCCATGGCCGCGGCGGCCGCTATCGCCGGCCATTTTGTCGACGTTCGTCAAGCGTAAGGGAGAAATATCATGCAGGCATTCACCACTCACAAGGGAATCGTCGCACCCCTCGATCGCTCCAACGTGGACACCGACGCGATCATTCCCAAGCAGTATCTTAAGTCCGTCAAGCGCACCGGTTTCGGTCCGACGGCATTCGACGACTGGCGCTACCTCGACCCGGGCGAGCCGGGCACGGATCACAGCCAGCGGCGCAAGAACCCGGAGTTCATCCTCAACCAGGAGCCGTTCGATCGTGCGACCATCCTGCTGACGCGAGAGAACTTCGGCTGCGGCTCCTCGCGCGAACATGCCGTCTGGGCGCTGACCGACTTTGGCTTCCGGGCCGTGATCGCGCCATCATTCGCTGACATTTTCTTCAACAACAGCTTCAAGACCGGGCTGCTTCCCATTGTTCTGAAAGAAAATGAGGTCGACGCGATCTTCAAGGCCATCGCTGCGCAGCCAGGACTGGAGCTCGAAATTGATCTGCCGAACCAGTTGGTCAAGCTGCCCGATGGCAACGAATTCCACTTTGAGATCGACAGCTTCCGCAAGCACTGCCTGATCGAAGGTCTGGACGACATCGCACTGACCCTGGAGCACGCTGACAAGATCAAGGGCTATGAGAGGACGCAGAGGCAGAAGACTCCGTGGTTGTTCAGTGATGTGTTTGATAGCGTAGACGGCTGATTCGGCGCGCCAAGCCAACCAGACCACTCCAGATTATTTGCTGTAAAAAGGACAGATAACCCCGTGAGTCAAAAGAATATTCTAGTCCTGCCGGGCGACGGCATCGGCCCGGAAATCACCGCACAGGCAGTCAATGTACTCAAGGCCGTCACCGATGGCAGCGATCTCGAGCTTGGCTTCACTGAAGGCCTGATCGGTGGGGCGGCCTATGACGCCGAAGGCGGGCCATTTCCCGAGAGCACCCGCAAGCAGGCCACCCAAGCCGACGCAGTCCTGCTGGGCGCGGTGGGCAGCCCGCAGTATGACGATCTTGATCGGCCGCTGCGGCCCGAGCGTGGCTTGCTGGCGATCCGCAAGACACTGGGACTGTTCGCCAACCTGCGTCCGGCGCTGCTCTACAGCGCCCTGGCCGATGCCTCATCGCTCAAGCCCGAGGTGGTCTCGGGGCTGGATATCCTGATCGTGCGCGAACTGACCGGCGGGGTCTACTTCGGCCAGCCGCGCGGCATCCGCGAGGTCGATGGCCAGCGCGAGGGCTTCAACACGATGCATTACAACGAGACCGAGATCGAACGGATCGGCCGGGTCGCGTTCGAGGCGGCACAGAAGCGCGACAAGCGCCTGTGCTCGGTCGACAAGGCCAATGTGCTCGAAACCTCAGAGCTATGGCGAGAAGTCATGGAGCGGCTTTCGGCTGAATATCCGGAGGTCGAGCTGTCGCACATGTACGTTGACAACGCCGCTATGCAGCTGGTGCGCGCGCCCAAACAGTTTGATGTGATCGTCACCGAAAACCTGTTTGGCGACATCCTGTCAGATCAGGCCTCGATGCTGAGCGGGTCGATCGGCATGCTGCCCTCGGCCTCGCTCAACGAAAAGGGGCAGGGCCTCTACGAGCCCAGCCACGGCTCGGCACCCGACATTGCGGGGCAGGGTGCGGCCAATCCGCTGGCCACCATCCTTTCGGCGGCGATGCTGCTTCGCTACTCGTTCGGCCGTAACGATCTGGCCGAACGGATCGAGGATGCCTGTGTGGCGGTACTCGACCAGGGCCTGCGGACGCCGGATATCATGCAGGATGGCATGCGCCTGGTATCCACCAGCGAGATCGGCCAAGCGGTGGTTGATGCATTGGGCGTGTAATGCATCCCTGTTTTCGAATGTCTAATGTGACAAACTGGGCTGATTCCACCGCCCGGTGACCGCTTGGCATACGGCCCGGTCGTCGCCCACCTCGCCTGGACACGATTCGCACCAGACTTCCAATCCAAGGAGAAATCTTCATGAACAAGACGGTAGACATTGCTGTCGTCGGCGCCACGGGTGCTGTCGGCGAGACTCTGCTCTCCATTCTGGCTGAGCGCAAGTTCCCGGTCGGCCGAGTCCATGCGCTGGCATCCGAGCGCTCCGTCGGCAAGAAGGTCACCTTCGGCAACACGCAGCTGACAGTTGAAGATCTGGCTACCTTCGATTTCTCCAAGGTACAGGTGGGGCTGTTCTCCTCGGGCGGAGCTGTCTCCCGCGAGTATGCGCCCAAGGCCGCTGCAGCCGGCTGCGTGGTGATCGACAACTCTTCCGAGTTTCGCTACGACGACGATGTGCCGTTGGTGGTCCCTGAGGTCAATGCCCACGCGATCGCCGGCTACACCCAGCGCAACATCATTGCGAACCCGAACTGCTCAACCATTCAGATGCTGGTTGCCCTGGAGCCAATCCGCGCAGCGGTCGGCATCAAGCGCATCAATGTCGCCACCTATCAGGCCGTTTCCGGCTCGGGCAGGGACGCCATCGAGGAACTGGCCGTCCAAAGCGTCCACAAGCTCAACGGCCGGGATGCCGATGCCGTGGTCTATCCCAAGCAGATCGCCTTCAACGTGCTGCCGCAGATCGACGTCTTCGAAGAGAATGGCTACACCAGGGAAGAGATGAAGATGGTCCTGGAGACACAAAAAATCTTCGAGGATGACTCGATCCTGGTGAACCCGACCGCCGTGCGTGTGCCGGTGTTCTATGGCCACTCCGAAGCCCTGCATATCGAGACACGTGACAAGATCACCACCGAGCAAGCCTGGGAGCTGTTCGACAAGGCCGAAGGGATCGAGGTGCTCGATACTCGTCGGGATGGGGGCTACCCGACCCCGGTGACGGAGGCTGCTGACCACGATGCGGTCTATGTGGGACGCATTCGCGAGGATATTTCCCATGAGCGCGGCCTGAACCTCTGGGTAGTCGCCGATAACGTACGCAAGGGTGCGGCTCTCAACAGCATTCAGATCGCCGAATGTCTGGTGCGCGACTACCTCTGATCTGTGGCACAATTCGTCCGAACAAGGCTACAAGGAAGGCGCCGTAGCGCATGAAGGGCAATGGGCCTGGTCACGCCGGCAAGAGCAAGGAGTCATTGACATGCGGAAGTTGAGTTTGGTGATTGCGGGAGTCCTGGGTGCCGGGTACCCGCTGATCAGCCAGACCGCCACGCTGGGTCAGGCCCAGGTGCAGTCATATTTGAGCGAACCATTGCAGGTTCATGTTCCCCTGATGCGTGCAAGCGACGAACCGCTCGACGAGATCACCGTCCAGCTTGCATCACCTTCGTTCTACCAGCAGGCAGGTGTGCCGTTGGCGGACTTGGGCAGCAATCTTACCTTCGCGATCCGATCTGAAGGTGGGCAGGAATACGTGCTGATCGGTTCCAAACGGCCCATCCGCGACCCGATCCTCAGCATCCTTCTCCAGGTCGATTCTCCGCAAGGGCGCATGATTCGCAGCTATAACCTGCTTCTCGACCCCCCGAGTATCACCACCGCATCAGCCACCGTGTCGACATCCGGCCCCGCAACGCGTACCGCACCCGTCGACAAGCCGACGGCAGCAAGTGCCTGGCAGCCAGTCAAGCCGGCCAAAGGCGTCTCATTCGAGGCGACTCGCCAAGTTGCTCAGGGCGACACCCTTTATAAAATCGCACAGGATTATGTGCGTCAAGGTGACGATGTGCGCTCGTGGATGCAGGCCATCATCGACGCCAACCCGCAGGCCTTCGCCAACGGTAACGGCAATCTGTTGATGGCCGGCGCCGAACTCAAGGTGCCAAGTGACAAGATAGCTAACGACAAGGACCCAGGCGACGATGTGCTTGGCGCGACCTCTGCAAATGAGACTAGTGAAGCAGAGTCCGCCATAGCGCAGAGTGACGTCATACGGACCCTTCCAGCTCTTCCGGCCCTCGAACTGCTCAGCCCGTCGGATGAAGCAAGTGCTGACGCAGAAGGCTTGAACAGTGCCGATAACCAATCACTGCAGTCTGCGATGGCAGAAACCAAGGCCGCATTGGAGGCAGCGGAAGCGAAAGCCGCTCTGGATCAGGAAGAGCTGCAATCAGTGAAAGCAGAAAACGAAACCCTGACAACACAGCTGCTCGGACTGAGAGACCAGGTCGCTTCGATCGCGCTGGCTGTCGACGAGCGAGATAGCCGAATCGCCGAACTCAAGGAAGCGGTTGAAGTGGCCAATGCTGCGCAGGATGACTTCTGGTTCCGATGGGGCAAGTATCTTACCGGGGCGCTGGGCTTGCTCGTCCTGGCCCTGCTGATCGCGCTCGGCCTACGTCGGAGTCGCCAGGACGAGAAGGAATCAAGCCTGTCGATGGCGGCGCCCGCGATCTCCCCGACATCACCTGGTACCAAAGAGCCAGTAGCCACGTCGCATGATGCCGCCGACTCGGCAACAGGATCAGGCGTGGTTGCCGGCGCTATCACAGCCGGCACAGTAACGGCTGCGCTGGGTCACGATGAGGCACCGGTGGAGAAGTCGGGCGACGTCGATGACCTGATGAGTCCAGAAATGGCACTTGAGGAAGCGCGCGTACTGGAGTCTTTCAACCTGGTGCCCCAGGCGATCGAGTTGCTCCGTGACAACCTCACCGAGCACCCTGACCACGCTGGCCTGCAAGCAGCTCTAGACCGACTCGAAGGAGAAGAGCGCGGCGACGGTGACGCAGTTGATAAAGATTTCACTGATACGGAAGAGCCAGTCAGTGAAGTGGAGGCCACTGATGCTAGCAAGGTGGTGATCGGCGACGCCGAGGGGGGCGAATTGGGTCACGATATCTTTACAGGCACCGATGTAGAAGTCAGTGCCGATGAGTCGAGTCAACCGCAAGAATTCGAAGAGATCTCTGAGGGCATATCATGGGACGACGATCTGGATGACATGCTTACCACCTCCACGACTGAGCCAGAACGAGAGGCGGATGACACCCTGATGGAATTCGATGACTCTTTTGCCCTCGAAACTCCGACAGAGGAGCGCAGTTCGGTCGAGTCTTCAGCAGATGAGCTACCGGATACCGCGACAACGGCTCATGAGGCACAAGAGACGGTTTCCGAGGACGATCTCGAGCCGCTCGATCTCGACCTGACTGGTTATGAACCCGCAGGTGAGTCCATTGAGCAATTTGACGAGCTCCCGTCTAGCGGAACACTTGAGCAAGCACCATCACTGGATGATCTGGAGTTCGAACTGACCGAAGCACCAGCAAATGAAGGGCTGGAGACGGTGCCCGAAGTCTCAGCGGAGCAGGCACCGGCGGAGGAGGCCGCCGATCTCGACACCCGAGTCGGCTTGGCCGAAGCGTTTCTCGACATTGGCGACCAGGAAAGCTTTGACATGATCGAGGCCGAACTGCGAGAGGAGGGCGCGACAGCAGCACTCCAACGGCTCGACGAGCTCAGGAAACGCGACACGGGTTGAGTTCGCCTCGCATCCGTATGCCCGGAAAGCTGTATAGGCCCACCCAGTATCTGAACTAACCCCTGTCAGTTGGACACCAATCCAACTGACAGGGTTTTCTTATGGCGAAATATTCCTTAGCGCTTAAGCTGCGTGTAAGTCCGGGACCGGAAGCAGTATGGTGCCGGCAGCAGGGCGTGCCAAAAAAGAGACGACCGTCCCCCTATGATCGAAAAACCCCGGCAGGCAGTTAGCCGGACCGGGGTTCTGTGAGTGGTGTTTTTTATAAGGGGGAGGCACAAAATTTGCACCAACCCCCTTGTAACCCACTGATTTTACTGCATTGATTGGTGCCCAGGAGAGGACTTGAACCTCCACGGATCTCTCCACTAGTACCTGAAACTAGCGCGTCTACCAGTTCCGCCACCTGGGCAATGGCGCGCATATTATGAATCCAGAGGCGAACTGTCAACCTCGAAAACAAAATAATACCGAAACACCTCGTGAAAATGGGCTGGTGCCGGATTGAACCAGTGGGTGGTTGTAAGCGGGGAACGCCCGTCAAATCGCGGTTCGCGTCCACGGCTGATCGAACACCGGCGGGTAATGACGGGTACGGCAATGCCGTGCGACCCTCGAAATGTTCGTCGGACTGGACTTGCTGATCCGCCGGTTTCACGTAGCGACTGGCCAGTGCTCGACCGGACCGCTCAGCCACTCACGTTTATGTGCACCCAGCTTAATGATCATCCGGGCGATCCGCATCTGTGGGAAGCGTGATGGATGGCCGCACCGTGCCGACGGGACTCGACATCGACTCTAGGATCGACTCTGGGGCCGGGAGCTGCAAGCACATGTCGAGCTGGCTAACCGTCAGGTGCTCAAGAGGTACACTCGAAGCCCCACGGATCCTTCCACTGGTATCCATGATTTGGCTCGGCTACTGCCAACACATCATCCGGAGCGGGCAGCCTTGGCTTGCCGCGTGCGGTGGAGCCGTCAATATGAAGACATCGACTGCATTTAACATAATATATATTCCGCGAAGTGATACCAGGCCTTGATCGAGTAGCGTCAGTGTTGTCGTCCGGTGTTGCTCTACTTGAGGCCTCCAGCATTTCTGCATAAGCCTCCCACGGGTTCATGCATTACAATGGGTCAGTCGATCCGTGAGTGCCCACCAGTGGTCACCACACCGAAAATCCATCGTTCCCCCTGAGTCCGCCATGCGACCGATCTCCTCTGCCGCTCTGATGTTCGGAATAACACTTGCCTTGGTGCTGTCCGGTTGCGCCGTCAGCGGGACGGCCGGGTCGCCCCACGGCAATGGTCATGCCGACAACAATGCCAACACACAGATGGAAGTCGATGGGGGGCGCCTGAGTGGATCGGATGGCTCGATCTTTCACATCCTGGCAGGCGAGCTCTATGGTCGAGACAAGCAATATGACCAGGCGGCTGATCATTACGCGCAGGTCGCCCTGGAAAGTGACAACGTCGCCGTGCTCGAACGGGCCATCCAGGCGGCGATTTTTGCCGAACGATTCGATCTCGCCCAGCAACTTGCCGATCGTCTGCGTGAAGCCGATCCCGGCAATGCCCGCGCAGCAGCCGTGATGATGATTGCTTCGCTCGAGCTCGGCCAGACTGATGAGGCCGATCTCGCACTGAACCAATGGCTGGAAGCGGACTCGGGCAATGTCGAACAGATCTTCAACGAAACCGGCCAGTACCTGCAGAATAGCCTCGCGCGTGACCGTGCCGTCGCCTACACACATCATCTGGCCGAACGGTTTCCCCAGCAGTATTACGCGCAGACGGTCGTGGCCAAGCTGGCGCTATCGTTCAAGGAAATGGAGCTGGCACAACGGGCAGCCGAACGGGCCATGTCGCTGCGCCCGGACGAGACCGCGCCATACGACTTGGCAATGGTTATTGCGAATCATCGTGGCGACATCAAACACGTCCTCGGGGTCCTGGAAAAGGCCTATGCTCGCTTTCCCAACGAAGGTCGCTACATCAGCGGTCTGATCGAGGCACGCATTGCGGCCGGGCAACTGGAAGCGGCGGCAGCCCTTCTGGAGCGCACTCTCGCCAACAAGCCGTCAGACCCCAAGCTGCTGCGCAATCTGGCGTTGTTCGGTTACCAACTCGAACGCCCCACCCTCGCACAGCGGGCCCTGCGGCAGCTGGAAGCCATGCCGGGCCAGATGGACGTAGTGCTGTTGATCCGAGGACGGGTTGCCTTGCAAGACGGGGAGCTGATCGCGGCGGAAAACGCATTCTCTCAGGTCAGCACCCGCAGCGAGCATTTTGCCAACGCCCAAGTGCTTCTCGCCGCCGCACGGATGGAGCTCGGGCGCCCCGAGGATGCCGCGAACGGCCTTGAGCTGGCCCGATTTGCGGAGGGTATCGACGAGGCTGATCGCCAACAGCTGACACTGGCTCTCGCCTCGACCCTGGCTGAATCCGGCCGTTTCGACGATAGCCTGGAGATCGCCGACCAGGCTATCGAGACGTGGCCGGAAACCAACGATTTTCGTTTGCAAAAGGCGATGAGCCTGTTCGCACTCGACCGCTCCCAGGCGGCGATGACCGTCTTGCGAGAGATCATCGCCCGCGAGCCGGACCACGCAGCGGCCCTCAACGCCTTGGGCTACACGCTGGCCGACGAGAACCGCCAACTCGAGGAGGCCGAAGACCTGATCCTCCGCGCACTGCATATCTCCCCGAACAACTCGGCGTATCTCGACAGCCTTGGATGGCTCAGATACCGACAGGGCAAATTCACGCAGGCGATCCAGGCCCTGGAAACTGCCTTTCAGCAGATGCCCAACGCTGAAGTCGGCGCACATCTGGGCGAGGCGTTCTGGGCCAACGGCCAACACGACCGCGCCATGGAAACCTGGCTACATGCCCTGGAAATCGATGCGACCGATCAAACGCTGATCGACACACTGGATCGCCTCGCCCCGGAACTGCTGCCAGCAAACGGCCATCCCTGACACAACCGCCTCCCCGCTCGGCCCTGCCTTATGCCCTCATTGTTTCGCACTCGACTTCATGCCCAGGCGATACCCACTGTCCTCACCCTCCTGGCTTCGGTTTTCCTGGCCCTGACCCTCGGTGGTTGTGCTTCGCTGGCGCCCGGCCCGGAGCCAGCCAGCCCCGCCCAGCTCGCTGCCTGGGAAGACCACAGTAGCCGATTGAAAATGCTGACCGACTGGGCCTTTGATGGCCGAGCCGCCATCAAGTCGGGGACCACGGGCGGTAGCGTGCGCCTCGAATGGATGCAGGTCGGCGATGTGACTGCCCTGACCATGCGTGGTCCCTTTGATACCGGTCGGCTGGCGATGACTGGCACGCCGGATCACATGCTGATTACCGATGGAAAAGGCAATCGACGCCTGACCGACACCCCAGCCGAGCTGCTCGAACAACAGATCGGCTGGCCCATCCCCCTCGCCGCCCTGCCCCATTGGCTACTCGGCCTGCCCAAGACTCCCCTTGCCCACAGGCCCGCAGACAGCTTCCAACTCGATCAGACAGGCCGTCTGTTGCGACTGTCCGAGGCGGGATGGGAGTTGAATTACGCACGGTATGCGACCGAGAGCACTGGTTTGAGCCTGCCTCATTTTATTGAACTCCGTCGTGGCGAGACGCGCATCCGGCTGATCGTTGATGACTGGAATCTCGGCGGCACCGCCCCATGACCGGCCCCCAAACCACTGAATGGCTCCAGGCGGGCTGCAAGCTCAATCTGTTCCTCCATATCAACGGGCGTCGCAATGACGGTTATCACGAGCTGCAGACCTATTTTCAGCTGCTCGATTATGGGGACGAGCTGCGCATCGAAACCGGCGACAACAGTGGAGTGATTCATGTCGAGTGGATTGCTGGCGACGAAGACCTGCGCGGCCGACCGACACAGCCGGAAGATGACCTCCTTTATCGTGCAGCCCAGCTGCTACGCGACGAGGCGCAACACCGCGGATTTTGCCTGTCCGATACGGTCTGCTCGGCCCGGATCACGCTTCGTAAACACGTTCCAGTCGGCGGCGGCCTCGGCGGCGGTTCCGCCGCCGCAGCACAGGTGCTGCTCGAGCTGAACCGGCAATGGCAGCTCGGGTTCTCGGTCGACGAACTGGCAGCACTTGGCAAACTGCTGGGAGCCGACGTACCGGTCTTCCTGTACGGGAAAAGCGCAATGGCCCATGGCATCGGTGAGAAACTGCTACCCGGGCCGCTTGCCGACGTGCCACCCGCCTTTCTAATACTCGTCCCAGACCGAATCATCTCTACCGCCAGTCTGTTCGCCTCCCCCAATCTGGAGCGCGACGCGGAAAAACAGCCCGACCAGCTCCTGCGTGAACGGTGGCAGGAAGACAGCTTCAATGCGTTCGAGTCAGTCGTTCTGGCCGACGATCCAGCGCTGCGTGCGCTGCATCAAGACTTGTCAGCTCTGGCGGGCTTTGCGCGCCTGACCGGCGCCGGCGCCTGCCTTTTCGCCCCGGTGGACTCGCCGGAACGCGGCGTTCGAATTGGCAAGAAGCTGTCCGAGGGCCACCCAGTGTTGCGCCGCTTTATAGTTGCTGGGGCGAAGCGAATCTAAAATCAATTAGTTAGCAGGCATTTCACTCAAACTCCTGACAAAAAGCGCTCAGGGCTTGGCAAAGGCCACTTCCTTGGTTATGATGCGCACCTCTTTCGAATGGGCCGTCGCCAAGCTGGTTAAGGCACCGGATTTTGATTCCGGCATTCGCAGGTTCGACTCCTGCCGGCCCAGCCAAAAAACCGACGAGACCGATGTCACTATCACGTTCCTTGATGGTATTCACGGGCAACGCGAACAGGCCACTGGCCGAACGAGTTGCGGACAGCTTGGATACCCAACTAGGGCAAGCATCGGTCACGCATTTCTCGGATGGCGAATCCGCCATCGAGATCCTGGAAAACGTCCGTGGTCGTGACGTCTTCGTGATCCAGCCCACCTGTGATCCGACGAACGAGCACGTCATGGAACTCATCCTGATGACCGATGCCCTACGTAGGGCTTCGGCTCATCGCATCACCGCAGTCATCCCCTACTTCGGCTATTCCCGTCAGGACCGCCGTGTCCGCTCATCTCGTGTACCGATCAGCGCCAAAGTCGTCGCCAACATCCTGCAAAGCAGCGGCGTCGACCGGATCCTCACGGTTGATTTGCACGCCGATCAGATCCAGGGATTCTTCGACATCCCCGTTGATAACGTCTACGCCTCACCGATCCTGCTAGGCGACATCTGGCGGCAGAAATACGACGATCTGATCGTCGTCTCGCCCGACGTTGGCGGCGTGGTACGGGCCCGCGCCGTGGCCAAGCGGCTCGACGATGCCGACCTCGCCATCATCGACAAACGCCGTCCGCGGGCCAACGTCTCGCAAGTGATGCACCTGATCGGCGAAGTAAAGGGCAAGACCTGTGTGCTGGTCGACGATATGGTTGATACCGCCGGCACACTCTGTCTGGCGGCCGATGCCCTGAAAAAACAAGGCGCGCTCAAAGTGGTGGCCTATTCGACTCACGCCATCCTGTCGGGGGATGCGATCGCGAATATTGAGGCCTCTGCGCTCGATGAGCTGGTGGTCACCGACACGGTACCGCTCAAGCCGGAAGCTGAATCCTGCAAACATATCCGTGTACTGTCGGTGGCTGGCATGCTGGCCGAAACCATCCGCCGGATACACACCGACGAATCGGTCAGCTCACTCTACAACGATGAATAAACCTCGGCCCGCCCTTCCGGCCACGACATAATTCCTGTATACTGCGCGCGCCACTTGGACATCCAAGTGGCGCGCGGCGGTTGTGGCCTGGTCGCGGGCCACGGTCGCTCATCACACGCCGGGTCGGCCGAGTCGTCGCCCGGCGGTTTTCATTTCTGGAGTGGACCCGATCATGTCTCAAGAAACATACAAGATTGAAGCGTCCGTTCGCGATGACCTGGGGAAAGGTGCGAGCCGCCGCCTGCGTCGCGAAGGGAAAATCCCGGCTATCGTCTACGGCGACAACAAACCGCCTGTCTCGCTGACCATCAACCACAACGAGCTGCTCAAGAGGCTCGACGACGACAGATTCTTCACGCAGATCATCGATCTGAACGTCGGCGACCAGACCGACGAAGTGATCCTGCGTGACCTGCACCGCCATCCGTACAAAGAGACGATTGTGCTGCACGCCGACTTTCAACGGATTACCCGTGGTCAGTTGATGCGCATGCATGTGCCCTTCCTCTTCGAGAATCGTGACGAGAGCAAAGGCGCCAAGGCCGGCGGTATCTTCAATGCGATCTACACGGAAGTGGAAATCGAGAGCCTGCCGCGTCATCTTCCCGATCACCTGACGGTTGATGTCATCGACCTGGACCTCAATGAGACAATCCGTCTGAGCGAGGTTACCTTGCCCGAAGGCGTCACCATTCCAGAGTTGGAGCTGGGTGAAGAATATGACGTCGCAATAGTCGCTTATCACCCACCCCGAGTGGAGGAAGAAGAGCCGGTCGAGGATGAGGGAGTTGTCTCCGATGAGGAGCCAACTGACCAGCAGGATGCAGAAGAGTCCTGAGTCCGTCCTGTTTGCGCTTCGCCTGACTGAAGACCCCGATCGCAAGATCGGGGTCTTTTCGTTGAGGCCCGCGCTGATATCAACCAGGCTTATGCGATAATCCGCCGCCATGAGTATCAAGTTGATTGTGGGCCTGGGCAACCCCGGGCCGAAGTACGACGCGACCCGGCACAATGCGGGGTTCTGGGCGGTGGATGCGATCGCTGACACCCTAGGGGGGCATTGGGCCGAGGAACGCAAGTTCAAAGGATCGATGGCACGCCTCATGGTTGATGGTGTCGACCTGCGCTTGTTGCGCCCCAACACCTTCATGAACCGTTCTGGCCAGGCGGTCGGCCCGCTGGCCCAGTTCTTCAAGATCACGCCCGAGGAAATCCTCGTCATTCACGACGAGCTGGATCTGCCACCGGGGCGCATGCGCCTCAAGTGTGGCGGTGGGCACGGTGGACACAATGGCTTGAAAGATGTGCAGGCTGCCCTCGGGAGTGCCGATTTCTGGCGGCTGCGGATCGGTATCGGCCACCCGGGACATCGCGATGCCGTGGTCAGCTATGTACTGACCAGCCCACCAAAGGATGATCGACGCCTGATCGAGGATGTCGTGATCGAGATCCGCCATCTGGCCGCGGAGCTCGTTCATGCTGATCAGCCCGCCCTGAGGCAGACGATCAACAGCTACCGACCTAGCGCCTAAGGCGACGGGTCGCCAAATCGACACGCGGTCGCCCTGCCCGGCCGCGCTCAGCAACCAAAATCACGGAGTTTCTATGGGTTTCAACTGTGGCATTGTGGGCCTGCCGAACGTCGGTAAATCCACCCTGTTCAATGCGCTGACCAAGGCCGGCATCCAGGCGGCGAACTACCCGTTCTGCACCATCGAGCCGAACGTCGGCGTAGTCGCCGTGCCGGATCCGCGGCTCGACAAGCTGGCCGAAATCGTCCAGCCCACAGAACGCGTGATCCCCACCAGCATGGAGTTCGTCGACATTGCCGGTCTCGTCGCCGGTGCCTCCAAAGGTGAAGGACTCGGCAACCAGTTTCTCGCCAACATTCGCGAGACCGACGCCATTGCGCAGGTGGTGCGCTGTTTCAGCGATGATGATGTCATCCACGTGGCCGGCAAAGTCGATCCGGCCGCCGACATCGAGGTGATCAACACCGAGCTGGCACTGGCCGACCTCGACACGGTACAAAGGGCAATCGAACGGCTCGGCAGACTGGCCAAGTCCGGGCAGAACAAGGACGCAGCCAATACGCTCGAGCTGGTCAAACAGGTCGCCGAGGTCCTTGATCAGGGACAGTCCGTGCGCAGCATGAAGCTCGCACCCGAGCAGCTCGCCCTACTCCACGATCTGCATTTGCTGACCGCCAAGCCGCTGATGTTCATCGCCAACGTCGACGAGGATGGCTTCGAGAACAACCCGCTGCTGGACCAAGTCCGCGCGATCGGCGCACAGGAAGGTGCCCTGGTTATCCCGGTCTGCGCGACCATCGAGGCCGAACTGATCGATCTCGAAGGCGAGGACAAGGCGATGTTCCTTGAAGAAATGGGGCTTGAGGAGCCTGGGCTCGATCGCGTCATCCGCGCCGGTTACGACCTGCTTGACCTGCAGACCTACTTCACCGCTGGTGTGAAGGAAGTGCGCGCCTGGACCATCAAGCGCGGCATGACCGCTCCACAGGCCGCTGGTGTGATCCATACAGACTTCGAGAAAGGCTTTATCCGTGCCGAGGTAGTCGCTTACGAGGACTTCATCGCCTGCAACGGTGAACAGGGAGCCAAGGATGCCGGGAAATGGCGTCTGGAGGGCAAGGATTACATCATGCAGGAAGGCGACGTGGTGCACTTCCGTTTCAACGTGTGAATCGACCTGAAAGGGCGCGCCGACTGGGTTGACAACCCGATGGGTAATCCCGATAATGCGCGCCTTGCTTGGCTATGTAGCTCAGCTGGTTAGAGCACGACACTCATAATGCCGGAGTCGGTGGTTCGAATCCACCCATAGCCACCAGTACCAAGACCGCCCCGGCGGCAGCAGAAATCCCGCCTTCTCAGGCGGGATTTTTCGTTGCAACAAAGAAATATTTGGGCTGTGTTTCTCATCCAGAAGTGGACGGGCATGCCGGGCCTTCTTAGACGGCGCGTCGCCGCGCAAGGAATCCGACCAGCCCCAGCGCAGCGATCATCAGCGACAGTATCGGCCAGGCGCCAAGATGGACCAGCGGAGTGGCGCCCTGCCGTGGCGCGACTTCGGCGACGAGAATTCCCCGCTGTCCCGTCCCCAAGATCTCTTCTACCCGCCCCCAGGCATCAATTATCGCGGAGATGCCGGTATTGGTCGCTCGAATCATTGGTCGCCGATACTCAATCGCGCGAGCCCGAGCCATCTGCAGGTGCTGGTGTGGTGAAAAGCTGTCACCAAACCAGGAGTCGTTGGAAACCGTGACCAGCATCCCGGCCTCGGGCAGGGAGTCACGAATATCGCGCGAGAAGTCGGCCTCGAAGCAGATTGAGGCACCGATCGCCAGTTGGTCGATTTTCAACGGCACCTGATCGGCACGGCCGGCGCTCAAGTCCGACATCGGCACCTGGAACAGCCAAGAAGGGATGCGTTCGACCAGTCCGCGGAGGGGAAAGTACTCGCCGAAAGGGACGAGATGGCGCTTCTGATAGCTGCCGATAATCATCGGCACCCCGATCAAACTGTTGTAGTAGCGCCCGGCCGCGTCTCGAGTGAACGTGCCCAGCAGCATGGAAAAACCTCGCTCACGGGCCAGCTGTTCAAGCTCGGCACGGACGGTAGGCAGGTTGTCGATGATGCGAGGAATAGCCGTCTCCGGCCAGACCACCAGATCCACCGTGGGCATTTCGGCAGTCAGACCCGCGTAGATCGACAGGGTCCGCTGGAAGAATGCCGGGTCGAACTTCTGCATCTGGGGAACGTTACCCTGAGCCAAACCGACCTTGAGTGCCTGACCGGTCGGCATACCCCAGGGGATGGAGCGTAGCGGCAACGAGAGCAGTGGAATGGCAACGAGTGCGATCAGTGGAATCGACCAGCGACGCCAGCGCGTCGGCTCGCGCCAGGCTTGCTGCGCCAGATACCAGCTGAGTACCGCCATCAGTAGCAGGATTGCGGAGATACCGTACTCGCCCAGGATGGGCAGCCAGCCGACCAGCGGCCCGTCGACCTGGCTGATGCCTAGGTTGAGCCAGGGGAATCCGCCGAACAGCCAGGCCCTGAGGGCCTCGACCAACACCCAGCTGGCGACAAACGCAGCCGCCCAAACACCTTTTCGTTCCGCATTGCCGGCGACACGCACCGCAAGCCAGCTCGCGACCGCTGGGTAGACGGCCAATGCCACCACAAACAGAGCGGTCGCCAACACGGCCAATGGCGCGATGATGCCGCCGAACAGGGTAAAACTCTCGTAGACCCAGCTGACCCCCAGGCCGAACTGGCCCAAGCCAAACCACCAGCCCAGACGGAAGGCCCGGCCAGGTGAGCCGTGTCGGATCAGGGCAAACAGGATCGCCGGGGCGAGTATGGCCGTCGGCCAGAACATGAAGGGCGCGAAGGCCAGCACCAGGGTCGCCCCCGCCAACAGAGCCAGCAGGCTGCCACACCAGCCATGCCACCAGCCATAGAGCCGCTCGACTACCGGGTCTGTGGCCGACTCAGCTGGACTCGCCGGCGGAATCATCGGCCTCCTCGCTCGGATCGAAATCGAGCTTGGTCACCAGCAACAGATGCAACCGGCGACGGTCGGCCCCGAGCACCTTGAATTCGTACTCGCCCAGCCGGGCTACCTCTCCCCGGCGCGCCAGGTGCCCCAGGGCATTGGAAACCAGTCCGCCGATGGTGTCGTACTCGCTATCCGGGAACGCCGTACCGAATGTTTCGTTGAACTCACTGATCGGGGTCAGCGCCCGGACAGTATGTCGACGAGGCGACTGCTGACGTATATTGACGCGCTCCTCGGTATCGAACTCGTCGTCGATATCCCCCACGATCTCCTCGAGCACATCCTCGATGGTCACCAGCCCGGCGACACCGCCGAACTCGTCAAGCACGATCGCCATGTGAGTACGTGTCAGTCGAAACTCGGCCAGCAAGGCATCCAGCCGCTTGCTTTCGGGAACGAACATCGGCGTTCGTACCAGCTCAAGCAAATTGAATTCCGTCTCGCCACTGTCCGGCTCCTGCGACTGGGCGTAGTGGCGCAGCAGCTCCTTGACCAGCAGAATCCCGATGACTTCGTCCTGATTGCTGCCGATGACGGGATAGCGGGAATGCCCGGATTCGACTGCCGTCGACAGCAACTGCGGCAAGGACGTCCCTTCGTTTATCACAACCATCTGCCCACGCGGCACCATCACATCGCGCACACGCAGTTCGTGGAAGTCCAGCACCGAGTCAATCAGGCCGCCAGTGGAAGCTGGATACACCTCGGAGTCGGTCGCCTGGCGTACCAGGGATTTCATCTGTCGGATGGAATGAATCTGGCAGGGGAAAAAGCGCTGCTTGAAGTGCTGCCACCACGGCTGACGCACCGAGTCCGGATCAGGAGGTTCGTCTACCATGAGTTCGTCTTACAACAAGTAGGAAAGATTAGTGAAATCAAAGTGATGCGCCATTCTATCGAGGTGATTTCGAAGAAGTCGGACATCAAGAATTGTATGTATAGGGATCGGGGTGCCCCAGCGCCGCAAGCACTTGAGTCTCAACAGACTCCATCACTTCAGCTTCGTCGCTGCTGAGGTGATCATAGCCCAACAGGTGCAAAATTCCATGCACCACCATATGGGCATGATGGGCGCGTCGGCTCTTGCCCTGCTCGGCTGCTTCGGCCTCCACTACTGCCGGACAGATCACGAGGTCACCCAGATATGGCAGGCCCGCGCCAGTATGAGGTCCCGGCAGCGAAGGATCCTCTTCTGCCGGAAACGAAAGCACGTTGGTAGGCTGGTCCTGGTGGCGGAACTGTTGGTTGAGCGACTGGCTTTCTGCCGGCTCGACGTAGCGGATGGTGACCTCGCCGCCCGCTGGACTTTCCGGCAGAGCGGCCAATGTTCGTACCACCCAGTTGGTCAGCGACTGGCGCGAGGGGCAGCGGTATTGGGTGACCCGTTGCCGATCGATCACCACTGCCACCGCAGCCGCCGTCATCGAGAAACCCCCCAGCAAGACACCCTGGCCAATTTATGCGCCTCGGCTTTCGTAGGCATCGATAATGCGCCTGACCAGCGGGTGGCGGACCACGTCACGGCTCTGGAAGAAGGTGAACTGGACGCCCTCGACCTCGCTAAGCACATCGATCGTATGCCGCAACCCCGAGATGACGCCCTTGGGCAGGTCCACTTGCGTGATATCACCGGTCACCACCGTCGTGGTGCCGAAACCGATTCGCGTCAGGAACATCTTCATCTGCTCGATGCTGGTATTCTGCGCCTCGTCGAGGATGACGAATGACTCGTTCAGTGTGCGCCCCCGCATGAAGGCGAGCGGTGCGACCTCGATCACATTGCGCTCGATCAGGCGACTGACCTTGTCGAACCCCATCATCTCGTAGAGTGCGTCGTACATGGGACGCAGGTAAGGATCGATCTTCTGGGCCAGATCCCCCGGCAGAAAACCGAGTTTTTCGCCCGCCTCAACGGCTGGCCGCACCAAGACGATGCGTTGGACTTGGCCACGCTCGAAGGCATCGATCGCGCTGGCGACCGCCAGGTACGTCTTGCCCGTCCCCGCTGGCCCAATGCCGAAGTTGAGGTCGGAGTCGCGAATCATCTGCAGATAGTGAATCTGGCGGTTGCCCCGCCCGCGGACGATCCCACGTAGCGTCTGGATCATCACCTCGTCGCCCGATGGCGGTGGTGCGTCTTGCATGCCCGCCTCCTGCATGCCGAGATTGATCCGCTCGGGATCGATAACCTGAGTCTCGCTGAGCATATACAGGTCGGCCAACAAGGTTTCGACCTGTGCGGCGATGGTGGCCGGACCGATCACCGCAAACAGATTGCCGCGATGATTGATCTCGACGCCCAAGCGTCGTTCGATCATGCGCAAATGCTCGTCGAAGCTGCCGGCGAGGTTGGCCAGCCGCTCATTGTCGGCCGGCTCGAGAACGAACTCCAGCCGCTCGATGTCCCTTGTGGCCATCAGGCAGCCACCAGGTTGCGGGCACGTGCCCGTTCATGATCAGTCGGGTGGATAGCGACGAACTCACCCCGCAGCGAGTTGGGGTTGACCTGCGTGATCTCGAGATCGACGAACAGGCCAACCAGCCCGGCCCGGCCACGGAAGATCACGCTGCGGTTATTCTCCGTCTTGCCCATCAGCTCGTCGGGATCTTTCTTCGATGGCCCCAGCACCAGCACAGTCTGGGTGGTACCGAGCATCGATCGGGAAATTTCCTGCTCGAACTCGCTGATGCGCGACTGCAAGCGTTCCAGGCGCGCCTTCTTGACCTCTTCCGGCTGGTCGTCCGGCAGGTTGGAGGCCGGTGTGCCCGGGCGCGCACTGTAGATGAACGAGTATGAGTGATCGAAGCCGATGTCCTCGATCAGCTTCATGGTCTGCTCAAAGTCGTGATCGGTCTCGCCCGGGAAGCCGACAATGAAGTCCGAGGAAATCGAAATGTCCGGGCGTGCCTCCCGCAACCGCCGGATCTTTGACTTGTACTCCATCGCGGTATGGCCGCGTTTCATCAATGCGAGTACCCGATCGGAGCCCGATTGCACTGGTAGGTGCAGGAAACTGGCCAGCTCCGGCACGTTGCGGTAGGCCTCGATCAGGCGATCGGTGAACTCCAGCGGATGCGAGGTGGTAAAGCGGATGCGGTTGATGCCATCGACCTGCGCGATCACCTCGATCAGCAATGCGAGGTCGGCGATTTGGCCATCGTGCATCGGCCCCTGGTAGGCATTGACGTTCTGCCCCAGCAGATTGATCTCGCGCACGCCCTGCTCGGCCAGGTCGGCGATCTCGGCGATCACGTCGTCGAACGGACGAGAGATCTCCTCGCCACGGGTGTAGGGCACTACACAGAAGGTGCAATACTTCGAGCAGCCTTCCATGATCGAGACATACGCCATCGGTCCGTCCGCGCGCGGATCGGGCAGGTTGTCGAACTTCTCGATCTCCGGAAACGAGATGTCGACCACCGGTATGCGCTCGGCCTCGACCACCGCAACCATCTCGGGCAGGCGGTGCAACGTCTGCGGGCCGAAGACAATATCAACGAACGGGGCGCGCTCACGCAGCGCTTCGCCTTCCTGACTGGCAACACAACCGCCCACGCCGATGATCAGATCCGGGTTCTTTTCCTTCAGCGGCCGCCACCGGCCGAGCTGAGAAAACACCTTCTCCTGCGCCTTCTCACGAATCGAGCAGGTGTTGAGCAGGATCACATCGGCCTCGGCCGGCTCGTCGACCGGCAGAAACCCGTGGGACACCCCGAGCACGTCGGCCATTTTTGCCGAGTCGTACTCGTTCATCTGACAGCCCCATGTCTTGATGTAGAGCCGCTTGCCGGCACCATCGATGGGCAGGGAGGTGCTGGGATTGCTAGGAGTAGCTGTCGTCGTCACGTGAGCGAATTCCTCGTCATTCCGGCGTGGTCAAATAGGGTGCGAAAGATAGCAGATGTCGCCGGCAGATCGAAGCCGGACAACGGCTTATGCCGAAACAACAACGGCTTGGGCGGAGCATCGGGGAGGGGGCAGACCAGCATCGATGCCAGCTTGAGCTGACACACGGGACCTTGTACAAGTGGTACCATTCTAGTACCCTATAAAAAATCTCCCGGCAGGCCCGCCTCCGAACAGTGTAATCGGCGGCTGGGCCCGGGTCATCGAATCGTCAATATATACGGAGGCAGGCATGCTGAAGATCAGTCGACTGAGCGACTACGCGGTAGTGCTCCTGACAGCCTTGGCTGATGATCCGCACGACGACGAGTTCAAGCCTCTGCGGGCCAACACACGATCGCTGGCCGAACGCACCGGCATCAACCTGCCCACGGCCGGCAAGCTGCTCAAGCTGCTCAACGGTCAGAGCATCGTCCGATCTCGACAGGGGCGCAATGGTGGTTACTTCCTCGCCCGCCCGGCCAGCGAAATCACATTGGCCCAGATCATCGAGGCCATAGACGGCCCGATCGCGATGACGGACTGCTTCCGCCCCGATCATGATTGCGCTCTGCAAGAGGACTGCGCGGTCCGTCCGCACTGGGGAGTGATCACCCAGAAGGTATATGCCCTGATGGACGCCATTACGCTGGCCGACATGGCCCGTCCGGTCACGGACCGCCCTCTGATGGCTCAGGTACCGGTCTGGCATGAGCGGCCACGCAGCGGAACGCTCTCATGATGAATGCGATCTAAACACGAGATACGAACAGTGCCTGGCCGATCAACCGCCGGGCAATCAGCCTTTAACCAGGTGAGAATGACATGACTGACACCATGACCGAAACACAGCAAATCGAACAACTCATCAAGCGTGAGTACAAGTACGGTTTCACTACCGACATTGAGCAGGAGATCATCCCTCCAGGTCTCGACGAGGACGTGATCCGTCTGATCTCGGCCAAGAAAAACGAACCGGAATTCATGCTCGAATGGCGCCTGGCGGCCTTCCGCCATTGGCAGACGATGACTGAACCCGACTGGGCCCATGTCCACTATCCGAAAATCGACTACCAGGCCCTCTCCTATTATGCGGTGCCGAAGACCCAGGAAGAGATCGATGCCGATGCACCGGCATCACTCGACGAGGTCGACCCGAAGCTCCTGGAAACCTACGAAAAGCTCGGCATCCCACTGCATGAGCGCGCCGTACTCGCCGGAGTAAGAGGGGCCACCGTGGCGGTCGATGCCGTATTCGACTCAGTCTCGGTAGCCACTACCTTCAAGGACAAGCTCGCCGAGGCCGGTGTGATCTTCTGCCCGTTTTCCGAGGCGGTCCAGAAACATCCTGAGCTGGTAAAAAAATATCTGGGCACCGTCGTGCCCCCGGGTGACAACTATTTCGCCGCGCTCAACTCGGCGGTGTTCTCCGACGGCTCGTTCGTCTACATCCCCAAGGGCGTGGCCTGCCCGATGGAGCTGTCGACCTATTTCCGCATCAACGCGCAGAACACCGGTCAGTTCGAGCGCACGCTGATCATCGCCGAGGAAGGCGCCTCGGTCAGCTACCTTGAGGGCTGTACCGCACCACAGCGTGACGAGAACCAGCTGCATGCCGCGGTAGTCGAGCTGGTCGCACTGGACGATGCCTATATCAAGTATTCGACCGTGCAGAACTGGTATCCCGGTGACGAAGAGGGCAAAGGCGGTATCTACAACTTCGTCACCAAGCGTGGCGAGTGCCGAGGTGACCGCTCCAAGATCACCTGGACCCAGGTCGAGGCCGGCGCGGCGATCACCTGGAAGTACCCGAGCTGCGTGCTCATGGGTGATGACTCGGTCGGCGAGTTCTACTCGGTCGGCGTGGGCAACAACTTCCAGCAGATCGACTCGGGCACCAAGATGATCCATCTGGGCAAGCGCACGCGCTCGACCATCATTTCCAAGGGCATCTCGGCCGGCCGGGCCCAGAACACCTACCGTGGTCTGGTGCACATCGGCAAGAGTGCTCACGGTGCGCGCAATCTGACCGAGTGTGACTCGCTGTTGATCGGTGATCGCTGCGGCGCACACACCTTCCCTTACATCGAGGCGAAGAACAGCAGCGCCCAGGTTGAACACGAGGCGACCACCTCCACGGTCAGTGACGATCAGATGTTTTACCTGCGCTCGCGGGGGCTGTCCGAAGAAGACGCCATGAACATGGTCGTCAACGGCTTTTGCAAGGATGTCTTCAACGAACTGCCGATGGAATTCGCCGTCGAGGCACAGGCCTTGCTGGCCGTGTCGCTCGAAGGCTCCGTTGGCTGACCGCACAGATACCAGAGGTTATTCATCATGGCACTACTAGAAATCAAGAACTTGCACGCCGAAATCGACGGCAAGAAGATCCTCAATGGCATTGATCTGACCGTCAATGCCGGCGAGATCCACGCGATCATGGGGCCGAATGGTTCCGGCAAGAGCACGCTCTGTAACGTCCTTGGCGGCCACGAAGGCTACGAGGTCACTCAAGGCTCGATCACCTTTGATGGCCACGATCTCCTCGAGATGGAAACCGAGGAGCGCGCGGTCGCCGGCCTGCTGCTGGGCTTCCAGCACCCAGTCGAGATCCCGGGTGTCAAGAACATCTATCTGCTCAAAGAGGCGCTGAACGCCAAGCGCGAAGCGCAAGGCCTCGATGAGATCGATACCTTTTCATTCATGAAGCAGGTGCGCGAACTGGTCGCCAGCATGGACATGGACGACAGTTTCCTGCATCGGGGCGTCAACGCCGGTTTTTCCGGTGGTGAAAAGAAGCGCAACGAGATCCTGCAGATGCTGCTGCTCGAGCCGAAGATTGCCTTGCTGGACGAGACCGATTCCGGCCTCGACATTGATGCCTTGAAGATCGTCTCTGCCAGCATCAACCGTATGCGAGACGAGGAGCGCGGCATCATCCTGGTAACCCACTACCAGCGCCTGCTCAACTACGTCGAGCCGGATTTCGTTCATATCCTTTACGAGGGCCGCATCGTCAAGTCCGGCGACAAGACCCTCGCCCAGCGCCTGGAGGCCGAGGGCTACCAGGACATTCTCGAGGAGGCATCATGAAGCGAGTTGAACTTCCTGAGTGGCTGAGCGCTGCCCTGCCCGAGCAGACGGTGGCTCCGGCTGAGGTTGCCCGGGCGGCCCGCAGTCAGGTCGAGTCCCTCGGCCTGCCGGGTCCGCGTGATGAGGAATGGCGCTGGACCAACCTGCGCGCCATCCAGCGCGGGCGCTTCAACGCCTCAACCGGCGCTGTCGGTGCGGATATCGAACCCAGCACCCGCCTGCCGCTGGAGAACCCCGTCCGTCTGCGTTTTGTCGATGGCGTGTTCCAGGGTCTGCCGGACGACCTCCCGACAGACGTGACGATTACCGCCCTTGCGGATGCCGATGAGGCAAGTCGTGTGGCGGCCTTCTCGCCCAAACCGGCCCCGAGCGTCGACAATCCTAACGATGCCCTGGTCACCTTGAACACGGCCATGGCGCGTGAAGGCGTGGTGATCGATGTCGCGGCTAGCGCCGTCATTGAGCGCCCGATCGTGATCGAATGGCTGGACGGGGCGACCGAATCGGTCATGAGCCACCCGCGCATACTGGTGCGCCTGGGCCAGAGCGCCGCTGCCACCTTGATCGAACACATCGAGACCGTCGGTGATCAGCCGATCTGGCGCAACAGCGTGATTGTCGCGTCGATTGCCGCCAATGCCGCATTGACGCACATCGCCCTGGGACTGGACGGAGATGCACGCCTGGCTACCGAGCGCAGCTTCGCCGAACTCGACCGTGATGCGCGCTACTACAATTACAATGTGCAACTGGGCGGCCAGATGATCCGTCGCGAATATGACATCCATGTCGGCGGCTCCGGGGCGCACACCGATCTGTTCGGCCTGATGATGCCGCGTGGCAAGCAGGTGCTGGATACCCACACGCGGATCACGCATGCCGCGGCGGACACCACCAGCAACGAGCATTACCGCACCATCGTCGATGACTCTGGTCGTGGCATATTCAAGGGCCGCATTCTGATCGAAAAGGACGCGCAGCGGATCGAGGCGTATCAATCCAGCAACAACCTGATCCTGTCGGATGACGCCGAGATCGATGCTAAACCCGAGCTCGAAATCTACGCCGACGACGTCAAGTGCTCACATGGTGCGACCATCGGTCGGCTTGACGACGAAGCGCTGTACTACCTGCAGTCACGCGGCGTGCCGGAGGCCGCTGCCCGCAACCTGCTGATCGCCGGTTTCGCCCAGGAGGTGATCGACGAGATCCCGCTGGTCGAATTGCGTGACTGGCTCACCGAGCACGTCGAGCAGCGCCTGGTCGAGCAGATCGCTCGCAGTGAACGGAACGCGTGATGAACGACGATAGACGTATCCAGCCGTTCTCGGTTGAGGCCATTCGGGCACAGTTCCCGGTGCTCGACCAGGAAGTCCACGGCAGGCCGCTGGTCTACCTCGACAATGCTGCCACCACGCAGAAACCGCAGGTGGTGATCGATACCATCCGCGAGTTCTACGAGCGTGACAATGCCAACATCCACCGGGGTGTGCACACGCTCTCGGCGCGGGCGAGCGAACGCTTCGAGGCAGCCCGCACACAGGTGGCCCGAACGCTCAATGCCGAGCACGATCGCGAGATCGTGTTCGTCCGTGGCGTCACCGAAGCGATCAACCTGCTGGCCCACTCGCTGACAGTCGACTGGCAGGCTGGTGATGAGGTAATCCTCAGCGAACTCGAACACCATGCCAACATCGTGCCTTGGCTGATGCTGGTGGAGCGCAAGGGGCTGGTCATTCGCATCATTCCGGTCAACGACCAAGGTGATCTTGAGATCGACGCCCTGCCCGATCTGATCACCGACCGGACTCGATTGATCGCGATCAACCACGTCTCCAACGCGCTTGGCACGGTCAACCCGGTCGCCCAGATCAGCAAGATCGCCCAGGCACAGGAGATCCCGGTACTGGTCGACGGCGCTCAGGGGCCGCCGCACGGACCGGTTGACGTCCAGGCGCTCGGCTGCGACTTCTATACCTGCTCGAGCCACAAGCTGTTCGGGCCGAGCGGCATTGGCGCCCTGTACGCGCGTGGCGACTGGCTCGATCGTCTACCGCCCTTCATGGGCGGCGGCGACATGATCGAAGACGTGCGTTTCGACGGCGTGCGTTTCGCAGCGCCGCCATCCAAGTTCGAGGCCGGCACCCCCAATATCGAGGGCACAATCGGCTTCGGCGCAGCCCTTGAGTGGTTGGACGGGCTCGACTGGCTGGCGATCGAACACCACGAAGCCGCCCTGCTCGCGCGCATGACGGAAGGCTTGAGCGAGATCCCCGGCCTGCAGATCGTGGGTCAGGCCGCGCACAAGGTGCCAGTGGCCTCGTTCCTGATCGACGGGACGCACCCGCACGACATCGGCACCCTGCTGGATTCCATGGGGATTGCCGTACGCACCGGGCATCATTGCGCGATGCCCCTGATGCGTCGTTTCGAGGCACCGGCGGGCACCGCCCGCGCCTCGGCGGCGTTCTACAACACAATCGGCGAGATCGACCAGTTCGTCGCCGCGGTCGCCCGCGTGCGCGACATGCTCGTCTAACCAACCACCGGAGAACGAATCATGGAACCGAAGGAGCGTATCCAACTGAACCGTGACGTAGTCTGCACCATGGTGCCCTCCGGGCAGCGAGTGCTCGCCTCGAAGGGCACACCGGTCGAGATAATGCAGGCCTTGGGCGGCAGTTTCACCGTCAGGGCGCGCGGCCACATGCTTCGGATCGAGGGCAAGGATGCCGACGCCCTGGGCAAGGAGCCGCCCCCGCAGCCCAAGCTGCCTGACAACGCCTCCGACGAAGAAGTCGAGGCGATGGTCTGGGAGCAGTTGCGTGGTGTCTACGACCCGGAAATCCCGATCAACATCGTCGACCTGGGCCTGATCTACAAGGTGAAGGTCGAGACCCTGCCAGTCGCCGGGCGACGAGTCGAAGTGGACATGACCCTGACTGCGGCCGGTTGTGGCATGGGCGGCGTGATCGCCTCGGATGCCCACCAGCAGATCATGCAGATCCCCACTGTCGAGGAAGCGGCAGTCGAACTGGTCTTCGATCCACCCTGGAACCGCGAGATGATGTCGGATGAGGCCCGGCTCGCCACCGGCATGTTCTGAGTCGCCTCAAGCCCGCATCAAAAAGCAACCGCGGCTGTCGGGACTCTCAGCTTTCAGAAACCAGTGGCTGGGAGCAGCCTGTCACTGGCTGCCCCTACCTGTCTGATCTGACATGCTGTGGCGCTGGCTGCTGAATCTTGCATATTGAAATGACGCCCGGGCGGCTGGTGATGAGTTTTCAAGACGCCCATACAACAACTCTATCTTCTGCGAACAGACGAGACAGCTACAATGACTGACACCGCGAATTCATTCCTGGATGAGCTGGACGACCAGTGGATCCGCGTCTGCGAACAACGCGAACTGGCCCCCGGTGAACGCCGGGTGGTTGAAGGCCCCGACATCGATATTCTCGTCGTGAATGCCGATGGGGTGATTCTCGCCGTGGTCGACGAGTGCAGTCATCAGGAACTGCCCATTTCCGATGGACCACTCAATGGCGACATCATCACCTGCCCCTGGCATGGTGCCGATTTCTGTCTGCGTGACGGCGAAGCCCTGTCCGCTCCGGCCTACGAGCCGATCGACTGCTACGATATCCGAGTCGAGAACGACATTATTTACGTGGCCAGCACCCCCCGCGAGGCGGGCTGACCCAATCAAGCTGGAGGAAGGCCCATGACTGCCGAAGTCCACAGTGCCCAATCGACCAACCAGACGACCGCGACCACAGCGGTCGATCCGACCCACATCGAGGCCGCCCGTGCCCGCGCCGCCGCACTCCCGGCCGAGCAGCAGCTGTCACTCACCGACGCCGCGCGCCAATACCTGCACAACACCCTCGGCGGCGACAAGACAGCCCTCGGCCTGCGGCTTGGCATCAAGAAATCCGGCTGCACGGGATTCGCCTACGTCATGGACGTCGCCCGCACCGTTGACGACAACGACCTCTGGTTCGATTGTGGCGAAGGCATCGCCATAATCTCCGACCAGGAAAGCTTCAAGGCACTGCAGGGGTCCACACTCGACTATGTCGTTGATGGACTGACCCGCATGCTGAAGGTCAACAACCCCAACGTCGAGGACAGCTGCGGCTGCGGCGAAAGCTTCAACGTGCGCGAGCAGGCCTGAGCCGGCGCACACCCGCCCGACCCCGGAGGACACCCATGGCCGACAAGGCACCCAGCATCGCTGCCGAAATCAGTGCCCTGAAGGACGAGTTCGCCTTTCTTGGCGACTGGACCGAGCGCTATCAGTACATCATGGACATGGGCAGGCAGATGCCCACCTTCCCGCCCGAAAAGCAGGACGAGGCGCACATGTTCCACGGTTGTCAGTCCCAAGTGTGGTTCGACTACGAATGGGATGGCGACCGCCTACAACTGATCGGAACCAGTGACGCCATGATCGTCAACGGCCTGATCGCCCTGCTCTTTCGCATCTACTCCGACCGTTCCGCCGAAGAAATCCTCGCAACCGACAGCGGCTTCATGGACGAATTGGGATTGTCGTCACATCTGTCGGCCAATCGCGCCACCGGCCTGTCCAACATGATCGAGAAAATCCGCGGACTGGCCGCCGAACGCGCCGCCTGACGGGAATCAGTCTGCCAAAGTGAGCGCCCTGGATTCACCAAGCAGGCACGAGTGCGTACTGGCTCTTGCTGGCCTGAGCCTCCGCTTCTTCACGCAACTGATGGGTGGTTGGAAAGCCAAAACGAGTCTGGCGGCCCTGCCGCCACGCTCGTAAAACAAAACAGAAAGCCGCCGACATGAATTCGGCGGCTTTTTTTATGCGCATATCACCTCTTTACCGGTAATCCGCCTGGCGATCACAGGGCACGAACTGCCGTACCGAGCCATCAGCCGCAAGCTCTGCAAGCCTGACAAAGGGAAAAATCGGAGCTGTTCTGAAACAGATCGCTCCCCCACGCGACATCGGACAGAAAGCCGCTACCACACAACGACGGCAAGTGGCGTTGTTTGCGCGCCATCCTGATCCGGGCTATAAATGAGCCATCCCTGCAGTCGGCGACCGTCTTTTTTTGCGCCGTGCTTGGATATGGCGGCTAATGGTCAGAACGGGACAGCTGTCCGTGACACCGGCATACACATCATCCTATTTGCCGACGCAGGAATATGACAGTGCTCGCTGTTTCCCGTAAACGTTGCCCTGTCTGTCTGGAAGAACGAAGCAGGTGAGATCCATCGATTTCACCTGCCACCATCCACTGGATTGGAGTTTAAAAAGTTCACATGAAAAAATTGATAACCATATTGCTGGCCATGATGGCTACCACAGGCACGGGCCTGGCAGTGGCCGCTGATAGCTGCCAACCGGGTACTGCCGACATCGTCATCCACGATGACGGTGAAGCCGAGAACGGCTATGGCTGGAACCCCAATGTCGTCACCGACGGTCGCTTCGCCGAACCGTTCGAGGCCGCAGCCTATCCGGCGACGATCACCTCGGTTTGTTACTCGTTCATGACTACTAGTGGCGTCACCGAGTTCGACTTTGAGATCGTCGTTTGGGACAGCGATGGCACGGGCGGCAGTCCAGGCACCGAACTTGGCCGCATGCCAGCAACGGGCCATCCGGTCACCAGCACCACGCCCATGACAGCCAGCTTCGAAACATACGACATCAGTTCACTGGGTTTGGAGATCGCCGGCCCGGTATACATCGGCCTGCAGTGGGACCCGTCATCCACAGGCGAAGGCGTCTTCATCGCCGCCGATGAAAGCTCTGCCACGCCGTCGAACAATGGCTATCTGTGGTTCACGACTGAGGACGACGCCGGATCATGGGAGACCATCGGTAGCCTTAGCGCTTCCGCCGAATATCGTGCACTGATGGTGCGTGCGGTTATGCCTCTTAGCCAGCCCGAAGATGGTGCGGCTGTTTCAATTCCAACCATGCAGCCCTGGGGTATCGCTCTGTTCAGCCTCCTGATGCTGGCTCTTGGTGGCCTGAGCCTCCGCTTCTTCCGCCACTGATGGGTGGTTGGAAAGCCAAAACGAGTCTGGCGGCCCTGCCGCCACGCTCGTAAAACAAAACAGAAAGCCGCCGGCATAAATCCGGCGGTTTTTTATATGCTCATTATTGTTTTCCCAAACCCAAATTTTCCAGGCCCACACAATCCGCTTGCGGACCATACCCTGCACGGGGTCAGGTCTTGCAGTAAAACATTTCCCTGAAACCACCTTGGAACAGATGCCAAACTACCGCCCTGGCGGCATTTAAGATCAGGATAATTAAAGTTGATTTAGGTCTGGAATGCCCCTGAAAACTCCATCAATCCCATAATTATTTTTATTATATTAATAACGGATATTTCTTCTTTCCTTTCGCTGGAAGTGTAATTCATCATCCTGTAATTGGCCGCTAGAGTCGTTAATATTCCGATGGATTAAATTAGAATATGGGACAGTGATATCAATTCCTTGCCGTTAAGCTACTACTGCGAGCCAAATGGACAGATATCTGTCATCTACAGATGCCTTTCTTATTTATCATGATTTTCGATATCGATAAAAAGTGCTGGGATGTTATAATGGAAGTTTCGATCAAAACCCTGCGCTACGTGGCGGATCAGCTGGCGAGCCTGGCTGTGAAGGCATCAACCTCCTGTGGGGCGCATGGCTGTTCGGCCGCACATTTCTTGTGCTAGCCGCCCAGATAAGGACAGGCAAGCTGTCTTTTCTCTCATGAGAACTTCCGCCAAGCACCTTCATGGCATGAAATTAAAATAACATGGCAATGTTATTGACATGTTTTGCTGCTATTCCATATCAGGGGGTACTGCTGCAGGCCTCCTCCATGGCGCGGATGGCACGTTCAGAGAGTTGTCTATGTCACGCAACCGTTTTTCACTAAACCTGCCTCGGATGGCCACTGGCCTGCGCGACGCCTTTCACGAGGGCTACGGTTTCTCGGACTTGCGCAAGGATATTATGGCGGGGCTGACCATCGGGGTCGTGGCGGTGCCGCTTTCCATGGCGCTGGCGATCGCCACAGGGGTACCGCCTCAGCACGGGCTGTACACGGCGATTGTGGCCGGTGCCATCATCGCCCTGACCGGCGGGGCGCGCTTCAATGTCTCCGGCCCAACAGCCGCTTTCGTGGTCATCCTGTTTCCCATCGTTCAGCAGTACGGGCTGGGCGGCTTGCTGATCGCCTCGATGATGGCCGGCGTCATACTGGTGATCCTGGGGCTCACGCGCATGGGCCGGTTGATCGAATTCGTACCCTATCCGGTGGTGCTCGGCTTTACTGCAGGGATTGCGGTGGTCATTGCCACGCTGCAGATCCCTGACTTTCTGGGGCTGGAAGTTGGGCAGTTGGGTGAGCATTTCATCGATAACGTCGGGCGAATTTTCGCCTCGCTGCCCACGATCGCGCCCCTTGAGCTTGGCATCGGGGTATTCACGCTGGCTGTCATGCTGCTGTGGCCGCGCCTGCGAGCACCCATTCCGGCGCCCATGATCGGGCTGGTTGTGGGCGCCATCGCGGCCTACGTCGCCAATCGGTGGCTGGGTGGCGGCGCTGACGTTGTCATAGAAACGATTTCTTCGCGCTTTACCTGGGAGGTCGGTGGCCAGACCGGCAGCGGTATTCCACCGATTGCACCCACATTCATGGCGCCCTGGCTGTTGCCGGGAGCGGATGGCGAACCGCTGGTGCTGAACTTCGATCTGATTCGTGCGCTGATCGGCCCGGCCTTTGCGATCGCCATGCTGGCGGCGATCGAGTCCTTGTTGTGCGCGGTTATTGCTGACGGGTTGACGAAGACCAAGCATGACCCCAATGCTGAACTGATCGGCCAGGGGCTGGGCAATATCGTCGCGCCGCTGTTTGGCGGCATCACGGCCACCGCTGCCATTGCCCGCACGGCGACCAATATTCGCAGCGGCGCCCGCTCTCCCATTGCCGCCGTGGTGCACTCCGGGGTAATCCTGCTGACCATAATTGCGTTGGCGGGTCTGCTGGGGCTGGTGCCAATGGCGTCGTTGGCGGCGCTGCTGTTCATCATCGCCTGGAACATGAGTGAGGCCCGTCATTTCATGCATACGCTGCGCTCAGCGCCTTTAAGTGACGTGGCGATACTGGTGACCTGCTTTGGCTTGACCGTGATTTTCGACATGGTATTGGCCGTGGCCGTCGGCATCGGGCTCGCCGCTGCGCTGTTCATTCGCCGCATGGCCCGGCTGACCCACACTGAGTGGGTTGAGAGTGACACTCAGTTACCGGACATCAGCTTTCCAGACGAGGTGGCCCTCTACAAAATCAACGGCCCGTTGTTCTTTGGCGTGGCCGAAAAGGCGCTGACTTCACTGCAGATGGTCGACCCCAAGATTCGCACCATCGTCATCGACATGAACGATGTGCTAAGCATCGACGGCACGGCGATTGTGGCACTGCAGACAATGATCAACGAAATGCATCGCAGGGGGGTGGCGCTCATTCTGGTCGGACTGCCGACGGAGATGATCGTCAAGCTTCGTCGTGCCGGTATCCGCAAGACGGCCGGGGCATTGACCTACTGCCGCGACTTGACGCAAGTCAGCGCCGTGGCGGAACGTTGGCAGCGCCAGCGGCTTGCCGGCACGACCACGCCGAATAAAAAATCGTCGAGCATTTGACTCACTGACTCACATTTCGTCGGCATCGCGCGGCTTGGCGCGGGTGGTGCTGGTCGATACCTCTGGTCGCTCCCCTGCTCGCCAGAACCCGTTACCGCATATAGGCGTAGCCCTGATGCTGCAATTCGATAATTTCGGCATCAGCCATCGGTACCATATTTACAAAACCATGCACATCCTCAGGCTTGACTCCATGCAGTTCGGCGGCAGCAGCGCACATGCGGAACTCAATATTCCCCGCCAAAGTCAACGATTGTGCCCGCTCCATCAACTCCTTGTTTTCCACGTATTTTTCGGCCGTGAATAACGGGATCTCATCACCGTGCAATACCACCACGGTATGGGCATCGAAAACATCACCGGCATACTCGTTATTGAGGTGACTAACCCGACCAATAATACTATTCAACTCAACCGCATCGGCAGCACTGACGTCATAAACAACCTTGGCAGGGGCATATATCTTTTCGGTCAGTTCAGCCGAGCCCCATGGCTGATTCTCGTTGGCCATGGCCATGGTCATGGCCAGCGCAGGCAGCAGACAGACAAGCAGCAAAACACGTTTGATCATGGGATACTCCTCTAAGGCTTCAGGCACTCTATTTTGATCGTTTACTAGGCCATCCGTTGCCAACGCCATGCATGAAAATAGTTGACTTGACCAACACAAGGCCAATTGCCTTGGCTAATGGTCGATAAAAATCCATGTGTCTGATCCTGTAAGCCGTTCCGCGGCAAGGGCCTCGGAGCCTTTTGTCGCATGCAATCCAGTCGCCTGGCCCCGCAGGCTGCGTTCGGAGCACAAAACAGTCTCTCATCTTCAACGATTGTTATAGGTCGCTTTGCTGAACATATTCCATTTGCGCTTTAACCCCGACACCAGGCTATCTTCGAGGCCTGCTGCCAGGTTGACCATATTTATATGGAAAGCCCCACAGTGAATCAAATCATTGTCCGAAAGTGCATAAACTACGACTGTTTCATTTCAATCCAATGCCACCCGGACAATCCTGTTTAAACGAATACTAATATCCTGGGTTGGTCCTGGATTTCTATAACTGTCAAGCCCGGCAGATTGACTGGCCCCGGCAAATTGACTGGGTTTTTCTGATGCCCTGCCCTCTCCGCTTCCCAGCGATATGCTGGGCGGCGAGAGGACATCAGTGTCGGCGCGGTACCAAGCACTGCGGGGATCCCATACACTTCGGCCAGTCACGGCTATTCACTACCATCTACTACTGTTCTCACGGCCAATAGGGAAGGCACGACGACTTGACTCGCTCCACGACTGCCCACGCCCCGATCACCCCGGGTTTTATCGTCCTGCAAGGCAATCGCCTTGAGGGGCTGCGCGATCTGCTGGTTCAGTGGCTCGACCGGTCGCCCTTGGCGCCGCTGGAGGACGAGCGCATTCTGGTGCAGAGCAATGGTATGGCCCAGTGGCTGCGCTTGGCATTGGGCCGCTCGCGGCGTGACGGCGGGCTGGGGGTCGCGACCGCGATGGACCTGTTGCTGCCGGCCCGTCTGCAGTGGCAGTGTTATCGAGCCGTGCTGGGTCACGATGCCGTGCCACCCGAGGCGCCGCTGGACAAGCCTCGACTGACCTGGCGCCTATTCCGCTTGTTGAGTGCATCGACGATCAGCGCCGATCCGGTGTTCGAGCCGCTCCGGCACTACATCGACGGCGACGAGCACCGCGCCTACCAGCTTGCCGCGCGGTTGGCCGACCAGTTCGACCAGTATCAGGTCTACCGTGCCGATTGGCTGGCCCGCTGGGCCGACGACGAAGCCGCCCTGCCCGGTCTGTTGGCCGAGGATGCGGTCGTACCAACCAGCTCACGCTGGCAGCCTGCGCTATGGCGAGCGATTCTGGCGGATCTGCAGGACCATCCGCCGGTTTCAGCCGATTACGACCAGCTGCCAACAAATTACGCTGGCCGGGCACTGGTCCACCAGGCCTTCCTCGAACAGGCCAAACGGGCTGCTGACGACCCAGGCAAGCGCCCGGCCGATTTGCCACGTCGCATTGTGGTTTTCGGTGTCTCTGCCCTGTCCCCGCAGGTGCTCGAGGTACTGGCGGCGGTCTCGCGCTGGACTCAGGTGATCTTCTGCCTGCAGAACCCTTGTCGACATTACTGGGGCGACATCGTCGAGGACCGGCATCTGTTCCGGGACGCTTATCGCCGCATCATGGAGCGGAAAATCGACGCCTCGCTCGACGAGCACGCCCTGCACCAGCACGCACATCCGCTGTTGGCCTCTTGGGGGAAGCAAGGCCGGGACCTGGTTCGACTGGTCGATGCCTTCGACCAGGCACCGGAGCGTGTACGTGGCGGCGAAACGCTCAATATTGATCTGTTCAACGAACCCGAGTCCTCGCAGCTGCTCGGGCTGATCCAGGCCGACCTGCTTGATCTCAAGCCAATGACCGAGATCGTGGCCGAACAACGACAACTGGACCTGACCGATCCTTCCATCCGCTTTACCGTGGCGCACAGTCCGCTGCGTGAAGTCGAAATCCTGCAGGACCAGCTGCTGGCAGCCTTTGATGCCGATCCGACCCTGACGCCGCGCGATGTGATCGTAATGGTGCCGAACATGACCGACTATGCCCCGGCGGTCAGCGCTGTGTTCGGCCGCCTCGAGCGCGACGATCCGCGCCATCTGCCGTTCGCCATTTCTGATCGCCCCGAGCGCGAGACCCACCCGATGCGGCGGGCGCTGGATACCCTGCTGCATCTCCCCGAAGCGCGGCTGACCGCCAGCGAGGTCATGGATCTGCTCGAAGTCGACGCCCTGCGGGCACGCTTTGGCATCGCCGCAGACGATGTCGCTCTGCTGCGTCACTGGATCGAGACCGCCGGCATCCGTTGGGGGCTGGATGGTGCGCATCGCCCCGATTTCGGCTTGCCGCCGGGCATTGAACAGAACAGCTGGCGGTTCGGTCTCGACCGGCTGCTGTACGCCTATCTGGCCGGGGCCGACGAGGACTGGCAGGGCATCGTCCCGGTCGCTGGCATGGACGGCATGAGTGCTGCGGTGGTCGGCCCGCTTTACGTCCTGGTCGATACGCTCAAACGCTGGCGCGATTATCTGTCGAAAACACGCACCCCGACCGAGTGGGTAACCGGATTCGAGAGCTTGCTGACCGCGTTCTTCGATCCCGAAGCCATTCCTCCGGGTGAAGATTCCGGCAACCCACTGGCCGAGCGCGAATCCGCGCTCGTGCTGCGTGACCGCATCCTCGACGCCGCCACGAGCTGGCTGATCGACTGTCGTTCAGCGGCCTTCGAGCAGCAGATCGGTATCGAAACGGCGCGCAGTGCCTGGCTCGACCGACTGGATGAGCATCGCCTCAATCAGCGTTTTCTGGGCGGTGCCATCAATTTCGCCACGCTGATGCCCATGCGCGCCATCCCGTTCCGTCAGGTCTACCTGCTGGGAATGGACGACAGCGCCTACCCACGCCGTCAACCGGCTGCGGACTTCGACCTGATGGCGGGCCGCTATCGCCCCGGTGACCGTTCGCGGCGCGAGGACGATCGCTATCTGTTTCTCGAGGCGCTGCTCTCCGCCCGCGACCGGCTGTGGATCAGCTGGGTTGGCCGGAGCATCCGTGACAATCACGAGCGTCCGGCTTCGGTACTGGTCAACCAGCTGCGCGACCATATCGACCGTGGCTGGTCCCTGGCCGGAGGCCACGACGGGAAATCGCCATCGGAGATACTGACCACCGAGCACCCCCTGCAGCCATTCAGCCGACAGTACTTCGATCAGGAACGGCCCGAACTATTCAGCTATGCCGAGGAATGGCACCGGGTGCACCGCGCGGAGGAACAACCAGCGGCCGGGCGACAGCCGCTGAGCGTCGACGAAATCCAGCCGCCGTCGATCGACGATCTCGCTCTGCTGTTGAGGAGACCCTGGCGGGTCTATCTCGGCCGGCATCTTGATGTGCCCGCTCGATACGACATCGCCACGCCCGAAGACGACGAGCCGTTCGCGCTCGACGCCCTCGGCGAGGCACAACTCAGCCGACAGCTACTCGACCGGATGGTCAGCCGACTGCAGCGCGAATCGGTCGATACCTTGGCACCCGAAATACTCGAGGAACGCCTTCTCGGTTGGGTCGACGCGGCCTTCGACCGCATTGCCGGCAGTGGTCAGCTGCCATTACCGCCATTCGACCAGGCCCTGCGCCGGGCACACAGCGAGGCCATCAACCGGCAGCTACGCAGCTGGGCCGCCTTCCGGGCGCGCTACCCTGAGTCCCTGCCACCATTTCACCCGGGCGATCGGCTGGCCTCGGACGGCGAACTGCTACTGACTGGCGAAATCAACGACATTCGCGTCGGAGACGAGGGCGCGGTTCGGATCCGACTGATGGCCGGTGCCCTGCACAAGGGCAAAAATCTCCGGTGGCACCGGCTGGTGAGGGAATGGCCCGCCCATGTCGCCGCCCAGCTGAGCGGTCGATCAGTGACCACCTATCTCATCAGCGAGTCGGATGCCCGCAAGGAATCGCTGACCGAACGCCCGGTCGCCCTGGGGCCGATCAAGCCCGAGCAGGCCCGCGAGATTCTGAGCAAATTGATCACGCTCTGGCATCGCGCCAGTCGCGAGCCCCTGCCGGCCGAGCCGCGTAGCCAAATCGCCTGGCTCCTCAACCAGGCGGACTCGCAACGCCAATTCGCAGCGGCGCGCAAGGAGTTCGAGCAGGCGGCCCAGTACGACGCGGATCTCACGCGGCTGTGGCCTGATTTTGATGCCATCGCTGCACGAATGGACTTCGACGAGATTGCCCTGGCCATCTACCTGCCGCTGGCCAGGGCTACCAGTGGCAGCCACCAGAAGGCGCTTGTGGCCGAGGAAGAGGCATGAACGAACTCAACCCGACCCAGCTCAACCCGATCACTTTTCCTCTGCAGGGCAGCCGCCTGATCGAGGCGAGTGCCGGCACCGGCAAGACCTTCACTATCTCGCTGCTGTACCTGCGGCTGGTACTGGGGCATCGCGGGCCAGAGCAGCGCAATACCCGACCGCTGACCCCACCGGAAATCCTGGTGAGCACCTTCACCGAGGCGGCGGTGGCCGAACTGCGCGACCGTATCCGGGCGCGCCTGCAGCAGTCGGCTTGGCTGTTTGGCGGCATGCTCGCGCCTGACGAGGTCGACCCGCCGCTGCGCGCCCTGCATGACGAGTTCAGCGAGGCCGAACGTGCCCGGGGCGGCTTCCTGCTGCAACGCGCGGCCGAATGGATGGACGAGGCGGCGATCTTCACCATTCACGGTTTCTGTCAGCGCATGCTGCGCGAGCACGCCTTCCACAGCCGGGCGTTATTCGAGCAGGAGCTGATCACCGACCTTGAACCGGTGATCAGTGATGCCATCCGAGACTTCTGGCGCAGCCACGGCTACCCATTGGCGCAAGGTGACGATCGCCTCGCCCGCCTGTTCGCACAACTGGTCGACACGCCCGACAAGCTCAAGGAGCGCCTCCGCGACCTGATTCGGCGCGACGGCAGCCCGGTGGCCCTCGGCGACTCCCTGGCGTACTGCTCCAAGGATCTGCCCACACCGGCCACGCTACTGGAGCGATTCGCCGACGAACAACGCAGTACGGACAGGGCCGAACAGGCCAGTCGCGACGCCTGGCTGCTCGATGCCGACGCCTTGCACGCACTGTGGCAGGAAAAGCGCGACGGGCTGAATCGCACCACTCATCGTGAAGCAAAAACAGCCGAGAGCTTGTCGGACTGGCTCGCCGGCATCGACGCCTGGGCCCGGGGCGGGGCGGAACTGGACGACAAATCACGTGAAAAACTTGCCGAACCACGCATGAAAGCGAAATGGGAGCCACCGACGCACCCGGCCCTCAATCAGATTGGCCGCTGGCATGCGGCCGCCGAACAGGTCGGGAAGGAGCTGGATGCGATCAAGCCGGTCATCAATGCCTTCGCCGCTCTGTGGATCCGCGAACGCATCGCGACCCTGCTCGCCGGCAGTCGGTCGATCGGTTTCGAGGACATGCTGATCCAGATGCGCGAGGCGGTCGATACGCGCAGCAACCCCAATGCCCATGGCATGATCGAGGCGGTCCGCGCTCAGTATCCGGTCGCCCTGATCGACGAGTTCCAGGACACCGATCCACTGCAATACGCCATCTTCTCCGCCATCTACCCGCTCGGCGACGAGGCACCGACCTCCGATGAGCATGCGATCGTGCTGATCGGCGATCCCAAGCAGGCGATCTACAGCTTCCGCGGCGCGGATATTCACAGCTACCTGACCGCCCGCCGAGCGACTACGGGACGACATGCCAGCCTGCCGCGCAACTACCGCTCCACCAAGGCGCTGGTCGACGCGGTCAATCACATCTTCGAGCTGGCCGACCAGCACCCGGAAGGAGCTTTTCGCTTTGCGACCGACGGCAGCGAGACGCCCCTGCCTTTCACGCCCGTGGAGGCCGAGGGCAAAGATACGCGGCTGGTTGATGAGCGGGCGGGCGAAGAAGTTCCGGCCCTGACCGCCTGGATCTCGCCCGAGGAAGAGGAATGGAACGCGGGTGCCTTCCGTAGCGAACTGGCGGTCCGCACCGCCGGTGAGATCGCCGCGATGCTCAACGCCGGCCAGCTCAGTCAATATGGTTTCGAATCCGCCGATGGCGACCGTACCGGCATCGAGCCGCGCGACATCGCCGTGCTGGTGCGAAACCAGGAGGAAGGCAAGACGATGCGTCGGGTGCTGGCCGACTTCGGCGTGCCCGCCGTGTTCCTCTCGGAGCGTTCCTCCGTGTTCGATTCCACCGAGGCTGCCGATCTGCTCCTCTGGCTGGAGGCGTTGGCCGAACCCGAGCGCAGCGACCGTATCCGTCTGGCCGTCGCCACCACCAGCTTCGCCCTGCCACTGGATCAGCTCGAGGGCCTGTTGCGCGACGAGGTGGCCTTCGATGCCGTCTGCCAGCGATTCCACCAGTGGCACCGGACCTGGCGATCACAGGGTGTGCTCGCCGCAATCATGGCACTGCTCCACCATTTCGCCATCCCGGCTCGCCTGCTCGCCGCGAAAGAGCGTGAGACACGACGCGGTGAACGGCGTCTCACCAACCTGCTGCACCTGGCCGAATGGCTGCAACAGGCAGATCACGACGTCGATGGCGAGAGCGCCCTGATCCATCGGTTGCACCAGGCGATAACCGAGGGGGTGGAACAGCAGGAGGAAATCCGGCTCGAACAAGACAGCGAAATGGTGCGGATAGCGACCATTCACGGTTCGAAAGGGCTGCAGTATCCGGTGGTCTTCCTGCCATTCATCTGCCTGCTGGGCAATGACAGGAAAGATGGCGCGAAGCCCCGCCGACGCCATCGACACGACCTGGCCGTCTGGGACATGGAGCCTGATGAGCTGACGGCCAAGCAGGCGGCACGCGAATCGCTGGCGGAATCCATCCGCCTGCTCTATGTCGCCATGACGCGGGCCGAATATGCCTGTTACCTCGGTGCCGGCCCGGTGAAGATCGGCAAGGCGAACAGCTTCAATCCCGGCAAGACCGCCTTCGGCCAATTCCTGGGGTTCGATCCAAGCGATTCCTGCGATCATGCCGCCTATCTGGATCAGCTGTCCCCATGGGATGAGGATCCGGGTATCCGTATCGAAACCGTCCCCGAGCCGCGCGATCGGCAGGAACACCGCTTTACCCCGCCAGCGGAACCAGCACTGATCGGCCCGCGACAAGCCAGCTTTGGTGTCTTCGAGCCGTGGTGGATCTCCAGCTTTTCCGCCTTGACCGCTTCGGTCGGATACGCCAGCCCGCTGCCCGCCCCGGAGGAGGCTCGCGACGAGATCCGTCTGGAAACGGAAATGCTCGAGGCCGCGGTCACTGAGGAGCGCGTGCAACCGGTCGTGGCCGAGGGCATCCACGCCCTGCCGCGCGGGGCGCAGATCGGCACCTTGCTACATGACCTGATCGAAGCCATCGCCGCCGAGGGCTTTGCCCACTACGCCGGTCAACCCGAGCGCATCCGCCAACTGCTGACCCGCTCGATCCATCCCGGCCTGCGTGGACTCGACCAGGCACAGATTGACGTGATGGCCAGCTGGCTCGACAGGCTGCTGCTCACCCGCTGGCAAGTGCCGGAGGGTAACCAGCCAATGGCGCTCTCCGAGCTGTCCCGTTTCCAGGTGGAGATGGAGTTCTGGCTGACCGTGGAGGCGGCCGACTCCGGCAGACTCGACCGGCTGATCCGCGAGCACATCGCCGCGGGGCAGCCACGTCCGGCCCTGTCCGCTCAGGCGATCAACGGCATGCTCAAGGGCTTCATCGACCTCACCGTGGAACACGACGGCCGCTATTATCTGATCGACTGGAAATCCAACTGGCTGGGGCCAAACGCGGCCGCCTACAGCCCCGCAGCGCTGGAACGCGCCGTGCTTTTATCTCGATACGACTTGCAGTTCGCGCTATATCTCGTTGCCTTGCATAGACATCTGACCGACAGGTTGCCGGATTACGACTATGACCGTCACATCGGCGGAGCGGTCTATGTATTCCTGCGCGGCATCGAGGCGGCCGACGGGACGACCAGCAATGCCGGCGTGTATACCTGTCGTCCCGACCGTGGCTTGATCGAGGCACTCGACGCGCTCTTTACCGGAACCCTGGAGGAGCTCGCATGAACCGGCACCCCGCCCTGACCGACAGCACGGCCCTGCGTGTGCTGCTCGACCGCTGGGTCGCGATCGGCTGGCTGCGGCCAATCGACTCCGCTGTGGCTGATTTCCTCGACACGCGCTCACCGAGCCAATCACTTGGCAACTCGCCCAGCAGTTCATCCGACAACTCGCCACTGGCGATGATCGCCGCCGTGCTCGCCAGCCATCAAGCCGGTGCCGGGCATGTCTGCCTTGATCTCGCCGAGGTGCTGGCCAATCCTGACTTTACCCTGCGTATGCCGCCAGCCGAGCCAACCGGACCAGGGCCACTGAACGTCGACACGCCCGCCACCGTCTTCGCCGGGCTTGACCTGACCACTTGGCAGCAGGCACTAGCCGAGCATCCGGCGGTGCATAGTCTTGGTTGGATCGACGATGCGGGTGATACTGACGGTCGCCCGTTGGTGCTGGCCGGGAATGATCGTCCCCAGCTCTATCTGCGTCGTTATTGGCAGGTCGAGGGCCGTGTTGCCGCCGGGCTGGCTGCAGGTGGCCAAATGGACATCCCGGCGGCCGATGCGGTTCGGCGCGTGCTCGACCCGCTATTTCCCTCAAGAAACGCAAGGGGTGATGAGACGTCCATTAACTGGCAAAAGGTCGCCTGCGCCCTGGCGGCACGACAACCGTTTTCGATCATCACCGGCGGACCTGGCACCGGCAAGACCACCACGGTAGTGCGCCTGCTGGCGGCGTTGACTTCGTTGCATCTCGATGATGAAAACAGCGCCCTGCCACGGATTGCGCTCTGCGCACCCACCGGCAAGGCCGCCGCGCGACTGGCCGAATCGATCGGCGACAAGGTGCGCGAGATCGCCTCCATCAAGACCGAGGGGTTTCCCGATGCGCATTGGTCGGACGTGGCAGCGCAGCTGCCCGACCAGGTTCACACCATCCACCGACTGATCGGCACCCGTCCGCTGGCGGCAAGACCGCGCCACCATCAGGACAATCCGCTCGATCTCGACATCGTCGTGGTCGATGAGGCCTCCATGGTCGGCGTGGAGCTGATGAGCCAGCTAGTCGACGCTTTGCCCGCCAATTGCCGACTGGTGATACTGGGCGACAAGGATCAGCTGGCCTCGGTGGAGGCGGGGGCGGTGCTGGGCGAGCTCTGCCACGATGCCGAACAGGCCAGCTATCCGGCCCCACTACGCGCTTACCTCGAGGTGGCCAGCGGCGAGCCGCTCCCCGTTGGTGAGCAGCACTCCGCCAACCCGATCCATGCACGGATCGCGATCTTGCGCGTTTCCTATCGTTTCGGCGCAGACAGCGCTATCGGCGGGCTTGCCCGTGCAGTCAATAATGGTGACGTGGCTGCCGCGACCAGGGCGTTGGGCAGGCCGGACGTGTCCGGGGAGGCGGCCAGAGAGATGGCCAGAGAGACGGCTTGGGAGACAGCCGGGATCGACTGGCTGCTGGATGATCTCGACAATTATTTGGGCGACTACTCGGGCGACCGACTGGACGGTCACCCGGGCCATGACGCCGCGGCCGCATTCAGCCGCCGGATAGTCGAGGGGTTACGCCCCTGGCTGTCGATTATTGCCGCGCAGCCAGCGGGCTTCGATCCAGATTGCCCGAACGACGAGGCTGCCGTGGCCGACCTCTTTGAGCGGCATAATGATTTTCAGGTGCTCTGCGCACTGCGCCGCGGCAACTCGGGAGTGGAAGGGCTGAATCTGCGTATTCGTGATCGCCTCGCCCGCGAGGACCTGCTGCCGAGACCACAGGCTGGGCCTAGATCCGGGCTGCGTGCCGGGCGACAATCCGGGCCACGACCTGCCAGCTGGTACGCCGGGCGCCCGGTGATCGTCACCCGCAACGACGCCCAGCTGAGGCTGGCCAACGGTGACATGGGCCTGACCCTGCCCACCCGACTGCCCGATGGGAGCAACAGCCTGCGGGTGGTATTCCCCGCTGACCCAGATGACCAGCGCCGTTTCCGCTGGATCAGCCCGACCCGCCTGCCCGACGCCGAGACGGCGTTCGCGCTGACGGTCCACAAGTCGCAGGGCTCCGAATTCACGCAGGTCGCGATGGTCATGCCCGCACGCCCCAACCCGATTCTGACCCGTGAGCTGCTCTACACTGCAATCACCCGTGCGCGCCGCCGCTTCACGCTGGTCTCGCCAACGGGCAACGAGGCTGGCGGGGCATCGGATAACGCGACCCGACAGGCCCAAGCGGTCCTGGCCAGCGCGGTCACCAGCGTCACCCGTCGGTCGGGCAACCTGCGTCGCCGGCTCGTGCATCGCCTGACGAGTGCAGCCGGCAGTGGCGCCGGAGCGGACGACCCATTAGGCTAAGGGGCCATTCACTGTAGCTTGCGCCTTGCATCTGGGCCCTTGGCGGCCCCGCAGAGGCGCCATCGAATCGTGCAGAGCTCCCCAAGCTCCTGCCTCCAGATTCACGCCGAGGGACTGACGCCATGCGCTTGACCGAGGACGATCGCGGCCGCAACTTCGTGATCCGCAGCTTTTCCGAAACCCATGTGATGGTCAACGACCAGCGGCTCGAAGCGAGCTTTCTGATCACGCCAGAGCGACTCGAGACCGAACTGCCGATCGATGACCTCGACGGCCTGGCAACGCAGGGAGAATCATTGCTGCTGCGCGACGACCCGGAAGTGGTTATCGTCGGCACCGGCAGCCACACCCGGATGGGGCCACCGGCAGTTTCCGCAGCCTTGATGCAACGAGGTGTCGGTATCGAGTACATGGGCACCGCCGCCGCCCTGCGCACATACACCGTACTCGCCTCTGAATTGCGCCGCGCCAGCCTGCTGGTGCTGTTTTAAATCTCCTTGTCACCCCCCAACTCTGCTGGACGCACTGGATGCCTACCGCGCCAAACTCGCCCAAGGACGCCGTTGATGACCGCCCTCGAGACTTCCGTGGATGCCCGGATCTGCCCGACCATTATTGACGCCACAGCTCAGGTGGTCGTCGGCCAGCGCCCCGCAATCCGCCAGGCCCTGACTTGCATCCTCGCCGGTGGCCATTTGCTGATCGAGGACTTGCCGGGGCTGGGCAAGACCACCCTCGCGCACACGTTGGCCACGGTGCTGGGTCTATCGTTCAAACGCCTGCAGTTCACCGCCGACATGCTACCCGCCGATGTGGTCGGCAGTTCGGTGTTCATGCCGGGCCAACCAGGCGGCGAAAGCGGCTTTCGCTTCATGCCCGGGCCGGTATTCACGCAGATGCTGTTGGCCGACGAGATCAACCGCGCCCCTCCGAAGGTGCAGAGCGCCCTGCTCGAAGCGATGGAGGAACGCCAGGTCACGGTCGACGGCAAACGCTACCCGCTGCCAAACGTGTTTTTCGTGATCGCCACGCAGAACCCGCTGGAGCAGGCCGGCACCTACCCCTTGCCGGAATCGCAGCTCGATCGTTTCGCCATGGTGATCCGTCTGGGCTATCCGGATGCCGAGACCGAGCGCCAGATGCTGCGCTCCGGCGGCGGGCGGGCCCATCTTGACCAGGTGACGCCCGTGATCGACGCCGCTGGCCTGCAGCAGCTGCGCGAGCAGGCCGCCAATATCCATGTGGCCGCACGGCTGATCGACTACGTGCAATCGTTGCTGGCGGTCAGTCGCGAGGCGCCCGAATTCCGCGTCGGCCTGTCCCCGCGGGCCGGCTTGATGCTGCTCAACCTCGCCCGGGCCCGGGCACTGATCGAGCAGCGTGACCACGTCCTGCCCGACGACATACAGGCCGTTCTCCCGGAGCTGACCAACCACCGGGTCGGCCTGATCGATTACGACGGCCGCGATGCCGCCAGTCTCCTGCTCGAGCGGGTGCCGGCGCCCTGATCTGGGCGCTCTGGTCCGCCTGGGCCGCGCTCTGAATCGCCCGACCTCATGGACATGGATAACGGCAACCTCACGCCCCTGCGCATCCGCCCCCGTCGCTTTGGCCTCGGGGTGCTGGCCGTTACCGTGGCGATGCTGCTTGCGGCCATCAATTACGGCAACAATCTGATCTTCCTGCTCGCCTTCGTCATGCTGGCGCTGATGATCAATAGCGCCTGGCAGGGTTGGCGGGCACTTGCCTCGGTGCAGATCCAGGCACTGCCTCCCTCGATGCGCTCCGCCAATACGCGTGGTGAGCTGACGGTGAATCTCGTCAGCCGCCCGGGGCTGCCGGCTCTGCAGCTGTCTCTCGGCGGAAACCTTCCCGCGGTGACCACAATCCTGTCCCCCGGGGAGCGAACAAGCACTCAGATCAACCTGCCAGCCGCTCCACGCGGCTACCTGCCGCTGCCCGCTGTGACGCTGCGCACCGGCTATCCGCTTGGCCTGTGGAGAGTGGAACGCCACTACAGGCCCGGGATCGGCCAATGGCTGCACCCGGCTCCGGTCGAAGGTCCCCGTCAGGACGCCAGCCCGGGCCACGTCAGCGACAGCGGCAGCCATGACGCCACGGCTGGAGACCCGACCCGGCTGCGGGACTACCAACCGGGCGACCCCCTGCGGGGAATCGTCTTTCGTCACTACGCCAAGACCGGCCGCCTGGTCAGCCGCCAGGCCGAGAGCGAACCGCATCCCGTCGAACCGACCGTGATCAACTACGATCATTACCTCGGCTCGCGAGAAACTCGACTGTCAGCCATGACGCAACGCCTGTTGGCCCTGTCGCAAGCCAACGAACCCTGGACCCTGTGCCTGCCCGACCATCCGCCGGTCGGCGCAACCGGAGTCGATGACGCAGGACAGTTACGCCAGGCACTCAGGCTGCTGGCACGTGCCGGGCGGCTGCGGGATGCCGATGGCTTCGATCTCCTGCCGACCGACTCGGGGGAGCAGGCATGACACAGCGGCTCGACCCACTCCTCTGGCTGGTGTTGATCGGCGCGATCGGTCTGCTGTTGCCCCATCTGCCGATAACCGTGATCCCGCTGCTGCTGGTCGCGCTGATCTGGCGGCGACTCCATGAGGTTCGAGGCTGGCCGCTGCCGATAAAGCCGTTGTTGCTGTTGCTGGCCCTGGCCAGCTTCGTCCTGGTGCTGTCCCAGTTCCATGCCTTCTGGGGACGGGACGCCGGCGGGACACTGCTGGTGATGGCGGCCGGCCTGAAACTGCTGGAGACGCGCCAGGCTCGTGACCACTACACCGTCTTCCTGCTGACTTTCTTTCTGCTGGTCACCGTACTGCTGTTCGACCAGGCCCCGCTGATCTTCGCCCTGGTAGCGCTGTTGTTCTGGCTGCTGGTCGGCGCCTGGATCGGCGTCAGCCAACCAACCGACCTGCCGATCGGGTTGCGCATGCGGCAGGCCAGCCGTTTGCTGTTGGCCGGCCTGCCCTTCGCTCTGGTCCTGTTCGTGCTGTTCCCGCGGCCCCCCGGCGGCCTGTGGGGAGTACAGCAACCGGCCGGTCAGGCGCTCACAGGACTTTCCGAACAAATGCGGCCCGGAGAATTTGATCACCTGGCCGAGAACCCCGCCCCGGCGTTCTGGGTACGTTTCGAGGCAGACCCGATTCCACCCGAGGCACGTTACTGGCGGGTCTATGTAATGAGCGGTTTCGTGGAAAACGATCGCGAAAGCTGGCTCGCAGACGCCGCCAGCCGTTCTCCCCGTCTGGAAACCATCGACTCATCCGAGATCCGTTACGAGATCACGCTCGAACCGACCGGGATCAGCCAGCTGCCCAGTCTTGCCGCACCGGTCGAGGCCCCGAACCGCAGCCATGTGGATGCGAGCCTCATCATTCACCGCCAGCAACCGGTCAATGACCGCCTGCGCTATTCAGTCACCTCCGCCACCGACTACCGGCTAGATGTCGGCCAACTGTCTCGCTTCCGTCAGGATTACTACCTCAGGACCGGTGGGCTCAATCCCTTGTTGACCGACCTGGCCCGAGGCTGGCGTGACCTGCCACCGAGCAAGCGCATCGAGCGGGCATTGAGCTATTTTCGTGACAACACGTTTCGCTACACGCGCTCGCCCGGGCGGCGCGAGGGCAGTGACCGCGCCGATGCCTTCCTGTTCGACACCCGGGCCGGCTATTGCGCGGACTACGCCGATGCCTTCGTCCGCCTGATGCGTGCGGCCAAGGTGCCGGCCCGGGTGGTGACCGGTTATCAAGGTGGCGAGGTCAGGGGTGACTACCTGGTCGTGCGTCAGTCCGACGCCCATGCCTGGGCGGAGGTCTGGCTGGCCGACCGCGGCTGGATCCGGGTTGATCCCACCGCCGTGATCGCCCCGGAGCGCATCGAGACCGGTGTTGCCGATGCCATCCGCGCGGACGAGAGCCTGTCGGCCCTGGTCCGACGCGACCCGGGATCGATCGACCGACTGGCTCGTCTCTGGACGGAACAGCTCGACAATCGCTGGAATCAGTACGTGCTTGGCTACGATGGCCGATTGCAGCTGAAGCTGTTTGGCTGGTTGGGGTTATCGGCAAGCCGACCGTGGTGGACTGCCTTCTGGGCAATCGCCCTGGCAGGGCTGACCTGGTGGAGCACGCTGAAGTGGTTGTCGATCCGCGAACGCCGCCGGCTGGCCGGCAGCGAGGTCGACTATCGCTGGGAATGCCTGCAGGAGGCACTGCGCCGGCTGGGCGTGATCCGCCGACTGGATGAATCCGAGCGCGCTTTATTGAACCGTGCGGCTACTGCCCTGCCCTGGGCGGCTAGCGATCTCAGCCACATCGCACCGCTGCTTGTGACACAGCGCTATGCACGGCACAGTAGCCGCCGGCAGGAACGGCTGCTCGCGATGAAACTGGCCAGCTTGCATCGACGCCTGCGCTGGCGCTCCTGGTGGCGGCGAAAAGTCCGTTAGGCTCAGAGTTCTGAATTTCAAACCTTGATTTTTGCGATCGGCCGCCGTGGCAAATGTTATACAATAACATTTCATTTCAGGGCCACCTTCGCCCGCAAGGAGCAGCACGCATGCAGTTGATCGTCCGCAACTTTTCCTTGGCACTACTGGTCGTCCTCGGGTTGGCATCACCAGTGTACGCGGCCATGCCGGTCGCCGTGTCCATCCCGCCATTGGCCTATTTCGTCGAGACCATCGGCGGCGAGCATGTCTCGGTGCAGGTCATGGTGCCGCCGGACGCCGAACCGGTTACCTACGAACCGACTCCACGACAGATGGGTTCCCTGTCGCAGGCGAAGCTTTATTTCGCAATTGGCGTGCCCTTTGAAAAGGGCTGGCTGCCCCGCTTTCGGGCTGCCAATCCCGACATGACGGTGATCGATACGGTGGTCCGCATCCAGCGCCGCGCCATGAGTCCAGAACATGGGCATGGACATAGCCATGATCACGATCACGGTGATGGCAGCGATGCTCTCGACCCCCATGTATGGCTCTCACCGCCACTGGTGCGCCTGCAGGCCGAGGAGATCCGCGACGCGTTGATCGCAGCCGATCCGGCACATACCTCGGATTACCACCGTGGTTTTCGTCACCTCGTCGAGGAGATCAACAATCTCGACCATGACATCCTCGATGCCTTGGCCGACATCCCGGCATCATCTCGACGCTTTTTGGTGTTTCATCCGGCCTTCGGTTATTTCGCCGCCAGTTATGGGCTCGAACAGATGGCGATCGAGGTCGAGGGCAAGGAGCCTGGTCCGCGCGAGCTGGCGCGGATCATCGACCAGGCACGCCAAGATAATATCCGAGTGGTTTTCATCGAACCGCAGTTCGCTCAGGTTGCTGCCCGGACCATCGCCCGGGAGATCGGTGGCGAGGTGATCCTGCTTGATCCGTTGGCCCGTGATTGGCCGGCAGGCATGCGGGCGATCGCCACCACCCTGGCCAATACCTTGGTCAAGACGCTCGACGCCACAACACAGGGACGCTGAGAAAGACATGAGAAAAACCGAGGCGGAAATGGATGTCATCGCTCTCGACGGGGTCGCTTTCCGCTTTGACCGGGAGCCGATCCTGGAGGACATCAATCTGCGCATCCCGCGCGGCAGCTTCACCGTGATCGTAGGACCCAACGGCGGCGGCAAGACCACCCTGCTCCACTTGATTCTGGGGCTCTATCGGCCTGAACGCGGTCAGGTGCGCGTATTCGGCGACCGGCCCGGCAGCCACCCGGAACGAATCGGCTACGTCCCGCAACACGGCAACCTGCCACCCGGATTTCCGGCCACGGTCGAACAGGTAGTGCTGATGGGGCTGCCGCATGACCACCGGCATGGCCCGCTGTTTTTTGCCGACGAACGCGAGCGTGCCCGGCAGGCTCTCGACCGCACCGGCATCATCGAGCTGGCCGACCGACTCTACGGGGCCTTGTCCGGCGGGCAACGCCAACGGGTACTGATCGCGCGAGCCCTGATCACCGAACCGGAACTCCTGCTGCTCGACGAACCCTTCTCCAACATCGATCCCTATGGCCGGGCCTGTATTTACGAGACCCTCGACAGCCTCGGCCACGAGCTGACGCGGGTGATGGTCAGTCACGACCTTGGCATCACCCGCCAAGCGGTCTCGCAGGTAATCGCCGTCAATCGCTGGCTGGTCAGTGGTGACGGCCCGACAATCACGGACGAGATGCTGGCACTGATGTACGGCCAACACGACCAGGGCTGTCCCATGGGTCAAATCATCCTCGGCGGGGAGCCGGTCGCCCACGATCACGGGAAGCCCCGGCCATGACCCTGCTCGACCTGCTCAACCAGGGGTTTGTGCAGCACGCACTGATCGCCGCCCTGCTGGTCAGTATCGCCGCCGGTATTGTCGGTGCGCTGGTGGTGGTCAACCGATTGGTATTCATGACCGGGGGCATCGCCCACACCGCCTACGGTGGCGTCGGTGCCGCGATCTTCCTCGGCCTGCCGGTCCTGCCGGTCACCGCCGTGTTTACCGGGGCGGCGGCATTGCTGCTCGGCGGGCTGACCATCAAGCGGCGTGAGCAAACCGATACCCTGATCGGTGTCATCTGGGCCGCCGGCATGGCCTTTGGCCTGATCCTGGTGGACATCACGCCCGGCTACCAGGCCGGCCTGATGACCTATCTGTTCGGCTCGATTCTCACCGTCGGCACCCCCGAGCTATGGCTCATGGCCGGCATCGATGCGCTGATCCTGGGATTGGCCCTCTACTACTACCGCGACCTGCTGTCATTTTCCTTCGATCCGGTCTTCGCCCGTACCCGTGGTATTCCAGTCACCGGGCTATATCTAATGCTCCTGCTACTGATCGCCGAGACGGTGGTGATGATGATCCAGGTGGTCGGCCTGCTGCTGGTAATCGCCCTGCTCACCCTGCCACCGTATCTTGCCCAGCGCTACACCCGCACGCTGGGCGGCATGATGCTCGTCTCATCACTGTTCAGCCTGCTGTTCTGTCTTGCTGGCCTGTACGCCAGCTACTGGTTCGATATCGGCTCGGGGCCGGCGATCATTGCCACCGCCTGTGTGATCTACCTCGCCATCGCCAGCACCAGCGGCATGGTCGGCCGATTGAAACGGAGTTGATCCCTTCCCAGGGTCGCCCCGGCGCCGCTTCCGGAGCGATTCAGGCTTATTTCTGGGTCATTTTTGGGCAAGCATTTTCCGCATGGGGAATTCGCCAAACAAGCGGATTGACTTCGCCGTCGAGCCGGACACAGTTTGTGTCTAATGGATTACGGCAATCGGTGTCCGCATCGTACTCGTCAGGGAAGAAACCGATCATGCGTCTGCTCCCCCACCTCGTCTTCGCCGCCCCGCTGCTGACCATGGACTGGTTATCGGTTTCCCGCCAGTCCGGCCAGCTCATCGAGAAAAAACGTAACAACCGAGCCTGGAGTGGCCTGTCATGAGGCACCCCGTCACCAGACTCGTCTCGATCGCACTGGCCGGCATTTTGCTTGCCGCCGGTACCGGTTGCACCACCCTGTCGGAGGGGGAGTGCTATACCGCCGACTGGTACGAACTTGGCCGGATCGACGGTCAGCGTGGCTTCGAGCGTGCCCGGCTGTATCAGCACCAGAAGGCCTGCGTCGAATACGGTATCCGGCCCGATGCCACCGCATACTATCGTGGCCGGCAGCTCGGGCTGGCGACCTATTGCACCCCCCGCAACGGTTACGAGGAAGGCCGGGGCGGCCACTCCTACCGAAATGTCTGCCCCGCCGAGTACGAATCACGTTTTCTCGTGGCCTACCGTGACGGGCAGGCCGTGCACGAGGTCGAAAAGGACCTCAAAGCTGTCGAGCGGGACATCGACCGCAGCGAGCGCATCGTGGCTGACAAGGAGAGTAAACCGGAGGAACGCCGGGATGCCCGCCGGGACCTCTCTCACCTCTACGAGCGGCTGCGGGGACTCAACCACGAACTGCTGCGGCTGGAACGAACGATGCTCCGGTACCGTTACTGATCTCCCTGACCTTGAGCACGGCAACAACACTGCAGGCCCGATGTCCGCGCGGTCGAGCCGTAGCGCCCGAGCAGCATCGAACTGGCTGAGCGCCCCTGCGGAAGCACTATCCCGCGGGCAACGCCAGCTGGCGCTGATCGTGCAGGGGCCTGATTACCGAACCGGAACTATTGCTGGACGAGCCGTTGACCGACATAGACCATTACCGGTCACGAACTCACCCGGTTGATAATCAGCCACAGCCATAGCCCCCGGTCTCGGAATCAACCGTCCGACCCACCTCGCAGCTTAAAATCCGTCAACTGCTGCCTGCTGTCCCGTGCAATTTGCGCCTGAAACCGCCCACCATGCAACCCAGCCGGTTCAGATGAGTCTGATGGAATGCCCTGATACCACACAAGGAACCATTATGCGCATCAACCAATCCACCGTGCTGACCACAATCATCATGGCCACGCTGCTGCCCGCCACTATCTGTTTTGCCGACGGCAGCGCCCGTTTCTCCACCGGTGACCCGAACGTGCCGAGCCTGACCTTCAGCTGGCAGAAAAATGGGCCGGGCCGCCTCGATGTGCCGGGCCAGCCGGCTCATGTGCTGGCAATCAATGGCAAGGCTTGGGGCGTGGCCGAGGTGGCCGGCTATCCGGTAAGCATGGACCTGGAATCACTAGCGGATCTGCTCGGACAGGAGAGTGGATTGGCTCGCATCGGGCCTGACACGGTGGTTCCCGCTCAGCTGACTGCCATGGAGCCCACCGGGCGCATGCTGACGGTCGCGGGCATCCAGGGCGAGGTCTATCGAGTCAGCTGGCAGGATAGCGAAGGTCGGGCCCATATGGACGAGGCCGTGTTCACCGATGATCCGCTAGTGCGCGAGATGCAGGCCGCGCTGATCGGTGGCATGGCCCGCGCGATTGCGCGCGACACCGGTGTATCGCATCAAGGGCTGGCCGAACAAGAACTGGAACGACGCGGCCTTGCCGTATTGCGTTTTGGTGATGACTTCCGACTGGAGGCCATCAATGCAAACGAGCAACCGGCCCACCGGTTCGCCTTGCCGGGCAAACCGGTCGATCTGCGGCAGATGATGCGTGGTCTGATGGGGAATTAGCGGGAAACAAGCCAGTGGGCTGTCAATCAGTCGGCACTGACTATCGCCGCGACTGCCTGTTGGGCACGCCGGGCGATCTCGCTGCGGGTCTCGCCTGTCTGTGGCTCGATCGGCTCGAGAATATCGATCCATGCTTCAAGCCCATCGGCGGCAAGCACACGCCAGAACGAAGCCCAGGGCAGTTCTTGGCCGACGAAAGCGGGCGCGGTGCTCAGCTGGCCTCGCGCATCGCGGTAACGCAGGGCCACCGGTACGATCGGACGCCCCGCCTCGATCGCCGGCCCCAGCATTCGGGCATGGAAATGCCGGACCTGACGGCCATCGCTGGTCGTGCCCTCAGGGAAGACCACCACCTGACGACCTTGTGCCAGCCCGCCAGCCACGGCCACGGCGGCCGCCTCGCTGCCCTGGCCGCGTTCGATGAACGCAGTGCCGGCATGCATGGCCAATCGCCCGATCACCGGCCAACGCCGGATCTCGCTTTTCGCCAGAAAGATCGTCCCGGGACAAATACCGCCCAGCAGCGGGATATCGAGCCAGCTGATGTGATTGGGCAACCACAGGCTGCCGCCGTTCGCAGTCAGGGCGTCGAGCTGCTCCTCACCACAGATGTGAACGGCCACCCCGAGCACAGTGGGCACGCCGGCCTGCCAGGACCGGACGAACTCCAGCCGCGCCCCTTCTTGCATGCGCCCCAGCCGGCCGGCGCGCCACAGACCGGTGGCGAGATACCCCAACAGCCGGAGCAGACGGACAGTGGCGCGCAGCGCAGTCCGCATCACAAGGCTCAGCGGGCCGGTGGGTCGGATTCGATCTCACGCACCGCCACTACCGCAGCCCGACCATACTGAGCACCAGAGATAAAAGTAAGCAGCGCCGCCAGCATCAGCAGCCAATAGCCAAGCGTGTGGACATCGATCAGCCCGAATAACGGGAAGTGATAGAGCAGGAACAGGATCGCCACCATCTGTGTCACGGTCTTGACCTTGCCCAGTTGCGAAACCTTCACCGCAGCGCTGATACCGCGCCCGGCCATCCATTCACGCAGGGCCGAGACGAACACCTCCCGGCCGATGATCACCGTGGTGGCAATGACGACCGGCAAATCGCCATCGCTGTAGACCAGCAGCACCAGCGCGACGGCCACGATCAGCTTGTCAGCGACCGGGTCGAGAAAGGCGCCGAATGCCGATTGCTGATTCCAGCGCCGGGCGAGATAACCATCGAGAAAATCAGTCAGGGCAGCCAGACCAAAGAGCCAGGCCGCCGCCGGACGGGCAATCTCCGCCGGGAGAAACAGGAACACGATCACCAGCAGTGGGACCGCCGCGACACGTAGCCAGGTGAGAAACATCGGCACAGTCATGCCCGTGCCTCCCGACCCGGCGACCAAGTCGCCACGATCTGGCTGTCCTTTTCAGGCGTGAATCGCTCCAAAGTGAGCACCTCATCCTGGAGCGATACCAGCCAGCCGGCCTCGCCCCAGTCACCGGTGACCACGCGCGGACGCCCACCGGGTAGCCGGTGGTGGATGGCCGGACGGTGGGTATGACCGTGGATCAGTCCGTCAGTGCCGGTACGATCGAGGATCTCTTCCACCACTGCGGCGTTGATGTCCATGATGTCCTCAGGCTTGCTTGAAGAGGCTGTGCGGCTCTTCCGACGAAGGTCCTCGGCGATTGCAACGCGTTCAGGCAGCGCACGGGCGAGAAAATCCCGCACGAACACAGGGTCGCGTAATTGCGCCCGCATCGCCTGATAGGCGGCATCGTCGGTGCACAACTCGTCACCGTGCGTCAGTAGCCAACGCCGCCCACCCTGTTTAAGGATGTATTGGTCGGGCAACCGCGTGGCGCCCAAGCGGGCGAGCAGCTGCTCACCGACGAGGAAATCCCGGTTGCCAGGCAGGAAATACAGCGGCACCGACAGGGCGCGCAACCGTTCCAACCGCTCGGCAATCAATGGATCGATCGGCTGATCATCACCGATCCAGTAATCGAACAGATCACCGAGCAGGTAGACTGCCTCGGCCCCCTCCGCCCGCTCAAGGAAGGTATCGAGCAGCGCCAGCATGCGAGGCTCGGGGCGCGCGAGGTGCAGATCAGCGATGATCAGGGTTTCGGCCATGGCCGGTGTCATCTCCGTTAAGTCGATCAGTCGATCCGTTCGGCCTTGTCGATCAGCACGTCATCGACCGGCACGTCCTGGTGGCCATAACGGGACCCGGTCGGTAGCGTCGCCATCTGGTTGACCACATCCATGCCGTTGATGACCTCACCGAACACAGCATAGCCCCAGCCCTGTGACGTCTCGGCAGAGAAATCGAGGAAGGCATTGTCGGCGAGGTTGATGAAGAACTGACTGGTGGCCGAATGCGGGTCGGGAGTCCGAGCCATCGACAGCGTACCGCGCTTGTTCTTGAGGCCGTTATTGGCTTCGTTCTCGATTGGAGCACGGGTTGGCTTCTGCTGCATATCCGGCGTCAAGCCGCCACCCTGGACCACAAAGCCCGGAATGACTCGATGAAAGGAAGTGCCAACGAAGTGGCCCGAGTCGACATAGGCGAGCAGGTTCTCTACCGTCTTGGGCGCCTTGTCGTCGTAGAGGCCGATCTCAATGTCGCCCAGGCGGGTGGAAAAGCGGATTTTGCTCTGGATATCACTCATGCGTTTTAACTCGTCTGTCAGGATCGTTAAACTAGGGGTTTGCTTCCAGGCGTGCTGCCACTGGCAATCACGCCATTTTGACTGCGGAACAGTCTAACGACCTTCGACCCGGAATCGTAGCCAACATGCTCACCATCTATGACACCGCCACCCGCGCCAAGCGCGAGTTCACTCCGATCCGTCCCGGCCACGTCGGGATCTACGTCTGCGGTATGACCGTCTACGACCGCAGCCACATCGGCCATGCCCGGGTGCTGGTGGTCTTCGACATGGTGGTGCGCTATCTCAAGGAACGCGGCTTTGAGGTCAACTACGTGCGCAACATCACGGACATCGACGACAAGATCATCGAGCGTGCCGCCGAGAATGCCGAGAGCATCACGTCGCTAACCAATCGTTTCACCGAACTGATGTATCGTGACGCCGAGGCCCTCGGTTGCCTGCCACCGACCTCGCAGCCGCGCGCGACCGAATCGGTCGATGCGATGATTGCGATGATCGAGACACTGCTTGAACGTGGCTGTGCCTACCGCGCCGACAACGGCGACGTCTATTTCGACGTCTCGTCCTTTGACAATTACGGCTCGCTCTCGGGCCGCGATCTCGACGAGCTGCGTGCCGGTGCTCGCGTCGCTATCGATGAAGCCAAGGACGACCCGCTCGACTTTGTCTTGTGGAAGCACGCCAAGCCTGGTGAGCCGCAGTGGGACGCCCCCTTCGGTCCGGGGCGGCCGGGCTGGCACATCGAGTGCTCGGCCATGTCGACCGAGGCACTCGGCACCACCTTCGATATCCACGGCGGTGGCCAGGACCTGATATTTCCTCACCACGAGAACGAGATAGCTCAGAGCGAATGCGCCACCGGCTGCCACTTCGTCAACTACTGGATGCACAACGGCTTTGTCCGAGTCGACGACGAAAAGATGTCCAAGTCCCTGGGCAACTTCTTCACCATCGAGGAAGTCACCCAACGCTACCACCCGGAGGTGGTTCGGCTGTTTATCCTCTCGAGCCACTACCGCAGTCCGCTGAACTACTCGGACCAGCATCTCGACGATGCCCAGGCGATTCTGTCGCGCTGGTACCGTGCGCTGAAGATGGTGCCGGCCAATGCCGACCCGATTCCCGAGGTCATGGACGCCTTCTATGAGGCAATGGACGATGACTTCAACACGCCCAAGGCCATGGTGGTGATCCATGAGCAGCTCAGTCTGATCCACAAGGTCGGCGAGGAGGACAAGGAGGCCGCCGCCCCACACGCGGCGACCGTCAACGCCATAGGCGCGATCCTCAACCTGGGCCAACTGGATCCGGATGCATTCTTGCACTGGAGTGCCGCGGGCGATCTCGAGGACAGCCTCGACGACGCCGAGATCAACCAGCTGATGGCCCAGCGGGCCGAAGCCCGTGCGGCCCACAATTTCGCGGAATCCGATCGTATCCGTGATCTGCTGCAGGACAACGGAGTCATCCTCGAGGATGGCCCGCAGGGCACTACCTGGCGGCGCCAGTGACCATTCCCGGCCGGGGAGCGATTGATTTCCCCCGGCCAGCAACATTTCGACTTCATCTTTATCATTTGCGGGCGCAATCTTCTGCGGCCGCCGTCAGCGAGCATCCATGAGTACACCAAAGATCATCCGCCCCGAAGGCTGGCTCTATCACTTGTCGCACACCGACCTGGACGGGTACGGCGCGCAGTATCTGCTCGACCAGACCGACCAGCGCTGCCATTTCTTCAACGCCGACTATCGCGATATCAATAATGCGCTCGACGACATCATCAGTCGTATCGCCAAGGCCGGTGAACCGGCCGGGATACTGATCACCGATCTCAATCTGACGCTTGAACAGGCCAAGGTGTTGGATAAGCGCATCCGCAGGCTGAAGGTGCCGGTGGAGCTCCAATTGCTGGATCATCACGCCACCGGCGCCGACTGCGCCGAGGTTTACCCGTGGTACCACCTGGATACCGACCGCTGCGCCAGCCTGCTGGTATTTGAGGCGATCGCGGACCAGCTGGATGACGGCCAGCGCGAACTGATGCGCCAACGGGCCGAGTTCATCGATGTCGGTGACCGCTGGCTGCGCGACCACGACGACTTCCGCCGCGCCATCTACCTAATCGGTCTGGTGATGCAGGACGACCACCTCGCCCCGCCGCTGAAGGATCTCAAGCGTGCCTACCGCTTTCATGTGATGGAAAGCTTCTTCCGCTCACACGAGTCGGGCGAATCGCTGGAGACCTTCGAGCGCAAATTGTTTGACGTACGCAAGGCATTCCTCACAGGGCGGATAGAAAAGCGTGCCTTCAACGAAGAGAACCTGCCGCTCAATGACAAATTTCATATCCTGTCGGCCTCAGTTCTGGATGAAAGTGTCGTACCAGTGCTTGAAATCGAAGGCATCCGCACCGGCGTGTTTTTCAACTGGCCGCATGATGTCTGGCGCGGCGTGATCATGGACATGATGGAAACACGTGGCCAGATCGACATGGCGCTGGGCGTGCGCGGCAACGGTCGTCTCTCGCTGCGGGCCAATCCGGGCGTGAATGCCGGCGAGATTTCGGCACGATACTTTGGTGGTGGCGGACACCCGGGCGCGGCTGGTGGTGAGCTCAAGGAATCCCGCCTGCGCGATCTCGCCCACGCCGTCAGCGCCATCCAGAAAACCTTGGCTGCCGGGCAGAAAACGTTAGCTGCCGCCAAACAATGAGTACGCGAATCATCACCCAGTCCGGATTCAAGGCACTGGAAAAAGAACTCGACCAGCTATGGCGCGTTGAGCGCCGGCAGGTAGTCCAGGCGGTTTCAGAGGCCGCAGCCCTTGGTGACCGCTCGGAGAATGCCGAGTATATCTACGGCAAGAAGCGCCTGCGCGAGATCGACCGCCGCATCCGCTACCTGCAGAAACGCCTGCCCGATCTCAAGGTGGTCTCCCGCACACCGGACGACACCGACACCGTCTACTTTGCGGCATTCGTGGAAATGGAATGCGAAGCCGACGGGAGCGAGCGCACCCTGCGTCTGGTCGGGCCGGACGAGATCGACCCCAAAAAAGGCTGGATCAGTATCGACTCGCCAGTGGCCCGCAAGCTCATCGGTCGCCGGCTTGGCGATGTCGTACGCCTGCCTGCTGGCGATGAACGTGGCCACCTGCTCTGGGAGATCGTCGAGATCAGCTACAGCTAGAACCACCCAGACCTCTCGAGGCCGGATTGCTCCACCCCGATAGCCGCGACCCGATCACCCTGGCCGATCAGCCCGGCTTTTCGAGCGTCTCCAGCGCATTGTGCACTTCGGCGATGTAGGTCATGGCCGGTCCGCCGCCCATCAACATCGCCACCTTGCAGACCTCGATGATCTCCGCGTGCGTCCCGCCCGCATGGAGTACCTTCTTGACGTGTATGCCGATGCAATATTTGCAACGTGCCGTGATCGACATCCCCAATGCGATCAATTCCTTGGTCTTGGTATCCAGCACACCGTCCTTGAGCACGGCCTCCATGAAACCGTTGAAGGCTTGCATGGTATCGCCAGCTTCAGCCTTCATCATGCCCATGCCGGCCTCAAAATCCTGCATCGCCTGAGTCATGTCATTACTCATATCAGTCCTCTCCATAATGTCGACCTGACGAGTCAAGCAAACAAGGTGGCGAAAGGTGGCGATGGGCCCTCAGATCAACCCGTCAGGTCAGGATGGGATCCTCGCCACCAATACATGTCTGCCACTCAACCCTGACCTAATAGACCAATCGCCGCATCTCCATCAATCAATCTGGCAACCATTCCGACATCTACCACTGCCGGCGCGACCAACTATTGCGCGGAATGCAGCAGGACGGATGGCGATGCGCCCTGTCTGGCTTGGCGACACGAGCTAAGCGAGATGCACATCACCTTGGGAATACCTGATCGTGGAGCCAGAGCTCGGCATCATCACCACGGCCATCCGCAATCTGCGTCCATCAGCAGCAGGGCCATATAAGCGAACAACACTCAGGTCACTTGTCTCGTATGCCAGCTGAAAAACGGCTCCCATGCCGAGAAAAACGGCACCTCCTGCGCTCCGGGCCGGATCGGGTTCTCATTTGTTGGGAAACTCCCGAGAGCTAGGATTTTTGGCAGACACCCCTTCTTAACGGCGCCATGGCGCCGTTACGACCAAAAGTATCTGGGAAAAATCGCCACTCTACGAACGTTTCCCCGGAAAACTGATGGACAAATGCAAAAAAAACTAACACTCCATGCGCCTAACATGGATAATGCGTCCTGAGGATTCGGTAAAGGACTCCTCAATTGCAGCAGGACAGAACCATCGCTAGGAACGAAGATTTGGCTTTCCAGTTTGTTCTACCCGCATACACATGCGGTTCTCTGACGCTTTTGCAGTCCTTCAGTACCCCCTCGTTTGTTTCAACCCCAACATATGCAATTGCATCAGAAGGTATTAAAAATGGCTACAGGCACAGTTAAGTGGTTCAGTGACGAAAAAGGCTTTGGCTTCATCGCCCCGTCCGATGGCTCCAAGGACGTCTTCGTCCACCACAGCGCCATCCAAGGCAGCGGTTTCAAGTCGCTGAGCGAAGGTCAGACCGTTTCCTACGAAGTCGAGCAAGGCCAGAAAGGTCCGGCTGCCGTAAACGTAACGACCGAATAAGTCACTCGGCGAGTCCGACTGACTACAATCCCGCCTGGTGCGGGATTTTTTGTGCCTGACTCCCTCGCATTGGCGAAGCCCGACCGCCGCCGTTATCGCCGCTGCCATCTCCCCTGGCCCAGCTGCTTTGTCTCCACCTGCACTTCACTGCCAGCGCGCTCGATTGTCCGCACTCGATTGACATTGAGCACGACCCCCGTCCTTGACCCATATCGGTCGCCAGCCCATTTCACCGCTTGCAGGCGGCCATTTGCTGTAAAATAAAGCTTATAAATACGCCCGGGCCCCGTCCGGGACTTGCCACTGACTCGGTCATTGGCTCGGCATGATTCTCCGACTTGCTCGGAGTCGATATCGCCGACACCATCACGCGCGGATCCCGAGGTTGTCCATCCATGATCTTCCGTTTTCCGATCGTCATCATCGACGAAGACTTCCGTGCCGAAAATGTATCCGGTCTGGGCATTCGTGCGTTAGCCGATGCAATCCGCGCCGAGGGCGAGGAGGTGCTGGGGGTGACCAGTTATGTCGACCTCGCCGCATTTGCCCAGCAACAGGCCCGGGTATCGGCCTTCGTGGTTTCCATCGACGATGAAGAGTTCCACGATGGCAACGAGCCGGTCGATGACTCGCTGGAAGTGATCGTTCAACTGCGAAATTTCATCCAGGCGATCCGTTTTCGCAACGCCGACATCCCGATCTTCCTCTATGGGGAGACCCGTACCAGTCGACATTTGCCGAATGATGTATTGAAGGAACTGCACGGCTTCATTCACATGTTCGAGGACACGCCCGAATTCGTCGCCCGACATGTAATCCGCGAAGCACGAAATTACTTGAATACGGTCGCGCCACCTTTTTTCCGGGCTCTAACCGGTTACGCTGCCGATGGTTCCTATTCTTGGCACTGCCCGGGACACTCCGGTGGGGTGGCCTTCCTCAAGAGCCCGGAGGGCCAGATGTTTCACCAGTTTTTCGGTGAAAACTTGCTACGGGCGGACGTCTGCAATGCGGTCGAGGAGCTCGGTCAGCTGCTCGACCACACTGGCCCGGTGGCGGCCTCGGAGCGTAATGCGGCGCGCATTTTTCATGCAGACCACTTGTTTTTTGTCACCAACGGCACCTCGACCTCAAATCGCATGGTCTGGAGCTCGAACGTCGCCCCGGGCGATGTGGTCGTGGTCGACCGCAACTGCCACAAGTCGATCCTGCACTCGATCATTCTCACCGGAGCAATACCAGTATTTCTGATGCCAACGCGCAACCACTACGGCATCATCGGCCCGATCCCGCGCAGCGAATTCACGCGCGAGAACATCGAGAGAAAGATCGCTGAGCACCCCTTTGCCAGCAAGGCCGACGACCGACGGCCGAAAATCCTGACGATCACCCAGTCGACCTACGACGGCATCCTCTACAACGTCGAAGAAATCAAGGATGAGCTCGATGGTTTCGTCGATTGCCTGCACTTTGATGAGGCTTGGCTGCCGCACGCCGCCTTCCATGACTTCTACGGTGACTATCATGCCATCGGCGCAGAACGTCGCCGCTGCAATGAATCGGTGATCTACTCGACCCAGTCGACCCACAAGATGCTGGCTGGCCTGTCGCAAGCCTCGCAGGTGTTGGTGCAGGACTGCGAGCAGAAGCATTTCGACCAGGACGTGTTCAACGAGGCGTACCTGATGCATTCGTCGACCTCGCCGCAGTACGCCATCATCGCCTCCTGCGATGTCGCCGCCTCAATGATGGAGCCGCCCGGTGGCACCGCGCTGGTCGAAGAGTCGATCTTCGAGGCAATGGATTTCCGCCGTGCCATGCGACAGATAGGCGCCGAATATGGCGATGACTGGTGGTTCAAGGTCTGGGGACCGGACAGCATCCCGGAGGAAGGCATTGGCAGTCGCGAGGACTGGATGCTGCATGAAGACGACCGCTGGCACGGCTTCGGCCGGGTGCCGACGGGCTTCAATATGCTTGACCCGATCAAGGCGACCATCATCACCCCGGGGCTCGACGTCGATGGCGGTTTCCACGACTGGGGCATCCCGGCGGGGATCGTGACTCGCTATCTGGCCGAACACGGTGTGGTGGTCGAGAAAGCCGGCCTCTACAGTTTCTTCATCATGTTCACGATCGGCATTACCAAGGGCCGCTGGAACACGTTGCTGACGGCCCTGCAGCAGTTCAAGGACGAGTATCAGCGCAATCAGCCGCTGTGGCGCATCCTGCCGAAGTTCGTGAACAGTCATCCGCGCTACGAGCGCATCGGCCTGAGGGATTTGTGCGACAAGCTCCATGCGGTCTATCGCGAACATGACGTGGCCAGGCTGACCACCGAGATGTACCTGTCGGACATCGTACCTGCGATGCGCCCGGCCGATGCCTGGTCAAAGATGGCACGCAAGCAGATCGACCGGGTACCGATCGACGAGCTTGAGGGTCGCATCACCGCCTCCCTGGTCACGCCCTACCCGCCCGGGATCCCGCTCTTGATCCCCGGTGAGCGTTTCAATGCGCGCATCGTCGAGTATCTGAAGTTCGTCCGCCACTTCAACCGTCAATTGCCCGGTTTCGAGACCGATGTGCACGGCCTGGTGGCCGAGGAGACCGACGATGGCCTGCGCTACTTCGTCGACTGCGTACGTCACCCCTGATTAAGGAATCAGCCCCGCACTCAGAGCAGGCCAGTGAGTGTCAGGGCGCTGAGGCTCGTCAGGTAAGTCACCCCCAGCAGGGCCAACAGACCATCGACGGCCACCAGGCCCAGTCCGAACAAAATCAGCGCCAAACCGATGGCTGTGACCGAAAACGGTACGAACTCCATTAGTGGCATCACCAGCGCCAGGGCCATGCACATCAGCGCGATGAGCACCGCTCCGCCATTGGTAACCAGAACAGTCAGCCGCGGGCGCAGCCACCAATCGATCATCCCAGCCGGTCGCTCCACCCAGCGTATGGAGCGAATCACATGTTCACTCGAGATCGTGCGCCCCAGCAGCCATCCGGGCAGCCAGATATCTCCCCGACCCAGCAACACCTGGAACGAGCTGATGAGCAGCGTGATTCCCGCCAGGGTCGCCGTGCCCGGCACTCCGCTCAGAGGCGAGACGAGGATCAATCCGATCAGAAGCAGAAAGGGTCCGTAGGAACGCGCACCCACCGCCTGGATCAGCGTCTTGAACTCAATCTGCTCTTGCTCGCGAGCCACCTCACCGATCAGAAACAACAGGTCACCGACACTGCGCGGCGATGTCGACAGACGACAATAAGCCCCATCTTCACCGATAACTAGACGCGCCACGAACACACCTCTCGCTGGGCGGCCACCGCCGGCAATCGGCCCATGTTCCCGTATTTACGGGATCACGGCGGACCGTCGGTCTGTCTGGTATGACCGCTGACCCGAATGTATCCATTGAGACAGGCGCCCAGTGGAAAAACTCCTTTAAGGAAGCTCTGTACGAATCGATAGTGTCTCTGCGGGGCCATCGATTCGTACAGAGCTTCCTTAACCAGTCGAGCGAACGCTTTCAGGTCACGCCGATCGGTGATCGAGCCGGCCACCGCGCCCACCCCGACGGCGACCATGAGCACGGCGAAGGGGTGTCGCCTCACCTGGGCCTTGAGCGGGTAATAGACCGCTCGGACCCTATCCTCGAGCACGTCACTCGAGTATTGAAGATCTTGCTTGGCTAGCTGTAGAGCCAGTTCCGGTCGGAGAGGTGGCGGTTCGTGTCGCGATCGACGTGGTGCTGTCAGGTCTGCCCGACAGCGAAGTCGACGGCTCTGCCCGCTCAGCGTAACCATCGATACGACCACAGCGCGACACCGCCGGCCGCCAGGCAGCAAAGCAGACCAATGGCCGCAAAGCTGCCCGCCCGGCCCCAGATCGGCTCCAGCCAGTGGAACAGGGCGACGAACAATAGCCCCAAGCCGGCCAGCAGCAAGCCGCCGCCTATGCCGAGCAGCACTACCGCTGCGGCTGTCCGGCCGACTTGTCGGCGCAGCAGCCGCCCCTCCGCCTCGACCAGGGCGGCCAGCGACAGGATGTAGTCGGTAATCGCTTTCAGCGTCGACCTCCCGCATCAAGCAGCTTGGCAATGATGAATCCGATACCGAAGGCAGCAGCCACCGAGGTCAAGGGATGACGCCCCACCAGTTCCTCGGCCTGCTCGACCTGGTGCTCACCTTGGGCACGCACCCGCTCATAGCCGCGATTGAGCGTATCCATGCCGTCATCGAAGGCCGACTGCACCTGCTCACGGGCCTGTGCGGTCCGGTCTTTAACACGCTGTGTGTTTTGCTCCTTGACCGCTTTCAATAGATCAGCAATGTCACCTCGCAACTGCGCCAGATCGGCCTTGACCGCTTCGAGCTCGGCACTGCTGTCTTTGTTGCTGTCCTTTTGGGCTGCTTGTGCCATATCGAGAACCTCTTGCCATGAATGTGGGACTGTCCTAAGCGTAGTCCCTGCCTACCTTGAAATCCAAGTTTAATCGCACAGCTATTCATCACGCGATGACAGTGGCCTCCTGGTGGCAACTCGATCTCAATCTCCGGACAGATCAACCGGGTCTCTGCGGCATTCTCGGCTATCAGATTGCCTCGTCTCGACTGCCGCAGCTGGTCAGCCCATCAGGACATACTTGGTCTCGAGGTACTCATCCAGCCCCTCAATTGCACCTTCACGACCCAGCCCCGATGCCTTCACCCCGCCAAACGGCGCGGCGGCATTCGAGATCAGCCCGGTATTGATACCAATCATCCCCGCCTCGATCGCCTCGGCCACACGCCAGACACGTCGGACATTCTCGCTATAGAAATACGCTGCCAGACCGAACGGGGTGTCATTGGCCATCTCGATCGCCTCCGCTTCGTCGATAAAGCGCGACACGGCCACCAGCGGGCCGAATGTTTCCTCGCGCATCACCCGCATTGATTGTTGGATTTCCGTCAGCAGTGTCGGCAAGACGTAGTTCTCGCCACGCGGATCACGCCGCCCACCGGTAATCAATATCGCACCCTGCTCTATGGCATCCTCAATCTGGGCCAGCACCTTGTCAGCAGCCGCCTGGTCTATCAATGGGGTCACGTCGGACTCCGGATTCATCCCGTCACCCAGTTCAAGGCGCTCGACGCGATCCTTGAGTTTGGCAACAAACGCGTCATACACCCCATCCTGAACATAGAAGCGATTGACACAAACGCAGGTTTGACCGGTGTTGCGGAACTTCGCAGCGATCGCCCCTTCAACCGCGGCATCGAGGTCGGCATCATCGAAAACCAGAAACGGTGCATTGCCGCCAAGCTCAAGAGAAATCTTCTGTATATTCTCGGCCGACTCACGCATCAAGGCGCTACCCACCTGGGTCGATCCGGTGAAAGAAATCTTGCGCACCAACGGATTGGCCGTCATTTCTGCAGCGATTTCTGCAGCCGAACCAGTCACCACGTTGAACACTCCGGCCGGCACACCGGCCTCGGCCGCCAGCACCGCCAACGCCAGGGCGGAAAAGGGTGTGGCACTGGCCGGCTTGACCACCATCGGGCAACCGGCCGCCAGTGCAGCCGCCGCCTTGCGAGTGATCATGGACGACGGGAAGTTCCACGGCGTGATGGCCGCAGTCACCCCGGCCGGCTGACGCAGCACCACGATGTGTTGATCGGGCGCGGCCGCGGGAATGGTGCGCCCGTAGGCGCGACGCGCCTCCTCGGCAAACCACTTGAGAAACGAGGCGGCATAACGGATCTCACCGACCGACTCCGACCACGTCTTGCCCTGCTCCAGGGTCATGATGGTCGCGAGTGTCTGCTCATGCTCGAGCATGAGCTCATACCAGCGATACAAGATCGCGCCGCGCGCCTCGGCAGTCTGCTCTCGCCAGTCTGGCCAGGCCCGCCCGGCCGCTTCGACCGCCCGGCGCGTCTCATGCCTCCCCAGCCGAGGCACCTGCCCGATGGTTTCACCATTGGCCGGGTTGTCGACCGCAATCCATTCATCACCATCGGCGCCGACCCAGCCTCCATCAATGAAACATTTCTCACGAAACAATGCATTGGCGCGAATTTCTGACAAGATATCGAGGCTCATGATCGATGTTTCTCAGACAGTTGGATTCGGATAGCGGGCATCGATCGCATCAATGGCGGCGAGCAACTCCTCAGACAACTGCAGCTTGGCGGCACCGATATTCTCTTCGAGCTGAGCAAGCGACGTGGCCCCGATAATGGTCGACGCAACTTCGGGCCGGCGCAGCGTGAAGGCGATCGCCATCTGCGCGGGTGACAGGCCATATTCGCGGGCGAGCTCAACATAAGCACGCGTCGCGGCCGCTGCATTGGCCTTTTCGTAGCGTTGTCCGAACTCGGGGAACTCGGTAATTCGTCCCGGCGCCTGTGGGTTGTCGAGATACTTGCCGCTGAGATGACCGAAAGCCAGCGGGCTGTAGGGCAGCAGCGCTACGTCCAGCTCGGTGCACACTTCGGCCAGTCCACTGCTCTCGAAGTGGCGATTCATCAGATGGTAGGCGTTCTGCAGCGAAGTCACCATCGGTAGATCGAAACGCTTTGCCGCCTCGGCGAAGGCCATCACGCCCCAGGGCGTCTCATTCGACAGGCCGATATATCGCACCTTGCCGGCTTCCACCTGCTCGCCCAGTGCCCGCAGCTGATCCTCGATGGATTCGGCCTTCCAACGTCGGGACGGGTCGTAGTGGGCTTCGCCGAACTTGGGCACGTAGCGATCCGGCCAATGGATCTGATAGAGATCGATATAGTCGGTCTGCAGGCGCTGCAGGCTGCCGTCGATGGCCAGCTGGACCTGCTCGCGCGTCACGCGCGGGCCGCCACGGATGTAATCGAGACTGGCGCGCCCTGCCCCAGTCACCTTGGTCGCGACCACCAACTCGTCGCGCTTTTGTCGCTTGAGCCAACTGCCAACAAAGGATTCAGTCCGCCCCTGGGTCTCGACCCGTGGTGGTACCGGATACATTTCTGCGGTATCGATGAAGTTGACGCCCGCAGCCACTGCTTGGTCCAGTTGCTGATGCGCTTCGGCCTCGCTGTTCTGCTGGCCGAAGGTCATGGTGCCCAGGCAGATGGCACTCACCTCAATACCGCTGTTGCCCAGTCGTCGATATTGCATCGTCAGTCGTTGCTCCCGAAGTCGTCAAACCGTAAGCTTTGTTGCCCGTGCAACCGCCACCGCGGTTGGTTTTGGACGAGCCACGTAGAGTAGCCAAGATGTCAGATGTTTCCAGTCAAGTCGCTGCCGCACACCTCGAGTTCATCGAGCCGATCAGCGCCTGCCTCGCAAGCAAGGAGCCTTCACTAGCCCAGCAGGACGCGGTGGCGGTCATGATTGCCACCTATCGCGAGGAAGGCTGGAGCGATCTCTGTCGAGCCACTGTGGCCCTGCTCGCTGGCCAGGCGACAGATGAGGCGGCCCTTGACGACGAGGACCGGATGATCCTGGCGGCAATCGAGCAGGCTGCGAAGGAGCCCGGCTGGCTTGAAGGTGCGGTGACCGAGGCCGAGGCCCAGGCGGCTGAACAGATCGCGGCACTGATACTGGCGGCCACCTGGGGCGAGCGCGAGGGCCTTGAGGCACTCAACCAGATGCGTGCAGCGGCGCAGGCCGCGGGGCTGACCGGTTCCACTGCTCACGCCTTCATCGCCATGGTCGAGGGCGAACGTGAGCTCGATGCCTTGCTCGGCGCGCATAAAAACGCCCAGACCGGGCTGATCGAGAGGACCCTCGCCGCCCTCAGTGATCAGGAGCGGGACCCCAGCTAGGCCAGCCTGCGGCCGTCTGCCTAGTCGATGATCCGCGCCTCGGCACGCAGTTGACCGCTCACCTGGCACATCAGGTCGTAACTGATCGTACCGGCGGCGCGCGCAACTTCATCGATCGGCAGACCACGTCCCCAGCACTCGACCTCGTCGCCGACGCAGGCATCGACACCGCGCAGGTCGACCGTGACCAGGTCCATCGACACTCGACCGATAATGCAGCTGCGCTGACCATTGACCAGAATCGGCGTGCCGTCGGGCGCGTGGCGTGGATAGCCATCACCATAACCCACCGACGCCAGCCCCACCGGCATGGTCTCAGGGGCCACAAAACGCCCGCCATAGCCAACTTCGCAGCCACGCGCCACCAGTCGCTTCGCTACCAACACCGTCTTGAGCTCCATCGCCGCCTGCAGCCGATACTGGGCGGCTTGGCCGAAGATGAACGGGTTGCCGCCGTAGAGCATGATGCCCGGACGCACCCAGTCACCGCCCGCTTCGCTGTTGCCCAGCAGGGCTGCCGAATTGCACAGGCTGGTCTCGCCCGGCCAGCCCTCGGCGGTTGTATGGAACACCTCGATCTGTCGCTCGGTCACCGAAGGGTCTGGCTCGTCGGCCCGCGCAAAGTGGGTCATCAGGCCGATGCCTGCGTCAACAACCGGGCATTGTGCCAATCGTGCCCGGGCGACCGGCACCTGTTCGGGTATGAATCCCGCCCGATGCATGCCCGTGTCCACCTTGATCCAGACCCGCAGCCGCCCCGCCGGCAGGTGGTCGGCATGGCGATCAAGCAGATCCAGTTGGGTCAGGTCGTGGAAAACGAGATCAAGGGAATGACGCAAGGCCAGTTCGAGCTCTTCGACAGTCAGTGCGCCCTGCAGCACCAGAATGCGCTCGCTGAGGCCTGCCTCCCGGAGCGCCAGCCCTTCTCCGGGCGTGGCGACAGCCAGGCCGTCAACCCCAGCACGGGAAAACGCCCGCGCCGCCGTCAGCAGACCATGCCCATAGCCGTCGGCCTTGACCGCGGCGAAGATCGAACGGTTTCCCGCCGCATCCCGGGCCACGCCCAGGTTATGGCGCAGCGCGCACGTATCGATGGTCAGCCAGGCCCGCCGTATCACCGATAGGCTTCCGGCACACTCTCGTGGCTGATGAAGTCCTCGAACCGGGTGTTCTGGCCGCGGAAGGTCATCACCACGGTCCCGATCGGGCCGTTACGCTGCTTGCCGATGATGATCTCCGCCATGCCTTTCTTCTCGGTCTCCGGCTCATAGACCTCTTCCCGGTAGATGAACATGATGATGTCGGCATCCTGCTCAATCGCTCCGGACTCCCGCAGGTCCGACATCACCGGGCGCTTGTTGGGCCGCTGTTCGAGCGAGCGGTTGAGCTGTGAAAGCGCCACCAACGGCACATCCAGCTCCTTGGCAACCGCCTTGAGGGAGCGTGAAATCTCGGAAATCTCGTTGGTCCGATTTTCCTTCGAGCCCGGTACCTGCATCAGCTGCAGATAGTCGACGATGATCAACCCCAGGTCCTCCTCACGTGCCAGACGGCGTGCCCTCGAACGCAGATCAGACGGCGACAGTGCCGGGGTGTCATCAATGAAGATCTTTGTCTGACTGAGCTGGCCCACCGCACCGGAAATGCGATGCCAGTCGCTGTCCTCCAGCCGACCGGTGCGCACCTTGGTCTGGTCAATGCGGCCCAGCGAGGAGAGCATCCGAACGGCCAGCTGGTCGCCTGGCATTTCCATCGAAAAAACCGCAACCGCCTTCTTGCTGTAGAGGGCAACGTTCTCGGCGATATTCATCGCGAAGGTGGTCTTGCCCATCGATGGACGGCCCGCGACGATGACCAGATCGCCGTTCTGCAATCCCGTGGTCATGTCGTCGAGGTCGGTAAAGCCGGTGCTGAGACCGCTGACCTCACCCTTGTTCTCATAGAGTTCGGCGATCCGATCCATCGCCACGGTCAGCAATTCGGTGATGCTCTGAAAGCCGCTGCGGGTGCGTGACCCCTCCTCGGCGATGGCGAAGATCTCCTTCTCTGCCATCTCCAACACGTCATAAGCAGATTGGCCTTCGGTCTGATAGCTCTTGCGGGAGATCTCCGTACCGATCTCGATCAGGCGACGCAACAGGGAATGTTCACGGATGATTTCAGCGTAGGCGGCGATATTTGCGGCACTGGGAACCGAATCAACCAGCGCGGCCAGGTAATCGTTGCCGCCGACGTCCTCAAGTTTTTCGAGCGTCTTGAGCCGCTCGGAAACCACCATGGCGTCAAACGGCTGGTTGCGCTCGGCCAGTTCCCCGATCACCCGAAAAATCACGCGATGATCGTGGAAATAGAAGTCCGGGTCAGCCAGTTTGTCCCCGACCTGCTCGAAGGCAAGCGGATCAAGCATCAAGCCGCCAAGCACCGCCTGCTCGGCTTCCTGCGAGTGTGGCGGCACTCGCAGGGAAAGCGGCGAGCCCACCGTCGACGAGGTCGGACGGCGCTGTGGTTTGACGGTGGCGGCAGATACGTAGTCCGGAAGCGACATGGGTCTCGGTTACCAGCGGTAGTCAGCGTGCGGGGCGGCCTACTTCCGACCAGATCGGCGGCAGGCGGAGCCCCAAGGATGGCTCAGATGATACGCCCCGGACGAGCGCTTGGCCACGCATGACGCACCGGATCGCGGGACGTCCGTTCGGGGAGGCGGGCAATGAAAAGGCCCGCCTCTCAACAATGAGGGCGGGCCGGGTATACTCGGCAAGTCGTAGCTACGACCTGCATCGGGCGTCGAGATTTGCTTACTCTTCTTCGGCAACGACCACGACGTTGATGTCGACGTCGACGTCCGAGTACAGATGCAGCTGGATCGGAAACTCACCCAAGGCACGCAGTGCACCTTCCGGCAGACGGACTTCGCGCCGCTCGATCTCGACACCGAATTGGTCGCTGATGGCCGTGGCGATCTCAACGGTACCGACGGAACCGAACAGTTTGCCTTCCGCCCCCGCCTTGACCGGGATGGTGACGCTGGCCTCTTCACCAATCTTGTCGGCGCGAGCCCGAGCGGCAGCCAGTTCCTCGGCGACCTTCTTCTCCAACTCGGCGCGGAGCTCCTCGAACTCAGCGATGTTGGCCTTGGTCGCAGGCCGGGCATGGCCGTAGGGAATCAGGAAGTTGCGGGCGTAACCCGAGCGGACGTTGACCACGTCGCCCAGCGAGCCCAGGTTCTCGACCTTACTCAACAGAATTACTTGCATGGATATTGACTCCTAGACGCTTGAGACGGGCGCGATCAGTGACGGTCTGTGTACGACAGCAGGGCCAGAAAACGGGCGCGCTTGATGGCGGTCTGCAGCTGGCGCTGATAGCGTGCCTTGGTACCGGTCACGCGGCTGGGGACGATCTTGCCGGTCTCGGTGACATACTGACGCAGGGTGTCAATATCTTTGTAATCGATCTGCGTCACACCTTCGGCGGTGAAACGGCAGAAACGCTTGCGACGGAAAAAACGGGCCATGGATCAAACCTCTCGAATCTTATTCGCTGGACGCGTCGGATTTTTTGTCGCTGTCACGACGTTCTTCGCGCTTGTCATCATCACCATCGCGACGGCGCGGACGGCGTTCGGCCTCGCGCTCCTGCATCATGGGAGAGGCTTCGGTATAGGCCTCGTCGCAACGGGTGGTCAGGTGACGCAGGACAGCATCATTGAACTTGAACGCTTCCTCAATCTCGGCCAGGGCTTCCTGGGTGGTTTCGATATTCATCAGCACGTAGTGAGCCTTGACCAATTTCTTGATCGGGTAGGCCAACTGACGACGACCCCAGTCTTCGAGGCGGTGGACCGTGCCCTGTGCTGTTTCGACGATGCCGCGGTAGCGCTCGATCATCGCCGGGACCTGGTCGCTCTGATCCGGGTGGACCATGAAGACAATTTCATAATGTCGCATGAATAAAACTCCTGTGGATTAGGAAGGCAGCCTGCCGCATGCGGAACGGTCAGGCAGGAGAAACAAGCGCCGCATTCTACGGCCATTCAGCGGCGACATCAAGAACTCGTCTTTCCGCTATCATGAGCAGCTCTGTTCATCATCAGGACAAACCACGGACCGACATGCCGTATCCGCCACCTTCCCCGGATGATGCCGCCGACACGAAGGCATTCATAATTGCTTTCGTCATGGCCGGACTGGCCGGTCACGTCAACAGCGTCATGCTGATGGCCTTCGGGCTGCCTGTCAGCCAGATGACCGGCACGGCATCACATCTGAGCGAGGGCATGGCGTTGGGCGACCCATCCGTGGTGATCACCACCTTGAGCATCCTGGCCGGTTTCATTGCTGGAGCCGCCGTATCGGGGCTGATTATCGGCCAACGAGAGTTCCCGGAAAGCCCCCGGTACGCCTGGGCTCTGGGCCTGGAGTCTCTGCTTCTGGGGGTGGCTGTCGCCTGCATCGCCCTGGGTCATGCCAACAGCGCCCTCGTCCTGGCCGCGATTGCCTGCGGGCTGCAGAATGCGCTGGTGGCCAGCTACCGGGGTTTGTTGATCCGTACCACACACATCACCGGCATCGCGACCGACCTCGGCATGTACATCGCCCGGGTGATCCGTCCCCAGGGTTGGTCTCAGGAGAACTGGTCCCGGGAGAATCGGGCACAGGAAAATCAGACGCTGGAAAACCGGATGCAGGAAGGCTGGTCATGGGAAGGCTGGCTGTTGATCACCCTGATCGCCGGCTATGTCGCCGGCGGTTTCGCGGCCGTGCTGGTCCAGGGCGAACTGGGCACTGTGAACAACTTGTTGCTGCCGGCCGCTTCCGCCGCGATCATCAGCGGTGTCGCCGCGCTCTACCAACATCGCCGGTAACCAATCGCCGGTAACGGCCAGTCAAATGACCAATCAACGGCTGATGACAACAAAGGCAAGCGCATAGGAGCGCTCGTCACTGACCGATAGGCTGATATCCCTGCCCCCTAACTGCTCGAAGCGCTCGCGCGCCCGGCCGCCTAGCACCACTTCAGGTCGCCCCTGCCCGTTGTGACGAGTCTGTATGTCCGACAGACGGAGCCCATCACGGAAGCCGGTACCTAGCGCCTTGGCGACCGCCTCCTTGGTGGCGAAGCGCTTGGCCAGCCAGGCAGTTTGGGCGGCCTGGCTGTTCTTCGGCAGTCGATCACGCTCCTCGGGGCCGAGCAAGCGATCGATCAGACGTGCCCCGTGCCGCTCCAGTGCGGCGTGGATCCGGGCAATTTCCACCATATCCGTACCGATACCGAGGATCATCGGCTATCAGCTCGAGGCCACCGGCCGGCGGTAACGGGCGGTATGCATCAGCTCTTTCATCTTGCGTACTGCCGTCGGCAGTCCCGAGAAAACGGACTCGGCAATGATCGCGTGGCCGATATTGAGCTCTTCGATCTCTTCGATGGCCGCGATAGCCGAGACATTGTGATAGTGCAGGCCATGACCCGCATTGACCGCCAGACCGGCAGCGGCGCCATGCCGTGCGGACTGGTAAATCACCTCGAGTTGCTCACGCACGACACCATCACCCTTGGCCTCGGCATAGTGACCCGTGTGGATCTCGATCGCGGGTGCCCGGCAGGCAACGGCTGCATCGATCTGCCGTGGATCGGCGTCGACAAATAGTGAAACCCGAATACCGACCTCAGCCAAGCGATCACAGGCGGACTGGATACGCTCCATTTGTCCGGCAACATCCATCCCACCCTCAGTGGTCAGTTCGTCCCGGCGCTCGGGCACCAGGCAGACATCTTGCGGCCGGATCCGGCAGGCGAACTCGATCATCTCCTCCGTGACGGCCATCTCCAGGTTCATGCGTGTCTGCAACAACTCACGGATGATTTCGACGTCCCGATCCTGGATATGGCGACGATCCTCGCGCAGATGCAATGTGATGCTGTCGGCGCCGGATCGTTCTGCCAACAGGGCCGCCTGGACCGGATCGGGGTATCGCCCGTCCCGCGCCTGCCGCAGGGTGGCGACATGATCAATATTGAGGCCAAGCAGAGGAAACTGGGCTGTGACTCGAGTGGTCATGGAGTTCTCGGTATCCGCGTTAGAAGTGAAATAATTGGCAACTCGGGCCCTAGTCTAGAGAATCCAAGGCGTCCGATCGATGTTTGCCTAGTTGCTGGCGTCCCCGGCAGGCCATAGTCGACGAGAAACGAAGGATGCATTTCCCACGTGGGAGGCCAATAGTGACTGCATCAGGTCACGCGCCGTCCGCCGATCTGCCGCATCAAGCAGCACCTCGTCTCGTGCGATGGCACGCAGAACGTATCCCGGCACTGAACCGCTTCCGCTGCCCGATACAATACCGCCTTCCCGCTCCACTCGATAGCACCCGGCCGGATCGATCGGCCTGCCATCACGTGAACGTTCCCAATCAAAACCTGCACCAAGATGATTCAACAGTTGACGTTCAAAGCGACGCACGACCACAGCCACCGGCATGTCAGGCGTCTCCAACATGGCCAGGCTTTTCCAGTAGTCGAGAAACAGGCCCGGAACAGGTTCCTCCGGTCGCAGGGCTCGCAGGAGCAGTTCATGCAAATAGAAAGCAGTCGCCAAGGATTGACCGCGCAGGAAACGGAGCGACTCAACCGGATCAGCGCTGGTCAGGATTGGCCAGCCGCCCCGTCCTGCCGTCTGCAGCTCGAGGCAGACGAAACTGGGCGGCCGGCTCGATCCCCGTCGCTTGACCCGCCTCCCACCCTGCTGGCGCATCCGGACCCAGCCTTGGGTGTCGGTCAGCCAATCGAGCAGCAGGCCGTGCTCTTGAAACGGTCTGGCATGGAGCAGAAACCCACGCACCGGTCACATCCAGTCGCCAGGGAAGCTCTGCACGAATCGATGGCGCCTCTGGCTGACGGGTTTGTTCGCAATCAAGACGCTGACCCGAAGGCGGGCTCAGTACCCGTCGAGGGGCGGCAACGCCGAGTGCGGGCAAACCCGCCAGCCCCTTCGGGCGGGCCGCCAAGGGCCCATCTGCGGTGTTGCAGTCCTTGTAAAGGACCACCGCCCTTCACCGCAGACTGCGCCTGGCATATGGACCCTTGGCGGTCCCGCAGAGACACTATCGATTCGTGCAGAGCTTCCCTGGCGATCACGGCCTCACTCGGGCAACTGATAGCCGAGCGCTGCTATAGAACGCTCATCATCGGCCCAGTCGTCGGCTACCTTCACCCATAAATCGAGCATGACGCGTTTCTCCAGCAGATGCTCGAGCGCCTCGCGGGCCTGCTGCCCGATGATTTTCAACTGTGCCCCGCGGGAGCCGATCACGATCCCTTTCTGACCGGGACGCGCCACGTAAATCACCGCCCCGATGGTGACCAGCCGATCGGTTTCCTCGAAGCGTTCGATCATTACGGTGGTCTGGTACGGCAATTCGTCATGCAGTGAACGGGTCAGCTTCTCACGGATGATCTCAGCGGCCATGAAGCGCAGCGGCGCGGTAGTCACCTGATCCTCGGCGTAACCCGGCGGTCCTTCGGGGAGGTAGGAGAACACCAGGTCGAGCAGACTATCGAGCCCCCGACGTCGACGGGCGCTCATCGGGTAGATCGCGGCAAAATCGCCCTTCTCACCCATCTGCGCCAGGAACGGCAGAAGCTCGGTTTTGTCATTGACCAGGTCGACCTTGTTGATAACCAGCACCACCGGGGTGTCGATGTGCTCAAGCAGCCGGAGCACGGCCTCATCCTCGGCACCAAACTGCCCCGCCTGCACCATGAAGAGGATCAGATCAACGTGCTCCAGCGCACTGCGCGCCGTCCGGTTGAGCTGTCGGCTCAGCGCATTTCTGCCACCCTGGTGGATTCCGGGCGTATCGATCAGCACGATCTGACCGCGAGGTTCGGTGATGATCCCGGTGATGCGATGCCGGGTAGTCTGCGGCTTGGGTGTCGTGATCGATACCTTCTGTCCGACCAGCCGATTGATCAGGGTAGATTTGCCCACATTGGGGCGACCCACGACAGCGACCTGGCCAAAGCGGATCGATTCGCTCATGTCTGTGACTCCGTGATGGACTTGCCCTCACGCCTCTCGCGCAGGGTGCGGAGCATGTGTCGAGCGGCCCTCTGTTCCGCTCGGCGGCGCGACGAGCCGCTGGCTCGCGTCTCGAGCACCTCGTCGTTGCACTTGACCCGACAGGCGACCTCAAACGTTTGTTTATGGGCCTCACCGGTCTGTCCAAGCACCTGGTATTCAGGCAGCGCCAATCGGTCACGCTGCAGAAACTCCTGCAACTGGGTCTTCGCATCCTTGAGCTCTTGGGCGTCGGGGAGAGACTTGATCTCATCGGAAAACAGCCTCAATACCCAATCATGGGCCGGATAGAAACCCTGATCCAGATACAGTGCCCCAATGACGGCCTCCAGGGCATCCGCAAGGATCGAGTCGCGACGATGACCACCGCTTTTGAGCTCGCCCGAACCCATGACGAGATAGTCACCCAGCCCGATCTGCCGAGCCACTCGCGCCAGGGTCTCTTCACGCACCACCGAAGCACGCAGTCGGGAAAGGGCCCCTTCTGTGGCATCAGGCTTGTAGCGAAACAAACAGTCAGAAATAGTGAGATTGAGGATCGAGTCGCCCAGGAATTCCAGGCGCTCGTTGTTGACTCGTCCTGCTGAACGATGTCGCAGCGCCTGCGCCAGCAGATCACTGTCGACGAAAGATAGTCCGAGCGAATCGGCCAGCCTGGCCTGATCGCGGATCAGTGGGTTACGGTTTCTAGTTGCGGACACGAGTCTGATGGCTGAATGCGGCCACAAGCGAGAGGTTTCCAAACAGCCGCGCCTTGCCGTCATAGTCGTAGCTGACCTGATAGCCACCGGTCACTGGGCGGATCTCGAAATCCTTGGGATCGAATTTCCCATCAATTGCATTGATGTCGAGCCGTTTCCCGATCATGCGCCGAATTTCGGACGGGCTGCCGGCTCGCTCATGCTCGAGACTCTTGAAGATACTGGTAAGTTTCTGATCGGCGAGATAGAGCGGTACGACCTGCATGACAACCAGGGCCGCCATCCCGAGCACGATTGCAGAAATAATCAGCCCAACCAATGACATGCCGCGCTGCTGCCGCACCGCGACGGCCCCGTGATGCTTGTGATTCTTTTCCCTGGCCTGTTCCATATCCCTTACCCTCACCTCTGATTTGAGGTTGTTCGATTACTTCGATTCCGTCTCGATTGTGTCGATGGCGCGGCCGATGCGGCCTGCATCAAAACCGCCATCCTGCCAGTTCCAGTGCAGCCAGATCATAACCGCTTTGCCCACCAGATTCGATTCGGGCACAAAGCCCCAGAAACGGCTGTCGTTGCTGTAGTTGCGGTTGTCCCCCATCGCAAAATAATGCCCCTCAGGCACCAGCCATTGCCCTGTCCCCATGCGCCGTTGCGTATCCATCAACAGGTAATGCGGCCCATTGCCCCCCGGCAGAGTCTCAAGACCGAGGGCAAGCCCGGCATGCAGCTGGTTCAGATCTCCCTGGAAGCGGCCTACCGTTTCTAACGACACCTCTTCGCCATTGACCCACAAACGCTGATCGTCCACACGCACCGTGTCACCAGGCAGCCCGATGATGCGCTTGATGTAATCGATCTCCGGCTGTCGTGGATAGCGGAACACGGCCACATCACCCCGCTGGGGTTCGCCGATCGGCACAATCTTGGTATTCAAGATCGGCAGTCGCAAACCGTAGTCGAATTTGTTGACCAGGATGAAGTCCCCGACCAGCAACGTCGGCATCATCGATCCGGACGGTATACGAAACGGCTCGAACAGAAACGAGCGGATCAGCAGCACCACCAACAGGATGGGGAAGAACGATTTGGCGTAGTCGACCAGCAGCGGCTCGTGGTCCTTGATCGACTTCCCCTCGATGTCGCCTCCACCCAGTTGGCGGGCCTCAGCGGCCAGATCAGCACGCCGTCGCGGCCGAAAGATAAGCCGATCAATCAACCAGATCAGGCCGCTTGCGAAGGTGGCGATCACCAGAAGGAGTTCAAAATCCAAGATATGCTCCGAGTTGTATGGTCATGCAGCCAGTTGCCGCACTCAGTCGTTCTTGTTGTCCATCTGCAGCACGGCGAGGAAGGCCTCCTGCGGCACCTCGACCCTGCCGATACTCTTCATGCGTTTCTTGCCGGCCTTCTGCTTCTCGATCAGCTTCTTCTTGCGGGAAACGTCACCGCCGTAACATTTGGCCAATACGTTCTTGCGCAACGCCCTGACGTTGGTCCTGGCGATAATCTTGCCGCCGATGACCGCTTGCAGTGCCACTTCGAACATCTGCGGCGGAATCAGCTCCTTGAGCTTCTCGATCAGCTCGCGGCCACGTTGTTCCGCCTTGTCGCGATGAACAATCAGCGACAGCGGATCGACCGTCTCGCCGTTGATCAAGACATCCAGCCTCACCAGCCTGGCCGGCTCGAATCGGTCGAGGTGGTAGTCGAACGAGGCATAACCACGCGACACGGACTTGAGGCGGTCGAAGAAGTCCAGCACCACTTCGGCTAACGGCAGATCGAAGATCATCGTGACCTGGTTGCCGGAATAGAGCATGTTTTTCTGTACGCCGCGTTTTTCCATGCACAGATTGAGCACCGGGCCGACGTAATCCTGCGGACAGAGGATATGCGCCTCAATGATCGGTTCACGGATCTCCTTGATCTGCGAGGCCTCCGGCAGCTGCGACGGGTTGTGGATCTGATAGATCGTGCCGTCGTTCTCCTCCACCTCGAAGATTACTGTCGGCGCGGTGGTGATCAGATCGATGCCGTATTCACGCTCGAGACGCTCCTGGACGATTTCCATATGCAGCAGTCCGAGGAAGCCGCAGCGGAAACCGAACCCGAGCGCGGTCGATACTTCCGGCTCGAAATGAAGCGCCGCGTCGTTCAGGCGCAGCTTGCGCAGCGCCTCGCGCAGATCGTCATAGTCATCGGACTCCACCGGATAGAGACCGGAGAATACGCGCGGCCGCATCTCTTCGAAACCCGGCAGCGGCTCGTCGGCCGGGTTCTCGGCATCGGTAATCGTGTCGCCGACCTTGGCCGAATCGATGTCCTTGATTCCGGCGATTACAAAACCGACCTCGCCCGCATACAGAGCCTCTCTTGCCAAGGTCTTGGGGGTATACACACCGGTATTGTCGACAGTGAACACATCACCGGTGCCCATCGCCTTGATCTTCTGCCGCGGCCGGAGCACACCGTCGATCACCCGGACCAGGGCCACCACACCAACGTAGTTGTCGAACCAGGAATCGACAATCAAGGCCTTGAGCGGTCCATCCTCGTTACCCTGCGGGGGCGGAATCTGCTGGATCAGGCGCTCGATCACGTCGTCAACGCCCTCACCCGTCTTTGCCGAGCAGGTCACCGCATTCTGGGCTTCCAGTCCGATGATGTCCTCAATCTCCGCCTTGACGCGATCGGGATCGGCCGCCGGCAGGTCGATCTTGTTCAGCACCGGCACCACCTCAAGACCGAGGTCGATCGCGGTATAGCAATTTGCCACCGACTGGGCCTCCACCCCCTGAGATGCATCCACCACCAGCAACGCACCCTCACAGGCGGCCAGTGAGCGCGAGACCTCGTAGGAGAAATCGACATGCCCTGGGGTGTCGATGAAATTGAGTCGATAGGTTTCACCGTCGCGCGAGTGGTAATCGAGCGAGACGCTTTGCGCCTTGATAGTGATACCGCGTTCACGCTCAAGATCCATCGAGTCGAGCACCTGGGCACTCATCTCGCGCTCTTCCAGACCTTCACAGTGCTGGATGATGCGGTCGGCCAGGGTGGATTTCCCGTGGTCGATATGGGCGATGATCGAGAAATTGCGAATCCGGGAGAGACGCTCGGACACCATAGATAATTAACTTTCCGTTCGTAGAGTTGTCCCGCCGCCTATCAGGAGGAGACGGCAAGAAGAGGCGCTCAGTATATAGCCCCAGACTGGCCAAAGTCAGTCTGGGCGGTGGGAGAGCCCGGAAAACGCCGGCATGAAGAAGCGTTGCTCGCCTTCGCGCTCCACCAGAAACAGCACCAGCTCATTGCCCCGCTTGCTTCGGCTGTGGGCTATGCGTGCAATCAACAGGTAGGCCTGGGTAAGCGATTCGACTGGCTGGCGATCGATCGAAATCAGCCGGTCACCGCTCATCAGCCCCGCTAGAGCAGCCGGCCCCCTGGGATCAAGCTCACCCAAACGCACACCGCCATCCTCAAGAGGGCGGAGGATCATTCCCAACGTCTCGATGACAACCAGCTCTGGCTCCTCCGGCTTTTCCGGCCCGGGGTCTGTCAATCCGGCGGCGTTGTCCGGCAAGGCAGCCAGCGGCACAGCAAGTTCGCGCCTGTCTCCACCGGAGAGCACATCAAGGACCACCGCAGAGCCCGGCGTCAACGACCCGAGCACCTGCGTCAAGTCGGCACTGCCACTGATGGACACGCCATTGACCGCCAATATCACATCGCCGGGAGCCAGTGATGAGGCGGCGGCTGGTGAGTCGTCAATCGTGTTGACCACCTCGGCACCTCGGATGCGTTCCATCCCCAGCCGATCGGCCAGCTCACGCCCTACCGGCCGGACCTCAACACCCAGAAAACCCCGCTTGACGTGGCCGCTTTGCTTGATCTGCCGAATGACGTCGACGACGTAGTTGATTGGAATCGCGAACGAAATACCGTTGAATGCCCCCGACTCGGTGAATATCTGGGCGTTGATCCCGATCACCTGCCCACGAGTGTTGAACAATGGTCCACCGGAATTGCCAGGATTGATCGCGACATCACTCTGGATGAAGGGGACATACGGCTGGATCGTTGCGGACGGCAAATGACGCCCTAGCCCACTGATGATGCCAGCGGTAACCGTCTGATCGAACCCATAGGGCGACCCGATGGCCAGGGCCCACTGTCCCGGCCGGACAGCGTCGGAGTCACCCAATGACACCGGCGGCAACCCGCTGGCATCGACCTTCAACAACGCAATGTCACCGATCTGGTCCACGCCCACGACCTGTGCCACCAGTTCACGGCCATCGCTGAGACGGACAAACACCTTGCTGGCACCGCCGATGACATGCGCGTTGGTCGCAATATAGCCATCCTCGCTCAGGATGAACCCTGATCCGTCGTTCTCCTGTGGCAACAGAGGGCGGCGGGGAAGCCCGCCCCTTTCATTATCAAACAAGCCACGGAACCATTCGTGGGAGTCGTTCTCGCCGGATATGCTAGCAAGTGACGGCAGACTGTGAACCCCGGTAACACTGACCACCGAGGGGGCGTTCACCTCTACCAGCGTGGTGAAATCCGGCAGCCCAGTGACCTGCAACCGCGGCGGTTGATCTTCGGGATCGACACAGCCCGCCACGGCCAGCAGGGCGGCCATAGCCGTCCATCGGGCCATCCCTCTGGCCATTACACCCAAGCGACGCAACAGGCTGTCGCGATACGGGACGTGGTTATATGAAGGAAAACGAGAAGCGATACGGATCAAGGCAGGAGGAAGCTCGGGCGATGAGTGGGTTAGGGAAGCTCTGCATAGTCTACTGCGAAGCGGCCCGATGCGACATATGCAAGTGTCTGACCCGGTCCCACCCTCGTCCCGCAAAGACAGCTGCTCAGCACCGCGTCCGGGCTTAATCAGCCATCCTGTTCGGCTGCATGACGAAGGGTAACTTCCTGCAGGACAGGGAAAAAACGCCCCGAACGGGCCTGACGCCGCTGTCGGCCCCGCACCCACGCCAACATGCCCAACAGACCGAACACGCCGCCTGCGACGGTCAGGGCTTCCTGCCCGAACGCCACATCCGCGACGAGGGCGCCAACGAGCAACCCCAGCAACGGAACGAGATACAGCCAGACAGAAGCCAGCAACAAGGCCCGCTGACTGAGCCCCACGACCACATGGTCCCCGACCGACAGAACCTCCTCAGTCGGCAGATAGATTCGATGCTGCGGCAAGCGAAACAGTCGCTGGAACACACTGACGCCACAACCGCGCCCAGAGCGACAATTGGCACAGCCGTGCTGCCCTGTCGTTTCCAGCCAAACGCCACCCGTATCGATGGCGGCCACCCTGGCCGACTCGAGCACCCAGGCGTCGACTCCGGCCTGAGGGGTGTTCATCGGCGCAGCTCATCGGTCAATTCCACCTCACCCGGTGCCATGGCAGGCTCAGGCCAGGTGTTCTCGACCAACAGCTCAACGGTACTGGCCGGGACATCTCCGATTGCGGTAATGCGTACCTGATCGACCCGGCGGGCAGCCATGGTCATCCCCTGATCCGTTCGGGTGACCTGGCGCGCCACATCATCGTCGCGTTTCTCAACAAAGACCGAGGCGGTCGCAAGACCATCACTGACCACAATGTGCTCGAAATACTGCCCGGTCACCGGATTGCGCCGCCAGCCACGGGAACGGATCGCGAAGCCGTCTGGCAGCGGGTCGATGACCCAGTGCCCCTGACGAATCGGGGCCGGCTCGACCGGCTCGCCAACAAGCTCCATCCATTCGAATCCTTCACCAAGTCCAGCCGTCAGGTCATCCTGGAAAAACAGGCGGACGGGCTCGTCTTGCTCAAGCCGGGTGAACTGGTTGTGCTCGATGGGCCGGCCCGATTCATCGTAGATACTCATGCGCAGCAGCAGCGGAACCGGCTCCCCAATACACATCTTGTAGCCGTAGCGATAATCGTCACGCGGCACCACGGCCATCAGGCGACAGGACTGGCTCGCCACCCGGCTAGAACCGAGATCAATCAAGCGGTAATTGTCGGACAGCTCACCGATCGACTCGAATCGCTCGCCCGACAGGCGGCTGTTGATATTCGGATAGTCGCCCAGCATGACCTGCTGTCGTTCAGGCCAGATGCAGGCGCAGCGATCCCCGAGACGACGGATCTCGCGCACTTCCCCATTTTCGGACACCATCAGCTCGACCCGTTGACCGTCAACCTTCCGGTGGGTCACACGCATGAGATCGATCTGGTCGCCGCGCACATGGATCAAGCGTCCATCGTAATTACGATTTCCCATGGCTTGCACCATCGCCATGATCCGTTCACGCAGCTCCTGTTCGTTGTCGTCACCGCCCCGTTCGCCGGAGACCGATGTCTCGAGACTGCTGGGCGCCTCAGGTGCCGCTGGCAAGGCTTGCAAGAGCGGCTCGGCAAAAACAACCGAGGCAAAAAACAAGGCCACCGACGCCAAGGCGCCCGTGACCAGGATCGACAACGGTAAAACGGGCAACCGACTCGCTCGCATCACGCCTGCGTCATTCCCTTCCAAAGCTGGCGGCCCGCGCTTCCGGACCGGTGGTGCCGAATTCCGGCGACGCCAGACGATAGTGCGTCACGACATAGGGGTTCGTACCGCGGCCTGTGTTGCCGGTCGCCCAGTCAGGCAACTTCGGAGCGCTGCCAACCGCAGTGGACGTCGTCACGAGCTGACCCCCGAGGTTGTTGCCGGGGTCAAGATCGGCTTGCAAAGAAATCGGCGAGGCCCCCTCCGGCACCTCGTTCCCGTTCAGGGACGCCATGACCGCCCGGTCGTTGGGGGTCGGGCCGCTGGCCTGCATTGGGGCTACGCTCTGATTTTTCTGCCGCTCACCGCTGGAAAGCGTCAAGCCCACGGCCGTCACGGCAGCGAACAGGGAAGCCGCCACTGCACCCTGCCAGACCCGTCGTTGTCGCATGACGTGGCCCGGGAATGGAATCACTTTATCCGCCTTGTTATCCGCTTTGGGCCGATCGCTGTCCGGCAACTCATCGAGACGCTCATTGATCGCGTCCAACAAGTCTCGCGTTTCAAGTGATTCTCCTCGGACACAGCGCCCGATCCGGTCGTAGTCATGGGTCTGCGCCCTGACCGCATCGATATCGGCAAGCAGCGCGTCAAGTGCCTTGTCGTCACCACGAAGCCCATCGTCCCACCAACTCGAAATAGCGGTGCGGAGCGCTTGAGAATCGTCTGTATGTTGTTGCTTCATCACTGTTGCCACCTGCATTACCCGCCCTTGAACGGCTGAATCGACTTTTGGATAGCCTCTCGAGCACGGAAAATCCGTGACCGCACCGTGCCGATCGGACAGTCCATGACCGCGGCAATCTCCTCGTAATTCAGTCCTTCCATCTCGCGCAGCGTCAAGGCCGTTCGCAAATCCTCGGGCAACTCGGAAATCGACTTGTCGACCGCATTCCTGAGTTCCTCGGCTGCCGCCAGCGCGTCAGGCGTGCTGGCATCACGTAAGGCTTCTGGCTCGATCATCGGTTCATCAGACTCATCTGACCCGCCCGAGTTCAACGAGACCATGTATCCCGCCCGCGCATCGGAGGCCAGCTGATTCTTGGCCGTATTGACGGCAATACGGTAAATCCAAGTATAAAATGCGCTATCACCACGGAAACGCGGCAGTGCTCGATAGGCCTTGATGAAAGTTTCCTGCGTCAGGTCGAACACCTGCTCGGGATCACGGATGTACCGCGCAATCAAACGCTGCACCCGGTGCTGGTGCTTCAGGACCAGGAGATCGAAGGCGCGACGATCGCCCTTGCGGGCACGGGCCACCAGGGCCTTGTCTGTCTCCTCGGCGCTCATTCGAATATCGGATCCTGCCTTTCGTCTCGGGGATGAGGAGCATGGAAAAAACGCGAGATGCACGCTCGCCCCACCCGGGTTAACCGAATGCAAGAACCCGGCAACATGGACTCAAGCACGTATACTCGCAGGCAACTAGTGTACCGAAAACCCACCGGCGGGACACGCCGCCAGAGCTTCCCTAGAGCAGCCACATGCGTTCAGGATGACCCGATACCTCATGAGTGACCCGACCTACCCCCCTGTCCTGCACCAAGCTGACGTCCTGATCATCGGCTCGGGTGCTGCCGGCCTGGCCATGGCCCTGCGTCTCCCCGAGGATCTTCAAGTGCTGGTAATCAGCAAGGGCGAGCTAATCGGAGGAAGCTCGTCCTGGGCACAAGGGGGCATTGCTGCCGCGCTCGGTGGTCCGGAAGATATCGAGCAACACATCGAGGACACCATCAAGGCCGGCGCCCAACTGCCGGATCGCAAGGTGGTCGAGCGCGTGGTGCGCGCCGGACCCGAGCAGATCGCCTGGCTTGAATCCCTCAATATGCCGTTCAGTCACGATGCAGAGCACTCCGACCGACTCCACCTGACCCGCGAGGGTGGTCACAGCCAGCGGCGAGTGGCCCATGCCGCTGATCACACCGGCCGCTCGCTGATGGACACGCTGGTCACCGCAGTGCGGCGCCGCCCGAACATCACCGTTCTCGAACACCACAACGCCATCGATCTGATCACTGCTCGACGGCTGGGCGAAACGCAGGACCGCTGTCTTGGCGCTTACGTGCTCGACATCAACGACGATCGAGTGGTCACCGTCCGCGCCCAGCATACGGCACTGGCCACCGGCGGGGCCGCCAAGGCCTATCTCTTCACCACCAATCCTGACGGTGCCACCGGCGACGGCATCGCAATGGGCTGGCGTGCCGGCTGCCGGGTAGCGAACATGGAATTTATCCAGTTTCATCCGACCTGCCTGTATGAGCCGCGGGCCAAATCATTCCTGATCAGCGAGGCCGTACGCGGGGAAGGTGGCGTACTGCTTCGACCGGACGGCAGCCGTTTCATGCCCGACCATCACCCCGACGCTGAGCTCGCCCCCCGGGACATCGTCGCCCGCGCCATCGACGCCGAGATCAAGCGCCTCGGCATCGACTGCGTCTATCTCGACATCAGCTTCAAGGGGCCAGAGTTCATCGAGGCACACTTCCCGATGATCCACGCCCGCTGTCTGGAGTTTGGCTATGACATGACCCGTGAGCCATTGCCGGTCGTGCCGGCAGCCCACTATACCTGCGGCGGCATCATGGTCGATGAGCACGGCAGCACCGACATCCCCAACCTCTACGCTATCGGCGAGACTGCCCACACCGGACTGCACGGTGCTAATCGATTGGCGAGCAATTCACTGCTCGAATGCCTGGTCTTCGCCCAGGCGGCCGCCAAGCATCTCAGCACCCTGCCGGTGGCATCCGAACCAGATCTCCCGACCATTCCTCTCTGGGACGAAAGCCGGGTGACCGATCCTGATGAAGCGGTTGTCGTCACCCACAACTGGGACGAATTGCGCCGCAGCATGTGGAGTTATGTCGGCATCGTGCGCACGAGCAAACGCCTCTATCGTGCTCGTGACCGCATCCAGTTATTGCGCCGGGAAATCCACGATTATTACGCCAACTTCCGGGTCAGCAACAACCTGATCGAGCTGCGCAACCTGGTGGAGACTGCCGATCTGATCGTCCATTCCGCACTGACCCGGCACGAAAGCCGCGGCCTGCACTATTCTCGGGATTATCCAGAAACCAACCCACGCGCGGATCACTTCAATACCGTGCTAATCCCACCGCCGGCACGCCCCCTACAGATAAAAACTCCCGCCCGGCAGTGCCTCGGCAAATAGCCAAACGCTCAGTGAGATCCACAATGACAAATCCGGCCACAAAAAAGCCAGGGGTACCCCTGGCTTCTGAACCAAAGACCGCTCGCATGTAGCAGATTATCGACCGTATTCGATCACCGCGCGACGGTTCTTCGCCCAGACGGCCTCTCCACGGCCTTCAACGGCCGGACGCTCTTCCCCGTAGCTGACCGTATCGATCTGGCTGGCAGACACGCCATACGACTGCAGGACATCGCGCACCGCGTTGGCACGCCTCTCGCCCAGAGCGATGTTGTATTCACGGCTACCACGCTCGTCGGTATGACCTTCGATCACCGCCTTACGATTGCCATTTTCCTTGAGGAAATCGGCATTCGCCCTGAGCATTCCCTGATATTCCCCGGCCACGGAGTACTCATCAAAACCGAAATAGACGACCCGTTGCGACTCGGCCGGCTTGCCTTCGTACATCGGATCTTCGCTCATGCCAGCGCCCCCCGCTATGCCGGTGCTCTGAGCGCCAGCAGCCCCGGTGGCATCGCCATCAACGCCGCCGTCGACGCCCGGCCCCGGGGTGGAGCTACACGCAGAAAGCACAACCGCCAATGCCCCGACAGAGGCAAGATAGGACCAACGCATATTCGATCTCCTTGTATCGACACTTCGGACTAAAAACCGGAAAACTCTACCACAGCGCCAGCCCACGAGCATCGCTGAATGGAAGCACGGCAAATTAGACGCCAACATCATCTTCAGGTTCCGATCAACCCACATTTATTTGACGTCTAGCCACCACGGCCGTTGCCAGCCGGCAACACAAGGACCTTCCCTTGACAGCGCCCCGGGGATACCGGAACATGCCCGACTTCGGAGGGTTGGCAGAGCGGTTGAATGCACCGGTCTTGAAAACCGGCAAGGGTTTATAGCCCTTCCAGGGTTCGAATCCCTGACCCTCCGCCAAGTGCTGATTTAAGCCGTTGTTTTACAACGGCTTTTTTCATGCCTGAAAGTTTCTACATACCAACGTATCTACCTTTTGATGTCGCTCGCCACAAAAAACCCGGCGCATGGCCGGATGTTCATGTCGAGGTCTTGAGGCGAGGCTGTCGGGCGGTGGCTTTCTCGTGTGCGTAGTTTGTCGCACAGCCGCCGCTCGACGGCATGCGGGTTACGGCAGCACGGTAAATGCCTGGGACAAGCGGCGCTTGAAGCTCTCGAACTCGTCTCTCAACACGATCCATTCACCGGTCGACTTGAGCATGACCGATACTGTGTTGTTGTCGGGCTCTTGCAAGACGGCGATCACGTCGTCGGAGCGAATCGAGATCGGGTGCCCAGTGATTCGGTTGCTTTCTACAAACACTGATCCAGCCTCTTGATTTGAACAGGGCCGCTACATTGAAGCTGCGGTTGCTTGCTGATCATTCGGTGTCGGTCCTGAGCCCGTCGGCATTGGTCAGCGCGCCTTTGGGTGAACCCTTGAGGCCCTTGTTGGCGGTCATGATTTCGAGGCGCTGCATGCGGCCCTTGTGTATCTCATCACGCACTTTGCCGTGCATTTCGATGTAGGGGATAGCGGGGCTGCCTGTTTCCTGATCGGCCTGGTGCGCCTCGAGAATGACGCGGGTGCGCAAATCCACAACCCGAACACTTGCCATCCGGCGGGCGGCAATGCCGCGATCAAGGAGCGCCGATATATGCTCGGCCCTCTTGTCGTCGCTGTCCCTTCGAGCCTTGCTCTTGCCCGCTTTCAGTTTATTGACGACAGCGGTCAGAATGTCTAGCTCTTCGGTGGCGTCCTCAAGGTCGCGCATCGTATGCACAAAATTCAGGTTTGGATCGTGGTCGCTCATCTTGTCGCCTCGTCTTGAATGGGGCCCCCTGTTGCTACGTCCCCCCCAAAACCCAAGGGACGCGTCCGGCCAAGGAGCGTGTTCGTCTGCTCAGCCGCGCAGAACGAACCCGGTGCGCCGATCAACGAATAGGTGCCGATCGCTTCACGGCGCTTTCCGCTCGGTCGGGCGCTTACGCGCCCTCGTTCATTACCAGCCCGCGCCAATCCAGCACGGCGGCTCCTACATCGAGGCGAACCTTGAAGTCTGTGCGGTCAACGAAGAAGCCTTCGTTGCTCTCAGTGCTCACGCCATCGCCGTCGAGACGGGCCACCTCGATGGTGTCCACCTGCTCGGGGTTTGCTGCGAGATACCAGGCGGTTTCGCTATCGCCATCGAGGCGGGAGTCGACAACCAGCGTCAGGCCTTGAACCCAATTCGGGACTACCTCAGACACGGTGCTCGGGCGGATCGCTGCAAGTAGCTGCTCGGCTGCCGTTTCCAGGGAGGCCGGGACGATCAGGAACCGCGGTGATGTGTTGAGGGTTGATTCTCCGGCGAGACCTTTCTGCAAGCGCATCAGCTTGCGCGCTTCTCCCAGGGACTCAACAGACAGTGCGGCGGCGGTACCTTTGTTTGCGTGGGCACTGCCGAACAGCGTATTCCCATCGCGCATTTGGGGGTTCTTGGTCAGAAGGCCATAAACCAAATCGGCTTCTTTGCGGGCGGCTGCTTGGCCCATGGCAAACGGTAGCCGGGCGAGCTCGCCTAAATCGTCATTTACCAGCATTTGTCGGGATACCGATACAATCTTCCCGTACGTGTCGAGCCGGATCGTTTCCTTCGCGTCAGACAAAGCGCCGTTTTTGTACTCGGCATTCTCCGGCACGATATCAAGGGACGGTGCTTCGGACATGGCCGCTCGGCTGGCTGGCTTGAAGTCGGTCAACATGCCTTGGCGGGTCCAAATGCGATGCGTGGCCGCTTCGGATTCGCGAAAGCCGTTCATCAGCCCTTTGTTGGCGACGTTTTCCAGCAGGTCCGGCAGGTCCGAGGTCGTCATCGCGGCCTTGATGATTGCCGATGGCTTAGAGCTGCGAATGCTCCGGCCTCGCTGGGATAGGAAAGTGCGCGCAATATCGACGGTGCTCATGGCCACCACGTCATCAGCGCCTGGGTGCTTATCCTTCAGCGTCACGCCGTGGCGCATCAGAATGGCATCGGTGGCGGCGTTGAAGAAGTCGTTGCGGTAGCCGTCATCCGGTAAGGTCGGGTCAAGTCCTTCACGGCGCGGGGCTTGCAGCGGCTCGGCACCTTCGGCCAGCTTGGCCAGGATCTTTTCGCCGGCGGCCTGTGGGCTGCATTTGACGTCGTTCAGGCAGGCGGCTTTCAGCTCATACATGTCGGAATAACGCAGAGAGGAGAACTTGTCGAAGCTGGCAGCGATTTCCTGGCGGCGCTGTTGCTCGTCTCGAAGGGTCTGGTCTTGAACCTCTCGGGTGTTGTTCTGGGTGGTGTTGTCCATCAGGGCTTTTATCCTCTCGGGAACGTTTGTGAAGTTGTTCAGGTCGGCGCGGGCGGCGATGCCCGGTGCATCAAGCACTTCGTCGATAAAACCCAGGGCGAGCGCCTCGTCGGCGTCCATCCAGGTTTCGGCGTCGAGTAGGTCGATAAGCCGCTTACGCGGTAGGCCGGATCGCCCATAGCCGCGCAGCAGAACATCGCGGTGCTTGTCGAGGGTGTTGGCAGTATCGCGCAGGCTTTTCGCATCACCTTCGGCGGTAACCCAAGGGTTGTGGACCATCAGGATGGCCGTGCTTGCCATGTAAACGTGATCCGCTGCCATAACGAGGAATGACGCGCTCGAGGCGGCGAGCCCATCGACGTAGGCGGTTACCCGCGCCGGATGCTGGCGAAGGAGTGTGAAGGCGGCCAATGCCTCGGAGACAATCCCCCCAGGTGAATTGACCCGTATGGTGATCTGCTGTGGCTCGGCGAAGGCCAGCTGGTCACGAATGCGCGTTGAAAATCCGCTTTCAATCGGCTCGTAAACCGTGATTTCAAGGTGATCGGCAGTGGCTTTGATTGTGTTCATAAGGCCATGATGCGCGGCTGATTTACAGATGAATAGCCGGGGGGTTTATCTGCAAATCATGCCCGGTCGAAAACCTTTGGCGATATCGAGAAGATGCCGGTCATTGCTGGGCAGTGGGCTGGCTTGGTGGGCATCGAATAGATGCCGGTCGAGTGGGTCCAGATCGTTGCGTTGATTAATTCGCGGTAACCTTCGCCTGAACAGCCGGATGCGCTCGCGAAATATCTCATTGCGTTTTCGCACCGGACATTGTGGATTGCCGCCGTGCGAGTACTCATACCAGGCAACCCATAGGTGAAAGTCACGTGTATGGATTGCATTGATGGTGGCCAGTGTTCGTATCCCAGGGCCGCGCAGGCCAAGCAGAATATCGAGTGGTACGCTGCCGTCATATTCCCGGGCGGCCTCAAGTAGCCAGCGGCGTACATCATCCGGTAGGCGCGCGCCCGGTTGATCGAGCGCGGTCTTGAGTCTTGCCCATTGATCGCGATTTGATTTGCTTTGGGCCGGCTTACTGATCGCTGTCATCGCCCAACTCCCCGCTGCTGATATTGACCTGATCCAGGTGCCGTGAAGCCGGTCCGTGCGGGACGATCCCTAATGCGTGAACATCAATCTCCAAGGCTATCTCGTTGCTCGCGCTGATCAGGGCATCATCGAGCGCGTTGCTGATTCCGCGTCGTCGCCCGTCATGCCCCATGTCTTCAAAGTCGTCCCAGCGGGCGGCAAGCATGCCCGGTGCAATTTCCATCATTCGGTCGGCTTCGTCCTGGTCGCGTTCGAAGCGCGCAATCACCTGGCGAAGTCGGAAGATGGTCGCCTCATGTTCATCGACTAGCCCGGTCAGACGCTCGACATCAGCACGGAGTTGGGCGGCATCCTCGGCGGCATCTTTCAGGATTCGGGCACGAACCCTGTTTGGGTCTGTGGTCTTAAGGACCGAACTTGCCGCTCGTTTTGGGCAGAAACGGCCATCGAGGTCGGGGCTGAACTTCCCGGCCATCTTCCACTTGGTGATGGTCTGCCGGCTAACGCCCATTGAAGTGGTTCACTGATCTTGGACACCCCGATAGGTGTTAATTTGCCGCCATGACCACGAGGTGCATCAAGATGGGACGACGACATTTTTCAGCCGAATTCAAGCTCGAGGCAGCGAGCCT